>ENA-ORLY01000001-ORLY01000001.1-human-gut-metagenome-genome-assembly--contig:-NODE-1-length-534638-cov-17.766764_pt1 | contig 534638 bp, 401 predicted proteins | sample MGYA00243071_ERZ508832 | MGnify/ENA primary metagenome ERZ508832 (study PRJEB26277, sample SAMN04329777) | human gut metagenome | biome: human-associated habitat | host: Homo sapiens | place: USA... | reverse complement strand
CGGTGGGAACGAAGGGAACCATCTACGTGAACGGGAACGCGGACATCCGTGACGGGTCCAGCGCGCTGAACGGAAGCATCGGCTACCGCTACGACTTCTAAAAGAAGGAAAACACAAGGAGGGGGCATCTTCCCTACCCCCGAAAGGCCTTCCTCCTGACCCTCCAGAGCCGCTCCGGAACAACTCCGGAACGGCTCTGTTGCCTGAGGGAAACCCCTTGGGGCGGCCCGGATGGGCCAAAAACAAAACAGCGGCAAGAAAAAAGAATGCGCCGTCCCCACGGAAGCCATGGCCCTTTTTCCCCTCGTCCCCTCCCGTGAAACGCCTCATCCTCTCCTCAAATCTGTAAAAACGCGCCAAATGTTTCCGGAAGCCCTCTCCGCTGTCCGGAGCCGGAAAAGAACGGAACGCGAGCAATAGGGCCTTTTTTATGCGATTTCAGCGGAATTTTGCAAGGCTAGGCCCTACGCGCGCGCACGCGATTTATAACATTAGTCTTGCAAAAAATTAAGATAAGCGTAGTATATTTCGGTTATGTCCGAAGATACCAACGAGGTTGTTGAAACCACCGTTTCCACGACGGCGCAGCATGAGTACGGCGCCGCGCAGATTGACAAACTGGAAGGCCTGGAGGCCGTGCGGAAGCGGCCCGGCATGTACATCGGGGACCCTGACGAACGAGGCTTGCACCATTGCGTATTTGAAGTGCTCGACAACTCCATTGACGAGCATCTGGCCGGCTATTGCAGCAAGATTGACATTGTCATTCATGTGGACGGTTCCATTTCCATCGTAGATAACGGGCGCGGCATTCCGGTGGATATCCACCCGAAGTTCGGCATTCCCGCTGTGGAGCTGGTTCTGACCAACCTGCACGCGGGCGGCAAATTCGGTCAGGGTGCGTACAAGTACTCCGGCGGTCTGCACGGTGTGGGCGCCAAATGCGTGAATGCCCTGTCCGACTGGTTCAAGGCGGAAGTGCGCCGGGACGGCAAGCGCTATCAGATCAAATTTGAGCGAGGCAAGACGGTGGAACCCCTCCGCACTGTAGGTTCCTGTGCCTGTGAAGTCACGGGAACCACGATCACGTTTTTCCCGGATGCCACCATTTTCACGGATACCACGGAGTTCAAGTTTGACCGCCTGACGACGCGCCTGCGGGAACTGGCTTTCCTGAATCCCGGCCTGGTCATTGAACTGATTGACGAGCGTGAAGCTCCGGCGCGCCGGGAAACGTTCTTCTATAAGGACGGTATTGTGGAGTTCGTACGTCAGCTGGGCACGAACAAGGAAGTGATCAACGAGGACCCCATTTCCATTTCCGGCGTCCGGAAGGTGGAAGTGGAGTACGACGGCAAGAAGATGGAGGACGATGTTCTGGTGGACGTTGTGTTCCAGTACAACAACACGTATGAAACGAACATCCTTTGCTTTGCCAACTCCATTTACAACGGGGACGGGGGAACGCACCTTTCCGGGTTCCGCGGCGCCCTGACGCGCGTCATCAACGGTTACGCAAAGGCCAACGGCCTGTTGAAGGAAAAAGATCCCTCCCTGAGCGGCGAAGATGTTCGTGAAGGCCTGGTGGCGGTTATTTCCGTCAAGATGCCCAACCCGCGTTTCTCATCCCAGACGAAGGACAAGCTGGTGAATACGGAGATTGAAGGCGTGGTGGGCAATGTCGTGTACGAGGAAATCAAGACGTACTTTGAAGAAAACCCGGCGATGGCCAAGAAGATCATCGAGAAGAGCATCACGGCCGCTCGTGCCCGGGAAGCCGCCCGCAAGGCGCGTGAAACAGTCCGCAAGAGCGCCCTCTCCATCGGCGGCCTTCCCGGCAAACTGGCGGATTGTTCCGACCGGGATCCCGCGAAGTGCGAGCTGTTCATTGTGGAAGGTGACTCCGCAGGCGGTTCCGCCAAGATGGGGCGCGACCGCCGCACGCAGGCTATCCTGCCCCTGCGCGGGAAAGTGCTGAACGTGGAAAAGGCCCGCCTGGACAAAGCCCTGGGGAGCAAGGAAATCCAGAACATGATTACGGCCATCGGCGCCGGAATCGGGGAAGGGGACGATGAAGCCTCCTTCAAGCTGGACCGCGTGCGCTACCACAAGATCATCATCATGACTGATGCCGACGTGGACGGCGCCCACATCCGCACCCTCCTTCTCACTTTCTTCTGCCGCCACATGCCGCAGCTGGTGCGCGCCGGGTATCTGTACATCGCCCAGGCGCCCCTGTACCGCATCATCCGCAGGAAAAAGGAAGAGTACGTGCAGGATGACGTGGCCCTGAACCGCAAACTGATTGAACTGGCCGTTAATGACGTGACCCTGCGTTTCGCGGACGGTTCCCGTTCCTTCTCTCCCGAAGAACTCTCCGCCATTCTGGAAACGCTGGTCAACCTCCAGCGCTATACGGAATCCATGCAGGCGCAGGGCGGTTCCCTGGAAGACCTGCTCAGCCATCGGGAGGCCAACGGGGAATTCCCGGAATTCCTGGTGAAGGTGCGCTGCGGCAATGAAGAGGAAATACTCTTCTTCCATGACATGGAGGCCCTGACCGCCTTTTCTGAGGAAAACAGGGACCTTTTCATCTTCGGCACGCCCTCGGAAGAGGAGCTGCTGGAAAATCCGCTTCCGGAACGGGAGGGGCCCAGCCGCCGCTCCATCACTCATGAACTGCATGAAGCCAAAGCCATCACGCGGGCCCTGGCCCGGCTGGCGGAACTGGGCATTCCGGGGAATATGATTGTCTCCATGGATGCGCCTCTGTTTGAACTGGTGGAGGGTGAAGGGGATAAGGAAAAAGTAACTCCCCTGTTCTCCGTCATGGACATTCTGGAATCCGTCATCTCCATCGGCAAGCGCGGGGTGGAAATCACGCGATTCAAAGGGTTGGGTGAAATGGATGCCAAGGACTTGTTCAAGACGACGATGGACCCGGAACGGCGCGAGCTGCTCCGCGTCATCCTGAACGACGACAACGCCGTCAGGGCCGATGAAATGTTCACCATCCTGATGGGGGATGTGGTGGAACCCCGCAAGAATTACATCGTGGACCATGCCCTCAATGTCCGCAACCTTGACATTTAACCCCCGCACTCTCTTTCAGCACCATGGAAAATAATAGAATCAAACCGGTGGATGTAGCCAGTGAGCTCTCCACTTCTTTCCTGGACTACTCCATGTCCGTCATCATCTCCCGCGCCCTGCCGGACGTGAGAGACGGCCTCAAACCTTCCCAGCGGCGCATCCTGTACGCCATGAAGGAACTCAATCTATCCCCTGGGGGCAAGACCCGCAAATGCTCCAAAATCGTGGGCGACACGATGGGTAACTACCACCCTCACGGGGATGCCGCCATTTACGGCACCCTGGTGAACATGGCGCAGGACTGGTCCATGCGGGATATTCTCGTGATCGGCCAGGGCAACTTCGGCACGCCGGACGGAGACCCCCCCGCCGCTGCCCGATACACGGAAGCCAAGCTCTCCGGCATGGGCGTGGCCCTGATGGCGGATTTGGACAAGGACACCGTGGATTTTGTTCCCACATACGACAATGAACACACGGAACCCACCGTGTTTCCCTCCGCTTTCCCAAACCTTCTGGTGAACGGCGGCACGGGGATTGCCGTGGGGATGGCCACCAACATGCCTCCGCACAACCTGGGGGAAGTGGTGGACGGCATTTGCGCCGTGATTGACAATCCCCACATGACTGTGGAAGAGCTGCGCCAGTACATCAAGGGGCCGGATTTTCCCACCGGGGGCGACGTGCTGGGCTTTTCAGGCATTGACAACTACTTCCGCACCGGGCGCGGCTCCGTGCGCATCCGCGGCAAGATAGACATGGAAGTAACGGATTCCGGCAAGGATCTTCTCATCATCCGGGAAGTGCCGTATGGCGTGAACCGCGCCGCCCTTCAGGAACGCATTGCGGAACTGTACAAGGATAAAATCCTGACGGATATTTCCGGCATCCGTGACCTTTCCGATGAGAAAACCTGCATTGAAATCGAGCTGAAGCGGGATGCCCGCCCGCAGGTGGTCATGAACCAGCTTTACAAGCTCACCTCCATGGAAACTTCCTTTGCGGTGAATATGCTGGCGATTCATGACAACCGCCCCAAGACGCTCGCCATGATGGACGCCATCAACTTCTACATCGAGCACCGCCGCGAGGTGGTCGTGCGCCGCACGCGCTATCTGCTGGGGGATGCGGAGAAGGATGCCGAGCGCCTGGAAGCCTTCCTGCTGGCCCTGCACCACATGGATGACTTCATTTCCATTATCCGGGATTCCAAAAACCGGGATGAAGCCCGTGAACGCCTGCAGAATTACACATTCTCCACGCAGACGGCGGAAAGCCTGGGCATCCTGATCCGTTCCCAGGCCTCCATCCAGGGGGACCGCTACGTCTTCACGGAACGCCAGGTGAACTCCATCCTGGATCTGCGCCTGTACCAGTTGACCGCCTTGGAAAACGACAAGATTTCCGGGGAATACGCGGAACTGCTGGTCCGCATCAAGGACTACCTGGATATTCTGGCGAACGAATCCCGCGTGCTGGGCATTGTAAAGGACGAACTGAAGGCGATTAAGGACAAGTACGCCACGCCGCGCGTCACGCGCATCATTCCCTTCTCCGGGGATATGGCCATTGAGGATCTCATCCCGAATGACACGATGATCGTCACCATCACGCACAGCGGCTACATCAAGCGCACCAACTCCGCGGAATACCGCGTGCAGGCGCGCGGGGGCAAGGGCGTGAAGGCTGCCACTACCAGGGGAGCCAAAAAGGATGCGGAAGCGGACTTTATCGAACACCTGTTCGCCGCCCAGAACCACGACTACCTGATGTTCTTTACGAACACCGGGCGCGTGTACGTGGACCGCGTGTATGAGATTGACGAAGCGGCGCGCAGCGCGCAGGGCCGCAATATCAAGAACCTGCTGGATCTCCAGCCGGAAGAAGCCATCGCTGCCATCCTGCGCCTGGAACGCCGGGTGGATGAAAAAGGCAATGACATTACCTTTGCGGAAGGCAGCGGCAATGTTGTTTTCGCCACGAAGGACGGCACGGTGAAGAAAACCAGCCTGAACGATTTCGCCAACTACCGCAAGGCCGGCATCATTGCCATTAATCTGGAGGAAGGCAACAGTCTGGTGAACGCGGAACTTACCAGCGGGGCCGATGAAATCGTGCTCGTCACGCATGACGGCATGAGCATCCGCTTCCCGGAAGAAGATCTGCGTACGCAGGGCCGCAACACCATCGGTGTTCGCGGCATCCGCCCGCGGGCGGGGGACTACGTTGTGGCCCTGGCCATTGTGGACCCGCAGAAAACCCTGCTGGTGGCTTCTGAAAACGGCCTCGGCAAGCGCACTTCCTTTGATGAATACCGCACGCAGGGCCGCGGCGGCACCGGCATCAAGACCATGAACTGCACGGATAAGACCGGCAAGGTGGTTTCCGCCACGGTCGTGTCCGACGAGGACGAGCTGATGCTGATGACCACGGCCGGACAATCCGTCCGCATCAAGGTGGCGACCGTGCGTGAAACGGGCCGCGCCACCCAGGGCGTGAAGCTCATGACGCTGAATGAGGGCGAATCCATCCAGGACATTTCCATCGTCATTCCCGATGATGAAGATGAAGAAGCCCCGGCGGAAACGGAAGACGCGGGAGCCGGGGAAGTGTCCGGTGAAATGGAAGCTCCGGCGGAAGAATAACATCCAGGTTTTCCTGCTCCGGCGCCATGCCGGAGCAGGGGGCTTCATGGGCCGTTTTTATGGAAGACCCCCTTTCATTGGAGCAATGTGCCGGACGTCTGGAACGGCGTGGATTCCGGAGTTTTGTAGTGCCGGGCCTGAGGGAGGCTGCGGAGGTGATGCGCGGCCTGGTGCGGGAGTTCAGGCCGTCGTCCGCTTCCTATGGGGATTCCATGACCCTGAAGGCTGCGGGCATTCTTGATGACCTGCGCTCCAATCCGGACATTCAGTTTTATGACGGCTTTGTTCCGGGCATGGTGCGGGAGGAGAAATGGGAAATCCGCCGCCAGGGCATGACGGCGGACCTGTTTTTAACCGGCGTCAATGCCGTCAGCATGGAAGGGACCCTGCACTGGGTGGACATGGTGGGCAACCGTGTGGCTCCGGTGGCATTCGGACCCCGGCATGTCATTTTGCTGGCCGGTTCCAACAAGCTGGTGGCCACGCCGGCAGAGGCCCGGGAACGCATCCGCCGCATTGCGCCCCTGAACGCCAGGCGGCATGAAGGGTTCAGGACTCCCTGCATGCACACCGGAATCTGCGCGGATTGCAATTCCCCGGACCGCCTGTGCAATATTCACATGTCCATTGTTAAATGCTTTCCCAAGGGAAGAATTTCCGTCATTCTGATGGAAGAACCCGGAGGACTTTGACCCATGCCTTTTCAAAACCGGATAGAAATCATGGCCCCGGCGGGGTCGTTTGAATCTCTGGCGGCCGCCTTGCAGGGCGGAGCGGACTCCGTGTACTTCGGAGTAGGAAAGCTGAACATGCGTTCCCGCGCCACGGTCAATTTTTCGGAAGAAGATTTGCCGGAAATCGTCGAGCGCTGCCATGAGGCGGGCGCCAAAGCTTATCTGACACTGAATATCATTGTGTACGATGAAGAGCTGGAGGCGGTGCATGCCCTGTGCGACGCCGCCCGGAAAGCCGGTGTGGATGCCGTCATCGCTTCCGACCTGGCGGTGATTTCTTATGCGCGTTCCATTGGGCTGGAAGTCCATATGTCCGTGCAGGCCAACGTCTGCAACATGGCCTCCGTCAAATTTTACGCGCAGTACGCGGATGTGGTGGTGCTGGCCCGGGAACTCACCCTGGCGCAAATCAGGCATATCATTGAATCCATCCGGAAGGAGGGCGTGAAAGGCCCCTCCGGGGAGCTGCTGCGGGTGGAAATTTTCGCCCATGGGGCGTTATGTGTGGCCGTGTCCGGCAAATGCCACATGAGCCTGGCGGCCTACAACTCCTCCGCCAACCGGGGGGCCTGCTTCCAGAACTGCCGCCGCGCCTACCGCGTGACGGATGAGGAAACGGGCAATGAACTGGTGATAGACAACAAATACGTGATGTCTCCCAAGGACCTGTGTACCATTCCGGTGCTGGACCAGCTTCTGGACGCGGGCGTTTCCGTGCTGAAGCTGGAAGGGCGCGGCCGTTCCTCGGATTACGTCAGGACGGTTACCTCCGTGTACCGGGAAGCCGCGCGGGCATGCCAGGACGGAACCTTTTCCGCGGACAGGGCGGAAGCGTGGATGAAACGGCTGGAATCCGTTTTCAACCGGGGATTCTGGCAAGGCGGCTATTACCTGGGCGTGAAGTGGGGGGAATGGAGCGGTTCCGCCAACAGCCGCGCTGCCCTGTTGAAGATCCACATTGCCAGGGTAGAGAACTTTTATAAGAAGAACGGGGTGGCGGCCCTGTTCCTGGAAGCCGGCGGCCTGTCCGCGGGGCAGACCATCCTCATAACAGGCCCCACTACGGGAGCCGTCCGCATGGAAGTGGCAGCCATGCGGAGGGAGACGGCAGAGGGCATGGAGCCCGTAGAAGCCGCTCAAAAGGGAGAAACCGTCTATCTGGCGGTTCCCGAACGGGTGCGCCGCCGGGACAAGGTGTACCTGCTGCGCCCCCGGATGCTGGAGGATGCCTGAATGTCCGGTTGTCCCTTTCTTCCTCTGCCTGCTTTTTCCAAAGACCGGGAATCGACGGCAGGATGATTTTAATTTTTCCGTTTCCTGCCCGGCTGGGCCGGCGGGGCGTCCGGCTTCAGCAGAGGGAGCTGGCTGAGCATGTTTCTGATCCTGATCGCCAGGCGCGGCATCGGCTCGGCTATCGTGAGGGCTGCCACTTCATAACGGGCGGCGATGTCGTTGATCAGACGGACCACCTCATGGAGTTTCATTCCTCCCGGTTCCACTTCCACTCCCGCGATGATTTCAGCCGGGGTCTTTTGAAATTCACGTTTGGCTTCCGGTCTAGAAATCCGAATCAATTAAGTTATTCATTCATTGTCTGACGTTTGAGAGAAAATGCCGTAAAGTAGTCTTCCTATTGAATGAAAAAGAATTTCCCTGGCGTATTATTTTAAAACCGTATGCCATGCCTGATTATATTTCCTTTCTGCGTCTTTTTTCATGTTCCTGCGCCTTGCTGTGTGCCGGAATGCTCCACGCTTCCGGTTTGCAGCCCTGGTTGCGGGAGCTGGCCGTAATCCCGCCTGCGCCTTCCGCGAAAGAAAAGGATGCATGGATGCGGCAGGTGTGGACGCGGACGGCGGAGTATGCGGCTTCCCTTGCCGAGCCTGCTGCCGCTGACGATTGCGGGGATGCGATGGTTTTGCTGGTTCCCGTATTTCAGGCGTGGCCGGACGGGAAGGCAGCCGGTGCCGCGCTGGCGGAAATTCTTTCCGTTCCCGCGGAGAGTATTGGAGCTGTTTCTTCCTGGGATGACCTGGTTAAGCATCAGGAAGCCATTCAGGAACGAGTCCGTTTCCTCAGGCTGAAGAAGCTGGCGGCCTATTATGACTCTGCGGCCATCCGCCGCGCGGTGAAGCGAAACCGGGACAAGTACGGGGAACGGTACGCCGGTGCGGAAGGTTTCCTGGCACGGCTGGATGAGTGGGAGAAGGAGCTGGGGCCGCTGGACCGGTGGGTGGAGCAGGCCGGGCCGGGACAGGCGGCCCTGCTGCGGGAGATGGTGGATCTGCGGAGAAAAGCCCTGATTGAAGCCCTGCCGGAACAGAACGGCCTGAAGGAATGGGTGAGCGTGCGGCGTTTCAATCCGTCCGGGAAAAGTTCTTTCAATCATGACCGTCCGGCGAACTGGCAGGGTATTTCCAGCATGCCGGGGCCCGGGCGCAGATACCGCAGCGGCATTGTGAAATTTAACGGGGTTTCCTCTTCTTCCCCTGTGGAGCAGCTGCTGGCGGACGACCGCTGGGTCGGGCATCTGGATGTTGATTTTTCCGGGGAGAAGCTCATGTTCACCGGGAACGGATTCGGCAAGAAGGAAAGCAGGCCCTGGGACGTTTTTGAGCTGGATTTGAAAACCGGGAAAAAGGAATCCCTTACCGCGCATATGCCGGCGGATACGGACAGCTATAATTCCTGCTACCTGCCGGACGGCCGGATTATTTTCGTCAATACTTCCGGCATGCAGGGGGTGCCCTGCGTGGCCGGGGTGGATTACGTGGGCAACCTCCACCTTTACGACCGGGAAAAGAAAACGACCCGCCGGCTTACCTTTGACCAGGACAATAACTGGTTCCCCACCATGTTGCCGGACGGCAGGGTGATGTTCCTGCGCTGGGAGTACACGGAAAGCGCCCACTATTTCAGCCGCGTGCTGATGCACATGAATCCGGACGGCAGCGACCAGAAGGAATACTATGGTTCCAACTCCTACTGGCCCAACAGCTTGTTCAACGCACGGCCCCTCCCCGGCAGGCCGGGCATGTTTGCGGGCATTGTCAGCGGGCATCATGGAGTCAAGAGGCTGGGGGAACTGGTCCTCTTTGACGTGAACAGGGGGCGCACCGCCACGGAGGGTGCCGTTCAGAAGATTCCGGGGTATGGAAAGCCCGTGGAAAACGTGACCAAAGATCAGCTGGTTCAGGGATTGAAGACTCCTTATTTCGCAGAACCTTATCCTTTGAATGACGAGTGTTTCCTGGCCGTTTCCTCCCCCTCCGGCAACCAGGGCGTGACCAATGTGGTCTGGTGCGACATATACGATAACATCGTTCCTCTCACGGCCTCCTCCTACTTCGTCTATGCAGACCCCGCGCCCCTGGGGCCACGCAAAAAACCGTCCGTGTTGCATGACCGGGTGAAGACGGAAAGCAAGACGGCTACGGTTTATATTTCCGACGTATACCGGGGCCGCGCCATGGCCGGAGTGCCCAGAGGGGAAGCCAAGGCCCTGCGCGTGTTTATGTCCGAGTACAGCCCCCGCAATACGGGAAGCCACTATGCCATGGGCATGGAAAGCAACTGGGACTTGAAAGTTCTGTACGGCACCGTGCCCGTGAATCCTGACGGTTCCGCCATCTTCACGGCTCCCGCCTGCCAGCCTCTGACGCTTCAGGTGCTGGACGGGGAGGGGCGCGCCCTGGCGCTGATGCGGAGCTGGTTTACCGCCATGCCGGGGGAAACGCTCAGCTGCATCGGCTGCCATGAACGGCAGAACTGCGCTCCCCCCGCCAGGGCCGTCATGGCTTCCCGCCAGAAACCCGCTCCTATTGTTCCGTGGTACGGTCCGGCGCGCACTTTCTCCTTCATGAATGAAGTGCAGCCCGTGCTGGACCGCCATTGCATACGCTGCCACACAGCGGAAGGCAAGGCCCGTGGAGGAGTGCCGGATTTCATGACATTGGAGGCCGTCAAGGGGGCTCCCGCCCCCGGTTCCGTCTCTTATTGGAACCTGCACCCCTATGTGCGCCGCAACGGCCCGGAGGGGAACTATCTGGGGCTGGCCCCCACGGAGTTTTTCGCGGATACGTCGGAGCTTTACCAGCTCCTTAAAAAAGGCCACCATGGCGTGGAAATGCCGCAGGAGGACTGGAACCGCCTGGTCACGTGGATGGACATGAACGCCCCCTATCTGGGTGAATGGCCGGGAGAGCGCAATGAAGGGCTGCTGAAACGCCGTTATGACCTGCACGGCAGATTTTCAGGAGCGGAACGTAATTACGTGACGATGAAGGATTCCCTATTCCGGAGAAGCGCCGGCGTTTCCAAACCTGACGCCGGGAAGCCCATTGCTCGCACCGGAGGAAAGAGCGTTCCCGTTCCGGAACCGCGTAATGAAACGCTGACTGTGGATTTGGGCGACGGCGTGAACATGACATTCCGCCGCATTCCCGCAGGGAAGTTCAGGATGGGGAATGAACGGGAAACACCGGCGGAACGTCCTGTTTCCACGGTGGGGATTGAAAGGCCGTTCTGGATGGGAGAGGCGGAAGTGACGTTGGAGCAATACCGCCGCTTCGACCCGGAGTATGTTAACGGATGGTATGACATGCATTACAAGGACCAGGTGAGGCCCGGCTACGACATGGATGCCGATCCGCGTTTTCCCGTCATCCGGGTTCCTTGGGCCAGGGCCATGGAATTTTGCCGCTGGCTTTCCGGGAAAACCGGGAAAAAAGTGACCTTGCCTACGGAAGCGCAGTGGGAATACGCGGCCAGGGGGGGAGCTGATACGGATTTCTTTTTCGGGGAGCGGGATGCGGATTTTTCCGCGTATGCCAACCTGGGGGATGTGACCCTGAAGGAGCTGGCCGTTTCCGGCGTAGATCCCAGGCCGATTAAAAATCCCAACCGTTTCTGGGACTTCGTGCCGAGGGATGAGAAATACAATGACGGGAAGCTCCACCTGGCCCCCGTCAAGAGTTACAGGCCGAATGCCTACGGATTATACGACATGATCGGCAATGCCGCGGAATGGACCCGTTCCGAATACAGGCCTTACCCCTGGAAGGAAGGGGACGGGCGCAATGAAGGCCTGGACTCCCATGTTCCCCGTGCGGTGCGCGGCGGTTCCTGGTATGACCGTCCCAGGAGGGCCACGTCCTCCTGGCGCTGGGGCTATCCCGGCTGGCGTCCGGTGTACAACGTGGGGTTCCGGGTGATCATAGAAGACTGATTGTTGAAATTGCCATGAAACTGACAAAAATGTTCCGCGCTTCTGCGACTGCCCTTTGCTGCCTGCTGGCCCTCATTTCATGCAGGCAGGGACCGGATGCTGCTTCCGGCCCGCTGGCTCCGGTGGATGTGAAGGTCGTCGATCACCTGGTTGCCGTGCTGGGGCATGAGAGCTGCGTGCTGGAACTGGTGGACCCTGCTTCCGGGGAAAAGGTGAAAAGCATCCGGCTGGCCCAGCCTCCCAACGGAATGGCCGTGGATGGAGCAACGGCCTATGTGGCGGAAGGTGGCCCGCGCGGAGCAGTAGAAGTAGTGGACCTGGAAAGCGGGGCGTTGAAGCGTTCTTTTCCTGCCGGGCATACGCCCATGTCTCCCGTGGTGCGGGGGGGAAAGCTGTATGTGGCCTGCCGGTTTGATTCCCGCGTGCTGGAAATGGACGCCGCTACCGGAACCGTGCTGGATTCCTGGAATGTCCCCCGTGAACCCGTAGCGCTGGCCGTTTCTCCGGACGGCAGGAAAATCTGGGCTGCCGGCCATTTGCCGGCCGGGGCTGCGGACGGGGATTTCACGGCTGCCGCGCTGACTCTGGTGGAAGATGGAAAAGCTGTCCATTTCCCGCTTTCCAACGGGACGCAGGGCGTGCGCGGCATGGCGATAAGCCCGGATGGCCGCTATCTGGCCGTGGCGCATGTATTGAGCCGGTACCAGGTGCCCACCACGCAGCTGGACCGCGGCTGGATGAACACGAATGCCGTGACGGTTATCGATACGGACGATCCGGACAAGCCCCATCCCGTTCTGCTGGATGACCCGGATGCGGGGGCGGCCAACCCGTGGGGCGTTTCTTTTTCCGGAGATGGCGGAAAACTGTTCGTGACGCATGCGGGGACGCATGAACTCTCCGTAATTGATTTCCCGGCCCTGCTGGAGCGCATGAAGCGGGAAGGCCGGAGCAATGAGCCGGTTTCCGAAAGGCTTGGTTTCCTGCACGGTCTCCGCACCCGGATCGCTCTGCCCTTGAATGGCCCGCGCGCCGTGGCTTCCGATGGGGAAAACGTTTATGTGGCCGGCTACTTTTCTGATTCTCTGGCGGAAGTCTCCCTGAAGGATGCCTGCAAATCCAGGGCAATTCCCCTGAACGGCCAATTCCGGCCTTCCCGGGAAAAACTGGGGGAACGGTATTTTAATGATGCCTCCCATTGCTTCCAGGGGTGGCAGAGCTGCGCCACCTGCCACCCGGACGGCCGGGTGGACGGCCTGAACTGGGATCTGCTGAATGACGGCATGGGCAACCCGAAAAATACGCGCACCATGTTCCTTTCTCACCGGACAAGCCCGGTGATGACGCTGGGCGTCCGCGCCTCTGCGGAAGTGGCCGTGACGGCAGGCTTTGTGCACATCCAGTTTCTGGAACCTTCCGGTGAATTGGCGGAATGCGTGAATGCATACCTGAAAAACATGAAGGAAGTTCCCAGCCCGTTCCTGGTGGCGCATAACCCTTCCAAACAGCAGACAGGGGGGGAGGGGTGCGCCCAGTGCCATGCTCCCGGCGTGGAAAGGGGGGCTTTGTCCGAATCTGCCCGGAGGGGCAGGGAAGTGTTTAAAACAGCCGGGTGCGTGCGGTGCCACCCCCATCCTTACTTCACTACCAAGGAACTGGTGGCCACGGGGACGGCCACGGGGCTGGATGAAGGTAAAAGCGTTCTGGTGCCCTCCCTGGCGGAAGTGTGGCGGACCGCCCCTTACCTGCACGACGGCCGTGCGAAGACGATCCGGGAAGCCATCACGACATGCAATCCGGGGGATATCCGAGGGAAGACGAGTTCCCTGAATAACCGTGAACTGGAGGATTTGATCAATTACGTGCAGTCCCTGTAAAGGGGCGGGAGGGCATGATGACGGCGAATGCACCTGAACAACTGGAATGGTCCGGAAAAAACGGGGCGGAAGAACGCTTCTTCTGCATGACGGCGGAGCCGGGCGCAAGTTTTGAGGAAGAACTGCATTCCCTGATGACCAGGTACCGCAATCTGGGGGGAGGGGAGGAAGATGAATTCCTGTTGCGTTTCCATGTCAGCGACCCGGTGCGCCAGTCGGCTGCGCTGCGGCGGATGATAGGGGAGAGGAACTCCTATGTTTCCATGGTTGGCCAGCCCCCTGCGAACGGGGCCCGCGTAGCTCTGGAAGCCTGGCACATCGGCGGAATGTTGGGAAAAAGGCATATGGCGGAACAGGGCGGAACGGTCGTGGAAGCCCTCCGCGTTCATTACCGGCTGTTCCTGGCGGGCAAGAGGGAATTCTCCTCCCCGGACAGCTGCGGCCAGATGCGGGAGGAATTCCGCTGGCTGGACCGGATTGCCGCCTTACAGGGGGGAGCCGTGCCGGATTTGATTCACCGCACCTGGATTTATTGCCGGGACATTGACAACAACTACCGGGGATTGGTGGAAGGCCGCAACGGATGCTTTGACCGTTACGGGCTGACTCCGGAGAGCCATTTCATCGCCAGTACCGGCATTGAAGGCTGTACGGAGCTGCCGGGCCGCCTGCTGCATATGGACAGTCTGGGCATCGCGGGGCTGGAGCCCGGGCAGGTCCGGTACATGGAAGCGCCGGACTACCTGTCCCCCACGCATGTGTACCGGGTGGCCTTTGAGCGCGGCGTCCGTATTGTGTACGGGGACCGCTCCCATTATTTCCTTTCCGGCACCGCCAGTATTGACGCGGAGGGAAACATTGTCCATCCGGGGGACGTGGTGGGCCAGACGGCCCGCACCCTGGAAAATATGAGCGCCCTGATGGAAAGGAGCGGGGGAAGCCTGTCCGACCTGAAGCAGGCCGTAGTGTACCTGCGCGACTGGGCGGACCGGGAAACGGTCCGGAACCGGCTGATGGACTCTCCGCTGGCCGCTGTGCCGCATGTGATGCTGAAAGCCCCTGTCTGCCGCCCCGGCTGGCTGGTGGAAATAGACGGAATAGCCGTTAATGGAGCCGGAGAGTCCGCCTTTGCCCCCTTGTAAATCCTGCCGTTCCCGGAACCGCGGCGCACGGGCGATTTCCCTTGTTATCCCGTGCACGGAAATGGTATCATGAAAGCGCATGACTTATCGCCTTAATACGGACCGTCTGGTATTTTTTTCCGTGCTGTTGTGGGTGCTGTTGCCGCCGGGTGTTTTTGCCTGGGAAGGGAATCCTCCGGGGCCGGATAATGTGCGGTGGCTGGAGCAGTTCTGTTCCAGCTACATGCAGTTTCTGACCCTGGGCGGCGTGTTGTGCGCGGTTATTGGTTTTGTGTGCGCCGCCCTGGTCTGGCTGGTGCATCGTCTGGACTGGGCGCGGAGCTTGAAAATCAGCGTGCTGTTTGTCATGTCCATCCTGTTCCTGGTTTTGTATGGCGGCTCCCTTTCCTTTGCCGTGTTTTATCTTCCCCTGGCCCTGATTAACCCCGCCGTGTATTGTTTCAGCGTCGGCCGGGCGGAATGAGCGTGCGGGCAGGAATGGTTTTATCTTTCTTTTCCGTGGCGGATATCCGTGGCTTCCTTCAGGAAGACGACGGTGGCGGCGATGGTTTTGGCAATGTCTCCTATCCGTTCCAGAGAACGGATAATGAAGAGAAGGTTGACGTTGAGGGAAGGGGAGTCCTCCCGTTCGGGGGAGACCAGAAGGGCCAGCGCTTTGCGATGGGCTTTGTCCAGTTTTTTGTCGCGCAGGCGTATTTCCCTGGCGGCGTCCACATCCTGCGTTTCCAGACACCTGGCGGCGTCTCTGAATTCGGATACGGCCATTTCCAGCAGAGGGAGCACAATATCCGGGGAGAGGGATTCCTGATGCCTGATGGAGGACTTGGCATGCTTGGCGATACCCGTTACTTCCTCCATGCATTCCTGGAGCTTGTCCCCGCATCGGGAGAAAGTGATGACGAGCCTCAGGTCGCGTCCCAGCGGATGGAACTGGGTGAGTACGGAGGAGCAGAGGGAGAGAACCTGCCGGGTTTCTTCCTGCAGCGGGTCGCTGTCCGCAATGATGCTGTTGGCCCCGTCGCTGTCCGGGCCGGAAATGACCCGTTCCAGAATGTCCATGTATTTCAGCAGGCTGCCGCAGATGGCATTGACGCGGAGGCGGATAGCGTTCAGGGCCGCGTCGTAGTGGGGGAGGATGTGATTGCCGGGGGATGTCATGAGGAGAATGGTTTGGAATGGGCTTTTAGCTGAAACGGCCCGTAATGTAGGCTTCCGTTTCTTTTTCCGTAGGATTGGTGAAGATTTGGGACGTTTCCCCGTATTCCACCAGGCGGCCCATGTACATGAAGGCGGTCCGGTCCGCGATGCGTGTGGCCTGCTGCATGTTATGGGTGACGATGACAATGGTGAGTTCTTTTTTCAGGTCTTCCATCAGGTCCTCTATTTTTAAGGTGGCGATAGGGTCCAGGGCGGCGCAGGGTTCATCCATCAGCAGAATTTGGGGGCGGTTGGCAATGGCGCGCGCGATGCACAGCCGCTGCTGCTGGCCGCCGGAAAGGCCGTAGGCGCTTTCATGCAGCTTGTCTTTCACTTCATCCCACAGGGCGGCTCCCTTCAGGCTTCGTTCCACGGTTTCGTCCAGTTCCGCGCGCCTGTTGCGGCCGGCCACACGGAGGGGAAAGACGATGTTTTCGTAAATGCTTTTAGGGAAAGGGTTGTATTTCTGGAAGACCATGCCTACGCGCTTGCGCAGGGAGATGACTTCCACGCGCGGGTCATACAGGCTGGTGCCGTCAATGCGGATATCCCCCTGGTGGCGCACGTCCGGGACCAGGTCGTTCATGCGGTTGATGTTGCGGAGCAGAGTGGATTTTCCGCAGCCGGAGGGCCCGATGAGGGCGGTTACCCGGTTGGTTTCAAAGGTCATGCCGATGTTGAAGAGAACCTGTTTGCTCCCGTAAAAGAAGGAGAAGTCTTCCACTTCAATGATGGGCTCGTCGTTTGCGGCGGCTGGTTCAGTCATGGGATGGTGAAGGAGAATGGGGTTAGAAGCTGGAGGCCGCGTATTTTTTGCGCAGGCGGTTGCGGATGAGGATGGCCGTGAGGTTCATGACCACCACCAGCAGGATGAGGAGCAGCGTGGTGGCGAAAACCATGGGCTGGGCGGCGTCCGAGTCCGGAGACTGGAAGCCCACGTCGTAGATATGAAAGCCCAGATGCATGAATTTGCGTTCCAGGTGGATGAAGGGGCCTTCCCCGTCAATGGGCAGGGAGGGGGCCAGCTTGACCACTCCCGTGACCATGAGTGGGGCTACCTCTCCGGCGCCACGGGCCATGGCCAGAATGAGGCCGGTCATGACACCCGGCAGGGCGCTGGGGAGGATGATGCGTTTAATCATCTGCCATTTGGAGGCCCCGCAGGCCAGGGCAGCCTCCCGCAGCCCGCGGGGGACGGCGGAGAGTGCCTCCTCCGTGGAGACGATGACTACGGGCAGCGTCATCAGGGCCAGCGTGAGGGATGCCCACAGGATGCCAGAGGTCCCGAAGGTGGGGGTGTTGTCCACAGCCAGCTTTTTCCAGTAGAAAAGTTCGTCGATGCTCCCTCCCAGATAGTAAACGAAGAAGCCGAGGCCGAAAACGCCGAAGACGATGGAAGGCACGCCCGCCAGGTTGTTCACGCAGATGCGCACGGCCTGAACCAGAGTCCCCTGTCTGGCGTATTCCCTCAGGTAGATGGCTCCGATGACCCCCACGGGCGTGACCAGCACACTCATGAGCAAAGTCATGATGAAGGTGCCGAAAATGGCGGGGAAGATGCCGCCCTCCGTGTTGGCTTCCCGCGGATCATCCGTGATGAAATGGTACAGGTTGTGGAGGAAGACGCCGCATTTGCCGAAGAACCCCAGGTCATTCGGCTGGTAGCCGTAAACGATTTTATCCATGCGGATTTCCTTTCTTTCCCCGTCTCCCAGGGCATACACAAGAGAGTCTCGGCCCTGTTGAGCCCTCAGTTTGGCTGCTTCCGCGGTGTACCGGGCGTATTCGGCATTGAGCTGTTCCTCTTTGGCGCGGAGCCGGTCCAGTTCACCGGCCGGGTCGTCCATATCCGTGAGAATGGGGTTTTTCCTGGGGACGGCCGTACGCTGTCCGTTTTCTTCCCGGATGTCGTAGGAACGTTCTATGGCCTTGATATCCAGTCTGACGTCCGCCAGACGGGTATTGACGGAGCCGATGTCCCTGGTGTCAATGGTTTTGACCCTGTCCCTCAGGTCTGTTTCCCGGTCCAGCACGCGGCGGAAAGCCTCCATGAATTCCGGTGAGGCGGCGGGGATGGTTTCTCCGGAGGCCAGCTTGAGTTCCAGAGGTTTGACCAGGGTGTTCCCTCCCTCCATGCGTTCCAGGCACAGAAGGCCTTTGGGGGTGGCGGAGGCAGTGACATTGTGCGCGTCCACATAGCGGTAGGATTGTCCATAGGATTCCTTGCTGCCGGTGAAAAGCTGGTATTCCCGCACGTCTCTGGCTGTGGAGCCGGGATGGGCGGGGTCTGCGGGGACGTGGCGCGTCTGGTCCTTTGTGATGCCGGCGTACAGGACAAGCGGTTGTTCTTCTTTTGAAGAAGGGGCGAGCGTCAGTTCATGGATAGTTTTGGGCCAGAAGGCCTCCAGACCGTTGAAGACGATGATGCCCAGCAGGCCGAAAATCATGATGAGGCCCAGGGAGAGCCCGATGGAGGCGAGCCAGATATTGACTTCCCCCAAGGGGCGTTTGGGGGCGGACGGAAGGCTGAAGTCCTGTTTCATGGAAGGTGGATGGGAGGGAAAGGGATGGATGGTTCACACGACGTTGAAGCGTTTGCGGAGACGCTGGCGTACTATTTCCGCCAGAGTGTTCAGAATGAATGTCATGGAGAAGAGGATAAGGCCGCCCAGGAAGAGGACCCGGTAGTGGGTGGAGTCCTGCGCCGCCTCCGGCAGTTCCGTGGCGATGTTGGCGGAGAGGGTGCGCATGCCGTTGAAGATATTCCAGTCCATGATGGGGGTGTTTCCCGTGGCCATCAGTACGATCATGGTTTCCCCCACGGCTCGGCCCAGACCTATCATCAGGGCGGAGAAAATGCCTGCGGAAGCCACCGGAAGAACAACGGTGCGGACCATCTGCCAGCGGCTGGCCCCCAGAGCCTCCGAGGCGGCGATGAGGGAAGGGGGGACGTTGCTCAGGGCGTCCTCGGAAATGGTGAAGATGACAGGGATGACGGCAAAGCCCATGATGAATCCAACCACTAGGGAGTTGCGCTGTTCATAGGGCATGCCGAAGCCGTTGCGCCACAGGTCTGCGAAACTGGCGGCCTGGAAGTCCCCGTCTCCCCACAGGCCCATGACGCTGCGGCAGAGGCTGATGAGGGGCTGTTCCAGCCAGTAGCCCAGGTATTCCCAGCAGAACCAGGCGCAGAGCAGGATGACGGGGGTCATGACGATGTATTCCACACCGCGGCTGAATTTGTTGCGCCAGGCTGCGGGCCGGGTGGTCCAGAACCATGCGATGAGGGCCGCCAGACCGGGAATGAGGACGGCCATGCAGAGCAGGGCGGGGACTTTGTCTTCCATTCTGGGGGCCAGGTAAAGGGCGCCGAAGAAGCCCAGCACTACGGAAGGAAGGGAGGCCATGATTTCCATGACGGGTTTTACCACCCGTTTGACGGCAGGAGCCATGAAGTGGGCCGTGTAAATGGCGGCTGTGACCGCTACCGGGACGGCGAAGACAAGGGCGTACAGGGTGCCTTTCAGCGTGCCGAAGACCAGGGGCATCAGGGACAGCTTGGATTCATAATCATCCGTGCCGCCCACGGATTGCCAGAGCCATTTGGGAGAATCGTACCCCTCATACCATATTTTCCCGACCAGGGCTTTGGCGCCGGCTTCTGGGTGCTTGTCTTCCAGAGAGAAGAAATGGATGTTTCCTGATGGGTCCACGGCAATGGCGGCGTTGAATTCCGTATTGGCGGCCAGTTGGACCGGAACGAATTCCAGAGGTCCGCTGTTCCAGCGGATGTCGGCCGTGGTTCCGTAGCAGAGCCTGAGTTCCCGCGGAGTGGAGACCAGGAAGGAACGGTTGATGCCGGATGCCGCGTAATGCTGCACCGGACCGTCCATGGGAGAGAATTGCCTGGTCTGGCCGAAGAGGCGCAGGGAAGTGCCGTCCGGGCGGGAATGGGGATAAAGGCTGAAAATCTTAAGGCTTCCCCTGTCGCCTCCTATGACCAGGGACATGTCTCCGAAAAGCCAGTTGACGGAAGTCATTTTTTCCCCTTTCCCCAGCGGGGTCGGAATCATCTGGCGTCTGACCCATGTTTCCCCGTCTTCATCATAGGAGAAGTAAAGAAGTTTGTCCGCATCCGTAGCGATGACGAGGCTGTCTCCGGAGGCTCCGGGTAGCATGGCCGTGGGGCGGCCTTCCAGCTGGTCCGTCAGGTCATGGAATCCGGAAGGCGCCAGTTCTCCCTCATGAAGCAGGGAGCGGGATTCTTCCAGCGTCATCAGCAGGAGGCGCGTGCCCTGTTCTGTCTCCACGGTTGCGGTAAATATTTTCCGTTCTCCCGCGTCCGCATAGGCTATGCCGGATATTTTGCCGGGGACGGAGCCGCTTTCCGTCAGGGGGTAGAGAGGGCCGGCCTCCGCTCCGGCTTTGTCCGGGCCGTGGGCATTCGTCCGGCCGTGGACGTTGAGTCCGGAATGAACATGGATGAGGCCCACCTTGCCGGATTCCGTGGCGATGGGGTAGGCGGTGAGGGATGCATCATAGGAATGGGCGCAGACGGTTTCGCCGTCCGGCAGGGAAACGGGAACGGAGGACAGGTTCCCGGTAGTTTTGTCCAGGAAGAAGATGTTTTTCCCGTTGCCGTAGACAAAGGGAAGCGTGCCGGAAGGGTCCAGGCCCCAGGTTCCCGGAACCGGAGAGGAGGGCGCGGGGTGCTGCCGTTCTTCCACGTCCGCGCTCTGGAAGAGAGGAATCGTAACGGCCAGCAGGAAGAAAAGAATGCCGAAAACGGCTACAATGACGGTGAATCCTCCGCCGATGATGGTTTTGGTCATGATGCGGTCAAACCACAGCGTGGTTTTTGCCACCTGAAAGCGTTCCGGAACGGGTTTGGGCTTTCTGGAAGGTGCGGGGGAGGGAGCATTGGAACTCATGACGGCAGAGAGGAGAAGTTGGAGGGCAGGACTCCGGCGGGCGGGCCGGAGTCCTGCCCCGGCATGTGTTTACGGCACGGGAAGGGAGTGTTTATTCAATGCTCTTGAGCGCTTCTGCGCTGACTTTGGCGGGAATCGGGTAATAACCGTCCTTGGTCACGATTTCCTGGCCGTCTTTGGATACGATGAATTTGATGAATTCCCTGGTCAGGGTGTCCAGGGGTTCTCCCGGTTTCTTGTTGACGTAAATCAGCAGGTAACGGGAGAGCGGGTATGTTCCGTTGATGCAGTTATCGTAGGAAGGCTGTACCGCCGCCTTTCCGCTTTTTTCCGCCAGGGAGAGGGTTTTTACGCCGGAGGTGACGTATCCGATGCCGGAATAGCCGATTCCCTGTTCGTCGGAACTGATGCCCTGCACGACGGCGGAGGAACCGGGCTGTTCCTTCACGGAGTTTTTATAATCCCCTTTTTTCAGGGCTATTTCCTTCACGAACCCGTTCGTGCCGGAGGCGCTGTTTCTGCCGTAGATGGAGATGGCTTTTCCTTTCATGGAGGGCACCCCCGCATCGCCCCAGTCGGTGATGTTGGAGCCGCCGCGCTTGAAAGTGGAGGAGAAAATGGAGTCGATCTGCGTCAGGGTAAGGGCCTGGATGGGATTATTCTTGTTGACAAAGAAGGCCACGGCGTCCAGGGCCACTTTGATTTCCGTCGGCTTGTAGCCGTATTTGGCTTCAAAGGCGGCGATTTCCTCCCGCTTCATCTGGCGGCTCATGGGGGCGAGCTGGGCCGTGCCTGCCGTGAGGGCGGGCGGCGCTGTGGAAGAGCCTTTGCCTTCAACGCCGACTTTGACGCTGGGGTATTTTTTGTTGAATCCTTCCGCCCAGAGGGTCATCAGGTTGTTCAGCGTATCGGAGCCGACGGCGTTCAGGTTGCCGGAAACGCCGCTGGTGGGCGCATACGGCTTGATGCTGCTGTCAACGGTCACTTGGTTGGCGCCCATGCTCAGGGAGCTGAGGGCGGCGGCGATGGTCAGGATTTTGGCGACAAATTTCATGGCGTCTTTTTTGGTGTGTTGCGTCTTCCGTTTCCGTCCGGCGGGGCCGTTCATGGCGGAAGACGGGGTAGTGATACCCTCCCGCCCCCATGGTGAGGAAGAGAATCCTGGTTAAGAAATCGTCACAAACCCGGAGTAGCCAGGGAGCCCTGTTTTTGGGATACCATGCGTCCAGAGGCGCAGGACGCGCCATTAGAAGAACATGACTCCGCATCCAGCAGCAGCCGACCAGACCGCCGTAGAGGTGGATTCCCTGGATTTTTGTTATGGGAGCAAGCAATCCCTGTTCAACGTCACCATGAAAGTCCCCAGGAACAGGGTGACGGCGTTCATCGGCCCTTCCGGGTGCGGGAAGTCCACGCTGCTGCGCTGTATCAACCGGATGAATGACCGTATTCCGGAGGCGCGCGTTACGGGAGGCTCCATCCGCATTGATGGGGTGGACGTGACTTCTCCTTCCATGGATACCATTCGTCTGCGCCGGGAGGTGGGCATGGTTTTCCAGAAGTCCAACCCTTTCCCGATGAGCATTTATGAGAATGTAGCCTACGGATTGAAGCTGGCGGGGGTAAGAAACCGCGGCATTCTGGACGAGGCTGTGGAGGAAAGCCTGAGGCATGCCGCTCTTTGGGATGAGGTAAAGGACCGTCTCCATGCTTCCGCCAATGGTCTTTCCGGCGGCCAGCAGCAGCGGCTGTGCATTGCCCGTTCCATTGCCGTGAAGCCGCGCATCCTGCTGATGGACGAACCCTGTTCCGCCCTGGACCCCATTGCGACGGTGAGGGTGGAAGAGCTGATGCACCGTCTCAAGGACAAGTTTACCATCATTGTGGTCACCCATAATATGCAGCAGGCTACGCGCGTTTCGGACCTGACCGGTTTTTTCATGTTGGGCAGACTGGTGGAATTTGATGCTACGGAAAAGATTTTTTCCAATCCCTCCCTGAAAGAAACGGAGGATTACATTACGGGAAGATTCAGTTAACAGAGAGACGATTATGCTTTTTTCAAAGAATATTTCCAAAAATGGAACCGGGCGTGTTCCCCATGTTCCCGGCTCTGGACGAAGGCTGGCTGCCTGCGCCGCCAGAAAGAACAGCCTGCGCAGGCAGCATCTTTTTTATCATGCCGGCAAAACCTTATCCAATCATCAAGCCAATATTCCGAATCATGAATCACGACGCGCACACCCTGAGGGAGTTTGATGCCGCCCTTTCCTCCCTGAATACGCATTTGCTCCAGATGGCCTATAAGGCGCAGAGCGCTCTTGATTTGGCCGCCGCCGGCCTTTTGCAGCAGAATGAGTCTTCCGCCAACCGGGTTATTGCTGATGACGAAGAATTGGACGAGCTGGAAATGACGGTGGACAGGGAAGGGCTGCATCTGCTGGCTTTTTTCAGTCCGGTGGCTTCCGACCTCAAGGTGGTGCTGGCTTCCCTGCGCATGTCCTCCATGTATGAACGGATTGGTGATGAGGCCGTGACCATCGCCAAAAGGGCCAACAGGCTGAATAAGCGCCCGCGCATCCGGGAGGCTGCCTTGGCGGATCCTGTCTATCGGGAAATGGCGGAGCGGTTCAGGGCTGTGAATAAGGCTGTTTCCTCCTGGGACGGGGAGGCTCTGGCGGAGCTTGTCCCTGCGCTGGAGGATTTGGCGGAGCATGCGGCGTCCCTGACGGAGGCATTTGCCTGCTTGCCTGAGCAATATCAGGACAATCTGGTTTCCGTTGCGGATCTGGTTTTTGTAAGCCGTTCCCTGGAACGCATCGCGGAAGGGCTCCAAAAGGTAGCGGCGGAAGGGCTTTACGCGGCCTCCTGATGCCGCGAGCCTGCACAGGAAAGCCCGCAGCGGGCGTTGTTGAAGCGCCGTTTTTTGTTCGGAAACGGGATTCAGGCATGCCGCCTATCTGACAGTCCAGGTAATGCTGCGCGTGGAGGATTGGCCGGGACGCAGAATGACGCTGGGGAAGTGGGGGGTATTGACGGCATTGGGGAAGCCCTGGGCTTCCAGCGCTATTCCCTGGCGCGCCTGGGGCAGGTAGTCCCCGGTATATGCCTGGAGGCCGGGAGCATCCGTCGCCACAATCAGGCGGTGCCGGGATTCCGGGTCAAGAAGGATGGCGGCGATTTTGTCGCCCGGTTCGGAATCCAGCACGTAGTTGTGGTCCAGTCCGGCGGCGGTGTCCGGGTGGGCGGCGGAGTTGCGTTCCCCCAGCAGGGCTGCTTTCCGCAGGTCAAAGTCCGTTCCTTCCACGGGAAGAATACGGCCGTCGGGGATATTGGTCGCGTCCACCGGAGTATAGGCGGAGGCCCGTACCTCCAGGGTCATGGAATCAATGGTGGGTTTGCCGGACAGGTTCCAGTAAGCGTGGTTGGTGAGGTTGACGATTGTGGCTGCGTCCGCATACGCTTCCAGGCGGAGATGAAGGGTTTCTTCCACCACGGTGTAGGTGGCTACCACTTCCAGGTTGCCGGGGTAATTTTCCTCACCGTCTGCGGAGTGCAGGGTCAGCACCAGCGTATTGCGCCCGGCTTCCTGCACCTGCCAGACTTTGCTGTCGAACCCCTGGATGCCGCCGTGCAGGTGGTTGGGGCCGTTGTTGACGGCCACGGTGCGGGAATCCCCGTCAATGGAGAACCTTCCTTTTGCGATGCGATTCGCGACACGGCCGCAAATCGCACCGCAATAACAGGTGTCTTTCAGCATGTCTTCAAAGTGCTTGGGCCCTACGATCATGTCCATGCCGTCCTTGACGACGGAGATGATGCGCCCCCCGTAGTTGCTGATGCGTACCGTCAGCTTGTCGGAAGACAGTTCAAACAATTCTACAGGTGCGCCGCCGGGTAAGGTGCCGAAGATCATGCCGGTATATAGCTTGGTCAGTAGTGGATGTCCAATTAATAGGCCAGCACGCGGGAACCGTTGTTGCCGATGATCACGCGCACGCGCTGCCCGACCTGAATCGGGTTGTTCCTGCTGGCGACCTGGACGACCGTGTAGTTGCGGGTGCCGTTCCTCTTCTGGTCCAGACGCACGGTGATGCGTTCCCCGGTCGTGTTGTTGACGGCCTTGTCAATCTGGTTGCCGGCAATGCCGCCCAGAATGGCGCCGCCCGCCGCCGTCGCGAATTTGGCGTTGCCTCCCCCGAACATGGCGCCGGTCAACCCGCCCGCCACGGCGCCGATTCCGGTGCCGGTGTTGGCGTTATTGGCCTGGATCTTGACGTTTTCCACGCTGGTGACCGTGCCGGTATAGGTTTCCTGGGCTCCGCCGATTTCGTTCAGGTTATAGGTGTTCGGGGAACCGAAGTTGGTGCAGGAAGTAATGGACAGCGCCATGGCTGCACAGCCGATGGTAAGAATGGAAGCTGTTTTCATGATGACGATTTATAAAATGGGTTGAAGGTTAAGATCAAGTAATTTCGCAGTCAACGGAAGGGGCGCGGCTGCCCTCTTCCGGCGGAGAAAACCCTTGCCGGAAGGTTCCGGCAAGGGTTCTTATTTATTTTAACGGTCCGTTGGGTCAGGCCTTGGGGGCTTCTCCCTTTTTGGGGCAGTCGCAGGGCTTTTCCCCTTTGCTGCAAGGCTGGCCGCATTTTTCTGGGCATTTGCCTTCCTTGGCGCATTTCCTGGGGCACTTTTTATCTTTTTTGCAGCACTTCTGGGCAGCGGGGGCGGGGGACTCCGCCGGAGCGGCGGCTTCCTGAGCGTAACCGTTGACACTGAAGGCGAAAGCAAAGGCTGCTACAGCGAGGATTTTTTTCATATAATGATATGTGAGGTTGTGTGGTGTTGGTAATGCAGCGGCAGAAGAGCTGCCGTTCTACGACAGATAGAGCGGCAGGGTGTGATATTTGTTCAAAAAAATGCGCGGAGAGGATTCTTTTTAGGGCGGTTTTTTTGATGAGGACGCGCTTTTGGCCTCCGGGGTAAGTTTGACAGTCCGGGGGCACGTACGGAGCGCCGGCTTGCATGGGGCGCCTTCTTGAGGCACGGTAGGGAACATGAGTTCAGCCAAGGAACCTGTGACGCGCCGTTTTGGAAATGGTTTGACGGTTTTGATTAAGGAGGACAAGTCTCATCCCGTAGTGTCCCTCCAGTACTGGGTAGGCACGGGGTCCATGAATGAGGGGCACTGGCAGGGGAGCGGACTTTCCCATTTGCTGGAGCATCTGGTGTTTAAGGGAACGGCGCATTTTTCCGGGCAGGAACTGGCCCGCAAGGTGCAGGAACGCGGCGGCCACTGGAATGCGTACACCAGCGTGAACCGCACCGTGTACTATATAGACGGCCCTGCGGAGTCCTGGCAGATTTTCCTGAATCTTCTGACGGAGCTTGTATTTTTCCCCACGTTCCCGGAAGACGAGATGGAGCGGGAGAAGGAGGTCGTGCGCCGGGAGATGGCCATGTATGCGGATGATCCCGATTCCGTGGCCTACCAGCTTCTGATGCAGACGCTGTATCTCAAACATCCCCGCCGCTGGCCCGTTCTGGGTGAGCGCGCCGCCTTTGACTGCCTGACGCGGCAGGACGTGCTGGATTACCATGCCAGCCGTTATGTTCCGAACAACGTGGTTCTTTCCATCGCGGGGGATGTGGATGCCGCGGAGATTCTTTCCCATCTGGAATTGCTGGTGGAAGACCTGAAATCCCGTCCCCTGAACCGGGAACCCATTCCCCATGAACCTCACCAGTTCGGTTCCCGCAGGGTGCGGAAGGAGTTTGCCGTGCCTTACTCCAAGCTGCACCTTGCCTGGCGCCTGCCCTGTTCCGCCCATCCGGATACGCCAGCCCTTTCCGCTCTGTCCAGCATTCTGGGAGGCGGACGTTCCGCCCGTTTTTATGAAAAGTTCCATGACCGCCTGGGCCTGGTGTACAGCATTGAGGTGCATTCCAACCAGTCTGAGACGGATGAAGGGGCGTTTACCATCAGCATGGACGTGGACCGCGCCCAGCGCGACAAGGTGCGGGATCTGGTGCTTCAGGAGCTTCGCAATCTGGCGGAAGAGGATTTTACGGAGGACCTGAAGAGAGTTTGCAAACAGACCCGGGTCAGTCGCCTGCGCCGCAGGAGTTCCGCTTCCGGGGTGGCCTCGGAAATGGGGGCGGACTGGTTCGGCTCGCGCAATTTGAACCTGTCTTCCGAATGGCAGGAAGCTATTGAACGGGTGACTACGGAAGATTTGCACCGCGTTTGTTCCACCTGGCTGTCTTCCCCGAATGTGACGGAAGTCAGCCTGGACCCCCCGGGCAGCAACGCCGGGGATGAAGAAAGGGCCTCCGCCTCTGCGGGAACGGCCCTGAGCGAGCATGTTCTTGGCAACGGCATGAAGGTGGTGATCCGTGAAGACCATCGCCTGCCGCTGGCCTATGCCTGCATGGCGTTCAAGGCCGGATGCCGTGCGGAGAATGAGCATGACGCCGGGGTGACGGACCTGATGTCCGAGTGCCTGCTGAAAGGAACCTCCACCCGTTCCGCGGCGGATATAGCCCGTTTTCTGGAGGACATCGGGGGAGCCATCAACACGTCCACCGGTAACAATTCCCTGAGCGTGGGATGTCAGGTTCTGGCGGAAGACCTGGACGCCGGATTGGAGCTGATGGCGGATGTGGTCATGAATCCGTCTTTCCCGGAAGACGCCTTTCTGAGGGAAAAGGAATCTTTTGTGGCGGATGCGGAGGAGGATATGGAAGACCCTCTTTCCGTGGCGTTCCGGCAGGAGCGGAAGGTGGCTTACGGGCATGTTTCCTATGGAAATTCCCCTTCCGGCACGCCGGAAAGCCTGTCTTCACTGACGGTTCAGGACATCAAAAAACAGTATGAACGCATTATCTGCGCTTCCAACGCCGTGATTTGCATTTCCGGAGATGTCAGGAAGGAGGAGGTCCTGCCTCTTCTGGAAAAACATCTGGGAGGCATGAGGGCGGGAACGCCTCCGGTCCTGACTCCCACGCCCGCGCTGCGGGCCGGCCGGGAAGTGGCCGTTCTGGATAAACAGCAGGCCGTGCTGGTAGTGGGGGTGCCGGGCGTGGACGTGGCTTCCCCGGAGATGGCCCAGGCTCTGCTGTTTCAGTCCTGGTGCAGTGATATGGCCGGTCCCGTTTTCACCAATATCCGGGAGGAGGCCGGACTGGCCTATTATGCCAGTTCTTCCCTGTTCATCGGCATGGATGCCGGAGGCATCTGCTTCTATCTGGGCACCTCCCCGGAACAATTGGAGGAAGCCGGGCGGAGGCTGGAAAAAACACTGGAGATGATTGATGAACAGGGCATGACGGAGGAGGATCTGGAACGCACCAGGGCGGCCGCCCTGTCTTCCCGTCTGCTGGCCATGCAGTCCAATGGAACTTTGTGCCAGATGCTGGCTCTGGATATCCTGTTCGGTTTGCCTCTGGAAGCGTTTGAACAGCAGACGGACGCTATCAGGAATATGGATCTGGCCCGGATGAACGCCTTTATCAGGAAGGTGCTGGATCCCGCCCAGCCGCGTTCCTGGTCCATCGTGCGTCCGCCTGCCGGGGAGTAATTCCCCGGAAAATCATTTCCTTTTTCCCTGTCCGGGAAAAAGGCAGGATTAAATAAAAAGGAATATTTTTGCGTTACATCATCTGAAGGCTGGGGGAGGGGTGTAGCGGAATCGTGATTTTTATTTCAGTGGTGATGCGCTATAGTGGCAGCCATGACTGAGATGGAGCCGGACAGGAAAACTGCGGAACGGGCAATCAGGGAAGCGTATGAATCCAACCCGGGGGGCTGGGCGGAACATTCCCGCTATGTGGCGGAAGCCTGTAAAAATATAGCCTCGCGCTGTAAAGGGTTATCCGGTGAAAAAGCTTATGTCCTGGGGCTGTTGCATGATATTGGACGGTATGCCGGAGTAAGTTCCGAAAAGCATTTGATAGACGGGTACCGCTATTGTGCGGCAAGAGGCTGGAAAAAGGCGGCGCAGATTTGTATTTCCCATGCGTTTATGATACAGGATATCAATACTTCCATCGGCACGTTTGACGTGAGTGGGGAGGATTACCTGTTCATGAAAGATTTTGTAGAGAACGCGGTCTATGACGACTACGACCGCCTGGTCCAGTTATGTGACGCTTTGGCCATGCCGACAGGTTTCTGCCTTTTGGAAAAACGGTTTGTAGATGTGACAATCCGGTATGGAGTGCATCCGTTTACGGTGGACCGGTGGAAAAAAATTCTGCAGCTCAAGGCGTTCTTTGAGAAAAAAACGGGCTGTTCCATTTATGAGCTTCTGCCGGGCGTCGTTGAAAACAGTTTCCGCCAGGAGGAAAGCCATGTGTGATGAAGCGGAAGATTTTTTGGAAACGGCGCATCCCGATGCGCTAAGGTAAATCGCCCGGGAGGGGGAATTTCTGTGCCGGCCAGCTGCGTTGTTGTTGGGAGTCCATGCAGGGTTATCAGGCGTTTTTGACATCAATAGCTGAAGGCCGCCGCGGGAGGCGGCGGATTCGGAAGCGCCTCTTTTTTCATGGCGGAACGTTTGATCTGCTCATGGTAAAAGTAATTCACGATAACCGGCGGTTCGTTGAACGGCCGGTGCATGGAATCGTCATTGCGCAGGTACGGCAACCCCCGTTTTTCCGCCAGCTGCCGTATTGCTGCGTCCAGTCCTTCCCAGTAGCCGCGGCTGCCTTTCTGGTAAATTTCCCGATAGAGGGGCATCAGGTGCGGATAGCGTTTGTTGATGTACTCCAGAATTACGGATTTGTAGCTGCCCCGCAGATTCAGGTTTTCCAGCCAGATCAGGTTGCATTTGTCTTCAGCCTGCTCCACAATCGCCGGAATATCCGTAATGCCCGGAAAAATGGGGGAGATGAAGCAGGTGGTGCGGATTCCTGCCTCATGGAAGGCCTTCATGGCGGCCAGCCTCCGCGAGATGCTCACCGCCATGTCCATATCTGCCTGAAAGCGCTCGTCAAGCGTGTTGACGGACCAGGAAATGCGGGCATGGGGAAATGTTTTTATCAAATCCAGGTCCCGCAGCACCAAATCGGATTTTGTAGCTATGCTGATTTCCGCGCCGCTGTCTTGAAGCTGTTCCAGGAGCGCCCTTGTTCTTTTGTAGATTTCTTCCTGAGGTCCGTAAGGGTCGGTCACGGAACCGATAAACAGCTGTTTTCCCGCGTATTTCCCGGGGTTGCGTATTTCCGGCCAGTATTTGACGTCCAGAAAGGTTCCCCATGGTTCCGGATGACCGGTGAACCGTTTCATGAACGAGGCGTAGCAGTATTTACAGGCGTGGGGGCAGCCCACGTAAGGATTGACCGAGTAATCGGCCACAGGCAGATTTGACGTTGACAGGATGCTCTTTACCTGAATTTCCCTTACTTTGATTGCATCAGCGTTCATGGTTTTAAAAAGCTCCTTTGCATTCCCTGCTGCACGGTATCGGAAGGGCGCAGATGCCCCAGCAGCAACGGAGAGTCCGGGTCATGGAGTTTGTAATTTTCACGGGCCTTTTGCCGGTTCGTATTTGCATAGCAGTATTTGCAGCCGTTAAGGCAGGTGTCATACGCTCCTATGTCCCGGCTCTCAATGCAATGGCAGCCCTGCCGCATTCCTTGATGTTTCAGGTTGCGGAATTGAACGCCGTTGGCCTGTCCCAGAATGTTCAGGGTCATGCAGCCGGAGGATGAAATGCCGTAATGCGTGTAATCTCCATTGGTTCCGCAGGTTTGAATGGGGATTTTATATTCGGCCGCGATTGCTCCCAGCCCGGCCGCCAGCTCCTCCTTGTCTTTTTCCGTGAGGGGGATTAGTTCCGGCATGTTGGTTTGCAGCTTCCTGTACATTTCCACAAAGCTGAAAATGCAGCGGTCGATGTGGCCGGATAAGAAGGACGCCATGCGTTCAAAGGTCTCCAGATGCCTTCTGATGGTATATTCACTTGTCAGCAATACCGGGTCATACCGCCATGCGATGCGGTTTGCTCCGACAACTTCCGAAAGTTTTGCCAGCGTGGCCATGCTTTCATCAATGCCGGGAACACCCGGTTCAATTTCCTTTCCGTAGGCCGTAATCGTATAGTGGAAGTAGGTATGGAAGCGCTCGGTGATGCTGTTGATATACGGAAGAATGGGGGCATAATTTTTAGAGCAGAACACAACACAGTCCACTTGGTCCGGCGTCAGTTCATAACGGGTCACCTTATGTTGGAACAGGGGATTGCGGGAAAGGACATAGCCTTCTTCAAACCTCTTCAGCAGCCAGCGGGTGTAATACTGGACGGTGTCCGTCCGTCCTCCTGTATTGATAATCATAGCGTGTTTTTGTTGATGGATTGAAATTTCAGACGCATTTGTTCCGAAAAAAGGTCGGTTAAACGGACCAGTTCCGCTTGCTGTTCTCCGCTCAATTCCGCCATGGCGTCGTTTTCCGCCTGCGCGGCAGGGGGGATGATGCGTTCCACGTATTCCTTTCCGGCTGCGGTGAAGCGTATCAACCTGATTCTCCGGTCGGTTTTGGATTCTTCAAAAGAAAGGTACCCCAGCTTCCAGAATTTTTTGATGGCGGCGCTGACGGTTTGCTTCGTGGCGGAGAGGCGTTCGCAAATCCCGGCCTGCGTGCAGCCGCTCTGAGCGAAATAGATGATATCCAGAATAAACAGCTCTTTGGTGGTTAACCCGTGTTTTCTGGCGTATTCCGTATAGACGGCATATTGTTTGTCCCGCAGCCGGCAGTAGTTGTTTACGTGGATATTGACGCTCTCTTTGCTCATAGGCGGAGATGAATAAAGTATGATATTTGATGGTCTGATATTTGACAAAAAGAATGTAGCTCTTCACGCGTTTTTTGTAAAGCCCCAAATATAAAGCTCCAGATAAAGAGGCGGGGGATAGGGACGGCTTTTTGCGTGGCTAGGCAAATTTCCGGAAACGGTGCCGGGGCGGCAATGGCTGCCGGCCTTTCAAGAATCCGGGACATTTTCCGTTTTTATTCCCGTATCTTCTGTTTCGCGGCAGAAGAGTTTGTTGCCGCATGGCTTCGGAAGACAGGTGCCTGTGGCTGCCGGGGAAACGTTTTTCCGTGTTCACGGGAGTTGGAGAGCTTGCCCGGCGGGGCTTTTCCGCACCAGGGCAAGTTCCGCCTGCTCCGGTGACGGATGTTTCGCCGGAGGCGGAGAGAGAGCGTGGAGACTCAATAAAAAACGCAGGCGGCGATGCGCCTGCGTGATATCCGGCGATGGTTCGGACAGAAGAAAGAAGCGGTTTTTCTGCCGGAGGGTATTTGTGTAAAACGGCATCCGTCCGCTTCCTGAAGAACGGGAGATGACCCAGGGGTTCCCAGCAATTCCTCTTCCGGAGCGGGAACGGTATTTGGAAAAAAGTGCGGTACCTTTTTTCCGTTCCTCATTTTCGCCGCCCCCTGAGAAACCCCGGCGCGCTTTTACGCTTTTGGAGAAGCGGCCCGTACAAGGCAGGCACGCCAGGGAAGAACAGGGGCGGCTGTTTTTTAGCCGATTTCCGTGCGGCCCAGCAGGTGGGCGCCTTCCTCCATGGCGAGGCTGCGTGTCTTCATGTCCCCGACGACACGGGCCTGCTGCTTGAGTTCGCAGCGGTCAGAGGTGACCTTGCCTTCCACGTTGCCGTAGATGCGGACGTCTCCGGCAGTGATGTCTCCCTTGATTTGAGCGGTTTCACCGATGGTGACTTTTCCCTTGTCGGAGATGATTTCGCCTTCGATTTTGCCGTCGATGTGCATGTCATTCTGGAAACGGATGGTTCCCTTGATTTCGATGCCGGAGGCGAGGAAGTTGGTTACGTTGTCTGTCATTGTCGTAAAATGGTTGGGGATGGGTTAAATGGTCATGATATCCTTTTCCTTGACGGCCACCAGCTCGTCAATCTCCTTCACGTATTTGTCCGTCAGCTTCTGGATCTGCGTTTCCAGATCGCGCTGGCCGTCTTCCGTAACGATGTTTTCCGCCTTGAGCTTTTTGGCGGAATCCATGGCGGCCTTCCGGGCGCCGCGCACGCGCACACGGGCTTCTTCCGCCTGGGATTTGACAAGCTTCACAAGGTCTTTGCGGCGTTCTTCCGTGAGGGCGGGAATGGGCAGGCGGATGGAACGGCCTTCCACCAGGGGATTAAGGTTCAGCTTGCTTTCATTGATGGCGCGGCCGATGTCGTGGACGGTGCTCGGATCAAAGGGCTGGATGAGGATGAGACGGGGTTCCGGCGTGCTGATGACGGCCAGGCCCTTCAGTTTCATGACGGAGCCGTAGCTGGAGACATGCACGTCCAGGTTTTCCACGAGGCCGGGGGAAGCCTTGCCCGTGCGTACGCCGGAGAATTCCTGTTTGGCGAAGTCCACGGCCTTGAGCATGGATTCCTCCGTTTCCAATAATAATGTTTCTGCGTCCATGATGATGGTGGGTGCTAAGTGTTTTTGGTGGGTTGAAAAGGAATGCGGGGTTCAGCTGATGGTGGTGCCGATCGGTTCCCCGAGAAGCGCGCGCGTGATGTTGCCCGGCGTATGCATGTCGAATACGATGATGGGCTTTTTGTTGTCCATGCACAGGGTGAAGGCCGTGGAGTCCATTACTTTGAGCTGGCGTTCCAGGCATTCCTGATAGGAGATGGTGTCGAATCGCTTGGCGCCGGAGACTTTTTTGGGGTCCGCATCATACACCCCGTCCACGGAGGTGGCCTTCATGACCACTTCCGCATTGATTTCGCTGGCGCGCAGGGCAGCCGTGGTGTCCGTGGAAAAGAACGGGTTGCCGGTGCCGGCGGCGAAGATGACGATTTTATTGTTGTCCAGATACGAGCGGGCCTTCAGGCGGATGAAGGATTCCGCGACATTTTTCATTTCAATGGCGGATTGCACCACGCAGGGGACCCCCGCGCGTTCCAGCGCGCTTTGAAGGGCCAGGGCGTTCATCACGGTGGCGAGCATGCCCACGTAATCCGCCGTGGCGCGGTCCATGCCGCGCACGCTGGCTTTCGCCCCGCGCCAGAAATTGCCGCCGCCCACGACCAGGCCTATTTGGACGCCGGCGCGGTGCGCCTGGGCGATTTCTTCAGCAATGCGGGCGACGATTTCCGGGGAAATGTTGTCCATGCTGCCGGGGCTGCGCAAGGCTTCCCCACTGAGTTTCAGAAGGATTCTTCGATAGGCTGGTGCGGATGTGTCAGACATAGATGCGGATTTTACGCAGACAAGATTGAAATTTCACGGGGCAAAAAGAAAGCAAAAAGAGATTCCTTATTGATTTTTCTCCGGAGGTTCGGAGATTTCCACCTTGATGGGGCTTCTGCTCTCCAGGCTGCGGGTGGGGAAGGGGAAGGAAATGCCTTCTTCCTCAAAGCGGCGCTTGATGTCATGGGCGAGCGTTTTCTGGCAGTCCAGGAAATTGTCTTTCCGGCACCAGGCCCCTACGGTAAAGCCCAGGGAAGAGTCCTGGAACCCTGAAAACGAGATGAGGGGCGCGGGGTCGTCCAGGCAGAATTTGTTTTGTTTGACTACTTCCCGGAGGACGTTCACGACATGCTCAATGTCGCAGTTATAGTCCACGCCCAGGCTCAGGTCGCACCGGCGCGTGGAAAAACGGGTGATATTGCTGACCGGATTCTTGATGATTATTTCATTGGGGATGCGCACCATGGTGTTGTTCGGCAGCCGGAGCTGGACGGACATCAGGTTGATGGAGTCCACGTTCCCGGTGATTCCATTCACTTCAATCATATCCCCCAGGTTGATCTGCTTTTCCCCTACCAGGAAGAGGCCGCTGATGATGTTGGACAGGGAGGTCTGGGAGGCGAAGCCTACGGCGACGCCGATGATGCTGGCCGCGCCCAGCAGGGTCAGGATATCGAACCCCATCAGGGCGAAGGCCTCCACGCCTATAATAATGTAGCCGACGTTTTTGACGATTTTTACCGTCAGGCGGGAGGCCTGGGGCGACATTTTCAACGCAGTGATTTTCCGGAGCACCTGGCAGAACAGTTTCAGGAGTATCCAGCTGATCACCAGCCATACCGCCACATGCAGGATTTTGATTCCCACGGACTGCACCATTTCCAGCTTGAGCCAGTCCGGCATGTTCAGGAAGTCCATGGTTTTTGTCCAGATATCTTCCCTGGAGGATGCGTCTGCCATGAGATTCATATGAAGGATGTAGCAGACGCTTCTCCCCGGCTCAAGGGGCGCGCGCGTATTCCCCCCGGTTTATGACAGTTCCTCCGGCAGCGGAAAGGGCAGGGTGTTCGGGCGCGGAGGACGCACAGGTTCATCTTGCAGAAGGGGGAGGCGGTTTCCGGCGCAGGAAAGGCGGCGGATGCATGGCCGGATATGGCGCCTGGTTGGGAAAGAGGGGAAGGCGGGGATGAAAAAAGGCCGTTCCCCCGGAAGGGGAGCGGCCTTGAAATATTGCCGGGGGCTGCTTATTTGCTGAGGTAGGAGGCCACGCCTTCGTGGGACGGGGTCATGGCCGCGTCTCCCTTGTGCCAGCCAAGGGGGCAGACTTCCCCGTACAGTTCGAAGTGCTGGAGGGCGTCAACCACGCGGATGGCTTCATCAATGGAGCGGCCCAGCGGGAAGTCGTTGATGAGCTGGTGGCGGACGATGCCGTCCTTGTCAATCAGGAAGAGGCCGCGGTAGGCGATCAGTTCCCCGTTGACTTCCACGTTGCCGTCTTCGTCAATTTCCTCGTCTCCGGCCAGCACGCCGTAATCGGCGGAAATGGTCTTGTTGATGTCGGAGACGATGGGGTAGGTCACGCCCTGAATGCCGCCCTGGCTGCGGGGGGTGTTGATCCAGGCCCAGTGGGAGAATTCGCTGTCTGTGGAGCAGCCGACGACGGCCACGTCACGCTTTTCGAATTCGCCCAGGGCTTCCTGGAAGCCGATCAGCTCCGTAGGGCACACGAAGGTGAAATCCTTCGGGTAGAAGAACAGGATCACGTACTTTTTGCCCTTAAACTGGTCAAGGCTGAAATCCGGTACGATGGTACCGTTTACTACTGCGTTAGCGCTGAAATGAGGTGCCGGTTTTCCTATGAGAAGCATGGTTGTTTTTTGGTTTGGTTCTAAAAGAATGATTCCAAAAAACGGACGAAAGTCAAGCGGCAATGATATCCCGTTCGTTCCAAAAGAGCCTGTTTTCTCTTGAAAATGAAGCTTTTTTTGTCAGTATTCCCTCCATGTCATCCTCAAAGGCGCAACAAGACGAGTGGTCCGGAAAAATTGGCGTGATTCTCGCTGTGGCCGGCAGTGCCGTCGGGCTGGGAAATTTTCTGCGCTTTCCGGGGCTGGCTGCCCAATATGGAGGGGGCGCCTTCATGGTGGCTTACGGCCTCATGCTAGTTCTGGTGGGCGTGCCCGTGGCGTGGGCGGAGTGGTCCATCGGGCGGCGCGGCGGCCAGATGGGCGCCCATTGCGCCCCCGGCGTGTTCTGGTACCTGACCAAAGGGTCCAGGCTATGGAAGTTCCTGGGCGTGCTGGCGGTTCTGGGGCCTTCTTCCGTGGCCTTTTATTACATGGTGGTGGAAGCGTGGTGCTGCGGCTATTTCTGGAAGATGCTCACCTGCCCGGAGGTTTTTGCCACGGCGGAGGGGACGGCGCAGACTTTTTTCAGTTTCACGGGCATGTACGGCGACGGGAGCGCCCTGTTGTCGGACAACGGGCTGCTCTGGATTGTCAGCGGGGTCATTCTTTTGAACCTGGGGATTATTTACCGGGGCATCAGCAAGGGCATCGAAATGTTTTCGCGCTGGTTCATGCCGTTGCTGCTTCTGATTTCCCTGGTGCTGCTGGTGCGCATTTTGTGCATCGGCACGCCGGACCCTTCTTATCCGGACCGCAGCATCGAACAGGGGCTGGGGTATATGTGGAATCCCGGCAAGGTGCTGGTGGAGGAGCTGGACCGGAACAGCGGGGACTGGAAGACGGTTTCCATGGTCTCGGCCTCCCAGGCGGGAGCCATGGATGAAGCCGTGCGGCAGGTGGAAATGTCCGGAGGAACCCGGAGGCTGACTGAGGTGACCCTGTGGGACGGCCTGAAAAACATTGAGCTTTGGATTGCGGCTGCCGGACAGGTTTTCCTGAGCCTTTCCGTAGGAACGGGGCTGATTCTGACGTATGCCAGCTATGTAAAAAAGAAGGAGGATATTGCGCTGAGCGGCTTTTCGGCCGCCGCCTCCAATGAAGTGTGCGAGGTGGGCATTGCCGGCATGATGACGGTTCCCGCCGCCGTGGCGTTCCTGGGAGTGGCCGGAGCCGCCGGGCAGGGGACCTTCGCGCTGGGTTTCATGGTGCTTCCGCAGGCTTTTGCCAAAATGGGGTCCAGCGTGGTATTCGGCAGCCTGTTTTTCCTGCTTCTGACGGTGGCGGCGGTGACCAGCTCCATTTCCATGATGCAGGTGGGCCTGTCCTTTATTGAGGAATTCATGGGGCTGAAACGCAAAATGGCTGTGGTGGTGCAGGGCTTTTTTACGGCTACGGGCACGTTCATCGTTGCCTGGTACAGCGGCAATCTGCTGGCGATGGATACTTATGATTTCTTTCTGGGCACGCTGTGCTTCTTTGTGAGCGCCATGGTGATGATGATTCTGTTTTCCTGGAAACTGGGGGTGGACCGGGGGTTGAAGGATCTGGAGGACGGTTCCGTCATCCGCATTCCCAGAATTTACCGTTTCATCATGAAATTTGTGACGCCTACGCTGCTGCTGGCGATTTTCCTGGCCTGGCTGGCGCAGAATATCTGGGTGAAGCAGGCCGCGCCCATTGAAGCTCTGGGGCGTGGGGAACATGGAGCGGTCATTCCCATGGGGTTTCTGGCGGCTTATGCCCTGTTCCTGATTTTCATCACCATGGCTTCCGGAAGGCATAAGGTGTACCACGGTCCGCGATAGGCGGGGAAGGCCTGCTGCGCGGATGCCCGTTCCCCGCAGTTTGCGGCAGGCCGGGAGGCAATCCGGAGGCTTGACCGAAGCCGGATTTGATATAGGCTGGCGTCATGCCCAGAGTAAGAAGGATACGCAGGAAAAAGCCCCGTGCCGGCAGCGTCTGGAAAAAGCTGCTGCTGTGGGGCGTGCTGGGGATGCTTGTTCTGGCGGCGGCTGCGGTGGCGGGATCCTATCTGTACGTCAGGGCCTATTTGAAGAGCGATGGTTTTTTAGCCATGCTGGAACAGTCCGCCGTTGATGATATGAATGTGGAGACCGCCAGGATAGACCCTCTTGACTGGGACGGTTCCGGCATCCGGTGCGGCGGCGTAACGATGGAGGGGTATGAGTTTTTGACTTCCCTTCAGGCCAGGAACATTGAGACGGAATTCAGCCGCTGGGAGTTGCTGAAGCGCGCGTTTGTCATTACCTCCGTCAATATTGCGGAGCTGAAGCTTCGGCTCGCTCCCGTGCCTTTCCGTTTCCGGGAAAAACCGGAAGGGGCCAGGAGCTGGGCGGAAGAGAATATTCTGCCGGATACGTTCCGTCTGGAAAAGGGGAGCATTGATTCCCTGTCCGTTTCCTATGGGGAGGCCGGCCGGCCGTATGTTTTGGACGGAACCCGCGTGGAGAGCGCCTATGACGCCGGTTCCAGCCAGTACAGGTTTGAAATGCAGGGAGGGAGGCTGCTCCTTCCTTTCAAGGGATGCCCGGAGTTTTCCCTGATGTCCGGCACGGCGCAGTTTAACCATGCCAGCAGGAGGGTGAACGTTCCGTCCTGCCGCCTGACTACGGCTGCCGGCGGTTATCTGGACATCAAGGGGGACTGGGACGGCTCTTCCTCCTCCTGGACGGCGAATATGGTGGTGAACGGCGTCCCCGCCTCTTCCGTCCTGGAAGGCCATTGGAAAAAGCATGTCCAGGGCAGCGTAAGCGGCGGGATAGACCTGCGCGGCGGACGGGACGGCGTAACCCATGTGGCCGGGCTCGCCAGGTTGCAGGGCGGCATGCTGACCGGCCTTCCCGTTCTGGACAGGCTGGCCCTGTTCTGCGGTTCTTCCAGATTCCGGAATCTTCCCCTGCACGAGGCGTCCGCCCAGTTCTCCTATCAGGAATCCGCCTGGCATATTTCCAATATTCTGGTGGAAAGCGAAAACCTGGTGAGGGTGGAAGGCTGGCTGGAAATCGGGAAAGGGGGGGCGCTGACCGGAAGGCTGCAGGTGGGGCTGCGGGCCGACGGCCTGTGGAAAGCTCTTCCGGGGTTTTCCGATGTGTTTTCCGTTTCCCGCCAGGGAGCGGGAGGCAATCTGGCGTGGGCCAATGTGAATATCGGCGGGACGCTGGACAACCCGTCGGAGGACTTGTCCGCGCGGCTCGTCAAGGCGGCGGGAAACCGCCTGACGGAAATAGGAATGGGCAAGGCGGCTGAGGTGGCGGATGTCGCGGCGCGGCTGCTGAACAGAGGGACCGGAGAAAACGGGGCGGGGGATGGTGCGGAACGTAATGGCCGCAAGTTCAGGATTCCCGCCGCGGACGAAGTACCCGTCCCGGTTGTGCCGCGGCTTCAGGACGCTGCGGAAAAGGGGCTTAAAACCGGGAATGGCCTGATGAACGAACTAATGAATTGGTAACCCGTTTTTTTCAGATGAAACCTTATCCCTGCCAGATGGTGCAGGCGGTCGCCGTTATTGTGGAGCGTATCGCGGATACGGCTTTCCGCGCCACCCTTCCGAATGGCAAAACCGCCGTGGCTTTTGTAGAAAAAAAGAACGCTTCCCTGAGGGATCTGCTCAAACCGGGCGACCGGGTGAAGGTGACGATTTGCCCGGCGGATTTTGACCGCGCCCGGGTGGACGGACTGGCGGAATGAGGCGGACGTTTTTTCCTTCATTATGGGGGGAAAGAGGCGTTTTGCCCGGTGCAGGAAAACCGCTGTAAAGACGGAACCGTCCCCATGCCGGAATTCCGGACGGTGAAGAACGGGGGCATGGGCGGGAATTTCCCCGTGCCGGGATGGATGCGGAAAGGGCTTTCCTTTACAGCCGGGTGCGTCCTTCCAGAGCCTTCATCAGCGTCAGCGTGTCCGCGTGGCTGAGGCCGGAGCCGGCAGGCAGCCCCTGGGCAGGGCGGGATATCCTGCAATCCATTTCTTTGAGCAGATGGTGGAGGTAGGTGGCCGTTGCCTCCCCTTCCACGTCAGAGCCTGTTGCCAGAATGACTTCGCAATCAGGCTGCCGGGAGACGCGTTCCATCAGGGATTGAATGTTGAGGTCTTCCGGCTCCACATCATCCAGAGGGGAAAGCTTGCCGCCCAGGCAGTGGTACAATCCGCGGTAGGCGCTGCTGCGTTCAATGGGGATGACGTCCGTGGCCTGTTCCACCACGCAGATGAGGCGGCTGTCCCGTTCTTCATCCCGGCAGGCGGCGCAGGGTTCCCCTTCCGTGCTGAAGAAGCCGCAGACGGGGCAGGGCGTGACGTGTTCCGCCGCCTGGCCGATGGTGCGGGCAATCGCCTCCGCTTCTCCCATGTGCCCCTGGAGCATCCACAGGGCCATGCGTTCCGCGCCGCGGGTGCCGATGCCCGGAAGCTGTTTCAGGGCGGTTACCAGTTCAAGCACGGGGATGGGATAGTCCAGATTATTCATGAGCGGAAGGATGTTCGGAATGACGCCGGACAGGAGGCGTTTGGGGACAGAGGATGGCGAGCGCGCCCGCGCTCCCTGCGGAAAGCAGGCATGGGACGGCATTGAAGAAAAGGCCCCACAGCCCCAGCACCGGGGTAAAGCTGGCCAGAAGAAGGAGGAAAACGGCCAGAACGGCCGTTTTGCGGAGCGTGCCGCGGATGAGCAGCAAATCGTAAACGAGGGCCAGCGTCAACGCCATGCACAGCAGGAATCCCGTGCCGGGAGAAAGGGCGGGGGCGTTCGGGGGAAGCAGAAACGGGGCGGAGGCCATGGCTTCCTTCAGCTCCCGGGCCCAGACGGGAGTAAGGCCCAGGTAATAGAGCGCCACGAGCAGGATAAGCCCGGCTACGGAGAACAGGGCCCAGCGCATGAGCAGAATGTCCTGGTGCGTTTTGGCGGGCATGGCTTTTAAATGAAAAAAGCGGAAGCGCGATGGCTGCGGTGGCCGCAAACATCAGCGCTTCCGCCGGAAAGGAGAGGCCTGAAAGGGTCAGGCGAATCGTTTCACGATGACGGAGGAGTTATGCCCCCCGAAGCCGAAGGAATTGCTCAGGACGGCGTCCACCCTGGTTTCACGGGCCTTATTGGGCACGCAGTCCAGGTCGCATTCCGGATCCTGGTTGTCCACGTTGATGGTGGGCGGGATGATGTTGTCCTGCATGGCCATCAGGCAGGCGGCCAGTTCCACGCCTCCCGCGGCGCCCAGGAGGTGGCCGGTCATGGATTTGGTGGAGCTGATAAGCAGCCCGTTTTTAGCGTGGTCGCCGAAAACGGCCTTGATGGCCTTGATTTCGCAGATGTCGCCCAGCGGGGTGGAGGTGCCGTGCGTGTTGACGTAGTCAATGTCTTCCGGCTTCATTCCCGCGTGTTCCAGAGCCATCTTCATGCAGCGGGCGGCGCCGCGGCCTTCCGGGTCCGGGGCGGTGAGGTGGTAGGCGTCCGCGGAGATGCCGTAGCCGACGAGTTCCCCGTAAATTTTTGCGCCGCGCTTCTGGGCGTGTTCCAGCGTTTCCAGAATGACAACGCCGGCGCCTTCGCCCATGACGAAGCCGTCGCGGTCCACGTCGTACGGGCGGGAGGCCCGCTGGGGCTCGTCATTGCGGGAGCTGAGGGCTTTCATGTTGCTGAACCCGGCCACGCCCGTGGGCAGGATGGTAGCTTCCGCTCCGCCGCAGACCATGACGTCGGCATCCCCGAATTTCATGATACGCCAGGCTTCCCCGATGTTGTGGTTGGAGGTGGCGCAGGCCGTGACGATGGACATGTTCGGACCGCCGAGGCCGTATTCCATGGAGATGAGGCCGGAGGCAATGTTACTGATCATGTACGGGATCATGAAGGGGGACACGCGGGCAGGCCCCTTGGAAAGAAGCGTGGCATGCTGGCTTTCCAGCGTGCCGAGGCCGCCGATGCCGCTGCCCACCATGACGCCGATGCGGGTTTTGTCCTCCGCTTCCAGATCCAGCCCGGAATCCTTGAGAGCCATTCCGGCAGCGCCCATGGCAAAGTGCGTGAAGCGGTCCACGCGGCGGGCGTCCTTGGGCGTCTTGAAGTACGGGGCGGGATCGAAATCCTTGACTTCACCGGCGATTTTCGTGGAGTAGCCGGTAACATCCATGGATTTGATGGTGTCAATGCCGCTGCGGCCAGCCTTCATGGCTTCCCAGGTGGATGCGAGATCATTGCCCAGGGGGCTGATCACTCCGATGCCGGTGATAACAATTCTGCGGTCGGTCATAATAAGTGTGAGTGGTTGCAAATAATGCTTGAACCAGAATAGGCGACATTGCGGGAAAGTCAAGCTAATCCCCCCTGTTTCCCGGCACGGGGGAAACAGGTTGGGCGGAAAGGCGTATCCTGCTTACGGCAAGGATTTTGCGGGTCAAGGATATTCCCTGTTGCCTGCTGAGGCTCCGGGGCCGTGAACGGATTTCAGGGTAAATTCCGCCGCGGCGGCCGCATCCGGCAGCGCATGGAAGGGCGGCCGGATATTTTTTCCTGCCGCGCGCCTTTAACGGGGGGCATCCGCCGCCATCGGAAGAGGGGCTGCCCGGAATTCCAGGGAAAGGGAATTGACGCAGTAGCGCAGATTCTTCGGAGTCAGACGTTCTCCATTGAAAATGTGTCCCAGATGGCCTCCGCAGCGGGCGCAGGTGATTTCCGTGCGCCGCCCGCCGCCCGCATGGACGCTTGTGACGGCGTCCGGCAGGGAATCATCAAAACAGGGCCAGCCGCATCCGGCATCGAATTTGTCTTCCGACCGGAACAGAGGCGCACCGCATTTGCGGCAGGAATAGATGCCCGGATCAAAGAAGCTGACGAATTCCCCGGAAAAGGGCGGTTCCGTTCCCTGGTGTTCGATAATGCGTTTTTCCGTTTCCGTGAGGGGGCGGCGCGTGCGGGCAGGGCCGGGATCGGGTACGTCCCGGGAGGCGGGAATCCCTCCATTCACGGCCATGACTCCAGCCACGCCTTCCGCAATCATGCCTATCCATGACGCCCAGTGTCTCCGTTCTTCCTGATTCATATGGCTTATGACCAGGTTGGAGCGGGTTTTGCTCATTCCTGAAACGATATCTTGTGGGTATTGCCGTTTTTAAGGAGAGAGTCCTGAAAATATGGCAGTCTATGGAAGAGTTAATACTCCAGCTCCAGCCAGAGCTGTTCCCAGATGCCCTGCCGCTGTTCTTCCTGGGGATGGGAGACGGACAGCCCCAGAAGGCGGAATGTACGGTCCCCGGAATCCAGTTCTTCCATCAGGGTGCGGGCCAGGGGGAGAATTCCTTCTTTCTCCGTCAGGATTTCCGGAACGGTCGCGCAGCGGGTCTTCTGGACAAAGTCCGGGAACTTAACCTTCAGGGTAAGGGTGTTTCCCCGGAAGCCGGAACGGGCCAGCCGCCCCGCGAGTTCTTCCGCCAGCAGGGGGAGGCGTTGTTCCAGCGCTTCCGCCCTGGTGACGTTTTCCCGGTAGGTTTCTTCACAACCCACGGATTTGCGCATGCGGGAAGGTTCCACAGGGCGGTCGTCCACACCGCGGGCGAAGTTGTAGAAGATGGCTCCTGTTTTGCCGAAATGCCTTATCAGGAATTCTTTGTCCCGTGCCCGGAGCTGCGCCCCGTTGGTGATGGAAAGGGCGCGCATGCGTTCGGCGGTGGCGTGCCCGACTCCCCAGAAAGCTTCAATGGGAAGTGCCGCGATGAATTTTTCCGCCCGGGATGGATGGATCGTGAACAGCCCGTCCGGCTTGCGGTAATCGGAAGCGATTTTCGCCAGGAATTTATTGTAGGAAACGCCGGCGGAGGCCGTCAGGTGAAGTTCCCGGCGGATTTCCTTCTTAATCCTCCTCGCAATGTCGACGGCCAGCGGAATGCCCGGCTTGTTTTCCGTGACGTCCAGAAAGGCTTCATCCAGGGAAAGGGGTTCCACCAGATCTGTGTAACGGTGGAAAATGGCGTGTATCTGCGCGGAGACGGCCTTGTACACATCCATGCGGTTGCGGGTGAAAATCAGATGGGGGCAAAGCTTGAGAGCCTTCATGGAAGGCATGGCGGAACGCACTCCGAAACGGCGCGCCTCGTAACTGGCCGCCGCCACCACGCCGCGCATTTCCGGCCTGCCTACGGCGATGGGCTTGCCGCGGTATTCGGGATGGTCCCGCTGTTCTATGGATGCGTAAAAGGCATCCATATCCACATGGATGATTTTTCTCTGGTTCATGGGGGCGCTTCATGATTCCTGATGGGGCGGGAAACATGAGGGAATGGGATGCCCCATCATAATCCGGCTTATCCTGCAAGTCCAGTTGGAAGGAGAAGTTCCGGCGGGGAGGTGAAAGAAAGGCGGATTTTTGGGGAACGGGACGATTTAAGTGAAAAAATCTTCCGGGCATGGTAAATTCCGGGCATGTCCAGCGGAATGAAGGAACGCCTGTGCCGGAACCTGGAAAAGGTGCTGCATGCGGAACCCCGCGAATTGCCTGCCGCAGCGGGGGGAATCCTCCTGTTTTTCCTGTTGTTCCTGGCCTATTCCATGTTGAGGCCGGTCCGGGAGACGATGGGCATTGCCGGAGGCGTTCAGAATCTGCAGTGGCTTTTTACGGCTACTTTCGCCGCTTCCATAGGGGGCCAGTTTTTATTCGGATGGGTTTCCTCAAAGGTGCGGAGAAAAGCCATTCTTCCGTGGACGTACGGTTTTTTCATTCTTAACCTGGCGGTTTTCGCGGCGCTCGTGCTGGCATGCCCGGGAAATGTCTGGACGGCCCGTTCGTTTTATGTGTGGCTGTCCGTATTTAACCTGCTTACCGTTTCCGTGGCGTGGAGCGTGCTGTCGGACGTCATGAAGCCGGGGCAGATGAAACGCCTGTTTGCCCTGGTTGCCAGCGGAAGCAGCCTTGGGGCCATGGCGGGGCCGGCGGTGACGGCCGCCCTTGCCGGAGTGGCCGGCTATCTGTGGCTGTTCCTTGCCGCCGCTGTTTTTCTGGCGCTGGCGATGCTGGCGGGAATGTACCTGCACCGCTGGCGTGACGGGAATTCCCCGGAAGATGAGGAAACGGGAGTTCTTCTTCCGGCCGATTGCCGGGAACGCCCTCTGGGAGGGAACCCGTTTGCCGGGGCGTCCGCCGTATTCCGGTCTCCCTTCCTGATGGGCATCGGGCTGTTCATCATCCTGCTGGCCGGGACCAATACGTTCCTGTATTTTGAGCTGATGAGCGTTGTAGCGTCTTCCTTTCCTGATCCGGTGCGCCAGACGCAGGTATTCGGAGCGCTGGACGTTGTTGTCCAGGGGTGTACCATGCTGCTTCAGGTATTTCTGGCGGGACGCATTGTTCGGAAATTCGGATTGGCGGCGTTGCTGGCGGCTGTCCCCGTTCTTATTTCCCTGGGTTTTGTATGGATGGCTTTCGCTCCGGTATTTGCCGTCGTGGCCGTGGTGATGGCGGTACGCCGCATCGGGGAATACGGAATGGTGCGTCCCGGCCGTGAAATGCTGAATTCCGTATTGTCCCCGGAAGAAAAATATAAAGCCAAGAGTTTTATTGATACGGTCCTTTACCGTGGCGGCGACGCCGTCAGCGCATGGCTGAAAAGCTCCTTTAACGTGTTGGGGGCCCATTCCCCGTGGGCCATGCTGGCCGGAGCCGCCATTTCCTTTCTTTGGGCGGCCACCGGATTCCTGCTTGCGGGCAGGTTCCGGAAAATGGCCGGAGTACAGGGAAAGAAATGATCCTTATGGCGGGGAATTTTCCGTTTTGTCCGGATACGGCCCGCCAGATGCGGCAATTCCTGGTGATGCCTCTTTTCCGGCGGCTGCCGCCGTCAGAGGTGAACTGCTGGGATGCTGGGGAATCTGGCGCGTTTTGAAAAAGCGTGGCAAAGCCGTGTTCTGTGGAGGAATAAGTGCCAGGCCTTCCGTTGAGGGATAGTTGCAGGCAGGGGATTGCGTGATGCCCTTGATGGCGGAAGCGGCGGTAGGCAAGACAGATGTTTTTCTCCGGCGATGAATAATTTCTGGAATGTTCTTTATTTGACGGCGGTTTCCCTCTGCGGCGGCAACATGCGGATTTTCAATCCGTTTCATGTGCCGTAGTGGATGGAGGGTTGCATGTGGCAGATGTCTTGCGGCATGGAGAAATTAATCTTTATTTTTAAAGTAACTTTTTTATATTAAAAATATTACATTTTGTTAAAATGTGATATTAGTGTCAAAATTGTTTCCAAAAAAACAACAGGAAGTGCCCGCCACGGCAGGGAGTTTTTTTGGAGGAAAAATCATCCTGAAAACAGGGTTGCAATGATACTTAAATTATTTTTCCACAATATTTAGTATTGATTCCGGGTTGAAAATCCGTTATTGAAGCCCAAGCCTCTGTGAGGCAAGTATGCTGGTCATCTTTCCGTTAGATGATTCCGTCATTACTATTGTTATATATTCCTCTGATAATGAAGAAGACACTCATTACGCTCATTGCTCTGGCGGGAATGGCTCATGCCGATTTTGTATGGAACGGCGGTGAGAGCATTACCCAGGAGCTTTGGCAGACAGAATCCAGCTGGTCCATCACCGGTTCAGATTCCTGGCCGTCGGCAGGAACCGGTCCCGGCACGCCCAATTCCAACGCATGGTCTCTTATTTCCGTTTCCGGTGCGAACGGCAGCATTTCCCAGCTGGAAGGCTGGACATTGAAGCTTGCCCTGCAAAACGGTGCGGATTTGACTGTAGGGAACGTAAAAAAATTCCAGGGCGGCTGTTCTATTGATATTGATCAATCATCTACGCTGACCTTCAACAGTTATAACGGCGGCAATGATGGTGGGCGCACGACGTTGAACAACTACGGCACCTTTAACCTGGCTTATACCAAGAGCCAGGGCGGGGAAGGATTTTACGCCAATTTGGGAGCCACGGGCATCATGAACCTTACTTCCTCCAACGGTAGTTCATATACCGCCAAGATAGCAAGCCTGACCGCTACGCTGACTCTTGACGGAGGCACCGCCAGTGGACTTACTAGTGACGGGCATCAAATCCTGACCAGGAACCTGGTTACCCTGGGAAGCAATATGTCTTTTGACAGCACGAACACTTCCCTGGAAATGCTCAGCGGCATTGCAGGCATTGATACCCTTACTGCTGTGGACGATTTGAATAATGCCGAAGTAGGTTCTTATATGGTTACCAAGAATGAGAACGGGTACAGCGTTTCCTATGTGGTTCCCGAACCCGCAGCGGCTTCCCTGAGCCTGCTGGGCCTGGCTGGTCTGGCGATGCGCCGCCGCCGCAAGTAACGGCAAACTTGGATTCCTGTTTCCATTCAGCTCCCTTCCGCGATTAACGGAAGGGAGTTTTTTATTATTTCCCTGAAAGGCGGCGTATTTCCGGAAGATATCCGGGCGGAACGGGAGAGAGAAGCCGGGAGAGTGCGCATACATGGGCCTATTCTTCCCCGGAGGATGCCGTAACCGGATTAGCCCCGGCTATTGTTCTGCAACGCTGCAAGAAAGGAAAAGGGCCTGTTATTGCCGGGAGTAACCACTTTCTTTCAAAAAAAGTGGTAGGCCCGGTAGGAATCGAACCTACATCGTCGGTACCGGAAACCGATGTCCTATCCATTGAACGACGAGCCCATGTTCCCAAGGAACGAGAGAAATAGAATAGAAAAAACGGGCCGGATGCAAGTATTTTTATGCCGGTGACGGGATTGGCATGATGAAAATGTGAAACGGGGAAGTTACGGGCAGGGAGGTTTCCGGATATTCCGGGGAGAAGGAAGGGGGGATCAGGAGATTTTATGATGAAAAGAGAAGATGGCTGCCAGGACGGCCGCCACGGCAACGGCCATGATGGCCGCGAAAAGCGGCCAGAGATCCAGAAATCCGGCTCCTTCCAGGAAGATGCGCTGGATGAGTTCCAGGCCGTATCTCATGGGGTTGAGCAGCGTGAGGTCCTGGAAGATTTCCGGCATGCTGGAGATGGGCGTGGCGAAGCCGGAGAGCATGACCATGGGCACCAGCAGCAGGAAAGTTCCCACAATAGCCTGCTGAAGGGATTGGGCGAAGGAGGAAATGCACAGCCCGATGGCCGCCGCCGTGACGATGAAGAGCAGCAGGGCGGCGGAAAGCAGCCAGGTGGAGCCCTGGAAGGGGATGCGGAACCAGAACATGGCTACCAGCACTACGAAGACGGCCTGCATGATTCCGGTGACGACGGAGGCTGTTCCCTTGCCGAGCAGGATTTCCCCCGGGGTGTATGGGGCGACGAGAAGCTGGTCGAAGGTGCCTTCCTCCCGCTCGCGGGCGATGGAGAGCGCGCCGGAGAGGATGGAGTTGATGAGCACGAGCACGGCGATGAGGCCGGGAACGATGAACCAGCGGGTGATGAGGTTGGGGTTGAACCAGGCGCGGGATTCCGTTTCCACCGGGGAGGAGCCGCCGTTTTTGGAGAGCAGGTCCGCCCCGTAGGCGGCAGCGATTTGCTGGCCGTAGCTGAGGGCGATGGCCGCCGTATTCGTGTTACGCCCGTCCGCAATGAGCTGGAGGGATGCGGGCCTCCCCGTCTGAATGCTGCGGGAGAAATCCGGCGGAATGGTGAGCCCCACGACGATTTCCCGGTTGTCTATCATGCGGTCAATGTCTTTTTCCGTGGCCGCGGCGGCCTGGCGCCGGAAGATTCCCGTGCCTTCCAGGTCCGCGATGTACTGGGCGGCCGCTTCTCCGCCGTCTTTGTCCAGCACGGCGTATGGCACGCGGGTGACGTTCATGGTGGCGGCATAGCCGAAGATGGCTATCTGGATGATGGGCGGGATGATGAGGGCCAGCCGGCTTTTTTTGTCCCTGAGCACGGCCAGCAGTTCTTTTCTGACGAGGGAGGCTATTCTGATCAGGAAGTCCATGGCGCTATTCGAGGGATTTGGGTGCTTTCATCCTGGCGATTCCCATGAGCACCACGGCAAAGACGCCCAGCGTGATGCAGCAGGGAATGATGACGGAAGGGATGTCCCCGGCCAGGAAGAGGGTCTGGAGCAGGGTGACGTAGTAGCGGGCCGGGATGAGGTAGGTGATGGCCCGGACGGCGGGTGGCATGTTCAGGATGTCATACAGGAAGCCGGACAGCATGAGGGCCGGCATGAAGGTGCCCATAATGGCGAATTGACAGGCCAGGAACTGGTTTTTGGTGGCGGTGGAGATGACCAGCCCCAACCCCAGGGCCACAATCAGGAACAGGGCGGAAACCGCCAGCAGCAGAGTGAGGGAGCCGCGGATGGGGATGCCGAAGACGAAGGCGGCGAAGAGCATGGAGATAGCCAGGCTGACCATGCCCAGCAGGAAGTTGGTGGCGGCCTTGGCCGCCAGGATTTCTCCGCTGCCCACGGGCGTGACAAAGAGGCTTTCCAGCGTGCCGCGTTCATATTCCCGCGCCATGACCAGGGAGGTGAGGAGCGCCCCGATCATGGTCATGATGGTGACGATGACGCCGGGAACCAGGTAGTAGTGGCTGTCGTTGGCTTCATTGAAGCGGGTGCGCGTCTGCACGTCCAGCACGGGGGCTGTCCGCCCGCCCAGGGAAGACGCCCAGGAGCCGACGACGGCCTGAAGGTAGTTGCGGATGAGGGTGGCCTGGTTGGCGTTGACTCCGTTGACGACAATCTGGACTTTCGTGGTTCCATTGTGAAGCGTGTCCGGCGCGTTGCTTTGCAGGGCGATGAAGGCGTCCGCTTCATGGGTGCGCAGTTTTTCTTCAGCTTCCCGGGTGGAGAAGACGCGCGTGGTCTGGAAATATCTGGAAAGGGTAAGCCTTGTTTCCAGGTCCGTGGACTGGCTGGAGGCGGGGACGGCCAGGTACGCGATGCGCACGTTTTTGATGTCCATGCTCATGCCGTAGCCGAAGAGGAGCAGGAGCACGGCCGGAAGGATGACCGCAATGCCCACATTGCCGGGGTCCCGGACCACCTGGTGGAGTTCCTTGACGATGAGGGCTCCTATTCTTTTGAGGGAGGCGGTCATGTTTCTCCTCCTCCTTTTTTCATGTGTTCTTCCGTGATGGCCAGGAAGGCGTCTTCCAGAGAAGCGGGGGCTCCGTCTTCACGCGGGGGAGCGTGTTTGCGGATATCGTCCGGGGAACCTTCCGCCAGCGTGGTTCCATCCATCATGATGAGCATGTTATCGCAAAATTCCGCTTCTCCCAGGAAGTGCGTCGTGATGATGATGGTGACGCCTTTTTCCGCCAGGGCGTTGATGCGCAGCCAGAAGTCGCGCCGGGCCAGGGGGTCCGCTCCGGAAGTGGGTTCGTCCAGAAAAAGGATGTCTGGGGAGTGGAGCAGGGCGCACGCCATGCTGAGGCGCTGCTTGTAGCCGCCGGGCAGGTGCGCGGCGGGGGCGTTCATGTACGGAGTCAGGTGGAATTCTTCTTCCATGGAGCGGATGGCTTCCTGCCGCTCCTTTCCGGACATGCCGTAGGCTCCGGCGAAGAATTCCAGGTTTTGACGCGTGGTCAGCATGCCGTACATGGAAAATTTCTGGGCCACGTATCCCACTTTCCTGCGCGCCCTGGCGGCGGCGGTCCGCAGATCCGCCCCGGCCACATTGAGCGTGCCGCCGCTGGCGGGCAGCAGCCCGCAGAGCATGCGGAAAGTGGTGCTTTTCCCCGCTCCGTTGGGGCCCAGAAGGCCGAAGACCTGCCCTTTGCGGACGGAGAAGCTGACGTGGTTGACGGCAATGAAACTGCCGAATTTCCTGACAAGGTCCGTTACCCGGATGACGGTGCCGCCGTTTTCCGTCCGCTCCGGTTCCGGCGTTCCGGCAGGGGCGGGGATGTCCTGCGGGGCGAGGTCCACTTGGTCGGCAAGCAGGGTCATGAAGCCGTCGGAGAAGTCCGGCTGCGCGGGGGCGGGGTGGTATTCCTCCAGCTTTTTCCGTGCGGGGTGGCCGTGGGGAACGATGATGCGGACGGTGTTCCCCTGCGGGGTGGCGTTGATGATGCCGGGCACGGCGGCCAGCCTGCTCTGGAATTGGCGCGCATGCAGCCCCTCCGGCGTGCGCACCGTCACGCACATTCCTTCCGCCCGGGCGATGACGTCGGCGGGAGGGGCGTCCATAAGCAGGCGCCCTTCATACATGATGAGGGTTCTGTTGCAGTAGGCCGATTCGTCCATGTAGGAGGTGCTGACCAGTACCCCCACGCCTTCCTCTCCGGAGAATTGTTTCAGGATGCTCCACAGTTCCCGCCGGGAGAGCGGATCCACGCCCACGGTGGGTTCATCCAGCAGGATGAGGGGCGGGGAGGAGACCAGGGAACAGCACAGGCCCAGCTTCTGCTTCATGCCGCCGGAGAGCTTTCCCGCAAGCCGCGTGGTGAAGCGTTCCAGGCTGGTCATGGCGAGCAGGCTGCGGAAGCGCTTTTCCCTGTCCTGGCCGTAAACGCCGTGCATGCGGGCGTAAAGCTCCATGTTTTCTCGGACGGTAAGGTCTTCATAAAGCCCGAATTTCTGCGGCATGTAGCCTATGGAGGCCTGGATGGACCGGCTTTTTTTCACGGAGTCCAGATTCAGGACGGAGATAGACCCGCCATGCGGTTTCATCAATCCCGTGATGAGGCGGATCAGAGTGGTTTTTCCCGCTCCGTCCGGCCCCAGCAACCCTACGATTTCCCCGGCGGACAGGCGGAAGGAGACGTCGTCCACCGCCGCAAAGGGGACGCCGGCGGAGTCCGGAAATATTTTCCGGATGTTCCGGCAGTCAATCAGGGGCTGGGATTCCGTGGTCATGGCCTGGGCTGTTCCGGGGGCTGTGTTCCGGCGTTCTGGTCCAGGGGGATGGTGACGGTGGCGGGGGCTCCCAGGCGCAGCCGGTTGTCCGGATCGTCCACAATGATGCGCACTTCATAGACCAGTGCCGTTCTGAGATCCGGCGTTTCCACGTTTTTAGGGGTGAATTCCGCTACGGAGGAGATAAACCCCACCGTCCCTTTGAAGCCGGTGTCCGGGAAGCTGTCATTGCGCACGGTGGCGGAAAAGCCGGGCTTTACTTTGCCGAGCTGGGATTCCGTGAGGTAGGCCCGCACCCATTTGGTATGGTTCAGGGAGATGTTGTAAACGGGTTTCTGCGGGGAGGCCATGTCCCCCTTTTCCAGAATGCGGTTGCGCACCACGCCGTTGCCGGGGGCATAGAGCACGGCGTCTTTCAGGTTCTGCTCCCTGATGGTCAGGCTGGCTTTGGCCTGGTTGTACTGGGCCAGCGCCTGGGCTACGTCTTCCTCACGGGAACCGGCCAGCAGCAGTTCCAGCTGTTTTCTGGCTACGTCCAGATTGGCGGCGGCCACTTGCCGGGAGGCGACGGCGTCGTCCGCCTCCTGGCGGGAGATGGATTTTGTTTCAGCCAGCGCCTCCAGCCTTTTGCTGCGCATTCCGGCGTTGTTCAGCGTAGCTTCCGCGGCCTGCACGTTCGCCCTCGCCTGGGCTATTTCTTCCGCGCGCGGGCCGTTTTTAACGCGCAGGTAGTTTTGGCGGGCGGCTTCCGCTATCTGCCGGGCTTCGTCCGCGGCCTGCCGGAGCCGCACCGTTTCCAGCGTGGCGAGCTTCTGGCCGGGAACAACCGTGTCCCCTTCGTCCACCAGCACGGAGTCAATACGTTCGGAGATGAGGAAAGCCAGATCCACCTGGCGCAGGTCCACATTGCCGTAAAGAACGGCTTTGTCCTCGGGCCCGGACGGAGTTTTCCGGTAGATGAGCCAGGCGGCCGTTCCTGCCGCCGCAAGGAGAACCAGGAGGATAACCAGCTTTTTCATAGTTTTATTTATACGTGTGTATAATTTATTGCAAGTAAAAATGGAGCCCGCATGACGGAGAAGGAATTAGCGATTTACTAACGGAGGGAGAACAGGCATAATCCGGCGTCTTTTACTTTTCCCATTATCTGTTATGATGACCGCCACCGAGATACGCCAAAGCTTTCTGGACTTTTTCCGCGAAAAACAGCACACGGTCGTGCCTTCCGCTTCTTTGATGCCCCAGAGCCCCGGTTTGTTGTTTACAAATGCCGGCATGAATCAGTTTGTCCCGTATTTCCTGGGCGTATGGACTCCCCCGTGGACGCCCGCCCGCGCTACGGATACCCAGAAGTGCATCCGCGCAGGCGGCAAGCACAATGACCTGGAGGATGTGGGTTATGACTCCTACCACCACACGTTTTTTGAAATGCTGGGGAACTGGTCCTTCGGGGATTATTTCAAGAAGGAAGCTATCCGCTGGGCCTGGGAGCTGGTCGTGGAGCGGTGGGGATTCCCGGCGGAACGCCTGTACGCCACCGTGTACGCGCCGGACAAGAGCAAGGGCGACCCCGGAGAGTTTGACCGGGAAGCCTGGGATTTCTGGGCTGAGCTGTTCCGTTCCCGAGGGCTGGACCCGGACGTGCATATCGTGCACGGGAATGTGAAGGATAATTTCTGGATGATGGGGGAAACCGGCCCCTGCGGCCCCTGTTCCGAGCTGCACGTGGACCTGACCCCGGAGGGGAATACGAAGGGAAGCCTGGTAAACAAGGATTCCGACCAGTGCATAGAGATATGGAACCTGGTGTTTATCCAGTACAATGCGGAGAGCGACGGCTCCATGCGCAATCTTCCGGCATGTCATGTGGATACCGGCATGGGGTTTGAGCGCGCGTGCTCCATCATGCAGTGCACGAACGGATTCAAGGATTTTTCCCGCAAACCGTCCAATTACGCCACGGATGTATTCCGCCCCCTGTTTGACCGCCTGGAAGTTTTGAGCGGACGGAAGTACGCGGACGTGTATCCGGCGCCCGGTTCCAAAAGGGTGGATGCGGAGGACGGGACCCTTCAGGAGGCGATTGCCTTCCGCGTGATTGCCGATCATCTGCGCACGCTCAGTTTTTCCATTGCGGACGGCATTCTGCCGGGCAACAATGGCCGTAATTACGTGCTGCGCCGCATTCTGCGCCGTGCCGTGCGCTATGGGCGCCGCCTGGGCTTTACCCAGCCATTTTTGGCGGAACTGGTGGATACGCTGGTGGAGTCCTTCGGACAGGTGTTCCCGGAACTGGCTGCCCGCGCCGCTACCGTGAAGGAGGTTTTGAACCGTGAAGAGGCCAGTTTTAATGAGACGCTGGACCGCGGCCTGGAATTGTTTGACGCGGAAACGGCTTCCGCCGGAAAGGTGAGCGGCGAGTTCGCCTTCAAGCTGTATGATACGTACGGGTTCCCCATTGACCTGACCGCCCTGCTGGCGGAGGAACGCGGCCTGGATATTGATATGGAGCGGTTCAACAGGCTGATGGAGGAACAGCGGGAACGCGCCCGGGCCGCCCGCAAGAGCGAGGTGGTGCGCGCCCTGGATTTGAAGACGGACGCCGTGACGGAATTTACGGGATACGATGTGGACGAATGCGCCGCTACGGTGCTGGAAGTGAGCCGCCAGGGGGATTCCCTGTTCATCATCACGGACAAGACTCCGTTTTACGCGGAAATGGGCGGGCAGGTGTCCGATGCCGGGTTGATTGAAATCGGCGGGGAAAGCTACCATGTGATGGCCGTCCAGCAGATAGGGAATGCCCGAGCCCATGTGGTGGAGGCCCGTCCCGGGCTGGAGGTGAAGCCCGGCGACCGCGTGCACTTGAGCATTGACGCGGAACGCCGCCGCCGCATTGAGGCGCATCACACCGCCACGCATCTTCTTCACTGCGCCCTGCATCAGGTGGTCAGCCCGGATGCGGCCCAGCAGGGGTCCTTTGTTTCGGAAGACCGGTTGCGCTTTGACTTTAACAGCAGCGCCGTTTCTCCGGACCAGCTTCGCCTGATTGAAGAGAAAGTGAACGGCTGGATTGAGGAGTCTCTTCCCGTGCACTGCACGGAACGCGCTTATGCGGACGTGAAGGGCAATGCCGCGATTGCCCAGTTCTTCGGCGACAAGTACGGGGATGTGGTGCGCGTGGTTCAGGTGGGCGGATGCAGGGATGGGCTGGACGGGGTTTCCATGGAATTCTGCGGCGGAACTCATATTGCCAATACGAAGAATATCGGCCTGTTCAAGATTAAGAGCGAGGGTGCCATCGCTTCCGGCGTGCGCCGCATTGAGGCGATGACTGGGGACGCTGCTCTGGAAATGATACGGCAGCATGTTGTTGCCAAGAGCCTGGAAATCGCCAAGGCGGTGGAGAAGATCAAGGAAGTCAATTACGAGTTGGCGGACATGGGGCTGGAACAGGTGCCTGTCCCCACGATTGAAGGCAAGCCGGGGCTGACGGCCCTGGGGGCTTCCGATATCCGGACGGTAAATGATTCCCTGGCGCGTTTCGACGCCTCCGTGGAGCATTTCAAACAGACGGCTCTGGATGCGGAGAAGAAGCTTAAAAAAGCCCGCGCCGGGCAGTCCGCCGCCAAGGCAGACGCCCTGCTGAATGAGTGGCTTTCCAATGCCCCTTCTTCTCTGATCCAGGTGGCGGAGGGTGCCGGGGAATTGCTTCAGGAATTGCTGAACGGGTTGAAAAAGCGCCAGTATGCGGGCGCCGCCTTCCTGCTGTGCGTGGACAGTTCTTCCTTGCTCCTGGGCGCTTATTGTGGCAAAGATGCCATTGCGGACGGATTGTCCGCCGGAGATATGATCCGCGAGGTTGCCGCTCTTGCCGGAGGCAAGGGAGGCGGCCGTGCGGATCAGGCCCGCGGTTCCGCTCCGCAGGATGCCGATCCTCAGGCCCTGGCTGCCGCCGCCCGCAATATTATTAACGGATAAACCCCTTACCTGGGCCCTATCGGACACCAATCATGGACAAGAAGATTTTCCCGGACGAACCTGAGATTCCCATTTTGCCTAATTTGTTTACGGCAGGGAACCTGGTGTGCGGTTTTTTCGCCATTCTGACGATTTTTGAGGGAATCAACCAGGCGGACAGCGACGCTGTGGCTGCTTTTTCCTATTATCAGAATGCCACTTTTTTAATCTTCGCGGCATGTTTGTTTGACTTGTTTGACGGCCGTATTGCCCGCATGCGCGGGCAGGACGGCCCTTTCGGGCGGGAATTCGATTCTCTGGCGGATATTGTCTCCTTCGGCATCGCCCCGGCGCTGCTGGTGGCCAAGGCCGTCCTGTTCCAGCTGTCCCCTCCGGAGGTGGGTTGGGGCATCGGCATCCTGTATCTGCTGTGCGCCGCGCTGCGCCTGGCGCGGTTTAATTGCATGGCGGCCGCTCCCCGGAAGGAAGGCCAGAGCAGCGATTTTGTGGGTCTGCCCGTTCCGATGGCGGCGGGAGCCGTGGTCTCCACCATGTACCTGGTGATGTATCTGGCGGGCAGGGCTCCGGACGGGGCCATGGACCTGGGCGTCTTCAAATACGTGATTGCGCTGGCAATGGCGGGAGTCTCCATTCTGATGATGAGCCGGGTGGTCTATCCCAGCTTCAAGCATATCAACATGCGCACGCGGGGGACGATGTACGCGATTGTGTTCATCGTGCTGGCGGTCATCTGCATTTTCAAATTCCCGTGGGTGATGCCCGCAGTCATTTTTTCCATTTATCTGCTTTACGGGCTGGTGCGGCCCTGGGTGGCCCGCCGCTGGCGGAACAGGCTGGAAGCCCGTGATGGAGAATAGGAAGACTTTCAGAAAACTGTTCCTGCCTCTTCTTTGAACAGACCATGCTGCGCCGGATTGATGCCGGGCGGCGGTGTTTCCGCGGCCCGGTTCCGGGAATGTCCCTGGGTCCGGCTTTTTTAAGGGCGGGAACGCAGCCCTCCCTTTCAGGACCGTCCGCAATTTTCCTGCGCGGAGCGTGCGCCGGAACGGCCGGGGGATAAAGATTCGGCGTCCCGAGGAAAGACGGAGAAGGAGGGAAGGGGAGGAATCGTCCCGAAGGACCGGAGCTTATTTGTTTTTCTTTTTAAAATCGTCCGCGAAGGGGTCTTTTTCCGGGGCGGTGGGCACGGCGTGCGTTTCAATGTCCTTGGTACTCTTGACCAGCGTGATGCATACGGGCTTGCTGCGGTTGCCCATGGCGTCATAAGTGTAAAGGAAGCGGCGCACGAGTTCCTTGGTGCGGGAATCGAACATTTGCTCTTCTCTCAGGTTGGCGTTGCCGTCGTAGCCGTAACGCACGAAAAAGAGTTCGTTTTTCTGCCCGTCAAAGATCAGGCAGGAGCGCAGCTCTCCAAAAGGCCCTCTTTTGTACAGGGTTACGGAAACGAGGACATTGCGGATGTTGTAAGTGGTTTTTTTCATCCCTTTTCCGTCCCCTGTTTTTTCAAAGTAGCTGCGGGAACCGTCTTCATGTTTGACCATGCGGGAAGAAGCGGTCTGGACATTGAAATCGTCCTGGCCGGCGGCCAGGGCTCCGGACGTCATGAGCAGGGGGATGAAGAGAAGCAGGGGCGTTGTTTTCATGGTGAAAAAAGAGTTTCTGACTTATTAAAGTGATGTATAGTGGCTTTGACAAGAACGTAATTAGATGAACTGGCTTGTAAGGAGAGACGTATTGGATGTGGCGCGCGGAGGCGTGCTGATGGGAATTGTGAACGTTACTCCGGATTCCTTTTCCGACGGAGGGCGTTTTTATGCGACGGAACGCGCTGTCTCCCATGCAAAAGAGCTTGAACGGCAGGGAGCCCTTATTCTGGACATTGGGGGGGAGTCCACCAGGCCGGGGGCCGCGGAGGTTTCCGCGGAGGAGGAGTTGGACAGGGTGCTGCCTGTGGTGCGGGAACTCCGTTCATGCACGGATGCCGTGATTTCCGTGGACACGCGCCATGCCGCCGTAGCGGCGGCTGTGCTGGAAGCGGGTGCGGACGTTATTAATGATATTTCCGGATTGCGGGAGGAGGGGATGGCGGAATTGTGCGCTGCGGCGCGCTGCGGCGTGGTGGCGATGCACATGCAGGGACGGCCTGAAACCATGCAGGACGCTCCTTCTTATGGGGATGTGGTGCGGGAAGTGCGCGGCTATTTTGAGGAACGTTATGATTTTCTGCTGGGGCGGGGGCTGGAACCGGAGCAGATCTGCTGGGATCCCGGCATCGGCTTTGGCAAAACGGCGGAACACAATCTGGCCCTGCTATCCAACATGGACAAGCTTCAGGTGGCAGGCCGCCCGGTGCTGCTGGGCCTTTCCCGCAAGCGCATGCTGGGCGCCGTCCTGGGGGATGCGGAGCAGGGACGCGCGCCGCTGAGCACCGCCGTGATGACGGTGTGGGGGCATTTGCACGGCGCGCAGATTCACCGTGTCCATGACGTGGCGGAATGCGCCCGCGCCCTCCGGCTGATCCGGGCCGCTGAACCGTTTGTCCGCTGATTGAGTCATGGAATCCGCTTCTTCCCGTCCGGTATTGACGTCCCTGGCGTCCATTGCATTTTCCCTGGCGGTGGTGTTCCTTTTTCTGGCGGTACGGGGGATCTGGCCTTTCGGAGGCCGCTTCCTGGAGTATATGGATAACGGGCAGCTGGTTTATCCTACCTTGAAGTATTATGCCTCCGCCCTGATGTCCGGAGCGTTTGACGGAGCTTTTTTTTATGATGTCAATGGCGGCGCGGGAATCCGGGTGAGCCCTACGCTGCCGCATCAGCTGTTGATCCCCTCCACCTGGATTGCCGTGGCGATGGGGGATTCCTTCCTGTTGAAGGACATGGTCTGGGTGATGCTGGCAGATGTGGCCTGCATCTGCGTGACGGCTTCCTGGTTCCTGAGACGCGTGTTTCCCTCCCTTCCCGTATGCTGGACCGTGCTGCTGACGGCGGGGTATGCCGTGGGGGGCTTTTTCCAGACCAAGTACGGGTTCATGCAATTCCTGGACCATGCCGCCATGTTCCCCCTGTTTGCCCTGGGCCTTTACCGGCTGGTGAACGGGGGAAGGGGCTGGCTGTATGCCGCCGGCCTCTTCCTGCTGGCTACCTCCCTGTACAGCGCTTTCATGGCCGTCGTCACCGGCTGGCTGTTCGCGTGGGCCTTTACGCTGCCCCTGAAGGGGACGCGGGAACGCCGCGTGCGCCTGGCCCGCGTGTTCTGGTACACGGCGGCGGTAACGCTGGCCACTTGTTATTACTGGCTGCCGATGGTGGAAATGAGCCGGGATTCCATGCGTTCCCTGTTTATGACGCCGCCCACGTTTTTTGAATTGTCATGGCCGTTTGACCCTCCCAAATTCCTGGAACGCCTTTACGCCTGCCTGCCGGGGATGTCATTCGCCGCTCTGGCGGCGGTTTATTTGGCTTGCGGGAAGAAGGCGTCCCCGGCGCCGGACAGAGGGAGGCGCCTGTTTATCCTTCTTCTGGCGGCGTCCGTTTTGCCCGCGTTTGTCGAGCCCATCCACCGCGCCGCCCATTTATGGAGCTACGTGGATTTTCCCGTCCGGTTCGGTTTTATTCCCAATCTGGCGGTAATGTCGTTCTGCGCCTGGATTTTGTCCGGCGGCAGGCTGCCGGGGCCGTCAGGACGGCCATGGGGGTGGGGATGGAGCCTAGGGCTTCCTATAGCGGCTTTTTTCATTTCCCTGTTTGTCCTGAAGATGACGGCTGCGAATCTTGCGGTGCGTCTTCTGCCTTTGATGTTTTTTGCATGCGCATGTTTGTGCTGGAGGCATGTGGAGGGCAAAAGGCTGGTGTGGTCCATCGCTTCCGTGATGATGCTGGGGCTGCCCATAGGGGCTGCCGCGTTCTGGAAGCAGGGGGAGGAGGAGAAAGCCTCCGTCCAGGCGCTCAATGCGGAATGGCTGGCGCGCGGCATGAAGGGGTATTCAGGCTTGCTGCGCGTGAAGGACAGGGACCGCCTGATGGTGGAAAACGCGGATTGCCTGGGGCCTGTCCCGGGCATTGGCAATTTCCGGCATACGACGAGCATCGGGCATTTCCGTTTTCTGAAAAACCTGGGATACCGGGATGAATTCACGCGCACGTACGGCCAGGGAGGCACTTTGTTTTCCGATTTGCTGCTGGGCCACGGTTTTGTGCTGGCGTCCCGGCCCATGGAGGGAATGGAGTGCGTGCTTTCCCGGGAAGGCATGTATTTATACAGGCTTCCGGGCGCCCGCTGGGGGCTGGTGGTTCCCCAGGGCGCGCTGGGGCTGCGTCTGGATGGGAACGCTGATGTGTTCAGCAATCTTAATGCCCTGCACGCCGCGCTCTGCCCATCGGCGGAAGGCCCCCTTTATGAGGCCGTAATAGTGAGGACGGAGATGAGCGGCCCCTTTTACCGGGCGGGCATTCCGGAATATCCCGGCGCGGTATACGGGTTCCCGCAGACGGATACGGCGGAACTCCGTGTCAATGGATGTGCGGTGCCCGTCATGGCGGAGGCGCAGAAGACATCCGGAGGAACGAGCCGCACCTATAACGGGGTTTTGGAATTGAAGCGTGCGGCCGTTGCCGGGGAAACCGTGGTGGAGGGGAGGATGCTGCGGACCGTGGAGACGCCCCTTCTGGCGGCTGCGGCGCGTACGCCGGAGCAGGATGTTCCGGTTCTGGGGAAAGAGCAGGATAAGTACGGGATGGAGGCGAAAGGAAGCGGTGGCCATGTGGAGGTGGCGCTGAATGCCGGAGAAGGGGAGGCTCTCATGGTGCCGGTCGTGTATGACCGGGGATGGAGAGCCCGGCGGAACGGGATGGAGGCGCCTGTGGAAAAGGTGGGGGAATTGATGGCGGTGCGCCTTCTGAAAGGGCAAAACCGGGTGGTGTTTGATTATTATCCGCCTTTATTGAAAGGGTCCCTGCTGTTTTCCTCCGGAACGGCCGCCGTCTTCCTGCTGTATGCATGGTGGGCGCGGCGGCATCCGGAATCCACGCTCAGGAGGATTGTTCTGGCCTGCGGATACAGGCTGTTTCAGTGCTGCGCCGCCGTGGTGCTGGCGGCTGTTTATATGGGGTCAATCGTGTTGTTTATCGTGCAGTCCGTGCTGTGACGGAATACCCGGAGGGCAGGGAAAGAGGCCAGGGACTGCGTGCGGGGGGATGCTGGCGTGGAACAATATCCGCGGGGCGTAGCCGTTTCCGTTTTGCCGGTGGCCGGATTGGCGGTAAAAGGCTTTCCGTTTTGAAGGATGGTTGACAGGGGAATCTGGCGCGGTAGAGTGGTTTCATGCAGTCTTCCTATTGTCCGAGTCCTTATCGATATACGCGCCGCGTAACCCGTGAAGTCATGGTGGGGAATGTGGGGGTGGGCGGATCCAATCCCATCCGGATCCAGTCCATGCTGACGTCCGATACGCGGGATACGGATGCCTGCGTGAAGGAGGCTTTGGAGCTGGCGGAGGCAGGGTGCGAGATTATCCGCCTGACCGCCCAGACCAAGGCGTATGCCGCCAATTTGGAGAATATTGCCCGGGAATTGCGCGCTGCCGGCTGCCATGTGCCTCTGGTGGCCGATATCCACTTCAAGCCGGATGCCGCGATGGAGGCTGCCAAATGGGTGGAGAAGATTCGTATTAATCCGGGCAATTTCGTTGATAAGAAGAAGTTTGAAGTGCGGGAGTATTCCGACGCCGAATACCGCGAGGAGCTGGACCGCCTGAGGGAAGAATTTACGCCCCTGGTTCTGTTTTGCCGGGAGCATGGCCGCGCGATGCGCATCGGTTCCAACCATGGCTCCCTGTCCGACCGCATTCTGAACCGCTTTGGCGATACGCCGGAGGGGATGGTGGAGAGCGCGATTGAGTTTGCCCAGATTGCCCGCGACTTGGATTACCATTCCCTGGTGTTTTCCATGAAGGCTTCCAACGTCAAGGTGATGGTGGCCGCTTACCGATTGCTGGTGGAGCGCATGAACGCCCTGGGGCCGGATTGGAATTATCCCATTCATCTGGGGGTGACGGAAGCCGGGGGCGGAGAGGACGGCCGCATCAAGAGCGCCGTGGGCATCGGCTCCCTGCTGACGGACGGCATTGGTGATACCCTGCGCGTTTCCCTGACGGAGGACGCTGTGAGGGAGGTGCCCGTGGCTTACCGCCTGTCCAATCCTTTCCAGCCGTCGGAGCGTTCCGATGACCCGGTTTCCTTCTCTGAACCGGAGTTGAGCTATGATCCCCTGAAGTTTTCCAAAAGGCAGGGTGGGCTGGCGATGTGTTATGGCGTGCGCCTGGGCTGGGAACAGCCTGTGCGCGTGGCGGTTCCTGACGCCGGGTTTTACGCCCTGCAGACGGAACGGGAGGCGATGGGGGACATGATGCCTGAATTATCCCTGGGGCAGCTGGATGCCATTGAGGTGGATCCCCGGTGCGATGCCGATCTGGAGCCGTTGAAGGAGCTGGCGGAACCGTCTATTGTTACTGTGAAGAACGGGCTGGCTATGGAACCTGTATATGCGTTCCGCCTTCTGGCTGCCCGTATTGAGGACAGGCACCTGATCCTGCTGAAGGATACGCTGGTGCCCGGTTCCGTTTCCGGGGAAGACGTGCCGCTGACGGCTGCCCGCAATATCGGTTCCCTGCTGTGCGACGGGATTGGAGACGCCGTGCTGATTCAGGGCGAGTCGGACCCCCGTTTGGCTTCTTTCCTGGGATTCAATATTTTGCAGGCTACGGGAACGAGGCTGACGCGGGCGGATTACGTTTCCTGCCCGTCCTGCGGGCGTACCCTGTACAATATCCAGGAGGCGACGGCCCGCATCCGGAAAGCCACGGAACATCTGAAAGGGGTGAAGATTGCCGTGATGGGATGTATTGTGAATGGCCCCGGCGAGATGGCGGATGCGGATTTCGGTTATGTGGGCGGCGCGCCGAACAAGATCAACCTGTATGTGAAGCATACGCCTGTGAAGTTCAATATTCCCCAGGAGGAGGCTGTGGAACGGCTGGTGGATCTGATCAAGGAGTATGGGCGGTGGGTGGACCCCAAGTGAGGTTTTAACGTTGAGGGAACTTTTTTGATGCGGAGAGTGTTCATCAGCGGCGGTCACGGCGGTTTGGCGCGGGCCATCGTGGAATGTTTTTCCGCTGCGGGATGGGAGACGGATGCCCCGAGCCATGCCGTACTGGATGTGGGAGACCGTTCCGCCGTACGCCGCTGGTTTGATTGCCATGCCGCGTATGATTTGGCGGTTTGCGCCGCCGGAATTACCAGGGACAGGCCGTTCCTGAAGCAGACGGAGGAGGAGTGGGACGAGGTAATGAATGTGAATGTGACGGGAGCCGCCTGGTGCGGCCGATGCGCCGCCGCCGCCATGGTGCGGGAGAAGAGGGAGGGGCAGGTGGTGATGATCGGTTCTTATGCGTCGCTCCGTCCGGCTCCGTCCCAGGCGGCTTATGCCGCTTCCAAGGCTGCTCTGGCGGGCCTGGTGAAAAGCCTGGCGCGGGAATGGGGAAAGGATGGGATTCGCGTGAATCTGGTGTTGCCGGGGTTCATGCTGACGGAGATGACGTCCGTGCTGCGGGATAGCGTGAAAGAGGCGGCTTTGTCCCGGCATGTTTTGAACCGGTTGAATACGCCGGAACAGGCTGCGGCGTTTATCCTGTTTTTACAGGATGTTCTTACGGCGGCTTCCGGCCAGGTGTTCGATCTGGACAGCAGGATTGTTTAATAATGGACAGCGGATTTATTATCCGCGTTCTCCCCTGCTGATGATATATTTCCAAGAAAATCATTTTTTTAATAAAAAAGATAGCCTGCTATGATTTTGAAAACAGGAAATCTTGAAAAACAAGGTTTTTCCGGTCTTTTGGAAAGTGTGTAAACATGGATAGATTCCTCTTTCCGTGTTTGGAATTCCATGTTTTCAACGGGAACCGGATGTCCCTGGTGTATCAAATTTTTTCTTAAATTATTCTTCTTCAATATTAAGGCTTGAACGCGGATAATAAATCCGTAGAAATGTTTCTCCATGAGTTTGCCGCTGGCTGATGATGAAGAGAAAGGAAAGCGTTTTTCCTGTGGTTGTCCGGAATATATTTCCCCGTCCCGGAATTATGGAATAGATGCCTTGCGCATTGTCGCCATGATGATGGTTTTAATTCTTCATCTTTTGGCCTCCATTGATGTTTTGTCTTTGGAGAACCATGGGTCCGCTTCCTATAAGGTCGGGTGGCTGCTGGAGATTGCCGCTTATTGCGGTGTGAATTGTTATGCGTTAATTACAGGATATGTGTGCTGCGACGGAACGTTCAGGTATGAACGTGTGGTTTCCTTATGGTTTCAGGTTGTTTTTTATACATGGGGCAGTTTGCTGCTGGCTCTGTTGTTTTTCCCCCAGGAGGTTCAGTTGAGTAATATTCTGCATTCCCTTTTTCCCGTTTTATCCGGCCAGTATTGGTATGTGACGGCGTATGTGGGGCTGTTTTTCTTCATTCCGTTTCTTAACGCCCTGGGAAACAGGCTGACCAAATTACAGTTCCAGTATCTTCTGGTTACCGTTTTCGTGCTGTTTTCCGTTATTCCCACCCTGCTTCACACGGATGTGTTCCCGGTGGAAGAAGGGTATAGCATCTGGTGGCTGGGCATCCTTTACATGCTGGGGATGTATGTTAAAAAGCATGGCTTGCTGACGGGAATGAAAACGCGTCCGTTATGGATGTTTTATGCCGGATGCGTATGTTTTGCCTGGGTTTTCAAGATGGTTCTTAACGTGGTGTCTCCATACCTGATTGGGCAGATCAAGGGCGGTGGAATGTTTATTCGCTATAATTCTCCTTTTATTGTAGGGACGGCGGTTGCCCTGTTGCTGATTTTTTCCCGGATGCATTTTTCATCCCGAAGGGCTGTCTCCTGTATTTCATGGCTGGCGGCAGCGTCGTTCAGCGTTTATGTGCTGCATTGTAATGCTTTGATAGGAAAATGGTTTTTGTGGGATGTCTTTAAGTGGACAGCGTCTTCTTCCTCAGCCCTGATGGTTGTGAACGTGTTGGCAATAGCCGCCGTGGTTTATGCCGGATGCGCCTTGGTGGACTCCGTGCGGCGTTATTTATTTAAGCTCATGAACGTGGAAAGGGGCGCCCGGGCGGTGACGGGCTTTTGCGGAAAGCTGGGGCATGCGTTCCGGAAGATGTGCCGCCGGATAGATTCGCATCCCTAAGGATGAGGGAATGTCCTGTTCCGGCGGTTCCGGGCGGTTTTTGTCTGGAGCTGAGCTAGTTTTTATTATCGCTTTTATCCAGGAGGGTTTTAAGCCAGGGAATGACCAGGTCTTTTTTGAAGAAATGGTTGCGCGGGTCCACATTGGCGAAACGGAAAAAGGCGTCCCTGTCCAGACCTGCGGGCAATTGGCTGCCGTGCCAGCGTTGGGCAGGGTCCGCAAACCGGGGCTGGTGATGGTACTGGAAATGATCCGGCGCCCCGGCCATACGGTAGGCTGCGGAGATGAGCTGGAAGTCCCTGTCCAGGCCGCCTTCCGTGCAAATGACAGGGCGCGGAGCGAGAGCCGCCACGATGTCCGGGAAGTCGAATTGTTTCCAGAAGCCCGGAATGAGGTGGCGGATGGAGTTGGGAGCGGAACGCACGCCCCTGCCGTTGGGCATGGTCATGGTTTTGGCGCGTTCCAGCGTGCGGCACAGAAAGTCGTTATATACGAAGGCAAAGATATCCGGGTTCAGGCTGCCCAGAACCATCATGGGTTCCGTTCCCAGGGAGAAGCCGCTGAGGATAATATGGTTTTTTTGCGCCCAGGGGCGTGTTTTCACCCAATCCAGAATACATTGGTCCGCGTAGGAGGTGTAGCCCAGCCAGCTCCAGTCCATTTCCAGCAGGAAGCGGGCCAGGTTTTCATAATCGTGTGAAGAACGGCCTGCGGCGTGTTCCGCGTCTCCTTCTTCACCCGTTCCGGCATTGTCCACCACAATGGCCGCCCATCCCTGCCTGACATAATGGAAAGCCATGGCGTTGTTGCCCGGCTGCTGTACGGAAGGCTGGTCCAGATCTGGTGATGTTTCCCCCGCCAGCTCTTCCTTGGTCTGGTCTGACCCGGGAATGCAGAATAGCACGGGAACCGGATTTTTGTCTGAAGCGTTGTCCGGCAGGAGCACCAGGAACGGTACGGCGGCTCCCGGGAAGGGATAGGCTTCCCATTTTTCCACCCGGTAGTGTTCTCTTGGCACGGTTTTTACCAGAACGGGGGCGGGGATATCCGCCTGGGGGGGAAATTTCATCAGTTGTTGCATGGCTTCCCGGACTTTTTCCCGCCAGGCGGGGAAATCCTTCGGAGCCATATCCGGGGAAAATTCGCATGCCGGACGCAGTTTTTCCAGCATGGTCTGGACGATGCCCCGGGAGGAAACATGCCGCTGGTCGCTCCGGGATGAATGAAGCACCGCCCAGTCTGCCGCCCGGAATTTTTCACTGGGCGGGGTAAGGGAGAAGGAGGGAAGAGAAAGGGATGCCAATAGAAGAGAGAAAAAAACGGCGGGCTGAATAGTCATGAAGCCAGATTGCCATAAAAGAAGCTTCCATTGCAAGGTTGCAGCGGTGGTCTTTTCAGGTTGTTCCTGACGCATCGGAAGCTTGAGTTTTTCCGGGCAGGGCGATAGTCTGGCCGCCGTCATGATGGCGGGGGGTAAGAGTCTTGGAAGCCCGGAACCGCGGGTATGCGGCCTGGGCCTGGCTTCCGTCTTCGGCATGGGGGCGGCAGTCCATCTTGCCGGGGTAAGGGAAGGGCGCAGAGTGTTGAAGCCGTTGAGCGAATTGTGGGGCGAAGGTAATCCCTGGGGCGATGTATTGAGCGGATGGATTCCAGACAGGGAATTGTTATGCAGCCGCAGGAACGGCCCTGCTTCCCAGCTGGCGCTGCTGTTGGCGCGCCAGGCCGTGGAGGACGCCGGATGGGGAAGGAAGGAATTGAGGGATGCCGCCCTGATTGTGGGCAGTTCCCGCGGGAATGCTTCCGGATGGCTGAGCCCGTGGCCGGGACGGCGGCCCATGAAAATTTTGGCCGTTCCCAATTCCCTGCATAGCGAACTTGCTTCCTGCGTCAGCATCGAATTGGGAATTTGCGGGCCTTATCACGTGCTGGCGAGCGGCTGTGCCGCCGGCCTGGATGCCGTAGGCATGGCCGCCATGCTGATGCGGCAGGGAGTTGTTAAGAGAGCGCTGGCTATCGGTCTGGATTTGCCTTTGTGCCGGGAGCTGCTGGGGACGTACTGGGCCTCCGGCATGCTTTCCCGCAATGGTTTGAATGATCCCTACGGCCCTCTGGCCGACGGCATGTGCATTTCCGAGGGAGGGGCGGCCATAGCCCTGGAATTGTCTTCTGCTCCAGGTATTTATGTGAAGGATTATCTGGTGAATTCCGATGCCTATAGCCCGCTGGGCATGCCGGAGGACGGAAAGAGCATAGCCGCCCTGCTGGAGGCTGCTTTGAAAAGTCGGGATGGAGCGGTTCCTCTGACCGTTTGTCCCCATGCCAGCGGCACGGCGGGGAATAGCGTGTCCGAACGGGCTGCTTTGAAAAGGGTTTTTAAAGACGGACTGCCGGATTTGAGGATGATGAAGCCGTGGACGGGGCATGCCATTGGAGGCAGCGGAATTTTGGAACTGGCCCTGATGCTGGTCTTTGCCAGGGAGGGGGTATTGCCTCCCAATCCTCCCTGGGCCACCTTCCCGGAAGGCGGCGCCTGTTCTGCGGAGGAGCTGCCGTTGGCCGGGGGGCGGATGCTGGTCAAATCCGCCGCTTCCATGGGCGGCCATAATGTGGTGCTGAGTTTGGCTGTGGACGGCTGAATATTGTTGAATAGTGAACGCTTATGAAGAATCCTGAACAGTTTTTGTCAGAGTTGAAGTCTGCGGGGCTGCTGCGCGTCCTGCGGGATGTGGAATGCCTGCCCGGAGGAATGGCCCGTCTGGCGGATGGCCGGGAAGCGGTCAATCTGGCAAGCAACGATTATCTGGGGCTGGCCCACCATCCGTCCTTGGCGGAGGCTTTTTCCCGTGCGGTGCGGGATGAAGGGGCCGGAGCCATGGCATCCCGCCTGGTGACGGGGACGCGGCGGGCGCATTCCTGTCTGGAAGAGGCCCTGGCCGCTTTGAAGGGGACTGAAGCGGCGGTCAGTTTTTCCTCCGGTTATGCTACCTCCCTGGGAGTGATTGCTTCTATTGCGGACCGGGAGGATACGGTGCTGATGGACAAGTTGTCCCATGCCAGCCTGATTGACGGGGCGCGTTTGTCCGGGGCGCGTTTGTCTACGTTCCTGCATAACGATATGGAGTCATTAAGGAAAAAACTGCAGCATTTGCGGGACGCGAATCCTTCCGGCGGGATTCTGGTAGTGACCGAATCCGTTTTCAGCATGGATGGAGACCGTGCCCCCCTTCGGGAAATTGTGCGTCTGAAGGATGAATTCGGCGCGTTGCTGCTGGTGGATGAAGCTCACGGATTCGGTGTGCTGGGAGAACACGGGGCCGGACTGGCGGAAGAGCTGGGTGTTTCCTCCCGGATAGATTTTCAAATGGGGACTTTGAGCAAGGCTGCCGGGGTAAGTGGTGGATATGTGGCCTGTTCCCGCGCCTGGGCGGATGTAATGGTTAATTCCGCCCGGTCCCTGATTTATTCCACGGCTCCGCCTCCCGCTTTGGCCGCCGCCGCCCTGGCCGCGGTGGAAGTGATCCGCAGCGGGGAGGGAAAGGAATTGCGCCGCCGTGTTTCCGTGCTGGCAAACAGTTTGTCCGCCGCACTGGGGATGCCGGGAAGGCCTCTTTCTTCCATTTTCCCTGTTGTGGTGGGAGAGAACGATGCTGCCCTGGCTGCGGCGGATGCCCTGCTGGAACAGGGCTTTCTGGCTCCCGCCATCCGTTATCCTACGGTTCCCCGCGGAACGGCCCGGTTGCGCATTACGGTAACGGCTGCGCATGAATCCGGGCAGGTCACGCGGCTGGGGACGGCGTTGAAGGAGCTGCTGCATGGGAAGTAACGCAGGCGTTGTTTTTGGTTCTCCGCATTGGAGCCGGTTCCTGTTTTTATGCGGGGCCTGCCGGAAATGGGATTATCCTCATTGATGCCGCCATAAAAAGGGAAGAAGGATATCTGATGCCTGGCGGAACGGAATGACATCCGGATGTCCTGAATGGCAGAGCTTGCATCTTGACAGGGAAGTTTTCTTCCAGTAAGGGGAAAGAATGAAGGTTCCCAAAGGAATTTTCACTGAACCCTATAAAATAACGTCATGATGAATACTTCTGATTCTTCTTCCCCTTCGTCCTGCTGCAGCGGTTCTCCTTCCTGCACGGCCGCTCTTGTTCTCGGCATCATCGCCCTGGTATTGGCATTGATCGGTTTTTTCCCATGCCTGGGCTGGATTACTCTGATTCCTGCGGGGCTGCTTGCCATTATTGCACTGATCATGAGCATTGTGGCTGTCAGTAAAGGTTCGCCCAAAGGGGCTCTTGTTGTTGCCATTATCGCGTTGGCCCTGTCCGCCGTTGCGGGAATTGTCCAGGCATGGATGGCCAGCGCTACCGTGACTTACATGGAACAGCACCAGGATTATGTGGAAAAGAAGGCTCTGGAAATTCAAAAGGAGCTTCGGCAGATGGAGCAGGAAAACAGGGAGTCATTGAGGCGGTCCGGGGAGGCGGATGGAATGTCCCCCGCGGATGGAGCAGGCTCCCAGGATTTGTAGTTCCTGAACCTTTTTAGGAAGACCGGCGATGAATGGCGTCCGCTCTTCATGGCGTTCATGCCGTGATAGCTGGGTAGTCAGGAAAGTATGGCTGCCTGTATGGGCTGTTCTGTCCTGCCTGTTGCTGGCGCCCTCCCTCATGGCTTTGGCAATTAGCCCTGACAGGATGAATTCTCTGGCGGCTTCTGTTGCCGTGCCGCATCGTGAATGCCCGTTGTGCGGCATGACGCGAGGGTATGCGGAAATGGCCCGCGGGGATATACACGCTGCCTGGGGATGGAACCGAGGAGCTCCGGTCTTGTTTATGGCAGGACTGCTCAATGGAGGGGCTGCCGCGGTTTATTTGGCATGGCGCTGGCGGAGAAGGGCGGGAAGCCGGGAAAAGGAAAATAGTTCTCCCGCGTAGCATGCCGCAAGGGGGGAACCGGCATCCCCTGTCCCCGGTAAATGACACGGCGGAAGTTTTGAAGCGGGGCCTGGGAAGTTCTTCTGCCTCCTGTTTATTCCCTGTAACGGGGCTGGCGTCTGGTGGGGGGACGGAATGATGTTGAGTTTTTATTGAATGAATTCCATGCCAAATTCCTCGTAGTGCCGAAGATGAAGTTCCCCGGCCCAGGTTGAGTGTTTTGCCAGAGGGAGCTGCGTTGTTCCTGAAAAGGAGAGGGGAATGCGGCGCCGGCGTTTCATGCCTTAGGATTATTTTTTGTCAGGAAGGGGAATAGCTTTTCTGGGAACGGCCGGTATTTCCGTTCATGAAAGGAGTATCCGGGGGTGTGGAATATTTTGATTTTTCTTTATTTCGGTATTTTGTTGATAATGTTGTTTTCTATTAAGTTGTGTAATTTTCTAACATTTTTATTCTAGGCCCGGTTGATTTTATATATATAGTTTTTGGATATTGTATGAATATTTGCATGTCCATCTATAGATCAATCGAATTGCGGAAGAATACATCCGGAAGTTATAAGGTCCGGCTGACTATCGACCGGGGAAGCAAGTTCTGCGGCGCCAGGAAATCTCTCGGTCTCGGCACCCATCGGGAGGATTGCGCCCTAAGACGTGCCTACCTGATGCGATGCCTGCTGTTTCATATGGGATGGTTTCCCGGCGGAAAGATTGCCGTCAGGAATTCAGCCGAATGCGGTATCAAGGATGTGGTTTGGGACAGCATGGAGTGTTCGGAGGATTCCGGAATGTTCAAGCTTGCCGGAAGGGGAGGCCGCATGGCTGCGGATGAGACCATGGCCATCTGGTTCCAGACGAATGAAGACGGGAAGGTCCAGTGCCTCCGTCTGCTCATTTCCGGATGGAGGAAGGATGACCGGGCGGATGATTTGAGGGTGCTGATTCAGGGAATGCGGCATTGCGCCTCGGAACAGCGCCAGCATCCCTGCCGGATTTTGAATATTGAAATCGGCGCCGGCTCTTTCGCGGCATCCCGGGATGAATGTGTGCTGAAAGGATAGGAAAACGGATTGTTCCTGATACCAGTTTATCCTGGTTTTATTCTGAAGACGCCACATTCCGGTTGGGAAATCCGGCTGTATGTCCGGCATGCCTGGCCCGGAGTTTTTTTTTGCTCGTCATTGACGACGGGAAGGTTGTCCGTATTCCGGGCGAGGCGAAGGCGCGGGAGGAATGGTGCGCTGCCTGCCGGGAAAGGGAGTTTTGTTTTTCCTGCATGAAAAAACCCCCGGATGGAATGATTGCCATCCGGGGGTTTGTTTAAGGGATCCGGCTATTTTTTAGCGGGCAGTTTCACCTGAATGTGAATGTCGCGCAGCTGACGGTCTTCCGCGGCGGCGGGGGAGTCGCTCATCAGATCCGCTCCCCGGTTGTTTTTCGGGAATGCGATGACTTCGCGGATGGATTCCGCGTTGCAAATCATCATGACCAGGCGGTCGAGGCCCAGCGCAAGGCCACCGTGGGGCGGAGCGCCGAAGCTGAAAGCGTCCAGAATGTGGCCGAATTGTTCGCGGGCCTGTTCTTCCGTGATGCCGAGCGCCTTGAACATGGCGGACTGCAGGTCGCGTTCATGGATGCGGATGGAACCGCCTCCCAGCTCCGTGCCGTTGAGCACCACGTCGTAGGCCTGCGCGCGAAGGTCTGCGGAGAGTTCCCCGCTGAGCAGTTTTTGTTCGTCTTCCTTGACGGGGCGGGTAAAGGGGTGGTGGATGGCGACCCAGCGCTGCTCTTCCTCATCCCAGCCCACCAGCGGGAATTCAATAACCCACAGGAAGTCGCGTTCCTTGTTGTCCTTGAGCAGTTCCATGAATTCGGCGCATTGCAGGCGCACGCGGCCCAAGATATCGCAGGAGGGTTCCCACGGGCCGGCGGCAAAGAGAACGAGGTCTCCTGTTTCGATGTCCAGGGCTTCCGTGAGTTTTTGCTTTTCTTCGTCGGAAAGGAATTTGGAGATGGGGCTTCTCCAGTCTTCCTCGCGCACCTTGATGTAGGCCAGGCCTTTGGCTCCGGCTTCCACGGCAGTTTTCGTCAGGGCGTCAATCTGGCCAACGGAGGCGGAACCGAATCCCTTGGCGTTGATGGCCTTGACCACGCCGCCGTTGCTTACGGCTGAGGCGAATACCTTGAAGCCGCTGTTTTCAAAGATGGAGGAGACGTCCGTCAGCTTCATGCCGAAGCGGCGTTCCGGCTTGTCGGAACCGTACTGATCCATTGCTTCCTTCCAGGTCATGCGGGGGAAGGGGGTGGGAATGTCCACGCCCAGGGATTCCTTGTACACGCGTTTGAGCAGGCCTTCCACCAGGTTGTAGATGTCTTCCGGCGTGATGAAGGAAGCTTCAATGTCCACCTGGGTGAATTCCGGCTGGCGGTCCGCGCGCAGGTCTTCGTCTCGGAAGCAGCGGGCAATTTGGAAATAGCGTTCCATGCCAGCCACCATGAGCAGCTGCTTGTATTGCTGCGGGGCCTGGGGCAGCGCGTAGAATTTGCCGGGCGCCAGGCGGGAGGGCACCAGGAAGTCCCGTGCGCCTTCCGGCGTGGATTTGGAGAGGATGGGCGTTTCAATTTCCAGAAAGCCGTGCTCGTCCAGATAGTCGCGCGTGGCTTTGGTGACGCGGTGGCGGATCTGCATGTTGCGGGCCATGGCCGGGCGGCGCAGGTCCAGAAAGCGGTATTTGAGGCGCAGGTCTTCGTTGGAGAGGGCCCGATCCAGCTGGAAGGGGAGCACGTCAGCCTTGTTGATGACATTCAGGGTGTCTGCGGAGACTTCGATTTCCCCGGTGGGGAGGTCCGCATTGGTCGTGTCCACCGTATCCGTTTTCAGGCGGGCGGCCACGGTGCCGGAAATCTGGATCATGTCTTCGGAGCGGAGCTGCTGGGAGGCTTTCGCCACATCCTGATTGACTTCCGGGTGAAAGACTACCTGCGTGATGCCGGAGCGGTCGCGCAAGTCGATAAATATGACGCCGCCATGGTCCCGGACGGAATCTACCCAGCCGATGAGGGTGGTCGGCTTGCCGATGTTCGCAGCGCGCAATTCGCTGCAGGTATGAGTGCGGTATGAGTTCATCTTTATTGAAAATGGAAGAGGGGAAAGAACGGTGTCAATTGCTTCCGGTGAGTGAAGCCACGGCGTCAAACAGGTCGTCCATGGCGACGGGGGATGAGGTGCGAGCGCCCAGGTCGCGAAGTTCCATGACCGGGAATTCATCTCCCACGATCAAGGCCGCGCGGGCGCCGGATTTGACGGCCTTCTGGAGCTGTCCGTTGACTTTGGTGAGCGTGAGGGGAAGGTCCACACTGTATCCCTGGTCCCGGAGGGCGGAGGCGATGGCAAGAATTTCCGCGCGACGGCTTTCAGACGCCTGAACCATGAAGATGTCGCAGCCTGCAGAGGCCAGCGCCGCATCTTTCAGCGCCCTGGCATGGGGCGTCTGTTCAATAAGGTGGGTGATGACGGCATCCCCCATGGCAAAGCCGGTTGCCGGCATGTCCACTGCGTTGTTGGAAAGGGCGCCTACCAGCGTGTCGTAACGTCCTCCGCCGGCTACGGCGCGCAGGCTGCGCTGTGTGTCAAAGATTTCAAAAACCAGACCGGTGTAGTAGGCCAGTCCGCGCACTACGGATAAGTCCAGCTTGACATAGCCGTCCAGCCCGCGGGCCGTCAGGTCTTTCATCAGGATGTCATAGCGTTCGGACGCTCCGGCGGGCGGGTTTTCAATGAAGGCCACCAGATCGCCGCGGCTGATATGAAAGGCGTCCAGCTTGCGCTGGCATTCTTCCGGGCGGTCACGTTCAAATTTGTCCACGATGCCGAGGAAAGCGGGAATATCCTGTTCCTGCACGCCGTGTTCCGAAGCAAACCTGATCCAGGCTTCCCGGTCAGAGACGCGCACAATGAAGTCGTTTTGCGTAAAGCCCAGTTCCCTCATGCAGTCGATGGCCAGGGCTATCAGTTCGGAATCCGCCCACGCGGAGGCTTCTCCCAGAATATCCGCATTGAATTGATAAAATTCGCGCAGACGCCCTTTCTGGGGTTTTTCATAACGGAAGCATGAGCCGATTTCAAACCACTTGAGCGGTTTGGTGTATTCGCGCTGGTAGGCGGCTGCAATGCGTCCCAGGGAGGCGGTGAGTTCCGGGCGGATGGTGATGTCCCGGTCCCCCTGGTCCGTGAAGCGGAAGAGCTGGGTGGGCAGCTCGCCTCCGCTCTTTTTAAGATAAAGCTCCGTGGCTTCCACAGTCGGGCCCTCCCATTCCAGGAATCCGTAACGATGCGCCACCTTCTTCCATGCGTTGAAAAGATAGTTGCGCACGGCGCAATCCGCCGGTGCAAAATCGCGGAATCCGGGAAGTGGTTGAAAGCGAGCGTCTGGCATAACCTGGAAAAAAGGATGTTGTCTGAGGACGGAACAGTTTACAGAATTCCTATGCCTTGGCAAGTCCACATGCTTATGATGAAGGAATTTCAGTGGAAACCAGATGAATGACCCTATGCAGGAGGATGGGGACGGTTATTCCGGTTTTACATGAAGTGAGGGAAATGGGAAAAGGATTAATTATTGGCGATTTTAGTGTTTTTTATAATGATCCGGATTTTTTGCGCGGGCTATGGGGAATGAAGGTTTAAGTGCCTGCGGATTTGTAACCGGATGTCAAACAACGATATTGAACAGCAAGGGGAAATGATAAGAAGGTGTTCTCAAAAGTTTTTCTGCGTATGGAGCATTTCATCTTTCCCTTTATAGAAAAATATTTTCCTCCCGCTTTAAAAAGAAAACCGGGACAGTTTTGTTTGATTTCATAGGAGTATGACGTGAAACGAATGAGTTTTTTTTCTCTTTGGGAATCTAATATCAGTATTGATTATGTGTAAAGAATGTGGATGCGGGGGGGAGTTCTCCCATGAAAGTCACGGCCACGGCATGGACGTCCATGTTCCGGTGTTGGATGCCAATGACCGGCTGGCAGAGCGCAACAGAGGTTTTTTTGCTGCAAAAAACCTTTTGGTTATCAATGTTTTTTCTTCTCCGGGGTCAGGAAAGACTTCCCTGTTGCAGAAGACGGCGGAGATGCTCCGCGGCCGTGTGCGCATAGGGGTTATCGTAGGGGATTTGGCGACGGATAATGATGCGGAACGCCTGAGCCGAGCGGATATCCCCGTGGTGCAGATTACAACGGGCACCATGTGCCATCTGGACGCCCGCATGATTGCGGAGGCCATGAAGAAAATGCCTCTGGACGATCTCGACGTTTTGATTATTGAGAATGTGGGCAATCTGGTTTGCCCGGCTTCCTATGACCTGGGGGAAGGCGTGCGCGTGGTGCTGCTTTCCGTGACGGAGGGTGAGGACAAGCCGTTGAAATATCCTCCCATGTTCCATTCTGCGGATGTTGCCCTGGTGACCAAGTCCGATCTGGCGGATGCCGTGGATTTTAACCGTGACGCCGCCCTGGCCGCGCTGAACAAGGTGGCTCACCATGCGCACGTGATTGAGGTTTCTTCCAAGACCGGCGAAGGAATGGAGGCCTGGTGCGAGGAGATTGTGGAACGTGCGCGCCGCGCCCGGGAAGGCACGATTCAGCATCATGGCCATCACCACCATTGAACAGGCCGCCGCGGCATTGAAATTTGAGATAGCCGGCATGGTTCAGGGGGTCGGCTTCCGTCCCCATGTGTACCGTTTGGCGGTACGGCACGGATTGAAAGGCTTTGTGCGCAATACGGAGTCCGGCGTGGAGATTCATGTGGAAGGTGAGCCCGGCGCTCCGGAGCGTTTCTGGACCGCGCTGATGGACGGCCTGCCGGAGCATGCCCGGGTTTATGGAGTGGAGCGGACCGTATGCGAGCCTGCCGGTTTTGAGGAATTCCGCATTGAGGAAAGCGATTCCACCCCCGGAGGCGTTCCGGTGATGCTGCCGGATCTGGCTCCGTGCCCAGAGTGCCTGGAAGAAATGCACGACCCGTCTTCCCGCCGGTATCATTATCCGTTTACCAACTGCACGCACTGCGGTCCCCGCTATTCCATTATTGAGACAATGCCGTATGACCGAGCGGGCACCAGCATGAAGGGGTTCCGAATGTGTCCGGAGTGCCGGAGGGAGTACCAGGATGTGGAGGACAGGCGTTTTCACGCACAGCCTATCGGCTGCCCGTCCTGCGGACCTTCCGTGAAGGTGCTGTTTTCAGATGGTTCAGAACTGGGGTTCGGCCATGGGTTTGATACCCCCGCGGCACAGGTGGCATGGGTGCTGGCGGACGGTTTGATTGTGGCCCTGCTGGGCGTAGGAGGTTTTCAATTGCTGGCGGATGCTTCTTCGGAAGCTGCCGTCAGGCGTCTCCGGCGGTTGAAGGAGCGTGACGCCAAGCCTTTTGCCGTGATGGTGCCGGATGTGGCTGCGGCGGAGAGGCTGTGCCGCCTGTCGGAGGAGGAAAGGCGCCTGCTGGCTTCTCCGGCCGCCCCCATTGTGCTGGCCCGGGGGGGGAAGGATGTGGATCTGGCTCCTTCCGTGTGCATGTTCAGCCGTTTTGTGGGGATAATGCTTCCGTCTTCCCCTCTTCATGCGCTGCTGATGGATGTGTGGGGAAAGCCTCTGGTGGTGACCAGCGGGAACCTGAGCGGCGAGCCTCTGTGCATCTCCGTGGAGGAGGGGCTGGAGAAACTGGGCCATGTGGCGGATGTGTTTTTGGTGCATGACCGTCCGGTAGTGCGGCCCGTGGACGATTCCGTGGTCCGCGTTACGGACGGCAGGGCCATGATGGTTCGCCGCGCCCGCGGATATGCCCCGCGGCCTGTGTGGCGCACATCTGCGGCGGCTCCCGACGTGCTCGCCCTGGGGGCCGGACTGAAGAATACCATCTGCTGGCTGAAAAGGGGCGTGGCTGTCATGAGCCAGCATCTCGGTGACCTGAGCAGTGCGGCTTCCCTGAACGCTTTTGAGCAGACGGTGGAGGCGCTGGGCAGAACCCTGGATGCCGTTCCGCAGGTAATTGCCGTGGACGCCCATCCGGACGGCCCCACTTTTGCCCTTGGCCGGCGTCTGGCGCGGAAGTGGAATGCAACGGTTGTCCCTGTGCAGCATCATCAGGCTCATGTGCTGGCCTGCGCCGTGGAAAATGAAACGCCGTTTCCCGCTTTGGGCATAGCTTGGGACGGGACGGGGTTCGGTACGGACGGAACGGTATGGGGAGGGGAATTTTTTGTGTTGGAGGAAGAGGGTGAGCCGCGCAGGGTGGCCCGCATCAGGCCGTTTCTTCTGCCCGGTGGGGACGAAGCGGTTCGGGAACCTTCCCGGTGCGCCTGTTCCCTGGCCCGTCAGATGGGGCCGTGGCGTACGGAGGGGCTTGATAAGCGTCTGGAGAGGGGGCTGCCTGTGCGGAAACGCGAAGTTCTGGAGGCGATGATGGCCCGGAATATCCATTGTCCGTCCACCTCGTCCATGGGGCGGTTGTTTGATGCCGTGGCTTTCTGGTGCGGTTTTGACGGTGCGGCGGGGTGTGAGGGCCATGCCGCCATGATGCTGGAATCATGGGCCGCGGAAGCTTCCGGGGAAAAAATGCCGGGGGACGCGTATGAATGGGTCATGCATGAAGAAGAGGGATTGCTGGAACTGGATTGGCGGCCGTTGATGAAGTCTGTGGATGAAGATTTGTTGGAAGGCGTTTCCCGCGGCTGCATCGCCCGCAAGTTTCATGAGAGCCTGGTGAATCTGGTCTTTGACGTGGCGGAGCGTTTCTGCCTGGATAGGCTGGTGCTGGGCGGCGGATGTTTTCAGAATGCCTTTTTGCTTGAAGGACTGGCGGGAATGGCCCAGTCTAGAAGGTGCCAGTTGGCTCTGCCCCAGCGGGTGCCGTGCAATGACGGGGGAATTTCCCTGGGGCAGGTTGCGGCGGTCGTACGCCAATGGAAAGGATAGAATATGTGTTTGGCCGTTCCCGGAAAGATTGTGAGCGTCAATGAGACGGACCCTTTGTTCAGATTGGGGGTGGTGGATTTTGGCGGCGTGAGCCGTGAAGTGAACCTGGCCTGTGTGCCGGAAGCCGTGCCGGGGGATTACGTCATCGTTCACGTGGGCATGGCCCTGAGCGTGCTGGACGAGGAGACCGCTCTTCAAACCCGCAGGGAAATGAGAGAAATTGTGGAAAATACGGATCCGGTGTAAGGAGGGGCGTTTTCCGAATTCAAATAATGATTTATGCAGGAGGAAGTCCGGCAGCTGATTGAAGAATTGCGCCACGCTGTGACGCGTCCGTGGGCGGTAATGGAGGTATGCGGAGGACAGACGCATGCAATTGCTTCTCTGGGGCTGGAGGAGTTGCTGCCTCCCGGCCTGCGCCTGATTCATGGCCCCGGCTGTCCGGTCTGCGTTACGGCGGTGGAGTTGATTGACCAGGCCGTGGAATTAAGCCTGAGGCCCGGCGTGGTTTTGTGCAGCTACGGGGATATGATGCGGGTGCCGGGCTCCCGCGGGGATTTGTTTTCCGCCAAGGCCGGGGGAGGGAACGTGCTTTTGATGTATTCTCCGCTGGAAGCGGTCGCTTATGCCGGAAGCCATCCGGATACGGAAGTGGTGTTTTTCGCCGTAGGTTTTGAGACGACGGCCCCGGCTACGGCTCTTGCCCTGCAGCAGGCCCGTGCATTGGGGTATGCCAATTTTTCCGTTCTCTGCGCCCATGTGCTGGTCCCCCCGGCTCTGGAATGGCTGATGGACCAGGATGAGGGAAGGCCGGACGCTTTTTTGGCTCCCGGCCATGTCTGCGCCGTCACGGGGGAAATGGATTACGGGCGTTTGGCCGCCCGTTACCGGACGCCCATGGTGGTGACGGGGTTTGAGGCTCCGGACCTGCTCCGCGGCATTCTGATGTGCGTCCGCCAGCTGGAAGCCGGGGAATATGCAGTGCGGAATGCGTACGGACGTTATGTGAAGCCCGGTGGGAACAGGGCGGCACAGGAAAGAATGAATGAAGTTTTTGAGCCGGAAGACCGCCATTGGCGCGGTCTGGGGCTGATTCCCGGCGGCGGCATGAGGCTGCGCCGGGAGTGGAATGACATGGATGCCGTTCTGCGTTTTGAATGCGGAAAGGGGAAGCCGGGAGCGGATGAAGCTTCCGGATGCCTGGCCGGGCAGGTGCTGAGGGGGCTGATTCGTCCTGGAGAGTGCCCTTTTTTCGGATCGTCCTGCACGCCGCTGGCCCCGCTGGGGGCTCCCATGGTGTCCGGGGAAGGGGCTTGCGCCGCTTATTATCATTATAAAAGAAGTTGATGCCATGTTTGAGTGTCCTGTTCCGGAGCCTGTTTCCGACCGTATCCAGATGGCTCATGGCGGCGGAGGCCGCTTGATGAATGAGCTGATCCGTTCCGTGTTTCTGCGCGCCTTCGGGTGCCCTTCCGGAGGCGTGCAGAATGACGCCTCCGTATTGGAGATTCCTCCGGGGAGGCTGGCGATGACGACGGACAGCTTTGTGGTGCAGCCTTTGGAGTTTCCCGGCGGCTCCATCGGTTCACTGGCGGTGCACGGAACGGTGAATGATCTCGCCATGAGCGGCGCGGAGCCGTTGTATTTGACGGCGGGCTTTATTCTGGAAGAAGGGCTTCCGCTGGAAGTCCTGGTCCGCGTGGCACGGGATATGGCTGCCGCGGCCCGTGCGGCGGGCGTCCGTATTGTGACGGGGGATACAAAAGTGGTGGAGCGCGGAAAGGGGGACGGCATTTACATTAATACTGCCGGGGTTGGCATCGTGCGCCATGGGTTGGAGATCAGCCCTTCTTCCGTTCGTCCGGGGGATTCCGTGCTGCTCAGCGGGGATTTGGGGAGGCACGGCATGACGATTATGAGCCTGCGCGCCGGGCTGTCTTTTGGAGACGGCCTGGAAAGTGATTCCGCTCCGTTGCATGAATCCGTGGCCGCCGTCATTCGTGCCGGCATTCCCGTGCATTGCCTGCGTGATGTGACCCGCGGCGGGTTGACCGCCACTCTTTCGGAGATTGCGGAATCTGCCGGCCTGACAGTGAAGCTGAATGAAATGTTCATTCCCGTGCGTGAGGATGTCAGGGCGGCGTGCGGGCTGTTGGGGCTGGACCCTCTTCAAGTGGCCTGTGAGGGACGTTATCTGGCTGTTCTTCCACGGGAGCATGAGGAAGAGGCCCTGAACCTGATGCGCGGCTGCAGCGTATCTGCCGGAGCCTGCGTCATAGGCCGTGTGGAGGAATTGGGGACGGCGCCCCTGCTGATGACGGGACTTCTTGGAGTGGAGCGGGTGTTGACGATGCCTTCAGGAATGCAGCTTCCCCGCATCTGCTGATTCCTGGTGCTGCATGATTGGCGTTTTGTGGCAGGGAAGCGGTGGAACCCGCTTCCCTGCCGGTCCGGTGTTTCATAGGGGTGCCGGAGCGGCTCTGTGCGCTTCCGGGGGAAAGCGCAGCCGGCTTGGTATGGGGAACTGGTTGTTGGGAGATGGTTCAGGAGGGAGTGTCTTTACCTGTCCCGGCATCGGGCAACGCTTTTAATGCCGCTTTGGCCTGTGCATGGTCCTGGGAGGCTGCCTTTTCCAGCCATTCCCGGGCAGTTTCCAGGTTTTTTTCCACGCCGAATCCGTACAGGCAGATGATTCCCATGTTGTATTGCTCGGAGGCGTAGCCGGCTCTGGCGGCGCGAAGATTCCTGTTTTGCCATTCCCTGGCTTCCGCTTCCGTGAAGTCCTGGCTCTTGCAGAATTGGTCCCACGTTTTTCCGAATTTCATGGCAGCCCTCGCAAATCCCGACAGGGCGGATTTTCTGGTGTATTCATCCGCCAGGCGCATGTTTTTTTCCACTCCGTCGGGTCCCAGCCTGTACAGGTGGGCCAGTCCCCAGTATCCGTTGGGGCTGCCCAGATCCGCCGCTTTTTGGAAGAGCTGCAGCGCGTCCGGGTATTTTTTATGGGACATGGCGAATACCGCATTGGCCAGGAAGCGTTCCGCTTTGATGAATTCGTAAAATTCGGGAATCGCCGCCCATTCGGATTTAAGTTTGTTCCTGTCTTTCCTGGATTTGGGAGGCATGCCGGAAGGCGGGGATATTCGGAAAACGGGAATGTAGCCGGAAGCGCCCATATTGGCCAGCCCGGCCATCAGAAAGCAGCCCGGCTGGAGGCGCCACATGTGCATGTACAAAACGCGCTCTGCTGGCAGAGATTCCTTCTCAATCCAGTCCGGCAGGTTCATGGGGGGGCCGTAAAGTCCCGTCAGGCCGTTCAGCATGCGCTTGTACAGGGATTTCAGGCGCGTATCGTATTCCTCTTTACCCGCTTTGGTGGTGGAGTAAAAGGAAACGGCTTTCAGACCTCCATCCTTTCCGTACTCGAAATGCAGGGAGAAGAAAAGGCCTCCAATAGGTTTTTTCGTCTTGTAGGCTCCGTTCAGCCCTGTACGGCTCAGGTAGGCGTCTGTTTCCGGCCCTTCCAGGGATTTGCAGGTTTTCAGGGAATTCAGAAGCTGGGATTCCTGCAAACCTGTTTCCAGGGGTCCGTAAAGAGGCGAGGCGGCGCCGCAGGAAGCTGTATAAAGCACAGCCATGTAGCGATAGCAATTGGTCGATTTCATGGGATAGATAGGGCAGGGATGGAAGTGGTGCTTCAATAGCGGATTAGGAATCCGAATGAAGTGTTCAAAGATGTTTTTATGAAAAGCAAGTATATTACAATCAATAGTTTATATTTTGTTCCAACAAATTTATTTTGTTGAGGGTTGTGTCCGGGAAAATGATGGATGATTTTGGAGAAATGCATTTGGTATGAAAAACTGATATTGACGTCGGATTCCTAATCCGCAGTGTTTAAAATAGGTTGAAAAATGTTGGTTAACCTTTTTGTTATCAGCATATTAAAAATATGCATTCTGTTTTCCTGAAGTGAAAAAGGCGGAAAGGCGCGTCTGTTGTCCCGCCTCATTCTTCCGTTTTTTTTTTACATGGAAATCGTTATTATTTTTATTAAAAGTCTTTCTGAATATTCATTCATTTCCGTTTTGTGTATCTCATATGCATGCATTGTGGCGGATTTCAAATCCGCATGTCAGCGAAAAAAGGAATTGGTGTTTCCTTATTGATTTTATTATCAATGGATAAAATCAATATTGGGGATTGTTTCTTTCAGGATGCGTTGTGATTTTTTTCTTTCTCTATACGATGAAAGTCCTTTTTTCTCAAAAAATTTGATTGACTGCGGATTTGAAATGCGCAGATGAACTCGCATGGATTGAGAGCGTTTGATATTCAATGGGCTGTTTCTTTTTTTGCAGTAATACGCAGTTTTGGAAGATGTCCTGATAAAAAAAGAGGGCTCATGATACGTACCCGTACGGGAAAAACGGGAAGGCCGTGGCGGAATTGCTCCGGAGCGGCTGTTGATTCTGCCGGGGCTGCGAGCATAACCGGATGTTTGTGACGGTTTCGTTTCCGGCCGCATCTTGTTTGAGGAAGCCATTCCGCTCATGGTACCGGTACATGAGAATTGATGTGGTAACGGATACGTATGAACCTGATGTAAATGGAGTGGCCCTGACGCTGGGGCGTCTGGTCGGCGGCCTCCGGATGCGCGGGCATCTGGTGCATGTGATGAGGGCTTCTGAACGGAACGGCTCTTTCAACCCTGGGGAGACGGCTATGCCGTCCCTTCCCCTCCCCATGTACCATGAGGTGAAGATAGGGCTGCCTTCTGCAGACAGGTTCCGCGCCAGATGGATGAAAAAAAGGCCGGATGTGGTATACGTGGCTACGGAAAGCCCCATGGGAGCGTCTGCCGTGAAGGCCGCCCGTACGCTGGAGGTTCCCGTGGTGATGGGATTCCATACCAATTTCCACCAGTATATGAAGGATTACCATTTCTCCAGACTGGAAACGGCCGCCGTGAATTACCTGCGCAAACTCCACAACAGGGCAGGGATGACAGTGGTTCCCACGGAGGAAATGCGCCGTACGCTGGAGGGGATGGGGTTTGAACGCCTTTCCGTCATGGGGCGCGGAGTGGATGCCGTCCTGTTTGATCCCGCCAGGAGGGATGCTTCCCTGCGCCAGTCATGGGGCGTCTGGCGGGATGAAGTGGTATTTGGCGTCGTGGGGCGTCTGGCGCGGGAAAAGAACCTGGTGACGGCCCTGGGGCTGTACACGCGCTTGCAGAGGGAGTTTCCGGATTGCGGCATGAAAATGGTGGTGGTAGGGGACGGCCCCATGATGAACAGCCTGCGCAGTGAGTTTCCTGATGCCGTTTTTTGCGGAATGCGCCGTGGGGAAGACCTGGCGCGCCATTATGCCGCCATGGACGTTTTGCTGTTCGCCAGTGAGACGGAAACTTTCGGGAACGTTTTGCTGGAAGGCATGGCCAGCGGTTTGGCTACGGTCAGCTACCGGTATGCCGCTTCCGCAGATATGGTGCTGGACGGCATCAACGGCCTTCAGGCGGAGAAAGGGGATGAAGAGGGGTTTTATTCCGCCATGCGCCGTCTGCTGGAAGACGGGGAGATGATCCGGAGGCTTGGGAAACAGGCCCGCAGGACGGTGAATTCCAGAACTTGGGATTCCATCCATGACAGGTTTGAAGAACTGCTGGCTTCCGTGGCCCGGGAGGAAAACGGGACCGGCTGCGCCCGCCCCCCGCGGGATGCCGTGCTGGAATGCCGCACGGTTTTTTTGTCGGACCTTCATCTGGGAACGAAAGACTGCAAGGCGGACGAATGCCGGAAGTTTCTGAAACATGTCCGGACTGGAAAAATTGTGCTGGTGGGGGATATTGTGGATGCTTGGGCTTTGTCCCGCGGCAGCCGCTGGCGGCGGAGGCATACGCGCTTTGTCCGCACCTTGTTGAAAAAGATGGAACAGGAGGATGTGGAAGTCCTGTACCTGCGCGGAAACCACGATGATATTCTGGAAAAATTCCTGCCTTTTCATTTGGGCGGTTTGAAAATTGCCAGGGAGTACGTGCACCAGGCTGCGGATGGAAGACGCTACCTGTGCGTGCATGGGGACGGTTTTGACGCCATTTCCACCAATCACCGGTGGCTGGCGATGCTCGGCTCTCTGGGTTATGACGTTTTGCTGATGGTCAACCGGTTTTACAACAAATACCGCGCCTGGCGGGGCAGGGAATATTATTCCGTTTCCCGCGCCATCAAGGGCCGCGTGAAATCCGCCGTCAATTTTATCGGAAAATATGAGGAACAGCTTCAACGCCTGGCGGTAAAGAGGCAGTGTGACGGCATCATCGCCGGGCATGTGCATCATCCGGCGGATACCATGGTGGGAAAGGTGAGGTATCTGAATTGCGGGGACTGGGTGGAAACCATGAGCGCAGTGCTGGAATACGGCGACGGCCGTATGGAAACGGTGCTTTACAAGGATTTTATGAAGCGCCTGGCATATGGCAAATGCGGAACTATGGAGGACGCGGAAACTTCTCCCGGCACGGGGGATTCATGACGGAACGGCCTTTATCCGGTTTCCCCCGGAAGTGGGACAAAATGACTTTGTGTGACATTTTGTCTCTTTTCTGGTGTGACATTATGTCCCGTTTTCCTTTGTCGGGAAAATAGAGGAATGAAAGGAAAAACAGCGTAATATGATTATAATATGACATTTATGTTTATTTTTCAGTATGCCTTGCCAGATTGGCATGCCATTTGCAACAAAAGAGGCAAGAATATGAGTTTGCCTGCATGATGCTTCAGGTCATGAGGAAATCAAATCTCAACGAAATCCATTCAAAACAATCTAAAATAACGATATGGCTAAAATATTAGGAATCGACCTTGGCACGACCAATTCGTGCATGGCTGTGATGGAAGGCGGTCAGGGTACCGTACTTGAAAACAGCGAAGGTGCGCGCACCACTCCCTCCATTGTTGCTTTCACCAAAAGCGGTGAACGCCTCGTGGGGCAGGCCGCCAAACGTCAGGCGGTAACCAACCCGAAAAACACCGTGTTTTCCTCCAAGCGCCTCATCGGCCGTAAGTACAGTGAATTGACGGAAGAAGATAAAAAGGTGCCGTACGAAATTGTGGAGGCTCCCAACGGAGATGCCTACATCCGCGTGGATGTGGGCGGTGAAAAGAAGACCTTTTCCCCCCAGGAAATCGCTTCCATGGTGCTGGCCAAGCTGAAAGCCGATGCGGAATCCAAACTTGGCGAAACGATTACGGAGGCCGTGATTACCGTCCCCGCCTATTTCAATGACGCCCAGCGTAACGCGACCAAGGCCGCCGGTGAAATCGCAGGCCTTAAAGTGCGCCGCATTATCAATGAACCGACGGCGGCGGCCCTGGCCTACGGCTTGGACAAAAAGTCCAATGAAAACATTGCCGTATATGACCTCGGCGGCGGCACCTTTGATATTTCCGTGCTGGAAATCGGCGACGGAGTGTTTGAGGTGAAGGCTTCCGACGGCGACACCCACTTAGGCGGCGATGACTGGGACAACGCAATCATCAACTGGATTATAGACGAGTTCAAGAAAGACTCCGGCATGGATCTTTCCAACCAGCCTGACGCCATTCAGCGCATCAAGGAAGAAGCGGAAAAGGCCAAGATCGCCCTTTCCTCCACCCAGAGCTATGACATCAGCCTGCCGTTCATCACGGCGGACGCTTCCGGCCCCAAGCATATCCAACTGACGCTGAGCCGCCCCAAGCTGGAACAGCTCACGGAAGACCTTCTGGACCGCACCCGCAAGCCTGTGCTGGACTGCATTGCCGCGTCCGGGTTGAAAACCGGGGACATTGACGAGCTGGTGCTGGTGGGCGGCATGACCCGCATGCCCGCCGTGCAGGAAATGGCCCATACGCTGGCCGGCAAGGAACCCCACAAGGGCGTGAACCCGGATGAAGTGGTGGCCCTGGGCGCCGCTATTCAGGGCGGCGTGCTTCAGGGGGACGTGAATGACGTGCTTCTGCTGGACGTGACTCCTCTGACCTTGTCCATTGAAACGATGGGCGGCATCGCCACTCCGATGATCGAACGCAACACGACCATTCCGGTGCGCAAGAGCCAGGTGTTCTCCACCGCCGCTGACAACCAGCCCGCCGTGGATATCCGCATTTGCCAGGGCGAACGCAAGATGTTTGAGGATAACAAGCTCCTCGGCAACTTCAAGCTGGACGGCATTTCCCCCGCTCCGCGCGGCGTGCCGCAGATTGAAGTGACCTTTGACATTGACGCCAACGGCATTCTGCATGTATCCGCTAAGGACAAGGGCACCGGCAAGGAGCAGAAAATTTCCATCCAGGGCTCCAGCGGCCTTTCCAAGGATGAAATTGAGCGTGCCAAGCGCGATGCGGAAGCCCACGCGGAAGAAGACAAGAAACGCGCTGAGGAAATTGACACCATTAACCAGGCTGACTCCCTCTGCTTCTCCGTGGAGCGCCAGCTTAAGGATATGGGGGACAAGCTGCCCGCAGACCTCAAGCGTGAAATAGAAGACAAGGTAACGCGTCTCAAGGAAGCCGTCTCCAAGAAGGACGTCACGGCGATCAAGGCTGGCAAGGAAGACCTGGAATCCCGTCTGGAAGCCCTGTACAAGGCGGCGGAAGCCGCCCAGCAGTCCGCCGGGGCAGCCGGCCCCATGCCGGGCGCCCCTGCCGAAGAAGAGCCTTCCGACGGTCCCCGCAAGGCGAAAGGCCGCGTGGTGGACGCTGAAATCGTGGACGACGATAAATAAGCAACCCCCTTCCCGCCGGAGGGGGAAGCAATTCCCCCTCCGGCGGAACATTACATCCCGTATTACTCATCTACAACAACATCAAAAAACATACTATGGCAAACATCAAACCCCTAGGACAACGTGTGCTGGTCAAGCGCATTGAAGCTGAAACCAAGACGGCCGGCGGCCTGTTCCTGCCGGACACCGCCAAGGAAAAACCCCAGGAAGCCGAAGTGATCTCCGTAGGCACCGGCGGCCGCGATGAAAAAGGCGCCCTGATTGAATTTACCGTGAAGCCCGGAGACCGCGTGCTTATTTCCAAGTACGGCGGCACGGAAATCAAACTGGACGGGGAAGACTACCTTATCCTGTCTGAAAACGATATTCTGGCCATCATCGGCTAAATGGCACCACACACACATTCAACATCATTTTAAATATTTAACATTATGGCTAAACAAATCCAATTTGACGAAACCGCCCGCCAGGCTCTGCTCCGCGGCGTGGAACAGATTGCCAAGGCTGTCAAGAGCACGCTGGGCCCTGCCGGCCGCAACGTAGTGATTGACAAAAAATTCGGTTCCCCCCTCATCACCAAGGACGGCGTAACCGTGGCCAAGGAAATTGAACTGGAAGACCCGTTTGAAAACATGGGCGCCCAGCTTGTCCGGGAAGTATCTTCCAAAACCAATGACGTGGCCGGCGACGGCACCACTACCGCTACCGTGCTGGCTGAAAGCATTTACCGCGAAGGCCTGCGCAACGTTACTGCCGGGGCCAACCCCATCTCCCTCCAGAGGGGCATCATGAAGGCTGCGGATTCCGTTGTGGAAGAACTCAAGAAGATCAGCAAGCCTGTCGACTCCAGCAAGGAAGTGGCCCAGGTCGCTACCGTCTCCGCCAACTGGGACGCTGAAATCGGCAACATCATCGCGGAAGCCATGGACAAGGTGGGCAAGGACGGCACCATCACCGTGGAAGAAGCCAAGGGCATTGAAACTACGCTGGACGTGGTGGAAGGCATGCAGTTTGACAAGGGATACCTATCCCCCTACTTCGTGACGAACGCGGAAACGATGGAAGCGGTGCTGGAAAACCCCTACATCCTCATCCACGAAAAGAAAATCAACAACCTGAAGGACTTTCTTCCGCTGCTTGAAAAAGTGGCCAAGAGCGGCCGTCCCTTCCTGGTAATCGCGGAAGACATTGAAGGCGAAGCCCTCGCCACCCTGGTAGTCAACCGTCTGCGCGGCGTGCTGAACATCTGCGCGGTCAAGGCTCCCGGCTTCGGCGACCGCCGCAAGGCCATGATGGAAGACATCGCCATCCTTACCGGCGGCAAGTGCATCACGGAAGACCTGGGCATCAAGCTGGAAAACGTGGGCATCGAAGACCTCGGCCAGGCCAAGCGCGTGGTTGTTTCCAAGGATGAAACCGTTATCGTGGAAGGTTCCGGCAAATCTTCCGATATTGAAGCCCGCATTTCCCAGATTCGCCGCCAGATCAAGGACACCACGTCCGACTACGACCGCGAAAAACTCCAGGAACGCCTGGCCAAGCTGGCCGGCGGTGTGGCCGTCATCCATGTGGGTGCCGCTACGGAAACGGAAATGAAGGAAAAGAAGGCCCGTGTGGACGACGCCCTGCACGCTACCCGCGCTGCGGTGGAAGAAGGCATCGTTCCCGGCGGCGGCGTGGCGCTGATTCGCGCCCAGAAAGCCATTGACACCCTCAAACTGGAAGGTGATGAAGCAACCGGCGCCCAGATCGTTTATCGCGCTGTGGAAGCCCCGCTCCGCCAGCTGGCCTGCAATGCCGGCCGCGAAGGAGCCCTCATCGTCGCCAACGTGAAAGGCATGAAGAATACTGCCGAAGGTTACAACGTGGCCACGGACAAGTATGAAGACCTGCTTTCCGCCGGCGTGGTGGATCCGACCAAGGTGACCCGTTCCGCTCTGCAGAATGCGGCCTCCATCGCCGGCCTGCTGCTTACCACGGAATGCGTCATTGCCGACAAGCCCGAGAAGAAGAGCTGCAGCTGCGGCTCCGGAGCTTCCGACATGGGCGGCATGGGAGGAATGGGCGGCATGGGCATGATGTAAGCCCCGTCCGTTTCTTCGAGACCAAGGCAATCGGCTTCAAGGCTCCCCGGAAAAACCGGGGAGCCTTTTTTAATATGCTTCATCAGGAGCCGGTTTCGGGAAAAAGCTGCACAGGATGTTCAGAATTTAGAAAAATATTGAATGATTATAGAACATATTTGTCTAATCATAACATGAAAAAGCTGCATAAGAACATATTGTTTGCGGCGGCGGTACTGGCCATGCCTTCTGCTCTGGCCGATATCCCGGAGTCTTCCGTTCCGGCTGCCGCCGTTTCCAGTATCAAGGGTGCTTATCCGAACGCCGGTCCCATTGAATGGGACTCTGAAATGCATGGCATGGAAAGGATCTACGAAGCCGAATTTAGAATTAACGGATTCCAGTTTGACGTGAAGATTGCTCCTGATGGGAAAATTGTGAGGATTAAGGAAGAAATAGCTGCTTCCTCTCTTCCGGAAGCCGTCCGTGCGTCCGTTTTGAAGCGTTATCCGGGATGCCGGATTAAGGAAGCGGAAAAAATTACTGAAGGAGAACTTGTCCGTTACAAGGTGGAAGTTGCGGACAGCCGTGACGATTATGATGTGCTGATTGCCCCTGACGGAAATATCCTTCATGTGGACCGTTAGGCTTTTTGTTTTTTACATTTAATGAAAGCGGGAGGAGGGCGGAAGAATCCGCTCTCCTCCTTTTTTGAGGACCGGAAGCAGGGGCGTATGGGAAAATGTGACGGAATGTTCACGTTTTAAAACGGGCGTGCGGGAGCGGCCTCCTGTAATAGAGGGCCGTTTATTACGCATATGGACCCGATCTATTACTTTATCATAGGACTGATACTGGTGTTATCCTGCTTCGACCTCGTTGTCGGAGTTTCCAATGACGCCGCCAACTTTTTGAACTCCGCCGTTGGTTCCAAGGCCGCTCCGCGCAGGACGATTGTGCTGGTGGCCGCTTTGGGTATCATCATCGGCTCGCTGTTCTCCAGCGGCATGATGGAAATCGCCAGAAGCGGCGTATTCATGCCGGCCCGGTTTTCCTTCCATGACATCATGTTGATCTTTCTGGCGGTCATGTTGACGGATGTTATCCTGCTGGACGTTTTCAACACGTTCGGCCTTCCCACTTCCACCACGGTTTCCATTGTTTTTGAACTGCTGGGCGGAGCCGTGGCCGCAGCTCTCGTTAAAATTTGGTCCGGGGAACCGGGCGTCGCTCAGGAATTGTCCAGCTACATCAATTCCTCCAAAGCTCTGGCGATCATCTCCGGCATTTTTTCCTCCGTTTTTATCGCTTTCATTTGCGGGATAACGGTTATGTGGATTTCCCGCCTCATCTTCTCCTTCAACTATCAAAAATCCTTCAAATACCTGGGCGCCGTCTGGTGCGGCGTGGCCCTGACGGCTATCACTTACTTTGCCATTTTCAAGGGGCTGAAGGGAAGCACGCTGGTCACCAAGGATATGATCCGCCACCTGGACGCCCATATCTGGCTGTACGTTTGCTGCAGCCTGGCATTCTGGACAGTCCTGATGGCCGTGCTCCAGAATCTTTGCAAAGTCAATATCCTGAAAGTATCCGTTCTCGCGGGCACCATGGCCCTGGCCCTTTCCTTTGCCGGGAATGACCTGGTCAACTTCATCGGCGTTTTCATGGCGGGGCAGTCTTCTATGGAAATTGCGGCCGCCGCCACAGCGCAGGGGGCGGACCTTACCACTCTGTCCATGGGCGGTCTGATGGCCCCCGTCACGGCGGATTGGCGTTACCTGCTGGGGGCGGGCGTCATCATGGTGCTGGCCCTCATGTTCTCCAAAAAGGCGCAAACCGTTACGGATACGGAAGTCAATCTGGCGAGGCAGGGCGGGGGAGTAGAGCGGTTCGGCTCCGTCCCCCCGGCCCGCATGGCGGTGCGCTATGCCCTGAATGCTTCCCGCGCGGTGGAAAAAATCATGCCCTCCTGCGTCGGGAGGTTTATTGAAAAACGCTTCCGGCCTGTGCCGGAAGGGCCGGATAACGGTGCATCTTTCGACCTCATTCGCGCTTCCGTGAATTTGACGGTGGCTGCCCTGCTGATTTCTCTGGCCACGTCCCTTCGGCTTCCCCTTTCCACCACATATGTGACGTTCATGGTGGCGATGGGTTCCTCCCTGGCGGACAAGGCCTGGGGGCGGGACAGCGCCGTGTATCGCATCACCGGAGTGATTACGGTGATTTCAGGGTGGTTTTTTACGGCCTTTGCCGCGTTTTCCATGTGCTTCATTGTGGCGGCCTGCATCCTTTATGGCGGTCTCTTCGGCATCATCGCCATGTGTTCGCTGGCGGCTTTTCTGCTTCTGAAAAGTTCCAGGCTCCATCGTAAAAGAACCCAGGCTGCAGCTCAGGCGCAGGCCGCCAATTACCGGGATCCGGCTGCCGCCGCACGCTACAATGAGGAAATTATTGAACTGATGAAGCGCATGGCGGAAATCTATGAAATGAATCTGGAGGCCCTGAACGTGGAGGACAGGAAGCGTCTGAAAAAACTCCGGAAAGAAGCGCGCGGCATCCGCCGTTCCCTGAGCGATAAAATGGCGATGGAAGTCATGCCCGTCGTCCGTGAACTCCCGGACAAAGAGGCCGACCGAGGCAAGCGCTATGTGCAGATGGTGGAATACGCTACCTCCGTCTTTGAATCCCTCTCCAACATTACTACGGCCAGCCATGCCTATATAGACAACAACCATGAAGGGCTGGATTTGGAAAGGATAGAGCTTCTGCGGGGAATGAACAGCCGTGTTTCCTCCCTCTACCCCCGTTTCCGGGAAATGATGGAAAGCAATGACTATACCGGGTTGGACGAATGCCTGGCAGGCATGGACGCCCTGGATGAGGAATTTGCGGAAGCCGTCAAACAGCAGATTATTCTGCGTCCGGAAGACGCCTCCGATATGCGACGGGCGCTTCTCTATCTCAACCTCCTTAATGAAACCCGGGCAATGATCCGCAAAGTACTTCTTCTTGCTAAAATCCAGAGAAAATTTGTTCTTGGCTGGTAGCCTCTCCCTGTAATTCACGTCCGTGCCGGCGGCGAATGCATCCGGCGCGGACATCTTGCCCAGACTGTTCCCGTATTGGGAGTAGCTGCCAGGTCTTTTTTATTCACACGGAACAAGGCTTCTTTACGGATAAACCATGTCTTCTGCCTGTGGGACAATGTCCTGAAAGGCCGTTTCCAGGCGTTGCCATGTATGTTGCCGTCTCAAGAAAACAAAAAACGCAAGCTTTGATAAACAATAACTTGCGGAACAAATTGGTACGGGCGATGGGAATCGAACCCACGTCTCAAGCTTGGGAAGCTCGCGTCCTACCATTGAACGACGCCCGCATGAAATGCGGATGCCTATTTAGCGGCAGAAGGCCCGGATGTCAAGACCACAGAAAAAACGTATCCTCTTTTTTTGTTATTTTGACGCAGTAATGAAAAAAAACTTGTCTTATCCCGTGATTTGAACATAATGCGTTCGTTGCGCGGGTATAGCTTAATGGTAAAGCTCCAGCCTTCCAAGCTGATTATACGGGTTCGATTCCCGTTACCCGCTCCATTTTTTTATTAAATTCACCTGCTAAATACTTCCTTTATGAAAGCCAGGTTCGTGACAAAGGCGGCGCTTAGTGCGCTGGCACTTGCGTTTGCGGGTACCCTTCCCGGTATGGCTCAGCAAACTGCTTCTCCGGCAGCCGCTCCGGCTGTTGATCAGGTTAAAGCCTCCGCTGTTGAAAAGGCTTTTATGAAGAAAATGGCAGATATTGTTCAGGCCGGATTGAAAGCCGGTGCTCTGGATATGAAAGCGGTGTCCGGAGTTTTGAACGATGCCGCTAAGGCTGGTGTGTCCGATCATGTGATGGGTGCGATGGTATCCATGGCTGCGGGCGCTTTCCCGTCCAACGCTCCTGCCGTTGCTTCCGCCGCTGTCCGGAGCTACGGGCCCGGGGTGAAGGAAGAACAGGTGCGCAATGTGATCGCTTCCGCTGTTTCCTCCCAGCCCCATCCGTATGCATCCGTGGCTCCCATTTCGGAAGCGGTTGAAAAAGCTTTGGGCAATTCTCCGGTAGCCGGTACTGTTCCTTCCATTGCTGTGGCCGTGGCTGCCCAGACTCCTGATAACCCCCTCTCAGGGGTAACTGTCCAGGAACATGGCCTGGTAAAGCCTGTTGAAGATGTTGCCGGGGGCTCCCTGGTTCTGCCGGGCGGTCTTCCTGTGGGCGGCACGCCCACCAGCCCCGCTCCCGTGTCCAATGCTGCTGGCAATTAACCTGATTCTTATTTAATAAAATAGCATGAAGAGTCTTTTTTATCTCTCCCTGGTGGCCGCCGGCATGTTTGCCGTCCATGCCAACGGGCAGTCTCTGTACACGCTGGCGGGTCCGGTTGGTCTGGAAGAGTCCCTTCCTCTCAAGTGGTTCTTCAACCTGGCGGGAGGGTATGACGACAATGTCAACGCCTCCAATTATAACAAGCAGGAATCCGCATTCATCAGTACGGACATAGGGTGCTCCCTGGCCAACTACGATGCCGTGACCCAATATTCTTTCTCCGCCAAGCTGGGGGGTATTTTTTACCTGAAAGACCTTGATGGCGGAACGAATGAAGCCCTTTCCAATTCCACGCTGTCCGCCAAACTTTCCCATAGTTTTGACCAGACTTTGCGTTATAACGGCAGCGTCTCCTTTGCATGGCAGCCGGAACCCAACTATTCCAACGGTATTGCCAATGCCCGCCGGGACGGCGACTACATTTACGTGTATGTTTCCAGTTCCGTGAGCAAGGCGTGGACTTCCCGCTATTCCACGACGCTGGGTGCCAATTTCTCCATGATCGACTATCAGGAGGATTCCGCCAAGACGGATAACCGCGATTATGTTGGCATGAATTTCACCAACCGGTACAAATGGACGGAACGTCTGGCTGTTTCCCTGGGCTGGACGGGTTCCTACTGTAATCGCGAATACGGCAATAACGAATTTTCCAACTTCGTCATGGCCGGCGCTGAATATGCGGTGAGCGAAAATACTTCTGCTACGCTGCGCGTAGGTCCTCAGTTCAAGTATGTCGAGAACTACGGAACAAAAACCTATCCCTCCGCGGAATTCGGCTTAAACCACCGCTTGAGCGACCGGTTCATGCTCGGAACGTTCGTCCGTTATTCCAACGAAGCGGTGAATACCTACATCCCTTACAACGGCGCCAGCTATTACTCCAATGAAACGTGGCGTTTCGGGGTACACAGCACGCTGAAGCTGACGCACCGCGTCAGTCTGAATTGCGGAGTAAACCTGATTGCCAGCGATTATACGCGTCCGAGTTCCATCAGCAACAGTGACACGTCCAACCTGACTTTCAATGCTACCGCCGGTATCAAGCTTCTGCTGACGAATGCCTTGGCCCTTACGGCCCAATATTCCTACACGAACGGTTCCTACAGCGGCTATAACTACCCGATGCCTTCCTACAACCGCAACGTGTTCTCCTTCGGCGTGAATTACAGCTTCTAAGTCTTGACTGACCATTAATGCCTTTACTCCTCTAATTGCGAATTTTCATTCACAATTAGAGGAGTTTTTATCTTACTGCCTTACTATATTCCATGAGTGCCCAGGATCAGCAGAACAGTGATCGCATCGTACGCAATATTGACTATTTGCAAGTTTTAAAAAATCGCTGGAAGGAAGTCTTTCTTGTTTTCCTTCTGGTGCTGGTCATTTCCGTGGTAGTGACTTTCTTGATGCCGCCCTCCTACCGGGCGACCAGCCAGTTTCAGATTAAACTGCCCAAGCCTGTGATGGATATAGGCAGGGGGGGGGACGTGGTTGCCACTTCCAACGTGACGGCCAACTACATTCCCATGCAGTATTCCGTGCTGACTTCCGCCGAAGTGCTTAAAGTGGTATCCAGAAAACTGAACCTTGCCGCGGAATGGGGGATGACGGATGAAATGGCGGCGACTAATCTGGCCGGCATGATTAAGGTGGCCCCTGTGCGTGCCACGGACCTTGTGGATGTCATTGTTTCCGGTCCGGATCCCAAACTGGTGCAGAATATTGCCAAGGCGGTGCCTGAGGCGTACAAGCAGGACCGTGAAATGCGCGAAAACCGTCTGGTGGAAACCGCCATCAAGAGCCTGAAGGATGTCCTCCGGGAACAGGAGGATGCCGTCAATGAAAAAATGATGGCTCTCAAAAAGCTGATTGCGGAGAGCTCCTACCTGCCTACGTCCTGGAGAAACGGTGAACACCGCAGCACCCTGACGGCCGGTATGGAAGAAGAGGAATTCCGGAATGCCAAAGCGCAGGCCATGGATTTTGAAAGGAGGGAAAAGGAACTGGCTTCCTATGTGCAGGAATTGCAGCGTCTGCCCGACGACAAGTTGTTGGATTACGTGATCAGTTCCGACCTGCTGAATGCGGAGACTGTAGGGGCGGACGCTCTCCGTAAGACCTATGCTGAATTTTCCGACAAGCTCAAGGAAAAGGAAAATCTGAAATCCCAGAATATCGGTGCCAGGCATCCCAAAATGCTGGCTCTGCTGGAAACGGAAAGGATTCTGGGGGATAAGCTGAACAAGGAATTGATAGGCCTGCGTTCTTCCCTGAAGAGCAAGCTGGAAATGGTTGCCGCAAGCCGGAAGCACTGGGAGGCGACCGTTGCCCAAAAGGAAGAGGATCTTCAGAAGCACGTCCTGCAGGTTCCCATGTATGAACAGGCCAGCCGTGATTATGACGCTGCGCTGGACCAGCTTAAGGAACTGGATTCCCGGTACAAAGATGAGATTGCCCGTTTGCGCGTACCCCGTGAGGCAATTGAAATGTATCAGCTGCCGACCTATCCTGCTGCGCCCTACAAGCCGAATGTGACCATTAACCTGGCGGTGGGAGCGGGTGCCGGTCTGTTGCTGGGCATCGGATTGGCCTTGCTTCTGGAATTCATGGATACCTCCGTGAAGACCATGGAAGATGTGGAACGGGCTCTTCAGGTTCCCGTCTTGGGCATTATTCCCAAGAATGTGCCTATTCTGCATTCTTCCGATGTCATGGGGCCGGATGCGGAAGCCTACCGCATTTTGCGGACGAACATAGAATTCAATAAGAAAGGGCTGGAAGAAATTTCCCTGACCTTTGTTTCCGGGAGTGCCGGGGAAGGGAAGACCACCACCCTGTGCAATCTGGCCTATATTTGTGCCCAGGGGGGGTATGCCACCCTGATGATTGACGCCGACCTGCGCCGTTCCAAGCTTCACCGGTATTATGAGCTGGATAATGAGGTAGGGCTGACTTCCTACCTGCTGGAAGATTATCCTCTGGAGGAAGTCATTTTTCAGACGCCCATTGAAAACCTGTACGTCATGCCTGCGGGACCCACTCCCTTTGACCCTTCGGGCGCCTTGAATTCCCGCAAGTTTAATGAATTGCTGCAGGAAGTGAAGCAACGTTTTGACATTGTGCTGGTGGATTCCCCTCCCATCCTGGGGGTCAGTGACTCCGCCGTCATTGTAAGCGAGGTGGACATGACTCTTATGGTTGTCCAGCCCCGCAAGCTGCCGCTGAAAGCCCTGTTGAGGCAGAAGCAGGTAATCGAGTCCGTGGGCGGCAACCTGGCCGGCGTGGTGATGAATAATGTGGACATTACGTCCGATCACCAATATCAGTATTACACAACTTACTATTCCTATTATTCTGCGGATGGCGCTTCCTCCGGAGAGAACGCGGATGCCTCTTCCATGAAGAAGGTGGAACGTTCTGGAAAGGCCAAGGAGCTGGCAGCCACCCAGTCCCATGATAGTGAAGATTTGTATTAACCCATTGCTCCATGAAAAAATATATTTGTTCCATCCTTTGTCTTATGCTGGGCCCGGCGGGGCTGGGCTCCGCCCAGTCTCCGGATGCCGTGCCGCCCCAGGGCACCATTGAAATCCAGGTGCGCGGCATTCCCGCCGACGACGCTACCGCTATTTCCGGACAGTATCTGTTGGACGGGAACGGAACGATACGCATGCCCCAGCTCCCTCCGGGGCAGGATGTGCTGCGCGTGGTAGGCAAAACGGCCCGCCAGATTGAAGACATGCTGATGGCCGCCTACAAGAAGGCGGAGCTGTACACGGCCCCTACGTTTTTGGTGAAGGTGCAGAGTTCGGATGCGCGGCTGACGGAACACATCGTTCTGGTAAGCGGCGGTGTGGCTATGAAGAAGAATGTTTTGTGGCGGCGCGGCATGACGCTTCTGGAGGCGATTGTGGGCGCCGGCGACATCACGGACTGGGGATCCCGCTACGTGCAGGTGACGCGCGGTGGAAAAACCGTGACGTATGATTATTTTTCCATTAAGGACAGGGCGATTCCCATCCAGCCCAATGACCGCATTTTCGTTCCTCAGCGCGGGATTTTTGAAGGGCGCCCGGCAAAACTTCTTCCCTGAGGCATTTTTCCCATACCCGGCTTTCCGCAAGGAAGCCGGGTTTTTTTATTGGGCCGGTTTTCATGATGGGGGAAATATCGGAAAAAACGCGGATGGGGAAACGGGGGGCGGAGTGAAGGGGCGTGTCGTCAGCGGTTGATGAAACCGGGAGGTCTTCTCATGCTCCCTTCTTCAGGATTCTTGCCGGAAATGGATGTTTTCGGGGAGGCCGTATGGTGGAATCGCGGAGGGAAGGAAGTTGTTTCCTGAAAGCTTGCGGCGTCGGAAAGGAACGCCTGGAAAAGAGGGAAAATTTGTTTCCAGACCCTCTTGTTTATAGGAATGGAAGGCTTGAGATCCGGAAAAGATTAAGGGGGGTAAGTTTCCCGATGGGCGCGTAGGCCCTTTTCACATGATTGGCCGGCATGGTCTCCGGGCATATATTGCGGTGAAATGAGTTTAGTATGAATGTAAAAAACAGAAAAACAAAGAAAAATGTTGAACATTCTTAAACTCAATGCATTTTTGGAATCTCCAAAATATGTTAGAGTTTCGTGCGGAACGGCTGCATGAGGCTTCGTAAATCCAATGTGAAAACTCGTTAATCATGATATACCGTTTTAAGAAAACATTCATCGGTGTGGGAGGGCGTGAATACATTAGCAATCCCAAATTGAGCTTCCCGGAACATGTCAAAATCCGCCGCCGCGGAACGAATCCCAGGTCCGGCCAGCCTTATACGGAGGCGGGTAGCGCATTTGTGGAGACATCCGCCGTCGCGGCACGGCTCTGCTGCAGCGCTTCCGCCGCGCGCCAGTATCTGCACCGCCACGGTGTCCGTTTCCGGGTGGTGCGCAAGGGTACGGGGCCCCTGGCCCTGTACTGGCGGCGGCTGGATGTGGAGCGGGTTCTTGCTGGACGGGAGCCCGTGCGCCGCCGCGTGCCTCCGTGTTATATGGATATGGCCGGGGCTGTCAGCATGCTGGGAGTAGTGCGCAGCTATGTTTACAGGCTGGTGAAAAAAGGGCTGCTGCGTGAATACAGGTGCAGGATGAAAACAGCCCGTGGACTGCGCGTGCGCTGCTTTTACCACCGGGAGGATCTGGAACATGTTAGGCTGCACGTGCTCCAGAAAAGATGACGGAAGCGGTTCCGGAGGATGCGTTTTTGGCTTGCGCGCGGGCCGGATTGTGTCACGTTAAGGGTATGATAGCTTTTCTGCGCGGCACGGTGGCGGAATCATATCCCCAGCGGTTGATCCTGGATGTTCATGGGGTGGGGTATGAAGTGATTGTGCCCCTGTCCACGTTTGACAGGCTGAATCCCCTTCCCGGCAGGGAGCTGACGCTGAAAACCTACCTGCATGTCCGGGAGAACATGCAGGTGCTGTATGGTTTTGCCACGGATGCGGAAAGGGATATTTTCCTGCTGCTGATTGAACGTGTTTCCGGAATCGGCCCGGCAACGGCGATTGCCATTTTGGGTTCCCTGTCCGTGGAGCAGTTCAAGCAGGCGGTTGTGGGCGGAGACGTTTCCGGCATTGCGCGGGCCAAGGGGGTGGGCAAAAAGACAGCGGAACGCATCGTCCTGGAACTGAAGGATAAAGTGGGCCTGGCCGCCACGTGGGAAGCACAGGCTCAGGGCGCTACTTCCCAGGCCGCCGGGGACGCGGAATTGGCGCTGATTGCGCTCGGGTTCAAGCAGGTGGAATCCCGCAAGGCGATAGCCGCCCATCTGAAGGACCATCCGGATGCGGACGTGGACGAGCTGATACGCGCCGCTTTGCGCTCCATGAATTGAAGGAGCTTCCGGAGGAAGGTGCTCATTTTTGCAAGTTTTTGATTTTCATGAGAGAACATGTCCGCCTGGCGGACTGTTCCCTGTTTGCGGAAGCTGGGGAACATACTGCCATGATGGGGGAACAATAGTGTTGACGGCTGGTTGAAACGTTTTTAAACTTGCAGCGTCCATGGTACTTGAATAAGTCCGGGACTAGTAATTAATCAAATCTGAAGCCCTCAATCTTATGGCCAAATACGCTATTAACGGTTTTGGACGCATTGGTCGCAACGTACTGCGCGCCATGTCCAAGGAAGAACGCAACAAGGTTGTTGCCATCAATGACCTGACTCCTATCGAAACGATCGCCCACCTGCTCAAGTATGACTCCACGCAGGGCAAGTTTGACGGTGAAATTTCCATCGAGGGTGATTATCTGGTCGTTGACGGTCACAAGATCCTCATCACCGTGGAACGTGATCCCGCCAACCTTCCCTGGAAGGATCTGGGCGTGGACGTCGTTCTGGAATCCACCGGCCTGTTCACCAAGCGCGACGCCGCCAAGAAGCACCTTGACGCCGGCGCCAAGAAGGTTCTTATTTCCGCTCCCTCCCCGGATCCGGACCTGACTTTCGTTCTGGGCATCAATGACAGCGAATACGATCCTACCAAGCACGACATCGTTTCCAACGCTTCCTGCACCACCAACTGCCTTGCTCCGATGGTGAAGGTGCTGGACGACAAGTTCGGCGTTGAAAAGGGCATGATGAGCACGATTCACTCCTACACGAACGACCAGCGCATTCTGGACCTTCCGCACAAGGATCCCCGCCGTGCCCGCGCCGCCGCGATCAACATCATTCCGACGACCACCGGCGCCGCCAAGGCCATTGGTGAAGTAATGCCGAACCTGAAGGGCTCCCTGAACGGCGCTTCCTTCCGCGTTCCGACTCCGACCGGTTCCCTGACCGACTTTGTGGCCGTGCTCAAGAAGGATGTGACCGTGGAAGAAGTAAACGCCGCCATGAAGGAAGCCGCTGAAGGCCCGCTGAAGGGCATTCTGGCTTACTCCGAAGAAGCGCTCGTTCTTCAGGACATCGTTTCCGACCCCCACTCCTGCATCTTTGACTCCGGCTTCACGTATGTGGTCGGCGGCAACCTGGTGAAGGTCTGCGGCTGGTACGATAACGAATGGGGTTACTCCAACCGCGCCGCCCAGGCCATGAAGAAACTGGGCGACAGCCTGGGCTGTGGCTGCTCCTGCGGCAAGTAAGTTCTTTCGGACAACGCTTGCTCTTCAGTTGCACGACAAGTCTTGCCGTCCGCCTGTTTCAACTTTCCGGCTTTCCTGGCCGGGTTTGCCGGGCGGGCGGGGATTTATCCGGGAGGGCAGAAATGCCCTCCCTTTTTTATTCATTGAACCAGACAATATAAACCGATATGGCTAAACTTACTGTTCGCGACCTTGACGCCAAGGGAAAGGAAGTCCTCATGCGCGTGGATTTCAACGTCCCTCTCAAGGATGGGGAAATTACCAATGACGCCCGCATTGTGGCTGCTCTCCCCACCATCAAGTTCTTGCTGGACCAGGGCGCACGCCTCGTCCTCACCTCTCATCTGGGCCGTCCCAAAAACGAACCCGATCCCGCTTTTTCCCTGAAGCCCGTTGCCGCCCGCCTTTCCGAATTGCTCGGCAAGGACGTTAAATTCGTTCCCGCCGCCATTGGCCCGGAAGCGGAAGCCGCCCGCGCCGCCATGAAGGACGGTGATGTGGTTCTGCTGGAAAATGTCCGTTTTTATCCCGGAGAAAAGAAGAACGATCCGGAGTTCGCCAAGTCCCTGCTGGGCAATGCCACGCTGTTCGTGAACGACGCATTCGGCACGGCCCACCGTGCCCACGCTTCCACGGAAGGCGTGACGCATTTTGCGGAAAAGAGCGCCATGGGCTTCCTGATTGAACGTGAACTGGAATACCTGGAAGGTAAGCTGGAAAACCCGGAAAAACCCTTTGTGGTGATTATGGGCGGCGCCAAGGTGTCCGACAAGATTGAAGTGCTTTCCAAACTGATGGAGAAGGCTGATACGTTCCTTATTGGCGGCGCCATGGCCAATACGTTTCTGGCGGCTGAAGGGTATGACCTGGGCGCTTCCAAGATTGAAGGGGACAAGCTGGATCTGGCCCGGGAAATTCTGGCGGCGGCCAAGGCCAAGGGCGTGAAATTCCTGCTTCCTGCAGATGTGCGCGTAGCCATGAAATTTGAAGACGGCGCCGAAACCTTCTGCACGGTTCCTTTCGCTGAAGGCGGCAAGGTGCCGGAAGGCGGCATGGCCATCGACATCGGCGATAAAGCCATTGAAGAGTTCTCCGCCATCATCAAGGATGCCAAGACCGTTCTGTGGAACGGCCCGATGGGCGTATTTGAAATGGACTGCTTCGCCAAGGGAACCAAGGAAGTCGCGGAAGCCCTGGCGGATTCCTCCGCCATTTCCATCGTAGGCGGCGGCGATTCCGTGACGGCGGCCAAGAAGTTCAAGGTGCAGGATAAGCTTTCCTTCTGTTCCACGGGCGGCGGCGCTTCCCTGGAACTGTTGGAAGGCAAGGTTCTTCCCGGTGTGGGGGCACTGACCGACAAGTGCTGCTGCGGCAAGTAACCGTTCATGGCCGGGCGGATTGTTTTCGCCCGGCATTCAGAATGGGCTTTTTTATTCCCCGCACCCGTTTTCGGGTGCGGGATTTTTGATTTGCCGGCTTCCGTTGAAAAAGCGCGGGAGCTTTGCGGTTCCGGCTTTTTGAAGAAGGTGGGAATCCATGCTCATCCCGTCTTTCCGTTCCGGAAAGGAAGGCAGTCTTTTTTAGGGCTTGCTCTTAATATGGTCCCCGGTAGTCTGAGCATGATGAAACTGTTGCATTGTTTCCTGGCTGTCCTTTGGTGGTGTTCTCCTGTACCGGCTGCGGATATTCCCGATGCGGAGAATGCGGAATATGGCGGGTATCCCGGGCGGTATATGCTTTTGGATTCTTCCTCGCCCGACCGGCAGAGCCTGTCCACTCCCGTAGCTGCCTATGTCCATGACAATGGGATGGAAGTAGCTCTCATTGGTGCTATTCATGTGGCGGAACCGGAATATTACGACCGGCTGAATAAGCTGTTCCGCAGGTACGATGTGCTGCTTTTTGAAATGATTGGAGGAGAGGGCCTCCGGCGGGAAGAGGAACTGCGCCGCAAGATAGACCGCAGCAAGCCGCTGGGGGGGCTGACTCTGGAAGAGGCGCGGGAATGGAACCGGATAGTGGAATGGAGGAAGAAATGCGAGCAGGAGGAAAAGTCTTTTTTAATGGGGCTGCTGGGGGGCGCCTACAAGGAGTTGAGCGACATGCTGGGACTCCAGACCCAGCATCAGGGTATTGATTATTCCGCAGCCCATTTTGTCCATGCGGACATGACGCTGGATGAATTCCGCAAGGCGCAGGCCAGAAAGGGTGAAAGCATTGCCGGCCTGATGCTTAAATCCGTCTTGTCCTCCCTGGTTGAGAAAACCGGGACGAACCGGGCCGGTGAATTTGGATTGATGGCGGATTTCCTGGCCGGCAATAAAACGGGGTTGAAGAATAAGCTGATGGTCATGATGGCCAATGCTCCTAATGGTCTGGAGAATACCGTGATTCTGGAAGGCCGGAATGCCAAGTGCATGGAAGTGTTTGACCGTTGGAGCGGCAAGGGTGTGCGCAGAATAGGCGTCTTTTACGGAGCGGCGCATCTTCCCGGCCTGCACGGTGCTCTTTTGGAACGCGGCTACCGTCTCCGGGAGGTGCGCTGGCTTCCGGCGTGGAGTACCAGGGAGAAGGGTGCGGACGGGCAGCGCGGAGAGGGCTGAGTTTTTTACTCTTTTTTCGAGACGGGCGGTGTAGCGGCGGATGAACATGGTTTTCCGCCGCTCCGCCTTTAAAGAGGGAAGAAGAAGGGGGCGTTTTTTCCCTGCCTGGGGCAGGATGCCGCTCTCTAGGGGGCAGGATGCCGCGTTCCGGAGGGAACCATGCGGACGATTCCTCCGCCTTTGATGCGCATGGTGAAAGAAAGGGCATTTTCGGAAGTGACTTTCCGGGTTTCCACGCTCCATCCGTCATTTTTTTCTGCCAGATCCCGGAGAATGGTGGCCTGGTATGCCGTGTTTTTGTCCAGGAAATTCAAAGGAATGGAAACGGTGCGTTCCCTGCCGTCTCCGTTCATCAGAGCAATGTACCACTGGTTTCCTGACCGCCGGGCGAAGGCGGCGCATTCCCCAATGGCAGACGGCGGAAGGACGATGGTTTCCTCCCATACGGAAGGGATGTTCCGGACAACTTCCCGTTCAGGGGAATCCTTCGGGAAAGCAGCTTCCATGTCCGCGGGGTTGGAGACCCAGTGAAGAATGGGGGACGTATAAATGATATTGGCCGCCATTTGGAGGGTCCAGGAAGAGCCGCGCAGCTTGGGGCCGTGGCCAAAATAGCCTCCCGTGAAATCGGCGTGGCCGGAGACCAGGCGAGTAAAGGGCAGCGCGCAGTAGTGCTGCCCGCCAATGGCGGCCCAGATGTTCTGTTCTCCGCCGTAAATGCCTTCCCGGCTCATTTCGTGCGGCCAGGAACGTTCTTCCCCCGTGGGGGTATTGGCTCCGTGGAAGTTGACCATAAGCTTGTTTTTCGCCAGGTTTTCCGCTACGGCGTCGTAGAAGTCCAGGCGTTCCTGAGAGGCGGAGTCCATGAAGTCTATCTTGATTCCCCTGATTCCCGTTTTGGAGAGTGAGCTGAAAAAGCGGCGCATATTTTCCCAGTCATTGGCGGGGTTGTTGACGTCTGACCATCGCACCCATACCCAGATGCCTACGTTTTTGCCGGCGGCGTAGCTGGCCAGTTTGGCCAGCTTGTCCATGCTTTCCGGAAGTGATCGGCCCCATTTTTTCCACCCTTCGTCAACGAGGTGGTATTCCCATCCGAATTCGGCAGCCATATCGACAAAGGCATATTGGTCGTTTTCCAGGACATTCCCGCGGTCCCACCAGGTCCAGGTGGAGCGGCCCGGCTTGATCCAAGGGGCTTTGGAGCCTTCCGGAAAAAGATTTCTGTCCGGTTCCGGAGCCAGGGAAGGGATGACGTCGTTCCGGACCAGTCCGTTCAGGTCGTCATTCACCAGGATGACGCGCCAGGGCATTTCCGAGGATGAGGGGGCGGAAAAGCCGCCGGGATCCTGGAAATATACCGCACGGCATGCTCCATCCTGGAGGGAAAATTTAATGCCGCTCCATTTCCTGTTGAAGTTGGCTGCTTCCTGTATGAGCGCGACGCCTCCGCCCGGCAGTTCCGCCGTAATCGGCATGGTGCGGACACAGCTGCGGGGATTGCCGGGATCTTTTTTGAAATCCGTTATTCTGGAAGGAGACCAGACCCCCTCGCAGGGGCCCAGGGCGGAGGAGGCGTCTTGGGTCCACAGAACGGTTTTTTCCGGAAAGGCGAAGGAGGTTTTTTCTTCACTGATATTCAGCGAGGGCGCTTTCTTCACCTCTTCCGTCCACTCATAACGGAAGGCGACCCCGTTGTTGAAGACACGGGCTCGGAGCCGGAGGGAGGAGTTCTTCCCGGAAACCACGTATTCATTGAAGCAGACGGAAGAGGTGGGGTATTTGCCCCGCGTCTCGAAGGTGTCGCGAACGTTATCCTTCACTTTTTCCACATTCCATCCCGTGATGCCTCCGGCGAGGTTTTTTCCATTCACGACGACGCCCAGCCCGGATGGTTCCAGAATCGTTTTGCCGCCTTTTTTCAGAGAATGGGCGGCCTGGCTGCCCGCGTGGAGCCTCCAGGACAGCCGCCCGTCCGGAGATTGCAGGGATGCGTGCGTTTCCGCCGCCTGTCCGGCGCCGGTCAGGAGGCATCCTGCCGTACTGCTGAGCATAATGAGTGATTTTACAAGCATATCTTTATCAGAATACGTCCGTCTTTGTTCATTTATTGCAAAACAGCGAAGCGGAAATTGGAACATCCATGTTCCGAAGGAGGGAAAATGCCGTTCCATTGGAGGCATCCGGGCAATTTCCGGAATAAAAAGGGAAAGCCTTTTTTCTTCCCACATGAATTTGTAGCGGTATGCCGTTTTTTCGTGAAGGCCAGGGATTATTTATGAAGAAAAAATAATAGATATCTTATGTTCCTGTGCAGATAGTTGCAGGAAAATACCGGATTGGCAGGGAGCAAAAGAATAATCTTTACAAAATAATAGGAAGCAATAGAATAAAGCGCATTGCAAATATAAGGATGGAGCGTAGCGGTTTAAATAGTGATCCTGTTTTTTCGGACCAGGATGAGCATTCCGATAATGTTTCTGTACGCAGCTCCTCCAAATTACTTCCTCCCCCTTCCTGGAACGAGTCTTCCGTTTATTCCAAGGAACTCCCGGCGGGAGCAACTTTGGAACATTATAAAATCCTGAAGGTGCTGGGCAGCGGAGGGTTTGGCATTACCTACCTGGTGCGGGACACCATGCTGAAGAGAAAAGTAGTTCTTAAAGAAAACTTTCCTTCTTCTTATGCTTACCGGGATCCGTTTACAGGGCGCGTGATACCCAACAATGAACACGATGCCGAGTCTTTCCAGTGGACCCTTTCCAACTTTTTAAATGAGGCCCGTGTTCTTGCACAACTGGATTCGCCCGGTATCGTACGGGTTCTTTCCGTGTTTGAGTGTAACGGAACGGCTTATTTTTCCATGGATTACGTTCAGGGTCTTCCCATGGATTATCTGGGAGAGCAGCAGCTTCTTGCGGGGAACTGTTATTCCGAGGCCAAGTTGAAGGGGCTGCTGGTGCACATCCTCCAGATTTTGGATTACCTTCATAAAAAAGGCATCTGCCACAGGGATATCAAACCGGGAAATATCCTGCTTACGCAGGAAGGGGCTCCCGTCCTCATTGATTTCGGCGCGTCGCGCCGTATCGAGAGCAACCACACCCAGACCGTTCTGGCGACACGTGGTTTTTCTTCTCCGGAGCAGGCGCTGGGCAGAAAAGATATGGGGCCCTGGAGCGACCTTTATTCCCTGGGTGCTACATTTTATTCCCTGCTGAAGGGCTTTGCGCCGCCCAGAGGGGAGGAACGGCTGATCAACGACACCATACAGCCGCTGGCCGCATCCTCTTCGTTGTCTTCCAATTATTCGAAAAATTTTCTGAAAACCATCGACAAGGCCCTTTCTCCGCGTGTGGAAGACCGTTATGCTTCCGCAGAAGCGTGGATGAAGGATCTGAGGGTTGAGGGAGGCGCCGTTTCAACCATTCAGTTCTCCCCCGAGGAGTTCAAATCAGCCCGTAAGCGTTTTTTCAATTTGTTTGCCTTATCCTCTTCCCGCATTATGTCGGAAGGGCAGGAACATTTGAGGACGAGACGGAAGATAGCGTTTGGGATGATTATTGTCTTGGGAATTGTGGGCGCGCTCCTGGGATATTCTATTAACTGGGGAAACAGAACGGAGAATGAAGATGCTTTAGGGCTGCATTTTCCCAGTGTGATGTCCACTCCCATTCCCCAGATTATTTCAGATTCAAGGGATGTGTCATTGTTAAGTTCCATGGATCATTTTGACGTCAGGCTGGATAGCCCGTCCTTATCGCGTCATGCTCTGCCGTCCGTGCTGCCCGACCGTTTTTCACTTGCGTGCGTTCATTTAAGGGTGCTTCAGGAAGACAAGATGTGCCCGCCCCTGTATCTGACCATACGTGATGAGCAGGGGAAGCTGGTTTCCCGGTCATTTAACGGTTTTTCCTTCACCTTGATTGAGAGTCCAGTGCTTACAGGATTCCGTTTTGTCGATCTCCCGGCGCTGAAAGTGGATGCCCCTTACAGATTCAGTTTTGAGACCAGGGATAATGTTCCCCATCCTTTGAAGGTGGTTTCTTCCCAGATTACGACGCTGGAGAGCGGGAAAGTCCTGAAGCCCCATTTCAAATTCATCTGCGCGGCGTATGATCCCAGTGTGAAAGCTTCTCTGGACAGCCCGGAGAACAGCAAACTCCGGGAAATGCTTATCGCTTCCCGGAAAAGGAACCGTACGGAAATTGATTCCATCGTACTGACGGAGCGGGAGAAGGTTCAGTTGCGGAAATTCGCCAGGGCGGGGTATCCTTCCGCCCAGTATAAAATAGCCCGTCTTATTTTCGAACGGGATGGAAGATATGGGGAAGAAGGTGGCGCCTGGCTTTATAAGGCAGCCATGGGCGGCTTTATTGTCGCTCAGAGGGATTTGGCGTTTCTTCTTGTAGGCGGTAAGGAGTTTTTCCCGGATATTCTTCAGTGTCCGGTCAGCCTGTCCCAGAACTATTCCCAGGCGGTTGATTTGCTGTTGATGTCTTTTACGGCGCAGGATCCTTCCGCCCTGTACATGCTGGGCATTTTGTATTCCCAGGGGTGGGGGGTGGATTATTCCGCAGAGATGGTCATGAGGCTGTCCAAACTGTTGGCCGGTTCCGGTTATGATTTGTCGCGGCTCACTTTGTCCGCCCCCATTTTAGCCCATTGGGAGCTTCTGGGTCAGCAGGAGGGAACTTATACGCGGATGTGCTGTTCCATTCCGGACAGGAAGATGAACCAATTTTCAGGCGTGCGTCTGGTGCGGACTTCCAAAGAGGGGGGAAGTCTCTTTATTGACAAGGTAATTCTGCTCAGGGACGGGCAGGAAGTTATGTCCCGTTCTTTCCGTTCGGCTCTTACCCAGGAATCTCCTGTTCTGGAGGTGTCCATGAATATGGATGATTACGCAGAGAATGTAGAGAATTTCGAGTGGTCAATAGAAGTGATCATGGCTCCGGCCAACACATGCGGCATCATGGAAATGATGCGGAAAAAGGAGCTTTCCAACGGTAAAGAGAAGCAGATTTGATGGAAAGCTGCCGGAGCGGTCTGGCGGATACGCGGTTTCGTATTCCTGCCGCAAACCCGTTCCCGGCATGGAAAGGGGCAAGAACTGTTTTCCGGGTTTTCATGTTTTCCCATGGGTGAATTCAGCCACGAGATGACCGCAGCGGATTTAAATGTTTTTCAGCATGTCCAGCGTTTCCCGGAGTTTGTCCGCGGGAGCGGCGCTTGCCAGCCGCGGGAATTTGTTGGACAACAGGATAAAATCCCCGTTTCTGGTGAGCATCAGGCGCTGCCCGCTGATTTCCACCATGGAGATGTTGGCATGAGATGCCAGGATTTTGATTTTGTGGGAGTCCAGCAGGTGGCGCACCGTTTCCGGCGCGGGGCCGAAGCGGTCTTCCCAGGCGCGGAGCAGATTGTCCGCTTCCTTAAGGGTCCGGACGGCGGCTAGATCCTTGTAGGCGGAGATGCGCAGGGCCGCGTCACTAATGTATTCCCTGGGAAGGAAGGCTCCCAGATAGTCCTTGCGGGATTTTGCGGCGAACTGCGTTTCGCTGTTAATGATAAAGTCCGTTCTTAGAGCCGCATCCGGACGGGGGGCCGTGCGTTTGCCCTGCATCTGGGCGATGGATTGCTGGAGAAGCTGGCAATACAGGTCAAAGCCTATGGCGGCGATGTGGCCGCTCTGCTGGGTTCCCAGCAGGTTGCCCGCACCGCGTATTTCCAGGTCCCTCATGGCAATTTTGAAGCCGGAACCCAGTTCCGTATACTGTTTGATGGCGGAGACGCGTTTGCGGGCGTCTCCCGTGGTGGCGGCGGATCTGGGGAGCATGAGGTAGGCGTAGGCCCGGTGGCCCGCACGGCCCACGCGGCCGCGGAGCTGGTAAAGGTCCGCCAGTCCGAAGCGGTCCGCGCGGTCAATGATGATGGTGTTGGCGTTCGGGATGTCGATGCCGGATTCGATGATGGTGGTGGCCAGCAGGATGTCCGCTTTCCCCTGCACGAAGGTGCGCATGACCTTTTCCAGTTCTTCTTTAGGCATTTGGCCGTGGCCGATGACGATGCGGGCCTTGGGCACCAGGGCCTGGATGCGGTCCCGGAACAGTTCGATGGTTTTCACGCGGTTGTGCAGCAGGAAAATCTGTCCTCCGCGCTCCAGCTCGCGTTCCATGGCCTTTTTCATGATGCGTTCGTCGTAAGGGCACACGCTTGTCTGGACGGGCTGCCGATTGACGGGCGGGGTTTCAATGGAGCTCATGTCACGTGCTCCCATCAGGGCAATGTACAGGGTGCGGGGAATGGGCGTGGCGGACAGCGTCAGCACGTCAATTCCCTTGAAGCGTTCCTTGAATTTTTCCTTGTGCCTGACGCCGAAGCGCTGTTCCTCGTCAATGACTACCAGGCCCAGATTTTTCATGGATACGTCATCGGAAATGAGCCGGTGCGTGCCTATGACGATGTCCACAGCTCCCGTTCTGAGCCCTTCCAGCGTGGAGCGGATGTCCGCCGCGCTGCTGAAGCGGCTGAGCATTTCAATACGTACGGGGTATTCGCTCATGCGTTCCTTGAACGTGCGGAAATGCTGTTCCGCCAATACGGTGGTGGGGACCAGCACGGCCGCCTGGCGGCCTCCCGTCACGCATTTGAAGGCGGCGCGGATGGCAACTTCCGTTTTTCCGAAGCCCACGTCTCCGCAGATCAGGCGGTCCATGGGGCGGGTGGATTCCATGTCCGCTTTCGTCTGGGCGATGGCGCGGAGCTGGTCCTGGGTTTCCCGGAAGGGAAAGGAGCTTTCAAATTCCCACATCCATTTGCTGTCCGGGGGGTGGCTGTAGCCTTTTCCTGTCTGGCGTTCCGCCTGGACATTGAGGAGCTGGGCGGCGTAATCCGCCACGGATCGTTCTGCGGATTTTTTGGCGCGCTGCCATTTGGAGTCCCCCAGTTTGTTGAGTTCCGGCGTTTTGCTTCCCAGGCCTATGTATCGTGAGACCAGGTGAGCCTGGCTGAGGGGGACGTGCAGGACCGTGTTGTCCCGGTAGAGGATGTTCATTTCCTCGTCTCCGGAGTCAGGGGAGGCGGAAATGTTGATGAATTTGCCGATGCCGTAGCTGGTATGCACCACCAGATCACCGGGATTGATGTCTTTCAGGGATGCCTGCGCGCGTGCCTTGCGCGCCTTGTCTTCCCGGCTGGCGCGGCGGCGCGCCGTAGCGGACTGGTACCTGCCGAACAGTTCCGAGGAAGAGAGGACGGCCGTTTTCGCTTCCGGGATGCTGAACCCTGCCGGAAGTTCTCCGCGAAGAGGGGTGATGGACAGCAGAGCGGGCGTTCCGGCGCAGATGTCCCGGAAGCGTTCTTCCTCCCCTTCATTGGGGAAGAACATGCTGACATTCCATTTCCGGTCCAGCCATTCCCGGATTTGGCGTTCCGCCAGTTCACGGCGCATTTCCTGCATCACGAAGTCCCCCGCCTCAAAGCTGCCCAGGGGATTGTCATGGATGGCAAGGGAGAAGTCTTCTTCCCCCGCCGCATTTTCCGGGGGAGAGGTGAGGATGCATACGTTCCCCCGTTCCTTGCAGAAAGGGGCGGTAATAACCAGGTCGCCCGGTTTGATCCAGTCCCGCAGGGTTTCCGCGCCCTCGGCTTCCGTCAGTATGAGGTTGACGTGTTCCGCCTTGCGGAAGGAAATCTGGGAATCCACATCAAATTCCCGGATGGATTCAATTTCATCGTCAAAAAACTCCAGGCGCACGGGGTGGGAGGACTGGAGAGGAAAGACATCCAGGATGCCGCCGCGTCGGGACCATTGCCCGCGGGAAATGACCTGTGGAACACCTTCAAATCCCGCTTCCCCAAACTGCCGTATCAAGTCGTCCGGTGCGTGCGTCTCCCCCGTTTTCAGGGTGATCCCCTGGTTTTGCATGCCGTCGGGGGACGGAACCTCATCGTTCAGGCTGCCTTCCGTCAAAATGATGGTTTGGCCGCCCGTGCGGCTGGAAGAGATGCGGTGAAGGATATTCAGACGTTCCGCGGCGAGCTCCGGGTCCCCCATTTCCTCCCCTAGGGCCACCTCTTTTTCCGGAATGAAGAGGAGGTGGCGCACTCCCCAGGTTTCCAGTTGGGCTGCAAGGGCTTCCTGAGCCCGCAAATGGGGTGCGACCACCCAGGCCCGGGCGGTATCCGGAAGGGTTCTGATGCACAGGGCCGCTACAAACGGCACCCCGGGCAGGGAAGTATGGTCGAAAACCGCCTGTTCCTCCGTGCCCAGTTTCGCCAGTTCCCGGTGAAAGGGGGCGGTACGGGCTACCCTGTCCATCAGGGCGGATATAGAAGCTTCTTCTGCCATGCGTGTCTGTGAATCCCTGTTGAGGGAAGTGTGCCGCCTTTCCCTCCCGTGTCAACGGTTTTTCAGGGCACAAACCGCCCTTCGTTTTCCGTCGAGGGACTGTTTCCACGGCACGCGCGGCACAGTTCAGGAAGAGGAACGGAAGCGGATTTTAACGCCGGCCTTGCGCCATTTCTGTTCAATTTCTTTGGCCAGTTCTTCATAGCTCCGTCCGTCAAGGAGGAGTTTCTGAGCTTCCTTTTCACTGGTTCCGGATTGAATGGCTTTCATGTAATTCTTGATGCGCCGGGCATCGCCCTTGCCGTCCATGTGGTAAAAATAGTAGGCCATCAGGGCGGCCAGGCCATAGTTCAGGTTGGCGTTTTCTCCCGTGAACTGGGAATAGGGCATGTTCATGTAAGCTTCCAGGCCAGGCGCCTCAAAGTCATCCCCAAGGGCCCGTCCCCCCGTATTTTTTTTGCCGTATTCCGTCACGCGGGAGACAATGTGGGACCTGTTGGCTCCGAAGTTGAAGCGGCCTCCGGCATAGGGCGTCATGCCCATGTATTCCGCGGAGCCTTCACAAAACCAGCTGGCCTGCTTGGCCTGCGAAGACATGAGCTGGTGCGTCAGTTCATGGATGAGGGTGGAGGCGTCCTTGTCACGGTCAATGACGTATGTGCTTCCCATGGTTTTGACTCCCAGGGAATCGAACGGAACCAGAATTCTTCCGCGGTCCCCTGGCCGCGTTGTCCCCAGGAAGATGCCCGCCGTGCCTTCGCGTCCGCCGTTTTCCAGATAGGTGCTGAATTTTTCATACAGGTAGGCGGGGAATTTGGCGGAATCGTCATGGGCAGGGGAGTTTCCTATAGGAAGGGTTTTGTTGGCCAAGTGGGTGGCCTCAAAGAGGAGGCCCAGGCGCTTGATCATGCCGGTGCCCAGCTTGGCGTCGCAGATGAAGCGGAAATGGGGTGTTTCATAAATATATTCTCCCGGTTCCTCCTTGATGGTTTCCACCTTGAAATTGTCCGGGCATTTGACGCTCCTGGGCCACGGCAGGTGGTAATTGTCCGCCGTATTGGAGGGGAGTGCCCCTCCTTTTTCCTGTTCCGCAATGAAATCCCTGTCTTCCCGGGAGAGCTGGGTGAGGGGAATGGAGACGGTTTGGCCGCCGGAACGTTTCAGCACGGCTTTCTGGCCGTCCAGCCTGATGAATTCTGCTTCCAGTTTTTTCCCTTGGAGGTTGGTCCAGGTGCGCCCCTGTGCAAGGGGGGTAAGGAAAAGGGCGAACAGAGTTCCCGCCGCCAGGCAGAGGCGTGCGGGCTTTTTCATCAGGGGTAAGACGGGAGGCATGAACATAATTGCGTTTAATGTTTGGGACGCGGCAGCATCAGGAGCAGCAGCCCGCAGAACAGCATCAGGCATCCTGCCGCCGCCAGGGTGGTGGTCAGCGGAACGCCCTGATCCTTGAACCATCCCCCAAAGAAGGAGATGAGGGCGCCCACGCCGGCGGATGTGAGGTTGAGGAGGCCATAGCCGGTTGCGGAATAACGCTCGTCGATATGGGAGCGTAGCACAGGCATGAGGGTGGCGTCCAGTGATCCCTGCGCCAGCCCCTGCGTGGCGACCAGACCCAGCATGAGCACGAGCGGGACGGTGATGTCCCAGCCGAAGATGCCGGGCAGCAGCGCCAGAACCACCAATGGGCCGGATATGGTGAAGGTGATGCCCGGCACCAGGGCGCGGGCGCGGGCGTTGCGCCTGTACCACATGTCCGCCAGGATGGCGCCTCCCAGCACGGCGACGTATTTGGCCACGGAGCTCCACAGGGTGGCGGCGGGGCCCGCTTCCGCGGAGGAGAGCTGGTATTTGTCCTGAAGCAGGGTGGGATACCAGGTGAGAAGGAACCAGTTCCCGGCTCCGGCAAAGGCCACTACGGCCAGCAGCATCCACATGGGGCGTCCGCTCAGCAGGCTGGAAAGGACGGCTCCGGTGGAAAGTTTGGAAGAGGGTTCCTTGATGGCCTGTTCGTCATTGTCCACATTGAGCAGCACCGTTTTTTCCTCCGGTACGGACGGTTTTTTTGCCTGGGCCGTATCCGCCGGGGCTTTGGACGGATCTTTCAGGAACAGGATGAGGATGACGGCGTACGCCACGCCGATGAGGCCGAACAGGGCGAATGTCATGCGCCATCCCGTCCATGAAGCCATGGTGGCACCGAAGCCGGCGACGGCCATGCCTACATAGATGCCGCTCATGTGCAGGCCCGTAGCGATGGAGCGCGTGCTGCCGCGGTGGTAGTCCGTAATCAGGGCCAGGGCGGCGGGGATGTAGAATGCCTCGCTGATGCCCATGGCTCCGCGCGCAATGAGCAGGGAAGTGTAATCTTCCGCATGGCCGGTCCACCATGTGACCACGGACCAGACGACGAGAGAGCAGAGGATCATCAGCCGGCGGCTGTAGCGGTCCGCCAGAAAGCCGCCCACCGGGCTGAGCAGGGCGTAAATCAGCAGGAAAACGGAGGTGACCATGCCGAACTGGGCTTCCGTCTGTGGAATGTCCCGTACGATGGGTTCATGCAGGGCGGAAAGGAGCTGGCGGTCAAAATAGTTCAGCATGACCACAAACCACAGGACAATGACGGCTACCCAGGCCCACAGGCCCGGCTTGGTGTTCGGGTCCGTGACAGAGGCAACATTTTTAACGCCGTTGCGCACGGCGGAGACGATGATGATCGCCAGGACGATGATGGTCAGAATGAGAACGGCGTAATCAACCGTGCTCATTTCAAAGTGGTAACCTGCGGAGGCGGAGGCGTTTACGGGAGTACGGACGCCCGGGGCCGTTTCCCCGCTGATGGTCATGATTTCAGAGCCCCTGACAACGGCGGGAACCGTGGCGATGCCCACGGGCCATTCCCCTTGGCGCGTCCATGTGTTTCCGATGACGTCATAGACCAGGATATCCCGGGACTGCACCACGGGCCTGGACGGGTCCGGCGAGTTGCCGCGCTTGTCTCCTCCGATCAGGAGAATGGAGTTTTCCCGCACCGGGGCGGGACCCGCGGCGGCGGCTACGGGCATTCCCGGTCCGGCAAGCTGCTGCCTGCCGGAGGAGCCCCATTTGGAAGGGTCCTTGGACGTCATGTCGTAGCCGATCATGTCGGAAAGATACGTCCTGGAGGTTTCTCCGGAGTTATCCCTGGACAGGGAACAGCCGCCTATGATGAACAGGGTGCTGTCGCAGACGGCGGCGGTGGAGAGAATGCGCCCCTCTCCGGGAAAAGGGGGAAGGGAAACCCATTTCATTTTATCCGTGTCCGGCGTGGTGTCCAGCATGTAGATGGTATTGAGTGCGGTTTCCGGCTGCTCCCGGTCTCTGCCGCCGATGACGAACAATTTGTTCCCGTGGGCGGCGCAGGAGGCTTCCGTTACGGGGACGGGAAGGGGAGGAAGCTTTTCTACGGAGCCGTCCGTTTTAATCAGCAGGGCGTCTTTCAGGATGCCCTGAGCATTGTGGCCTCCGGCCACAGCCAGCCCCTTGCCCACGCTGGCAAAGGCGGCGTAACCCAGCGGGACGGGCAATGTTCCCGCCTTGCTCCACTGGCCGTTGCGAAGCTTGAAAATATCCTGGTAGTAGGTTTTGGGGCCGCGTTCCTCCGGAGTTGAGGCGCCCGGCGCAGCCTGGGGGAAGTTGGCGCCCCCTGCGGCGATGACGGACTGGCTGCCGTCGTCTTCCGTGACGGTTCCGGCAACCATGCCGGCGCGGCCTGCCGGGTCCGGAAGGTCGGGAACAGTTCCGGACGTCCGGACATCCACGGAAAAGGAGGCGTCAGCGGCCGGAGCCGCGATGAGAAGCAGGGCTGCCAGAGCGGAGCCGCAAGCCTTGGAAATTCGGGTAAGGGAGCGTGTCATGTGCATATGTTGAGAGGTTTAATTGGATTCCGGTCAAATCAGGGGAGGGAGATGCTCCACACTTCAGGAGAGCGCCTGCCGGGTTTGAGCTCTCCGTTCACGGCCGCGAAACGATCCTGCCACGCGCAACACGGAAGGACAGCCCTGGGCGCGGCGATGGGGCCTGCGTCGTGCCATGTCATGTCTGCCGTGTCCAGGCACAGGGATTGGTTATTGAAGCCGGGATTAGTTTGGGGAGTGTATTTTTTTCCGGAGCCGTCATCCCCCCCAAGCAGGTAAATGACGCCGTTTCCGGAAACCGGGGCCGGGGTGGGGGCTGCGGCGATGGCGTAAGGCATGTCCGGCAGGCGCGTCCATCCGTGTTCCGGAGTATAGCTCCAGGCTTCCTTCAGCAGTTCCCGGACCTGTTGGCCGTCCTGTTCCCGCAGGCCGATGCCGCCGAGCACGTACAGGGCTCCGTCTGTTGCGGCCATCTGATGCAGGAAGCGGCCGCGGCCCGGCAGCGGGGCCTGTTCCAGCCATCCCTGTTCCGTCCGGCGTGTGTCCAGCATGAAGACCCGGTTGGTGCAGTCCTGCTCGCCGGGACGTTCGCACCCTCCTGTAAGATAGACTTTCCCGTCCAGGACGGCAGCCGCCGTATATGCCAGGGCGATAGGGAGGGAAGGGAAAGGATGCGTGGTGACAGTTCCCTCCGCGAGGTTCAGCAGGTAAACGTCTTTCCGGTGCCCTTCCTTGCCGCAGCCGCCGATGCACAGCAGGCCTTCCCTGATGCCGGCGGAGGCGCCGTATGCATAAGGCACGGGCAATGTTCCGGCCTCTTTCCATTCGTTTTCCCCCGGAGAGAGCGTAAAGATACGGTCCGTCCACGTTTTGGCCCCTCCTTCAAGCATGGGCTTTTCCGGGAAATTGGTACCTCCTGCACAAATCATTATTTCTCCGCAGGTCCCTGCGTACATGCCGGCGAAGCCTTCCGGATCGGGAAGGGCGGGTAAAGGTGTCCAGGATGAAGAATAGCGGCTCATAATACGTGTAAATGACTCGCCATATACTAGCTAAAAACCGGCGGCTGCGCCAGTATTAACCTCTGGTCCTATTTTTTTGAATAAATTCCTTTCCTTGCGCCTCTTACCAACGTAGAAGAGGTTGATCATATGAAAACAGGAACCCGTTTGTTGATTTTATGCCTCCTGGCTCCTGCCGCCCTGGCGGAAAATATGTCCCTGCGGTCCGGCAGGGTGCTGAAAGACGCCGTTGTGGTGTCTTCCGGAGATGATTTTGTCAATATCCAGTACACGGACGGGGTGGCCAAGGTTTCCTATAAAGATTTGACGGATGCCCAGCAAAGGGATTACAGGATGACGCCGGATGAAGTGAAGGCCAGGCTGGACCAGCGAAGGATGGAGGAAGCGGCGCGCAGAAAGAAGGCGGAAGAAGCCAGGAAGGCGGCCGATGAAGAAGCCAGGAAGATCCGGGAGTCCCTGTCTGAGGCGGAGCGGCATCCCCGCTATCTGGAAGGGGCGGATATTTCCCGCATGTTTTTGCTGATGGGGGAACTTACCAAGGTGGAGGCGGAGGTTATGGCTCTGCAGTGGAATGCCCTGGAAGCGGACCGTGTGGGTTTGCCGGAAGACGCCCGCGTTTTCCGCGCAAGGGCGGCAGCCTATCAGGAGCAGATAAGCGCCATCCGTAAAAAAAGGGAAACCGCGGAACAGTATTGGCAGGATTTGGAGAAGAAATACCTGGCCTTGAAAGACGGTACCCAGAAGAAGATTGCGGATTTGAATAAGCAGGTTTCCCAATTGCAGGGGGAAGTGAGGGAGGTGGCCAGCCAGCCGAGAACGGAACGCATCATTGTCCCTCCGATTATCAGGACGTGGAATTATCCTCCTCCGCCTGTCATTATCCGGCCCCAGCCGCCCCCTCCCCGTCCCGTGCCTCCGCGTCCGATGCCTTTGCCCGTAAAGCCGAATTTGTACAGAAGTTAAAGATGCTCCGGAGCGTTCCCTTTTCTGTCCATGGGCCTGTGCCGTTTACTGGAAAAAGGGACGGACGGATGGGAATACGGGGAACAGGCCGCCCGTGCGGCTGCCGCCAAGGCCTGCCGGAACATTCCTTTGCCGCGGAGGGAAAGCATCAGATTCTGGGCAGGGGGAACAGTTTCATGCGGCCCCCCTGGAAGGAGGCCAGATGCCTGAATCCTGCCTGCCGGGCCAGTTCCCCGGCCCGCTTGAAATCCCGCCCTACATCCTCCGGCCTGTGGGCGTCTGAACTGATGGTGAGGGGAATTCCCGCCTCCGCCGCCATTTTCAGGAATTGCCCGTCCGGATATTGTTCCCCGCACTTGTTGTGCCAACCGGCTGTGTTAAGTTCCAGGCAGGCTCCGGTTTCCCGCATGGCTTCCAGCGACGGTTCATAATAACGGCGCAGGTCTCCAGAAGGGCGGAAGCCGAATTTTTTAATCAGGTCCGCGTGCCCCATGATGTGGAACATTCCGGAGGCGGCCATGTTCCGGAAGCGTTCCCAATACTGTTCCCATGCGTCCTCCACATCCGTCCGGTGCCAGAAATCCATTCTGTGGGGATTGTCGAATTCCTCCTTTTCCCCCAGATAATGGACGGAACCGATCAGGTAATCCCATGCGTGCAGGCCCTGCAGGTGCTCTATCCATGGTTCGATGCCGGGAAACCAGTCGCATTCCAGAGCGGAACGGACCGTCAGTCCGTGCAGCGCGGCGCATTCACGGGCTTCCGTGAGCCAGTCCAGGTAGGCCGGCATGTCCGCCTGCTTCATGCGCCAGTCGTCAAAAGGTTCCCCAGGCATCGGGGCATGGTCTGAAATGCCGTATTCCCGGAGTCCGGCTCGGATGGCTGCCTGCACATATTCCTGCGGAGTGCCGGAGGCGTGCAGGCACAGGGGGGTATGGGTATGGTAATCGCAGTACATGGAGGGGAATGCCCATGCTAGCATGGCGGAGCGGACGGTTCAACCCGGAGGGATGTCTTTGTTCATTATTTGCCGTCTTTGACTTTATGAGTTGATTTTATGGACAGGATTTTTTAGAGTTGCGTTAAATAGGACACGTGACATATGAGTGATTGGCAAGGCTTTTCCCCGCTGAATGATTTTACAGGGCCGCTCCTGGATAACCTGAAGCGCCACCCCAAGCGCATTGTTTTTCCGGAAGGGGAGGATGTCCGCGTGCTGCGCGTGTCCCAGCGCTTTGTGGAGGAGCAGGCCGGCGCGCCTATCCTGCTGGGGAGGAGGGAAGTCATCACGAGAATGGCGGAAATGAACGGAATTTCCCTGAAATTCGTCCGTATCATTGAACCGGGAAAAAGCTCGGATCTTCAGATGTTCTGCGACCGTTATGAACGGGCGGAGCAGATGTTCGGCAACGGGTTGCCTATGAACACCCGTGAGATTGTTTCCGAACCGGTTCATTTTGCCGCCATGATGGTGCTCTACGGCCAGGCGGACGCCATTGTGGCCGGGAACATGAAAAGGGTGGCTTCCGTTTTCCGCGCAGTAAACAAGTACAGGCAGGATCCCGTTCCTACCAAGCCCCTGTTTGCCATTTCCATTGTGCTCGTTCCCGAATTTTCCAAGAAATTCGGCGGCCGCGGCGTCTATTTTCTGGCGGATACCGGGGTAAACCCTGAACCCACGGTGGAAAATATGGCCTATTTTGCCGTAGAGACGGCCAAAATGGCCCGCCACATGCTGGGTAAAAGCGTTCGCGTCGCCATGCTGAGCGCGTCCACTTCGGGCTCCGTTCCGGAACTGGCTGCGGACCGCACCAGGGCCGCTGCGGCGCTGGCGAAGAGCATGGTGCAGAAGGATTGCCTGAACAATGAAATCTCCATAGAGGGGGAAATCCAGATTGATGCCGCTCTGTCGTCAGATTCCTACAGCGTGCGCGTGCACCGCAACTCCATGCTTCAGCCAAGTGAGGTTTGGGTCTTCCCGACTCTGGATGCTGCGGATATCTCCAAAAAACTGTTGTGCATGATGCCGTCCGTATATAACTATGGCCTTATTCTGGGCGGTCTGCTCTTCCCGATTGCCCAGCTGCCGCGGCTGACGGATGAAGACAGGATGTTCGGTACTGCGCTGGTGGTGGGGAATGAAGCCATTAAATTCCACCTGTTGTATCCGCAGGGGGTTGCTCCGCTTTATTGACCGGGCGCGGCGTGTCCGTGACCAGCAGGCGCTTTTCCTTGCGTACGGCCAGTTTTCCGCCGGGCAGGGAAGTTCGGGAAGGGCCGTCCGTATTCAGGATGTCCATTACCCGGAGTACGGCGTCTTCCGTCAGGTCCGGAATATGTTGCCGGCGCAGGTAATCATGCACGGCGCATTGTCTCAGCTCCGCAGGAAGCAGGTTGATTTTCGGCAGGAACAGGCGCCCCTGGGGATCTGTCAGGTTCATGGAGTCCAGCGCCTGGGAAAGCGCCGTGCGGATTTGATTTTCCAGGCGGCAGGCACGTGAAAAGGGAAGGCTGGTGTCCCGTTGGAACAGCGCATTCAATTTGGGAATAATCTCATGGCGCAGGGCGTTCCTGGTATATTCGGCAGACTGGTTGCTGGAATCTTCCCTCCATGGAATATGGCGATGCTCCAGATAGGAGGTGATATCCTCCCGGGAAAAATCCAGCATGGGGCGTACGACGGTCAATCCGTTGGCCCAGGTGGAGACGGGGAACATACCGTGAATGCCGGAGGCACCGCGGCAGAGGTGAAGAAGGGCCGTTTCCTGCTGGTCGTTCCGGTGGTGGGCCAGAGCCACGAGAGCCCCCGGGTAACCGGCGGCCCATTTCAGAAACGAGGCCTGCCTGGCTTCCCTGGCCGCTTCTTCAATGGCTATTCCGCGGGTATGGGCCATACTGCGGACATTGACGCGTTCCCGGACACAGGGAATACCCAGGGAGGCGGCGTAACGGAGCACAAACATTTCCTCTTCCTCCGCTTCCGGACGCAGCTGGTGATTTACATGGCATGCAACCAGATTGCATCCCGGCATGCCGGACAGCAGGGAAAGCAAAGCCATGGAGTCCCTCCCCCCGCTGATTCCGGCAAGGACGGGGCGGCCGGAGCGGAGGAGTTCCGCGGACTGGCTGTCAAAATGGTCCGGTGTCAACATGGTGCTGCTGCGAGTGAATCAGGAAAAAGAGATCAAGGAAAGCCTGCAAATAAAAACCCCGTTTTCCGGGAAGGAAACGGGGTTGGAAAATTGCTGAAGGCAGTTCTTACTTGTTGAGCTTGGGCTTGCCTCCGCTGCGGCGGACGGTGCCGAAGCGCTTCTGGAATTTGTCGATGCGGCCTTCCGTGTCCACAAACTGGTTCTTGCCGGTGAAGAACGGGTGGGAATCAGAGGTGATACCGCAGGAAACCACGAAATGTTCAACCCCGTCAATAACTTCCGTCTTGGGAGAACGAACAGTGGAACGGGTGATGAAGCGGCGTCCGGTGGTGATGTCAACAAAAACGACCGGATTATACTGGGGGTGAATATCTTTCTTCATGGTGATGTATTGCGTTTCCGACGCAAGGGGAACGCAAGTATAAATATGTTTCATTGCATGTCAAGCATCCCCGCGTAAAAATAAGGAAGTTTGTGGATGACGGTTCGGGAGCTTGCGGAAGGAACGGTTGTGGAGATGATATGACGGAAAAATGGAGCAGGTGTTGAAGAGGCCCCCCTGGTGGGCGTGGTTTTCCCTGATGGGATTGGAAATCCCTTCTGCCGCCATTGCCTGGGCTTTTGCCGTCAGCCAGTCCCATCTGGTGGTAGTTTCCTCCCCCTGGCTGTATCAATTCCTGTTTGTGGCTGTCTGGTGCGTCAATATGCTGGACCGGGTGCTGAAAATATTCCGGGGCGGTTCCGCTGTCTACACGGATGAATGCCTGCTTTTTGCCAAAAAGCATTGTTTCGTTATCTCCCTGCTCATTATGGTGGCGGCCGTGACGGGGCTTTGGATCATGTTTTTCCAATTGGGTGTGGTTATTTTTCAATTTGCCTTTCTGCCTGGCGTCTGCAGTCTGCTCTTTCTCTATTTCTCTTCCAACCCTCATCAGAAAGGGAGCCTGTCTTCCGGATTCGTCATGGGGGCGTTTTTTGCCGCCGTTTCCTTCGCTACGGGTGCCGGAATACCGGCCTACTTTTACGGGACGGTAGGCGGCGGCTGGGGAGGCCAGCTTTCCGAACCCACCTGGTATCTGGTAGCGCTGGTCATCCTCTGCATGTTCAGCCGCAAACGGTGGAGTGAAGAAGAGGATGAGGACGGGCAGGATTCCGCCGACCGCGACATGGTATCCCTGGTATGGATGGGGGTGATAGTCATTTACGTCGTATTCTGTCTGGCCGCCGCCGCCAGGGAATATACCGGGGATGCGTGGATTTATTATGGGCTGGCAATGGCGGGGGCATTCATGTTTGTGCTGGACAGGCTGAAGATGAACATGCCTCCCCTCCTCCTGCACACGCTATCCTGGGCGGCACTGATTTTCCCATTGCTGTTGAGCGGTATTCTGGCGCAGGCTTCCTCCTGATTGGCTGGGCGGATTCCTGCTATGGAGCGCGGCAAAATACAGGGAAGTTGAAAAAATAATATTTTGTGGTTGCAATATTGGGAAGAGGATGATAGATTCTGCCCCGCAAGCACGTTCTGCGTGCAGGCAAGTGGCTCGGTAGCTCAGTCGGTAGAGCAGGGGATTGAAAATCCCCGTGTCGGCGGTTCGATCCCGTCCCGAGCCACCATTTTTTCTCCCAATTTCTAATCCCTCCTTTTTATACGGGAAGTAGCTCAGCCTGGTGGAGCGCCTGCTTTGGGAGCAGGATGTCGCAGGTTCGAATCCTGTCTTCCCGACCATTTTAAAGCCTGTGGATCAAATGATTTACGGGTTTTGTTTTTTGAGCTGTTCCCTGGTGGTTGTCCGTAAAATAGGTGGAGTGGAAGCGGGGCATGCCTGGAAAGATGAAAAACACCCCTGTTGCGGCGGGGCGGCCGAACCTGCAGCCAGTTAAAAAAGCCGGAAATCTTTTGTGTCCGAAGCAACGCGGACAGAAAAGCGATGCAAAGTTCTTGTAACACCCGTGTGCTGACGAAAGCCTGGTCCCGGCGGCCCGGATTTTTTCTGACAGCGGGGCGGATGAATAAGATTTGCTAATGTGCCAGGCTGAAAAACGGTGTAAAGAAAACCGCCGCGGGGTGGGAAGTGCGGCAGAATGGAGAAAATAATAGATGATAGAAATAGTTTTATTTCTTTTTTAGTATATAATATTCGGCCAGGACGCCCTGATTGACTGTGCCTTCTTTGTCTGACAGCATTACTTTGCTTCCATCGAGTATTTTATAATAAGATTTTTCATTGGAAGAGGATTGGGCCAGTTCAATCAGGCGGCCATTGATGAAATGATAAGAGCCTTTTGATTCGAAAATAGCGTCTTTTTCTCCTATGTATTCGCTTCTCAACACATAAGTATTATCGTTGTTTAATGTTAACGCCGTCCTGATTCCTTCACAATCGGCAGCAGGAAGAATTCCTTCATAAGTGCCGCAAAAATTTAAATTCTCCAACTGTTTTTCTGTTTTTGTTTCGCCGCTCTCAATTCGAGAATGATGATTTTGGGGGGAATCACAGCCGGTTATGGCAATTAAACATGCGGTCCATAAAAAATTTATTTTCATGACAAGTTTTTTTCAGCTGGTGGTTTGTAACGTGCGATGCTTGATCCAATGGGGCAGGGAAGGGAGTACGTTCGTTTCCTGTTTTTCCGGTTTTGCCGTAATATGATGAAAGTCTATGGAAGGGGCAAGATATTTTCTTTTCATGGAGCCCGCGAGTATTGATGAATGCCGGATTAAGTAATTTATCCCGTTTTTATTCAACTTTGCCGGAAGAAGAGTTTTCCAACCGGGATGGAGTGTTTTGCAGTCCGTTTTGCGAAGATGTTGTTTTTTTTTGAGGGGAGCCGAGTGTCTGGGGAAGCCCCCTCTTTGCAGATATTGCCGAGAAGGCTGGATTTTTTGCTTGAGATTAGGAAGAAGGATTGCAGAGTGGCTTGATGAGGCCCGGCCGACAAAAGACATTTTCCGTTTCCTGGCTGGCGGGGTTGAGGTGGTCGTTTGGCGGGTATGTAACGGGAACACTTCTGGCGGCGGGTGCGGGGGCGCTGGATTTTCCCTTGCTGGCGCAGGTGATGCTTTTGGCCGCGGCGGTTTGTTTTGCCGCCTCTCTTGTTTGTGCGGGAGCGTGTTTCCGGGGCAGCAAGATTGCCCGGTGGTACTTGCTTCTTGTCCTCGTGATGATTATGGTTGCGGTTCTGTTTGGGAATGGAGGCGGTTAATTAGTCATTTGTATATCTTTTGATTGACCGCGCGCGCGCGTATGTATACTTTCCGGTCATGCTCCTTCGATTCTTATCGAGTCTCTTTTTTGCGTCCGGCATTGTTTTGACCGCTCAGGCGAATACCCAGCCTTATCCGGATTCCGATTCTTCTGACGGATACGATACCGGTTTTTATGCAGAGGCTTATTCCGGCGGCTACGACAGCGCTCCGGCTCCGGCGGGGGAATCCGCCTCCAAGCCTGTTTTCCCCACGCAGTCCTATTTTGAATTGCTTGGCCCCATGGATTCCAGAAACGGGCGCGGAAGCGTGGATATCCAGAATTGGATGACGGATTTGAATTTGTGCAGGATGTCCAGCGGTTCCTGGAATTTTTCTTCTACGGCGGCCTTGCGCCTGAGCTGGTTTAATGGAAAAGGAGCGGATGAGATGGATGTGGACCGGCTGTACACGATTTGGCTGAATGTGAACGCCTCCTATGCCATCACGGGGAAGACGCGCCTGGTTTTCGGTGTGACGCCCCAGATTTCCACGGATTTCGATACATGGACGAGCCATAATATTTTCTTGGGAGGCCATGTTCTTCTGGCAGGCCCCTTGAACGACCGGTTCAGCTATGGAATCGGCATCGGCTGTTATCCGCAGCTTGGGGATTATCCTTTCCTGCCCCTTATCCAGTTTAAATGGGAAGCTTCCCGCAATTGGACGCTTCAGCTGGAAGGGGCCCGCCTTTCCTATATCAACAAGGTGAGCGATGGGTTGAAGTGGGGACCCTTCGTTTCCGTGGTGTCCGGCACATGGACGATTCACCATGACCGCCGCGTCCGCCAGTTTGCATGGATTTCCGGCGTCGCCGGCATAGGCGCCGATGTGGGGTTGGGTCACTGGGGCAGCGTGCGCCCCAGGCTGGTGGCGGATGTCGGTTTTTCCTTCGGGAATTCCGGCACTATCAAGACCAGCAACGGAAGCCATGATTTGGAAAAGTACCACTATGACCCCGGTTTTTATTTGCGTGCGGGGCTGCTATTTGAGTTTTGACCGGCCAACAGGATTAGCGAATACATGACAAAGGCCTCCGGTGCGTTGAGTGTACCGGAGGCCTTTTACATATGGGGACGTTTGAAGCCGGGACGGTTCCCGGAGGCGGTCAGGCTTCTTCAACGGAGGGTCTGCCCACGGAGTGGTATTCAAATCCTACGGCCCGGAGGTTTGCCGGGGAGAGGATGTTTCTTCCGTCAAAAATGATGCGGTTGCGCATGACACCGGCGAGTTTCTGCAGATCCGCATTCGCATATTCGCTCCATTCCGTGGCGATGACCAGAACTTCCGCATCCCGGGCGCATTCGTACATGTCTTCCACCAGTTTGACCCCCATAGGGTTCAGAATGGGGGCCGCCGTGTGCATGGCTTTGGGGTCCGTAGCGGTGACAATGGCTCCTTCCCCGCAGAGTTTTTCACATAGTTTCAGGGCGATGGACTCCCGGACGTCGTCCGTGTTCTGTTTGAAGGCAAGGCCCCAAACGGCTATCTTTTTGTCCTTGAGGACCCACAGGCGGTCCCGAATTCTGTCCAGGAAGTGGATATGCTGGGTGTCATTGATGTGTTCCACTTCCTCCAACAGGGTGAAGGGAATGCCCAGCGTGCGGCTGATATTGATGAAGGCTTTGACGTCTTTCGGGAAGCAGGACCCGCCGTAGCCCAGCCCCGCGTTGAGGAAGTGGCGTGAGATGCGTTTGTCCATGCCGATGCCTTCCGCCACCAGTTCCACGTCTGCGCCCGTTTTTTCACAGACCTTGGCGACAGCGTTAATGTAGGAAATTTTCAGAGCCAGGAAGGAGTTGGCTGCGTGCTTGATGAGTTCCGCGGAGTTGACGTCCGTTTCCAGAATAGGGGCATGAATGGGCTGGTAAACGCGCTTGATGACGTTCATGGCCTGTTCCGAGTTGGCTCCAATGACAATGCGGTCGGGGTGCAGCAGGTCGTCCACGGCGCATCCTTCCCTCAGGAATTCTGGATTGGAGACAATGTCGAACTGAACATTCGGCCCCGCATAGTGCTTGATGGTCTGGCTGACTTTTTCCCCGGTTTTGACGGGTACGGTGGATTTGTCCACAATGACCTTGTATCCCATTTCTGGTTGGAGCGCCTGGGCGATTTCCCTGGCCACTTTTTCAATGTAGGTCAGGTCCACGGAACCATCCGTATTGGGCGGCGTGGGCACGGCGATGAAGATGACTTCGCTTTCCGCGATGGAAGCGGCGATGGAAGGGGAAAATTCCAGCCGCCCCACGGCTACGTTTTTTTTCACGAGCTCTTCCAGCTTGGGCTCGTAAATGGGGATGGCCCCGGATTGAAGAGTACGTATTTTTTCCGTATTATTATCCACGCAAATGACGTGATGGCCCATTTCGGCAAAACAGGTGCCTGTGGTCAGCCCCACGTAACCACTGCCGATAATTGTTAAATTCATAGTGTTAGCGTAAATATTGGTAAAAACTTAACTGTATGGAAAAGTAAGAGCAGTCAACCCCTGAACATTATGGGATAGGGAATTTTTTCTGTCAAAATAAAAAGTTCCTGATTGAGCGCCTCCTTTCCTTGTGGTATAACCGTGACCAGACAGGAAAATATCTGTTTATTTTAATTTGAACGTTATGAAAACACCTATCACCGTTACCGTTACAGGAGCCGCCGGCCAAATTGCCTATTCCCTTCTGTTCCGTATTGCCTCCGGCAGCATGCTGGGGCCGGATCAGCCGATCAACCTGCGCCTGCTGGAAATTCCCCCGGCCATGAATGCTCTGGAAGGGGTGGTGATGGAGTTGCGTGACGCCGCGTTCCCGCTGGTTAATGAAATTGTCCCGACCAGCGATCCTGATGAAGCGTTCGCCGGCGCCAACTGGTGCCTGCTGGTAGGCTCCGTTCCCCGCAAGGCCGGTATGGAACGCAAGGACCTGCTGGATATCAACGGCAAGGTGTTCATCGGCCAGGGGCAGGCCATTGCCCGCAGCGCCGCCAAGGATGTGCGTGTGCTGGTGGTCGGCAACCCCTGCAATACGAATGCCCTTATTGCCATGCACAATGCGAGCGGCGTTCCCTCCGACCGCTTTTTTGCCATGACTCGCCTGGATGAAAACCGTGCCAAGAGCCAGCTTGCGGAAAAGGCCGGCGTCCATGTGACGGAAGTGACCAACATGGCCATCTGGGGCAATCATTCCTCCACCCAGTACCCTGATTTCACCAACGCCAGGATTGGCGGAAAGCCTGTGACGGAAGTCATCAAGGATACGGAATGGCTTAAGGGCGATTTCATTACCACCGTGCAGCAGCGCGGTGCCGCCATTATCAAGGCACGCGGCGCTTCTTCCGCCGCTTCCGCCGCTTCCGCAGCCGTGGATACCGTCCGCAGCCTGGCTACCCAGACTCCGGAAGGCGACTGGTATTCCGTGGCCGTTTGCTCCGACGGTTCCTACGGCATTGAAAAAGGTCTTATCTGCTCCTTCCCGGTCCGCACCACCAAGGATGGCGGCTGGGAAATCGTGCAGGGGCTGCCGGTTGATGCGTTCTCCCGTGAAAAAATTGACGCTACCGTTAATGAACTGAAGGAAGAACGTGACGCTGTTTCCTCTTTGTTGAAGCATTAATGTTGATTTGCTCTTGCGCCGGGTTTCCCGTTTTCGGGAAGCCCGGTTTTTTATGTCCTGAAGATTCCATAAACCTCATTTTCTGCGGGACAGAAGTTTTCTTCCGTGTTAAAAAAAACGATGGATGCAGCATCCGCTAGTTTATGGATCAGGACCGCATATTATACAGGGGAGAGGCTTTTACGCTGACCGGAAATTCCTTGCGCCAGGATGCCGCGCATTGGGCGGAGGTACAGCCGGACGGTCAGGTGAAAACCATGAAAAACGGCCGCTATTCCGAGTGGCGCATCTTTCCGGAAGCCGGGAACGCCCCGCATTACCGGGGAAATTTTGAAGTGCTTAATCAGGCTTACGGCCTGGCGTTGCATGAGGCTGGAGCCCTGCTTAATGAAGAAGGGATGTTCCGGACGGGAGCCAACTGGCCTACTGTGTGGACCCGGGATATTTCCTATTCCACCCATCTGGGATTGGGGTTGTGGAATGTCCGTGCCTGTATGAACAGTCTGAATGCACGGGTCCGGAACGGGGAGGTGGAGCAGGATACCGGCACGGGCGGTTCCTGGCCCATTTCTTCCGACCGTGTGGTGTGGGGGATGGCTGCGTGGGAAGTTTACTGCCTGACGGGGGATGCCGACTGGCTGTCCCTTTCCTGCCGAGTGATGGAAAAGACATGCATGAGGGATGAACAGGTGCTTGCGGCCACGGGCGGCTTGATGAAGGGGGAATCGTCCGTGCTGGACTGGAGGGAGCAGAGCTACCCTGCGTGGATGACTTCTGCCGATATTGGGGATTCTTGCAGCCTGTCCACCATGCTCCTGCATGCGGAGGCCCGCAAGATTCTGGCGCGGATGTTCCGGGAGCTGGGGCTGGAGGAGAAGGCCCGGGAGTGGGAGGAGAAGAGCGTTTCCCTGGCCGCGGTTATTGAGCGTTTTTTCAGGATTCCGGAACATGTCCTGTACGGGCAGTACCTGTACGGACGCGGGTATCCCGTACTGTCGGAGAAGGTGGATTCCCTGGGCAATCTGCTTTGCGTCCTTCTGGGGCAGGCTGGCGGTTCCCATGCCGCCGGGATGGTTGCCTCCCTTCCTCATGGCGTTTATGGCATTCCCTGCATCCATCCCCAGATGCCTGATAGCGTGCCCGCCTACCATAACCGCGCCATGTGGCCTTTCCTGGAGGGCTATTATGCGCAGGCCGCGGCGGCGGTGGAGAATGAATCTGCCCTGGCGCTGGCGGTCGCCTGCATGGTCCGTGCCGCCCTGTTGTGCGGCACGAACAAGGAAAATGTCCTTCTGGAAACGGGGCTGGATGAGGGGCTGCTGCTCAGTTCGGATAGCCAGCTCTGGAGTATTGCCGGCATGCTGGGCTGTTTTTACAAGGGATTGTTCGGCATCCGTCTGTCTCCGGATTCTCTGGAATTCCGTCCTTGCGTTCCAAAGTCTTTTGAAGGCGTTCATGAGTTGTCCGGGCTGGAATACCGCGGCATGACGGTAGATGTGTTTCTGCAGGGCTGCGGGCACCGGATAGCGCGGTGCCTGGTCAACGGGCAGGAGGCCCCTCCCGTCCTTTTGCCGGGCATGAAGGGGCGCGTTTTTGTGAAATTGGAGCTGGACGGCGGAGAAGAGGATGAAGGGGCGGTGAATTTAACCCGCATGGGCAGCAGCCTGGAGTCTCCTGCGTGGAAGGCGGCGCGCCATGGTATTGCATGGGAGTCTGTGGAAGGAGCCGATTATTACCGTGTTTACCGGAATGGCATCCCTGTGTCTCAAACGGAGTACTGCCATTATATCCCCGCACCCGGCCGGGGGGACGTGTCTTTCCAGGTGATGGCAGTCGCTCTGGATGGGAGGGAGTCTTATCTTAATGAACCCAATGATTATCCTTCTGCGGATTCCCGCATGGAGACGCGCCCCTGCGGCTTGAGCGGGGATGAAGTCTGGTTTTCCCGCGTCACGGAATCCCCGGACGCTCTTTGTTACAATGTCAATATAGATAAGCCCGGAGTGTACCGGGTGGACGCCTTTTTCGCTAACGGCACTTATGATGTTTCAGACGGGAATACCTGCGCCCTGCGCAGTCTGTACCTGAACGGCAGGCGCGCAGGCACGCTGGCTTTCCCCCATACGTCCCGTTCCGGAAACTGGGAGTATTTTATTTATTCAACGGCAGTGGAAACGGTGATGACGCCCGGTCCCTGCCGTGTGGAAGTGGTGTATGATTCCTTTTCCGAAAATATGAATCGTCTGGTGAATGATATGGTGATAAAACACCTTCGGTTTACCCGTATATCCTGATATTAGTTCATGAATGTTATGTCGAAACGTTTTTTTGCCTTGTTGCTGGTCCTGGGGTCCGGGATATGGAGTGTTCCTGCCATGGGGATGGATGAGGAGTCAGCTTCCAGGGCATCTGTTCCTGCCTCCTCGGACAGGGAGGGAGCGGAGTTTACCCGTCTGCCCGTCAGCTGGACGGTTAATCCCAGGGATGCCGCCAATGCCCGTGCCGCCTGGAAAACGCTGAGCGCCTATCATCGGGGCAAACCGAAGTCTTCCAGAAAATTGCATGTGGTTTACGTAACGTTCAAGGACAGGCCTGCCCTTGAAGGATACCGGGAACGGTATGATCATATTCTGAAGAATATTCAGGCATATTATGCGGACCAGATGCAGGCCAACGGTTTCCCTCCGCTCACATTCCAGCTGGATTTGGATGAACGGGGCAAGCTGGTTATTCATGATGCCTATGTGGATAAACCCATGAGCGAGATGAGCGTGCAGAGCTCCGGCCCCGTCTCCCGGGAAGCCGCCAGGAAGGTGCTGGCTTCCAAGGGGATTGATATTGAGAAGGAACATGTGCTGGTCGTTTGCCAGCTTCCGGACGGCGTGGGTCCTTATTACGGCGGCGGCTTCAGCCACCAGGGCACGGGGTGGACCTGTGACCAGGAAGGGCTGGATCCCGCCAGCTTTCTGGATACGGAAATGATGCAGGGCGGCCGTTTCAAGGTGACCAGGGGAAAGAACGCCACCATTTACATAGGCGGTACGGCCCATGAATTGGGGCATTCCTTCGGCCTTCCCCACACGGGCGACGGATGGAATTACCCCGACGCCGGAGCTTCCCTGATGGGCCATGGCAATTCCACCTACGGCGACGAGCTGCGCCATGAAGGGAAGGGTGCCTATTTGGCGCCGACGGATGCTTTGAAACTGGCCAGTGTTCCCCTGTTCAACGGGGTGGAGACGGAACTTCCCGCAGACGCCTCCTTCGGGCGTATGCTCGGCAAGTATGTCCCGGGGTCTTTTGAACGGCTGGAGGCCATTCCCGTTAAAGACGGATTGCGGCTGAAAGGGAGGGTTCATCTGACGCGCCCCGCGTATGGCATTGTTGCCCATTTGGATCCGCCCGGAGGTTCGGATTATGATTCCAATGCCGTGGGCGCTTCTCTGGATGAAAAGGGAGAGTTTGATCTCACCATCTGCAGGCCGGGATATAAGGGTGGTTTTATAGAAATGCGGGTGGCCGTATTGAATTGCGACAGCACGCGCAGCATGATTACTCTGCCCGTGTGGATGGATGCCCGGGGAACCAAGGCCCCTTCTCTGGCCCAGATCGTTTATTTCGGGGATGTTCAGAATCTGTGGATACGGGGCCGCACGGAAGAAGCCCGGAAGGCGCTGGCGGAAGTGGAACGCAGGCATGGTTCCCGTTCTGAAGTGAAAGAATGGCTCCCTGTCTGGAAGCGCGCTCTGGGGCGCCAGGAGCCCGCGCTGGAAGTTGTTCCGGCGCAGATTCCTGCGGCAACCGCCAGTATCAGCCTGAATGACTGCAAGCCTTCCGTAGCCCAGGTGGGGTGGGCCGTTCCGTTGTGGGATGTCCTGTTCCCGTCGGATTTGGGGCCCGTGCCTTTCTTCCGGACAATCGGAAGGCCGGAACGTTTCATTCTGGCTCATGCCCCGGCTGTTTTTGCCTATGACCTGGATGGGCGCTGGAAAGAGTTCCGCGCTGATGTGGGGCTGCCCTTCGGCTCCCGCGGCAGCGTCAAATTCAGCGTGTATTTGGACGGCAGGAAGCTTATGGAATCCCCTGTGCTCAAGGACGGGGACTCCATTCCCGTGAAGACGGCGGTAGAGGGCGGCAGGAAGCTGGAAATCCGCGTGGATGACGCCGGAGACGGCAATGCCGCCGATTGGGGCATTATAGCCAACGGCATGCTGACCCGGTAAATTTTCTGCCCCCACTGGCGGAGAAATGTGACATTAGGCTTGTCTTTTGCCCTTTCTCATAGTGTTCTGTGGGCTAGCCATGATTGGGACGATTGCAAAGCTATGGGGTGCGGCGGCGCTGGTTGCCGGGGCTTCCCTGTTTGCAGAAACGGCTGCGGAGCAGCCGCCCGTCCCTTCCTCTGAAACCGGGCAGGAAAATGCCGGAGGGAAAATGGCGGGCAATCTGCTTTCCGGCACTCTCATGCCGCAGATTCCCTCCAATATTTCCATTACCAATGACGGCGCCATCAGGGTGGAGGAATCCAGGAAGGTTATTTTTGAAGGACCGCATGTCCACATGGTGACGGATACCGGGGTGGAGGTATTTGCGGATTATGCCCAGGCGGATATGGACCAGGGCAAGGTGTTTCTGAAAGGGAACCTGGCCATTTACCAGAGTGACGGCAGGACAAGGACCAACAGCCTGGTACGCGCTGACAGCGCGGAGTTTGACTGGGAGAACGAAGTGCTTCTTACGGATGCTATCCGTGCGAAGATGGAGGGATTGATTCTGCGCAGCGGAAAGTTTGAATCCCGGAAGGATGCCGCCGGCAACACTTACCTGGAAGCCCGCAATGCCTCCGTCACGGCGGAAGACATCAGCGAACCTCTCACCTGGATTTCCGCCGACAGGATACGAGTGTATCCGGAAGACAGGTTTTCTTTCAAGAACCTGACCCTTTATTACGGTGGCGTTCCCTTCTTTTATTTCCCCTACCTCAGCCATTCCCTTAATCCGGAAGTTGGCTATCTTCCCATCCCCGGCATGCGCTCCATCTGGGGGCCTTACCTCCTGAATGAATACGGGTTCCTGATGGGGAAAAAATGGTCGGACAACGGCATGCCTTCCGCGGATTACCTGGGAACCCTGCATGCAGATTACCGCACCCGGCGCGGTTTCGCCTACGGATTGGACATCCGCGACGTGCTGCTGGAAAAGGATTGTCCGGACATGACGGGGCTGTCCTTTTACAAAACCCATGACAAGGGGGTGAAAATCAACGCCGGTGATGATGAGTACCGTGAGCATCTGGACCCGGACCGGTGGAGGTTCGCGCTCCAGCAGATGTGGAGCCACAGGGTGAATCTCCGCACGGACTGGCGGTTGAAGGCCAACATCAACATGTTGAGCGACGAGTACATGCTCCGCGATTTTTATCCGGAAATTTATCAGCGCAATTCTTCTCCGGACAACACGGTGCTTCTTTCCCGTACGGACGATACGAATGATTTTTCACTGTTGCAGCGTTTTGTCCCCAATAATTTCTACATAGCGGACCAGCGGACGGAGTTCAGTTATGAGCGTATCAAGTCCCCCGTATTCCGTTCCCCCGTCATGTATGAAAGCCGCACCAGCTTCGCTTTCCTCAAGCAGTACGTTCCTCCGTTCATGCGGACGGAAATCCGGAACATGCTGGACGGGATGGACCCCGGAACTTCTTCCTATGATTACTGGGCCCGAATGCTGATGACGGACAGCTACAGCAGGTTCCACTCCTTCCATGAGGTTTCCGTTTCCAAGAAAATCATGGGATTCCTGAACCTGACCCCCAAAGTGGGCGGAGGCTATACGGGATATTACGGCGTGGAGGACTACAAACCGCTCAACCAGGGAATTTTTTACGCCGGAACGGATGCCGATTTCAAATTCTCCCGCCGTTATTCTTCCGTATATAGTGATTCCTTTGGGCTGAACGGCATGAACCATATTGTTCAGCCCCATTTTACGCTGGCGTATGTCAAAACCAACCGCCTGAGCGAGCTTTATCCCCAGATTGACGGCGATACCCCCACGACCAATCCCCCATCCTTGAGCATAGGCAGATACACGGAGATTGATTCCCTGTCCACGGGGCTTGTCTTCCGGTATGGATTGCGCAACATGCTGATGACCAGCCGGGACGCTAATTCCCACCGCTGGTTTTCCTGGGATGTGTTCATGGATGCCTATCTGCATGATCCCGTCAACCAGCGGGATTTTTCCAACCTTTTTTCATTCATGCGCTGGAATCCCGTTCCCTGGATGGAATACCGGTCGGAAATGCAGGCTCCCGTTTTGGGTAAGGACAAGATTTCCGGCTGCCGTGAATACAACAACTCCCTGCGTTTCATGCCATGGCGTTCCACGGAGCTCGTCGTGGGGCACCGTTATTTGAACCAGCATTCCCTTCTGGAGGACAGCAGCCAGCTGGATCTGCGTATTTTGCAGCGCTTTTCGGAAGCCTGGGCTTTCAGCGGCAAATGGCGTTTTTCCCTGTTGGACGGCAAGCTGGACATTCAGGAATACAATGTGTACCACAATATGGGATCCTGGTATTTGGGCGTGGGCGCTTTCGTTCGCAAGAACGGGAACAAAAACGAATTCGGGCTGGGCATCAGCTTTACCATCCAGCAGACCGGAGATTATATGCCGGTCAAATTCCTTTGATGTCCGGAAAGGACACGGTTTTTTGCGAGGTTTTTCCCGGAAGCTTTTTCCTTTTTCAGAGGATTCGCGTTTTGAGAATGGGTTCTGCCCGGTGCGGGGTGTTGCTCCGGAGAGGGAAAGATATGTAGCTGGTCGGCAAGAGGCGGAAAGCCATGCGGTTGGAAGGGTGGGGAGCGGCCTGTTTCCAGCGTGCCGGACAGGAAGAAGAGGAAGGAGCCGCTGCCGCGCTTGTGCCGGAACCTTGGCTTGCATTCCGGCAGGGAAACGGGGAAAATGCCAAGGCATGGAGCAAGCTGCGGCGGAAAACCGTCCGGCTTCCTGCACGAATAATCATAAATGAATATGAACGCTCAGGAATTGATCGAGACGCTGGAATGGCGTTACGCCACCAAGGTATTCAATCCGGACCGCCGCATTCCGGCGGAGGACTGGGAAGCCCTTCTGGAATCCCTGCATTTGAGCCCTTCCTCCCTGGGGCTTCAGATGTGGAAGTTCCTTGATGTCCGGGATCCCGCCGTGCGTTCCCGGCTTAGGGAAGTTTCATGGGGACAGCCCCAGGTTACGGACGCTTCCCATCTGGTGGTTTTCTGTGCCCGCAGGGATTTCAAGCCGGAAGACGTGCAGCGCTATCTGGAACGTATTGTGGAAGTGCGCGGTGTTGCCATGGACTCCCTGGACCAGTACCGCGCCCGCATTTTTGAACTGGTGGGTTCCAAGTCTCCGGAAGTGCTGAAAGCCTGGCTGGAACGGCAGGTGTACATCGCCCTCGGGTTCATGATGAGCTGCGCCGCGGATCTCCGCGTGGACACCTGCGCGCTGGAAGGGATGGATCCGGCCGCCTATGACCGCATTCTTCATCTGGAAAATTCCCCTTATTACACGCTTTGCGCCCTGGCTCTGGGTTACCGGAATGAAGAGGCGGATAAGTACGCCCGTCTGGCGAAAGTACGTTTTGACCGGGATGAAGTCATTCCGGTCATCTGACGGAGTTTCTTACTAATCCCCGGTTTCAAGCAGTAGCCGCATGTCTTCCGGCAGGGGGGCTTCCGCGGTGAAGGTTTCTTCATCAAACGGAAATTCCAGCCGGCAGGCATGCAGCGCGTGGCGCGGCAGAACCAGCCGCTCCTCCAGTTCCCGGCTCCATCCGTGCTGGATGTATTCCAGATAGCAATGTTCGGACGGACCGTAAATTTTGTCACCCAGGATGGGATGTCCCAGGTGCGCCAGATGCACGCGTATCTGGTGCATGCGTCCCGTTTCCGGAATGCACCGAACCAGCGCCAGGGGGCCCCGGCGTGTATTCCATGTCCGTTCTTTCCGGAAAACGGTAGTGCATGCTTTTCCGGCTGGGTGCACGGCCTGTTTGACCCATATGCGGCTTTCCGCGACTTCCCCCTGTCTTAAAATGGGGGCGGTGCATGCTGTTTCCGTCCATTCAGGCCATTCCTGCACGATTGCCAGATATTCCTTGTGTATCAGGCGCCGCTGCATGGCTCTTCCCAGCTCTCTGGCCGCCCTTTTGTGTTTGGCAACCAGCGTCAGACCGCTGGTTTCCCTGTCCAGTCTGTTGACCAGGGAGAGGGCGGCTCCGTTGGCTATTTCATAGCTTAGCAGGGCTTCCACGCCTTCCAGGAGGCAGGGTTCCTTTTTCCCGTTGGACGGGTGGACGATGAGGGGGGCTCCCTTGTCCACCACAATCCAGTCCCCGGATTCCGCCGCCACCTCAAAGTGCGGAAAACAGGCAATTGGTGCTTCGGAAATGGGAATCCACATGGCGGATGGGAGGTTTACAGCGCATCCGGACGGATAGGCGCCCATTCCCCCGGTTTCAGGTTCAGGCTGTCCAGATGCAGGGAGCCGATGGAAACACGGCACAGAGATAAGACGGGAGCGCCTACGGCAGCCAGCATGCGGCGAACCTGGTGGTATTTTCCTTCCGTAAGCGTCAGCAGGGCGCGTCGCGGTTCCCGGATTTCCAGAAGGGCGGGGGCGCAGGGGCGGGTTTCCCCGTTCAGCGTGAGGGTTCCGGAGGCGAACAACTCCACGGCTTCTGTCGGAATGTCCTCCTCCGTGACGGCTTCGTAAACTTTGGCGACGTGATGGCGGGGGGAGGTCATGCGGTGGATGAATTTTCCGTCGTCCGTGAGGAGAAGCAGGCCGGAAGTTTCTTTGTCCAGCCGTCCTACGGAAGAAACCGCAGGGTTCCTGTGCCGCCACTGGAAGGGCAGCAGGTCGTAAATCAAATCCCCCTCCCCGTCGTCATGGCTGCAGGTGTACCCTTCAGGTTTGTAAAGGGCGGCGTACAGGCCGTCCGGGAATTCCACAGGTTCTCCGTCCAGCAGGATGCCTTCCGCCTGCACCTTGTCCGTGGGGGAGGAGCATGGTTTTCCCTTGAATGTAATGGAGTGGCGTTTGATCCAACCCGGCGCTTCCCTCCTGGAACAATATCCGTAGCGGGATAAAAGGGCATCCAGTCTCATGCGGCATATTTTTTCCTAACGGGAACAAAAAACAAGGTTGAAGTATGCCTCCCCGGCTGATAGCATTAAACTATTACATGCGGGGCCGCCCTGGTGGGGCGCTGCCGTTGTTCACCATTTACGCTTATATAGTTCCATGATTGAAACGATTACAGAAGAACAGTTGACTCCCCAGCAGGCCGAATTTTGGGTGCGCGCCCGCCAGGCGGTGGACATGAACAATTATCCCTATGCCGTCAGCCTGCTCAAGGCCCTGGTAAAGCAGCTCCCCGGTTTTCTGGAAGGCCGCAAGGCGTTGCGCGCCTGTGAAATCAAATTGAATCCGGAGGCCAAGAGAGGGGGGCTGTTCAGCGGCATGAAAATCAGCACCAGCAAGCTCACTTCTTCCAAGAAGGACGCGGCTACCCAGCTTTCCGCTCTGGAAGACGAATTGGAAAATGATCCTTACAGCATTCCGGTAAACGAGGCCCTGTACACGGCTGCCATGGAAGTAAATTTCCCGGATCTGGCCGCTTTTGCTCTGGAGACCGTTCGCCAGGGGCATCCCGGCAACAAGAAAATGCTCCACATGCTGGCCTCCCATTACGTTTCCCGGGATATGCCGGCCCAGGCTGCGGAAGTGTACCATGACCTTGTGAAGCTGGATCCCACGGACAGTGTGGCCGTAAAGAGCGAAAAGGACTGCATGGCGCGCGCCACGATGCAGCAGCAGAAGTGGGAGGAGGCTAAAAGCTTCCGGGACGTGATGAAGAACTCGTCGGAAACGAACACCCTGGACAAGAGCGACAAGAAAGGGCTCACCCGTGCGGAACTGGAAGAGCGCCTGGGGCTTCTCTCCGCCCGTTACGCCCAGAACCAGCAGGATCTGGCCGTCGTGCGCGACATTGCCGGCGTTTATGAACAAATGGAAGATTGGGCCAATGCCTATTCCTTCTATAATTACGCGTTCAGCCTCAGCAACAATGATATTTCCCTGGAAAACAAGGCCTCGGAAATGAATGAGCGATGCCGCAAGGCCCAGGTGGAGGAAATCCGCCGCCGCGCTGCCGCGGAGCCGGATAATAAGGAACTTCAGGAACAGCTTGCCCAGTTCAGCAAGGAAGCTGCGGAGCAGCAGGTGGCCTTGTGCCGCCAGCGTGTGGAAAACAACCCCACGGACCCGCAAACCCGTTTTGAGCTGGGCCAGGCCCTCTTCGACTGCGGCAATTACACGGAAGCCATTCCGGAACTCCAGCGCGCCCGCAACAACCCCCATATCCGCATCCGCGCCATGCTGTTGCTCGGCAAGTGCTATGACGCCAAGAACATGCATGATATGGCCCTGCGCCAGCTGGAGGAAGCCAATAAGGAATTGATAGAAATGAATGACACCAAGAAGGAAATCCTTTACATGATCGGCTTGCTTTATGAAAAGCAGGGCAAGAAGGGGGAATCCCTGGCTGCATTCCAGCAGATTTACGACGCCGAGTACGGCTACCGCGACGTAGCCAGGCGCGTGGAATCCTCTTACGGCAATTAGGGGGTTCCCGTTTTGCGCCCGTAATGGGACGCCGTGCTCAAAGCCTTTGCCGGAAACGGCAAAGGCTTTGCTGTAGGAAGGTTATTTTTATTTCTGCGGACGGGAACCGTAACAGCTTTCATCCCGGCGGGCAACGGAGAGGGGCGGGCGCCCTTGTGTTTTTTCTTGTCCGTTCCGGAAGGAACTGAAAGAATGAAGACGGAACGAGCTGATGCAGGCATTGCTTACGATTGACGTTCAAGGTGATTATTTTGCGGAATGCACTGCATGCCGAGAATCCTGTGAGTATGTTGGCAGCTGGTTAAGTATGGATATCACCAACGAATACGAAAGGATGCCGGATATTGGCTGCATGGGAAAGATTGGGGGTCTTTCTTATGAAATGCCAGGGAGGGAAGTCTTATGATTCTTTTGATTGGCGGCAGCACGCATACAGGGAAAACACTCGCGGCGCAGCGGGTGCTTGAAAAATATTCCTATCCCTATTTATCCATTGACCATTTAAAGATGGGGTTGATACGCAGCGGGATATGCCCTTTCTCCCCTGAAAGCCCCGATGAAGAGCTGACTCCCTTCCTCTGGGGCATTATCAAAGAAATAGTAAAGACCGCGATTGAAAATGGCCAAAATTTAGTGGTGGAAGGTTGCTATATTCCCTTTGACTGGAAGAAGGATTTTACGCAGGCCTGCCGGGAACGGATACGGTATGTATGCCTTATTTTTTCAGAAAATTATATTCAAAGGCATTATCATGATATCCTGAACCATGAGAATGCGATTGAACGGCGCGTAGAGAGTTCTCCCGTTACGCGGGAAGAGTTGCTGCGTGAAAACAGGGGCAATCTTGAAAAATGCAGGTTCTATGGCTGTGACTATCTGTTGATTGACGAGTCTTATAACGTGGAGATCATGTTGTAGAGAACAGAGGCTTTCCATTGTCCGGGGAAGGAAAGAGAAGGTTATGCCAAATTGCTTTGTTTATAGGCGCAGGCGGTAAGAGAGAGGTTCTTCCACCCTTCCCCTGTATTTTTTCCAGAACTGCTCGTGTCAGAGTACCTTGGAAAAAAACTCCTGCAGCCTGGGATTGGCAGGGCGGTCGATAACGCGGTCCGGAGGCCCTTCTTCCACAATTTTCCCTTTATCCATGAACAGGACGCGGGAAGCAACCTCCCGCGCGAACCCTATTTCATGGGTAACCACTACCATCGTCAGTCCTACCTGCGCCAGCTCCTTCATCAGGGAGAGCACTTCTCCCACCATTTCCGGATCCAGGGCTGATGTCGGCTCGTCAAACAGGATGACATCCGGATTCATGACCAGGGCGCGCACGATGGCGATGCGCTGCTTTTGGCCTCCGGAAAGCTGGAGGGGATAGGAGTGCCTCTTGCCGTACAGCCCAATGCGCTGGAGAAGGGCTTCCGCCTGGTCTGCTGCCTCCTTTCTGCTGGAGCGTCCCGTTTTAACCGGGGCGATGGTGATATTTTCCAGAATGGTCAGGTGCGGGAAAAGGTTGAAATGCTGGAAAACCATGCCTACGTGCTGGCGGAATTGATTGACGTCCGTTCCGGGAGAGGTAACCAGCTTTCCCTTGAAACGGATTTCTCCGGAGGTCGGTTCCTCCAGCAGGTTCAGGCAGCGCAGGAAGGTGCTTTTACCGGAACCGGACGGGCCTACGATGAAGACCACTTCACCCCGGTCAATGTTCGTGGTGACATCGTTGACTGCCGGCACGGAGTTGAATTCCTTAACCAAATGGCTGATTTGGAACATGGGAGTGTTTCCGGGATGTTCATTCATTGTTTTTCAGTTTTCTTTCCAGTTTGCCGAGCATCCAGCTGAACAGCATGACCACGGAGAGGTAAATCAGGGCCACGGCCGTCAGCGGCATGAAGGCGGTATAAGTCTGGCTCCGGATGATGTCGCCGCCCTTGGTCAGGTCCTGGAGGGCAATATAGCCGGAGACGCTGGTCTCCTTCAACAGTACGATAAATTCGTTTCCCAGGGAGGGAAGTACATTTTTAAAGGCCTGGGGCAGGATAATGTAAATCATGGTTTGGGCATATCCCAAGCCGAGGCTGCGCCCGGCTTCAAATTGTCCTTTGTCAATAGACATGATGCCGCCTCTGATGATTTCCGCCACATAGGCGCCTGAGTTGAAGCCGAAGGCCACCACGGCCACCAACACTTTGCTGACATCCACGGAGCCGAAGATGACAAAATAGATCATGAGCAGTTGAACGACCACCGGCGTGCCGCGGATGACTGTCAGGTACAGTTTGCAGAGGGCATTCAGGAAACGGAGATTGCCCGTTTTGTCATGCGTGGCGCGGATGACGGCCACCACAAAGCCAACCAGAATGCCCAGCAGAACGGAAAAGAAAGAGACCTCCACCGTCACCAGAAAGCCGTTGCTCAGGTATTTCCAGCGGCCTTCCTGCATGAAATTGACATAAAAGGATTCTTTCAGGTTCAGCCATGTATTTTCCAGCCAGCCCCCTCCGGAAGCGTGTTGTTCGGGACCGGCAGCGGATTTAACCTGCATGGCCGCATAAGCGTTCCGTATTTCCTCCAGCTTTCCGGAGGCTTTCAATGCTGCAATGGTGCCGTTAATATCCTGAAGGAGAGCCGTATCTCCCTTGCGGACGGCAATGGCGTAGGATTCGGAAGTGAGGGGCTCCGGCAGAATTTCCAGCCGATCATTGCCCGCTACGTACATTGTTGCCGGATCCTGGTCAATGACGGCGGCGTCCACCTTGCCTGCCGCCACGGCGGCCACAGCCAGCGCTCCGTTAGGGAAGCGTTCCGGCTGCTGGATGTTCCGTGTGACGTAAATGTCTCCCGTGGCCCCGTGCTGCACTCCGATTCTTTTACCGCGGATATCTTCCCGCTTCCGGATGGGAGAACCTTTGGGAACGATGATAACCTGAGCGGCTTCCACATAGGGGATGGAGAAGTCCACTTTCCTCCTGCGTTCCGGCGTAACCGTGATTCCGGAGGCGGCTACGTCTGCCTTTCCGGAAACTACAGCCGTAATCACGGAATCAAAGCTCATGTCTTCAATGACCAGCTCCCTGCCGGTGCGCCGGGCTACCTCCCGCATGATTTCCGGGTCAATGCCCAGGATGGCGTTTCCGTCCCGGAATTCGTAGGGAGGGAAAGTCGCTTCCGTCACCATCAGGATTCTGCCGTTTTCCGCCGCTGGTGCGCCGCAGCATAGGAGAAGCCAGAGCGTCAGCAGGGCTCCGAGATGATTCAGAAAGGAAATGGATGGCATGAAAGCAAGGGGAAAAGGTGAAGTCTGAACCGGCGGGGTATATGATTTACCTGCCTGCAACGCAATAAAAAACTGTTTCCTCCCGGTTCCGGTTTGTCCTGTCCCACGGCAGGGAAGCGGAGTAGCGGGCCGGACGGAGAGGAAATGGCAACGAATATGAATGGCATGAACCCGGAAGATACCCAGGATTTTTTTGTTTATTAGCAAGAGGGAGGGAATGTATCTTGTGATAATTTTCCCGATTAATATTTCCAAAGGGAGGGAGGATCAAACTTCCTGCTTTGGTGGCGGTGTATGTTTGGTTTTGGAAAATTGTCATGCATCCGGAATGTGATGCATGGCAAGGTGCATGGCGGAACCATAGGGCTGGGTGGAATACCGCGCAAAGCAAAAAAATTTGAGGCCTTGCAGGATGAAGTATTCTGCAAGGCCTCACGAATGGGAAATTGGTCGGGTTGACAGGATTCGAACCTGCGACCCCCTGCACCCCATGCAGATTTTATCATTAAGGTAAACTAAAACATTTTATTATATCATTGTAATTTCAATGTTTTTGAAATTGTATATACATCTAAATTATATTTGTTTAGTACTTGTGGCGTGTGGCTGACGTGTGGCTTTTCGGTGGAGTTTAGAAAAAGAGCGCATCCGCGCCTATGGCAAGTCCTTGTGTCTGGCGTGATTCTACCGCTTGTGCAGGCATGGCAACGGCTCCAACTGCTCCAACAAGGCCATTTTCATAAGCTTCCGCAAATGTCCTAAAGGCGTCCGCTGCGTGAGAACACCTATTATGCAGGGGGGTATCCCGTTCAACACCATGTGCTCCTGCCGGGGCCTTCTGATAATTCTCCAGGGCATTTACGCCAGACATATATTCCACTCCGTCAATTTTCAGGGGCCGGGAGCATCGCTCATGAAAAATGCAATGATTCAGGAGGCGCCGTACCGCAAAAATACCATTCCACACATCGGAAATGCGCGGCACTACGGACACATTGAACCCTGCTCTCCTCAAATACACGTCAAAGGTAATCCCGTGGGGATCTCTCCTCCCTGCGTCGTGGGGAACCAGATGTTTGTAAATGGGTCCAAACATCACTTCCCACTTCGTTCGGATGAAATTGATATACCACTCCAAGGGCTTTTCATTGGCCTGCAAGCAATCCATCACGTAAAACTTGCCGTCTCCCCTCACCTGCCAGAGCCAGAGAACCATATAATCAGCCATGCCAATATCCCAGGACACGTAATAGGGAGCCAGGTCGTCCTTTTCAAATTCTCCGCACAACCTCCCTTTGGATCTCAACATATCAATGTATGAGCCATAAATAGACCCTTCCACCAATGACTGAAACGCCTCTTCCGGTGTAGAGGGATATTCCTGACGGACCAATCCTCCAAATGTCTTGTATTGGGAGGCGTACCAACGCTTTTGGGCATCATTCAGGGAAATACCGCACCTTAACCTCAAATCCTCGAAATACTTTTGCAAATCCTCCGGAAAACCGCCTCCCTGTTCACCATCAGCCTCAAGGAAATACTCCGGATTTTTCCACCAGGGGAAGAAAAAAAACTTCCAATCCAGGGAAGAAAGATGTTTGCCGACCATTTCCATGGACGTCTTGGTCATCTCGTAATTCAGGCCAAACTTTCCTCCCTCATGGGTGGATTCCCGAACAATCACTCCATCTTTGGAAACGGCGTTCATGGCCCCCGTTACAATTTCACGAGCCCGCAGCGGGGCGTGGGCCGCAACGTATCCAAGCTCGGAGACATGCAGAAACTGGAATGTCCCGCCACGGAGAGATGTGCCGGCTGTAATTTTACTCCCATTGGAAAAAGACACCGTCGTTTTGGAAGGTCTGGCTTGAATCTCCCCTTTAATGAGGCGTCCTAATTCGGCCAGGGCAACGTCTTCTTCCGTGGGAGCATCCGGTACATAATCCAAACTCCTGTAAGCCAACTCAATTTTGCCAATCTTGCCAGTCCCATCCACCAAAGTCTTATCAATGATTCCGCAATGGAAATTGGACCGGAACAGGCACATGTCCAGCATCAGCATGGCCACATACGTGGAAATTCCCAGCTGGCGCGCTTTCAGAATATCATTCCTGTACCATAACTGCTCATGAAGCCGCCGCTGGGCCCAATTCAACTGGAACCTTTGCATCTTGCCCTCTTTATTGATAATCCAGTAAAGGTGATTTAATCTCCACACGCGTTCGGAAAGTCGTTCTTTTAGAATCTCTATATTATTATCCATTATGCCTGAATAGCTAATAAATTGAAATCGCGGTTGCCGGAAACGCGGATGCCCACCATGGAATCGTAATTCCAGCATCCATCAGAAACTAGAGAATGCCATCCCCTTGTTAAAAACGAAGACGGGGAACGGTCCAGTACATCCCAGCGGGTTCCGTCGATGCTTACCTCAACTCCATCCACCAGTGCGTCAGAGCCAAAGAAAAACATCACTCCGCCGCTATGCTGGCGGCGTCCAGCAGCTTCAAGAGAAATCAGGGCGTTAGTCTCTAACACAGACACAAAATCCCTACCTCCTGGATCCTGAAACTCATTACCCGGCGCCAGCACCTCAATAAACCGTCCATCCTCCCGCTCCACCACGGCAAACAGCAAATCCGCCTGATCCCCATTGGGCAAAACGGCTACCCCCTCGAACACTCCTTCTGTCGTGTATCGGTGCCAGGCATGCACCTGGTGCATGCTATTATAAGTCATCAGCGCCAGTGCACCGTCCCGGCGCACAAACACCGCCCGCGGCTCCGGCTTGCGCACAAAAGCAACACCCCGGCACCCACCGCCGTCGGCCAGCACATGATCGGCAAACACTGTCAAATCGCGGGACACAAACCCGTCGCTCTCGTAATCATATCCGTACTGATACACCCGTCCGCCGCCCCTCTCCACATACAGCACCTTATCTGTCGCCATCAGGGCCGGCACATCGGAAGAACCCACAAACCCGTGGCTATCCGCCCGCGCATTGGCGTAAGTCATCACCCCATGGCCGCCGGACACCGCCCACTCCGCGTCCGCCGTCCCCAACAGCAGCCGGGAACTCTGCGCCATCAGCCAGCAAATCCGATTCTGTGTTGTGGTGCTCAACGTCAAAGCCAGCGCGGAATCATCCTGCTTCCCTACCTCGAAACTGTTGAGGTCATCCGTCTTGCTCAACCACACCGTCTGCGGCTGGGCCTGCGTAGCGGCCAGCACCAGGCGCTGCTGAAACACATCCACCAGGGAAGGAAACCCGTACACCCCCCGGAACGCCGCGAAACTCCACATCAACGACTCCCCGGACGGAGGTACCCCCTCCGGAACCGCGGACACATTATCCCAAAGGGAATACTCCGCGGAAGCCGTCACCTCGGCCACCTCTGCCTCCATCCACGCCGTACAGGGCGGCACCTCCAGCTGCGCTCTGGCCCGTTGACTGACGGAACCTCCGGTCCAGGTCTCCATCCTCACCACATAAACCCCGTCCTCCAGAACCGTAAAAGACGCCTTCTCCATCGTGGAAAACACAGACCTCAACGAATAAGAACCGCCATTACCCTCGCAAAAAGAACACACATTCAACGTCGAATTCAGTCGAATCGTCTGTCCTGCATAAACGCAGACAAACCCCTGCATCGACACGACTGTACCCGCTGGCAGAAAAAAACGATACATCTCAATCGACCCCTCCGCAAACCGGTCCAAACTCACCTCTGCCTGCTCCCATTCCAGGCGCACCATGCTCCCGGCGCCGACATCATCCGTCGTCAACCCATCGGGCTTCACCGTCAGCATCCGTCCCTCCCTGGATACCTCAAACCCGCCGTCCACCTTGGCCCCATCAACCAACAATGCGGAAAAAACCGGCAGGCCCTTCTTCTCGAAAAAATCGCAAAAATCACTCCCCAAAGGCAGCGTCAACTTGCGCACGTCGCTGGTAGACAGGGAATGCAGCCGCAGCACCACATCCTTCTTATAAGCATCCACCACCAGCTTATTCCCGCAGGAATCAGCCGGAAACCCCTGGCTGGGATCGGAACCGTTGGAAAGCTGGGACTCATACAACATCAGGCGTAAATAACACTCCTCCCCCGCCTCGTCCCCGGTCAGCTGCAAATTGGAAGCGGCCCCCACCGGGGAATTGGACGTACCAAGCAGCTGCCAATCCTCATTCGGAAAACGCCGCTCCACGGCATACGTGCCGTACCACTCCTTATAACAATAAAACGTCCAGGTCCCCTTGCAGGTAATCGTATTGGAATGGCAAATCACACCCTTATGAAAATGCTCCGGATAATCCGCCGGAGACGTCAGGCCGTCCACAAAATCCGCCGCCCCGTTAAAATCCCTGTCGCACGTCCACCAGGACCAATAACTCCCCTCATTGAGGCAGAGCTTTTTCCCAGCCGTGAAAGTGCTGGCTGCCGTAAACGCTTTGGCAATCACCCAACCCTGGCGAACCACGGCCCCCGTGCTGAACCCGGTCTGCTGGGGCACCGTCACCTGGACGCGCATCACATCCCCCTCGTTAACCGCCGCATCCGGATCGGACGCATGCTCCCCGAAAGACACCCTGTAACACCCCTCATCCAACGTCAGGCGCACCGGAAAATCCCGGAACTCCTCATACCGCCAGGGGCGGGCCTTAAACTCATAGGGAGCCAGGGAAAACGCGCCCTCGTCATCCCGTCTCAGCACCATCAGCTCATGCGTGGGGCAGGCCAGAAACAACATGCTGTTCACCTGCTTGTGGCGCAAAGAGGAAACATCGTCCTGGGTCCACACGGAAGGCAGGGAGGCAACTACATCCCCCTCAACGGACAACACGCGCAGCAGGGAAGGGGATACCTCCACAAGAAAACGGTCATTGGTGGAATAAACATAAGGCAAAATCACGGAACCCTCCAAAGCGGCAGCCACGCGCCGGAACCCGCGGCGCCGAGAAACGCCGCCCATCTGGCCCAGGTCCAGATTCTCAATTCTGGAAGCCCCACGGTGAAAATTATCTAAATCCGCCCGGACGGCGGAAGTAGGAGAAAGCTCGCCTCCGTTGAAAGCGCATCGAATCATGTACCATCATTACAACAAAGTAACGAAGGATGAATACAACCGTAACTTGACTAAATCTGTATGGTTAGATTGGTGAAATACTTTGACAATCGGGATATGAAGGGATTACATTTTCCTCTATGGCAGATCAAGAATCTTCTCCGAAAAAGAAACGTTCAAACTGGAATTGGATGTATAGCTTGCTCGTTATTGTGCCCGTACTTTTCATTACATGGCCCTTTATTACATGGATCATCCTTGGTATGGCGGACAGATTGTTTGAAGGAATTGACTTTCCAGAAACCTCACGTTTTGGAATTAGTGGCGACATGTACGGTTCCCTCAACACATTATTTTCCGGATTGGCCTTTGCAGCAGTTGTTGGCGCCCTTTTCCTACAAAGAAAAGAAATTGAAAGTCAAGGAGAGCAAATAAAACAACAACGATCTGATATACAGTCTCAGATTCGGTTAATGGATATTCAAAGATTTGAAAATTTCTTTTATAACCAGATTTCTATTATCAGAAAAGTTCAGGAGGAGGTTCAAACATACGAAGATCACGGGAGAGATGCAATTAATATGTTATATATAAATTGTCGCAGGATAGAGTCAAATATAGATTCTGTTATTGCTGATATTATAAAGAAAAAGAACTTAAAGCTCAATGTGTATGCGATGGATATGTCGCATAATACGTATATGACTATTAAGAATAATAAAGATCATTATAATTTGGATACTCTTACTTTTCAAATTATTAGAATAAGATCTTGGGTGGATTCTGTATATAGTCTTATATTATTTATAATTAAAAATAACAATTTAAATATTGAACAAAAATTGGAACGCCTGGAAATATTAAAATACAGTTTTCTAGGTGAAGATTGGCAAATTTTACACTCTTTAGGTAGATTGTTAAATTACAATAAAATAGTAGAATATCTTTTAGATAAAGAATTATTTGAAAAGGACGAGTCAATTGAAAAAATCTCAGAAGAGAATATTAGATTTCTTCAAAAAGAAATGAATTTGAAAAGCAACTTAAGTTTGAACTCTTGTGAAATAGAACTTTAAACCAACGGTTCATCCTTCATACCGTCCATTAACCTTGGGCGGTGTTCTTTTTCTTCCGGTGCGGCATCTATCCCGTCAAACTCAATCGGAGCGGCTTTACCATTATCAGGATGTACAAGATGCTCCTGTTGCGTTCCGGCAAGCACCGCGGCAATCTGCGACAGGCCGGGAACATCTACCGGTTCCGGCTCATTGTAACCGGCCAGCTTGGAAAGCTCCCTCACCGCCTCAATCTTGCCGGGCATCTTCTTGCGCATCCCTGAATCTGTGTAGGCAACCTCCTGGCATAAAGGAGAATCTTCGCCCACTTCTCCAATAGGTGTACGCAACACAGCAGTAAGAAACTCAAGGCATTCCTGCTTGGTGGCAATCGCTGATCTGTCCAACTGGGCATTCAATTCATCAATTATTCGCAAAACTTCGCCATCTTTGGACAAACGAGAAGCCGCCTTACTGGCCGCGTCATTACTCATGTCCTTGCGCTTGTAAGCTTTACGGTATGCGTCCGCTTTGGACAATTTTGACTCAACCAAGAGCCTGGCAAATTCCTTCTTCTTCTCTGTGGCAATAGATGTTTTATCTCTCTTAGGCATGATCTTTCATCGTTCGTGTGATCGCGTCTTCCAATCGTTTACGCCCTTGTGCCGTGAGGAAATAACCTTTTTTGAATCTGCCGCCATATTGGGAGGTAGAAACGTCTCCTGCACCGCAAAGGGTATTCAAGTGAAAGCACAGACGGCTGGAAGATACGGAAACGCGGTTGGCAATTTCTCCGAACCGAATGCCGGGATTAAGACCGATACAGGAAAGAATGGCTATCTGAACCGGAGACATTTTCAGCCGTGAAAAAGCAGCAGACATGATAGACATCAATTTTAACTCCGACTGCTTCATCTCCCCTCCTCCCTTCTCATATACCGTTCAAAGCAATAATCCGGAGCGTCCTTAACCTGGCACACCACATTATTGCCGCGGTAAAGCCGTGACGCAATACGTGCATCCAACTGCTCCCCGATATGCTTCGGCAACAAATTGGACGTGAGCATCGTCCATTTCCCCAGCCGCCCGTCAACCACACGGTTAAGAGCGGAAAGAATAGCCGGGGAAGAATTCTCCGCGCCAATATCATCCAAAATCAGCACGTACACCTCTTTAACCAAATATTCAATAAACGCCCAATCCCCGGAACGAAGCATGGAAACCACCTTCTGCCACTTCCAAAACTGAATGGGCAGCGTGGGGCGTACTTCGGTCAGCGCATCCCTGGCAGCCTCGGCCAAATGTGTCTTACCCACCCCGGAAGCCCCCAGCAGGGACAGCCAGCGGCGCGGGCGAACCTTATTCACCACATCGTTAATAAACCACTGAACTTCCCGGTGCATGGCCTGAACCTCCGGATGAACGGACTCGTCAAACCCGCCCATATCATACCGTACCGGCTTATAACTGCGGACAATCCCGTCCTGGGAAGGCACCGCGGAAACCTGCCCGGCCAAACGTTGAATATCATCCATCATTCGTACCTCCTTCCCGCGTTGGCGTCATTCCGTCCAGACGCGCCTTGCTGCCCCCTCTGCACGTTGTTGGTGGCCCAGGAACGGGCATACTTCCGGGCTGCAGGCTTCCAGTCGGCAAGAGGAATCCCCTTGCTATCCCTCCATCCGCGGGCAGAAAAATCATCAAAAAACGACTCTGCGCACCGTCTCAAATCATCCCCCTTGGGAGCCATAAGCTGGGCCGCCATGAAAAGCCGCACATCCTCCGCGCTCCACGGGAATTGCTCTATGCCTCGGCTTACAGGCAACTTCTTCGCATCCGCATCCGCATCCGTCTTCGTATCCGAATACGCATTCGCATAAGTAACGGGTTGAGGCGAATCGTTACGACCTGTTACGAATTTCCGCAGTTCGTATTTCTTATCGGAAACTTTCAGCACTTCGTAACCGTTCGGAAGCGGCCATTTGGGCATGGACTTCCCCTGCTGGTCGAACCCCAGAATCATCAAGTATGGCTTCTCATTGTGAGAATAAAGCAGAATAAGCCCCGCGGCCTCACACGCGGAGAGGCAGCGTTGAATATTGCACTCGCTCATCTTGTCGAGTTGGAGAGGATACAGCGCAGAACGGAGAATGGGCGTCCTGGCGTCATAAAGGCCGTAATCGTCTGCCACAGACATCAGGCGTCGGTAGAACACCTCGGCCTCCCACGAAAGGGAGGCGACGCGCCCTGATGTCAAAATAGCATCTCTGATCAATCGTGTTGGCATATCAAAAAAGCGTCAGTTGGGGGTTGTAGTTCATCCACAGGCATTCAATCTTCTTGCCGCCTTGCGTGTCGTGAGAGACCTTGCATTCCTTTCTCCACCCTTCCAGATGCCGGGCGTACAATTCGGAATCGTAGCCGGACAGAACTACCTTGCCTTTCAGCCCTTGAAGGAAAGCAAGAAGCCGCTCATGGTCTTGTTGATCGTACTCGTGCGCGTATCTTACGCGATTGCCCCGTGTGGACTGCACATAGGGCGGGTCAACGTAATGCAGCGTGTCCGGCGTATCGTACCGGGACATGACCTGCAGGGCGTCCATGTTGTTGATCTCAATGTTCCGGCGCCGGAGTTCCGCCGCGCATTCCCGCACTACGTCGGGATATTCCCGCCATGTCTGCGGATAGGGTGTTGTGTGAAGTAAGCCATTGCGCTTGAACCCCGGCTTATGGATGCCGCCGCCGTAGCTCATCATGCTATTGACAGCAAAGCGGAGAGCATCTTCAACAGGATCTTCCGCAATCTCAAATGACCGGGCATAGGCGGTTTGGGCGTAGGGCGTCAATTCCAACAGGCTGGCCAGCCGTTCGGATTTTTCCGGATCTCTCAACACCTCAAAAAAGTTCACGATTCGGTCATAAAGGTCATTATAGACCTCCATCCAGGCGGGCTGCTTATTCAGAAGAACGGCGGCGGAACCTCCGAACGGTTCAACGTAGATTTTGTGATGCGGGAAGAAGCTGATAATCCAAGGGGCAATGCGGTTTTTGCCTCCAAGATACCGGGCCACCGCCCTTTTACGGGGTGCTTTTGTGTTCATAAGACTGCCACCTTTCCATGCCCCTGATTCTGTAACGTGTACAGGAGGGGCGCTTCTTGGCTGTCCCACGCCACAAGGCAACTCGGCGCGTTGGGCTGGTTTCCGGGAGTCTCACCATCCGGGCGGCAAAAGCGGATGCGGCCCCGCCACAAAAACAGATACTTTGCACGGGACAACACGCACCGTTGGAACCAACGGGTATCAGACCTCATGAAAATGAGTGCCAGCCCTCCGCCCTGGTGCATGCTCATACGCTCCATGAACGCCTCCGCCTCATTCCCATAGGGGGGGTTCAGCCACACGCGCCCTTCCCAGGGCAGCAGGAGGCCGTTGTCTTCCACGGTGTAATTGATGCGGGCACAATCCCACGGGCGCACGGTAGCGGCGCAGGGGTCCACGTCGAACTGCCCCAGCAGGTCCAGGACGTAGCGCGGAGTGAGCCACACATTAGTGGTCGTCTCGGTTTTGGGTGTATTGAAGGTGTTCATTCTACCTCATTTCTCAACTTTGAAACCCATTCCCAAATCTCACGGATTGATTTTGTTCGAATACAGTCTCTCCATCCGTCTTCGTCACGTACCCCGAAAATGAAATATCCATCTGATTTTTCAAATTCTACATCTACGCCGGAATCTCCGAGGGATTCACACAAAGCGATCGTTGCGCGATAGTAACATGCGTTAATCAATTTCATCACTCGCCCTCCTTTCCAGTATCGCCGCTTGCTCGTCAGTGATATACTGCCAGCTCTGCGGCGGACGGGTCATGCCAATGGCAGAGAGCGGCACGGGGGCCGGGAGTCTCACGGGGTCCTGGATGCCCCAGGCGTAGCAGGGAAGATAGGCGCGGATATGCTCTTCCGTCACGCAGGCTTCTCTGATCAGTAAATCCAAGGCATCCCCGAATGGCATATGGCGCAAAGCCACATAAGAGACCATCCTACACTTGCCGATAACTGCCCACTCCCCGTCCTTGCCGGATTCATAAAGCCACAGCGTGACGTGTTCTCCGTGGGGGATGCGTGGCTTATTTTTACGCAGCTCCCATGTCTTTTGCCCGTCCATGATAAAACCGGAGAAAGGCCGACTGACGGATAAGAGGATGTTAATCATTGCTCCCTCCTTTCTGTTCAAACTCCCAAGGCCATGCAAGAACATCGTCGCAATCAATGATGAAGTATGTTCTATGACAATCTCGGATTTTAATTTCACCGCATTCTATGTTTTTGGAGACAATTGTGACTGGCGAAGGCCTAGACCCACAAAGAACCTCATCTCCCGGCCAGACCCTCATGATGGGAGGAAACAGGGAAACAAGCCTATCCATATCTTCAATACATGCCTTCTTGGTTTTCCAAAAATGGGAACTCTGGAAGAAACAATTGTAGCAACCAGCAACCCAGTCGGTTGTTATTCCATGGACATCATATCCTCGAATGGGTTTCAACGGTACACCGCAAATAGGGCATTTAGGCGTTTTCATTGTCCCTCCTTTCAAACACGATTTCCACCTGTCCGGCGCGGGTAAGATCATGCACGCGGCCAATCCCGGCGCAGTCTAGCGTCCTATCGTCAATCCCCATGGCCTTGCAGGCCCCGTCCAGATACGCCTTGCAGCGGGCCAGGCAATTATCCGCGTCTGGCTTCGGACCCTTGAAAAACCAGATCACCCGGTAGTGAGTGGGTACAAACTTCTGCCCCTTCAGGGCTTCCCAAGTGATTGCCCACGCCATCGTCCGGGCACGTTGTTTGGCAGACACCTTCTTCTTGTTTGCCACAATGGTCCCCCTCTGCGTGAGGGGAGTCTTGGCGTTAGGCGAGAGTTCCCGCGGCGTATGGGGCAAGGTAATGGTCAATGTGGTCATCATGCCGCACCTCCTTCCACTTCCTTCACGGATCCGTCAGAAACCTTCACTTCCGCGCATCCGGCCAGCGTCTTCCGCAGCCAGTTCTTGGACTCGGCCACCTTGGCGCCGGCATCCGCAGCCTTGCGCACGCCATGCACCAGCTTGTCAAGGTTGGTAATCCCTACCTTGCAGCAGCCTGTGAACGCAGCCGCCGTGATGCCGTCCGGGAATAAGCCGTTGAGGATTTGAAAGGCCGCAGCGGCATCCGTAATCGTAAACGCCTTCTTGCCGGGAGCCAGAACCAGACCGGGAATCTCCACCTCGGCTTTCAAATCTGCCTTCACCCTGGACTCCACGGAAGCCGCCCACCGCTTCGCCAGTTTGGCAAGATCGTAGGCTTCCCTCCGTTTTTCGGGAGACCATTCCTCCCAGGCTGCTGTCAAATCCCCGGACGTCACCTGCACCAAAGCCAGCTTCACCGCCGGGCAGGAAGACTGGGCCCGGCAATACCGGCAAGCCTTCTCGCTGGGCTTCAACGGGGCGTGCTCATCCTGTGCCTGCTCAATGCAGGCCCGGAAAAACGCCCGCGCCTGCTCCACGCTCTCGCGGGTGTACCGGCATACGGCAGGCTCCTTCCGGCTTGCGTAAGGCTGCAAAATGCACACAAACACCTCGTCCACAGCTCCCTCCTCAAACATATCCATCACCAGCACGGCCAGGGCGCTCAACTGCAAATTGCACTCGGCAGCCGCCACGGGGAGACGGCCGAACTTGTAATCAACCACGAAAGCCTTGCGTACTCCCACGGCAACCAAATCCGGCTTGCCGGAGAACAGACGGTCGCCGCGCTCAAACAACCTGAGTTCCCGATAACGGATGTACGAGCATCCCAGATACTTGTTGCACAGGGAGTCTTCCATCTCGCGGCACCAGGCCACGGCTTCGGCATCCTCCGGATTTTCCGGCGTCGTTCCATGTTCCATGCAGGCGTGCAGCATGGTTCCCAGGGCGGCGTCTTCGCTCTCTTCATCCACGGGGCACTTCTTCTCCGCTTGCCAGGATCCGGGGCAGAGGAAAAGCCGCTGCATCCCGCTCGCGCTGGGCCGTCCCTGCCGTTCGTCTTTGACCATTTCCATTGCGTCCATCGTCGTCAACAGGTTAGGGGTTAATGATCAAAAGAACCAAAGGAGGGCATATCCTCCGGCACATCCAGGCCAGGAATGCCGTCTTGCGGCGCCGGCGTAGCCACAGGCGGCGGGGCTTGCGTTGTCCTGGGGTCCGTCTTCGGCAGGGCGGGCTCCTTGGCGGATTGGTCGTCATCCGGGAACACGTCCTTCACCCGCACCATCCCGTCGGCAATGCTGTTGTACACCTTCCCCAGCTTCACCACCTCCGGCCTGGTGGTCTCTTCCAGCTTGTGCCCCAGGTTGGCTTCCAGTTGGGCACGGGAAACGCCGTACTCCAGAAACTTCGCCTCCATAGAGCGAATCATGTCAGCCAGGGGGCGGGAATCTCCATTCTCCAGCGTCTTCTTAGTTGCCGCCAGGGCCTCTTCCGTCAGCCACCCGGGAAGAACCTGTAAAATGCAGGCGCGGATTCGACGGGAAGCCATGTTCGCGCACAGCTCGTACACGTCCCGTTCGCTCTCCAGGGCAACACGTTTCATTACCTTCTTACCGCCCTCATACTCGTTCTTGTCACGGGTATGATTCACAGTAAAGGCAATCTCGCGGCGTACGTTGGTCTCCTTGTCAAAGCAAAACGCCACACACTCGGAAACCATGCAGCCCTTGCCGTCCGCTCCCTTTGGATCCCAGTGCCGGGCAACCTCCTTCCATCCGGCCTCCGCATTCCCCCAGGCCCCGATCAGCGCCTCCGCCAACCGGATGCTGGGTCCCTCCACCGTCGTTCCCCCGCGGGGAAAAGCATACGTGGCGGACTGCGCCAGCGTCAGCCGGGAACAAGCCTGGTTCATGCGGGCCGTCACTTCGGCCAAATCCCGCGGAAACTGCTTGGCAATCCAGATGGACGCTAGCACGGAAGTAACGGCTGCATTGCTCGTCATGGCAGCCAGGGCCCCGCCTCCGGCGGAAGCCTGAACGGCAAACGGATTGCCCGGCGCTTGATTGGAAAGTTCGTTTGTAGTATTGGTATTCACGTTATTAGTATTCTATTGGTTAGCTATTGATAACAGGCCGGGGTTCGGTTGCCGCCGTCCCCGGCCAACTGAATCAGTCTTGGCACTCCTCGCACTCGCAGCCAGCGATTCCGAGCATGGCGGCAATGGGGTTCATCTGATCCTTCATTTTCTCTTTCCTTTGTGCCTCAAGGAATAAACGAACTCCCTCCCCTATGGTTTTTACATTGGAATCAAAGCATTCATTTGCTTTAAGGAGGTAGCCACAGGCTCCCGTCCAAGTATAAACCGTGGTATTTGCTCCATCCGACACAAACACGGCATTAGAAGCTCTGAATATCCGAAGGATTTCTTCTTCATTTTTAAGAATGGCTGTAACGACAACATTTCCGTCGTAACGGCCTACCAAATCCATGACATGATCAATCGCTTTTCGGAGTTCTTCCTTCGTAACGGGCGCTTGTTCGGCAGCGGTATCACAGCAGCAGGCTTCGTCGGGCGTGCAGAGCTGTGCATTGTTTTCTTCGGTGGTATTATTCACTGTATTGGTTTTCTATTGGTTATTGCTTTCCACGATCCGCGTGGAGCGGGACGGTTTTTCCAAACCGTCAAAAGCTTTCATGGGGGAGGGAGACTCCGGGCAAAACCCGGAATGCGGGCTCTTGCCGCCCTGCAGCTCGGCGTTATCCAGCTCCACCGCCAGCCAGAACAGGCTTACAGCGGAAAGACCAAAGGAGCAGGCTCCCAGAAATTTGAAAAAACTCTTCATGCCGCAGCCCCCTTTCGTCTTCTGCGCGGGGGAAGAATATTCATATTCACTCCATTCACTTGAGGCTTCTGTGCATGATCCTGCTGATGGATATAGCGCCATACAGACAGGGCAGGGAACTCATAGGGGCATCCGGCGCTTCCTGTTCCGGGCAATGCCTGAATGCTGCCGTCCTGGACAAGGGCAAGAATACGCTCTCTTCCCCAGCCCGTCATGAACCTCACGTCATCCAGAGTGACAACTACCTTGCCACGGAAGGCGGCAATCGCCTGCGCTTCGTCGGAATCAGGCAATAATCCCACGCTCGCCGCCTCCGGGGAGGAAGGAACAGGAGAAGAAGCAGCCTCCTTAAGAACCCTGGCTATGGTTTCCAGGGCATCCGCCAGACTCTTCAACGTTTTTTCATTCGTGCTCATGTTCGGTTAATTAAAATGGCCGCCCGAACGGGATTTAATGCCCCGCGCCTGCCAGACCGTATTACTCTTTTCCGTTTCGATTTGTGTTTTGGTTTCAGGCCCCACCTGGGCCGGGCGATTAGTTAAAGCTCGTGCCAGCCGAGCAGCTTCAATTCTTCGATAAGGGCTTCTTCCATGGTTCAGTCGATATGGCCGTCAGGGTTGTCGCACTGCGCGGCGTGGTCCACTTCCCACTGGTCAATCGCCAGCGTCAAATCGTCCATGAGGCCCTCCGCTTCCCGGATGGCGACGTATTCTCCATTCACCCGGATGCACCGATCTTCGTTGTCGTATTCGATAATCATCATTGTTAGGTTTGAAATAGTTATGGTTATCGGGTACTCTCCTGTGCATGCAGCCATTCCAATTTCTTTCGCAGTTGATCGACCTCGTAACTCGAAAGGAAACAACAGCCATCATCATGTGCGCATGCGCCCTTATCCTCTGGCTGCCCGAGCAAATGGCGCAATGGCTTCACATTCATGAATGGCGCAACCAGTATGGCCACATGATAGGGTGCGCCTTTCTTGTGAGCTTCAGCAGCCTTGTTGTAATAATCAGTAAGCGGGCTTTTACCGCTGGGGTATATATGTTCGAGCTCCGGAAAAAGAAAAGGATGCGTCAACGCCAAGCGTCCCAGGAACGAGCGAAAGAAGAACGTGTGAAGCAAACCCTCCAAACTCTCACTGAAGATGAGAAGAAAATCATCTCCAAATACACCTCGGATCACACGATCCATCAGTATCTTGATCCTTACAACCCAATCTCCTTGGCGTTGACTAACAAAGGCATCATCACTCCTGACGGAGTCATTTTCCTGTGTGACGGATGGAAGCAAACCTTCCTTCTCACCCCTCCTGCCATCAAGCATATTTATGGAGATCACGAGGTCAGGAGCATGTAGCAAAAGGTTTCCTCTCATGCCGCCGGCTTCTTGGGGTTCTTTCTCCACTCTTTAAACGCATCCAATTCTTCTTGTTTTAGCCTCGTGTTCTTCTCAACCAAATCATTCTCTTGATTAGCGAAGAAAAGTGCTTTCTCTAGCAAGGAGATAGTCTCTTCATAACTATTGATGAAAAAGTTAGGGTTAATATTCTTGGCAAAACTATTGAGTTTCTCGGAGGCTTCCTCCAGGTAATGTTCCTTTAAAAGGGAGTAATCTCCAGCGGTCAGGCGGTTTATTTGTTCTTTATCCATGCTGTTTGTCGTTTTGCGGTTTCGGTTTTCTTTGCATTAGGGGGGGGGGAGGGGACGGGTTGCTAAAACCTGTCATTAAAAAATCACTTGATGCTTTTTTCAAGATTTAGCTGGCGCTCAAGGTTGCTAAAACCTATCTCCAAAAAAAGAGAAATTTGAGCTGATACGCTCCGATGCTCTTTTTTGGCTAGTTTTGTCAGTCTTTCAGCGGTTTCAGGGGTTAGTCTAACCGTTACTACTTTTTTTTCCCTTTGCTTCTCTGATTTCGGCTGCGATTCTTTCATAATCTTCTGGGTCTAAAGTAACTTCCCTCACCGCACGTTCGATCAAGATACTAATGAGTGCGGCCATGCTGATGCCGTGAAGCTTAGCCAGTTTTTTAACCTGATAATATCTTTCTCGCGTGATGTAGGTTGCGAAAACCCGTTTCGTAGGGTCGTGCTGATTGGGAGGCATGAGGACAATATGACGCAGGTTGCTAAAACCGTCAACACTTTTTTTCATTTTTTTCACCTTGTCGGCTCCCTGGAAAAATTTTACCCTCAAGACATGTTTTCAGCAAACAGTGCACAGGCAAGCAAATAATCAAAGGAGCCTGCTCGGTTGCCCTGAAAACCCTCGAACTTGAAGAAGAAAAGAAGATGAATAATTATGGGGAAAGAGAAATATAATGTCTTCCTTAGTTGGGCAGGAACTGATAGTTTAAGCCATCGTATAGCTAATATTTTGCTTGATATCTTACCGGAAATTCACCCAGAGTTCAAACCATTCATCAGCAATGAAATATCAAAAGGACAACCGGGCTTCACCGCTATTCATAATGCCATGAATCAAGTAAAAGCCGGAATTGTTTGTGTCACTGAAAAATCTCAACACCAACCATGGCTCTTGTATGAACTTGGCTACCTCCACGCAAAAACAGGGGCGGTGTGTCCATTATTGGTTGGGTTAGACTCCCCAATTCCTCCTATTAACTCCATTCAATACACCACCTTGGTTAAGGATGATTTTGTGAAAATGATTAGAACTGTTACTCAAAAATGTGAATTAAATGATAGTTCAATAGAGAAAAGAATAAATTCGCAATGGTGTGATATTTATGACAAAATTCATCAAGCTATTCAACTTTTCAAAACGGAAGAGCAACATCGGAAACAACAAGAATCCATGTCAGATTTTTCTGATAGAGAAAAACCGCCGACAAAAACAATAAACGATGTTTTGAGATGGAAAAAAGTTAATAAAACAACTTTTCCCTTTTATAAAAGAATTATCAACGGAGAAGGGGATGGAAAAGAAACATCTGTTCCCTGGATTGATGTCTATGTGGCAGAGCCTTTTGTAGATAATGCTTCGCCTCTGTGCATTACTCCATTATTATTACACTATACGTTTTTTGATCATTATGTGAAGGATGGTTATAAACTTTTCTTTCTAAATGAAGAAGGCAAATCTCTGGAATATGAACACGAAATGAGTGATTATGAGATGTTTGTTCTCGAAACGTTTTATGAACAATATCTTAAAGAGGTTGATGAAGCTCAAGCCCCATTTCCTTTTTCGCCGGATGAGGAAAAAAAGAGGAACAAGGCTGCTGAAAAGAGGAAAAAAGAGAAAAATGAAAAAATGCGGAACAGGTTTCAACGCGCAAAAAAACTCATACCTGATTTTTCTAACTTGAAAGAAAGTGTTCTGGAATCTACTATAGGGAACATTATTTTTTCAAACGATAAGTTAGACGGCCTAGACGATTTTAAATTTATAGAACAAATAGTTGAAAATTTAAAATCATTAAATAAACTCACCGCATCCAATACCAAATAAATATAACCTGATCTATACATACAAACCCTGGAAAGGTGGGAGAAAGCTTAAATAGGGAAAAATGAAAGCTAAATCTGAAATTTGGTGGATCATTGGAATCTCTTTTATAGTCTTTATACTTACATTTTTTTTCAGTCCTATTCTCTCATATCTAACGGGTAATTCTCAACCCACATGTGCTGGTGGATTTGGAGATCAATATGGTGTCTTAAACACTTTTTTTACAGGATTAGCCTTTGTTGGTCTTATTGCTACTATTCTTTTACAAAGAAAGGACTTGGAGTTACAGCGTAAGGAATTAAAACGACAATCTGATGAATTTTCAATTCAAAATAGACTGTTTGATATACAGAAATTTGAAAATCTTTTTTTTAAGTATATTGAGCATGTCAACTATTTAAGAAAAGATATATTCATTAAATATGATTCAGAAAATAAGGCAATTTCAGATATTATTAAAAATTTTAGAAAGTGCGTGCAAAATATAAGAACAGCTACGCATTTTCCTCTTGAAAATTTTATACACCATAAAGAAGAATACAATAAAAGCTGGATCGCATTTGAGAATAGCTACATTGATATGATCCCATGGGTAATTGGTTTTTATGGAATGATGGGCTATATATTAAAATCAGATTTTTTAACTGAAGAAGAAAAGAACTCGTATATTGGAATTATTTTTTCTATTACGCCTCCACAACAATTAGAGATTCTTCAAATTATGGGGATTATTTCAAATAGTGAAGAACAAAATAAAATAGAAAAAACACTTGAAAGAAAATGTTTTTTTCGTCCTTCAAAATTTATCTTTTTCGGAGAAAAAAATATTCATCTGATAAAAAATGGAATAGGTTATGGAGAAAGTTGGTTCGATGCACATTTAAGCATTTATATGAAGAAAAAATAATTTTTCTAAGATTTATATTTTTAATTTTTGTGTCTTAATCTATATCAAAAATAAATTCATACAATGATTATGATCAAACTACTTGCCTGTGTCTGTTCTATTGTTTTTTTGTCATTTATTTCTGCAGGTATGCCTTTGGCAGAAATTCAGCCCTCTGTAAAAGTAGAAGCTGCACAAAAGAAATACTGGATTAGCTCAACCGGAAAGACACATAACTCTTCTTGCCGATACTACAACAACTGTAAAGGGTATTGGAGTGATACTGGCAGTGGCAATAACTGCAAAATTTGTGGGGGAGCAAGTAAATAATATTCTACTATTATGAAAAAAATCCACATTGCAACACTTTATTTGTTTGGAATTATTGTCTCTGTTTCATTGAGTGCAATATCCTTTCAACTCCTAGAAATTGGAGAAAATTTGCAAAGAATAAGCCGTGATCTTGATAGAATATCAACAGGCCTTAGTAACCTTAATTTTACTCTTGAGCATATGAAGTAATTAACGGTATTTCCGTATCCTTTCCCTCCTTTCCTTCTTCTCCTGCTTCTCGTCATTCATGGCGCGCTGAAGGAAGGGGCGTAGCATATTCCCGACAGCGGAAAAAGATTGAAGCGTACCGCTCAACGTGCTGGTCCACTGCATCGTGCTGTTGACGCCGCGGCCTAGTCCGGTTCCTGCCGCCCCAAGGCGAACAGTATCGGCAATTGCCAGAGCCATTTCCTCACCGCTCATCTTATCCGCATCGCTGAACTTCCTGACGCAGCGCATCCACCCACGGAAGTTAAACAGCATGTCATCCAGCAAGCCGGTCTTAATGAAGCCCTTATTCTTCCCTGTAATCAGCTTGTTAAGCTGGCCGCTGACTTCCTCCAAGGTCGGCCCCAGAATGGGCAGCGTATTCAGCAGACCAAGACCGGACAACCCGGTGAGGGCATTGTAAACCAGCCACTCCGGCAACTCGTCATCATCCGGTCCGTTGCCCCGCATCAAATCCAGCAGCATCAAAATAACCTGCTCAACGCCGGACATCGTGGAAAGCCACAGCATCTTCCTGCCGAACCTCTTGACCACGCCGTCTCCTTCCGCGCGGGACTTCTCCCCAATGGCCGCGGTCATGCCCACCTTGTTGAGCATTTCACCGCCCATGTAGCAATTCATCCGCACCCACAGATTGTTTTTCCCAAGAGCCGACATCATAGAACGCTGCGTCAGCCGCTGGGGCTGCCCCACAAGCTCCAGGGCATTCTTCACCGTTCTGTCGCAAACCTCTTCCATCTGATCCTCCGTCATCGGAACGGCCGCCGCGCGGTTCTCCTTCTCCAAATCCTGCCAGGTCAGGTTATACAGCGCCGTCATGCTGGCGCAATTAGACCACACATCCACGTGCTCAAGAGCCTGTATCCCCACGCGGGCCAAGCCGGCCATCCGCGTCCACTTCGCATTGGCCCCCATGCGCATCAGCTCCACAAACACACGGTCATCCTTAAACCTCGCCTGGAAAAACGGCTTGCGCAGCATCTCGGCAAACGAAATCCTGCCCGCGCCCGCCCGGTCCAGCAGCAACTGCTTCATCACTCTGGCCGGAGACTTGAACGCCGCCGCGTGCATCAGGGCGGAAGGCTGCTTGGCAATCGTCGTCAGGGCGGCGGACAACACGCTGACGGCATGCGCATTCTGAATCATGCCCAGCAGGCTGCCCATGGTGCGCTGCGTCACCGCCTCCATCACCCCGGCGCCGTCAAACAAATCAATCATCTGCTTGAGGGAAGAGAACAACCCATCCCCAAGCCTCTGCTTCAAAGCCCCCGCGAACTCCTTATTGGATAAAAGACGCCTCCACCTGGCCGTCATCCTCCCCATGACCAGATAATTATTCTGCTGGGTGCAGGCGGCAAGGAACACATTGCTTGCACCCAGGCTCAAATCCACTTCGTGCCTGTGGTCCACGCGCTGAATCAGCATTCCGTACCGGGCGCCAGTTCCCATCTCTACATCCAGAGCATCCCGGTTCTGGTTAATGCGGGAAGCATCATGGAAGCGGCTCATCCAGTAATTTGTCTGCGCGGGAAAAGGAACCCCTTCGCGCCGTTCAAACTCTTCGGCAACCCCGCTTTCAGAAAGAAGATCGCGCATCTTGTAACCGTAGGCCAGCGCGTCGGCGCCCACCTTCCGGCGCAAAGCATCCAGCACCTCCGGCGTGTACCCGTTCATGCGCGCGTTCTCTGCGTAAAAAGGCTGCTCATACGTGAGAATAACATTAAGAAACTGGTCCGGGCTGGCTTCAAGCGGTTCCTGCTTCTCTATGAATTCACGCCTCACCTGGACGCGCTCCCGCTTCCGGCCCTTCTTCCCATCAATGCGCGGCGAAGGATTCAGGGCGGAATGGACGGCCTCCTTCAGCGGTAGCACATCATCCTCTTCCACCATGGCTTCCACGGCCCACCTCTTGCTCTCCGCCTCATCCCTCATCCGGTCCCGTTCTGCCTGCCGTTCCTCCCTGCTCATGGAAAGCCAGCGCTGGGCTTCCTCCACGGTCAAATCCAGGGAGTGAACTTTTACCTTCTCCCTCACAATCCCGGTCTTGATCGTCTTCTTGAGGCCCTGAATAAAATTGGCCCTCTGCCTCTCCGTGTCCAGTCCCAGTTCCTTCTTCATAAACACCGCCAACCGGTTGTTAATATCCTTCTCCCTGGCCGTCAGGATGACGTGGCCGTCAGCCACGGCGTCCAGCGTTTCCCGGGCCAGATCCTTCATGACGCCGGGCATGCCGCTCATGGCATACATCGCCTGGGAAAAACTCATCAAATGGCGGCCAATAATCCCGAACTTTCGGAACGTCCTTTCCTCCTTCTCCGTCATTTGGCGCATCTTCGTGGCATCCGCCCGGCCCAGAACCGCCGCGGCATCCATCGCCACCTTCTTGAGGCGCCTCTTCTCGTCCTCCAGCCTTAATTCCCACACATTCCGTTCCGCCAGAACCAATTCCCGGAGACTCTCCCCAGCCGCCCTGACGGCGTCCAGGCTCATGCTCTCCAAAGCCCCATACACGGACCAGTCCAGCAGCTCCAGGGAAATGCGGTCATGATCGGCTTCCGCCAAATCGTCCCCCGCCAGTTGAACATTCAGCCGCTCCATCTCTTCCGCCTTCTTCTCCGCCGGCGCCTCCATCATGCGGGTAATCCGCGCCACCCTCCGGTAAGCGTCGGCATTCATCAGCCCCTTCTTCAGCTTGCCAGTCTTCGGATCCTTGCGCGGCCTGATAAAATCCAGCAGCTTGCCGATACGCGCCATCTCTTCGTCTTTAAGCTGCTTCTCCAGCTGGGCCGCGCCCTGATTCAACATATCGCGCACCACCTCGTCCAGCTTGCGGCCGGCATAATCCCTCACCAGCGTATCGCGCACCTCCTGCCGGGCCTGTGTTTCCAGCCGTTCAAGCTCATGCTTGCCGTACAATCCGCCCTCGGCGGCCTCCCACGCAACCCCGCGGGCGGAAACATCCACGGCATCGGACAGCTCCGTTTCCAGGTCTTCCTTCAGGGATTCCAGTTCCTGGGCGTTCAGTTTCCCGTAGGCAAGAATCTTCCCGCTCTCCAGCATCCGGGCATACACCTCCACATAACGCATCTGGGCGGTCAGACGCGGGCGGTAGCCCTTGGCCGCGTACTTGTTCATCATGCCAAGCAGCGCCTGGGCCTGGCCCATCTCCCGCGCTGCGGCTTCCACGCCCGTGTTTCCGGCAAACACGCGGTTAAACCGCCGCACCGCCGTACGCACATCTCCGATCAACTGCTGTATGACCCGCTCCTTCAGGTGCGGCGCGGAATCCAGGCCGTCGTCCATCAGGGCAAGGGACATGGTGGACACGGGGGAACCTGCCTGCATCTGTCGCCCGTCGTCAAAGCGCAGCCGCACGTCATTGATATTGACAACGCGCGCCCCAGGTGGTAGGGAGGAAACATCTCCCCTGCCAGCGGTAGAGGCTAGAGTTGCGGTTTCACTCTCTTGACCTCCCGGGAAGGCATCCGGAACCGCATCCGGGTTTGCAGGTCGTTGTGACCGATCAACACGCGTCTGGTTCTTGCCAGCGATCCGCTCTGCAAGGGGGAGTCTCTTTCCGTTTGGTTTCTTGGAACTGGCTACTGGGTGTGCTGTGACGATGGAATAATACCCCTCCTTTCTAGCCAATTGTAAAACCATCCAGGCAGACGGCTTCTTGCCTTTCACCAGCAACTCCCGACCGGGGGAAATTTCCCACAGTTCGCTTACATTAGCCAAGATGCTGGACAAAAACCGTTCCGGCGTAGTTTTCGCCCACAGCCCGTCTAAATCCCTGGACGCGGCAATGTGCGTCAGGCCGTAGCCCTTGTGGAAAGCGGCATCTTCCCCCACCAGCAGCCGCACCGGCATGGAGGGTTGCCCCTTACGCTTGGGGATAGTGAACCAGTCCGGGTTCCCGTCAGGTCGGGTGATGAAAGCTTCCGGCCTCAACACCGTGCCATCCGCGTCCAGGGCAGTGACGGAAAAGGTGGTTTCAGCAGGGGTGTTTATTTGCGTACCCCCCTTATCTTCCTCTGGATCCGTCACGGAAAAAGTCACGTAATTCCCGTTCTCCTGCCTGACGTGCGTCAGCGCGGCAAAGAACCTGTCAAACAACGGAGCGAACTTCTCCATCTCTTCATCCGTCGGGTACGGATAACGGTCAATCCCCGTGGATTCAAAAAACTCCCTGTCTATCTCACTAAATACCTCCTTGCTCTGGTACGCGCTCAAATACTCATTCCGCAGCCCCGCGTCCCCGGCCTTCTTCACCATGTACGTTTGGAACGCTCTTGCCGTCATTTCTATATTGGAACCCCAATAATCTTTGCCCATCGCCACACTGCGGGCGGCATACTTGCTTCGCTGAATCGCATGGACCAGCTCTGCAAACGCCCGGCCTGCGTCCTCATTCATGCCGGGAGTAGAATATTGATAATCATATTGAAGTCCCCCATTCTCAGTCCTTCGGGCAGAGTTCGGCGCAATCCGGCTTTGGGTATGATCGCTGGCGAGCTCCATATTCATTCCCGCATGAGTACGCATGAAATAATGATCCAGCGCATGCCACCACTCGTGCGCCAGGGAACCATCCCCCTTCTTGCGGGTCAGGTTGATGCTCACGTCATTCAAGCGATAATGAGCCGAATAACGCCCTACGCCGCTCGCACCGAACTGGAACCCAAGACTGCCGTTCAAAGAAATCGCCCTCGGTGGAATCCCCAGCAGATGGGCCAAATCCAAAAAAGCATCATACGTCGCATTCAGCTTGGCCTGGCGTTCCGGACCGCTCACCCAATTCCCGTAAGTAATCCCGTTAATGCCGAACGTTTCCATCAGCATCGCGTTATCCACGTTCTTCCCGTTGCGGTAATCTTCCCCCACACGTTCAGAACTCACCTCAAGCATGACATCCGGTTTCCGGGCAATTCGTCTTAGCTTCTCCTGCAGCTCGTCCATGTGCTCATTCATGTATTCCCGCGCCTCCTGCCCGGAAGCCAGGCCATCCTTGAGCTTAATGCGCGCGTTGCCGGGCAAATCCCGGCAAATAAAAAACTCGCCCTTCTTCGGTCCGCTGTTGTAATAACGAATCGTCAGCTTCACGTCCTTTCTCTTCTTTTCGCTCTTTCCGTCTTCCCCTTCCTTCTTCTTCGTTTCATTCTCAAGAGCCGACTGCACAGCCGCCGCCACGCGGAAAGCTTCAATCGCTTCTTCCTTTGTGTCATACATGCGGCCGTCGCCATCACCTGAAATCACAATCCTGCTTTTCATGTGACGCTCCACGCGCCACTTCTTTTTTTTATCAGGGTAACTGGTCCATGCAGACAGCTGCATTCCCATCGCCTTCAAGCAATACGGATAACCCAGCTCTCTGAACAAATCCACCTGACGTTCCCACTTCTCGCCCTGCTTGGCCAGCGTCGCAAAAAACTCTTCCGGTTTCAACGAACCTTCCAACAACTCCGCCGTGCTGCGGCGGTACATCTTCATGGCATTAAGCCACTCTTTCCCAAAGTAAGATGCCTTTCTCCCCCTGGGCTTGTCCGGCAGCAAATTCCGGATCAACGCCACGGCCACAATCACATCCTGACTCACGCCGTCATTGGCCAGCTTCTCCCAATCGGGTTCCGGGAAATACTTACTAGCCGTCACCTTGCTGAAATCCTCCGGCATCTCGGCCTTCAGCGGCTCGGTAATCCTGTCGCTGTACCTGTCCTTGTGCGCCTTGATCTCACGCCCCGCATCTTCCAGCTTGTCGGGAGCGGGCTTCTGTTCGTCGGCAGGCTGGGCCTGCTGTTCCTCCCGGCGGCCTCGCTTCCGCGCCATCCTGCCGGCGGCTTCGGACGCCTCCGTGCCGGCCTTCATCTCCTTCACCTCTTCCCGCGCCTGGAAAAAACTGCCGACAACTCCCACCGGGTTCTTCCCGTCCCACTCCGCAGCGCGCCCCGGGACATCCAAATCAGCCTCAAACGCGTCAAAAGAAGCGTCCAGCAGATCCAGCCTTTTCATCGCGTCGGCCACCGCCTCCGCCGTGGGCAGATCGATGCCAAGCTCCCGCTGGGCGACGGCGCGGGGCTGCTCCCCTCGCACATCCTGAAGGCGGGAAACAGCCTTGCGAATCTCCTTGCGGGCAGCCACGACATAGCGGGCCTGTTTGCGCATCGCATCCGCGTCCGCCCCGGGCGCGGCTTCCCAGGCCCGCGTCAGGGCAGTCAGGTACTCCAGGCTCGCCTTCCTGTCGGCGGCCTTCTGATCCAGATAAAACCGCTGTCCCTCCTGCGTGGCGGCCGTCTCTACGGCGGCGTAGGCATCCGCCGCGGACATGGCGCCGGAAAGAACATCCCGCGCCACTTCCGGCGCCGCCTTCTCCAGAATCGTGACAGCCTGCCGGGCCTTCTTGCCCAGCTTCCCCAGGGCGGACCTGTCCGGCAGTCCGTCCGGGTACAGGTAGCGGTAATACTCCAGGTAGTCCCGGACGGAAAAAAACTTCGGAGCCATGCCGGCAAGAGCTATCTGTTCCAGGGCGCGGCCGCGGGCCCAGGCTTCGTTGCGGGTGGCGTCCGCATCCCACACGCGGACCTTCACGCTACGCGCCTGATCCTCCTGGCGCAGCAGGTCTCCCCCCATCATCACCTCCATGCGGCCGTCCTCGAGCCGCAGCGCTTCAGCCATGCCGTCCGCGGCGGCAAACCTGGAAAAAGGCCATTCGGGAAACACCAGGGAGGAACAAGGAACCATCCCGATCACGGAACCCTCCACGCCGTCCTCCGCATACCGTCCTCCTTCCAGGCCTCGGCCCTTGCCTTCTGGATCAACTTCCACCACGCTTCCGGGGGGAGGCACAAACTGCCCGCTCTCCGGATCCGCATCGGGCACCTCTTCGTTGGCTTCCGCCGGGATGGTTTCGCCCGTGACGCTCTCTTCCGCAGGAATCTCCCTGGAATCTTCCCCCATGACGCGCTCCCATTCCGCCTTCTCGCGGGCGGCATCCTTCTTGCGCCACACCTTCAGCTCATCCTTGAACTCCGCAGCAAGGGCGGCCGTTTCTTCGTAATACGCAAGCTCTTCCGAAGGGGCCATCGTCAGCCGGTCCCTCTTCTTATCTCCCTCCGCAACCTCCTTGCGCAACCGATCCAGCAGCTTTTGATAATCCTTGCTTCCTGCGGGCGCCCATTTCGGCTTATAAACATTACCCCGGGCATCGTATCGGGCAACTTCATCCGTAACGCCAACCTTAAAAAGATTTTTCTCAATATCGTAAATATCCTCGGCATGTCTCAACTGGTATCGAGCCTTCACAAACGCACGCCATCTTGCTGACCTGGGATAAGCATCACGGACATTCCCGCCCTCCGCTTCCGTTCCCTCCTGTTCAGCCTCTTCCAATTCCTCCCGGATGTCTTCCACGGTCCGGGTGCCGTTGGCTCTTCGGTACATGCGGGCCTCTTCCACGGCGGCCACATTCTCTGCCGTAACCCGGCTGTTGGTGTACAAATCCGCCAGCTCATGACCGGTTTCCCGCAGCAGTCCGGCCAGCGTCCCGCCCTCCTTCTGCCAGGCGCGGCCCGCTTCCGTGTCCGCCCACTTCGCAAAGCCGGCGCCCATATCGTTAAGAAACTTCGCCTGGATCAGTGCGGAATCCATGAACTTCACATGCCGCATCGCCGCGTCATTCAAGCCGTACTCCCCGGCCTGCCGATAAAACGCGCTCTGGGCCAGGTGGGAAAAATACTCTGTCACATTCATCAGGGACGGTTCCGCCTTCTCCAATCCGGGCATCATATCCCTGCCGGTAGCCGCCAGCACCTGCCGGCGCACTTCCCGCATCTCCCGGTGCATGGCGGAAAGCCAATCCTTCCCGGCATCCGTCAGGGCGCCCCGGCCGTCCATGCCTCCCTCCTTCCTCAACTTATCCACCAGCATGCTTTCCACCACATCCTCCGCCAAATTCGTGGAAAGGGTATGGCCCGGATTATACACAATGCGGCTCGCCGGCCCCTCGCCGGCCGTCAGCCGGATGGCCGCCGCGCCGCCTTCGCCCGCCAGCAGCCGGGAAGCGCCGGCCGTATCGCCGCTTCGGGCCTCCCACTGCAACCGCTTCATAAAACTTCCCTCCATGGAACCCACGGCGGCATTGCTCACTCCGGGCAGCACGCTGCGGCCGTTCTCTCCCTCCCTGGCCGCCGCCTCGGACAAAGCCCGCAGCACGTCAATCGTCATCGCCCCCTTGCTCCTGGCCAGCTCGGCGGCCACAGGTACGGAACTCTCCGTCAGCGGCAGGGTCCTGGCGTAATCCTTCTCATTCACCTTCGCGGCCATGTCCAGATTCAGCGCGGCGGACCGGATGGCCTTCATCCGCTTCAATCCTTCGTTCCCAATGGCGTACTGGGAATAGGCCGCCAGCTGCTCGTCCGTCCACTCCACCTTCTTCACGGGCGTTTCATACCCTTCCGGCATCTTCCCGTCCTGCCAGGAAGCGCGATCCTTCTCCGCCTGTTCGGTGTCCTCCACGGTCACCACATTCTTGCCCGTCAGGCCCTCTTCCACATCCAGCACCCCCTGTTCCCGCAAGGCCGCCTTCAGCACCCCTTCCTTCAACGCCACCTGCGCGTCGATGTCGCTCATGAACAACTCGTGATTCTTCTTCAACCGGTCACGCAGTTTCACCGGATCCTCGTTCACTACTTCGGTTTCATAAGCATGGCGGTACTCGGCCTGCAGCTTGTCGTCCAGTTCCCGCAACTTGGAGGTGTTGAGGTCCCCTCCGATTTGCAGCAGGGCGGCCTGGTTCATGGCGTCCTCCGTCATCGCCGCCAAACGGGCGGCCGTCTCCGGCTTCAGCCCTACGGTCATCAGATTCTCGCGGTTCCGGGAAAACTCCCGGGCCGCCCGCGTATCGGCGGAAAGCCCCATCAACCCCAGGGCCGCGCAATACGCCACAGTGGCCGCGCTCTGCCGTTCGTCCTGGATATACTCCCAGGCCGTGGAAAAAGGCTTCCACTCCGGGGCGTCCATCTTCACGCCCAGGCCGCGCATCCCCTGAATCGTCAGGTAGCTTCCCGTCTGGCTGATCACCTCTTCGCCTATCAGTTCGCCCAGACTTTCCGCCGCCACGCGGTCCCCCAGGTAGCGCAGAAACCAATTGCTCTGCACGGCAGCGGCCGCTTTCCCCACCACAGGCTTGCCAATTAGTCCCAGCGCCGCCTTATCCATCAGCTTCCCAACAAAAGGAACCTTGCGCACCGCGACGCCGAAGCTGCCTTCCGCCAGGGCGTCAAAGCCGCCCGTAATCAACCCGTAAAGCTCGGCATTCCGTTTTCCTTCCGCGTGAGCCTGGGCAATGCTCCGGTTCATGGAGGCAGGGGCGAAAGCGGCTATGGACAAACCGCCGCTAACCAGACCAGCCAGAACGGCGGGGGAACTGTCGCCGGTAATCGTTCCCAATTCTGTAAGGGATCCGGCCAGAAACCCGGCCTTATCCGCCGCGCTCAACCGGGTGTCCTCAAGACGGGACAAAGCAAACTTCAACTTTTCCACGCGCGGATCCTCGTACAGTCGCCGGCGGGTCTCTTCCTCCTGCCGCTTCTCCGTCAAATACCCCTCCAGCGTCAGGGGCTTCCCGCCTGTCAAAGCGTTTCGCACATCAAGAAATTCATGAAAGGGATCTTTTCCTGTGTAACGCTGCAGGAAATCGTCACTATCCGTCCACCAGCGTTTCAGGGCCTCGCCCATATTGCGCACAAACCGGCTGTCAATCGTCTGCTGACCCTGTGCGTCCGCGTCCAGAGCCAGCATCATGGCGCCCATGGCTCCTTCATCCAACTGCCCGTCTTCGTCGGAAAGGACGTTCACCAGGTGGGAAATAAACTCCCGCGTCACTTCGTAGCTGTTGCCCATGTTGGCCCGCGCCTGCTGCTCGGCTTCCTCTTCCGTCTTCGGCTTGCCCAGATCCATGCCCAGAAACCGGTAATAACTTCCATCCCTGTTCTCTTCCCGGACAATCCGTTCCGCCTCCGCCCGGACAGCTCCTTCGTGAACTCCGCGGGAAACTCCGCCGCGGTTCACGCCGCGGAGCAGGTCAACGGCCGCATGAGCCCGCTGCAGGCTGGCCGTCACCTTCTCCGCCTGACCGTAGCGAGTAGCCTTCTCCATCATATCAGGGGAAAGGGTCTTCCCCTGCAGGACGGCTTCCGGAAGCGCCTTTTCCAGTTCCCGTCCAAACTCTTCCAGGCCTCGCTGAAACTCCGCCTTCTTCTGCTGGTAGTCAGCATACCTCTTGCGTGTCTTGCTGGAAAAATCATCCCATACGGCGGCATACCCATCGTTGAGAAACTGCCTGCCAGCCTCCGGCATCTGCTCGCCGCGAAAATGGAAATACATCTCCGGCACGTCACGGAAGCGGGAACCGTACAATGCCTTCATCACCTCCCGGCCCATGTACATGCGGGAAAGCGGCTTGTCCCCTTCCTCCATGAAATCCCGGAAAACCTTATTCTTGGCTATCACTTCCTGCACACGCACATCAAGCTCACCCTGTTTCCCAGCCTTCAAAAAATCTCCGTACAGGGCGGCGGCCCCCAGCTCTTCCCATCGGTTACGTCTCTCTTCCCATTCGGGACGCAACACGTTCAGGGCAGAGCTCATCCACCCTGGAGCATGTTCTTCGGCGGTCGTCTCTATTCCCGGCATGTAATCCGGCATGGAGGAAGCAATGCCTTCTCCAGACGGCTGGTTCAATTCGTTGGCATACTGTTCCGCCTGTTCAATTCTCTGGAAATACTCTTCAAAGTTCATGTGTCGGGTTGTGTGAAAAGGTTAAAGGGGGGGAAGCATGGTCAATTCCCCGTTCAAATAAGCCCCGCTCACAGGCTGGGCAGTCTCCACTTCATTGTCCGGTATAATGCCGAAATCATCGGGTGGCACATCCGCATCGCGGAGCTTGCGTTTCTTCTTCTCGGTAAACTCCTTCATCTTGCTGTCCTCCAGCGTTTTGCTCTCCGGATTCTGGAGAAACTTCAAATGTAGTGAATGAACATTCCGGATGCGGCCCAACAGGCGCACGCGCGCCCCGCTGGTCAGCATCGTTCCCTCTCCTTCGTGCCACCCCAAAACAGGCAGCTTGGCAGCCGCGCGTCTGCTTCCGCGTTCCGGGATGGTGGCCAAAACCACCGGTGCATCTCCGTGAGCCTTGACGACTTGTTCAAAGGTCTTCCTGTCCAGGTAAATGCCCGGTTCTCGTTCGGACACATTGATCACGCTATCTACCTCCACAGGCATAAACTTTGCCTGATCGACAGTTCGCTGCCGCGCGGCTTTTTTGGCGCTCTCCGCCCTCTCTTTCCGGTATTCCTGGTGGATCCTCTTCTGCTCGTCCAGTGCAGCTTTACCAGAATCATTGGAATACTTATCAATGTTCCCATAAACGGCCCCGTAAATGGCTTCCTTCTTGATTCTGTTCGCCTCAAATGTTTTATTATCAAAGGAAGTCTTTTCATTATTAGCGAACATAGCAAGCAGCTCGGAAGCTTTCATGAACTTTTCGTCTCGGGACTTGTTCCCATGGTCTCTTTCCCAGGAAAGGTAAGCCTTCAACGCATTACTTTTGACGCGCTCCATCGCGGCCTCCATCTCACTCACAGCCGCCCCCTCCGCCAAGGTTCTGCGATTGGAAGTCAAGTACCAGTCATCGGCCTTCTCCCTCCACTTTTCATAAAACAGGGGGACCACCTGCTGATAGCCAAGGTCGTCAAAAAGCTTGGCGGCATTAAAAGAATTCCCGGAACCCACACTCATCATATTCGCAATGTGATGATCACAGGCAAGTTCCACTTCATCAGGCGTCAGGCCGAAGCCGGTTTTCTCATCGCTCCAATCCTTGACCATCTCCTTCTTCCAGGTTTCATACTTGGCCAGGGAATCGAACACGGGGCCATTGGCGATTTCCTTCCGGAATTCCGCCTCAACATCATCTTTGTACAAATAAAGCTTCCCTTCGCGCTTAGCCTGCCTCCAAACGCGCATCTTCTCCGTATCTCCCGGCAGGTCGGCGTACTTCGGAGGAACTATCCTGCCTTCCTGAATGGCCTTCAACTCGGAATCCGTGTAAGGCTGTTGCTCGGCCTTATTCCGCAACATGTGTTCCAATTCGTCCTGAACCTTGAACAGATTCTTTTCATTCAATTCATTCCATTGTCCTTCGTCCATCTGAAGAGCCAGCTCGGAAGGGTCTTCCCTCATCATACGTTCGGCTTTCTTCATCAATTCATCCTGATGAAATCCATAACCTAAATTATCTGCCTTCTGTTGGGAAATCACACCTGCCTGGGAAGCTTCCTGAGCACGGCGGCTTGCACTGGCATAATCTCCTCGGTCCAAATCCCCCTTCAACCCTTCCTCAAAAGCCTGTCTGGACTCCTGAATCTGCCCCTTAAGAACCAGCTCGGAAGCCCGCCCCTGGAGTCGGCGCATCACATCCTGCTGCCTGGCTCCGAATCTGGAGGCCTCCTCCTGGGAAACAAAACTCCCCTTCAACTCGCGGAACTTCCCTTCGTAATTCCGTACAAACGTATTCAGGGCGCTCTCTTTCAGCCTCCCGTCACGATCGTAAAAAGACAGCTCATGACCGCGGGCAAACCCCAATCTCCGGGTCATCTCCTGCTCAAACTCGCTGGCCAAATCATTCATCCGGCCTTCCAGCCGCGTCTGCTCGCCGAAATCCTTCATGCGCTGGTACTGGTGGGCAACATCAGACACAAACTCTTGGGCATTCTGCAGCGCCCTCTGAACGGGCTTGGAAGAAACATCCGGCATTTGGACCGGGGCAGGGGTGGAGGAAGCCGCATTCATTCGGGTTCCTCCGTACATGGGTTGCTGTAAATCACTCATCTTCTTTCATCTTGAAACGGTTAAAACTTAAAAACCTGGTGATGGAAATCTCCTTCCAGTCCTCGCGTCCGCGGATGCAGCGTTGCCACCTTGCCCGGTCAAAACGCCCCTGCACCAGACAAGCCAGCTCCCTGACGGTCTCCATGCTGCCGTGGGCAAAAAGAACAATCAACGTCCTGGGAGACTCCGGATCCGGCACCCCCGCAAAAAACAACGAAGGGCAGCACCACACGATCCCTCCTCCCGCGTCCGCCAGGGAAACGGTCTCCCGGAACCAGCCGGGGCGCTGGGCTTCCATCAGTAAAAAAGCCTGCTGCATGGGAGAAACGCTCATCTCTTTCCAAAATTCATGAAATTAGCCAGCAGGAAATCCCTCCACCTGTTGGAAGACTGCATGCTCCCCGGCGCCATCCCCCCCAGGGAACCGGAAAGGGAATAAGCATTCATCATCCCGGAAAAAGCCCCCTGGGTTCCTCCGGCGGCGGAACCCCACGTCTGCCCGCTCTCGGTAACGCCTCCCAGCAACCCGCCACCTGTCTTTCCTGCCGCCCCCATGACACCCCCCGCCACCGTCAGGGCCGTCTGGATCATGGCAGAACCAAGGGCATTCTGTGAAAGCATCTTATACTGGTCCGCCTCGCTGCGTGCCGCCATCATGGCCAGATCCCCCTGGTATCGGGCGGACTCCGCGGCAAACCGCTTATTGGCATCGGAAACAGCGTTGGAAAGGGCCGCGTCTCCAATGGCGCTCTCCCACACATCCGCCACCGCCACCTCCGCCTGGCTGCCGGAACCCTCGGAAGTAAAACCGGATCCGCCGCGCTGTGCCCGTGCAGACCCCATGGCGGCATTCTGATTCTGGCGCATCCGCTTCATATTGCGGGCGGCCAGGTGGGAATCGGAAACCGCCTCTGCCTCCAGGGCGCGGGCCTTCTTCTCATAAGCCGCCTGCGTGGCGCGCCCGTTGCTCAAAGCCGCCTGCCCCTGATACTTATACTGCTGGGAAACCCCGAAATCGGAACTCATAACATCAGAAAATGGAACTGTTTAAAATCTCTGTTAAAGGATCCTGATCATTGGAAGCATGCTGGCAGGTATCCCAATAAAGAGCCTTGCTTAAAAACGCCTCACCCTGTGCCTCCAAAGCGGCCGCAAGCTGGGGAGAAGAAGCCAGCTTCAAAGCGCACCTGCCAGCCAGAAGAAACACAACGCCCTTGATGAAAAACGGACTATGATCCGGCAGCACTTCGGAGCGGGCTACCTCGTCGGAAAGATAATCCACCACCAGCTTATCGGTCCCGGCGGCGCGTTTCCCGTAACGCTCAACCACCAAATCACGCCCCTCAATGCGGAACAAATCCGCCCCCACATACAGCACGCGCAGGCAATCATCCGGAATCGGATGCCTCATGACAGAGCGCTCCATCTCAACCCGTTTGGTTGCCCAGGTCCATGCCCCGAACAACAGCGCTTCCTGCAACACGGTAGGCCACCACAAATCAACGGTGCGACCGGCTGGGGAACCCTTCACATACTCCCGGTCCCCCAACTGGGCCAAAGCCTGGTTAAAAACGGTCACCTTATCCATTTGAGGCATCATGCCACATCCCCAGGACTGATGAATACAACCGTAACTTGAACAAATGAAAAAAAGAAAGGGCGCCCCGCACAGCAGGACACCCCTCCGAACCAATAGTCAACGCAAAAAAACTAACCGGAAATCCCCACCAGCTTATTATAATAATCGGTAGCCTCCCGCCACTGTGGATGTGAAGGATCGGCGATTGCCTTATAATAACGGTGACTGGGGTCGGACAAAACAGCTTGAGCCTCGTCGGCAGGGTCCGTCTTCGCCGGAATCTGACCGCCGCCCTTCAAACCTCCCTCGCCTATCATCCGGGAAATGGCGTGCAGAACGCGGAACCCGTCCGGACTCGCAAACACAGCCATCTTCTCCATAGGAACGCCGGACTCCACGGAAAGCTTCCGGGCAAAAGCCTTGGAGGCAGAAACATTCGTCTCATACTCCGCTCCCCATTCCTCCTTCAACGCTTCGTCAGCCTCCTTAAAAGCCGCCTCCTCGTCCGCGCGGATGCTGGCAGCCACCTCGGAAAGAAACTTCCCGGCGGCATCGGCCGGCAGCCCTGCCGCCCTGGCATGTCCCTTCAACATATCCCGCAGGGCATCATTCTCCACAAACCCCTCCCCAAAATCAATCTCATACTCGGTCTCCTCCTGCGGAGAAAGCGGGGGAGGACTGTCGGGAACCGGATCGGGCTCTTCCGTACCCCCTGAAAAATCGTAGGGATTGGACGGGACAGGAGGATCCGCGGGAGGCGGATCTCCCACGGGATTCGCAGGAGGGGCGTCATTCGTGGGAGACGGAGCGCCATTGCCGCCAGCCCCCCCTTCCGGAATGGCCTCTTCGTATAAGAACCTGTTATGGAATAGTCTACTATAGATCATGTAAATCAGGGTTATATTGTTCAATCTCGTATCTTACCCACAGGAGAACCTCCCGCTGGGCATCTCGGCGCATTGCGTCAAGGGGATCGTAGGAACCAGCCTTCCCTTGAAAGCAGGGCAAATTCGTCTGGAACTCCTTCTCTAAAATATCCAGCACCTCCGGAGTAAAAGCCTCCTTCAGCGCGGCTCGTCTCCGGTTGAGCCTCTTGAGAAACTCAACCTGTTCCGGTGTCGGCTTATCTTCAAACATATTCATCATCATTCCGTATTAAACTGTGCGGACGCCGCGGCACTATCCCTGCCGGCCCTGGCCAATTGTTCCGCAAGGGCGGCCTGACGCATCTGATCCTCCTGCGCCCTCTCCTCCTCAACCATCTTGCTATTCTCGGACGCGGACACAATGCACTTGGACGGGGCGCCGGAACTGTCCCACATAAACCGCAACACCTCCCATGCCTTCATGCGCTTGGCAATGCGGGTATCGCCCGAAACCTGGATATACTTCGCCAACCCATTCAGCACCCCCTCAAGGCCGTACCTCTGCAAACGGTCAAATGCCTGGGCAATCTTGCCCAGATAGCGGGTGCGGGGAGTTCGCAACTCAAACTTCTCCCCATCGGCGGAACGGACAAAAAACTCATCAGGCGCGTCGCCCGGAAGCACGGCCCCCTGCATATTGCGGAACATCAGGCAGACAATGCGATTCATCATCGTCTGGAAATCCTGCGAAAACTGAATGAAAGAAGAAAAAAAGCAAATAATGCGTTCCGACTCGCGGGCATTCACCTCCGTAGCCGTCATCTCGCGGTCCACGCTTGAAACCACCTGGAGAATATCATTGAAAAACGCCTCCCTGATCAACTTCTCCTTCTTATCTTGCCGCTCCAGCATAAACCTCACATCCCCCACGTTCGCCCATTCCCTCGGAAACTGTGAACCAATAAGCTCATCCGGAACAACCGTCTTGCCTCCGGCCCGCAAATCAACCTCCTTTGCCATCTTAGCCGACACAATAACGCTGGGAATTGCCGCCCGGCTGCCGGCCACATCCATCACCCGATCCATCAGCAGGGTAGCCTTAATCTCCGGCAGCACAGCCTTGCCCGGAGCCTCGCCGTAAGAAGAAACGCCACCCTTCAAAAAGCGCGTCACCAAAAAAGGAAACTCGTAAAAGCCGCCATGGAAAACAATCTTCTCCGCCTCCCTGGCAATATACACGTCCAACCACTTGCGGCGGCCAGGACTTACCATGTCGGAACCGAACTGCGCCCGGCTGTTGGGCAGTACAAGGTGAACAAACTCGAACATCTCGGTGTACCGCCTCTCCGCATCCTTATACGCCTCCTGAATCTTGACAGGCAGATTGCGCAGCTTAAACATCTCCACGGCCTGCTGGGCAGTAAACTTCAACGTCCGCACCAGCGTATTCACCTCCCCGTGGGCTCCCTCGGCAATCGCATAAGTCCCGGTAGGGACGTGTTTAAACACCAGGGACCCGTCACGGGAAACATCTGCAAACATGCAGCCTGTCCCTGTCAGGCAACGGTCCAGGTAAACCTCGTGGGCCGCCGCATAAAAATTGGAATCCGCCAGCGCGCGGTAGACGGCCTCCGTCGCTCTGCTGTACCAATCGTCCTCATCGGTGTAATCATCCCTTTCCTCCTGCGGCCGCAGGGAAAACCACTTCTGATCCATGGGAGTAATAAAAAGAAGATGAGCGGACGCCAAATTCAAAAGGGACTTATGCGCCACCGGAGAAAAACTGGACGCAGCCGTCATCTCATTAGCCTGTTCCTGCTGGCGGGCCTTCCCCTCCATCCGCGGCATAATGCGCCGGCGCAATTCATCCCAATCCCCGGAATTCTTATTCATCTCCGTGAACAGGGCGTCTGCCGTCCTCAATAAATCTTTAACATTTTCCATGGATCTCCTGTGTAAAAATCAACCCAGCGTCTTCCTCAGGCCAGCCAGGGAAGAAAGAGGATTACTCCGGTTCGTCGTATTACTAAGCTTCAAGCGGCGGCGGGCAGACGAATTCACCGCATTCTCCGCTTGGGAAACATCCTTGGTTTCCGTAGTAATAACCTTCTGCTCCGGGGCATTCGCCATGGCATCGGCCATAGCGTTGGCGGCGCTTGCCTGCTTCTTGGCCGCCTTATTGGCTCCATATCCCCCGAACGTGGCGATATTTGCCAGGGCCCCTCCGACAGCTTTTAATGGATTTGAACTCATAACAACTAATGGTAAACAACTAAACAAGCTCCTGCGCCACGCTGAACGCATCGTCGCAGCGGTTCAGCCAGCCCTTCCCGAAGGTCGGAAACTGCCTGCACGAGCGGTAAAACGCCTGACGCTTCTCCTGCAGAGCGATAAGGAACACCGCTTCACCCGTGGAGGCCAGCTGGTCCTGCAACTCCTGCCGGGTCCTGGGGCCGACAATCCCGTCCACCACAAGCCCGGCGCCGTGGACATTCAGCGCGCGCTGCAAAATCTTCCCGGTATTCCTGCTCCCGGAATTGAAAAAATGGTCCCGCAGGATGAATTCAACGCCAGGAAAAGCGTCAGAACCCAGCCAGGAACGCACGGCTGCGGTATTATCCAGGACGTACTGGAGACATCCCTCCCAGGCCTCTTCACGCCTTCCGGCATCCAGCAGGGCCTTCAATCTGTTAAACACGGCCGGTTCAATGCCGTCGCAAATGCCGCAAATCTCCCACTTGCCGCCCTTGTCGGCGGCGGGAAGGCGGGAAACGCGCAGGGAATCCGGCCCGGTAACGCGGCTGTCTTCAAACCGGAGGATAGCCGCGGCCATCTTTCTTTCAATGGTGTTCATGAGTTATAAGTCGTTTTTGATAGAACTAGTTAGAACTTGTAAGAAAAACTTTACAGTTGGTCATTGTTCATCCATGCCGGAGGAACACAAGGGACGCAATGGGGAAGCAGAACGCGGCAATGCCCGCCGCCGTATCGCCGCACGCGGCAAAAACGCCGGCCATCACGCACCCCATCAGCGGCAAAAGAACAGAAGGAGTCAGTAGCTTATTCACCGCTGCGGCCTCCTCGCTGATGTTCCAGGGCGGAAAGCCGCCCGTCCATGGTCCGCAAGATCTCCGCTGTTTTGGCAGCCGTCTCCGCCTGTGTGGCGGCAAGGGCTCGGAAATCGCAATACACGAACACGCACGCCGCGATGCCGATAAACATCACAATCGTATCCTTATATTCCCGCACAACGGCCAAATATTCTTTAAGGGGTTTGCACATGGTCTTACTTTTTCAGAGGCTGCACGACGGGCGGAACGTTCGTTTCCGGCTGGGCCTGGGAATAGGAAATATGCCCCTGCTCAATGACGAGGCAGGATCCGTCCTTGCATACGACCGTCTTGTCCGGCGTTACGTCCACGGAATGGCCGCACCCCGTGACGGTGATGTAACCGGCTGTGGCCAGAGCGCCGATAATGGCGGCAATCACGTACTTGACCCAATTCCCCCAACGGGCGGATGCCGCCTGCTGGGCCTTTTCGATGTCTTCTTTGCTGATATTCATGGTTTATTGTTTGGTGAAGTATTTGAAAAAGTCCACGGCGGCGGGATCCGTGATCACAAAAGCGGGGTAGTCGCGGTCCGTAAAAATCCTGCGCCCCCCGTGGGGATTAACGGCCTCCACGGCCAGATACACCGCCTCCACTCCCACAATGGGGTCATCCTCATTGACAGGATCCGGGTAATACCAATCCTGTATTGCCCACACCTGGACGGCCTGCCAATCCTCACCCAATCCCACCAGTGCGGCCACTACCGCCTGCATGGCCGGGGCCTGGTCGGCTGGTATATCGTCCTGCGTATAGCGGGCCGGAGGTCTATATCCGCCCGAATCCTGATAAATGGGCGTCAGGATGAATTCTCCCCATTCGCCGGGTTTCGGGAACTGTATTTGTATCTCGGAATTATTCATGATTCTAAAGGCACGTTAATATCTTCGAAACCCGCCGTTTCTTCGGATTCAATGGCGTTAACACCCACAGCTTCCAAACTATAGAAAACCGGGTTCATTCCTCCGGGCTGGTAATAAGTGTACTCTCCGATTCCCGCATAAACAGAAACGTCGCCACCCGCATTATTCACAACATCAGTCACCCAACTGGAAATGCCGACGCCGGTCTCAAAATTGGAGACGCCCCGGCATGTGGCAATTTGATACAGATTATACCTCTGACCTCCGGTGAGCATGAGCCAGAGCGCGCCCGTATCTTCATACCTGGCAATACTGGCGACAGATTTCTGTTGGTAGATAACCTTGCAGACTGTCCACGGAACAGGCTCATTCTGACTGGCCGGAATAAAGCTGGTTGTAGTCTTAACCTGCCAGCTGTCCGTATTATTAAGCGCAAAAATCTCACGCACCCGCACCGTATAACCGTTGCGTTCCGTATTTCTCACGTTATCAAAAGTAATATCCAGAATTTCGCCTTGATTATAAGCCAAACCGTTTGCCGGGATAATACTGTAAGAATCTATGGAAAGGTCGGGACGAACCGTCTTCGTGCCGCGGCCGATACCAAAAGACAACTTTGCGGCATTGGTAGCGCGCCAAAGGAAAGAAAACCCGGCGAAACTGGAATAATTCCATTGAGGATTGCTCACCTCAAATTTCGCCTGAATGGTCGAATGAGTACCCTTGGGGATCTTAATGCCAGCCAAATGATAGGGTACTGTTTTAGTAACCGTCGAAGATCCTGACGCGGTAATGGCATCCGTATTGAGGAAAGCATTAGAGGTCAGGATGCCCGTCACGCCGGCCATACCCGCGGCATACAGGCGATTGACCGCTGACGTATCCGTTGCCGCCCCCACGGCCAGCGGGATATTGATGCCGCCATTGGCGTTGACGGCTCCCGCCGCCGTCAGGCCTCCGGCCAGCGTCATGTTGCCTGCATCATCTACTTGAGGTATGGCCGCCAGAGCATTAGCCGCCGCCGTCGCGGAATTGGCCGCGCTGGTGGCGGAGGTCGTGGCATTAGTCGCCGCCGTATTGATACGCCTCTCCGCCTGATCAATGTCATCTTTGGCGGTTTCAGCGCGCTGGACAAGGGTTTCAATCGTCTCTTTCGCTTCCGTCTGCGCTGCCTGGACGGCTTGAACAGCGGTACTTTGCGCGCTGGCTATATTCTGCTGCGCGGTCTGTGAGGCACGACCTACGGCAAGCACGGCCGCCGCTTGCTTGTCCTGTATGGCAGTCACAGCCTCATTCCTGGCTTCAACAATTTTCTTCTCCCCGTCGCTGACCGTTTCCGGCCAGGTGGCGGCCAATGACTCCACATCCGTTTTCGCGTCATTGGCACTCTTAGCGTCACGGGCTGCGTTAGCTGCGGATGTGCCGGCAGCGGTCGCAGAATCGGCGGCAGCACTTTTGGAGGCCCAGGCAGACCCTGCATAGCCTTCCGCCTCTTCGGCCCGTCCTGCAGCGGTGGCTGCCGCGTCTGTTGCCGTCTTGGCTGCCTGGCTCGCCGTTTCCGCATCCGCATGAGCATCCTTGGAAGACTGGAGCGCATGATAGGCAAAAGCCTGTGCAGCAGTAGTAGCCATCCACTCCATACGGAGACGCATTGTCGCTTCCCCGGGCATGGCGACAAGCAGAGTCCGGTTCTTCATTGGCGTACCGCCTGCCAACTGTGCGACACGAGAAACACCGAGTACGGAAATATACCCGGAAAACAAAATTCTTTGGGAACCATCATCTGCCTGAACCAGGACATTGTAAGACCATCTTCCTTCAGGCAGGGCGGGGAATGAAAAAATCACCTCATTAGAAGGCTCCCCCTTCTCAATGGAAATCTCTACCATCTCCTGATTGGCGGACACAATGCTCCCTGAAAAAATCACGCCGTCCAGAGAAACGGCTTCCCCTGCCATATCCCGAAACAGGGCAGGGAAGGAAAACGGAGTATTCTCCATGCAGGAAAAATGTTCCGTAACGCCCAGGAAATCTAACATGCCTCCCTCTTAGCACACATTTTTGCCGCACGAATACAACCGTAACTTGAACAAGCAAAAAAATCCGCTCCCTGTTTCGGCAGGAAGCGGACCAAACAACAACGAATACCCTGGAAAGATAATTAAGAACCAGCCGTTGCCTTCTCCTTACAAAGAATCTGCACGAAAGACTTTTCGTCTTTCCTGGAAGCCCCGTACATGCAAGCGGCATCTGCTCGAACAACAGAAAGGTTCTGATACTTGTCCGGTCGCACGATAGAAAACTTCATCTGATCCCACGGAGACAGAACAAGGCGGCTCTTGACCCACATCGGACAAATACGATTGCCGTCCTCATCAAACGGAAGCATATTCGTGACCAGGAAGCGGACATTCAGCATGGGATTCACCTTGCCGTGTTCCAGCACGGAAAAACCGTAATTCTTATTCTTCTGCTCCTCCCACATGATCATCTGCGCCTTCATCGTTGAGGAAATCGCCAGACAAAGAGTGTCGCCGGAAGCCTCGTCCCATGCGTAATTCTCTTCCAGCATGCGCTTGGCTTCAACAATCTGATCCAGCAGGAACCCGGCAGGATTCTTCGTCCCATCCATCTTGAAATCAGCCGGAACAACCAGATTTGGATCAAGATCGGTCAGCGTGGCGCCTGAATTGCCCGTGTAATTAGGTGCAAGCATTCCCCCGCAAACACTATCCGAAGTTGTACGGATGCGGAACTTTCCGGGATTATCCGTATCGGGAACCACCCCAAGCAAAACCTGATCAAGCAGCCTCTTGCCGGCCTTCTTCATTTCCGCGATAAAATCGCTGATACTGAGTTCAAGGTCGTTCAAAAGGATATTGTCAACATCATCCTTGTGAAGAGAGTCCGCATAACGGAGAGGTTTAATTACACGCTTCCCCATGGAAAGCTCGTGAGGGCTGGCCTCTACGAATCTGTTGCCGATCTCCTTGAACTCCGTCTTGCCCACATAGGGAATCTCCATATCTTTCCCGCGACCGGGGAGAACGGAACAATACGGCTCAAGAATAGACGTCACCTGTTGAATCTCACGCTCGAAAATACTCGAATACTTCGTGCGGAGCATATCTGCAATAGAAAGATTAAACTCCATGCCCCTCTCATCGCATGGAACGTGACCGGAAACATACAACCGCGACTTGAACAAAAACACCCACGACTTGAACAAAACAATCAAAAGCGCAGCCTGGAAGCCTGTTCCTTGCTGTGCTCGTCGCGCAAATGACCATACACCCGCATGGCGAGAGCTCCCCCGTCTTGGTGCCCCAGCCACTTGGCCACGGTCGGAATATCTACTCCCTGCTCGATACACGTCGTAGCGAAAAAATGGCGCAGATCATGCACCCGGACATGGGGCAACCCCAGGCGGACACAGGCATTTGTAAGAGCTTTCCTTGGATTTTCGATAATGAACACAGGAGATGTTGCGGTCAATTTATTGTTTGTTTTTTTCATCCGCTCAATCACATCCCGTAGAGCTGGGTTAATATACAATATCCGTCTTTTGACTGCATGTTTAATTGCCGGGACGGATATGGAGTCTTTTCCAATATCGCCCCATACCAAGCGTCGGGCTTCTTCAATCCGCAGACCAGAGTAGGCCAAAAAAGCCACCATATCTGCTGCAGGGGAATCAAGGCTCTTTTCCCGGTACTTTCGCAGTAAAGGAGCACGCCTGATTTCTTCTACAATACGAACAAATTCTTCTTTTCCCGGGATGAAAAATTCCGTCGGTTTCAGACTCAATCTCTCCAGTTTTGCGGTAGGGTCTGAAACTACGTACCCGGAATCCCTGAGCATAGCAAATATTTTTCGAACTGCACCAAGAGCTCCATTGGCCGTTCTTGGCGAACAACTCTGTGCTTTTTTGGTCCACCATAACCGGCACATATTGCCCGTGATGGCTTCCGCTGCCACATCTTGTTCAACCAGCTTGCGAGCATGCTCCGCGAAAAGCAGAGCAGATTCAAGGGCCCTAGGTTTAAGATTGGGCCTCATCTTTTGCTGGGCAATGTAGGTATCTACCGCTACATACCAAGAGATGTTTCCGATAGTCGGGGTATTTGTCCCCATCTCCTGCAAAAAGGCAGCCATTTTGGCAATAGCCTCATTTATATCCTTTGTTTTAAGTGAACGTCTTATCGTTTTTCGGCCACCTTGTCTGGAATCCACACGAGCATAGTAAATGCCAGAATTCTTTTCCCGGTACAAGTGGGCGTAATCGGTAGGCTCGAAGTATTGACGCATACCCATCTCTTGCCATTCCTGTGACCTCAACACAACATTTTTTCATTTTGACGTGTGGCCTGACGTGTGGCTGTTCTAACAACAGGGGGAAACAAAAACCGCTGTAAGCGTTTTAGCTTACAGCGGTTAAAATTGGTCGGGTTGACAGGATTCGAACCTGCGACCCCCTGCACCCCATGCAGGTGCGCTACCAGACTGCGCTACAACCCGATGAACTCGGACCGACCAGGGCCGTGTCTTGTGACGGCGAGGTGTATATAGGAAAACTTTAGTGTTGGCAAGAGTCTTTTTTCATAGCATACCTTTTTTGTCATGAAGCAAGTTCAAGTTGCAGTCGTCGGGGCCAGTGGCTACACCGGGCAGGAATTGTTGCGCATCCTGCTGAACCATCGCGGGGTGAAGCTGGTGTGCGCTACTTCCCGCCAGTATGCCGGGCAGCCGTTGTGGGAGATTTTTCCCCGTTTCCGTCAGGTTCCGGGTTCCGGCCTGAAGTTTACGGATTCCGATGTGGAGGCGATTGCCGCCACTGGGGCGGAGGTCGCTTTTCTGGCCCTGCCTCATGGCGTGGCTGCTTCCTATGCCCGCGGCCTGGTGGACAGGGGCGTGCGCGTGATTGACCTGAGCGCGGATTTTCGCCTGGACAGCCCGGATGTGTACGAAGAGTATTACGGGAACCCCCACCCGGATACGGCCCTGATGCAGGAAGCCGTGTACGGTTTGCCGGAGTGGCGCCGGGAGGAGATTGCCCGGGCGCGCATTGTGGCTTCCCCCGGCTGCTATCCCACCAGCATTCTTCTGCCTCTCATTCCCTTGTTCAGGGCGGGCATGCTGGAGCCGGAGGACGTGGTGGTCTGTTCCGGCAGCGGCGTGAGCGGAGCAGGGCGCAAGGCATCCATTCCGCTGCTGTTCTGCGAGTGCAATGAGAGTTTTCATGCCTACGGAGTACCGAAACACCGCCATTTGAGCGAAATTGAGCAGGAGCTTTCCCATGCCGCCGGGGAAACGGTGGTGATGTCCTTCACCCCCCATTTGATTCCCGTTAATACGGGTATTTGCTCCACGATTACGGCCAAAGTGAAAAAAGGGGCGGACCCCGAGTCCGTCGGCCGCCTGCTGGAAGAAGCCTATGTCGCGGCCCCGTTCGTCCGCCTTCTGGGGCGTAACCAGCCTGCGGATACCAAGAATGTAACACGGACGAACTGCGTGGATATTGGCTGGGCTTATGATCCCCGCACGAACCGCGTGATTCTGATGAGCGCAGAGGATAATGTGGTGAAAGGCGCGGGTGGGCAGGCCGTTCAGTCCTTCAATATCATGTGCGGATTTGATGAAACGGAAGGCTTGTGGGTTCTGTAGCTTTTTGATACGCTGAAAGGCACTTTCAAGACGATGAATGATTCATCCTATATTCCGGTTGACGGGGGCGTTTGCGCGCCCCAGGGCTTTTTGGGGAGCGCCGTAAGCTGCGGCATCAAGAAGCCTACGGCCACGCGTCTGGACCTGGCCCTGATTTATTCCACGGAACCCTGCGTTTCCGCAGGAACGTTTACGACCAACCGCGTGCAGGCCGCCTGCGTGAAGGTGAGCCGGGAGCATCTCCGGAAAGAAAATATCCGCGCCATCGTGGCGAACAGCGGGAACGCGAACGCCTGCACCGGAACCCGGGGGGTGGAGGACGCCAGGGGTGAATGCCGCAGCGTTGCTGAGCTTCTGGGGCTGGAGCCTGCAGAAGTGGCCGTATGTTCCACCGGCGTGATTGGCCTGCCAATGCCTATGATGCGCATTTACCCGAAGTTTCCGGAATTGGCGGAGGGGCTTTCCCGCGACAAGGGGCATGAGGTGGCCCAGGCCGTGATGACCAGTGATACGAAGGAGAAAATTATTGCCATTGAGTTTGTAGTGCAGGGCAAACCCGTGCGCATCGGCGCCTGCTGCAAGGGGGCGGGCATGATCAATCCCTGCATGGCGACCATGCTGTGCTTTATCACGACGGATGCGGGCGTTTCCCGCGATGTGCTGGAGCTGTGCGTGCAGTCCGGAGTGAAGAGTTCTTTTAACTGCATCACCATTGACGGAGACATGAGCACGAATGACACGGTTCTGGTGATGGCGAATGGGGCATCCGGCGTGAAGCTGGAAACTCCGGAAGATATTTACGCATTCCAGCAGGCTTTGGCCCATGTGATGCTGGAACTGGCCAAGCACATCGTGCAGGACGGAGAGCGGGTGACCAAGTTCGTCACCGTGCATGTGACGGGAGGCCGCACGGAGGATGAAGCGAAAAAAGCGGCGGAAGCCGTAGCCAAGTCTTCCCTGGTAAAGAGTTCCTGGAACGGGAATGATCCCAACTGGGGGCGCATTATTCATGCCGTGGGCTACTGCGGAGCAAAGGTGGACGAAGAGAAGATAGACATTGACATCGCTGGTCTGGCCGCCTGCCGCGGCGGCGTGCAGGCGGATACTCCGTCCGACGATTTGCGGCAAGCCGTGCAGGTTCCCGCGTTCCAGGTGGATATCAATTTGAATCGGGGCGAGTTTTCCCATACGGTGTATACCACGGATTTGTCTCCGGAATATGTGGATTTCAACCGTTCCGAGTATGCATACTGGAACCAGGCGAAAGCGGACGGCCTGACCTGTTAACCGTTTCTGTCATGGCGCGTGGCAAATGCCGCCAGGGAAAGGCGGGGGGAATGGCCCCCGCCGCCGGGATGCTGATGGAGGTGCGGCGCCTTCTGGATGAAGGCGCCTTCCGCGCTTCCCGTGCCCAGCGTTTCTGTACCGGTGCGGCGGATTGCTGCCGGTTCCGCCTGACCGGGGAGACGCCGCATGTAACGCTGGGGGAGGCATGGGTGGCCTGGAAGGCGTGGCGTGCTTCCGGACGCACCCGGTTGGAGCTGCCTCCGGACGGGAGCTGCCCTTTCTTGAGCGGGCAGGGAAGATGCATGATTTATGAAGGCAGGCCGTTGGCGTGCCGCACTCATTTCTGCGTACCGGCCGGGGGCGCCTTGCCCCGCCGGGAGGTTATTGACCTGATCCATGCGCTGGAAGATATTGACGCAGCGCTGGGCGGCGATGGCGCAGCCCGGCTGCCGGAGGCCGTGGAACGGCTGTCCCGAAAAGGCCCGGCGGATGGAAGGAAGAGGCGGCGATGATGATCCGGGGGTGACGGCAGTCAGGCGTCTATTTCCAAGCGGAAGCACATTTTTTCAGGCCATGGGAACATGTTTTCCCTTCGTGTGTCCATGGCTGGACCTGGTTAGAGGATAGAAGTAAGCAGGAGAATGCCTGTTCAGGCCTCCGAGTCCGTTTGTTTCTCTTTTTCCTGTTTGGAGGCCAGATGGCGCAGGGCGCTGGCGGCCTTTTTGTTGCCGTGCCGGACGGCTTTCTGATACCATTCTTCCGCCTGTTTATCGTCCTGCTCAATACCGTAGCCGTGGGCGTAGCAGTTGCCCACATTAAACATGGCTGTGGCGTTACCCTGTTCTGCCGCCTTAAGGTACCATTTCAGGGCTTCTTCCCGGTTGACGGGCGTTCCTTTTCCGTTCAGATGGCACCACCCCAGGTTGAGCTGGGCTGTTGTATGCCCCTGTTCTGCGGCTTTGGTGTACCAATGGACGGCTTTGGCCATGTCCACTTCCATGCCCCGGCCGTTGCCGTAGCACCATCCCAGCGTGTATTGGGCCGTAATCTGGCCCTGAAGGGCTGATTTGTGATACCATACCAGCGCTTTGTCCAGATCCGGCTCCACGCCGAAACCGTTTTCATAGCACCATCCCAGATTGTACTGGGCCGTAGCGTGGTTCTGCATGGCGGCTTCTTCGTACCAGTAAGCGGCTTTCCGCGGGTTTTTGGGGGTTCCGCTTCCGTTGCCATAGCACCAGGCCAGGTTATACTGGGCGCGGGGGTCTCCCTGTTCCGCGGCCTGCTTGTACCAGTATACGGCCTGTTCCCAGTTTTTCCGGCTGGGGCTGTTGGCATAAATCCAGCCGAGGTTGAGCTGGGCTACCGCGTGGCCCTGTTCCGCCGCTTTTTTGTACCAGCCGATGGCCTGGTGTTCGTCTTTTTCCACTCCCAGGCCATTGACATAGCAGAACCCAAGGTCAAATTGCGCGGTGGGGTGCCCCTGTTCGGCGGCTTTCCGGTACCAGTAAAAGGCCTTGTCGTTGTCCTGAGGGGCGCCGATGCCGTTGGAATAAGCCCATCCCAGGTTGAGCTGGGCTGTAACGTGGCCCAGTTCCGCCGCCTGCTGGTAGCAGTAGAAGGCTTCCTGCTGGTTTTCCGCCACCCCGCGACCCTGTTCGTAGTTGATTGCCAGCTGGAACAGCGCCTGGGCGTCTCCTTTCAGAGCTATTTGCTGAAGGGTTTCTACGTCGACGGAATAGGTGGAGACGGTGTTTTCCTGCTCGCCGTGGTTGTGGGAAACGTCATTCATTTCACAGGTAACCGCACTGGGGAACACTGGGACAATTTTTGCTCTCCTGAACTTGTGCGCTCGCCGATTCTGCACATTTCCCCCATAAGAATCAAGACCCGTTTTTATTGGGGCCGGAGTTCGGAAAGCTTTACCGTCCAGCGCGCCTGCGGCGGGACAGGGCGAGGAATGAACCGCCAAGGAAGAGGATTCCGGCGCCGGGTTCCGGGATTCTCAGATCTCCCAGCGGAGCGGTGAAGCTCTGTATTTCCCCCAGGCGGATGCCCGTCAGTCCCGCTTCTTCGTAATTATAACTGTACACGTCGTTTTCTCCATCCATGCTGGTCAGATAAATGTCGCAGTGGGAAAGGCCGTTTTCATCCGTATAGTCGTTCACGACTACTTTCTGGCGGAACATTCCCACCGCATAGTCGTCCGAGTCCGTCAGGTAGATAACCAGATTGTCGTCTTCGTCCGTGTCGTAGCCCCACATGGTGATGGCGTGGCCTCTCCCTTCTTCGCCGACGGTCAGAGTGGTTCCCCAGTTGTTGTTGATGCTGTTTGTCAGCTTCTGGTAAACGCCGCTTCTGGTGTCTCCGTCCCAGAAGCTGTATGCGGAAAATAAGGGGTTGTCAACAGCTCCTCCGCTTGAAGACTGCGGGACTGTCAGTCCCAGCTCTTTCCAGTATCCTCCGGAAGCCGTCGTCGTAGAAAGGCTCGGATAGGCGGTGGTATCCAGCATTCCGCCGTTGATCCACCAGTTGTAGGCTTGTTCCACGGAGCCTCCGCTGTTTGTCCAGCTCGTGGAGATGGTCTGGTAAATAGCCAGCTGGGCGACCTGCGGCATGACATCGTAAGTGGCGGATTTCCCGTTGGGCGTGGCGGATTTCAGGTCGCTTCTGGTATCCTGCCACCATTGGAGAACGTTGGAGGCCGCCGCCGCCCAGCAGATATTCTGATCATAAGGAAGGTACAGCCATTCATTGGGCCGTGCGGAAACCGGAGGATTTAGCGGATTGGTGGGGTGGGGCTTGGTCCCCCATGTCCATTTGGTTTTTTTATTGCAATCATACCATCCGCCGGATTCGGAGACGTTTTCAAGGAATACGGGCGCGGCATGAAGCGCTCCGGGAAAGAGCAGTGCCGCCAGAGCCGGAGAGAGGGAGCGGAGAGTCATAGGAAAAAAGGAATATGTGTAATTCCTTTTTTGTTAAAAAAGCCCGGGAGGGTCGTCAAGATAATAAATAGGGGAAGGAGGCGAATAAACCCCGGAGAGGCAGATTTTTTTCCGAAGACGCCGGGAACGGGATGTCCGGGGGACAGGACAGATGAATGATTTTCAGGGGCTACCGTTGTTAACGGGGGACGAGCCAGGGAGAAGTGGGCGCTTCCGGATTGGACGCTACATCTGCGGGGGAGCCCTCGGCCACGATATTGCCGCCGTGCCTGCCGGCTCCGGGGCCCATGTCCACCAGGTAGTCCGCGGCATTGAGCAGGTCCTTGTGGTGTTCCACGCAGAGGATGGTGTGTCCGGCATCCCTCAGGCGGAAAAGGGCTGCCAGGAGAAGGGCCACTTCATTGAAGTGGAGGCCGCTGGTGGGTTCGTCCAGAATGAACAGGGCCCGTTTTCCGTCTTCCTCCAGTTTCCATGCCGGGGCTTTGGCCAGTTCCGCAGCTATTTTTATGCGCTGGGATTCTCCGCCGGAAAGGGTGTCCGCCCTGCGGTTGAGACTGAGGTATCCCAGCCCTACGTCCTGCATGCTTTTCAGGATGGCGGCGGCTCTGGGCAGGGAGGAAAAGAATTCCGCCGCTTCGTCCACGGTCAGGGCCAGCGCCTGGGCAATGGATTTCCCTTTCCAGGTGACTTCCAGCGTTTCCCTGTTGTAGCACTGCCCCTGGCAGGCGTCGCAGGGCATTGCCACGTTTCCCAGAAAGTTCATGTCCACTTCAATCATGCCCGTTCCCTGGCAACGTTCACAGCGGCCTCCGCGAATGTTGGGGGAAAAGCGCGCCGCCGTATATCCCCTCTGCTTGGAAAGGGGGAGCTGTGCGTAAAGGGGGCGCAGCACCTGGAGCAGGCCGGTAGCGGTGGCCGGTGTGGAGCGCGGCGTTTTGCCGATGGGCGACTGGTCGATGACGACGAGACGGTTGAAGTGTTCCGTTCCCTGCACGCGGCGCGGAATACCCTTTTTCCCGGAGAGGTCTTGCCTGACTGCGGGGATGAGGCAGTCCCGGACAAGGGTGGATTTTCCTGAACCGGAAGGGCCGGAGATGCAGGTCAGTGTGCCAACCGGGATATTCAGAGTGACGTTGTTGAGGTTGTGCTTGTCCGCACCGGTCAGTACCAGACGCCCCGCAGGAGCCGTCTTGCGTCCGGAGGCGGGCATATTTCGCTTGCCTGAAAGCCATTCTCCGGTGGGGCTTTCGGCATTTTCCAGTATCTCCGCAAGGGAGCCCTGTGCCAGAATACGGCCTCCGTTGGTTCCGGAGCCGGGGCCCATGTCCACCAGGTGATCCGCCGCGGTTAGAATTTGTTCATCATGCTCTACGACCAGTACTGTGTTGCCCTGGTTCCGGAGCGTCCGGAGAGCGCGGAGCAGGCGGTCCGTATCGGCGGGGTGCAGTCCGGCCGTGGGTTCGTCCAGGATGTAAAGGACTCCGGAAAGGCCGCCTCCCAGCTGGGAAGCCAGGCGCGCCCTCTGCAGTTCGCCTCCGGAGAGGGTGTTTGCCTGGCGGTCCAGGGACAGGTAGGAGAGTCCCAGCTCATTCAGGAAGCGCACGCGTTTGTTGATTTCCTCCATGAGCGGGGTCAATGCCGCCGCCAGGGAGGAGGGCGTTTTCAGTCGTTCCAGTTCTCCTGCCATATCTTCCAGAGGAAGAGCCGTCAGTTCCGCGAGATTGTAGGCCCGGTCCGGCGCAGGCATGGTGACGGCCAGGGCCAGAGGGGAAAGACGCTGGCCTCCGCAGGCGCGGCACGGACCGTTTTCCTGTTCATTCAGGCCGGTTCCCCGGCAGGAGGGGCATGCCCCCAGCGGGGAGTTGAAGGAAAAATGGCGGGGCGTAAGCTGGGGCAGAAGGAAGCCTGTTTCCGGATTGCGGTAGCGGGTGTGGAAGGCCCGGATTGAGGCTTCCTCTCCTGGTATGGTGATGATGGCCCGAACCTCGTCCGGATTGATACGGAGAGCCGTTTGCAGGGAATCCGCAATGCGCGAGGCCGTATTTTCCCCTCTGACGATGAGGCGGTCAATGACCAGGGCCGCGTCCGGAGGCGGGGGGACGGGGGAACTTATTTCTTCAATATCCCGCATTTCTCCGTTCCAGTAAACCCGGAGGAAGCCCTGCCGCTGGAAGTCGCCCAGCGTCGCTGCGGGATCCTGGGCCAGCAGGTTTTCCGCCGGAGCGGCCAGAATCAGGCGCGTGTGTTCCGGCAGGGAAACGAGTTCCTCCGTAATCCGGTCCGGGCTCTTGCGTTCCAGTTCCTTTCCTGTCTCCGGGTCATGGGGCGTGCCGGCAGCCGCGTAAAGGATGCGCAGGTAGTCCAGAATTTCCGTGATGCTCCCCAGCAGGGTGCGGGAACTCTGCTGCCTGGCGGATTGCTCCAGGCACAGGGCCGGGGGCAGCCCGGTAATGCTGTCCACTTCCGGTTTTTCCGGTTGATCCATGCCCTGCCTGGAGCGTGCCGACAGGCAGTCCAGAAAACGCCTGCGGGATTCGGAAAAAAGCGTATCAAACGCCAGGGAAGATTTTCCGGAGCCGGAAGGGCCGCAGAATACGATGAGCTTGTTGGACGGAAGATCCAGATCCAGGTTCCGGAGGTTGTGCTGGCGCGCGCCGCGGATGGAGATGGGAAGATTCATGTCACGTAAGGCGGGTAAAGGCTCCCTGGTGCGTCCCGCCTTCCTCAATGATGAGGCGGCGCGCCGTGATATCTCCCAGGAATTTGGCGTGCCGGTGGATGGTGACGGTTTCATCCGCCGTAAGCGTTCCTTCCAGAGACCCCTGTATCCAGATGTTTTCCACGCGGATGGTTCCTGTGACCAGCACCGTCGTCTTTTTTTCCACCACCATCCTGCGGGCGGAGATGGAGCCGGAGATGTGCTGGTCCGTTTTGATTTTGCAGACGCCGCGGCACAGGAAGTCGCCGGAAGCCCTGCCGTATAAGACCAGGTCACGGCATTCGATGTTCAGCCCCTTCAGGTCTGCATTGGCCTGCACGGTAACGCTTCCGCAGGTCTGCACCTTGGTCCGGTGCGTTCTGCTGTGTAAAATGACGTCGTCCAGTTTGATATACGCGGAGCAATGGCCGCACCTGGCGGAAACTGCCGTGGCGGGGACGGAGGTGCTTTTGCGGCAGGAGAAACATTCCACCTCCCGGGCAGGCGCCGGGCTGCTTTCCGCAGTTGGGGGGAGTGTCCAGGGCGGTGCCGGGGAGGGGTGGCTGATTTTCCCGGAGGGCGCGGTGCTGATCCGGGGGATGGGATGGAAGGTGGGGTTCATGGAACAAAGAGGGCGGCAAAAGAACGAACCGTTCTTTTGCCGCCCCTGAAAGTAGCAGGCGGAGAGTTTTTTATTCCGCGTCAATATCCAGCGTGCTCTGGCTGGCCGGAGCATGGGTTTCCGGCTCCGGAGCGAAGGCATGGACGGAAGCCGCCTTCTTGGCGGCGGAAGCCCCTGTGGTTCCTACCGTGGGGGCGCCTACGGTAGAATGGCCGATGAAGATTGCTCCGCCTTCAATAGCCAGGGAGGCGGCCTGGATGTCACCTACGAGTTCCGCCGTGCTTTTCAGTTCCACGCGGTCCGTGACTGTTACATTGCCGATGACCTTGCCGTGGATGATGACGGATTTGGTGTTGATTTCCGCCCGGATGACGGCGTTCTGGCCTACGGAAAGCACCCCTTCGGAGGAAATGTCGCCTTCCACGGTGCCGTCAATCAGCAGGTCATCGGAAAAACGCAGGGAACCGATTACCTCCACATCGGAGTTCAGCACATTGCGGGTCAGCTGCTGGACACGGGTGGTGGGAGCGTAGGAAGGCGCGGCTTCCGCAACCGGTTCGGGGATGTCCTGGCTCTTGGCTACATCCATCCAGCTGGGGGTGGATTCAGGATTTTTATTGCCCTTGGGGGCGGGAACGGTAGTGAATGATCCAAACATGGCGTTAAAAAGAGGGGGTGAAAGGTAAGATGGGAGCTCTTGAAACTCGTCCGGTTTAATGTACATCACCCGCATGTGGATGTGAAACAATTTTCTCCGGCAGGGATAAAAAAATGTGTCTGTTTTTTATCGTTGCGCTGCCTTGGGCGTTCCGGTAGTGTGTGACCGTCTTTCCGCGATTGTTTTCTGTGGATATTTTCGTTTTGAAATGAGTGATTTATTTGAAAAAAAGCTGTTCCTTTCCCCGGCCGCGCGCAGGCACGGCGGAAAAGCGGGCTTTGCGCTGGGCCGCATTCTTTCCGTCATCTTTTTCGTGATCGCGCTGGGAATGTTTTTCGGCGGTCTTTTCTTCTGGCTCCAGAAGCGCCAGGCATCCCTGGATTCCGGAGCGGCCGCGCGGATTTGCGCCACGCCGGAGATGTTGTCCGGAGAATTGAAAGCCGCTCTGAAAGACAGGGTGGACTATAGTTTCTGGCCTCCTTATCACATTTCTCCGATGGAAAAGCAGGACCTGCTGCGCAACTGCCTGGCGGAGGCACAGAAATATCTGAGCGCCGCGGATGTGGTTCAAAAATCCTCTTTTGTGTGGAAGTCCCTGCAATCGCTTCCTTTAATGGTCAGGCATTACGCCATGTCTCCGCCTGAGGCGATTGTCAGCAGGCCTAAGGGGCCTAAAAGCTTTGCCGTGTTTGAGGTGGAGGGGCATCCCTGCGCCCAGCTCCTGGTTGGTTTTGAAAAGACTCCCGATATGGAATTCTGTTTTTTCAAGGATGAACAGGATGGTTCCTGGAAGCTGGACTGGCAGCAGTTTGCCCGCTTTCAGCCGATGAACTGGGAGGATTTTGTACGGGGAAAAGGGGAGGATATTGCGGAATTTCGCGTATGGATGGTTCGGGAGCGCATGTCGGAAAATAAGGATGACTATGCATTTAAGCTGATTGCTCCCGGGATGAACGGTTCCGAAGAGCGCAGCATTGCCCGTCCCATGGTGTATGTCCCCAGAAAATCGGAAATGGGCAAGCGTTTGTTCATGTTGTTTAAGATTAATGAGGAGATGGAACATTCCCCATACCGGGTGTTGAACGCCAATGACGAGGCTGACATGCTCCGCGCGCGGGTTCTTCTTTCCCGCAGCAAAGAGCCCAACCGCAAGGGGGAATATTCCTTTACGCTGGTCAGGCTGCTGGGGGAAGGCTGGTACGGCCTTTCTTTCCCGGAATAAAAAGGAAGGATTGGGCCGGCCTCTTGCTTTGCGGGGGATGGGGATGCGTTTTACCGGCGATGGAAACGGGGAGGGGGCCCTTCATGTGGGCGCCTGGGACAGTGGGGCCGGAAAGGGGGCGGGCATGGCGTAAGGCGTGCGGCATGATGTCTGCGGCAGACGCCCGCCGGCCAGAAAGGGCCGTGGTAATGCGGCCTGGGGTTCCATGCAGGAACATGGCAGCCGCGGTAGATGTCCCTGATGACGTAAATGGGTGCGCCTGCAGGGGTATAGGCGTAAATGGGCCGTCCGCATGGGGAATCCGGAGGGGTCATACAGGAAAACGGCCTGCCCTGCCGCAGGTACGCGGATTTCGCCATGCAGGTGAATCCCGGCTTCCGCAGCGGGGGAGGAAAAGGCCAGGAGGGCAGATATGGCGCTTCCGGCGCAGCAGGCAAGAAGATGGTTTCCGGCAGGGTTGTTGTTCATCGGTTTTTTGAATGGTGGTTGACGGCAGTTATCCGATAGAGCGGAGTCCCCGTCCCGTTTTGTGTAATTTTCCATGCCCGTCATTCAGGGAGGGGGTAAGGGGAATACCGTCTTGACCTGGAGGGGAGCCCCGGGCAAAGTGACCGCGTGACGAGATTCAGACCATGCATTGATTTACACGACGGGCGCGTGAAGCAGATTGTGGGCGGAACCCTGACGCAGGATGGCGTTTCATTGCGCACCAATTTCGTCTCCGACCGCGGCGCGGCATGGTATGCGGATTTGTACCGCAGGGACGGTCTGAGCGGAGGGCATGTGATCAAGCTGGGCCCAGGGAACGACCATGCGGCGCGGGAGGCCCTGGCGGCATGGCCGGGAGGCCTTCAGGTGGGCGGCGGCATGACGCCGGAAAACGCGGAGGAATGGATTTCCGCCGGGGCCAGCCATGTGATTGTTACCTCCTGCCTGTTTGATGCGGAGGGAACGCTGCGGATGGACAGGCTGAAGGATCTTGTTTCCGCAGTGGGCGCGGAACGGCTGGTGCTGGATTTGAGCTGCCGCAGGGTTCAGGGAGGCTGGGCCGTGGCCATGAACCGGTGGCAGACTTTGACGGAACTCCGGGTAACGGCGGAGACGCTGGATGTTCTGGCGGAACATTGCGCGGAGTTTCTTATTCATGCGGCGGATGTGGAAGGGCTCTGCACCGGCATTGACCGGGAACTGGTGGAAATGCTGGGAAACTGGCGCCGCCTGCCCATGACATATGCCGGAGGCATCAGCCGCATTCAGGATATTGACGAAATAGACGCTTTGAGCGGCGGAACCATGGATGCCACGGTGGGGAGCGCTTTGGATTTGTTTGGCGGCGGTTTAATCAGGTACGGGGATCTGGTGGCCAGGCAGCGCGGGAAGTCCGGCATGGAAACGGTATGAAACTGGCTCTGAAAGTTATTCCCAATGCGAAGAAGAGCGAGGCCGTGGGATGGGAGGAAGATCCCCGTGCCGGCCGCGCGCTGAAGCTGCGCATTGCCGCGCCTCCCGTGGAGGGAAAGGCGAACAAGGCCGTCGTCCTTTTCCTGTCCGCTTGGCTGGATATTCCCCGTTCCTCCATCAGCTTTCTGCGCGGGGAATCCTCCCGGCTGAAAGTGGTGGAATTGCCGGACGGATGCGAGGGAAAACTTGCCCGGCTGCTTTCTGCGGAGGATGTTTCCGGCGCTTAGAAAAGCCGGGCGGAAGGCAGGCATTTTCTTTATGCGTAGAAGGGGTGCATCAGGCGCGGTCCATTACGCGTCAAACGTCATCCATGTCTTAGCAGGCCGTTGACGCATCCGGTAAAAGAATTTACATTGCCCGCATGAGCGACGAAGAGAAAGAGAAAAACGCGGAAGCGGAAGAGCTGGAGGCGCAGGAACAGGTGCAGGATGCTCCTGCCGAGGAGAAGGTGGCGGAACCTTCCCTGGAAGAGGAATTGCTTAAATGGCGGGATGCCGCCATGCGCACTGCTGCGGAATATGATAACTACCGCAAGCGCATGGTGAAGGAAAAGGAGGAATGCGCCAAGTTCGCCAATCAGCGCCTGCTGGAAGAACTTCTACCCGTCATTGATAATTTTGAAATGGGCATGGCCGCCGCCAGCGCAGATGCCTCCTCCATGATTTACATCGGCATGAGCATGGTGAAGAAGCAGCTGGACGAATTTCTCGCCGGCAATGGCGTGAGCGCCGTGGAGCCTGTGGTGGGAAGCATGTTTGACCACGCCACGGAGGAAGCTCTTCAGCGGGAACCCTCCGACCAGCCGGAAGGCACCGTTCTGCGCGTTATCCGCAAGGGGTATATGCTGAAAGACAGGCTTCTGCGCCCGGCGAACGTGGTTGTCGCCCATACTCCGGACCCCGAACCGCAAGTCTGACCGTTTTTTTAACATTCACGCCACATGGCTAAAAAAGATTATTACGAAATTCTCGGCGTTTCCAAGGACGCTACTGACGATGAGATTAAGAAGGCCTATCGCAAGCTGGCCTTAAAGTACCATCCGGACCGCAACCCGGACGACCCGTCCGCAGAAGAAAAGTTCAAGGAGCTGGGAGAGGCCTATGAGGTGCTTTCCGATGCGGACAAGAGGGCTGCCTACGACCGCTTCGGCCATGCCGCCTTTGAACAGGGCGGCCCCGCTGCGGGCGGCGGTTATGCCGGGGGAGGGTTCCAGGATCCGATGGATATTTTCGCCCAGATGTTTTCCGGAATGGGCGGTTTTGCGGATATGTTCGGAGGCGCCGGCCGCGGCGGCCAGAAAAGGTCCACCAAGAGACCCGGTTCCGATTTGCGCTATGATTTGGACATCACGCTGGAAGAGGCTGCGAAGGGATGCACCAAGAAGCTTGAGATTGAGCGTCTGGTGACTTGCAAGACCTGCCACGGCACCGGGGCCAGGGATGGAAAGGAAGCGTTCAAGTCCTGTCCTACCTGCCAGGGGCGCGGCATCATTACCCAGCAGAGCGGCTTTTTCGTCCAGCAGTCCACCTGCCCCACCTGCCACGGCACCGGGGAAATCATCTCGGACCCATGCCCCGTCTGCCGCGGGGAAGGGCGCGTCAGGGAGGATTCCCACATCACCATCCGTATTCCTGCGGGCGTTGCCACGGGCAGCCAGCTCCGCATCGCCGGGGAAGGGGATGCCGGGGTGCATGGCGGCCCTACCGGGGATCTGCACGTGTTTATTGACGTCAAACCGCACGATATTTTCCAGAGGGAGGGCAACGACCTGAGCTGCACGGTTCCGGTTCCGCTTTCCCTGGCTGTTTCCGGCGGCAGGCTGAAGGTGCCCACGCTGGAAGGCGCGGCCACCATCAAGCTGCCGGAAGGAACGCAGAACGGCATGATCTTCCGTCTGCGCGGCAAGGGGGTAAAGGCCCTTCGCAGTTCGGACGTGGGGGATATGCTGGTGGAGGTGGAGGTGGAAATCCCCTCCCGGCTTACCAAGGAGCAGATGGATAAGCTGAACGCGTTTGCCTCTGCCCTGGATGAAAATCGGAACCAGCCGGCTTGCGTGGAGTTTGCCGACAAGGCGGCGCGTTACCTGAAGGGCAAATAAGGTCCGTTTCCCTTTTTCAGACATGGCCCGCTTTTTCCTCCCGCCTTCCGAATGGGCTGCTCCCGCCTGGGAGCTGCGAGGGGATGAAGCGCACCATGCCGCCAGGGTTCTGCGCCTGAAGCAGGGTGACTCCTGCATCGTGTTTGACGGTTGCGGCCGTGCGGCCCACGCTGTGGTGGCGGAACCTCCGCGCAGCTCCGGCGTGCTGCTGGTTCCGGGGGAGGAATGCCTTCCTTCTCCCCCCGTGGCCCATTTGACGCTGTGCCAGGCTGTTCCCAAGGGGGCCAACATGGATCTGATTATCCAAAAGTCTGTGGAACTGGGTGTTTCTGCTATTGTTCCGCTCGTGACGGACCGCACGATCGTGCGCCTGAATGCCCGGGAGGCTGAGGCCAAAAGGCAGAAATGGCAGCGCATCGCCTTGGAGGCCTGCAAGCAGTGCGGCCAGAACACGCTGCCGGAAGTGGCGCTTCCCGTTCCCTTTGCGGAATGGCTGCGCGGAGGAATTCCGGAAGGACTGAATATTATCGCCTCTCTGGCGCCCGGAGTGCGGCCGGTCAGGGAAGTGCTGGAGGCCGCCCGTTCCCGTTCCGTTCGTCACGCTTCTCTGCTGGTGGGGCCGGAGGGGGATTTTACGGACCGGGAGACGGCCATGGCGTTGGAAGCGGGGTTTGTTCCCGTCACGCTTGGCCCTATCGTTCTCCGGGTGGAGACGGCCGCCTTTTTCGGCCTGGCCGCCATGCGGTACGCCCTGGACTGAGTTTTTTTCATACGCATTCCCATGTTTAAAAATATCATTTTCGACTGGTCCGGCACCCTGGTGGACGACCTGGCCCTGACGCTGGACGCCTCCAACTACGTTTTTTCCCAATACGGGAAACCCTGCATGAACAGGGATGAATTTCGCGCGGAATTCCAGCTTCCCTATCCGGACTATTATGCCCGGGTGCTGCCCCACGCGGATCTGGATGAACTGGAAGACCATTTCCGGTACGCCTTCCGCGTTTCCAATGCTCCGGTGGAAGTGCTGCCGAATGCCCGGGAATTCCTGGAGTTCTGCCGCGCGCGCGGCGTGCGCTGCTTTATTCTTACCAGCGTGGACGCCAAGGAGTTTGATACCCAATGCAGGGAGCTGGGCATGATGGAATATTTTGAAGCCATTCATGCGGGCATCCGCCATAAGGATGCCCACATTCATACCCTGCTGGCCCAGCACGGGCTGCATGCCCATGAAACCGCGTTTATCGGGGACATGCAGCATGATGTGGAAACGGCCCACCACGCGGGCATCACATCCATTGCCGTTTTGACCGGCTACAATGACGCAGCACAGCTTTCCAAGGCCAGGCCGGACATGATCGTCCCGGACCTGCTTGTTCTGCGCACGCTGATGCGCCGTTACGCGCTCCCTTCCGATACGCAGGATTCCATCAATATCAATGGTCTTGAACTGGATACCTTCATTGGCGTTCCGGACGAGGAGCGCTCTTCCATGCAGACCCTGAAAGCGGACATCTCTTTTTATCCGGAGGAGGCGTTGTCCGGCCTGAACGATGATTTTTCCAGAACCGTCTGTTATGATTCCATTGCCCGTGCGCTCCGGGCGGAGGCCATGGCGCGTCCACGCAAGCTGGTGGAAACGCTGGCGGAGGATATGGGAAAGGTTTGTCTGAAGGAATTCGGCGCGCGGCACGTGGTTGTTACCCTGCGCAAGTTTATTCTGCCGCGGACGGACAGCGTTTCCGTAACGGTGCATGTTTCCCGGCACCGGTAAGAAAGAGGTTTTCTACCGGATATCCACCGCCTTTTCCTCAGGGATTTTCTTCCCGTCTTTGGTGAAAGTGTTTTTCTCCGCCTTGACGTCACCGGTATGGCGAATGCGGATGGCGGTTCCGTTTTTGAGGTCAAACGTGTTTCCGGTAATGGTGATGTTCCGGTGAACGTCCCCTTCCGGCCGTGGAGCGTGCGGCACGATCTGGATGACGGCTTCTCCGCATTGGATAAAGGTATTGCGGGAAATGGTCATGTTCCTGACCACGCCGGATTCATACCAGCCGGAGGCGTCATCTTCCACCAGGATGGCGGGCATGCCCGTTTTTTCAAACCGGCACCGTTCAACCAGCACCGGCTTCCTGGTGGTGAGCAGGAAGCCCCTGGTGGGAATGTGGCGGCATACCGTATTGCTGATGTGGACAGATGGCGTCCATGTGACGTTTTCCACAACATCGTCAGGCTGGATGTTCCCGGGATTGGGATGTTGCAATGTAAGTTCTATTTCCTTTTCATTGAGTTGTTTGACGCCGGAAACGGTATTGGATGCATAAGGCACCAGCGTGTTGCAGGAAACATAATCGATCCGGTCTCCTGCGGCAAAGGCGTCAAAGCCGAAGGTCTGGGGATGCATGAACCGGACGGTGATTTTGTTGGGGGCCGGCCTGTCTATAATGCGCAAGTGGGTTCCATGAACATTAACGGCGTCGTCATGGGAGGCTCCCAGCACGCAATCCTTGACGATGATTTTTCCCCGGCATCCGGAAAAGTGCAGATTATCCGCCCAGGAGGAATTGGTGCGGAGGGAACGGGGGCGCGGGGCTATTTTCAAGTGGCTGAACATGATGTTCTCGCAGAACTGGGAAACGACGCCCATGCCGTGCATATAGTAAATATGGCAGTTATTCCAGAGGATGTTTTTGCTTCTGTATTGAAAGAAGCCGCAGCAGTCCCTCCGGGTATTGCGGTTCTGGTAGGATTGGCCCGGTTTCATGGTTGGTGAGCCTTCCTTGAACGTAATGCTGATTTTTCCGGGAGATAATTCTCTGATGACTGTTTTCCCGGGGTCGAAACGGCCCTGGAAAGTGCCGGAGGCGGAATCGAAAACTTTGGAATACCCTCCCATGCGGAATTCCCAGCCGGGTCCGTGCCAGGTCAGGTTTCCATCCTTCACTGTGTACAGGATTCCGTCCGGAATAGTTGCTTTCATGGTATCCCCTTCAACTTCCGTGACCAGAAATTCCCCCATGGTCGGATGCAGGTAATCAAACCCCAGGCCGTTCAGGGAAACGTTTTCCGCATGTTCCATGCAGACAAAGATGGCTTTTCCTTCCAGCAGGATGTCGGTGGCTCCCGGCTTTCCCTCCAGGCGTATGTTTTTGGCTTCCATCAGGCGGATAGCCATGGCCTTGGGCTCGTTGGGCGCATCGTTGGTGTTGGAAATCTGCGGTTTTCCGGTCATCAGGGCACCGTGTTTGAAGATATGCCTGCCGGGCATGAACCGGATGGTGACCGGGGCCTGTTTGGAACCTTCCCCCATCAGCGCCAGGGAGACGGCATGTTCCCCCGGATGGATGACGAGCGTATCTCCCCGCGCCATGATGAGACGGTTGGCCGGCGCCATGCTTTTCCACGCCGTGGATGGGGCCGTTCCCGGATTGCCGTCATTTCCCTTGTCCGGGTCTATATGCCAGACATGGTTTCCTGCGGATTGCGTGCGCTCCGTCCGTTCCGGATAATCCGCTGCCGGGCATGGCCCTGTCAACATTGCGAGAATAAAAAGCAGGGAGGCCACGGGGTTTTGCATGCTGCAACTCCTACAGGAACACGGTTTTCGGGACAAGGATAATTCTTGCAGGGCCGGGAGAAAAATCCGCAGCTTTTCCATGGTTCACCTGGGAGGCCCCTGTTTTTCATCCTTTCTGCCGGGGCGGGAAAGAAAGCCTACCAGCTTGTCATAATACGCTTTGGATTTGTCGTAGTAGGATTGAGGGTCAATATCCAGTTTGGTGCGGAACAGGAGCCAGAGCTTGTGGAAGGTGTTGACGCGGTAGCGGATGTCGAAAATACGGAAGCCGCTCGCCTTCATTTTGTCCAGAATGGTATGGTAAATGAGCGCCATGGCCTGCGCCGGAATAAGGGCGGCTTTGTCTTCCGGGCTGAGAAGGTTGTATTCCCTCTCCGCTTCCGCAAAGAAAGTTTCCGCCAGATCCGCTTCATATTTCAGCAGCTCCTGAAGCCGGGGGGAATACACCCTGCAGCGCAGGTCTTCCAGGGTGTATCCAAAGCGGTCCATATCCTCCTTGGGCAAATAAATGCGGTTGGACTTGCCGCAGTCTTCCGCCACGTCCCGGATGATGTTCACCATTTGAAGGGCATGCCCCAGGGCAATGGCGTACGGATAGGAGGCTTCTCCCGCCCCCATGATGCGGGCGGAGGTGAGGCCCACGCAGCAGGCTACGCAGTAGGTGTAGTCCAGCAGTTCATCGCGGCTGCGGGGCTGCTGCTGGCAGATGTCCGAACGGCAGCCTTCAATCAGGTGCAGCATGGGAGTGGTGTCCAGCTCCAAATCCTGGATGAGGGCTATGATGTCCTCCTCCAGTTCCGTCAGTTCCAGGCCTTCTCCGCCGTTGATGACCTCCACCCAGCGGTTCAATGCGTCGTGGCGTTCGCGGGGAGTCATGCCCGGTTCGTCCACGATATCGTCCACCGTGCGGCAGAAAGCGTAAAATTCCGCCATATGGCGGCGTTCTTCTTCAGGAAGATCAATGAGGGCAAAGGCCAGGTTGGACTTGGCCTTGCTGGTGATGGTTTGGGCTTGAGTCATGTCTTGACGGAAAAAACGTGCCTGCGAAAGGGATAAAAATTATGGAATAAGGCCCCAGTGGGAAGTAAAGGGCCACAGGCAGAAGCTGGCGGGGCCTACGATGTTGTACTGGCGGACGGGGCCCCAGTACCGGGAATCAAAGGAATTTTCGCGGGTGGAATTGTCCCCCAGCGCCACGTATTCACGCAGATAGGGGCGTTTGCTGTCGTTGGACAGATGAACGGTTCCCCCTTCCGTGATGTAAGCTCTGCCGTCCAGCAGGCTCAGGGGGGCGGGAAGGGCCACGTAGCCGCAGGGCTGGTAGGGGGGCTTGCCGGAAGCGACCCTCTGGATAGTCCATTCCGTGGCTGGTTTCCCATTGACGATTAGCTGGGAGTTCTGAATGGAGAGGGTATCTCCCGGAATGCCGCAGAGGCGTTTGACGTAGTGGGTTCCTCCTTCCTGGCCGGTGCTGCTTCCCTTATTGGCGATGCCTTCGATGCCGCGTGTATCAAAGACGAAGACTTCCCCTCGTTCCGGCTTGCGGAAGTGGTAGGCCATTTTATTCACCACGATTAGGTCCCCGGCGTCAAAACGGGCATTGACGATTGTGTCTCCGGGCAGGTAGCTTCTGAACGGGGTGTGCCGTTCGGCTTCAAAGCGCGGTTCCTGATTGAGGAAGTAGCGGCGCGTTTCCGCTTCCGCTGCCGGAATTTCCAGCTTGGAGCCGTCATCGAAAATCACGTTGGTCACCGTGAGCAGAAGATACTTGGTGGCAGGTTCGAAACGGACGATTTTCTTTTCCTTGGAGGCCGTTTCGTGCACATAGGAGCCGCCGTACAGGATCATGTCCCCGATTTTCTGCATCAGGGTGGGATCCCCTTCCTGGGGAAGGGCGCGGATTCCGTTCAGGGAGGGCTGCATGGAACCGGTCGGGATGCGGAAGGGCTGGACTACATAACAGCGCAAACCCAGGAAAATGGCCAGAATCACGAACAGAACTTCCACGTTTTCCGCCAGGGCGGAAGGAACCGCTCCGGGGATGGATTCCAGCGTGGATTCCAGTTTGGCGGTAATGGTTTCCGCCTGCTGCCTGTCACCCCGGTAAAGGGCCGTTTTCAGCAGGTCGCGGCTTTCTTCAAACTCCGCCAGGCGTTCGGGAGGCAGAAGATCGCGATTGTAGTTGATGTAGCGGCGCACTGCTTTCAGGGCCATACGTCCTTTCCGGCGCCATTTGGGCGTGAACCAGGCCAGAGGATGATCCAGAAGAAACACCAGAACGGCGTTTGCAGCCGGAAAGCAATCGTAAAGGGCAGCTAGGATGGACTTGTGCGGGCTATTCATGAAGTACGGCATTCATGATGCCCCGTCCGGAGGCGTCATGGAAGTTTATTTTACGTTACGGAAGCCCCATTTTTCCAGGATTCAGCAAATTTTTTGGGTCCAGGGCGGATTTGACCAGTTCGTGCAGGTGGTAGGCGCCTTCCCCCACGGCTTTCCGGAACCATTTGGCCTTCGCCAGGCCGATGCCGTGTTCCCCGGTAATGGCGCCTCCGTGTGCCAGCACCCAGTGGAACAGCCTGTCCACACAGGCGTCCGCCAGGGCTTTCTTCTCTGGATTCGCATAATCGTCCACCATGATGTTGGTATGGATGTTGCCGTCCCCGGAATGGCCGAAACACGCGATGTCCAGCCCTGTTTCCCGGTTCAGGGCCTCGCAGAATTCCACCAGGGCCACCAGGCGCGATCTGGGGATGACGATGTCTTCGTTGAGCTTGGTCATTCCGGTTGCTTTCAGGCTGTAGGAAAATTCCCGGCGGAGTTGCCAGATGGCTTCCGCCTCCGCTTCCGTGTCTGCGCGCAGAATTCCGGTCGCGCCGCATTCTTCCAGCAGGGTGCATAGGGAATCCAGTTCCTCACGCACGGCGGGCCGCCTGCCGTCCACTTCCACAATCAGGTGGCCGCGGCAGCCGGAAGGCAGGGCGCTGTCCCCCAGATAGTTCCGGGCGGCGCGGAGAGTGAAACTGTCCGTTATTTCCAGGGCGGAGGGAAGATGTCCGCTGTTCAGGATGCGCTGCACGGCGGCAGCGGCCAGCGGGAATTGCGGGAAGCCGGCGCTGAGCGCGCCGAATGCTTCCGGGTGGGGGATGAGCCTCAAAACGGCCCGGGTGATGATGCCCAGCATTCCTTCCGAGCCGATAAAGAGGTCCCCGATATCGAACCCCGTCTTGTTTTTATGGGTGCGTCCGCCGCATTCCACTACCTCTCCGCTGGCAAGCACCACGGTCAGCCCCAGCACGTAAGCTCTGGTGACTCCGTATTTCAGGCATCTGGGGCCGCCTGCGTTCGTGGCGATGTTTCCTCCGATGCTGCATTCCTTTCTGGAGGCCGGGTCCGGCGGGTAGAACCATCCCAGAGCACGGGCTTCCCGCTGGAGATCCGCTGTGATAACTCCGGGTTCCACCACGGCAACGCCGTCTTCCGGGGATATCTCCAGGATACGGTTCATCCGTTCCAGGGAAAGGCTGATGCCTCCGCGCACGGGAACGCACCCTCCTACGTATCCCACCCCGCCGCCGCGGGCCGTGACGGGGATGTTCATGGAGGATGCGTAGCGCAGCAACAGGGAGACGTCCTCCGTACTTTCCGGGAAAACGACTGCCTCCGGCAGCACGGAGGCGTACCATTTGTCCCCGGCGTGCGCCGCCAGCACATCCGGGGCTCCGGAAACTTTTCCAGACCCCAGAATGCGGGAAATGTCTTCTTTCAAAGACATGGATTATTTGAGAATGGGGGTGCAGAAGCAGTCCGGGCGGTGGAAATCCGGATTGCCGGAAAGGTCGTCCGCCGTAGTCAGGAAAATCTGGTCCGGAGTATCCAGGATGAACGTGGCTGCCAGCTTGCAGTCGCGGATGTCCACGCCGCGCAGTTCGTTTAGCGGAATCCGGGCCATGGCGCACCATCCCTCGTCCGTCAGAATGCACTTGGTATCCACGGCCAGCGGAGCGGGGATGTCCTCATTGGCGCGGCGGGTATCGGAAAAGGCGCAGGCCCACCATGCGCCGTTGGGCGCAAGGTTGAATTCCCAGTAATTGGTGCCGTCTCCCGCGGCCATGAACCATTCCGCCAGGTCGTACCGCCATAGTTCCGGCTGGAACTGGCCGGGACGGGCTTCCGGATGGATGGTGGCTGCCTTGCTGCGGGAAGCCAGAAACCACAGGAATTCTCCGTCCGTGGCGAAGGCGAATTCCGCACTTGGCTCCACATCATAGCCGAACCAGTCGTTGACGAGTTCCTGGCGGGGCAGGGAGGCAAGCTGGTCGAAGCTTCCGTTGAAGGCCCATTGGTGAATGATTACTTGCATACCACCACATTTGGACAGTTTTCAGGTTTTATCAAGCCAGAACGTCTTACAGGCTTGGATATTGACGTGATTTCTCCATCATGGGGGCCGTCATGCATTTTCAAAGGACGCTGAATCGGTTTTCCCGCGAAAACGTTCCCGGGTATCTGGCTGTGTTCATCGGCGGTTTCGGGGACATGTTTGCGGGTTGTTTGAGCCGTGTGGAGAAAGGATTTCCCGGTTTTTTGCCGGGTGTGGCGTACGCAACGGCTTATTACCACTGGGACGGAGGCGGCTGCGGCGTGTTTTTTGACAGGTGCGGAAAAATAGCGGTGGAGCTGGAAGAGCTGAGACGGAGATATCCCGGGCTGCCTGTCGTGTTGATAGGACACAGCTACGGAGGCTCCTGCGCGGTGGAAGTAGCCAGGCGCCAGTCGGTTCAGGCTGCTCCTCTTTGCCTCCTGACGGTAGATGCCGTGGCGCGCAGGCAAAAGAGCGTGCGTCCGGCCTGTGTGGAATGGTGGGGGAACGCTTACCTGCGGGATGGCGGCGGCTTCATGGACGCGGTGCCCAGAATAGGCGGACGCTGGGGACATTGCGCCGGGGCTGATGCCAATCTTGCTTTTTCCGGCTACAGTCGTGACCGGGAGGGCCGCCTTTATTCTCACCGGCGTCCTGCGCCCATGCTTTATGAGCCGCCTGGGGAAGAAGCATGCAGCCTTTTTCAAGCCGCTGCCTCCTGGCTGGAAAGAAATCTTCCGGACTGAACTGCCGGAGCCGTGCTACCGGTTCAGTTCATCCCACTTCACCAGTTGGGAAAGAAGTTGGCTGATAAGGCGTTCCGTCTGTTCCCTGGCTTTCTCTTCCGGAACTCTGATCTTGTCCCCGTACGTGGTGGAAATCTGGAAATAGCACCAGCGTTGATCCATGCCGTGCAGAACCCTGTCTTTCATATCCATCAGGGTGCGGATCAAGTGGTCTTCCGTCATGTGGCGGTGGCCGATAAATACGTAATAATGCATACTGTCCAGAATGACAGGTTGTGGATGGTCCGGAGCGATGTTCTGCTGGGATTTCAGCTTGGTCATTCTGATGGTTCCGCGGCCTTCCACGGGAACATCCACCGTGGTCCCCGTCAGGTTAAAATGGCCCTGGGCCGGGAGGCAGCGTTCCGGACGGTGGATGGAGTTGTTTAAATCATGACCGGATTTCACGATGGAAACGCGGCACAGAACGGGTACGGTTTCCGTCGCATCCAGGCTGATGGGGAGTTCCTGCACGTAATCCGCTTTGGAAAATTCCGTATCCGGGGCCAGGATGCCCCGTTCCTGTTCGGATTCCTGCCGGCGCGTGCCGTGCCAGCCGTACGGATTCATGCCTGTGGGGAGATCCATGCTGATGGAGGAGTCCTGCACTTCCCCCCTGCGCGGCATCAGGTAAGTGCCGCCGAGCATGACGGCCAGCAGAAAAGGGATGATGATAATTTTGAGCGTTTTAATATTCATGGCGGCGGAAACGCTTAATGGGACTTGTTCATTTTAACAACCAGCTTCTTGCGCTGTGACGGCTTCCAGATGAGCTCCCCGGCCAGCAGGGAGTGGACGGCTGCCAGGCCGAAAAGGCTGATGGGGAAAAAAAACAGCAGGCCGGACCAGTCATGCCAGGTTTTTGACGCAAACTCGGGATTTCCGTATTCCGCCATCACCACGATGCTGGTGATGCGGACACCGTTGCCGATGACGGCCAGGGGAATCGCGCTGAGGAAGAGCACGCATTTTTTCCAGAATTTCAAGTCGGACAGGTAGGCCCAGGCTGCGGACAGCATGAGCAGTGCCATCAGGGAACGCATGCCGCTGCACCCTCCTGCAATATTGAAGGCATCCCAGTGTCCGCCGGTAGAGCGGATATTGGTGCCCTGCAGATAGGTATCCACCCCGAAGATGCTTGCCCCCCAATGCCCCAGCTCCGTCGCGATGATTTGAAGTCCCACCGTAGCCTGCTGGAAGGAGGGCAGGGGGATGCACAGCCAGAAAAAGAGCAGCGGGAAGGCGCACAGCCTGGCGGTCTGCGGTCCGGCCAGGTACCAGGCCCCGCCCAGTAAAATCAGGGGAAGAGCGCCTACGGCCACGCGAGGCTGCCCCACGCGGAAGGAAAGCATCAGAAGCATGATCGCCGGGATGAAAAGAATCAGGCCGCGCCAGTCCATGCGTCTGGGTGCCTGGGCAATTTTCTTTCTGGCATGGTACAGCATGAAGACGATGATGGGCACCACCAGCCAGCCGTGTTCATAATCCGTTTGCTTGTTCCAGGAGGAAATGAGCCACTGGATGCTGTTTTCGTTTCCGAATGAACCGAATTCCGGGAATGCCAGATAGTTCAGCGCCAGCAGCAGCGTGCTCACGGCCAGGGCGGCGATCATGGGGGCGGTCAGAAATCTCTCTTTGCCATCAGGAGCGGGGGAATCCATCATGGAGAAAAATCAAATTGTGAGAATTAAGTATTGCGATTATGCGGACCTGTGTTCAGAATGCGTCCGCTTTTCAGTTTCCGGTATGAAGATTATCAGCGGTACAGCACACAGAGAACTTGCGGAGCGCATTGCGCAAAGCGTAGGCATTCAGTTGACGAACGTCACGGTGAATACTTTCCCCGATGGGGAAAGTTTTGTAAAGATAAATGAAAACATCCGGGGCAAGGATGTTTTCCTCATTCAGCCCACCTGCCCTCCCACGAACCATAATATTATGGAATTGTGCGTGATGGTGGACGCCGCCCGCCGCGCCAGTGCCGGACGCATCACGGCTGTTGTTCCTTTCTTCGGGTATGCCCGCCAGGATCGCAAGGACCAGCCCCGCGTTCCCATTACCGCCAAGTTGGTGGCCAATCTGCTGACGGCCGCCGGAGTGGACCGCGTGCTGACTATGGATCTCCATGCCGCCCAGATCCAGGGATTCTTTGATATTCCGGTGGATCACCTGTACGCCGCCCCCGTTTTAATCCGTCACCTGCGCGAACATTATGTTAAAGACCTCAAGAAACTGGTCGTCGTCTCCCCGGACGTGGGCGGCGTGAAAATGGCTCGCGCGTATTCCGACGCGCTGGGTGCGGAATTGGCCATTGTTGCCAAGCACCGCGTCAACGCCACCCATGTGGAAGCCATGAATGTCATTGGTGACGTGGAAGGGCGCGATGCCGTTCTGATTGACGACATGACGGAAACCGCCGGCACCCTGTGCGCTGCCGCCAATATCCTGAAGGAACGGGGAGCCCAGCGCGTGTTCGCCTGCGTTTCTCACGGCGTGCTGGGGGACATGGCCCGCGAACGGATTTCCGGTTCCTGCATTGAACGCGTTCTTACCTCCGACACCGTTCCCATGGCCTATGGCCCCAAAGTGGACTGTGTCAGCGTGGGAGACCTGCTGGGCCATGCCGTGCAGCGCATACATGACGGAGAATCCGTATCATCATTATTTGACATTTAGACAATTTTAGTGCAGAGTCCTGCGCCCTGACCTGAGTACCGGTTTACGCGGGTTCGGAAATCCCGGCGGGGCCTCTGCCTGAACCCGATTAGGAAACATCATCAATCAACACTCAATATTGCCTCTATAAAACATGGCTACATCCCATTCCCTCAAGGCCGAAACGAGAGCCTGCGGCTCCGGTAATCTGAAGCAACTCCGCAGCCAGGGCCTGGTTCCCGGCGTGGTTTACGGTCCCGGTTTTGACAACGTCAATATCCAGGTTGACGCCCGTGAATTTGCCCGCATGCTGGCTTCCGCCGTTTCCGAACACATCCTCGTGGCCCTGGATATCAACGGCAAGATCGTGAAGGTTCTCCTTAAGGAAGTGCAGCACAACCCCATCACCAACGCCTGCCTGCATGTGGACTTTCAGGCTGTGACCGATACCACGGTCATCCATTCCATTGTTCCCGTCATTCTGGAAGGCGATTCCGCCGGCGTGGCCCTGGGCGGCGTTCTGGACCAGACCATTCACGAACTGGCGATTATCTGCCAGGTGAAGGATCTGCCGGAAGCCATTACCGCTGACATTTCCGGTTTGAAACTGGGTGAAAGCCTGCGCATTACCGATCTCAAACTCCCCTCCGGCGTAACCACGGAACTGGCCGGGGATGTGATTGTGGCTATTGTGGAAGCTCCCCGTGTTTCCGGCGAGGAAGCGGCTCCGGCTGCTGAAGAAGCTGTTGCCGAGAAATAAGTTTGATACGCCTGTTTCTTCTTTTACCGGGTCCGGAGCCGTTTTTGCGGCTCCGGGCTTTTTTTTGTCGCCAACAGGGCATCTTTTGGTAAAGTGCAGGATACGTATTTGCCTGATCAATCTGGAAAAAGCCTTAGATTTATGAACAAGTCCCTCATATTGGTGTTGACCGCATTCGTTCCGCTTGCAGCTGCAGATGAAGTAAAACTCAAGGATGGAACCGTTTACAAAAATTGCACGGTAGAAGTGGAAACGCCGGAAAGCGTCAGCCTCCTGGTTCCCGTGTCCGGAGGTATCAAGGATTCCGTAACCGTGAAGAGGGATTTGATTGAATCCATCAGGAAGGCGACTCCTGATGAACTGGAGGCTGCTCGAATCGGCAAAATGTATGCCAAACCGGAAACCATGAATGCCGGGGATTTGGAAAAAGCCTTGGCGGACCTGGACAAGACCATTAAGAAAAATCCCCAGGGCCTTGCTCATGACGCCGCCGTCAAGGCAAGAGCCAGAGTAGTGGTTTTGCTGGAGGAAAAGAAATTGACGGAGGAAGCCCGGGCCGCCCAGAATGCCAGGGAGGAGGCGGAAGTGACCGTGCGCACCAAATACGACCATGAGGCCAATAAGCTGCTGAAGCGTTTCAAGGCGCTTGCCGTGCGCAATCCATACCAGGCCATGGCCGTGTATGACCGCTTGCGCGACGGTTATCCCGGTTCCGCCGCCTTGGCGGATGCCTATCCGGATGCCGCCAGAATCGCCGGACAGCTCAACCGTAAGCTGGAGGTCATGATCGCCGCCAAGGAAAAGTCCTTGGAGAAGGAACGTGAAGCCCTGAGAAAGGAGGAAGAGAAGCGCCGGGGAAATCCCAAACTGACCAAGGAACAGCGCCAGGTGTTGATGGATGCTTTCCAGAAAAGGCAGACTGCCATCCGGGAACGTGAAAACCAGCTCACGGAAGTGTACCGGGCTTTGCGCAAGAAGGTCAAGGAACGCGGGGACCGGTGGTTTGAACCTACGGCAGGTTCTTTGGAAGCCATGAGAGACCTTAAGCTGGTAGCCGCTACGGATGCGGAACGCTTAAAAAAACAGGACCCGGAAAACGGAGCCGGTTCCGCTGCGCTGGAAAAGGCCTGGAATCTGTGTGACGAGAAAAAATTTGACGAGGCTATGGAGGTTCTGACGGAACTCCGGACCGCCCAGGTTCCCAGGGAATACTATGAGGAACTGACGGAAACGGTGCGCGTGGGGTTGCGGGAACAGCGCGCCCGTGAACGCGCCGAACGTGCGGAAGCGGCGCGCAAAGCCCGTGAAGACCGGGATAAGAAACGCCAGGAGGAAAGAGAGGCGGCCGCCAAGGCCAAAAAGAAATAATTCTGCCGTTTTCCGGAGAAAACGCTCCGGAGGAATATGGCGGAAATGGCGTTTACGGACGGGATGGATCAAGTATGTGTTGATTCCATCCTGCCCGTCAGGCTTTCCGGCCGTTGATTTCGCGCAATTCGTTGTCAGAGATTCCTGAGGTTTTTCTGTCGGAGCGGGGCCGGAGGCGTGTTCTTTTGACGGTCTGCATGTTTTTGCGGGGAGAAGAGGGCAAATCTTTCCCCATGCGATATTTCCTGCTTTCTTCCGCCGCGTCTTCAGTATAGAAGTGTTGCATGAGGAACGCTTCTTGCAAACGGGTCACGGGTGAAACGGACATCAGCATGGAACTGAACCTGGACGGCACGGGATGCGCCGCCGTCGCAACGGGGCATGCGTTTTTTGACCATATGCTGGATTTACTGGCCCGCCATTCCCTGATGGACCTGACCCTTCAGGCCCGCGGAGACCTGGAAGTAGACGCCCACCACACGGTGGAGGATGTGGGAATCGTTCTGGGGGAATGCATTAAAAATGCACTGGGGGACAAAAAGGGCATTGTTCGCTACGGCTGTTCCTACCTGCCCATGGATGAAACTCTTACGCGCGTGGTGATGGATTTGAGCAACCGTCCGTATGTAGCTTTCCGTATTCCGGAAGGCGGTCTGCCGGATGCCCCCAACTTTCCGCTGACCCTTTGCGAGGAATTCTGCCGTGCGCTGGCCAATAACCTGCGTTGCAACCTGCATGTGGAAGTGCTTTACGGCAGGGATGGCCACCACATTGCGGAATCTGTCTTCAAGGGCATCGCCCACGCGTTGCGGCAGGCTGCGGCGATTGATCCCCGAGCCGCCGGGACGCTGCCTTCAACCAAGGGAATGCTGTAAAATACATGAAACTTGGCGTGATTGATTACGGTGCGGGCAATCTCCGCAGTGTGCTGAACACCTTTGAGGCCGCCGGCGTGACCGGTCATCTGGTGCGTACTCCGGAAGATGCGGCGGGCGTAACCCATTTGGTTCTTCCCGGCGTGGGCGCCTTCGGCGACTGTGCAGAAAAGCTGCGCCGCCAGAATCTGGTGCCCCTGGTCCGGGCATGGATAGAGCGGGACAGGCCTTTTCTGGGTATCTGCGTGGGCTATCAGGTTCTTTTTGAAAGCGGGGAAGAAAGCGGGCAGGTTCCCGGACTGGGCATCCTCAAGGGGCGCGTGGTTCGATTTTCAGAATCGGAACTCAAGGTGCCTCACATGGGGTGGAACAGCGTGGCTCTCACTGATCCCGCCGATCCCATCTGGAAAGGCATGGGGAAGGAACCGTACTTTTATTTCGTGCATTCCTATTATCCCCAGCCGGAGGATGAATCCCTGATTGCCGCTTTCTGCACCTACGGCGTGCGTTTTGCTGCCGCTGTCAGGCACGGCAATCTGGTCGCCACCCAGTTCCACCCGGAAAAAAGCCAGAAACTGGGCGTGAAACTGCTGAAAAACTTTATTTCCCTGTGAGCCGGAAATTACCGGCTCACAGACTGCCGCTCTTTTTCCTGACAGCAAGGGGCAAGGAGGAGCGGTGAATCAAATGAAACGTCATTCTCGAAAAGCAGCCTTATTAAAAAGACGCCGGGATTAATTTCATTGAAACCCTTCGGACGGCACCTCCGTAGACCTTCATGGCTCAGTTTTTCCCTGTATGGAAAATAGCCAGGGCAAGAGGAGTGGCAAACTTATTTCTTACCGCCGGTTCCTGGTCAATATTGCTTAGGGGGCGGGGAATATTTGTTGAGCGGGGGGCAGAGGGGGGGGAAGGGATGGTAATCCATAAGAAAAGAACCGCCCCTTCGCGGAGACGGTTCTTTTTGATAAGAAAGCAAGGAGCGGATATTTCGTCCGCATGGGCCGGATTTTAGCCGAGCACCTTGTAATACTGAAGGTGAATCTGGGGATTCAGGCGAAGGCGTTCGCGGATGGGCCTGATGGCGGAAGGTTCCGCAGAGAACGTGTAGGTCACATACTGCCCGGCGGAAAGGTGGTTGGATTCGTAGGCGAATTCGCGGCGGCCGGCGTTTTCCGTGGCGGTGATGTCGGCGCCTTCTTCCTTCATCGCGGCGGCTACGGTGCTGATCAACTCCTCGACGGGAGTTTCCGTACCCTTCATGTTGAATACGATAAGAGCTTCGTAATTTCTCATGGTCTTGTGATAATTAGAAATGTGTCGTGCGAACGGTGCGCACCTTGCGGGCAAGTAAGGTGCAATGATTGCCTTCAGAAAGCAAGCCTATTTTTTACCTTGTTTCCGGGAACATGCCGTTTCCTGCGTTTTACTCTCCCCACGGCGCGGAAGAATTGTTCTGCATGGCGTTTCCTGCCGTTGTCCTTAGCGGAGGAGGGCGGGATTTCCGGTGAGGAATCCGGAAAAGCGGCAGATAGAGGCGGCGGAGAGTTTTTCCGGGCTTTCTGTCCTGCCGCCTGAACAATGGTGCCGGTTCCAAAAAAGGATCATGACAAGGAGGCCTTGGAACTTTACGCCGCAGATGAATTAACGATGCGTTATTTTTTGGAATCAGGAAGAAGGAGAAAGGGCTTCTCCCTGATGGGGTGATATTCCGGTACTGGGATTCACCCCCGGAACGGGATGGTGCAGGTATGGCGGGAAAAATTCCGGAAAGAAGAAAAACGTTAACGCCTCCGCGCCATCTGTACGGCCAGCTGGAAGGCGTGGATGGTGCTGGACGGATTGGCTTTTCCGGTTCCCGCCAGGTTGAAGGCGGTACCATGGTCCGGGCTCAGCCGGGGGCGGGGAAGGCCCAGGGTGACGTTGACGGCGGTATGGAAGTCCACCAGCTTCAGCGGAATCAACCCCTGGTCATGGTAAGGGGCCAGCACGGCGTCATAGTTTCCTTCCACGGCATCCCGGTACACGCAGTCCGGGACGGAAGGCCCGTCAAATGCAGCATCCGGATGGATCGCCCTCAGCCGTTCCACGGCCGGGGCAATGATGTTCCCGTCCTCATCGCCGAAAGCGCCGTGTTCCCCGGCGTGGGGGTTCAGGGCTGCCAGGGCGATACGCGGGCGCATGATTCCTTTGCGGATGCAGAAGTCTTTCAGCAGGGTTCCGATGCGGACCAGTTCCTCTGTTTCCAGCAGGGAAGGCACGCTTTGGAGGGAAGTATGAATGGTTGCCAGCCCCACCGTCAACCGTTTCCCGGTCAGGCACATGGCGTAATTGTCCGTTTTCAGGCGTTCTGCAAAGAATTCCGTCTGCCCCGGCCAGCGGAAACCTGCCTCATGCAGGGTTTCCTTGCAGACGGGGGCGGTGACAACAGCGTCAACCGTTCCTTCCCGCAGGGCATGGGCCGCCTGTTCCAGATGGTCGAAGGCGTGTTTGGCGGATTCCGCATTAGGCCTTCCCGGGGGAAGCTCCACTCTCTTGCCGATGAGGCGGTATTCCGCATCTTCCGGGAGTTCTCCGGAGGCAAGCGCGGCGGAGATGACTTCCGGGCCTATGCCCGACTGGTCGCCCAGCGTGTATCCAATGACCGGTTTCATAGTGCGGCAACAGGAGGGATTACAATTCCGCGGGTTCCGGCATTCCGGCAGGGGAAGCGGGAATTTCTTCCGCGGGGGAAACAGGAGTTTTTTCTGCCGGAACAGCCTGCAGGGCTGCCGCCCGTTTTTCCATGTTGATGACCTGTGTCGTTTTTTCCGGTTCGTCGGGGTTGCGGAGTTCGAATTCCAGGTGGGAGTTGGTGGACCAATGGTAATAAATGGTGGCGCCGAGGGCTGCCAGCACCAGAATCAGGAGAATGGAACCGAAGAAGGAGCGCATGCCTCTACTGTGTCCCGGAGGAGGGGGGAATTCAAGAAATTATCAAGACCGCCTGCGTGGGCGGGCAAACGCCGTTAACTGCCGTGTATCTTCATTTCCTGGAAGAGGAAAGAAGGGTAAGTAAAAAGAGGCAGCTCGGCATGAGAAGATCCGGGACAGTTCAGGACAGGATTTTTATCGCGAGGAACAGGAGCATGAGCAGGATGGCAAAGCCGATGATTCTGCCCGCCATGCTGCCGTCTTTCCCGTCCTGGATGCACATGGGGCAGTTTTCCGGGCCGTTCATGCCGCTGCATCCCATGCCGCACGCGCCGCAGGGAAAATCCGCCTCCCGCTTCTGTACTCGGTCTTGGAGAAGGAGTTCCAGCTCGCGCACGGAAGGCTCCACACCGTAGACGACGATTTCCCCGTCAATGGCGAGTGCGGGAAGCGGCGTCCCAATTTGTTCCGGAACGGTCTCTTCAGCCTGCACCTCCGGATTGACGCCCAGATGGGCCAATGCCTGGAGGGTATTGGCACGCAGGGCGTTTCCTGGGTAGGCCCGGCTGTAAAAAAGCTGAATCCTGGTCATGGAACTGGGTATGTCAGGAACGCTTCCGTTTGGGAAGACTCTTCTTCCAACAAATAGGACGGGGCTCCAAAGGTCAATGCGTTTTTCCGTGTCATGACATATAAGTGTTGTACGGAAAACATTTTAGACTTTTCAAATGAGGAGGGAACGGGCACTATCCCGCCGGTCCCGCCATGAAAAAGCTATCTCTATTCCTTTTGACCCTGGCCTGTGTATTCCAGTTTTCCGCCCAGGCACAGCAACGGCCCAGTTACATTGCCATTGAGGCCAATTCCGGCAAGCTTCTTTTCAGTTCCAACGCAGAAGAAAAAAGGCCCGTGGCCAGTCTTTCCCAGGTAGCCACCGCCATGGTGGCTTTGGACTGGGTGGCCCGCACGCGGTTGCCGCTGGACACTTTCATTGCCGTGCCCCAGGAAGCGTTCGGCCTCCGTGCGGGCAATCCCATGGATCTCCAGCCGGGAGACCGCCTGACGCTCCGGGACGCTTTGTATTCCACCCTGCTGGGTTCGGACAATGTTTCCGCCCTGACTGTTGCCTCCTTTGTGGGGCGTGACCTGGTGTCCCGCCGGGGCGGCGGCGCCCCCATTGCCGCTTTTGTGGCGGAAATGAACAATTTGGCCCGTTCCCTGAGGATGGCCAAAACGCGCTTTACCGCTCCCCACGGGCTGGACGCCGGCAACTCCGTTTCCACTTCCTGCGCGCTGGATATGGCCTTGTTGGGCGTTTACAGCATGCAAAATCCGGCTTTTTGCTACATTGTTTCCCAGGCGAGCCGGCGCATTGAAGTGCAGTCCCAGACCAAGGGCAGGACGATGTACGATATTTCCAACAACAACAGGCTCATGAGCGCTTCCGGCGTGGACGGCATCAAGGCGGGCACTTCCCGCGCCGCCGGCCCCTGCCTGCTGCTCAGCGTGACGCGCAACGCTATTTCCCGCCGGAGCCCCCAAACGGGGACGGAGGTGATTTATCCGCAGCGCATGATTATTGCGGTGCTTGGTTCTGCGAGCCGCTATTCCCTCGCCAGGGAGATGATGAACACCGGCTGGCGCGTTTGGGAAAACTGGCAGGCTTCCGGCATGGATATGAAGGACCCCAAGGAATTTGTCCAGCTTCCTGTGAAATCTGCTCCACAAAGGAGATAGGAAGTAGACGGGGAAGGATTTTTCTGCTATAAGGAACGCCGAATATGAACATCGGTGTTTTGAATAGCGGGGGTGACTCCCCCGGGTTGAATGCAGTTATTGAAGGTGTTGTGGGCGCGGCTTCCCGTCGCGGCTGGAACGTTGTGGGTTTTTACGACGGTTTTGAAGGGCTTTTGTCCGAGGAAGGGGACGAACGGTTTGAATGGCTGACCCCTGCCGCCTGCCGCGGATTGCGAGCCAAGGGGGGCACCATTCTGGGAACCGTGAACAAAGGAAACTTCGCCATCAAAGTAGGCGTGGACCAAAAGGGGGCGATTGAACCCGCGGTGCTGGAAAAAACGAAGGCTACTGTCCGCCGGCTGGGACTGGATGCCCTGATCGTTGTGGGCGGAGACGGCTCCCAGTCCACGGCTCTTTTGCTTTCCGAGATAGGGCTCCCCGTAGTTGGCGTGCCAAAAACCATTGATAATGACCTGGGCGCAACCGATGTCACTTTTGGCTTCTACAGCGCCGTTTCCATTGTTTCCGAGTCTTTGGACCGTCTGGAAACCACTGCAAACGCGCACCAGCGCATGATGGTGGTGGAAGTGATGGGACGGCATGCGGGATGGATTGCCTTGGAAGGCGGCATCGCAGGGAGTGCTGATGTTATTCTTCTGCCGGAAATTCCTTTTTCCCTTGAAAACGTGGTGGAATGCATCAAGGCGCGCAAGGCTGCCGGGCAGCGGGAAATCCTGGTGGTGGTATCTGAAGGGGCCCGTCTGGCGGACGAACTGGTATTGCTGGATGAAAAGACCCAGGGGGAAGTTCGCCTGGGTGGCATCGGCAAGGTGATTGCCAAGAAACTGGAAGAAGCCACTGGGATTGAAACCCGCTCCTGCGTGCTGGGCCATATCCAGCGCGGCGGTTCTCCCTGTTCCTATGACCGGATTCTGGGAACGCGGTTCGGCAGTTATGCCGTGGAACTGGTGGAAAAGCGCCAATTCAGCTGCATGGTTGCTCTCCGTGGGACGCAGATGACTGCCGTACCCATTGAGGAAGCTGTGAAAACCTTGAAGCTGGTGGATCCCGATTGTCAGCTGGTGCGCACGGCCCGCGATTTGGGCGTATGCTTCGGGGACTGACGTTCTCCGTCTGCGTCACGGGAAATTGATTGTACCCGATAGGGTTTTGATTGCTTTTCAACCGTATCCTGGAATCAGGATACGGTTATTTTTTGCGGAAGCACGCCGTATTCATTGGGGCCTGGCGAGCTTTTAAGAAGCATCATGGACAGGAAGAGGATGGAAAGCAGATCCATCAGGCTGGACACCATTCCCAGGTAGTCCAGATAGGGGGCCATGTCCTCCGGGACCAGGCGCAGCAGGAAAATCAGCAGGAAAGTGACGATGAAAATAAGAATGGGAATCAGGATGAATTTTCCGCTCAGATTGCTGTCATGCAGGCGGCGCACGGCGACCGGCAGATTGAAGAGGATATTGAGCCCCGCCACGGCTGCCAGAAGCTCCAGGGAAAGCATGCTCAGCTCTCCGGATTGGTAGAAAAAGTAAAAGGTGGGATTGAAGCAGGAGTGAGCCAGCAGGATCAGAGCATCTTGCGGATGGGCGGCATATAACAGGATTTGGAGGGAAGGAGAGACATAAAAACCCGCCGGCTGGCTGTCAACGTCTATCATGCTGTAGCCCAGCGGAAGGAACAGGAGGACGGAAAGGAGGAAAAAGGACCAGAATTCCGTCCGGGACGCGCGGCCTGCCACCGTATTCAATTTCCGCAGGCTGATGAGCCAGTAAAGGTAAAACGGAGTCAATGGCTGCTCTTTCAGTTTTCCGTCAGGGGGATCAGCCGGTTGGGGCTCCGGACGGCGGCTGTATTTGTTGCCGTCCGCCTTGCTTTCTCCTAGCGTCAGATAAAAAAAGATCAGATGCCCCAGCCCGAAGGGAATGAAAAGGGAAAAAAGCCAGAGGCCGCTCCTGCCTGTATCATGCAGGCGTCTGAACGCGGCTGATATGCTTGGGATGAATAACACCGCCCACAGGAGGATGGTTAAGGCGTCTCCGTAGATGCTCAGTCTTGTATCAGGGATGTGCAGCCAGTCCGTCAGGATATACCCTGCCAGGGCTGGAATCAGCGCCAGGAGGGGAAGAGCCATGAACCACCAGAATTCCGCACGGGAAGCGCAGCCCCGAAAGTCCGCATAATGAAGAAAACCTTTTTTCCAGCAGGAGAGGGGGGAAAGGAGGGAAGATGCCTGCGTGGAGGTTGGAGGAACGGAGGAAACAGCAGGAGAAGCAGGAGAAGCAGGAGAAGCAGGAGAAGCAGGAGAAGCAGGAGAAGCAGGAGAAGCAGGAGAAGCAGGAGATTCCGGCATGGATGAAAAGGGGGTTTCCGTTTAGACTCCCTGATGCCGGGGAATGCTCAATGCGTCTGTGCCCAGGACATGGAAAGTTCCCTCCTGCAGCCGGTTCAGATCAGGACAATCGCCATCAGCAGCATTCCGGCGATGATGCCCATGATGGAAATGTGATGGTGTCCCCAGCGTTCCGCCATGGGCAGCAGCTCGTCAAAGGAGATGAAGACCATGATTCCCGCGACGGAGGCAAAGAGAACCGCAAGTACGGTAGGTGTGAGGAAGTGGAACAGGAAGAACATGGCGATGGCCGCGCCCACCGGTTCCGCCAGACCGGAGAGAAAGGAATAAAAAAGGGCCTTTTTACGGCTGCCCGTACCGTAGTAAAGAGGTACCGCCACGGCTATTCCTTCCGGAATGTTATGGACGGCTACGGCCAGGGCGATGGAGGTGCCTAAAGTCAGGGAGTCCAATCCGGCGGCAAAGGTGGCGATTCCTTCCGGGAAATTGTGGATGCCGATGGCCAGGGCGAACAGAATGCCGGACCTTTTAATTCGGGATGAGGAAAATTCACCGCTGGCCTGTCCATGGATGTCTTCCGGTCCGCGCGCTTCGTGCGGGTTTTCGTCTTCCGGAACCAGGTAATCAATCAGAGCCGCCACGGCAATTCCCCCGAAGAAGGAAGCAATGGCGATCCAGGAACCTGCCGTATGGCCTTCGAACTCCATCAACCTGTGCTGGGCTTCTCCCAGCAGTTCCACCAGGGAGATATACACCATGACTCCGCCGGATAATCCCAGGGCAAAAGTAAGTGCCTTTGTATCCGTCCTTTTCATGAAGAAGGCGATGAAGCCTCCTATGCCGGTAGCAAGACCAGCCAGCGTGGTGAGCAGGAAGACAACGAGGATGTGGTCGGCGGAAAGGTCCATGCGTGCACCTGCCGGGCAGGGATGACCCCGGCAGTAAAGAAAGGGGTGTATTATTTTGCGGGAGCCGTGGGAACGATCATCTTCGTGGCCCGGATGGCGCCGGGGGGAAGGGGGGGCTCTTCCCCCGGCTTCAGGAGGCCCCGTTCCTTCTTGATTTCAGGCAGCTTGTCCAGAAGTTTGCCGAACGCTTTTCCTTCAAAACTTTTTGGGAGGAGCGCAACGCCTTCTTTGAGAGGCTGTTCCAATTCATTGACCCTGTTTTGCTGCATGAGCAGGTACACTTTTTGCATGAGAACAGCTTGTTTGACTTCCGGAAGAAGCCCGTTCTTTTTCAAGTAGCTGTCCATGATGGAAAGCGCTTCATCAGGATTTTGATCCGCCAGAATGTGGATGTTTTTCTTCCGGAACGTATCGGCCCATTCCAATTTCTGGGCATGGAGCAGATCGTCCCTGTGCAGTTTGGCGAGAATTCCGGAAGCGTCCTGCGGGTCCAGTTTTTCCAGTTCTGCCAGAGCCGGCTTATAGAAAGTGCGGATGCTGGATTGGGGAACCGTTTTCAGCAATTGAACCAGCGTGTCCCGCCGCTGCTGGTCAGTGAGCTTTTCCGCCAGCTTGTTTGTCAGGGACTGCTGCGTGTTGAGTGCTTCCGCCGCTTTTTTTGTATCCTGCATGACCTGGGCAGGATTGGCGTAACCTACGACGGTGTGGACGGGCCGCCCCTGGGCATCCGCAAACACCAGCGTGGGGAATCCGGTGATGCCGTAGGATTTTTTATAGGTTTCCAGAGAAGTTTTTGTCTGCGCGTCCTGCTGCTTTTTACGTGGGTAGTCCAGTTCCACGGGAATAAAGGAACGGGAAATGGCTGTCTGGATTTCAGGAAGGGAAAGAGCCTGCTTTTTCTGCATGATGCAGGCTCCGCACCAGTCGGAACCGGTGAATTCCAGCATTACTCCCTTATTCTGTGCGGCGGCTTGCTGCATGGCTTCCGCAGGGCTGGTACTCCATGTTTCGGAGGCGCCGGCACTCCAGGCGAGGAGTATGGCTGCGAGGGGATGTATGATTGTTTTCATGGCAGGAATGTCATTATTGCATGGGGGGAAGCGGAGAATGGGCGGGGGGAACCCACATGTTTCCGGAAGAGGAGCTGCCGGAATCTCCGGTATGGGTAGGTGTTTCAATTTTCGGTTTTCCGGCGGGCGGGTCCAGATCTTCCACCACCACTTTCTTTTTGGCGGGCTGGGGCACGGGGGCGGCAGCCGGGGCCGGTGAGGGCGCCCTGCGGATAACGGGGGATTTGAGGGAAGCATCCGTCTGGTTCATGGCCGTAATATTCAGCGGGTCGCCGTAGGCCAGCATTTCCCGGATGTCGTCAGGAAGATCTCCGGCAGGAATGGAGGTGCTTCCCTGTTCGTGCATGATACGCACGAATTCATTTTCCACGCGGGTGATTTCCACATTCAAATAAGTTTTGCCTGAATGGGATGTCTTCAGAATGTCGAACTTGCGGCCGCGTGCCTTGGCTCTGGCGTGTTGGCGGTAGCGTTCGAAGTAGGAGCGGATTTCTCCCCGGATGCCGGCTACGCGCATTTTCTCTTTCTCAATGGATTTTTGCGTCTCTTCCAGGTCGGAGGCCGTATGTTCAAAGATATCCAAAAGGCTGAGCAGCTGTTCCTTGGGAGCGGTCCTGTTCCGTATTTCCCTGAGCTGTTCCTGCTTCTTCAGCAGCTGGGCATGATTGTCCTCCAAAGCTTCCCGAGCATCTTTGACAGGGTCTGGAAGCTGGGAAAATTTTTCATAAACAATATAGCCGGCACTGATGACGATAAGGGCGAACAGCCCCAGGCAGAGGTTCCAGAAAAGAGAGTCTCCCCTGGCTTTCCGTTCGGAATCCTCCTGCCGGGCGGATTCTTCTTCCGCAGCGTGTTCCGAGACGACGTCCAGGGAGGTTTTCAGACGTTTTTTGGCTGCGGGGGCGGAGTTTTCATCCTTATGTTCTCCTCCGTTCTCCTTCGGAGCAAAGCGGGTTTCGTCTTCCGCAGGGGGGAGAGTTTCGCCGGACGGCTGTCTGGGAGCGGGGGCGTCGGTCATGGGATGCGCGGGAATGGAGGTTAGTCTACCGGGTGGGTTTGTTTGAATTCAGCCAGTTTGGCCGCATACGCGTTATATTGATATTGCAGGGCATGGAATTCCTGCTTGCGCTGCGCCAGCGTTTTGCGCATGTCTTCAATGTCAAAGCACAGGTGCTCGAAGTCGCGGCGTTTGGAAGGCAGGACATCTATATCCTTCACCGTGAAGGGCGTCGTGATTCTTCCCGGGTTGGAAAGCCTTTTCTGAAGATTGTAATTAACGCGGGCATCGTGGGATTCCGCCTGGCTTATTTCCTGTTCCGTCTGGGCCAGTGCGTTTTTCATTTGCTGGAGCTGGGCCTGGAGCTGCTGGTGTTCCTGGGATGAATTCCCCGTCAGGAAGGAGGTCAGGGCTTCATTCGTACTGCTGTCGCACGAAGTAAGGGCCAGCGTGAGGGCCAATGCCGGACAGGTACGCCTGGTGAATCTCACGATGTTGAACATGCCGGGGATTATGAACCTTAACGGAGGGGAAAGTCAAACTGTTCATGCGCCCTCCGGAACAATGATTTTTCTCGCATAAAACGCGTATGCGGCTACAATGCCCGCGGCATGATGCAATTATCGGAGATCGGAGGCCATCTGACGGCCAGAACGGGTATTGATGATTTGATGGAGGATTTGTTCAAGGCCCTCCATTCGGGAGACGCCGGCCTGTGCCAGTTGAACGGCGGGAGCCCCGCCGTTATTCCTGAGGTGACGGAACTTTGGCGGCGCAGCATGGGGGAACTGGTGCGAAATGGCAAATTTGACGTGCTGGTGGGCCATTATGCCCATCCGGGCGGGGATCCTGCCTTTATCCGTGCCCTGGTGTGTTTTCTCAATGAACGTTGCGGATGGAACCTGACGCCGGAAAATGTGGCGATTACCCAGGGTGGCCAGATGGCCTGCTTTACACTGTTCAACATGCTGGCGGGCCCGTGCCCGGACGGTGCTGTGCGTGAAATCCTTTTTCCCCTGTGCCCGGATTATGTGGGATACCAGTCCCAATCCCTGTGCGGCGGCGTCATGTTCCGGGGCATCCGGCCCGGCATCCGCATGCTGGACGGGCACACGTTCAAGTACGTGATTGATTTTGACCGTCTGGACATACGTCCGGAAACGGCCGCCGTCTGCATGTCCCGGCCTACGAATCCCACCGGGAACGTGGTGACGGATGAGGAATTGGGGCTTCTGCGGGAAATGACTTCCCGCGCCGGGGTTCCCCTGATGATTGACAATGCTTACGGGCCTCCGTTGCCCAATATTTGTTTTGTGCCCGTAACCCCGGCCTGGGATGAGAACATGATCCTGACCATGAGCCTGTCCAAGATCGGGTTGCCCGGAACGCGCACCGGCATTGTCATTGCGCGCCCGGAGATCATTCGTGCCGTCGTGAGCATGGTGACTACGTCATCCCTGTGCCCGAACAATCTGGGCCAGGCTCTGGTGACGCCTTATCTGGAAGACGGCACTCTGGAGAGAGTCTGCCGTGAAACCCTCACGCCGTTTTACCGCGGCCGGGCGGAATTCGCCCTGTCCCTGCTGCCGGAACTTTTCGGAGAATCCATCCCCTGGCGCGTTCATAAGAGTGAGGGCGCCATGTTCCTGTGGCTGTGGTTTGAGGGATTGCCCATCACGTGCCAGGAGCTTTACGAACGGTGCAAGTCACGGGGCTGTTTTGTAAATCCCGGCCATCACTTTTTCTTCGCCCTTCCGGAGGAGGGGGAACCCTGGCCGCACCGTCATGAATGCATCCGCATCAGCTTCACCCAGACGGAGGAACTCCTGCGCAAGGGGCTTTCCATCGTGGCGGATGAAGTGCGCAAGGCCTACTCCCGTTCTTAATCCAAACCTGACCCGTATCCATGAACAGCATGACCGGTTTCGGCAGAGACGCCGCCCAGACAGACCGTTATAATATCCTTGTTGAAATATCAGGCGTAAACCGCAAACAAACGGAAATCGCCGTCAATGTGCCGCGCGGCTATGCGGAATGGGACGCCTCCGTGCGTTCCATCGTGCAGGGGGCTGTTTCCCGCGGCCGTGTAGGCGTCTCCATTTCTGTGGAGCGTCTGGAGGAAGCGGATGGCTCCCTCCAGCTTGATGAACAGAAACTGGCCTCCCTGGCGAAGCTGCTGAACCGTGCGTCTGACCTGACAGGTCAACCGTTGCCCCTCCAGGCGTCCGACCTGCTGAGGCTGGATATCGTTACTTCCGCAGCGGAAGCATCCCTTTCTCCGGAAGAAGCGTGGCCGATGGTGGAAAAGGCGCTCAAAGCCGCCTTGAAGGATTTTATTTCCATGCGTGCGGCGGAAGGCGCCAACCTGAAAGCGGACGTTCTTGGCAAGCTGGATGTCTTAGAGCAATTCCGCCTCCGTATCGCGGAACATGCCCCTTCCGTGCCTGTCAGGCTTCGGGAGGCCATGCTCAAGCGCTTGGCTGATGCCGACTTGTCCGTTTCCGCGGACGATGAACGCATCATCCGGGAAGTGGCCCTGTTTGCGGACAAGTGCGATATTTCCGAGGAAATTACCCGTCTCTCCTCCCATTTTGACCAGTTCCGCACCTTGTGCGGTTCCTTCGCTCCCGCGGGCAGGCCTCTGGATTTCCTTTGCCAGGAAATCTTCCGGGAATTCAACACCATCGGCTCCAAGGCGAACGATTCCACGCTGGCCCATCTGGTTGTGGCTGCCAAGACGGAGCTGGAGAAAATCAGGGAACAGGTTCAGAACATCGAATGACAGCCATGAAACAGCCATTGGGAACATTGCTGGTGGTATCCGGGCCTTCCGGTTCCGGGAAGACGACGTTGTGCCGCCGCGCGACGGAAAACGGTCTGTGTGTGTACAGCATTTCCTGCACGACGCGCCAGCCCAGACCCGGGGAAGTCAATGGAGTAGATTACCATTTCCTGACTCCCGCCGAATTTGACGCCAGGGTGGAGCGGGGAGACTTTCTAGAATATGCGGAGGTGCACGGCAACCGCTACGGTACGCTGAAAGCGGATATTTTGACTCTTCTGGAACAGGGGAAAAACGTGGTGATGGATATTGACGTGCAGGGGGCTGGGCAAGTCCGTTCCTGCCGGGAGGGCATTCTACCCCTCTGCTATGCGGACGTTTACATTTATGTGCCGCAGGCGGAGCTTAAAAACCGCCTTTGCGGACGGCAGACGGATGGCGCTGAAACCATTGCCCTGCGTCTTCGCAATGCGGAACAGGAAGACGCCTGCCTGCCGCAGTACCAGTACTGCCTGGTTTCCTCCGACCGCGAGACGGATTATGCTTCCTTTTGCGCCCTGCTCAAATGCCAGTCCATGAGGGTGGGACTGATGCGGTGATAAGGTCTTGCCTGTTTATCGAGAGACTGCGTTCTCACGTTTCGTCCTCCGTCGCATGGCATCCGGGATGGCGGCTCCGGTTCCGAGACATTTGGAATTGGTTCTCTTCCCGTGCCTATATGATATGTGATTCCCTTTCCTCTGATCCGGCCTGCGTGAAAAAACGCGGGTTGAAATTCTTGACGGGCAGGATACTCATAGGCTCTTTGAATAATTCAATGTTGAAATTATCCTCCAGGCAAAGGTGTCCCGGTAGGTCAGATACTGCCCCGTTTCCTTGTATCCGTTAATTGCCTTTTTGACTAAAATGTTTGACTGTCAGTTGAACGTGGATGGATGAAACTACTGCTTTCCGATGCTCTTTTCTTAAGGAGAAGGATAATGTAAAAGAAGAGCCCTGCTTTTAGACGAAACAGGGATATTGTTTTTTGTTCCCGTGGGAATGATGGCGCCTTTGACCGGGTGCTTGGTTTCCTTGCCGTTGACCGGGCCTTCCAAAGCTATTATCGCTCTACTTGAGCGGATACAACCAGCCGATGGCGCAGGTAAAAATGACCCAGAGGAGCAGGTTGAGGGGGAGTCCCACTTTGACGAAGTCCTTAAATTTGTAACCGCCCGCATTGTACACGTAAGTGTTGGTCTGGTAGCCGATGGGGGTGGAGAAGCTGGCGCTGGCGCCGAACATGACAGCCAGAATGAAGGGAATGGGGTTGGCGTCGAATTGCAGGGCCATTTCATAAGCCAGAGGCCCCATGACGGCCGCTACGGCATTGTTGGAGATCATCTCCGTCAGGATAGAGCAGATCAGGTACAGGCCGGAGATGGCGACCAGGCACCCCAACGGGCCTATATTATCCACTACGCCGAAAGCAATGGCTTTGGCAAGCCCGGTTTTGCTCATGGCTTCTCCCACGCACAGCATTCCCAGAATCAGAAAAATAATGCCCCAGTCCACCGCCTGGTAGGCTTCCTTCGGCTTGATGCAGCCGGAGATGATGACGATGAGAGCTCCGATGTAGGCGAGATAGAAGGGATTGAAGCGCGCGAAGAATTTGAAGAATTCCCCGTATTGCTCAAAGGATCCCAGCAGGCCGATAAAAATGAACAGCCCCATGGCCAGGATGGCCCAGCCCTGTTTGCTGCGGTTGTGCGCTTCCGCAGGACGCTGGCTCAGGGGGATGATGCGCTGCTTGGTCAGGATGCGGTTCATTCCTTCCTGCGGTCCTTCCAGAAGAAGCGTGTCCCCTGCCGCCAGCTTGGTGTTCGGCCCCATGTCCGTGATGTTTTTGCCCTGCCTGTGGATGGCGAGCACGAAGATGTTGAATCTCTGGCGCAGCTTGAGTTCGGACAGGGACAGCCCGGCGAATTCGGAATTGTTGGCGATCATGCCTTCCACGATTTGCACATCGCGCTGCTCCAGCGTTTCCAGCCCGCGGCTGTCATCCCAGCCCAGGTCCACGCCTTTGGCTTCCCTCACCTGGTTGACTTTTCTGGCGTTGCACAGGAAAAGAATGCGGTCTCCTTCTTCCAGGTTGATGTGCTGCAGCTCTTCCTGCATGGAGAATCCCCTGCGGCGAACTTCCACGATTTTGGTGCCCAGCAACTCGGTTTGCATCAGGTTGATGGGAGTGGTGCCGATGTGGGGGGAATCCGCGGGAATTCTGACCTGGAGCAGGAAATCGCGCTGGATGCCGCCCGGAAGCATGGTGGACAAAGTGGGGCGGGATGGAAGCCATTTGCGGCCTAATGTCCAGAGGTAGAGCAGGCCCGCCGCCGCATAAATCAGGCCCATGGGCGTTACCGTGAACATCTGGATGCCGTCATAACCCAGTTTCTGCACCTGGCCGAGCACAACTACGTTGGTGGATGTTCCGACCACGGAGCAGGTGCCTCCCAGAATGGTGGCGTAGGAGAGGGGGATGAGCAGCTTGGAGGCCGCGATGTTATGATCCCTGCAGAAGGCCAGCACGATGGGCATCAGGATGACGACCACCGGGGTGTTGTTGACGAAGGGGGAAACCATGAACGCTCCCAGTGTAATGACCAGCAGGGCGGTCAGTTCCCTCCCCTTGGCTACCTTGTTGAACAGTTTGGAAAGGTCTCCTATTAATCCCGTTCTTTCCAGGGAAGCACTCAGAATGAACATGCACACCACTGTCAGCGGTCCGCTGTTGGCAAAGCTGGACAGCACATCACGCGTGCTCAGAATTCCCGTGAGCATGAGGACGGCGGTGCCTGTCAGTGCTGTGATTTCCACGGGCATCCATTCCTTGATGAAGCTGATGAATAACAGGACCAGCAGAATGCCTACAATCCATTGCTGGGCGGCCGCTGATTCCAGCCAGCCTATGACGGAGGCGGAGTTGATGTTGAGAAGAGGAAGCATGGTTTGAAAGTTGAAGGTGTGGGGAAAGGGTCCAACTCTCCTACTTTCCCGGCTTCTATCTGTCAAGCCGCAATAATTTTCCGGAAAGGGTTTGAAAAGGTTCCTGCGCTTTTTTATTGTTGGTGCGCCGCATGGATTCCCCCATAATAACAAGGTTTGCTCCCAGCCCTACAGGCAATCTCCATCTGGGGCACGCCCTGGCTGCGTGGGAAGCCCGTTCCCTGGCGAACCGTTTTTCCGGGAAGTGCGTGCTGAGGATGGAAGATATCGACCAGACGCGGTGCCGTCCGGAGTTTGTTCAGGGCATATTGAAAGATCTGGAGTGGCTGGGCATCCGCTTTGACGGTCCCATGATGGTTCAGTCTTCACGCTTCAGCGCTTATGAACACGCTCTTCAGACGCTGAAGGACCGGGGCGTGCTGTACCCCTGTTTCTGTACGCGCCGGGAGATTGCGGAGGAGGTGGCCGCCATGGGTGGGGCGCCGCAGGGGGGCTGCGTGGACGTATATCCGGGAACTTGCCGGCTGCTTGACAAGGGGCGCAGGAAAGAGCTTCTCAAATCCGGCAAACCTTTTTCCTGGCGGCTGGATTGCCGTGCTGCGGCGCGGATTACCGGTCCCCTGCTATGGAGGGACATGCGGTTCGGAGATCAGGTTTGCCGTCCGGAAGAACTGGGGGATGTGATTCTGGGCCGCAAGGACTGCGCCGCCAGCTACCATATTGCCGTGGTTGTGGACGACGCCGCCCAGGGAGTTACCCATGTAAGCCGTGGTGAGGATTTATTCCCTGTGACGGGCATCCACCGGACGCTCCAAGCCCTGTTGGAGCTTCCTGTTCCGCAGTGGTATCATCACCGGCTGGTGAAGGATGCTTCCGGCAAGCGGCTTGCCAAGAGGGACAGGAGCCTGAGCCTTCAGGAAATGCGTGCCGCCGGGATGCGGTCGGAAGACGTGTTCCGGCTGATGCGGGAGAGCTGAGGGATTTTCATTCCCTTATAGGCGGGGGTGCGTTGTTCCGCCGGGAAAGGCAGGGGTCAGGCTGTGGCTTGCGTTTTTCCAGCAGCCGGTCGGGTGATTTTCTTTCCGATGCAGAGCAGGCATGCATAAGCCGCCGCCAGGGTCAGCAGGAGAAGGGCGCTCAGGATGGCCAGCAGATTCAGATGCCCCAGCGGGATGAGCCATGCGTGCGGCATGGCTGCCGTTCCTGCCAGTATCTGGGGAAGCCAGATGAAAGCCGCCTGGGAAAACAGGCTGACGGCTGTGAAGGCCAGCCCCGCGGCCAGGGTGAGCCATACCGCCGGAAGTACTGGCAGGAATGTTTCATGGATGTTTTTTTTCATGGCCCGTGCCGTTCCTGCGAATATGGAAATGAGAAATAGGGGGGCCAGCAATGCGGCGGCAGGGAGGGTGTCCCAAAGGAGCCATGTGCAGAGGGGGGAGACGGCCGTCAGGAGGCCCGCGCTCTTAATCAGGAGGCCCCGGGGCGGCGGGGCTGGTGCCGCGGCGTGGTTCATATCCGTTAATCGGGCCAGACATTGCCGGGCGTGCTTCCCTGGGTAATGACGACTTCCTGGCCTATTTTCAGGGTGAAGTTTGGCGTTACTTCCTGCTGTACTTCCACAAGTTCGTTCGTATCCTTGAGCTTGACGCGCACGCGGATCATTTTGACGGCTTCCACCCTGCCGTCCACGATGGAGCCTGTGGCGGAAGCCAGTTTTGAGGTCCCCATGCCGATGATGCCGGGAGTCATGGCCTCCGCCGCCGTTCCGGCCATGTTGGCAAAGGTGCCGTCGTCCGTGGAGGTAAGGACGTTGATTTCCTTGATGCGGACCACGTTGCCCAGCTTGATGGTCGTCACTTTGCCGGTGGCGATTTCCAGATTGCTTTTTTGGGTGCAGGAGAAAAGGACTGGGAGAATAAGAAAAGCGGGAATGAATGGAAGCGGATTCATGATGAACGTAGTTAACTACGCTGGCGGGGTTAAGCGTTTTTCAGCGTGTGGGAAGAATTGTGTAGGTAGCCAGATACAGGAGCAAATGGAGGGAGGAGAGTGCCAGTACCCTGTTCATGCGGCTGTCCGCGGGCGTTTTGCGGATTAGGAGCATCAGATACCCGCCGAAGAGGATGGAGGGTATCCACATCCACCACGTGTGGGACAGGTTCAGGTGAAGGGCCCGGCTGGATGTGGGCAGCGTGATGTAGGCAGCCAGGATGAAAGACTGGGCCATGGCGCGCGCCTTTCCTTCCCCCAGCCGCACGGCCAGCGTGCGCTTGCCCGTAGTGAGGTCTTCCTTTCTGTCGCGGATATTGTTGACGGATATCATGACGGCGCACAGGAGGCCGCATTGAATGCCTGTTACGATGCCGGCATTGTACACCGCAAGCGATTCCACCAGCGTGCCGGGTACGACGGGCGCCGTGCCTATCTGCACCAGAATGGTTCCCAGTACGGCAACCAGTCCGAAGAAGAGGATGACGAATATTTCCCCCAGGCCCTTGTAGGCCAGCGGCCACGGCCCTCCCGTATAGCCATAGGTGAAGTAGAGGGACGGGATGCCGATGGCGAGGATGGGCCAGCCGCGCAGTTCGATAAGGGGAAAGGCCAGAAGGCACGCTCCCAGCAGGAAGAAGAGGCCGATGAGCATGACTGTTCTGTGGGAGAGGGCTCCGCTGGCCGTCATGCGCACGGGCCCGGTTCGCCGTTCCGTATCGGCGTGCTTGGCATGGTCAATGGCGTCATTGAAAAAATTGCAGGCAATCTGGAGGCACAGGCAGGAAGTCAGTGTCAGGAGGGCCAGGGACGCATTCCAGCTGCCGGTCAGTTTCTGCACCACCATGCAGCCTGCCCATACCGGAATCAGGGAGGCGGTGAGCGTCTTGGGGCGTGCCGCCAGAAAGGCGGAAGTAATGATATTCATGTGAGGGAAGGCTCCGTAATCAGCGGAGGATGGGGCCGAGGCGGCGGAGGGTTTCCTTAATGAGTGAGACGTGCCATTGCCCGGGGGCCGTTTCCTCTTCTCCCAGGTAGCCATATACCAGGCAGGAACCCAGTTGAGAGTAAAGCAGGCGGGAGACGGGTCCCATGGGCCCCATTCCCATGACGGCGATCGGCCCCTTGGGCTTGGTGAAAAGCTGTACTCCTGTCTGGATGTCCGAGGCCAGGCAGGGCGTGAATGCAAATTTGACGATATCCGCCTTGTAGGAGCGCGCCTTTTTTTCCTGTTCGCGCAGGTAATCCACACCCGGAGTGATTTGGAAATCATGGGTGGAGCCGATGATGATGACGTCCCGCTCCCGCGCTTCCATAACCAGTTCCCTGGCGTGGCGCATGGCCTTGATTTCAATGTCCATGGCGGCGGCATACGGCATATAGGCCCGGAGCAGGGCAAAGCGCTCTTCTTCCGGGATGCGGCGCAGTCCTCCTTCCTCATGGCAGCGCACGGTGACCAGCAGGGGCATCTCCGGCCGGAACTCCATAACCTGTTCAGTCGTGAGTTCCGGGGGAAGGGCATCCACGCGCAGTTCTACTAGATCGCACTGGTCTGTTAAATCTTTTCCTTTCAGCGTTTTCCATAGCTCCCACGAGGTAACGGACGCAACGATTTTCGGCGGATAGGCCTGATGTTCACGTACAATCTGCTGCATACATCCTACTATCCCAGCAAAGGAAGGAAGGTCAATCTTCTATTGATGAGTTCCACTTCATTTTGGGGCCGAGTATGTCAGTTCGCCTGCCTTTTCCCCTTTTGGAACTGTGTTTTTCTTCCTGTGCCAGCCCTGTTGGCCGGTTTCCCGGCAGACGGATTGACGGATGTTGGCGCCGGCTGCCGTTCAAGATGCCGGCAGGGCTGTTTCGTATGGTCCGTTTCCTTGTTGTGGCGGAGGGCGTTATTTTCCTGCCTCTGCACGTTAAAAACATGTTGAGAATGGAGGTCCGGCTTGAAAAGGGAGTTCGGAGGGAGCTAGGTGAAGGCCATGAATATGCTTTGGTCAAGGTTATTGCGGATGGGGAGGAATCCCTTTTGGGCGGCTTTGGATGCCGTGCTGGTGGTAAGGACGGAAAAAGATTCGTCCGGGCATCCGGAATGGTCCTGGAAGGCGTATGTCCCTCATGGCGTTCCGGTTCATGAATTGCCTCCGGTGCCCGTTCCTCTTCCGGAAGGGGATTGGGATAAGGAGCGGTTTCGTAAGGAAAGACGGAAAGCTGCCCGGGTGTTGGGTCACCAGGCCGCTTTAACGCTGGCTTCTTCCCTCCATTTCTCCCGTTTCATGATTGTGGAGGAAGAGTGCCGTTTCAGGCTGCCGGTAATAGGTTCCACGGCGCGGATGCTTGGGCAGCTGCTGAAAGGCTGCCGGGAAAGAACTGCTCTGTTTTTAAGTGAGCCGCGTTTGTCTCCCCATACGGCCTGCTCCGTGGCGAAAGGAGAAAAATCCATCCTGCTGCGCGTGACGGATATGGCGGCATCAGCTGCGTATGTGATGGACCTTTCCTTATGTGAACGCATTCTTTTATCTCTTCCGTCAGATCAGCGGGTCTGGCCATGGCTGAGGTATTATGGTTCTCTGGAGGAATGGTTTGCCCGGTATCTGGGACGTTATGGTGATTTATATGCTCTTTCCCCTGCGTTCGTTTCCTGCGGAGAGGGCGCTCCCATGCCCTCCCTCTGCAAATCCCTGGGCCATTTCAATAATGCACGCACCAAATATACGGATCTGTCTTATCTGGTGAATCCGGCGGTCAATTCATGGCGCTGGCTGAAAAACGTGAACATTTTTTCCGGCAGAAAAAGGCTTGGGTGAGAACCCCGGGATGCGTTTTGCTCCGGCTTCGCCGGATTACCGTTTGCGGGGGATGAACGCCTGCATGGCTGGGGCTGCCGCCTTACGGCAGAGCTTGAAATAAGGTGTTCCGTGCGCCCCTCATCTCAAAAGCAAAACCCCGGACCGCAGGCGGTCCGGGGCGGCTCCCTTTTTCCGGAGGGAGGATGCCGTGATATTAGAGGGGTTAGCTGGCTCCTTCGTCGCACAGGATCTTGACAAAGCCTTCCTCCTGGAGGCGGGTGGCGCCGCAGGCGAACTTGGCCCGGATTTGCAGGGCTTCCTCCATATCGTCGCGCACGGAAAGCTTCACTTTGAAATCATTCCATATGCCAAACTGGGCCTTGCTCTTTACCCAGGCCAGGCAGGAACGGACTCCCTCTTCTGTTTTGGGAAGCCTCTGGGTGCGGATGAATTTGAATCCCATGAAGGTGTCTATTTTCCCTTCCACCAGGGCTTTTACATTGTTGAAGTCATAACTGCTGACCTCCGTTTCCCGCAGCAGGTTCATGATCTGGGAACTGGTTACCGCAATGACGAGCTGGTCTCCGAACTGCGGGGCATCCTGGTTCCAGGCTTCGTTTTCCTCAAAAAGCTGGAGGGCTGCGCGTAGCTTGGCCACGGTAAGGTTGCTGGCGGATTTGGTGCCGCTGTCCACGTGATCCACGGCTATTTGCTGGCTTTCCTTGAATGGAACGGCGGTCATGCCGTCTTCTCCCACGTAGTTCGTATCCAGGAAGCCGGAGATCATCACGTCGTCCATGCGGCGGCCTGCTGCGGCCTGGAGACCTTCAATCGTCTTGCTGACGGGAAGGTCCATGTCTCCCAGGCGGGTGGCGTCAAATTCATCGTAGCCAATGGCTTTGGTGAACGTGCGCGGCCGCATGGACCGGCGTGTGGTGGGAGCCTCGTTCAAAACGGTCTGCCCCACCCGTGTGGTTTTTTCCGTGAAGTCCAGAATGCCGAATTGATCCAGAAATACTACCTTGCCGCTCAAGTCGCGCATGACGCTGACATAATTGTCCAGCCGGGAGGCGTGCTGCTGGAGCAGGGAGCCCCATTTTCTGGTGTATTTTACCTGATAATTATCGCTGATAGTTACTGCCATGATTGCAAATATAATGATAGTTTGAATGCAGGAACGGCAATTTGGATTATCGGGTCCGGAATAACCGGAGCGGTCCTGCCGCAAGCGGGATGCGGCTATGTCCCCTGCGGGATTGCGGGCCGGTCCCATCCAGCGCTAACGTGTATGGACTACAAGACAGAAAAGCGCACCACGGCAGAATCGTGATGCGCTGTATAAGGAATGAAAACTTCGCCTTCCCGCTGTTAAAGAATAATCGCGTGCGTCCGCGTAGCGTGATCCGGGCCGAAAAGGGCCAGCATGCGGCCCGTTTGCCCTTTTTCCATGCGGTAGGAGTAAAAACGTTTGGTATCCTCCGCCGTGTCCAGCCCGGAATCATGAATCTGTTCTTCCGGTACCCCCGCTTCAATGAGCTGTGCCTTAATGGCCGTAGGAATGTCTTCCTCATAATGAGGCGGGCGGATACAGGGGGAAATGACGGCAATCAGGTTGGACGGTTCCACCCCAAGGCATTTTTTCATGGACTTGATGGTGTTGGAAACGATGTTGCCGGCGGTTCCCGCCTTGCCTGAATGAATCAGGGAACGGTGGCAGTTTTCCTTGTCGTACAACCACACGGCGGCGCAGTCCGCCACGTAAATGGCAAGCACGCAGTCGGAAACTCCGGAGCAAATCAGGCCGTCCACGCCTTCCACAGGATAATTGGAGCCGATGTCCCCCACCAGGGCAACTTTCGTGCCGTGCACCTGTTCGGCGCGGCGCAGGTCTTTCCACCGCCAGCCCAGGGCTTCCACTTCCGCCTTATGGTACGGTTCCAGCCGTTCCAGCACGGTTTCGCGGTCTCCGGTGACGTCTACTCCCGGAATTCTCTCAATGAATTGGACGATTTCTCCGGGATAGGACTGGATAGGCTTCAAGAATGCTGGCGTTTCCATAATTGATGGATCAATAAATGTCGTTGGGGACATCTTGTCGTTTTGTATTACCTAGTCGAGCAAAATTTGGCGTAAAATGTCACGGACGCCGCCCGGTGACTGAGAAAAGGTTTTTTTCCGCCTTTCCGGAGTGATATGAGCAATTCATGCTGCGCAGGTATTCTTTACTTTCCACTTTTTTTGCGGGAATGGCCGCCGTGTTTTTTTCCTTTGCTGCCTCCTTGGCCCAGGAGGCTTCTCCGGATGCCGGGCAGCTGCTGAAAAGGGTGCGCCAGGGGGCAACTCTTCAGGAAAACAAGGACATTAAGGGGCAAATACGCAAACGCAGCGTCAAAATTCCCTTTTCCATGAGTCTGCGCGGCAATCTGATAGCCTTCCAGTACCAGCTCAATAATGTCTGGAACAGGTTCGACCTGAAATTCAAGGACCGCGGCCAGGATATCCTTTCCTGGAAGGACGGGAAAGCCGGTGTTTTGCCGGTTGCCCAGTATGCGGTGCCCATTGCGGGGACGGACGTAACGTACGAAGATCTTTCCATGCGCTACCTGTACTGGCCCCAGGCAAAAATTGTCCGGGATGATGCGGCGAGCACCGTCAAGGGGCGGGATTGCTGGATTGTCCAGATACCGAATCCTAATTCCGGGGTGGGGCAATATGCCTGGGTGCGCGTCTGGATTGATAAGGAGAACGGCGCCATGTGGCAGGTGGATGGCATTGACCGCCGCGGGGAGCTGGCTAAAAGGTTCATGATTGATTCCGTGATGAAATTGAAGGACGGATCCTGGTTTTTCAAACGGATGAAGGTGGAGGTCCGGGATCCTTCCAATCCGCGCAGAACGGTCTCCGTCAGCTACATAGATATGGACAGCCCGGAATAGCCTTCCGGTTCCCGTTCCATTCCCCGCGGAGCTTTCGGATTATTCTTTCCGGGGCATGGGGGCGGATTCCTTTTCATGCCGCACGGATGGATGATTTAGGACGTGACAAGAAGGCGGGATGGGCGTAAATCCTCCAAAAACCTGTTATGAAGAAACATTTATTCCTTGCATGTGCCCTGGCGTTCGGCCTGTCCGCCTGTTCCCAGCACCAGGAGCAGCCGGCGGAGTCCGGTTCTCCGGTGAAAACGACCATTTCTCCCGTGACTGCTCCTGGGAAAAAGCCGGACCGGCCGGCCGTGAAATTGCCTCCCAAGTCCGTTCCGGTGCCTTCCGTAAGCCCGTCCTATAATAATACTCCTCTTTCCCCGCGCATTCCGGGGGTAACGGTCAACCGTGTGGCTGTGCCGGACAAGGTGGTGGCCCTCACCTTTGATGACGGTCCCCATGGAACGCTGACCCCCAGGGTGCTGGACATCCTGCGCGACAATAACGTCAAGGGTACTTTCTTCATGCAGGGCTGCAATGTGAAGGCCCATCCCCAGGTAGTGCGCCGCATGGTCAATGAGGGCCATGAAGTAGGCAACCATACATGGAATCACGTTTATCTGAGCAAAGTGCCCCGCGAAAAAGCGGAATCCCAGCTCCAGAGCACTAATGAAGCCATCCGCAACGCCTGCGGCGTTGTCCCCGTGGTCATGCGCCCCCCCGGCGGCTATACGAATGCAGGCGTGGCGTCCTGGGCCCGCCAGCGCTTCGGCTTCACCACGGTCATGTGGGATGTGGACACGAATGACTGGCGCAAGCCCGGCTCCTCCGTGGTGGCCGCCCGAGCCGTGAACGGCGCCAAACCCGGCTCCATCATTCTGGTGCATGACATTCACGCTTCTACGGTGGCGGCGGTGGACGCCATTGTGAAGGGATTGAAAAACCGCGGCTATGAACTGGTGACCGTTTCCGAACTTATCAGGAGAGGACGTGCCGCTGCCGGCCATGCTCCTTCCATGCCCGCGGCTCCTGCTGTTCCGGATTCTTCTCCCCTTGCCGTTCCTGCGATTGTGGCTCCCGCGGAGCCTGTTCCCGCTCTGGCGGAGACGGTGGCCGGCATGTAATCCCCGGTGTTTTTCCTTTTCCTTTCAACCCGGTTTCTCTGCGGAAACCGGGTTATTCATTGCCTTTCCGGAGCATTTTTCCCACCGCCCCGGAAAGGAGGCTTTCCCCTTAACGGGCACACGCACAGAAGGCTTGACCTGCTGGTGAATTTCTCCACAATCTTTTGCCGTATTATTCACACCCAATCCGGATTGAAATGTCTATGAATCTCCTGGCATCTGCCGATACTCTACCCGCACCTGGCGGAATGTCCGCTCCTCTCGCCTTCATCTACGATCTCTTCAATAACCCTCTTTTCATCTTCATTGGCGGTCTGGTGTTGCTGGGTGTGTTTTTCTGGTACCTGGGTTCCGACCAGGACAAGGTCAAGCGCAATGCCGGAACGATTTTCATTATCGGCATTGCGTCTTTTTCCCTGTTCTCCCTCTTCCAGCAGGGGTTGAAATACGGCATTGACATTGCCGGGGGCGTCTCCTTCACGTTGAGCGTGGAACCGAATATCGGAGACGACGGCAAGCCCATTCCCCTGACGGACCAGGCCATGGAACAGGCATGCGTGATCCTGACGGACCGCCTTAACAGTACCGGGGCCAATGACGTCATTATCCGCCCGAAGAAAAAGGACAACCTGAATCTTATAGAAGTTCAAATCCCCGCTGCGGATCCTGCCAAGCGCGAGGAAACCAAGGCCATCCTGACCAAAGTAGCCAAGCTTCAGATTCTCCCTGTCCACCCGCGCAACAACGAACTGGTGGCGGAGGGGCGCATCCGCGTTCCCGGCTACAGGATGTATGAATATACCTTCAAAAACGGCAAGGGTGAAGACGTCACGGAAAAAATATTCCTGGAAAAGCGTGAATCGCTGACAGGCAGGGATATCGTGCGCGCCGGAGTGGATCTGGCCCGTCCCGGCCACGTCAACGTCACCCTGAGCAACGAAGGGGCGGACAAGATGTATAACCTGACTTCCCGCATGCAGCTGGGCCACGACCGCATGGCCATTGTGCTGGATGATGTGGTCAAGAGCGCCCCAACGGTCCAGGCCATTCTGTCGAAAAGTTTTGAAATCAGCGGGCTGGATGCTCCCGGAGAGGCTGAAGCCCTGACGAAGGTGCTTTCCAACCCCCTTACCAACAAGCTCAATTTTGAGTCCGCCAGTGAAATTTCCGCCTCTTTGGGGCATACGGCCCTCCTTCAGGGGGAATACGCTGGCATTACGGGATTGATCCTCTGCTTCATCATGATGATCATCTACTACCGCTTTGCCGGTTTGGTGGCTATCATGGGTCTGACGATCAATGCCCTGCTTCTTCTGGGAGCCATGTCTATCTTCGGGTTTGAGCTGACGCTGCCGGGTATTGCCGGTATTGTGCTGACTCTGGGCGTGGCGGTGGACTCGAACGTGTTGATTTATGAACGCCTGCGGGAAGAAAAGGAAATGGGGCGCCCCTTCCGCGTGGCTATCCGCAACTCCTTTGACAAGGCGTTCTCCGCCATCTTTGACTCCAATATCACCTCGCTCATTACCGCCGTCATCCTGTACTGGATGGCAACCGGCACCATCAAGGGGTTTGCCGTCACGTTGACAGTAGGCGTCATCACTTCCATGATTGGGGCGATTCTCGTTACCCGCGTCCTGTTCTACTGGGCGGATACCGTCGGCATGATGAAGGATCTTAAATTCCTCAACCTCTTCAAGAAAAAGACGAACATCGACTTCATGAGCCAGAAAATCTGGTCCTGCTCTCTTTCCGCCATTCTGCTGATGATATGCATTGTATTTGGCGCCGTAAAGGGCAAGGATTGCCTGGGCATGGACTTTACGGGCGGTTCTTCCATTTCCTATCTGGTGAACAAGGGTGACATCTCCTTCCGGGAAGTGGAAGGCGTGGTCAACAAGCTGTCCCTGACCCAGAAGGCTACGGTGCAGGAGGTGGCGGAGTCCACGGACAGCAGCAAAGTGAATATTCTGATTAATTTCTCCGACCATGCCCAGGACAAGGAGGCTATCACCACGGCATTGGACAAGGCGTTTCCGGTTCTGGACAACGCTCCGTTCAGTGAAGAAACCATCGGGCAGTCCATGGGGTACGATACGCTCATTACTTCCGCATGGGCCCTTTTCTTCGGCATTCTGGGAATCATGGTTTACCTGACGGTGCGGTTTGAATGGACCTTCGCCATTGGTGCGGTCATCGCCCTGACGCATGACGTCCTGCTGGTGCTTGGCCTGGTGATTGTCAGCGGAACGGAGCTGAATGTTATTCATATTGGCGCGTTGTTGACGGTGGCGGGGTACTCCATCAATGACAAAATTATCGTATTTGACCGCATCCGCGAATTCCTCCGCTTCTCCGACCCGAATGAAAGTGCTTCACAAATCATGAACGAAGCCATTAACCAGACGCTTTCCCGTACTATTTTGACCTCTCTTTCCACGCTGGCCGTGCTGGTGTGCCTGTACTTCTTTGGAGGTCCTTCCATGGAAGACTTCGCCTGGACGATTTCCGCAGGCATTTTGATTGGTACGTACTCCTCCATCTTCATCGCTTCTCCGGCGGCTCTTTTCTTCTCCCGGAAGCATGGGTTGCATGAAGAAGTCAGACAGGCCATGAAGGCCGGAGCCTGAGGTTTGGCGTTGAGCCGTTAAATCTCTGACCGGGGAAGGCTGAATGCCTTCCCCGGTCTGTTTCTTGGAAAGAGAGGGAAAGGCTCTGTATGGAATAACCTCCGTGTTCTTTTCCCGTCCGCCTCGTTCGCTTTTCCTGTTTCCACCATATGCGGCTACGGCTTCCGCATGGCTCTTCTGTCTCGCATTCCTCCCTCTTTTATTTCAGGCATAAGAAAACCCCGCCTGCCGTTAGGCAGACGGGGCCGTATCTCTGGTTTCCTGCTATGTATTTCTGCGGGTGAGATTATTCATCATCCCCTTCCTCCTGTGCCGGGGCGGGAGGGGGAGGCATGTCGTTGTTGCCGCGGGCTGCCTTTCTGGCTTCCCTGCGCGCTTCAAGAGCCTTGGAAGCGTCAGCGTTGAGCTGGGCCATTTCAGCCTCATTCAATTTTCCGTCCTTGTCGGCGTCATACTTTTCTTCAATCAGGATCCATCCGGCAGCCATGATCGGGGCGCGGTTGGGGTCAAGCTGGGGACGGGGACCGTTAGGGCGGTTGCCGCGGGGGCCCCGGTTACCGTCTTCACGGCGTCCTTCACCGCCTCTGCGGCCTTCCGGTCCTCTGGGAGCGCGGGGGCCTTCAGCTCTGGGGCCTCCCGGACGCCTCGGACCGTCCATGTTGGGCATTCTCGGTCCTTTGGGGCCACCGGGAACGGCATGGTGCGGGCCGGGCTGGCCGTGATGAGGGGGAATGGACTGCAATTCTTCCGGGGAGAGCTTCCCGTCGCCGTCTTTGTCAAATTTTTTGATCATGGCGGCGGCGTGGGCTTCCTGGCGGGCTTTCATTTCTTCCATGCGCTTGGCAGCTTCCGGATGGTTTTTTGCCCAATCTTCCCGCATGGCTTTCTTTTCCTCGTCGGAAAGCTTGCCATCGCCATCCTTATCGTACTTCTTAAGAATTTCGGCTTTCCTGGCTTCCTGGCGGGCTTTCATTTCTTCCATGCGTTTGGCAGCTTCCGGATGGTCCTTAAGCCATTCTTCCTGCATAGCCTTTCTTTCCTCCTTGGAAAGCTTGCCGTCCCCATCCTTGTCAAATTTCTTCAGGATGGCGGCTTTCCTGGCTTCCTGGGCCTTCTTGACGTCGGCTTGCAGAACGGCTATTTCCTCGTCGGAAAGCTTTCCGTCCTTGTCGGTATCGTATTTGGCCAATACCAGTTCTTCTCCGACAATCATAATACCGGGATCGATTCTCTTCATCTGAACTCGTTTTGGCCCCTGGCGGTCTCTGCCTCCGGCATGGTGGCGATGACCTCCCCTTCTTTCAGGGGGGGGCTGCATTTCAGGAGCATCGGAAGGAGCCTCCGGAGCGGGAGGCGGCGGAGCGTCCTGAGCGAACGCGGAACATGCGGCGAAAGCCGCGGCGATAATCATTTGCTTGGTCATATCTTTGAATGGTGAGGTTTGATGCGTTTCGGAAAGGAGCGTGCGCTGCGGTGTTTCAAACAGGCGGAAACGTCTCCCTTTGCTAAAAGGAACCCCTGGAATTCATTCCGGTTGCAAAATAAAAAGGCAAATGCGTCGGAGAGGGGGTGCGCCGCTGTTTTTATGACACCTGTTTTCTTCCGGGGTAAAGAAGGGTGAACCCATTGAATATGAAGGAAATCAGTGAGGGAATACAGCAATCGGGTGCGAGTGCGTGCCGCCCGTGTCATAGCGGAAAAAATTATTCGCCGGAAATAAAGCGGATGTAGGCCTGCCACCACTGGCTGCCGCCCAGCAGCCAGATCAGAGCGGCGCTGAGAAGAGCGGGGCCAAAGGGGAGGTTTCTGCCGAACCCCATGCGTGAGGCGGCAGCCTGTACAATCCCCAGCAGGGAGCCGAGGAAAAGGCTGAACAGGGCGCCCTGCCAGCCGCACGCGCATCCGGACATCATCAGAATCCAGGCGTCGCCTGATCCCATGGCTTCCCTGCTGGCATGGATATCCGTCAGATTTCCCTCCACGCTTTCCAGTCTTTCCAGAAGAAAAACGTCCCCGTTTTCCATCTCTATCCTGTCGTACCGCAGCGTGACGGAGCAGGCAGGGTGCGTTTTGCCGTCAATGGTGACGGAACCTCCGGAAAGGACGGCCTTGTCCGTAGACCGGTGGAAAAGCATGGACCAGTCGTGAGGCTGGCCGTTGACGATGAGCTGAAGTTCCTCCCGCTCGGATTCCGGTTCCCTCAAACTCCACGGGGCGGGAACGTCAAAATGCTGTTTCCAGGTGCCGAACAGAAGCTTCCCCAATTCAATCACCAGCCTGATGACCGCATACCCTGCCGCTCCTCCCAGCACGGATGCCGTGAAGGCGTCCGTCCAGGTCATGACATGGCTGTCCGGCAGGAGGAAAGGGTAAAGGGCGCAGGCCCCCGTTCCGGCCAAGGCGCCGATAAATGCCTGAGAGCGGAAGACAATCAGATGTTCCGCGTCAATGAACATGATGACAATGGCCATGGCAGTCCACAGGCAGAGCAGGACGGCTGCTCCTGTGGAAGCGTCCGCGTATTTCCAGCCAATGGCCGCGAAGAGCAGGGCCGTGAGCAGCTCCACAAAGCAATATCGGAAGCTGATGCGCGTTCCGCAGCAGGCGGATTTACCCCGGAGAGCCAGCCAGCTCAGAACCGGAATATTCAGGAACCAGGGAATGGGTTTTCCGCATTCCGGGCAGAAAGAACGCGCCGGATCGTTGATGGAGACGCCCCGCGGCATACGGTAGATAACCACGTTCAGGAAGGAACCTATGCAGGCCCCCATCAGGCCGAAAACCACGGGAATCACCCATGCGGGAAAGGCGTCAGGCATGGGTGGGCGGGGAATAGGTTCGGCTGGGCGTCTGGTTGATGCGGTCAATCAGCAGCCTCAGCCTGCCGTAGTTGCCGCGTTTGATGGGGAAGACGAGCCGGGGCAGGCGGTCCAGGTGTGGTTCGTCCGCTTCATCCGGCAGGGGGCCGCTCTGGATCATTTTCCCCCCAGGCAGAATCAGGTCTGAAAAGTCCCGTTCCAGATGTTCCACCCACTGGGCGGGAAGCTGCGCATTCAGCCGGATGACGATGGAATCTCCGACAAAACGGTAGGAGTGGAAAATCCGGTAAAAACGGTCGATGTGTTCCATGGCTTCCGCCGGATTTTTAGTGACATGGATGAGATGAAGATCGTCTGCGGAAATCAGTCCGGAATCCACCAGTTCCACGCGAATGAAGGCCAGCCAGTTCAGCCAGAAGGTTTTGCCGGGGGAATCCAGAAGGACGATCGGGTAAATGGTCGCTTTTCCCGTCTGGATCAGAGTGAGCGTTTCAAACACTTCATCCATGGTTCCGAAGCCTCCGGGGAATGCCACCATGGCGTCGCTTTCCGCCACGAAGTTCAGTTTTCTGACGAAAAAGTAATAAAAATTGATGAGTTTGTCGCTGTGGGCCACCACATGGTTGGAGGTCTGTTCATACGGCAGGGTGATGTTCAGGCCGAAGGAGCGTTGCTCTCCCGCCCCTTCATTGGCTGCCTGCATGATGCCCGGTCCGCCTCCGGTAATGACCATGTAGCCGTGTTCGCTGGCTTCCCTGGCGAATTCCCTCGCCGTTTCATACGCCGGTTCGTCATTCCTGATGCGGGCGGAGCCGAAGACGGAAATCTTGCGGATGTGGCGGTACGGGGCGAAAACGCAGTTGGCGCGGTACATCTCCCGCCCGGAGCGGATCAGGACGGTAAAATCATGGTCCGAGGCGGCGGACTGGGCCATGTTGATTCCCGTTTTGATATACTCTTGGAGGTAGCGGGGATCGTGCCTGGTGGAGGCTATTTCGGAAAGCTTTTTAACGGCGCCTTCCAGAGTCTGGTAGCTGGAATCCATGGACATGGTGGAGGGGCGTTTCTTGTCTTCACCTGTAAAATCCCTGTTGTCCAAAAAATCAGGATGCTTCATGAGTTGGTATGATAGGTTTGCCCTACTATGCCAGATGACGCACATTAAGTCACAGAAAATTTACCAGCGGGCATGAAAAGAGTTGATTGTTGAAAACAGATCGTTACATTGCTCCCCGCACGGGCGTTCCCACAACATGCCGTTGGTCCTTCAGGCGCATTGGCCGCCATGTCCGTGTTGAGGGGAAACCCGGTACATTACATACGATTATGTCGGAAAACGAAACCACTACTGCAGAAGAAACCGCCGTTACCACGCTGGCCCGTTTTGAGGTTCCCAGCCGTCTGGAAAAAATTGAAGATCCGAATGATGCGAATCATTTGACCTTTGTGGCGGAACCGTTTGAAAACGGTTACGGCCATACGCTTGGCAACTCCCTGCGCCGCGTTCTTCTGGGTTCTCTTGAAGGCGCCGCCATTACCTCCGTCCGCATTGCCGGCGCGCAGCATGAATTTTCCTCCCTGCCCGGTGTGGTGGAAGATGTGACGGAAATCGTGCTGAACCTGAAAAAGGTCAAATTCAAGCATAACGGCAAGGAACCGCGCCTGCTCTCTCTGCGCGTGCATAAGCAGGGCGTTGTGACTGCTGCCGATATTGCCGACGACACCGTTTACCAGGTGGTCAATCCCGATCAAATCATTTGCACTCTGGATCAGGACACCATGTTCGAATGCGAATTCCAGGTTCGCGTGGGCCGCGGTTTTGCCACCGGCGATGAAAACAAGGTGCCGGATATGCCCATCGGCGTGATTCCGATCGACTCCATTTTCTCTCCGGTTACCCGCGTGAAGTATTCTGTGCAGAATACCCGTGTGGGGCAGATGACTGACTACGACAAGCTGATCCTTGAAGTCTGGACGGACGGCCGCATCGCCCCCGCAGACGCCATGCTCCAGGCTTCCGCCATTCTGCGCCATCACCTGGACGTATTCGTCAACTATGACGACAAGCAGGTTAACTTTGAGGAAGCTCCTTCCGCCGTCCAGGACGAGGAAACGGCCCGCCTGCGCAAGTTGCTCAACATGAGCGTCAACGAAATCGAGCTTTCCGTGCGTGCCGCCAACTGCCTCAACAATGCCAATATCACGACCGTTGGCCAGCTTGCCATGAAGAGCGAAAGCGAAATGCTCAAGTACCGCAATTTCGGCAAAAAATCCCTCAACGAAATCAAGGACAAATTGCTGGAACTGGGGCTCTCCCTGGGCGTTCAGGTGGATCCCTCCCTGCTTACCGGTCCCGTGCCGCAGGCCAAGCCGCGCCTGGGTCTGGAAGAGGAAAGCCCCGTGGGCCTGGCAGACCTGATTGCCGCCAACATCGAAGACGACGACGACTAAATCTCACAAAACCAACACACATAGAAAAATATCATCATGAGACACGGTGTAAAAACCTCCAAGCTTCAGCGCAACGCTTCTCACCGCAGGGCTCTGCTCGCCAACCAGGCATGCAGCCTCATCCTCAATGGACGCATCACCACCACCCTGGCCAAGGCCAAGGCCCTGCGCCCCTATGTGGAAAAGCTGATTACGCTTGCCAAGCGCGGTGACGTGCATTCCCGCCGCCTGGCTACTGCCACCATTCATAATACGACCGCCGTTAAGCGGCTGTTTGATGAAATCGCTCCTCTTTGCGCGGAACGCAAGGGCGGCTATACCCGCATCGTCAAGCTGGGCCAGCGTCTGACTGATTCCGCCCTTGTGGCCATGATCGAAATTATCGATCTGCCCCGTGAGGCTGCCGAAAAGGAAGAAGCTCCCGCCACCACGGAAGCCACCGCCTAAAACGCACCTCTGGAACATCCTGTTAATACCCCGCTCCGGCCTTTTGTGAGGCCGGAGCGGATTTTTTATTGGCAATAAGGAAGTTATGGTGATGATATCGCTCTTGCTTCTTTCCTGCCGGAACGTTATAATCCAGCTTTAACTATGGACGCAGTATTATTGTTTTCCGGACAAGGTGCCCAAAAAGTAGGCATGGGCAAAGATTTGTATGACCAGTATCCCGTCGCCAAAGCCCTGATTGAACAGGCGGACAAGGCGCTTGGAGAATCCCTTTCTGCCGTCATGTTTGAAGGCCCCGGCGATGAACTGACGCGTACCTGCAACTGTCAGCCCGCCCTCTACGTACATGGCCTTGCCTGCCTGGCCGTCTTGAAGGAGCTCGTTCCCTCCCTGAATCCCGTGGCTGCCGCCGGCCTTTCCCTGGGGGAATTCACGGCTCATGCCGCTGCCGGGACCTATTCTTTTGAAGAAGGCCTCCGCCTTGTCCAGAAGCGCGGCGCGTTTATGGAGGAAGCATGCAACGCCACGAAAGGCACTATGGCCGCCATGATCGGCGGCACGGATGAAAACGTCATTAAGCTGGCGCAGGAATGTGACGTGGATGTTGCCAATTTCAATTGCCCCGGCCAGACAGTCGTTTCCGGTACGGAGGAAGGTGTGGCCAAGGCTGTAGCAGGGGCGAAGGCCGCCGGCTGCAAGATTGCCAAGAAGCTCAATGTGGCGGGCGCCTACCATTCCCGTCTGATGCACAGCGCTATGGTAAAGCTGGCGGAAGAACTCAAGAATATTTCCTTCGGTACGCCGTCCATGCCTGTTTATTGCAATTATGAAGCCCGGGTAGTGGAAGGTCCGGACGACATCCGCAGCATGCTGGAACACCAGGTATGCGGATCCGTGCGCTGGACGGCTTCCATGCAGAAGCTGGTGGATCAGGGCCACCGCCTTTTCATTGAACTGGGGCCGGGCAAGACGCTGGCCGGCATGATGGCTCGCATCTGCAAGGAAGCTACGGTCATCTCCATTGAAGACGTGCCCAGCCTGGAAGCCGCCGTTGCGGAGCTGAACAAATAATTTCCCTGAATAAAAGGGGGTAAGCCGCCGGCCCGTTGGGGAGCCGGCGGTTTTTTGTTGGCGTGTTCATGGCGGGGTTCCGTCAAATAGGCAATATCCCATGGAACAGGGGAAATGCCTGCCTCCGTGCCAGCGGCCCTGCTCCTGCGCGGGCATTTTCCTCATGCCGCCGGTGGGAAGATGCATGAACATCAGCATCGTTCCCATGAAAAAAGCGATGGCGGGCACGAACAGCGGTTTCCATATAAGGAAAAGTGCGGGCATGATGGAATGCGCCGCTCCTCAGTCCAGAAGAATCAGGGCAATGAGGTAAAACAGGAGGCCGCTTTTAGGAGGCCGGCAGGAGAGCATGAAAGCCGAGGCTCTGAGCCGCGCCAGGCGTTCCTGGCGGCGCAGCCCCCTGCATCAGGCATGAAAGGAATTCCGTCAGGAAACAGGCGTTATGGAATAGAAATTCCTGATTTCTAAAGAAGTTCCGTCAGAGAGCGGATGATACTGGTCGCCAGGGAAAAATCCGCCTGCTCCGTTACCCTGTTTGGAACCGAGATGACTGGCATTCCTGCGCGGTGTGCGGCTGTAGTGCCGTTCTGGGAGTCTTCCAGCACCAGGCATTCAGACGGAGATTTACCCAGGTTTTCCGCGGCTTTCAGGAACAGGGCCGGATTCGGTTTGACGGGGAGGCCGTCGTTGCGGCAGACGACGGTTTGAAAATAGGGCATGATGCCCAATCTGTTCAGCCAGCCGTCCACCCAGCGGTGGGAAGAACTGGAGGCCACTCCCATAGGGGTTCCGGCTTCCGCCAGGTTCCGGATGAGTTCTCCGGCGCCGGGCAGGAGGCCGGCATGTTCCAGATCCCGGACGATTTCCTCCTGGCGGCGGCTGTTGACGGTTTCCCAGTCGAAAGTGCGCCCCGTCAATTTCTCCAGATGTTCTCCGGGATTCCAGTGGGTGTAGCCGCTGCCCAGGCATTGGTTGAACAAATCCAGGGGAAGAGGGTGGCCGCAGGACGCGAAAACCCGTTCCCAGGAGGAATAAATGGCATATTCCGTATCCACCAGCAATCCGTCAAAATCAAAAATGACGGCGTGTGCCCGCCGGAGCAGTTCACGGGCTTTCAGAACGGCTTCCCGGGAATCGGCAAAGTGATCAGGAATGGTCATGGACGGGAGTCTTTTTCAAGCCTCTCAATAATTCCGAGAAGCTTCTGTGAGCCAGCTTGGTTTGAAAAAGGCGGATGGCGATGATGGTGTAGATAATGTTGGGCATCCATGCTCCCAGCCAGGTGGGGAGATAGCCTGCGGAGGCCAGGGTGGGGAAAAACTCATACAGGAACAGCATGGCTGCCGCCAGGAACAGCGCAATGCCGATGCCGGACATGGCGGAGCGCCTCTGGAACGTGATGGCGGAGGGGATGGCAATAAATGTCAGGATAATGCAGGAAAATATGCGGGCGATCCTGACGTGCCATTCCGTCTGCAGGCTTCTGAGGTACCTGGCGTTTGTCGTGCCGGACTTGATGAGTTCCTGGAGAGCCGGGGTTCCCTGTGTATCTACGCGGACGTTGGGTGAAATCAGTTGCCAGGGTGTTTCGGGATAATGCTCTTTCAGCGTTTGGTATTCCTGTCCGGCAAAAACGGGAACATCATGGAGCTGGCGGGGTTCCTCCTGGGAATAATTTCTTTTGATGGCCTGCCGGAAGGTCCATGTCCTGGAGGCCGGATCCCAGGTGGCTTCATCGGCAAACAGCTCGTATTTCATCTTTCCGGGGGCGCTGAACTGTTCCACCCGCACCTGCCGGAAAGGATTGCCGGGGGAATCAATTCCGGGAGGATTGCCCAGATACCAGATGCGGGATTCCGCATCATTTTTGTAGATGGTGCTCTGGGAAGCATGGTTATTTTTGTTCTGGCTCAGGGAGGAGAACATCAGTTTCCTGTACAGGGCGGAGTTGGGTGCCCAGTGGAACCCGAAGATGCCGAAGTAGATGGAGGCAAAGACGGCGCCGATGATGATGGGGGTGTTGATTCGGAGCAGGGACCGTCCGGACTGCAGCATGCCGGTGATTTCTGAGGATGAGGAAAGTTTGGTAAGCGCCCAGAGTGTTCCCAGGAGAAGGGTATAAGGCAGAATCAGGTTCAGGATCATGGGCAGCTGGCTCAGGTAAAAGCGGAACGTGCCCATGAGGGGTGCGTCCAGGTTCATCAGGTCTCCCACATTGTCCGCAAAATCTCCGATAATGTAAATCAGCGTCAGGATGGCCGTACACATGATGAAGGCCGTGAACCAGGTGCGCGCCACATACTTGTCCAGGATGCTCGAACGGTTGTACAGGAACATTCCCAGCGCGGGGAGAAAGCAGCCCAGAAGGATGAGCCAGGGCCGCAGGAGCTGGGAAAGGGGATATTCGGACGGCGTACCGGGAATTTCCCATTGCATTTGGGACCATTCCCGGGGCATCAGAAACCAGGCTGCTGCTCCTCCCAGCGCAAGCAGGAGGAGAAATGCGGACCATTGGCGGAAATGTCGGGCCTGGATTGCCATGAAAAAAGAGGGTAGGGCAAGAATGCCAGATCGGGAGCGGGAAATAAAGCGTTATTTGGCCGCCGGACAGGGATAAAAGGCTTCCGGAACCGCATGTATGTGCTTGCTTCGTGAACCTCAGTGCGGTTCCGCACCTTAAAGGGAGGAAGTGGCTGCGGGAGATGTTCCGCCTGATAGAAGTTGGCTGTTGTCAACGTAAACTGGATGAGATAAAATCTTCCTGACAACTGTTTCCCGGCAACAGCCTTTCCATGTTCAAACGTCTTGTTCAATTGTTTCTTCTGTTTTTTCTGGCTGCTGCGGGTGTTCTGGCGTGGTTTGCTTGGTACGTCTCCACTCCCCTGCTCATTCCCGTGGGAGGGGAGGAACCCGCCTCTTCTCCCGTTGCGGGTTCCCTGGTGATGGAACCCGTGGAAGCCGTTTCATCCGATGGCACGGCTATTGAAGGTTATCTGGTGAGCCCGGGGCGTCCGGAGGCTTTGTCTCCGCGCCAGAGCCGCGTGCGGGATACTCTGAAATTGCGCGGGAAAATGCCGCATTTGGAGGCAAAACCGGAGCTGGTTGTGATAGCCGCCTCTTGGAATGAGGGAGTGGAAAGTTCCCTCCCTCTGGCGGAAGGGCTGGCAGGAGCCGGTTACACGAGCCTGATATGGAATCCGCGCGGGAAGAACAATACCCGTCAATTCTGCACGTACGGATTAAGGGAATATGCGGATGTAACGGCGCTTTTGGATGCCGTATCCCGGAAGCAGGGCGGATTGCCTCCCGTGGCTGCCGTGGGGCAGGGATTTGGTGCGGCCGTGCTGTTGAAAGCCGCGTCTGAAGATCCCCGCATCCGCTGCATGGTCAGCATGGACTGCTTTCCTTCCCTGAAAACCGTGGCTGTCCGGGAGATGGAGCAGGATTGGGGCAAGCCTCTGTGCTATGCCGCTTATTGGCTGCTGGATGCCGGGGTGGATTGGCGTGCGGGGTTCAGTACGTTTGACGTGGCTCCCGTGGATGATGCCCTGAAATTGGATTATCCGGTCATGGTGGTTTGTACGGACCAATATTTTTTCTCCACGCTGGAAGATTGCCTGAGCATTTACGATTCCCTGAAAAATGAGAAAAAACAGCTTTATGAATCCATCCGGGAAGGGGAACCGTATGGCACCCGGGAACGGACTTTCCTGCATTCCATTGAAGGAAAGAAGGGGGAAAAATTTGAAAAGATTTATAAGGTCAACGTCTATGCGGGGGATGACGAGCTGCAGGCTGGCATTGCGGAATGGATTCATGAGAATACGCGCATGCCCATGCCCAGGGTGTTGCCTCATGAGTCTTACAGTGCGCCCGTTACGGGTACCGCTCCTTCCGGTTCATGAATTGTTCCTTTCCTTTTGCTGATGATCCCGTGAGTGCGAATCAGGACAACAACCGAGAACTCCGCGAAAACCGCCGCAGGCGCAGCCGTTTTATTCTGCCCGCGCCTCGCCATCTGGCAGCTGTGGCGGCAGGGGCTCTCCTTGCCGCCGTGCTGGTGCATTACCTGGGGTTTATCGTTCTGAGCTGGTTTGATCTGGGCATTCATGTGCACAAAGCCCCCACTGTCCAGGAGGACAGAAAGCCTCTGCCTGAAAAAATAGTTCTGAAGGCGGACGACCGTCCTGCTCCGGATGTAGCGGAAGCCGTTGAAAAACCGGATATTGAGCAACTTGAAGAGATTCCTCCGGAATTGCCGGATTTAGAGGATATGCTTCCGGAGCAGGTAGTGATTGCTCCGGGGGAAACCAGCTTTTCCGCAGAGCCGGTAAGTCCTTCCCCCCCGGAATCCCTTTCCCCGAAAATGCCACAGGTGGACATGAATGCCGTCGCGAAGGGGTTGCCCGAACCCTCTCCGCCTGAGATGCTGAAATCTTCCGCCAGTCCGGTTACAATCAAGACGGCTGAACCGGATATGGTGAATCCGGATGAATGGTATAACAATAAGCTCAAAGGGGCGGGCGGTCAGGATGATTCCCATTTGCCGGATGGGAGCAAATCTCTTTCCCAGCTCATGGCCCAGTCCTCCTTGGGCAAGGACAGCGGGTACAGCAGGCTGGGAGCGGATCTTCTTTTTGAATACAACAAGGCGGTGATGAAAAATTCCGCCAGGCTGAGCATGCTTCAGCTTGCGGGGCTGATGATGAAAAATCCGGATACGATTTTCATTGTGGAAGGTCATACGGACAGCTTTGGTTCCGAGGAATATAATGCCGTGCTTTCCCTGATGCGTGCTAATGCCGTCCGCCAGTGGCTGAAGGATAACGGCATAGCTCTGACGCGCCCGAATGGGGAATGCAGATTGTACATACGCGCTTGCGGCTCTTCCCGTCCCGTCGTTTCCATCAGGGGGGACCGGGATGCCCAGGCCGCCAACCGGAGGGTGGAAATCCACATGCGCAAGCCGGGAGAGGAAATACCCGCCGGGAGCCTGCCCCTTACGTATGCGGTGGATATGAGCACCCCTGTCGCCCGCCAGGTGCGTGCCGGAGTGGGCGCCCGCGCCGGAATTCCCTCCTCCGCGGCAGAAAGGAAAGCGCCCCCCGCAGGGCGTTCATCTTCTGCCTCCCCGGAACGCCGGGAAAATCCTGCGCTGCGTCAGGAAGTAATTCCTGAGGCGGAACCCATTCCGGAAACGATTCCTTCGGCAGAGCCTGTGGAGGAACGCATCCCTTCGGCAGAGCCGGTAGAGGATGACATCCCGCTGGCTGAACCCGTCGTGTGTGCGGGGAGCCGCGCCGTAGTGAAGGGAGGTGCCGGATTGAGATGGAATTGATGCGTTTCCTTCCGGTCCGGGCGCTGCCGAAACCCGAACGGCTCCGGTATCTTTTCTCCTTTGATTTTGACGATACTCTGTTCACTCTTGGAGGCCCTGCGGAAGAAAGGAGCATTTTTTTCAGAACCATGCGCATGCTCCGGTCGCAGTATGGTGTTCTCTGGGGCGTTAATACGGGGCGCGACCCTGTTTACCTGAGGGAAGGTCTGGCGGATATGTTCCGGGATGATGCGGAAGCGTTTGCCCCGGATTTTACGGTGACGATGGAACGGAATGTTCATCTGGCGGATGCGGAGGGCAGGCTGATGCCCGGCGCCGCGTGGAACGATGACTGCGCTGTTGCCCATGACAGCTTGTTCACCCGTTACGGCGGCATGCTGGAATCATTGATGGGCCAGCTGGAAAGCCGGTTTTCCGGGCTGGGACTCCGCAGGCAGGGCAATGACGCTTTTTCCCTGGTGGTGGATGATGCCTGCGGCCTGGATGAAGTTTCCTGCGTCATTCAGGATACGGTTGGTCCGTATGAGGAAATTGTCACGCAAAGGGCAGGTCCCTACCTGCGTTTCAGCCACCGTGATTACAATAAGGGAACATCCCTTTCCTTTGTTGCCTCCCGGTTCGGCATTCCGTCTTCCCATGTCGCCATTTTCGGCGACGGGCACAATGATCTGGACGCCATGCGGCACTTGCCGGAGGCATTCCGGTGCTGCCCTTCCAATGCGGCGCAGGAAGTGAAAGACATGGTTGCCCGCGGCCATGGATACATTAGCCCGGAACCGCGCACCCGGGGCGTTCTGGACGGCCTGGCGCATGGAGTGTTCCCTTATTTCGGGATGAAGGCGGAGGTTTTGAAGGAGGATATTTGAAAACGGAGCTTTCGGATGCTGACGGGAGATCGGCTTTCAACATGTTTCTCTCATCAAGTCGCTCCCGGCAGGGGAAGAATCGTATTGACAAGGAATGCCTGCAATGCAGAAATGGGAAAGATTATTTCCCAATCCCGATTACATGAACATTCCTTCTTTTTCCCGTAGCGTTTCCAGAGGTTCCGCCGTGGGCTGGTTTTTAGTGTTGCTGCTGGTTTGCGGTGTCGGAGCCGGATATTATCTTTACCAAGATAACCTGGCAAAAAGAAAAGCGGCCCAGGAATTGACCGCTGAACGTAAATTGAAGGAGAAGAAGGCCAGGGAAGCTGCGGAGAAACAGCGAATAAAACGGGAACGGGAAATCAGGGAGAAGAAGGAAAAGGAACGGCTGGCGGCCCGGAAGGCTTATGAGGAAGCGCAGGAAGAGAAGGCGCGGCAGGCGGCGGAAGCGGCCCGTAAGCTTCAGGAGCAGGCCGAACGCGAAGAACGGGAAAAAAGGAGAAGGGAGGAGCTGGAACGGCGCGAACGTGAGGAAGAGGCCCGCAGGCAGGAGGAAGATATTCCTGTGGAGGAAGAGCCTGAACCGGAAGGGCGTTTTCCCCAACCCGTGAAAAACCGGATGCCGGAGCTTTCCGTTTATTCTATTCCTTGCAGGGATGATATCCAGACGGAAAAAGACAAGCCGCTGGAAACATGGTCCTGGGACAAGGTGGAAAAAATGGAGGGTATGGAGGAATTCCCCACGGGTTCCTCTCCGTGGAAAAAAGGGAAAGACGCCGGACGCATGCAGGCGCTTCTGGAAAAATGCCGGGAATGGAAGGATGCCAAACTTGCCTCGCTGAAGGCGTGCCCGGCGGCGAAGGATTTTCCCGGCGTTCCGGAGAATGGGGCCCAGACGGTCAGGCGGACGGTGGAGATAGATTCCAATATTGGAGGCTGGCATAGTACGGGACTGTATGCGCCGCCCGGGGCGGAAATTTCGTGTTCCCTGTCCGGCGCTCCCAAAGACGGTTCGATCAGCGTCCGCATAGGATGCCATACGGACAGCCTTCATAAGCTGGATGAATGGAAAAGAGTGCCGGAAATAACCATGCAGGTTTCGGCTGGCCGTGGGCGCGTGAAAATGGTGAATCCGATGGGCGGCCTTGTTTATGTGAATGTAGGCCAGCGTCCCAGACGGGGAAAGGTCTTCAAGGTTCAGATTTCCGGAGCCGTGCCTTCACCTCTGTTCGTAATGGGGAAGACCACTCCGGAACAATGGGCCGAACAATTGGAAAATACCAAGGCCCCGTGGGGGGAAATCCGCATGCCCCGGCTTATTGTCACGATGCCCGTGGAACAGCTGAAACAATGTCCGGATGTTCAGAAGACGGCGGAATTTCTGCAAAAAAATATGGCTCTTCAGGACTGGATTATGGGATGGGATACCAAGCCGGACCGCCTGCATCATCCGATGCGCTTTGTCGTGGACAGGCAGATATCCGCCGGGGCCGGGCATTCCGGTTATCCCGCCATGGCCACGAAGGACTGGACGAATTCCATTGCCACCGGTTCCATCATCCATTCCGGAAGCTGGGGTTTGTGGCATGAACTGGGGCATAACCACCAATCCCCTCCCTTTACGATGGAAGGCCAGACGGAGGTATCCGTCAACATATTCTCCATGGTGTGTGAAGTGATGGGGACTGGAAAAGACTTTGAATCCTGCTGGGGCGGCGGCATGGGGCCGTACGGCATGAGCGCGGAAATGAAAAAATATTTTTCAGGCACCCAGACTTACAATGAGGCTCCCAACAAGGTGCAGCTCTTCTTCTGGGTGGAGCTGATGTACTATCTGGGGTTTGACGCCTTCCGCCAGGTGGCTCTTCAATTCCATGACAAGCCTTATGACAACGGCGAACTGAGTGATGAAAAGAAATGGGAATGGGTCATGAACGCTTTTTCCAAGGTCACGGGAAAGAACATGGGGCCTTTCTTTAAGATTTGGCGTACGCCGGTTTCCGAACGCGCTGCGGGCAGAATGAAAGACCTTCCCGCCTGGCTTCCTTCCAAGGATTATCCGGCCTGTTATACCGCAGAGGAATAAGAAGGTTCCGGAACAGGGGAGGAGGCGTTGCCGCACTCGCTTCTGGACGGTTCCGCCGGCTGGGGCTAGGATGGCGGAGCTGTGAAATGGCTGAATGACTGGCTGGGCTTTTTCAAGCCCCTTCAGGTGCGGAACCTGCAAATATTCTGGTCAGGGCAGGCTTCGGCCCTGATTGGAATGTGGTTGCAGGTGACGGCCATGGGTATTCTTGTGTACGATATTTCCGGAGGCTCCGCCACGGCAGTGGGGGTGTTGGCTGCCTTGAACGCTCTTCCTTTCTTTCTGGGCGGCATGCTGCTTGCCGGGCTGGGGGACCGTTTTGACCGGAGGAAACTCCTCATAGCCGTGCAGTGCGTCCAGTGGCTGGTGGCTGTAGCCCTGTTTCTGCTGACTGTGCTGGATATGCTCCAGCTGTGGCACTTATACGCTGCCGGACTGGTGATGGGCGTCAATCAGACGGTGGGTTTTCCCACACAGCAGGCTTTTGTGGGAGACCTGATACCGCGCCGGCAATTACAGGAGGCCGTGGGCATGTATTCTCTGGTATTTAATACGTGCCGGGCTATAGGGCCGGCGCTTGCCGGCTACATTATTGCGGAATGGGGCGCCGGAACCGCCTTTGGCGGTAATGTGGCGGCAAGCCTGCCGCTGGTTGGCTGCCTGGTTGCCTTAAAGGGACGCGTTGCGGATACCTCCGCTCCCAGAAAACAGCGCGGCGCAGGAAGGAAAGCGTCCGGCCTCAAGGCGGTGCTTGCCACGCGCAGCCTGCTTTTCATCATGATCAGCGCTCTGATTCAGAATATCTGCGGGCAATCTCTCTATCAGATTGTTCCGGCATTGATGCACGGAAATCCCAGGAATACCGGCCTCATTCTGGGTGCGGTCGGAGCCGGAGCCATGGTGAGCATCCTCTTTGTCCTGCCGTTTGCACGCAAAAGTGACAGGGTGGGAGCCAAGCTTTCCTCAGGCACCCTGTGGATGGGATGCGCACTGTGCGTGGCAGGCGTCATCCCGGTGGTGGAAGTGCAGGCCCTCTGTTTCTTTTTTGCCGGTTTGGCCACTTCTTCCCTCTTTGTTACTTCTTCATCCGCCGTGCAACTTCTGTCGCCCCCGGAACGCAAGTCGGCCATTCTGGGGCTGTTCAGCATTGTCACCATCGGTGTGCAGCCGCTGGCGGCCATGGGGTGGGGAGCTGTGGTGGATGCCTGGGGTGTCCAGATGACGATTGTCGTGGCGGGGGGGCTGGAAGCCTTGTTTTCCATTTGGATGCTGGGCGTTCCATTTTGGCGTCATTTCAAATTTTCTCCGGATGATTGTCCGGAGACGACATAGCGCCTCCCCTTCCATTTGCGGCAGGGGAAGACTGACGGTCCGCATTCTGCGGGGAAAAGGGGTGCGTGGAGGGTTTTTCCCCCGCGGAAATTCCGGGATGCAGCCGGCCAGGGAAGAGGAAGCAGGTTTTGGAAACGTCAGGAGCAGGAACCGGCTGTTAGCTGTCCGTTTCTGCCTCGTGTTCGGAATAGCTGATGCCCAGCATGCAGATATCGTCGGCCTGATTGGTGCAGCCGGTAAATTTGGCTACGCAGGTAAGGGCCTGATGGACGAAATCCTTGGTGCTGTGGGGGGAGGAATTATTAAAATAGTCAATCAGCCTTTCCACGCCCATTTCTTCCCCGTCCTGGTTGGCTGCTTCCGTCAGGCCGTCCGTGTACATCAGGATGCGGGACCCCGCCAGGAGCGAAAACTGGGCATTATGGTACGTAGCGTCATCCAGCAGCCCCAGGGCGATTCCTTTGGGCAGCGGCATTTTGCGGGCGACTCCGTCCGGTCCCAGAATGATGGGATGCGGATGCCCGGCTGTAGAAGCCGTCATGACCCCGGTTTCCAGATCCAGGTAAATATAAACGGCAGAGGCAAACATGGTGGTATTCGCCCGTTGCAGGATTTTGGCGAGCTGGTGGTTGAGGGAAGTAAGGAAAGCCGCCGGGTTATCCGCCAGGTGGGACAACTGTTCCATCAGGCCGCGGAGCATGGAGGCGATCAGGGCGGCGCGGATGCCGTGGCCCATCACGTCGCAGACGATGGCGCCGACGCCGGAACTGCCTACGGGAAAAGCATCGAACCAGTCTCCTGCAACCCCCTCCGAAGGAGTGAAAATATGGTGAAAATCCGCATGGCGGGTCAGGCCGTGTTCCGTATGGGAGCGGGAGGGAATTTCGTAGGGAAGCAGGGCGAACTGGATTTCCCTGGCCAAATCTATTTCCTTTTCCAGAGTTCTGTTGCGTTCCTCCAGGATGCGGGCCGTTTCCGTGGCCTTGATTTCAGTCTTCACCAGTTTGGTGACATCACTGGAAATACCTACAATTCCCTTTAGCTCTCCGTTGCGTCCGTACCACGGGAACTTGCTGATCTGGCTCCAGGAATCATCCTTGTGGAGCCATGTTTCATGATGAAGGCGGGCGCGGATGGGGCGTCCGGTAACCATGATGTCCATTTCCTCCTTGCGGGAAATATCGGACATCGTTTGGTCAAAAAAGTAATCGTCCGTGCGTCCGGTCAGGTCTGCCGGCGTCGGTACGCCCAGCTTATTGGCTGTGGCGGTATTCGCCAGGACGAAACGTGATTCCCGGTTCTTGAAATAGATACTGTCGGGAATGTGTTCAATCAGGGTATGAAACAGGTCCCTGTCCTCCGCAGCACGCAGTTCCGCCGTTTTCCGCCGGGTAATATTGACCCATACGCCCACCAGCATAACGGGCCGGCGCTGCTTGTCCCTGCGGGCGAGGCCGTTGACGCGGACCCAGCTCCAGCTTTTGGAGTTCAGCTTCTTCATCCGGATTTCAATGCGCATGGGCACATGGGTGTGGCCGTCCAGATAACGGCGCACTTCCTGGGAAAAAAAAGCCTGGTCTTCCTCGTGTATGGTAAGCTCCGGCTGGGTGAAGATATTGGGGGCTTTCTCCTTGCGGCTGGCCCCCATCATGGTCAGGCAGCGGTCCGTGTAATGAATGACGCCCGTTTTAATATTCCAGATATAAAATCCTTCTTCCGCCGCCGCCAGGGCCATTTTGATTTTGTCCCAGGTAAAAACTCTCTGGGCGGAATGTCTGTTGCGTGAGGGCGGCATTGCAGTTGCCCTTAATCTAACGACAAAACCGCTGTCTTGGCAAGAGGCAAAATAAAGGAATCCTTTCTGAAAGGAGGCCTGGCCGGGGGAACGCGTATGAAGGACACCGGCTGGTTTTTAAGATGGACTCCTATTTTTCTTTTTCCTTTTCCTGGGATTGAAGAAATTGCAGTTCTTTCTTCAAAGCGCTTCCTACGCGGTGCTTTGCCAGATAGACCTGGGCAATCGTGACGCCGAGCTGCCGGCGGACCTTGGCCGCGTCCCACTCCCGCAGGACATAATAGTCAAAAATCTGGAACTGCTTGGGCGACACTTTTGCTTTGACGCGTTCCAGAGCCGCCTGAAGAAGGTTATTCTGCCATTCCCGTTCCCATACCTGGTCAAAATTATTCTTCCCTTCATCCGGGATTTTGTCGATGGGGTGTTCCAGGGTATCCGTGGCATCAGGGTTCATCAGCATGGCCGTGTCCTTTTTCCGCTTGCGGAACTGGTCATTGATGCGCCAGCGGGTCATGTTCCATAGCCAGAGTTTGAAGGAACCCTGTTCCGGTTTGTAAATATTTTTCCTGCTCTGCTTGGCGATGGAAAGAATGGTTTCCTGTACCACGTCCCAGGCCTCGTCTTCCCTTAATCCGGCCTTGAGGGCGACGGAATAAATAAGCCGCCAATATGTCCGGTAAAATTCATCCCAGGTACGCTGGTCTTCCCAGTTTTCCAAACGCGCGATCAGGCTTTTCCTGGTATGTTCCGCGTATTGGGAAAGTGTCTGCTCGTCAGGCTGGGACTCGTTATGGGGTTGCAATGGGGGCACATTCATGGTTTATCATGAACTACGGATGGAAGTGAAGCGAAAGCCGAGTAATAGGCCGGAAAATTCTGCACGGTCCGGCCTGTTCATTCACTACGTCCGTCGTGGAGAAAATCTTTCAGGGAAACGGACATGATCAGGAAAACGTCAAAACGCAGGGGAACCTCCGTCATTGCGGCCCTGATTGCGTTGTGCGCGGTGGTGGGGTACGGTTTGACGGAGTGGGCGCCGCTGGATAATGAACCGCAGGCGGTTCCCGCCCGCCAGAGGGAAGAGCGGCAGACGGTTCGGGAGAAGGTGGAAATCCCCGACAAGGGGGAGCCCGTTCGTTTGCTGACCATGAACGCCGGCAACTACTTTGTGCCGGAAGACCCGAGGAGAAGCAATTTTCAGGTAAAATACAAGCCTGTGGAAGCCCGTGAAGCCGTGGCGGAGCTGGTTCGCCAATCGGGGGCGGAAATCGTGGGGCTGTGTGAAATGGGCGGGGAGGCTGCCGTTCGTGACTTGCAAATGCGGCTGAAAAGAAAAGGAGTTCATTTGCCGTACAAAGTTCTTGTCATGCGGGACGGGGAGGACCGTGGTTTGGCCCTTCTTTCCAAATACCGCATCGCGGATGACCGTTCCGTAACGGACATGCCTGTATCCGGAGAGGCGAAACGGAAAAAGACAATGCTGCGGGGCATTTTGGACGCCACGGTCAGCATGCCGGACGGACGGCTGTTCCGCCTGGTGGGCATTCACCTGAAATCACGCCTCAGCCGTGACGGTTCCGCAGAGGACACACGGAGAAGGGAAGCCTACGCCCTGCGGGACTACCTGAATGAAGCTCTTGCCTCTCAGGACGGTATGCCTCTGCTTTTGTACGGAGATTTTAATGACGGCCCGTCAGACAGTGCCGTGCAGGTCATCCAGGGGCCGGCCAAAACGGAATACCGCCTGAACCGTTTGAAGCCCAGGGATTCTCGTGGTGAGACCTGGACCATTTACTACGAAGACGGTGACACCTACCATTCCTTCGACCATCTTTTCCTGAACAATACTCTGAAAAAGCGCCTCGGCCGCAAGCCTCCCATGGGCATCCTTGACTCTCCCCCCTCGCTCCAGGCCAGCGACCACCGCGGCGTGTGGGTGGAATTAAGGTAGATAAAAATGATTTATTATAAATGGAATGCGTAATAAATATTTATTAGGTTCTTTTATTTGATCGAATTGATATTTTTGTGATGTAAACATGCGCTTGATGCGATGAACCAAAAACAATACTATGATATGGTGTAGGAAATCAAGTAAACGGAGGAAACTGCTATGTCTATGAATGAACTGCACAAGCAGACAAATGCAAATATACAGGCGAAAGCTAATCTGATATGGGAAATTGCCACCCACCTGGTGGGTCTCTTCAAGCCCCATGAGTACGGCAAGGTCATCCTTCCCATGACCGTGCTGAAACGTTTTGATGATGCTCTGAAGCCCACCAAGGCGGCTGTTGTGGAAATGGCAAAGAAACTGGATGTCCAGCACGTTGAAGGCGCCGCCCGCGACGGCATCCTGTGCCGTGTTTCCAAGTACGATTTTTACAATACAAGCAACTTCGATTTTGCCAAGCTGATTGCTGACCCCGACAACGTGGAGAGCAATTTTGAAGCCTATCTGCAGGGCTTCTCCTCCAATATCAAGGACATCATTGATAACTTCGACTTCGCCAATACTGTTAAGCTGATGGTCAAGGGCGGCGTTCTGTTCGTGACTCTCCAGGAGTTCAACTCTGCCAAGGCTGATATGTCCCCGGAGAAAATCACCTCTACTGACATGGGTTATATTTTTGAAGAACTCATCCGTAAGTTCTCTGAGTCCTATGACGAGCAGGCCGGAGCCCACTTTACCAGTCGTGACATCATCTATCTGATGACCGAACTTCTGGTGGCTCCCGAAAAGGCCGAAATCATGGCGGAGGGCTGTACCAAGACCGCTTATGATATGGCCATGGGCACTTCCCAGATGCTCGGCTGTCTGACCGAGCGTTTGCAGGACATCAGCGAGGACGCAAGCCTTACCTGTTTCGGACAGGAGTTTAACCCGGAAACCTACGCTATCGCCAAGGCTGATATGCTCATCAAGGGAGGCAACGCATCCGGCATGAAGTACGGCGACACCCTCTCCGATGATGCTTTCAGCGGTTATGAATTTGACTACATTATTTCCAATCCGCCTTTCGGCATCGACTGGAAGCGTGAAAAGGTTCAGGTCGAGGCGGAAGCCAAGCGTGGCTTTGACGGCCGTTTCGGTCCAGGTCTGCCCGCCATCTCCGATGGACAGATGCTGTTTATGCTGAATGGCGTGAAGAAGCTGAAGGAAGGTTCCGGCAGAATGGCAATCATTCAGAATGGCTCATCCCTGTTTACGGGCGATGCGGGAAGTGGCGCCTCTGCCATCCGCCGCTATGTGATCGAGGGTGATTTGGTGGAAGCCATCATTCAGCTTCCCTCCGACCTCTTCTACAACACGGGCATCTCCACCTATATCTGGGTGCTGACCAGGGGCAAAGACCTGCACCGTGGCGGCAAGATTCAGCTCATTGACGCAAGCAGATGCTTTGTGAAGCGCCGCAAGAATATCGGCTCTAAGCGTGTTGACCTGGACGATGCCTGCATCGACCTTATCCTCCGTGCTTATGAGGAGTTCAGTAACGAAACCTACGAAGAAAACGGCCTTGTGGTTGAATCCAAGGTCTTTGACAACAGCTACTTTGGTTTTACCAAGGTGACCGTTGAAACCGCCCAGGCTGACAAGGACGGCAAGCCCGTTCTGAAGAAAGGCAAGTATCAGCCTGTGAAGGGCGCTTCCGACACGGAAATCATCCCGCTCCAGGATGATATTGACGAGTACATGAAGAAGAATGTTCTGCCGTATAATCCTCTTGCTTATATCGACCCGGCAAAGGACAAAATCGGCTACGAAGTGCCTTTCACTCGACTGTTCTACAAGTTTGTAGCGCCGCAGTCTTCTGCTGCCATCTTTGAGGATATCAAGACTTTGGAGGCAGAGGAAACAATTCTGATGAAGGAGTTGTTTGGCCATGCGTGAAATGAGAGAAAGCGGAGTTGAATGGCTTGCTGAAATCCCTACAACTTGGGATTTGGTTCAGCTTGGCTCACTCTTCTCCGAACACAAACATAAAAATGCAGGGCTGCAGTCCGAAAACCTGCTTTCCCTCAGTTACGGAAATATTATCCGTAAGGACATCAATACATCGGACGGTCTTTTACCTGAAAGTTTTGAAGGCTACAATGTCATTGGCGATGGCGACATCGTTTTGAGATTAACCGACTTGCAGAATGATCAACGAAGTCTGCGTGTGGGTTTGAGCCACGAAAGAGGAATTGTTACCTCTGCATATGTTACCCTCCGAAAAAGAAGCGAGGCTATCAACAGCAAGTTTTACTACTACCTCATCCATAGCTATGATGTGCGAAAAGGGTTCTATGGAATGGGTGCGGGCGTGCGACAGGGTTTGAACTACGCAGGCTGCAAGAAAATTATGCTGACTCTGCCTCCTACTGATGAGCAAGAAAGCATTGTGGCAGTACTGGATGAAAAGACCGCAAAGGTTGACGCCCTCATTGCCAATGTCCAGGCACAGATTGAAAAGCTAAAAGCCTACAAGCAAAGCCTGATTACCGAGATTGTCACCAAGGGGCTTGACCCGTCCGTGCCGATGAAAGATAGTGGGGTTGAGTGGATTGGGGAAATTCCAAAGCATTGGGGTGTTACACGCATCAAAAATCTTTTTGATTTGCGTAACGAGAGAAACGATGAGGCGGACCTGTCAAAAGTCAATCTGATTTCTCTGTATACAGATTTAGGGGTAGTTCAACATTCAGATATTGTTGAAACCACGGGAAACCGTGCAGTGACAGCCGAGGGGTATAAATTTGTCCATAAAAACGATATTGTTGTTAATATCATTCTTTGTTGGATGGGGGCCGTTGGTATGTCAAACTATAATGGTGTGACAAGCCCTGCATACGATATTTACAGTCCCAAGGATGGCACATTGAGCGAATACTATCATTACCTTTTCCGTACACAGCGTTTTAATGGCGAATGCTATCGTTATGGCAGAGGAATTATGCTGATGCGGTGGAGAACATATTCTACTGAGTTTAGATCCATTGACATTCCGTGTCCGACTTACGATGAACAGGTTGCAATCATTGCACATCTAAAATCAAAGTGCAACCAAATCGACCAGCTTATCGCCATCAAGCAGAAGAAAATCGACAAGCTGAACGAATACAAAAAATCCCTCATTTATGAGTATGTCACAGGAAAGAAGGAGGTGCCCTGATGGATAAAAGTGAGAAACGATTTGAACGGGATATAGAAGCCTTCCTCATCTCCCCGGAAGGTGGCTACACCCAATTCAACGGGCAGGATGCCGAGGGCAACTGGATGCACACCCGTCAGCACGATGTGGCAAAGTGCATCTATATGGATGTTCTCTGCGAATTCATCGCCAAGACCCAACTCAGGGAATGGGCGAAGTATACCAAATACTACGGTGACAAGGCTGCGGACAAGCTGTACCACCGCCTGGAGACCACCATCTCCAACCAGGGGCTGCTGTATGTCCTCCGCAACGGCATTGAGGATATGGGCTGCAAGCTGAAGGTCTGCTTCTTCAAGCCGGAGTCCGAACTGAACCCCATTGACATGGAGCGCTATGAGGCGAATATCCTCGGCTGCACTCGTCAGTTCCGCTACACCACCGCCAACAGCAATACCATCGACATGGTACTGTCTGTGAATGGCATTCCTGTTGTAGCTTTGGAACTGAAGAACCAACTCACCGGGCAGGACTATGTCTGTGCTATCAATCAGTTTAAAAACGACCGCAGCTCTAAGGAGTTTGCATTCCGTTTGAACCACCGTTTCCTGGTCTACTTTGCCGTTGACCTTTATGAAGCATGGATGACTACGCAGTTGGCAGACGGAAATACTCGCTTTTTACCGTTTAACCAAGGCACCAATGGTGCTGGCAATACTGGCGGTGCGGGCAATCCTGCCAACCCTAACGGATATGCCACAAGTTATCTGTGGGAAGAAGTGCTGCAGCGTGACAGCTTGCTCGACCTGATCCACCGTTTTATTTCCTTCGTAAAAGAAAAGGAAGAAGTCGTCAAAAACGGCGTCAGCAAGACTGTCACTAAGGAAAAGATGATTTTCCCTCGTTACCACCAGTACGATGTAGTGAAAAAGGTTCTTGCGGATGTCAGACAAAATGGTGTCGGCACCAATTATCTGATTCAGCACTCCGCAGGCTCCGGCAAATCTAACTCTATTGCGTGGATTGCCTACCGATTGGCATCTGTTCATGGTGCAGATAACACAGGCTTATTTGACTCCGTTATTGTGGTCACCAACCGTGTGGTGCTGGACAGTCAGTTGCAGGATACCATCAACGGATTTGAACATCAGGTCGGTTTGGTGGAAGCCATCGATGATAAAAAGAACTCCCGCTCCCTTGCGGAAGCAATCAACGATAAGAAACGCATTATTATCTGCACCATTCAGAAGTTCCTGTTTGCTCAGAAGGACATGGAGAAATTCCGTGGTCGTAAATTTGCCATTATTATCGATGAGGCACACCAAGGCCAAAGTGGTTTGAGTGCCAGAGCCTTGCGCCGCAGCTTGATTGATATCGGCATTGCCATCAAAGAATATGCTGAAGAAGCCGGAATCGAAGAAGATGAAGTGGATTTAACAGATGAGTATGTAAACGCCGTCATCGGTCAAGGCCGACATGATAACCAGTCTTTCTTCGCATTCACTGCAACACCGAAGGGGCAGACTCTTGAGACCTTCGGCACAGTTGTAGGACAGACACCGGAGGGCGAACCAATCAAAGCACCTTTCCATGTATATTCCATGCGACAGGCTATCGAAGAAGGCTATATTCTGGATGTGCTGTCCAACTACACGACCATCCGTGAGGCTTTTAAGTTGATTCGCGTATCGGAGGATAACCCGGAATTGGTGGAGGGTGCAGCTTCCCGCGCGTTGTTCAAGTATTACAAACAGCACGGCTACACCATCGCACAAAAGACCGAAATGATTATGGCCAACTTTCTGGAGAACTGCCGCTATCAGATCAGCGGCAAGGGCAAGGCTATGGTCGTAGCAGACAGCCGAGCAAACGCAGTCCGCTATTACCTTGCGATTAAGAAATACATTGCTGACCATGCAGAACAGTGCGCGGGCACCGATGTTATGATTGCATTCTCCGGCGAAGTTACCCTGGAAGACTATCCGAACGAGAAACCTTTCACCGAAGCCACTATGAATGTGGACGAGAACGGCAAATACATCACCACGGACAAGAAGTTCCGCAAGGCGTTCCACAGCAGTCAGTACAACATTTTAGTGGTTGCCAACAAATATCAGACGGGTTTTGACGAACCTCTGCTCCACACCATGTATGTAGATAAGAAACTGCGTGATGTGACGGCTGTGCAGACACTCTCTCGTCTGAACCGAACCACCCGTGGTAAGGGCAGCACCTTCGTTCTGGACTTCGAGAATACCGAAGAGGACATCAAGGGCGCATTCCTGCCGTACTACGAGGTCACCACTCTTGAAGGTAGCACCGATTTGAACAAGGTCTATGACCTCCGCAATAAAATTCGTAATGCCATGCTATACAACTTTGAAGATGTGGAGGCGTTCAACGCATTCATGACAAAGCAGATGGGCAAAGGTCAGGATGCGGATGCCCTTGGCAGATTGGCAAGTATGTTCAAGCCGGTTGTCGCACGGTACAATGACCTCCCGGAAGACGACAGGTTTGTGGTGCGTGATTATGTCCGAAAGTTCAACAGGGCATACGCTTACATCACACAGCTTGTACGGCTCCATGATAAGGACTTGTTCAACGAATATCAGTACACGCTTCATCTTGTGAAATTGCTACCGAGACCCGGCACGGAGTTCGTGGACATCGACGACAAGATTAAGCTGGAATACGCCTCCCTCACGGAGACCTTCAGCGGTGCTATCATGCTTGATGAAAAGCCGCCTGTATTTACTCCCAGCAGTGGTATGGCTCCGAAAACGCCTGCCAAGAAGAAAGATACTCTTCAGAGCATCATCGACAAGGTAAATGAGCGTTTCAGCGGTGATTTCACTGATGCCGACCGTGTTATTATCGAGGGTATTTATGAGATGTTCATGAAAGACACTGATGTCAAGAAGTTCCGCAAGTACGCCAAGGACAACAGTACCGAGATGTTCGTGCAGTCCCTGTTCCCGGATAAGTTCCGTGACATTGTGACCCAATGCTTCCTCGACAATAACGATTCCTTTGCAAAACTGTTCAACGATCCTGAGTTCTATCAACGGGTTCAGGATGCTATGGCGCAGGAGTTGTATAAGGCATTGAGAAAAGATTAACTGAACCTTTTTAGCTTTGTTTTTGAGATTCTTATTTTTATGGGCCGGATTTCGTCTCAGGCCGGTTTGAGCCTGTTTTTTTTGAGGTGTACTCATTAAATTAGCCGGTAGTTTTCTCTTACGGACGAATGGCCTGGGAGAGGATTACCGGATGGTAATGAGTTTTATTTGGCCAGGAACATATCAGGCATTACAGTTCCTCAAAAAATGATTGCCGTGTCCGTCTGAAACGGGTAGCATGCCAAAAATCGTTGTTCAATCCTGCATCATCTGTATGAGATATTTTTCCAAGCATTCCGGAATGGCTCCGCGCTGTTCCTCGCCGGGGAGCAAAGGGTTTACCCTGGTGGAATTGATTGTTGTCATTACCATTATGGTTGCCATGATGGCCTTGGCCGCCAGCATGTTGAGGGGCGGGGGCAGGGGGCAGGGGCTTCAGGCCGCTGTGGAAATGGTGGACGGCATGGTGCAGGAGGCGCGGCTGGATGCCATGGGCAAAGGAACGTGGAGCCGCCTGATTATTGTGAGCACTCCCGATGACGAAGCCCGCAATATGCGCACTTTGGGCGTGATGTCCAAAAATACCCGTACCGGGAAGTGGCATCTGGTGAACCGTTTGCAGACTCTCCCCGCCGGTTTTTACGTCAGTCCGGCCTACAGCACCCTTCTGGAAGGCTCGAAGAAAGCCAGAGGCGAGAAATCCACGGCCCGCGGTTTTGCCAGCCGTGACGGGCAGGATACCGTCAACCTTCCCGGCAACAGAATGACGGATATTTACTTCATTGAATTTGACGAGGAAGGCCGCATGTCCCAGCCGAACGCCCCCACCCGCCTGGTGGTGGTTGCCGGTTCCGCCGGAAACGGCAAGGAGGAGAGGCCGACCCCGATGGTGGACGGCAAACCGGGTCTGGCAGGCGGCATTGTGATTTATCCCAAAGGCAATATCAGCCGTCTGAGGACGACGGAGCAGGTGATTCCCAATTAGTTTCTGTGATATAATACCGGATTTCCCATTTTATGTTGACCAAGTGTATGAAACAGTCTCGTGCCAAGGGGTTCACCCTGACGGAAGTGGTGCTTGCGATCGGCGTGGTGGCCGTGCTGATTGTAGTGTTCATGGCCATGTTTATTCCTGCCAGAAGGACGGTTCAGTCCGCCCTGACTATTCGTGAAGCGGACCGCATCGTCCACGCCCTGACGGCGGAACTTGGAGAACTCCGCAATTCCGAGCGTGCCGCGTCCAACGCCAGAAAGTCTTCCTCCTCCAAATATGTTTCCGCTTTTGACAAGGCGTTTTACTGGATGCAGTTCACGTCCAGGCCCGCTACGACCATTCTTGTTTACAATTACAGGGCGGATTTGACCAAGGGGGCCCGCAAAGACGGAACTCCCCAGCCCTGGCTGGAGGATGGCGGAAGCATTCCCGGCAAAAATACTGCGGTGGTGACAGGGGTCTGCCTGGCGAACAACAAAGAGCGTTGGGATGATTTCAAGGCCCTTGTCGGTCCCGTCTTCGCCGTGCGCATGACCCAGCTGGTAGTGGAGCGCATGGATTCAAGCTCCTACGGGTACAAGCTGGCTCCCAAGTACGGGACGATTTATAATCCTTACAACCGCGGCAAGGTGATTAAGGAACCTTCCCTGTATGTTTATACGCCGGAGAAAGGCGGCGGCCTGAATTTGCCGTGGGGGGCGGAAGTCCTGTACCAGGCGGAGTTCTTCCAGCTGTTGAATACGGACCCCGAGCGTTTACAACATCTGACGTGGGAAAATTTAAAGACTCCCGTGTTTACGCGCAATCTCGCTTTCCGCCGTTAGCGGGCATTATCTGAAGACCTCTGAAAAAACATGAAGACATTTGCCAAAATCAAATCCGGCGCGTTCACCCTGATTGAGCTCCTGGCAGCCATGACCATCACTACCGTGCTGGTTCTGGTAATTGTGGCCCTGACTTCCCGCGGGGTGGATATCTGGAGATGGGTGCTGCAGGATGTGCGGACCACGACGCTTGCCCGCACGGCCATGGATACCATGACCAAGGATTTTGAAAGCATGCAGTTCCGTTCCGGGAATCCCTTTGAGTGGATGCTGGTGCAGCGGGACAGCGATTTGGTTTCCCGTGCGGGAAAGACCAAGGTTTCCAGGAAAAAGGGCCGCTCCTCCTCCCTGAATGAAGCCCGCGTGAACCTGATGACCATGGGGCCGGAAGGCGCCAAAATCACGAATGCCTCCCAATTGGTTTTCTTTACCACGGCTACGGACCGCAATCCGGCCAAGTCCAGCATGGACATGCGGAATGACCGCATCATCGGTGATGTGAATTGCGTGGGGTACAAGCTTCTTTACCGTGACCAGATTCTGGACCAGGATGCTACGGCGGAGTCTGACGGTTTTCCCGTTTATTCCCTGTACCGCAACTTAATCAGCGCGGAGGATACCGTGCGTAACCTTCTGGGCCAGCAGGATCTATGGTCCGCTTATGCACGGTACCAGCAGGATGAAACCGTCCCTTCCAACTTCCTGGTGGAGAATATTGTGGAAATGACGCTGATTTTTGAAGTGGATTACCAGAAGAAGATCGGCAATTCCGGCAGCAACAAATCGGACAAGGATGCCTCGCAAAGAGCATCCGTGCTGGTTCCAGTCATGACTACGGGCGCCAACCGTCTCGGCTCCTGCACCCAGATGGATGTGTATGGCAATCGCCTGGACATCATAGGCAGCAGCGTGAATATTGATGATTTGAAATCCGGCCGCGTTACTGCCGTGACAATTTCCATGACGGTGGTGACGGATGAAGGCATGGCTCTTGTGGACCAGATCCGGCAGAAAAAGCGTCCTGCTCCTTCTCCTGAAGAATTTTTCGAACGTTATACCCGGTCTTTCACCCAGAGGATTGCATTGCCGATGAACCGTTAGGCTTGTATCCGGGAAACCCGGGAGGGCGGAATCTGCCACTGTTGCTTTTTGCCTGGAGCGTTCCTGCCGTTAATTGTTCTGTAGTTGCCATATGTTGGGTTTCACAAATATCGTCGGCAATTTATCCCCTCTGCCGGAATTAGTGCTGTGGCGCGATCCTGTCGCCAGAAGCGGGGAGGAAGCCATGGCCGTGGACGAAGCTCTGCTGGAATGGGGCAGGAAGCCTGTGCTGAGGGCGTACCGCTGGGCGGAACCGACCGTGACTTACGGTTATTTTGATGAGGAGGCCACGGCGCGCGCCATTTTCCCGGGTGAGGAGCTTCATTTTGTTCGCCGCTGGACAGGGGGGGGGATTGTAGACCATCGGCAGGATATCCCCTTTACGCTGGCCATGCACCGCAAGGGAGAAAAAGAGCGTCCTTCCAGCGCGGTTTTGTACCGTTGGATTCATGGGGCGCTGGCCCGCGTCCTGAGGGATTGCAGCGTGGAGTGCGTGATGCTGGACGGGGATGCCCCGGACGGAGGGCGGGCCTGTTTTTCCAGCCCCGTAACGAGTGATCTTGTCCTTCCCGGCGGGGAAAAACTGGCTGGCGGCGGCCAGAGAAGAGTCCGCGGAGGAGTTCTTCACCAGGGGAGCATCCAGAATTGTCTTCTCCCTTCCGGATGGGATGAATTGCTGGCCGCCCGCCTGGCGGAAAAGCATTCCCTGTGCGTGGACGCGGAATTGTTCCCCGGCATGAATGCCCGCGTGGAGGAACTGCTGGCTTCCAAATACCGTACGGAAGCATGGCGTTCCGGCGTACGGCATGGGCGTCCGTCTCAGCCACGGTAATTCCCCCCCTTTTTTCTTTCCGATGAATTATCTTCCAGATCCCGGCCGCTATAGCCACGCAGCCTACCGCCGCTGCGGGCGCAGCGGGTTGCTGCTTCCTCCCGTTTCCCTGGGGCTTTGGCATAATTTTGGCGCTGCGGATGATTTTGAGAACGCCCGTCGGCTTATTCACGGCGCGTTTGATGCCGGTATCACGTATTTTGACCTGGCGAATAATTACGGACCTCCTCCCGGTTCGGCGGAAGAATGCTTTGGCCGTATTTTCATGCAGGATTTGTCCCGTTTCCGTGATGAACTTGTTATTGCAACCAAGGCGGGGCATCTGATGTGGCCCGGCCCGTATGGGGATTGGGGATCCCGCAAACACATGCTTGCCAGCCTGGACCAGTCCCTTTCCCGCATGAAGCTGGATTATGTGGATATTTTCTACGCGCACCGGTATGATCCGGAAACTCCCCTTGAAGAAACGGCGGGAGCCCTTGTTACGGCGGTTCGCTCCGGAAAGGCCCTGTATGCCGGTATTTCCAAGTTCCCGGCGGAACAGGCCAGGCAGATGTGCTCCATGCTTGGGGAGGCCGGCGTTCCGTGCCTGGTGCATCAGATCCGGTACAATATGTTTAATCGGGAACCGGAGAAATCCGTTTTTCAGGCTGTTCGGGAAACGGGTACCGGGTGCGCCGCTTTCTCTCCCCTGGCCCAGGGGATGTTGACGGACCGTTATCTGGAAGGCATTCCCGAAGATTCCCGCGCGGCGGGTTCCTCCGTCTTTTTAACAAAGGAGCGGGTTCTTCAGCATGGGGATAAAATTCGCCGCCTGGCCGCCCTGGCCCGGAGCCGGGGCCAGAGCCTTGCCCAGATGGCTCTGGCCTGGGTGCTGAAAGATCCCGTAGTGACCACGGCCCTGATTGGAGCCAGCCGCCCCTCGCAAATCAGGGATTGCCTGAAAGCACTGGATAGTGCGCCGTTTACGCCGGAGGAGCTCTCTCTGATTGACGCAGATGCGGATAGATAGGCACTGTTTTTCCCGTGGTGCTGGTCTTTCTGCTGGAAGGGGCATTTCCCGTTCCGGACACAGGTTTTTTCTTGGAGTAAAGTAGAGCTGGTGTTATGTTTTTACTACTTTAATTTAAAGTGTACTGACAATGATAACCATCCAGGATTTATTTTGGCTCATCCCATCGGCTTCCGTGCTGGCCCTCATTTTTGCGGGCATCTTTTTTTACCGCATGAAAGCGCAGGATGAGGGGAACGAGGTCATGAAAATAATCGCCCGGCATGTCCGTAGCGGCGCCATGGCCTACCTGCGGCAGCAGTATAAGATTGTCGCCATTTTCTTTGTGCTCATTACTGTTGTCTTCGCTTTTCTGGCCTACTGCCTCCACATTCAGAACCCCTGGGTTCCCTTCGCTTTCATTTCAGGCGGCTTTTTCTCCGGTCTGGCCGGCTACATCGGAATGAAGACGGCTACGTATGCTTCCGGCCGCGTGGCGAATGCCTGCCGCCATTCCCTGGATGCCGGGCTGCAAATAGCTTTCCGCTCGGGCGCCGTGCTAGGCCTGACCGTCGTGGGCCTTGCCATGCTTGATATCGGTGCCTGGTACTGGGTTCTGGATTGGTTTTACGGGGACATGGAGCTTTCCATGCGCCTGGTCGTCATTACTACCACCATGCTGACGTTCGGCATGGGGGCTTCCCTCCAGGCGCTGTTTGCCCGTGTGGGCGGCGGCATTTTCACCAAGGCGGCGGATGTAGGGGCCGACCTGGTGGGGAAGGTGGAGGCCGGCATTCCGGAGGACGACCCTCGCAACCCAGCCACCATTGCGGATAACGTGGGCGATAACGTGGGGGACGTGGCCGGCATGGGGGCGGACCTTTACGAATCTTACTGCGGTTCCATTCTGGCTTCCGCCGCTTTGGGTGCGGCAGCTTACATGGCCGTTCCTGAAATGGCGATCAAGGCCGTCCTTACGCCCATGCTGATCGCCGCCCTTGGCACCATTCTTTCCCTGTTGGGCGTGTACGCGGTGCGCGTGAAGCGCGGCGCTTCCCAAACGGAGCTGATGGCTGCCCTGAACCGTGGCATCAACTTGAGTTCCTTCCTGATTGCCATTGCTTCCGCATTCCTGCTCCAGCTCATCGGCCTGGATAACTGGGCCGGCATCTGGGGGGCCATCGTCACCGGCCTGGCGGTGGGCATCGTCATCGGCAAGAGCACGGAGCATTACACCTCCCATGATTCCTATCCCTGCCGTAAAATCGCCCACAGCGCGAAGACGGGGCCGGCCACCGTCATTATTTCCGGCATCGGCATCGGCATGATTTCCACCTGCATTCCCGTAATTACTGTCGTCGTTGGCACTGTGCTGGCTTACGGCCTGGCTTCCGGAGACTGGCATTTCACCGGGGCGGAAATGAGCAAGGGGCTGTATGGCATCGGCATTGCCGCCGTCGGCATGCTTTCCACGCTGGGCCTGACATTGGCGACGGACGCTTACGGCCCCATTTCCGACAACGCCGGGGGTAATGCGGAGATGAGCAAGCTGGACCCGGAAGTGCGCCGCCGCACGGATGCCCTGGATGCCCTGGGCAACACGACCGCCGCCACGGGCAAGGGATTTGCCATCGGTTCCGCCGCTCTGACGGCATTGGCGCTTCTGGCCTCCTATATTGAAGAATTGAAGATTTCCATCCTTCACTGGAGTGAGGCCACGGGCAATACCATTTACAAAATTAATGATGCCGTAAGTGTGGAGGTTTCCAAAATCTCCACTGCTTCCCTGTCTGATTTCATGGGCTATTTCCAGGTAACCCTGATGAACCCGAAGGTGCTCATGGGGCTCTTCGTGGGGGCCATGATGTCCTTCATGTTTTGCGGGCTGACCATGAATGCCGTCGGCCGCGCCGCGGAAAAAATGGTTAAGGAAGTGCGCCGCCAGTTTAAGGAAATCAAGGGAATCCTGACCGGAGAGGCAGAACCGGATTACGTGCGCTGCGTGGAAATTTCCACGGCGGGAGCGCAGCATGAGATGATCTGGCCGTCCGTACTGGCGGTCATCACCCCCATCTGCATGGGTATCGTTTTCGGCGTTCCCGGCGTGTTCGGCCTGCTGGCCGGCGGCCTGGCTTCCGGCTTTGTGTTGGCCGTATTCATGGCTAATTCCGGCGGAGCGTGGGACAATGCCAAGAAATATATTGAGCAGGGCCATGTGGGCGGCAAAGGCTCGGAAAGCCATAAGGCAGCCGTTATCGGCGATACGGTGGGCGACCCCTTCAAGGATACGTCCGGCCCGTCCCTGAACATCCTGATCAAGCTCATGAGCATGGTGGCTATCGTCACCGCCGGCGTGAATATAGCCGTGACCCTGTTCTAAACAGAAAGATTCTTTCACGGAAAACGGAGGGAGTCCGCAAGATTGGCGGACTCCCTTTTTTTTCTGGCTGAAGGGAACCGTCCACTGGTGAGCGGTTTTTTAATTTCCGCTTCTTTCAAAGGCTCTCTGAAAGACTGTTCCTAATAGGGGGGGGAGGGGGTAAGTATGATTTTTTAAATCATATTTTTATTTGTATCAGATTTTATTTTTGTTAGTATAAAAAATAACAAAATGACTGACAGAATAGGCCAGCTACCTTTTTCTTCCTTCCGGTTTTTATTCTGCTGTCTGGCAGTTTTTTCCGGAGTTGTTCCCTTGTGGGCTTCGGATGGCCCGGATGATGACATGAAGGAGACGGAAGAGGAAGCCTGTGGCCCCCTCCAGATTAAATCTCAGACAGAGTTGTGCTCTGCGGATTATTATATCAAGGGAAGAAGTGAACAGGACAAGGAAGAAGACATCCCCGGTTTGATTGACCGCACCGTGGGCAGGGACGAAAAGACGGATTTCCTTTATCAAGGGAAACATCGTCAGAAACATGACAAGCTCTACAGGAAAAAGAAGTGATGGTGTCCAGCCCCGAATGTTTAAGACGTTCTTTCTCCCTTTTCTTTTTGTGAAGAGATATGCCGGAAACCGGGGGGAGTGAAGAAGGCTCGAGTCCGATGGCAAGGCTTGCAATAACCGGTTTCTGGAAAGGGAATTCTGGATTCGTAAAAAAGGAAAAGAGAAACGTGCTGCGCCAGTTGGCAGCTCCGTTCCGCCGGTGGGAGTGGGGCGGGCGGTTCCTTTGGAAGTTTGGAAGCGCCGGAGAGGCGTCGTGTTTTCTCTGGGCAGATTGAGAAGCCAATACGGTTTTTTCGCCATTGACGGAAAGTTTTTTTGACAAAGAAGAGGCAGAGGAGTAATAAACGCGCAGATGCATTTCAGCACAGTACAGCCCTTTTTTAGCAAGAACCGTTATTATGGCAACGGCTATTGGTGGCGCGTACCCATGTCCGGACGGGGGAATCCCGAGGTGCAGTAATAGCATTCAGCTATGACCATTTTTCAAGAACTGCTTTGATTCCTCCGAGAGTCAAAGCAGTTTTTTTATTTTCAACTTACATCATCATCCATGCAAACACCATCCATGATCACTCTCCAACAGCGCAGCCGCCGCCTGAGCGCCGATCTGGAGACCCCTATCAGCCTGTTTCTGAGCCTGACTCAGAACAAAATTCCCGGACTTCTGCTGGAAAGCGCGGAAGTGGACGGCAGATGGGGGCGCTACAGCATCATCGCCTGCGATTATCTGATGACCGTTTCCTGTGTAGACGCCAGGCTTTCCCTTTCCATCAAAGACGACCGTCTGGCTTCCCTGAAGGAGCTGGAAGGCATGCCTTACCTGGATGGACTGCGCTCTCTGATGCAACGTCTGGAGCTGGTGGGGGACGATATGAGGCAGGCTCCCATTACACGGGCTCTGTACGGCTATTTCGGGTATGAAACCGCCGCCCTGTTCCAGCCCAGGCTGGCGCAGGCCATTCCGGCTTCTTCCGCAGAGTCCTGCCTGGTGCTGGCCGGCACCGTGATTGTTTTTGACCATTTGTACAATCGCCTTACCCAACTCAGCCTGGGTGAACACCGGGATTTGCCCCATGCCCCGCTCCATGGGGCGGAGGAACCTTCCGTCGGGGAAGTTTCCCGCACACCGGACCAGGCAGCCTACATGAAGGGGGTAGAGCATATCAAGGAGCTGCTGCATGACGGAGAAGCCATCCAGGTGGTGCTTTCCTCCCAGGCTTCCGCGGAGTTCCACGGAGACGCTTTCATGCTGTACCGCCGTATGCGCAGCATTAATCCTTCCCCATACATGTTTTTCATGCGCCTGCCGGAGGTGACGCTGTTCGGATCTTCTCCGGAACTGATGGTGCGCTGCACGGACGGCAAGCTACAGCTTTCCCCCATTGCCGGAACGCGCAGGCGCGGCAGGGATGACGAGGAGGATGCCGCTCTGGCTGCCGATCTCCTGAAAGATCCGAAGGAATGTTCGGAACATGTCATGCTGGTGGATCTGGGGCGCAACGACCTGGGCCGTGTCGCCAAGCCCGGTTCCGTGAAACTGGAACGCCTGATGGAGATTGAACGTTTTTCCCACGTGATGCATATGACTTCCCGCGTGACCGCCCAGGTGAACGACGGATTGGACGTCTTGGACATTCTTGGCGCTGCCTTCCCGGCCGGGACGGTTAGCGGAGCCCCCAAGGTGCGCGCCATGGAAATCCTGGCGGAGGAAGAGCCTCTGCCGCGCGGACCGTACGCCGGATGCATCGGATGGCTGGGGTTGGACAAAAACGGCGTCCACATGGATTCCGGCATCACCATCCGCAGCATGTGGGTGAAGGATGGGCGCATCCACTGGCAGACGGGAGCCGGCATCGTATATGATTCCGATCCGGCCGCGGAATGGCAGGAGTGCATGAACAAGGGTAAGATTATTGACGTTATTTTGAAAGGAGAAGACCATGTTTCTGTTCATTGATAATTACGATTCGTTTTCGTGGAATCTGGTGCAGGCGTTTTATGCCCTGGGACGCAAGCCCGTGGTGCATGCGAATGACGATCCTCGTATTCTGGAACTGGCGACCAGCCCGGAGCTGGAAGCCGTGTGCATTTCTCCCGGCCCCAGCCATCCGCGCAACGCCGGGCTGTGCCTGGAGTTCCTGAAACGCCTCCCCGCTTCCGTTCCCGTGCTGGGCGTGTGCCTGGGACACCAGCTTCTGGGCTACTTCGCCGGGGCGGAGGTTTCCCGCGCTCCGTATGTCATGCACGGCAAGAGTTCCGACATCATCCATGACGGCGCGGGGCTGTTTTCCGGGCTTCCCAATCCCATGACCGTGGGCCGCTACCATTCCCTGGTGGTCCAGTCCAAGGAGGACGAGCCGAATCCCCGCTTTACCGTTACTTCCCGCGGGCCGGAAGGGGAAGTCATGGCCCTGCGCTACAATGACCGTCCGTGGGTGGGCATCCAGTTTCATCCGGAATCCATCCTGACGCCGAACGGGCTTCAGCTTCTGGGCAATTTCCCGGATAACGTTGTGCCTTCGGGGCAGAAGGAAAAGCGCATCAGCCGCATTCTGGACGCCCTGGCCGCCGGACAGGACCTGACGGCGGATATGGCTGCCGCAGGCTTTGCGGACATCATGGATGGCCGCATGACTCCGGCCCAGGCGGGCTGCTTTTTGATGGGGCTCCGCATGAAAGGGGAAACCCCGCTGGAAATGGCCCACGCCGTGGGCATTGCCCTGGGCCGCGCCAACCGGGTGGAAGGTTTGGAAGGCGACTGCATTGACGTGGTAGGCACGGGGGGGGACGGCCGCAACTCTTTCAATTGCTCCACAGCCACGGCTCTGACGCTGGCCGGAATGGGATACAGGGTGGTGAAGCACGGCAACCGCGCCGTGTCCTCCTCCTGCGGTTCTGCGGACGCTCTGGAAGGCCTGGGATTCCCGCTGGACGTAGCTCCGGAAGATGTCCGGCGCCTGTTGGACGAGCGGAACTTCGCTTTCCTGTTCGCGCCTAATTTTCATCCTTCCTTCCGCAATGTAGGCCCCATCCGCCGGGAGCTGGGCATCCGCACCCTGTTCAATCTGCTGGGCCCCCTCATCAACCCGGCGCGTCCCACGCACATCCTGCTGGGCGTGGCCCGTCCGGAACTCGTCGAGCTGCTGGCGGAGACGCTCCGCCAGTCCCACATCCGCAAGGCTGCCGTAGTATATGGCGCCGGGGGATATGACGAGGTGACGCCGCTGGGGCCCACCAAGATGATGATCATCCACAACGGCAGGCTGACGCCCATGTCCCTGGATCCCCTGGATTACGGCATCCAGCCCTGCAATCCGGAGGAACTGGCCGTTCATTCCAAGTCGGAAGCCGTAGACGTGCTGAAAAACATCCTGGCGGGGAAAGGCCCGCGTGCCATGATGGACATGGTGATTCTGAATGTGGGGGTAGCCATGTTCCTGCTGGAGGAGCACATGGACCTGTCCGTCTGCATGGCGAAAGCACGGGAAGCCGTCTGCGCTGGCATAGGAAGGAGAACGCTTCATGCTGCTTGACCGGTTCCGGGAAGCCAAGGCGGAGGAAATAGCCCTGCTCACGGACATGGCCTCCCGCCGGGAACTGCCGCGCCCGTGGAAGGGGCGCCGGCCGGATTTCCTGAAAGCCATTGCGGAACCGCCGGACGGGCAGCCCGTGGCGGTCATTGCGGAGTTTAAGCAGTCCTCTCCGTCGCGCGGTGTCATCGCCACCGGGCTGAAACCGGAGGAAGTGGCTGAACAATACGCTGCGGCGGGCGCCTCCTGCATCTCCGTGTTGACGGAAGAACAGTTTTTCGGCGGCCGCATCGGATATTTGGAACGCATGAGCCGCGCCGGGCTTCCGCTTCTCCGCAAGGATTTCATTTTTCATCAGCTTCAGGTGATGGAGACGGCTTCTACGCCGGCTTCCGCTTTGCTGCTCATTGTCCGTCTGACGCCGGATGCACGGACGCTCCGTGTTCTCAGGGAGCAGGCGGAGGCTTACGGCATGCACGCCGTTGTGGAAGTGTTCGACGCTGCGGATCTGGAAATTGCCAGGGACTCCGGCGCGCGCATCATCCAGGTAAACGCCCGTGACCTGGACACATTGAAAACGGACAGGCAGGCCTGCCTGGACATGGCGAAATTCCGCCGTGAGGGGGAGGTGTGGATCGCCGCCAGCGCCATGAGCGCAGGGGCTCATCTCAGGGAAGTCGCGGAAGCGGGGTTTCAGGCCGTACTGATGGGAACAGCCCTGATGGACGGAGGAAGGCCGGGTGAAAAACTGGCGGCAATTTTAGAAGAAACGATATGAAGAAGCATTCATTTGCAATCAAGGTGTGCGGAATTACCCGCCAGAGCGATTTATCAACCGCCATGGGGATGGGGGCCCATTTCTGCGGCTTCATCTTTCATCCCGGAAGTCCGCGTTATATTGCGCCGTCGCGCGCGGCGGCCCTGGACTCCGCCCTGATCCGCCGCGTGGGCGTTTTCGTGAACCAGAACGCGGAGGAAATCATGGATATCATGAAAACGGCCCGTCTGGAATTCGCCCAGCTTCATGGCGCCCATTCTCTGGACTGCGCGCGCCGCATCGGTCCGGAAAAAGTGATCCGCGTATTGTGGCCGGACCGGTATGAATCCGTAGATGCCCTGCAAAGGGAAATGGAGCTATGGGCGGACAGCTGCGCCTGGTTTCTGCTGGATGCCGGCAGCCAGGGCGGCGGCCACGGCGTTTCCCTTGACTGGACCTCCCTGGCGTCTCTGAGTTCCCCCCGGCCCTGGTTCCTGGCGGGCGGCCTTTCCTCCGCCTCACTGAACAGGGCTCTGGAACAATGCTCTCCGGACGGCATAGACCTGAACTCCGGCGTGGAAGCCATCCCCGGCCAGAAAAGCCCGCAAAAACTGCTGGCGGCCCTCAAACCACTCACCCCTTACACTCCTTACCACATCGCATGAAGAAAGAAGGATATTTCGGCAATTTCGGCGGCCGCTTCGTACCGGAAGCGCTGCGCCCCCCGCTCATGGAGCTGGAGGAAGCCATGGACTCCATCATGCCGTCCCGCGAGTACCGGGATGCGCTTCAGGATCTGCTGGTCAATTACGCGGGCCGTGAAACTCCCCTCACGTTCTGTCCCCACCTTTCGGAAAAACTGGGCTTCCGCCTGTGGCTGAAAAGGGAGGACCTGCTGCACACCGGAGCCCACAAAATCAATAACGCCCTCGGTCAGGCCCTTCTGGCCAAAATGATGGGGAAAACGCATCTTATTGCGGAAACCGGGGCGGGGCAGCACGGCGTGGCTACGGCTACGGCGGCCGCCCGGCTTAAAATGGACTGCACCATCTTTATGGGCGCAGAGGATGTAGAACGCCAGTCCATGAACGTTATGCGCATGAAATTGCTGGGAGCGACGGTTTTTCCGATTGAGAGCGGTTCCCGCACGTTGAAGGATGCCATTAACGAGGCTCTCCGCTACTGGATTTCCCATCAGGCGGATACCCTGTATTGTTTCGGTACGGCGGCGGGCCCCCATCCGTTCCCCACATTGGTCAGGCAGCTTCAATCCGTCATTGGGCGGGAGGCCCGCGCCCAGATGCTGGAGCGTGCAGGCAGGCTGCCGGATGTGGTGGTGGCATGCGTGGGCGGCGGCTCCAATGCCATCGGCATGCTTCACCCCTTTGTGGAGGATGAAGGCATCCGTCTGGTAGGGGTTGAGGCGGGAGGCACCGGTGAGCCCGGCTGTTATAACTCCGCCCCCATCAATCTGGGCAGCCCCGGCGTGCTGCACGGTCATGTGACCATGCTGTTACAGGATGAGAACGGGCAAATACAGCCGTCCCATTCCATTTCCGCCGGGCTGGACTATCCCGGGGTAGGCCCGGAACATGCCTATCTGGCGGAAACGGGCCGTGTCCATTACGGTGTGATTTGCGACGCCTCTGCTTTAAACGCTTTCCGGACGCTCACCAGAGAGGAAGGAATCATTCCTGCGCTGGAATCCTCCCATGCCGTGGCCTGGGTGCTGGACCATGCGGAGGAACTGCCGCAGGGGGGGGACGTCCTGGTCAATCTCTCCGGCCGCGGAGACAAGGACCTGGGAATCGTTAAAAAATATTTGAATCTTTAAGCCGCATTCTTCCATGAATAATATGCAGAAATCACCGTTGCAGAAAGCCGTGGAGAGGGCCCATGCCCTCGGCAGGCGTGCCGTTATCCCTTTCATTACCGCCGGATTCCCGGACAAGGAATCCTTCTGGACGCACTTGTCCCGTATTGACGAAGCCGGGGCGGATATTATTGAGATAGGAGTTCCCTTCTCGGATCCCGTAGCGGACGGCCCGGTTATTGAACAGGCATCCCGGGATGCCCTGGCCCGCGGCGTCAGCCTGAAGTGGATTCTGGACGGTCTGAAAGCCCGCAAGGGCGGTTTTTCAGCCGAACTGGTGCTGATGGGATACGTAAATCCCTTTTACCAGTACGGCCTGGAACAGCTTGCCCTGGATGCGGAGGAGGCGGGCGTCAGCGGTTTCATCGTACCGGATATGCCGCTGGAGGAATCCGGAATGTTCCGGGAGGCTTTCAGCCCCCATGGCCTGACGCTCGTCACTCTGGTGGCTCCCAATACTTCCGTGGAACGCATGCGGGAATACAAGCCTTATACTTCCGGCTTCGTTTATGTGGTCTCCGTGCTGGGAACCACCGGTGGGAAAGCCAACCTGGAGCGGAGCGTTACGGAAACCATGCGCCGTGCCCGGTCCGTTTTTGATGTGCCGCTGGCGCTGGGCTTCGGGCTTCAGACGCCGGATCAGCTGGAGACGCTGCCTGAAGATGCCCGGCCGGATGCCGCCGTGCTTGGGAGCGCTCTGCTCAGGCACATTGGAGAAGGGAAGGACGCCGGGGAATTTTTGGAAAAATGGACCAGAGGTTGAACTGGACGTTTCTCTCTGGTTTTTAAGGCTGGGCCTGCACAACTTATTGTGCAGGCCCTTTTTATTTTATCTGGTAATGGACGGCGAAAATGCGGATTCGCAATCCGCTTCGTTTTTATTCACATATTATTCAATTTTTAACAGAATAATTGTATTGATAATGAATATGTTACATATCTTTAACATAATCTGCTGGCGGGAATCCCGGATTTTTTGACGGAGAAAACGTTCCGGGTATTCCGGAAAACCGTTGTAACTGATTCTTTTCCTTTGACAGCGGATTGCGAATTCCTTATTTATATTCACAATCATATTTCCCTTGCCGTGTTGTGGGAAAGGTCCTTATTTGTTTATTAAATACCTAATTATCAAACGTTTTATGAAATTACACCTCCCTTTGAATTTATTGGCTGCCCTGATGACCTCCTTTTCCGGAGTAACGCTTGGCACCGCCACGCTGGCAGGAGTTTCTGGTCTTTTGGTGACAGCATCACAGTCCTATGCGGCGGATGTCGCCTTTGACGGAACCCAGGTGAATGTGGCGGCGGGAGGCTCGGCCTCCTATGATGTCGGTACTGTTACGGCTTCTACTACCTTGAATTTTGCCGGAGCCGGTACGGCCGCCATCACCAATTTAAACGGGACGGCTCCGGAAGCCATCCTGACGGTAAACCGCGTGGCCAGCGGGGGCGCCAGCCTTTCCACCCTGACATTGAACGGGGCAGGCACTTTCAACGGAATCATTTCCCTTTATTCCAACACGACGGGGGGATCTCAGAACAACATCCTGAACCTCAACCATGCGCAGGCCGCCCAATACGCCACGATCAAACTGGGCGGTTACGGTTATACGACGGGTGCTTCCGTCCTGAAAGCCGGCGTGAACACTTCCATCAGCAAGCTGGAGCACAACAATGCCGCGGCTTTGATCACCGGGGAGGGGACCACGCTGACCATCACGGGGGATTCTTCCTCTTACGGCGGCAGTTTCGGCGGCACCGTAACGGTGGACTATACGGGGGGAGGCACCTTCACCCTGGGCAATTCCGACAAGAATACGGCGCTCTCTCCCGCGGCATCTCCGAACGCAACCCTGAAAATCAGCAGAGGCACTCTTTCCCTGTTCTCCGGAAATGTCACCTGGTCCCAAAAACTGGTCATGGGTGACGGTACCACACTGAATATTCAGGACGGACCTCCCGTGACGGGTGCTGCCTCCTACAATGCCGCTTCCATCAATAGCGGCGGTTTTAATTTTTCCGGAGCGGTGACTCTCGGCAGCGGCGTCAACCTGACATCCAGCTGGGGCAAGAACGTAAAATTTTCCGGTGTTCTCACGGCGGCAAGCGGTTTTTCCATCAGCGGCGGCGCGAATGAATATACCTATTACAACCTGCTCAACACCGCCAATGAAATTGGGGGGACGATTGCCATTACGCGTAGCTTTGCCTCTCTGGGCATCGGTGCTTCCGGCTCCCTTGGGACTGCCGCCGTTACTACTTCGGCCAACTCCCAGTACCTGACCTATTACGGCACTGCGGGGGATGTGGCGGATGTCATTGGCAATTCCATCACCGGGGCAGGCAACTTCGTCGCCCAGTCGGGCTGGGTGCATCTTTCCGAGAACGTGGCGCTTACGGGAACCTATACCGTCAATTCCGGCGCCGTCCTCTCCAGGGCCGGTTCCATTAACGCCGCGCTTGCCGGAGGCCGACTGGATGCGGGCGCCGGAACCATGACCGTGACGGGACTGTCGGGAAACGGCACCATCTCCGCCTCTGCGGGCACCATGAATTTCCAGAACGCCTTCACGGTAGGGGAAACGATGGGCATCCTCGCCAACGGTTCCGGGACGATCACGGGCAATGTGACGGTGGATGGAGGCCGTTTGTATTATACTTCCATGGACAATGTCGGCAGCGTGCTGCAGAACGTGACGCTGACTTCCGGCCTCATTGATTTCTCCGGTTTTCAGGAATTCCAGGACTTGTTCGGTTCTGAAGCCCTGGTGAACACCTCCTATAACCTGGGCGTTGATTTGGGGAACGGCTTTACTCTGGCGGATGTTGACGAGTCCCTGTACACAATCAGCACCGTGGACGGAAAAACAGTCATCACGTTTACGGCTTCCGGCGCCCATGAGACCGTCTGGGACCCTGCCTGGGGGCTGGAAGAAGCTCCCTCTTCCGCAACAGGTACGCTGGTAAACCAGCAGTCTTTGTCCCTGTACGGCATCCGGGCTTCTTCCATGCAGGAGGGGTTCGGTTCCGTGAATGCCGTCACCGGAACGGGAGACCTGACAGGAGTGACCCTGGCCGGCGGCTACTACAATACTGCCACCAGTGCCACGGCTACGGAAATCACCACCGGCATCTGGACGGATGTGCTGGGGGGCAATTACAATCTGATTATCGGCGGCAGCTATGCCAATAACTGGAGCGGCTCCGGCAAGTGGAACGTTACGGGAGACGTCCATACCCAGATTCAGGGGGACACTGCCGTCAATTGGGTTGTGGGAGGCAACTACAAAGACGGCCAGGCGGCAGGCATCACGGGAAACGTTTACGTATCCGTGGACGGGAATGCCGTCATCAAGGGCAGTTTGATAGGCGGCGGCACGGCAGCCCATAATTCCGTAAACAACCTTGACGGCAGCACGTACGTCGTCGTGCGCAGCATGCAAAGCGTCACGGACGAAACCATTTCGCTCAACTCCGTTGTCCGGGGCTTCATCATTGGCGGCAGCACTTATGAAGCCAATTCCTCGTCCCGTGCCGCCATTACCGGAAGCACCAATGTGACGATTGATTTGGGAACGGCCTCCGGCAGTTTTGTCAAAAGCATCGTGGGCGGTTCCTATTCGGGAGGTTCCGGGGCGTATACGATAGGAGGCGATTCCAGCGTCAGCATTACCGCCGCCAGTGACGCCGTCTTTACCGGGGCTATTTACGGCGGCGGGTTCAGCTCATCAGGAACATCCTCCGTCAGCGGCAATTCCAGCCTGACGCTGGATGGCGGTGCGTACACGGGTGCTCTTTACGCGGGTGGCGGAGGAACAGGGGCTTCCGTAAACGGGGACGCTACCCTTACCGTTAAGAAAGCAGTATTCCGGACGGGCAGCTCGCTGAATGCGTCGGGAGGCACGATAGGCGGCACCTCTTCCTTGCTGCTGGGAGGTTACGGCAATACGGCGGATCACGCCATTTCCTTCTCCAATACGGCTGTGACCGGTTTCGACATCGTGACCATGTTCCAGGATTCTTTCTTTACGGGGAATCTGAACATGACCGGTTCCAGCGTGCTGGCGCTGGCGGGAGGGGCAGGAACGGGAATCAATCTGGACGGTTCGTTCTCTCTTTCCGCTGAAGGGGAACTGAACCTGGATCTTTCCGAATTCGGAACCCTGACAGACGGCATGTCCGTCCTTTCAACTACGGGCCTGTCCAATATATCTTCCATTAAGGCTTCCTTTGCTGACGGTGTGGCTGGGTCCATCACCATTTCCGACAACGGCAAAGACCTTGTCTATACGGCGGGAACCCTCCTTTTGTGGGAGGGGGGTGAAAACGGCGTCTGGAGCGCGGAAAATGTCTGGACGGACGGCGGCGCTCCCGCCACATATGCGGATGGTATGGCGGTTTCCTTTGCGGACCAGGCCGGAGTCGCTAACTCTGTCGTACAGCTGGATTCTGAGGTTTCGCCAAGCTCCATGCTTGTCCGCAACTCCACTACCCGTTATGAACTGACGGGGACGGGAGAAATTACCAATACGGCCGTCACCAAGGAAGGCACGGGAACGTTGGTCCTCGGCACCTCTTCCATACTCGGCACGGGTACTACTGTGGCTGTGTCGCAGGGTGTTCTGGCATTCGGTTATGATACTGCTCTTCCCGGCACGGGGGTAACCTGGGAGGCCGGTTCCTTTTTGGGTGCGGCCAATGGAGCGACGGTGACGGTGGATTTGGGAACCGTCACTAACCCGGTATTCTCCCTTTCTCCGGATGCCAACTCTTTCATCACTCTGGCGACTCCGTCCGACATCGTTTTCGGCAATGCCATTACTGGGGAAGGAACTGTCCGGAAAACCGGCACGGGCTTGCTGAAACTGACGGGGAGCAACTCCGGCCACATCGTGGTGCAGGAGGGCAACCTCCAGATAGGGAACGGAACCTCATCCATCCGCTGGGGAAGCGCGGGTTCTTCCGTCACCCTGGAAAACGGCACGTCGCTGATTATTGCCGGCAACAGTTCGGGAACCTCCCACCATACCATCAACTCCGATTTGATTTTGGGAACAAACGCGTCCGACGCCGTTTCCCTGAAATGGGTGGACGCCTCCCAGGCAAGCGCTGCGGACTATCAGCATAGCTTCACCGGAACCGTTACCGTCAACGGGGCGGTCTCCCTGGTGGGCAGGGACAACTGGGCCAAGGAAATGGGCTTCACCGGAACGCTCACTGGAGCCGGTTCTTTGACTTACAGCCGCGGAGCGGGCGACGGCAGGTACAATTCCAACGGAAAGCTCATCATCAGCGGAGACGCTTCCGGATTTACCGGAATGATCACCATGAATGCTTCCAACGGCTATAGCGCCGGGCTGGATCTGCGCACTTCCATCTCTCAGGGTGGCGTCACCCTGACATCCGGAACGGACACGACCGGATTCGCTTTCATGCGCGTGCTGGGGGATGTTGAAATTGCCTCTCTGGATGGAACGGAAAATTCCCAGGTGGGAGCCGTAGGCGGTGCGCGCACGCTGACGGTGGGGGCCGGTACGTACAACGGCACGCTCACAGACCGTGGTGTTGCTCTTGGGTACGGAGCCACTTCCATTTCGTATGACGAATCCGGCGTCCTGTCTCTGACCAAGGTCGGCGAGGAAACGCTGACGCTGGGAGGAACGGTCAGCTACACGGGGCTGACGGATATTCAGGGGGGAACGCTCGCTCTTACTGCTTCCGGAGCTACGTCCCTGGGGAATATCACGATGGCGGCCAATACGCGGATGACGACTGCGGGCGCTCTGAACCTGGCGGCCAACTCTACGCTGACACTGGATATCAGCTCCGCCCTCGAAGTGGGCGGCGCTTTCGGGGCTGGAACGTTCAATCTTACGCTGAACGGGCTTGAAGGCATTACGGATGCCGGGGAATATACCCTGATTTCCGCCGCCAGCGGTCTTGATGCCGCCAGCGCCGTCTTTAACTGGGCCGGATATACCGGGGACGAAACGCTGATTTATGAACTGGAGCAGACGGGAACATCCCTCAAGCTGGTAGTGACTTCCGCCGGGGACGTATGGATCTGGCAGGGAGCGGAAGGAGTGATCTGGAGCGATACGAACACGGGCGCCATGTGGGGCATTGAAGGTTCCACGGATACGGCTGCCGGGAAGAATCTGATCTTCAACAGTACCGGGGCGGGAACCGTCACCCTGTCCGGAGCGGTGAATCCTGCTTCCATCACAGTCAACAATGCTGCCGGAAGCGATTATGTCTTCGTTTCCAACGGCACCGGGAAAATCGCCCAGGGAACGTTGACCAAGCGCGGCGAAGGGAAGCTGGTCCTTAATTTGGACAACACGGGCTGGAACGGGGATATTTCCGTCCAGCAGGGCGAACTGGTAGCCCAGGTCGCCAATTCCCTGGGATCCGGAGCCATTACCGTTACGGACGGCGTGCTCACTCTGGCTACGGCGGACGTTCAGCCGGGAATGGGCATGATCAACCTGCAGGGCGGCAGCCTCAATCTGGTTTCCGGCTCTTTTGCCACGGCGTTTACCGCAGACAACATGACGTGGACGGGCGGTTCCATGACGCTGGGCGAGGAAGTGGCCGCCACCGTCGCCAAGGCTCTGGCCAATGGAAAAGCCGTGGAATTGGCGGACGGTTCCGTACTGACGGTCAGCGGGGCTAATGATAACTCGGCTCTGAACCTGAATGCCTCCGGTTCCGGTACCGTTTCCGTGGGACTGGGAACCAGCTATGGGGCTAATGTCCTGAATATGAGCACGGAATTCCAGGGGATCCTGTCCGTGACATCCGGCTATTTCCAATTGAATAACGTAACGATGGGGGCGGACGGCATCTTGAAACTTGCGGATTCCAACGTCCGTACGGAATGGAACGGAACAGCCGGAGGAACGTTTGCCAATGACGTTGTCTTTACGGGCAACCAGGTCTTTGCCACCAAGGATTTCACCTTCAGCGGCGATTTGAGCGGAACGGCGTTCTCCACCCAGGGAGCGGGCAATATTACCCTGGCGGGCGTCGTCAACCTGGACGGTCAGCTCAAGGTGCACCGCGGCACGGTTACCGTGAATTCCGCCGATGTGGCCAAGCTGGGGGACAGCATTGACATCCAGAACAATTCCACGCTGGCCTTTGCCCGCGATTTCTCCTACGGAGGCGTCATCAGCGGTACGGCCGGCAGCACGGTATCCGTAAACGCCGGAACGCTGGAACTCACCGGAGCGAACACCTTCCTGGGCGCACTCTCCATTGCGGGCGGCGCTACGGCGCGGCTGGGTGACGGAAGTGTCTGGGCCGGGTCCCTCTCCGGAGCTGGTTCCCTGGTTATTGACACTGCTGGAGAGATAACGCTGGCGGCCGGCAACACCGGGTTCACCGGTTCCACGACGCTCTCCGGAACGGGCACCGTCACCTTGGCGGGGGCCGACTCCTTGGGGTCCGGACGGGTCACCGTCAATAACGGTGTTCTCAATCTGTCCTCTCTGGATGCGGCCAACGTTATTCTGATTACGAAGGGAAGCCTGGCAAACGCGGAAGCCAAAACCGCCGGAAACGTGGAAGTGGCCGCTTCCGCCGGAACGCAGGGAGCCCTGAATACCATCAATCTGGGCGGCCTGTCCGGCTCCATGGTCGGCTCCATCGTCATGGAGGATTACTCCCGGCTTACAGGCGTTTCCGGTGCTCTGGACATGACGGGCAAGACGGTGACGCTGAAACTGGATTCCGGCAGCCTTACAGCGGGCGGAACTACCGGACAGGGCGTTATTGATGCGGACAGCCTGACGCTTTCCGCCGCCACAACAACCATCAACCTCAGCAACCAGGGTGTTCTGGACCTGCTTGCCGCCAACCGGGATTCCACTGACGGCGTAGGGCTTGTACTGACAACGGGAACCCTGGCTGTGGATAATTTCAAGCAAATCGGATTCTCTCCTCTCCTGGCTTCCCTCGGCTATACCGTGACGGAAGTCCTGGGTGCGGACGGGACGCTGATGGTCAGCGGCAATACGGACCTTGTCTATCTGGTGGACACCACCCCCAATTCAGACAACCCCAATATCAGCGATTACGCCGCGCTGGATCCCTACAAGGCTGTCGGCATTAATGGCACCACGCTTCATGTGAGCCTGAACGGGGCTCCGGAAGCCTCCCGGAACGGGGACGGCCTGAAAGTCAGCAACCTGGTTGGCAGCGACGGTGCGCTGACCGTGACGAATACGGCGGATGATGCGGCTTCCAACCACGCCGTGGTGGATCTGGTTCAGGATGTTGACGCCGGCGGCAACAGCTACGGCGGAACCATCAGCGGGGACCATGTGGATTTTGTCAAGAAAGGTGCGGAAACCCTCACCGTAGAAGGAAACTTCACCGGGAATGACTCCAGTCTCAGTTCCTCGGAGGGAAATATCATCCTGAACGGTGCAGGCAATAGCCTTACTACGCTGGAACTCGCGGGCGGAGACATAACGCTGGGCGGACGGAATGACGGCGCCTCCCGTGTAACCACGGTGGAGACGCTGGCTGCCGGCGCGGGAGGGGGAACCCTGAATTTGGGTAACGGAGCCCAGATGGTTCTTACCGGCCAGCAGGCCGGCAGCCATGTCACGGAAGTGACTATCTCCGGGGACGGTACGCTGACCTTGGGTGGTACGGGAACAGACTCCTCCCTGACACTGGGCAACGGCTCTTCCCTGAACGGTGTCCTGCTGGATATCCGTGAAGGGTCTGCCCTATCCGCTGCAACCGGTTCCGTGAATACCGTTTCCGGACTGGAGGGCGGCGGAGCTCTGAAGCTGAGCGGTGCGGAAATGACGATCAGCTCTTCCGATTCCCATACCTTTACCGGTACTCTGGACGGGGCATCCGGAACGCTCAACGTCAAATCCGGCAACGGAAGCGTCCAGACTATCAAGGGTGCGGGCAATGCAGGTTATCACCTGAATGTGAGTGACGGCGGCGTGCTGACCCTGGCCGGAGCGGCAGGGGAGGGCGGCAATCCCGCCCAGGCTTCCTATCAGGGGATTACCGTGAACGGCGGCACGCTCAATATCGGCAGCGCAGACGATCCCAAAACCCAGCTGACGCTTGGCTCGGACGGCTTGAGCGTGACAGGGGACAGCACAGTGGCCATTACCACTTCCTCCACAACGGTGGACGGCCTGGGCAATCCCTTTGTCACCTCCAGCGGAAATATTACGCTGGGAGACGGGACGGGGGAAGTCACGCTGGTCATGAACAATCTGGATACCCTGGTTTCCGGGAGTTCGGAAACGCTGAATATGGAATTGTTCAAGACAACGGACGGCGCGCTGGTGTCCCTGGGTGACAATGTCACCCTCCAGGACATGATTCTTGGTTCCATGTATGAAAACCTGGAGCTGACCACCAATGACAGCATGACGGCCATCATCCTCACCGGTACGGCGCGCACGGAAAACATTTTCCGTGACTCTTCCCTGACGCGGAATGCCGCTACTGGAGCGGACATCCTTTGGAATTCCCGCTATCACATGGAGGAAGGCTCAGCCTTGCGCGATTTCTATACCTCTGTTCTTCTTTCCCAGAATTCAGGCGACTATTCCGGCGCCGCCCGCAAACTGGCCGCCGCCGCCGGCAGCACGGTTACCAGCCTGGGCATCGCCCAGCGCGACTCCCTGCGCGACCAGATGGGCTGGATACGCAACCGCGTGGCGCAGATGGGCGTTAACCCTGCATATGTCCATGAAGACATGCCCTACTTCCATATGTGGATGCAGGGAACCGGGTCTTATGCCAAGCTGGACACCAAGGGGGATGAAAGCGGCTACGAACTCACCACCTGGGGAGGCACGGTAGGCATGGACGTGGATATCAACGACCGCCTCACTGCGGGAGCTGCGTTTACTGCCAATTACGGAAGCCTGACGGCCAGCGCGGCGGATACGGCGGACGGAGACCTGGACAGTTACTATGTCAATCTGTTCGCCCGCTACCAGTACCGTAAATGGTCCCATCTGTTGATTTTGACGGGTGGCTGGAATGATGCCTCGCTGACGCGCACGGTGAATTACGGTACGGGGTCTTACCAGGCCCGCGGCAATACGACGGGAGCCGGTTTCGGCGCCATGTACGAGTTGGCATATGACATCGCTCTCAATGAAGACAGGAGCGTGATTCTCCAGCCTTTGTTTAACGCTTCCATCGTGACGACCCGCATGGACGGCTATCGGGAAAGCGGTTCTGCCGGAAATGCCGGACTGAAGGTGGAAGACCAGGAACTGACTACGGCTGCTGTCGCTGTGGGTGCCCGGCTCTCCGGACTCATGGGGTCCAATATCTTCGGGCGTGAAGCGCTGGGAGAAGTACGGGTGAACGTTTCCCAGGATATGGGAGACCGCCGCGGGCAGGCTAATGTGGGCTTCCTGGCAGATCCCTCCTATACGCGTCCGGTGTATGGCGCCAAGGTCGGAAGCACGGCCTTCCAGATTGGCGCGGGGCTGAGCGTTCCCGTGGGCACCCAGGGCGTCATTTTTGTGGACGGCAATGCGGATATCCGCAGCGGTTCCAGCTCCATCAACGGGAGTATCGGCTACCGCTACAACTTCTAAAGGAAAAAACGTCGGCCAATTGGAAAGCCGCTGCGGATGATTCCGCAGCGGCTTTTTTCATGAATGGGCGGGATTTCTTTAAGGATAACTTCAAGCTTGGGTTGACGTCCCTGATGGCTGCTTACTTCCATTCCCATTCAATGGGCGTTTCCAGATCGGGCCGCAGCGTCTGGCGCACAGGGCAGGACAAGGCGGTTTTTTCCAGCATGGCGCGGAGAGGGTGGCTGCCTTCCAGGGGCATGATTGCCTTCAGTTCAATTTTTTCAATTCCCTTGGATGATTCCGCCGCACGCGCCAGAACGCGCATGCCTTTCAAATCCACTCCTTTTCTGGCCGCGACCACGGAAACCAGGCTCATCATGCAGGAGGCGAGCGTGGAACCGAGCAAAACTCCGGGGGAGGGGAATTCTGCGCGGCCTTCAAAAGAAGCGGGCAGGTCCGTGGAAAACGTGACGTTGGAAGGAATAAAGGTGGTTTCGCAGCGGAATTGTCCGACGTTCTCCGTTTCGGAGGTGTAATAATGATCAGTCATGAAGGTGTGACAGCGAAAACCCTGTTCGGGTTCATCCGGTTCAGGTTATTTTCACGTTGAAGAGCCGTGAAGTTCCGCTTTGCAGGGAACCTGGCCGTTCCTTCATGACATGGTTGATTTTTTCCTCTTGCTTCCGGTTCCCTGCATTACTTCTTTTTAAGCGTTGCTCCGCCGTGTCTTCTTGCGGCGGGAAAAAGCTTACGCCGTCCCCTTCGGCTTCCTTGCCGCCAGAATGCGCCGGATGGGTTCCGCATAAAGCTCCGGCTCCAGCAGGAAGGAATCGTGTCCCTTGGTGGAAGCGATGGTATGGAACTCCGTGGGAATATGGGCGGCTTCAAGCTGCGCCGCGAAATCCTGCTGTTCCGCCGGGCGGAAACAGCAGTCTGTATCAATGGAAAAGATAAGCGCGGGAATCCCTGCGCGGCGGAAGCCTTCCAGGGCGGTTTGAAATGTTCCGTCCGGGGTGTGGTCGCGGATGTCGAACTCCGCCCACATATCCGCAATACGGATATAGGCGTTGGCGTCAAAGCGCTCCGCGAACTTGGTTCCCTGGTGAAGCATGTAGCTTTGCGTGCTGCGGGTGGGGGTCATCCACGTGAGCAGGCCGTAGTTGCCTCCCACCTCTTTTCTGGCGCGCTGTTCCAGCCCCTCCTGGTAAACAAATGATTTGTGGCCGATGATACGGGCGAACGCCAGCCCTTTTTTTGGCGCCGGTCCCCGGTAGTAATCCCCGCCTTGGAAATCCGGGTCAAGCTCAATGGCCAGGATTTGTTCAAACAGGGACAGGCGGTGTTCAATGGAAGCCCGGTAACCGGAGCCGATGGAGATGAAGCTCCGGACCCGTTCCGGGAACTGGCACGCGAAGCTGAGGGCGATCAGTCCGCCCACGGAGGGTCCCATAAGATGAACGCGTTCTATGCCCAGGCTGTCCAGCAGAAGGGCCTGGAGACGTGCCTGGTCTGCGGCCTCCACATGCGGGAAGCGGGAGCCGTAGGGCTGGCCGTCCGCAGGGCAGGCGGTAGCGGGGCCTGTGGTGCCGTAGCAGCCTCCCAGGTAATTGGCGCAGATGATGCAGAAGCGGTTTGTGTCCAGCGGCTTGTCGGGGCCGATAATGCTGTTCCACCAGCCCTCGTGGTTTTCCGGTTTCCAGAGGGAACCGATGCCCGGGACTTCCGGATTGTAACCGTAGGCGTGCTGGCTACCGGAAAGAGCATGGAACAGCAGGATGGCGTTGTCTTTGTTCGGCGTCAGGGTTCCGTACTGTTCGTAGGCGACGCGAACCTTGTCCAGCGTAGCTCCATTTCTCAGGGAGAAGGAGTTGGGAAGATCCAGGAATTTGGTTTGGACGGCAGGAAGCTGCATGGATGTACGGAAAGGGGCTTGGTCAGCAAAAAAAGACCGGCACCCGGCGGGCGGCGGTCTTCTTGAAATCTGTGCTGGGCCAGGGATTACTTGACGCCCTTTTTGGAAAGGCGCGTGCCTGCCGTAGCGCCCTGGCGGGCCTTGAACTTGGGATTACTCTTGCAGATCACATACAGCGTGCCCTTGCGCTTCACGATTTGGCAGTCTGCGTGGCGGCGCTTCATAGAGGCTAAGGAAGAAAGAACTTTCATGGTGTATAACTCCGGTTTGGTGTTCGGTTCGGGAGACGGAATATACCGTTTAGTTAAGAATTGTAAAGTCATTTCTTTGCCAAAAGTAAGATGCCGTCTCTGCAGAGATGCTTTTATGAGGAAGATGCAGTAAAGCATGGGATGGCTTTGGATTCCGCGCCGGCGGAAAAATTTAGGGAAGACGTCATTTAGCCGGGAAAATAAAATGCGGGAAGGGACCTCTGCCGGGGGAATAAAGGGTTTGTGGACCGGAGGGGATTCGTATAACATCTTTTCCGGTTTTCCTTATGACTGATTCTTCCTCTCCTGATTCCTCCCCGGCTTCCCGGAATACGTTTGCCCATCATTTGGGAATGAAAGGGTTTCTGCTCATGGAAGGGCTGTTGAAGCTCGTGGGCATGAAAACGCTGTACCGGCTGGGGCGCGCGGCAGGGGCCGTGGCGTGGCATCTGCTTCCCCAGCGCCGGAACATTGTGGAAAGGAATCTGCGCATCGTTTTGGATCCGGCCCTGCGCGGAAAGGAACTGCAGAAATTAAGCCGGGAAAATTTCAAAAGGACCATTGCCAATTTTTTGTGTTCCGCGAAGACGGCCACCCTGACGGATGAGCAGTTGAAGCATTGCGTGACGGTCGGAGGGCACGAACAGTTTGCCGCGCCTGTGCTGGAAGGGCGCGGGCAGGTTTGCGCCATAGCCCACTCCGGCAACTGGGAGGCGCTGGCGAGAATACGCGCATTTTACCCGGAGGTGGAGCGTTATGGGTCCATGTACCGCCAGTTTGACAATCCGCTGATGGAGGAATACGTGTACCAGCGGCGCACGGAACGTGGAACTCAGATGTTCTCCAAGGAGGGAGGCATCAAGGCTCCCATGAAAATGCTCAAGGAAGGGGGGGCCCTGGGCGTGCTGAGCGACCAGTTTGTATGGGAGGGGGTGTATGTCCCCTTTTTCGGCAAGGTGACCGGCACGACTCCGCTGCCCGCTCTGCTGAGAAAAAGGGCTGGCGCGGACATGGTGGCCATAGCGGTGCGCACGGATGCTCCCGGCCACTGGATAGCGGATATGGGGAATGTGGTGGATTTTTCCAGGTCGGACGGCTCTCTGGCGGGGGACACGATTGAAGTGAACAGGGGGCTGGAAACGTTGATCCGGGAATCCGTGCTGGATGTGTTCTGGATGCACCACCGCTGGAAATCCGTTGACCGATTTGCCCCGCAGGATAAAAAAACGGCTGCGATCCTGGAAAATATGGAGCTGAAGCCGTACCGCATTCTGGTAGCCGTTCCCAGGGCGCTGGATGAAGCCCTGGCGACTGTTCCCCTGATTCGAGCTTTGAAAACCGTCCGGTGCGACATGCAGGTGAACATCGTCTGCCCGTCTGCCCAGCTGGGGATATGGAAGACGGTGCCGGAAGTTACCCATGTGCTGCCGCACGACTCCCTGAAGCAGCTTCGGGAAGCTTTGGTAGCAGATGAATTTTACAATGACGGACCGCTGGATCTGGGCGTCATGCTGGATGGAGATATGGAAACCCTGAAAGCGCTGGAACCGTATGGCCCCATGATGTTTTCCGGGCTGGACACGCATCCCGGTGCCCGGAAGTACAAGTTCCGGGTAAAGGCCCCCGTCCTGCGCGCCGCCCCCCCGGCGCACCGGGTGCAGCTTTATCTGCAATTGGGGGTGCTGCATGGGCTGGACGTCGCCACCCCGTCTTTGTTCCCTGTGAAAAAAGCGGCCCCGGCGGAAGACACCCCCATTTTAATCGCTCCGTTTTCCCGCCTGGGGAGCGCCAGTGAATGGAGCAGGGAGCAGTGGAGGGAGCTGGTTTCCCTTCTGCCGGGACGGACGGTGCTGGCGGCTCTGGAAGAAGACCGGGAGCGTGCCGCCTCCCTGGCGGAACATTTGAATGTGGAGCTGGCGGTGGGTGCGCCGGAGGCTCTCTTTCCCGTCATGGACGGCGCTGCGGCGGCAGTAGCCGTGGATGGCGACTTTCCGTCCCTCTGTTCTTTCCGGGGGCTTCCGGTGGTGACTCTGTTTTCCACCCGGCTTCCGGATGTTTACCGCCCTATGGGCACATTCAACCGTTCCCTTTACAGCCACCAGTGCTGTTCTCCCTGCTTCCGGAAGGAATGTGACCGTGATGTTCCCTGCAACCGCCACATTGCCGTGCGGGACGTACTGGAAGCCTTGCGGGAAATTTCCGGGAAAGAATAATCTGGGAAGGGACGGAATGCCGTCCCCCGGCGTTGGCGGAAAAAACGGCGGGAATGCTGCCGTTGCCGTAAAGAATGATGAAATAACGAAAGGAATTGCGGAAATGCCGTATTCCGGAGCAATTCCAGAAATGCGTCTTCCTTTTTGCATGGATTCTGCAGTGGAGGGGAGAGGGCCCCTCATCCGGAAGAGGGGGATGCCTGCGTCCGGTTTGCTGCGGTTGGTGGCGCCAAAGCACGAAAATCCGGTTAATGCACGCAATCCGGAAAGCCTCCCCGCCGGAAAATGCCGCGGACCTGTTCCGCCAGTTCTGCGGACGCTTCCGGGACGTCCTTCAAGGTATAGTCCAGCTTCAATTCATCCCATTTGAATCTCCCCAGCTGGTGGAAAGGGAGCACGTCCACGCGTTCCACGTTGCCCAGAAGCGCCGCATGGCGGGAGAGTTCCTCAATTTCTTCCAGATTGTCCGTAACGCCAGGTACCAGCACATACCTCAGCCACACGGGCTTGCGGAGGGAGGCCAGGCGTTCCGCAAACTCCAGTGTGGGGCGCAGTTCTCCGCCTGTCAGGGCGCGATACCGTTTCGGATTCCATGCCTTGATATCCAGCAGGACCAGGTCCGTATCCGCCAGCATTTCTTCGCCCGCATTCACGCCCAGATGGCCGGAGGTGTCCAGGCAGGTGTGCAGGCCCAGTTTCCGGCAGCCTTTCAGCACGGCACCGGCAAAATCCGGCTGGAAGAGGGGATCCCCGCCGGAGAGGGTGACTCCGCCGCCCGCCGCCTGCAAAAAATCCCGGTAACGGGCTATTTCCTTGAGGACATCATCTGCGCTCCTGAGCCGGCCCCTCCGCACGTAGGAGGTATCCGGATTATGGCAGTAGCGGCAACGCAGGCTGCAGCCGGACAGGAAAAGGACGAAGCGGATGCCGGGGCCGTCCACGGTGCCGCAGGATTCCACGGAATGAACCAAACCGGTGACGGAGCTTTCTCCGTCCGGATCATGGTTTTGTGGAAAAACCTGCGGCATCCGCTTGCAGTCCGGGTTAACGGGTGTGGAAAGTGCGGTTGATGACCTCCTGCTGCTGTTCCCGGGTCAGCTTGATGAAATTCACGGCATAGCCGGAAACGCGGATGGTAAGCTGCGGGTATTTTTCCGGGTGATCCATGGCGTCGAGAAGCGTTTCCCGTTCCAGTACGTTCACATTAATGTGGTGACCTGTAGCGGCAAAGTAGGCGTCCAGCAGGGAGACGAGCTTGACGCGGCGTTCACGTTCCTCCTTGCCCAAGGCCTGAGGAACGATGGAGAAGGTGTAGGAGATGCCGTCCAGGGAGTCGTCATAGGACAGCTTGGCTATGGAGAGCATGGAGGCCACGGCTCCGTTCCTGTCCCTTCCGTGCATGGGGTTGGCTCCGGGGGCGAACGGTTCCCCGGCTCGGCGGCCGTCCGGCGTGTTGCCCGTCTTTTTGCCGTACACCACGTTGGAGGTGATCGTCAGGATGGACTGGGTGGGCAGGGAATTGCGGTAAGTGTGGAGCCTGCGCAGTTTTTCCATGAAATTGCTGACCAGGCTGCATGCTATGTCGTCCACGCGCGGGTCATTGTTCCCGTAACAGGGGAATTCCCCTTCCGTCTTGAAGTCCACAATCAGCCCTTCTTCATTGCGGATGGCTTTTACGGTGGCATACTTGATGGCGGACAGGGAGTCCGCCGCCACGGAAAGCCCGGCGATTCCCGTAGCCATCGTGCGCAGAATTTCCGGATCATGCAGCGCCATTTCAATGCGTTCATAGCAGTATTTGTCGTGCATGTAGTGGATGATGTTCAGCGCGTCAATGTAAGTTTTGGCGAGCCAGTCCTGCATCTTGTCGTACAGGGCCATCACCTCATCATAGTTGAGAATTTCCTCCGTGTAGCGGGGGGAGGGCGGGGCCACCTGCTTGCCCTTGAGTTCATCCACGCCGCCGTTCAGGGCGTAGAGAAGGCACTTGGCGAGGTTGGCGCGCGCTCCGAAGAACTGCATCTGCTTGCCGATGCGCATGGCGGACACGCAGCATGCGATGCCGTAGTCGTCGCCCCAATGCGGGCGCATCAGGTCGTCGTTCTCGTATTGGACGGAGGACGTTTCAATGGAAACCTTGGCGCAGAAGCTTTTGAAGGCTTCCGGCAGGTTCCGGGACCACAGAACGGTCAGGTTCGGTTCCGGAGCCGGCCCCAGGTTGTACAGGGTCTGCAGCATGCGGAAAGAACTGCGGGTGACGAGGGTGCGCCCGTCCTCTCCCATGCCGCCGATGGATTCCGTCACCCAGGTGGGGTCTCCGGAGAACAGGTTATTGTAATCAGGCGTGCGGATGAAACGGACGATGCGCAGCTTCATCACGAACTGGTCGATGATTTCCTGAACTTCCTCTTCCGTGATGAGCCCCTGTTCCAGGTCGCGGGTGAAATAAATGTCGAAGAAAGTGGAAACGCGGCCCAGGGACATGGCCGCTCCGTTCTGTTCCTTCACGGCAGCCAGGTAGCCCAGGTACGTCCATTGCACGGCTTCGCGGGCGTTTGCGGCGGGGCGAGTGAGGTCGCAGCCGTAGGAGGCGCCCAGCTGGGCGAGTTCTTCTAGGGCGCGTATTTGTTCGCTCATTTCTTCGCGCAGACGGATCAGCTCATCCGTAAGGGGGGAATGTTCACGGTTTTTGAGGTCCTTGCGGCGTTCGGCAATCAGCTTATCCGTGCCGTACAGGGCCACCCGGCGGTAGTCCCCGATGATGCGGCCGCGGCCATAGGCATCCGGAAGGCCGGTAATAATCCCGGCGGAACGGGCCGCCCGGATATCGGAAGTGTAGGCGTCGAAAACGCCTTCATTGTGCGTCTTGCGTATCTTTTTAAAAATGTCCGCGGTTTTCTCGCACATCTTGAACCCGTAGGATTCCAGGGCCTGTTGAGCCATGCGCAAGCCGCCAAAGGGCATCAGGGCCCGTTTCAGGGGGGCGTCCGTCTGGAGGCCTACGACCACTTCCAGTTCCTTGTCAATGTAGCCGGGTTTGTGGGATGTGATGGAGGATACCACTTCTTCATCAGCATCCAGCACGCCGCCGTTGTCTATTTCCCGTTTCAGCAGGACTTTCAGCTCGTCCCATAAACGAAGCGTGCGCTGGGAGGGGCCGGAAAGAAACTCTTCATTGCCGGAATAGGGCGTGTAGTTATGCTGGATGAAATCCCGTACGTCAATGGACTCCGTCCATGCTCCCGGCTTGAATCCCTGCCATTCCTGCGGAAGGGCGGTGGACTCCTTCAAGTCTTTTACTATGCTGATCATAAATAGAATGTAGTGAAGAAGACTGGAGAAAAACGTTCCGCAGCCCCTGAAAGGCTGGAAACGGCAAAACTCCGCGCCGCGTAATTATATCGTGAATTCCGGGGGACAACAAGGCTAATTCTTTGCGAAGAGAACGCGGGTGCGCTGGCTTTGGCATGTTTCACCTGTCTGTCCGTTGCGGAGCGGAAAATGAGGGGAACATGCGATTGCGGAAAAGTGACGGAAGATTATTTCTCTTTACTTTCCTAATCTCTATTGCAGTATCTCAACGCTTACCGTTATGAAATCTTATGCATGCCTTTGTTTATTGCTGGCGGGAGTTTTTTGCGTTGCTTGTTTCTCCGGTGCCTGTGCTGATGAATTGCCGCCCACGCTGAAGCCCCAGGTGAACCCGCGGGCTGTGTATGACTGGAAAAAACGTCATGAAGCAGTGATGGAGCGGAACCGGACCGTCAAACCGGAATATGTCGTCTTTGGTGACAGCATTACCCACCGCTGGGGCGGCGAGCCTTCCGGGGACAACAGGGCTCTCGGAACAGGAAAAGCCGCCTGGGATAGCCTGTTTTCTTCCCATGCGGTAACCAATATGGGGTTTGGTTCCGATTACGTGGATAATGCCTATTACCGCTTGCAGCTGGGAGAGCTGGACGGCATTTCTCCGCGGGTCATCATCGTGCTGCTGGGAACCAATAATCTTGGCGGGCGGAAGGATGCTCCCCGGGTCTGCGCGGACAATCTCAAGGCTTTTGTGAGCCTGGCGCGCCGGAAGTGCCCCTCTTCCAAAATCCTGTTGCTGGGCATTCTCCCCAGGGAGGAAAAAAAGCTGGCTCCCCTGATTAGGGAAACCAATAAAATGATATCCGGCCTGGCTGACGGAAACAGCGTGTTTTTCGCCAATCCCGGCGAGGAATTCCTGGGGGAGGACGGAGTGTCCCCAAAACCCGGGCTGCTGGAGGATGGGCTGCATCCCAGTGCCAGGGGGTACGACATACTGGGGAAGTCGTTGAGCGTATTGCTGAAGAAAATGGACGACAAGTACGGCAAGCTGCCCGCTCCCCGGTAGATGAATACGGGGGAGGGCGTTCCTGTTCCGGGAGAGGCCGGGGGATGGATGAAATGGAGCGCGCCTTGGAAGAGGCCGGACACGGTGCTCGCCTGGCCGTGGTTGCGGCAGGATTTGCCGGACGGGCAGTGGTCTTTTTTACTCTGCCGGCGGAAGAGACGCCTGCGATCTTGATGCACGGCAGGATTTGCTTAAACTGAAAACCGGTTTTACTTTTTGATTATGAATTTCCTCTCCTACATACTCGCCATATTGCTGGGGAGTTCCAGTCTGGCATTTTCTGCGCCTTCCATTCCGGCCTCCGCGTTGCCCGCTACCCTGAAGCCGGAGCCCCATCAGCGGGACCCGTATGATTGGAATGCCCGGCATGAAGCCGTTAAAAAAAGAAACCGGGCCGTCAAGCCTGAATACGTGATGATAGGGGACAGCATTACCCACCATTGGGGAGGGGAGCCTTCCGGGGACGGAAAAAATACGGGATCGGGGTCCTGGGAGAAATTATTCGGTCCGCATGCAGCGACGAATATGGGCTTTGGATTTGATTATGTGGATAATGCCTATTACCGTGTCCAAAACGGGGAGCTGGACGGCATTTCTCCGCGGGTCATCATTGTGTTGCTGGGGACCAATAATCTGGGGCACCGCAAGGATACGCCGCAGGCATGTGCGGACAATATCAGGGCATTTGTCCGCCTGGTGCGCCGGAAGTGCCCCTCTTCCAAAATCCTGTTGCTGGGCGTTCTCCCACGGAAGGAGAAAAACCTGGCGGAACCGGTGAAGCAGACGAACAGACTGTTGGCGGGGCTGCATAACGGAAAGGACATTTTCTTTGCCGATCCGGGAAAGGCGCTTCTTTCCGCAGACGGTGCTTCTCCGCAGAATGAATTCATGAAGGATGTGGTGCATCCCAATGCCAGGGGGTACGAGGTTTTGGAAAAGGAACTGGCCGTACTCCTGAAAAAGCTTGATGCAAAATACCGGGGAGGGAAGCAGGCGGGAAAGCATTCCTGATGATCGTCTTCTGATGGAAGGTAGGATTTTGCTTGAAGGGAAAGCCCCGGTTGAGGAAAATATACGGCCTTTGATATTTAGTTTATGAAAAACCTGTTGTTTGCATTGTTTACCGGTTCCTTTTGTTGTTGTTATGCCCAACAGAAGGCCGCACCCGTTCCGGAGCCTGAAGTTGTCGCCACTCCGCCGGCTGATGCGGGGCGCGGCCTTATCCGTGTGGACTCCCGTGAAATACGCCATTATTCCGGTACCCGCAAGGAACCGGATTACCTGGTCAGCAGGGATAACGGAAAAACATGGGAAATGAAGGCCGCTCCGGCTGGCTACCCTCCCAACTACGGTGGCATTCCCAAGGAATCTCCGGCTATTGTGCGCAACCCTTTGACCAGGGAATTCATTCGTGTGCAGCCTATCGGGGGCTTTGTATTTCTTTCCAGGGGTGGGCTGGACGGCAAGTGGCTTGCCGTCACGAATGACGGCAAACTGGAAGAAGACTGGAAAGACCCGGAAAAGAGGAAAAGCCTGAAAAAACTGGGCGGCATCATGCGGACCCCCGTTTTTGTGAACAAGGGCCGCAGGGTGATCGTGCCGTTCCACAACATGGGCGGCGGCACCAAGTTCCATATTTCCGATGACGGGGGGCTGACCTGGCATGTATCCAGGAACGGTGTTACTTCCCCCAGACATGAAGCCAGGCCCCCCCACCAGGGCGTCAGATGGTTCAACAATGCCGTGGAAGCCACGGTTTTGGAAATGAAAGACGGTACGTTGTGGGCGCTTGCCCGCACCTCCCAGGACCAGGCGTGGCAGGCTTTTTCCAAGGATTACGGGGAAACGTGGAGCAAACCGGAGCCTTCCCGCTTTTTCGGCACCCTGACCATGAACACGTTGGGACGCCTGGATGACGGAACTATCGTTTCCCTGTGGACGAATACAATGGCTCTGCCTGAAAACGCCACAGCTGGCAACGGAACGTGGGAGGATGTATTCACCAACCGTGATTCCCACCACATTGCTATGTCCGGGGACGAGGGCAAAACCTGGTACGGGTTCCGGGAGATTATCCTGGACGAACACCGCAACCATCCCGGCTATGCTACGCTGGATGGTCCGGAAGACCGCGGCAAACACCAGAGCGAAATGGTGCAGCTGGACAAAAACCGCATCCTTATTTCCCTGGGGCAGCATAAAAACCACCGCCGCCTGGTTATTGTGGACCGCCGCTGGGTAGGGGCCAAGACGCGTGCCACGCAGACGGGGAAAGATTTGGATTCTCAGTGGACCATTCACACTTATATCCCCCACAAAAAAGGCCATTGCAGTTATAACCGCAAGCCTTCCGCCGAGCTGATTCAGGATCCGTCCGGGGGCACGAAGAAGGTGTTGCAAATCAAGCGTCTGGATGATCCCGAACTGGTCAATGAAAAATCCAATGTGGATTACCGGAACGGCGGAGCTACCTGGAACTTTCCGAACGGGACCACGGGGCTGGTCAAATTCCGCTTCCGTGTAGCGGACGGGGAGCAGGCGGATGATTCCGGCCTTCAGGTCTCTCTGACGGACCGGCTGTTCAATGCCTGTGATTCCACTACGAAGGATTATGCCCTGTTTACCTTCCCGATCAGGCTGAGACCTGCGCCCCATCTGTTGCTGGGGATGAAAAAAGTGCCTTTCTCGCCCGGCGCGTGGCATGAAATTTCCCTTCTTTGGCAGGGTGGGCAGGCCGTGGTGTCTCTGGACGGAAAGAAGGCCGGAACGTTGAAAATGGCTAATAAGTCCCCTAATGGAGTCAGTTATATCCATTTCATCAGCACCGGGTCCCAACCGGATGCCGGCATTCTGCTGGATACGGTGAATGCCCGGGTGAAGTAAGGATCGGCGGGATTCAATGGTTTTCCTTCTTCAGAAGCGGCGGAGCGCTTAATTCCGGCAGGTATTTCAGCACCATCTGGAGATGTTCGTTTGACCGGTTGCCTATCCTCTGGAGGGCTGTGCGTCCGTATTTGTCTTTCAGGGATGGGTTTGCGTGGTGGTCCAGCAGAAGACGCGCAATACCCAGTTTCAGCCGGTCCAGGGAATCGTCTCCCAGCAGCATGCCTCGGCAGCATGCCATGAGGGGAGTTTCTCCGGCGGCGTTTTGATGGTTGACGTCAGCTCCCTCTTTGATGAAGAGATTGACCAGATCCCTGATTTGAGGGAGGCTGGACACATCAATGAAAGCCAGCTGGCGGCACAGGTTCAGCAGGGCCGTGTCTCCCGCGGTTTCCGGCAGGGTGGTGGACGCGGGCATGGCCGCATTCACATCCGCTCCGTATTCCAGCAGAATATGTGCAATTTGCAGTGCGGCGTTCGGAGTGTTCAGGTTCAGGGAAAGAAGGGGCGGGGCCATTTCCCCGCGGAAATTGGGATCGTACCCGGCTTCGCAAAGCTTGCGGACCAGCAGGGGGTATCCGGCGGCCGCGGCCCATGTGAGCAGACTTGTTTTTTTACCTTTCAATTCAGGCTGGAGGGAAATATCCGCACCGCATTTCAGAAGAAACAGGGCTGCTTCCTCATAGGGTGCTCCTCCAATACCGGCCACACAGGTGATGACGAGGGGCGGCCAGCCCAGCGGCCCCGGTTTATTCACATCCGCACCGTATTGAATCAGGAGATTAAGGCAGGAGATCCTGTTATGCACCGGCAGGGGCGTGGAGTCGTCCATGCCTGGCTGGCAGGCGTAAGTCAGGGGGGTATTTCCCTGTTCGGAGTCCGGAATGGAGGGAAAGGCCTGTTGCGGCAGGATGATCTGGACGTTCGGGTCCGCATGGCGCTGTAAAAGGCGGTTCAGCAACTGCACTTCTCCGAGCCCGGCGGCAAGATGCAGCAGGGTTTCATGGGATGGAGTGATGCAGCGTCCGTCTGCGCTTTCCGCCGTGTCCCGTATCATCTGAAGCCGTTCCCTGATTTCGTCCTTCATATATTGGCGCATGGAAACTTCGGAAAACATGTGCCAGTCAATATGGCGTGAATTGAGGGAAAGCCCGCGGTAAATGAAACGTTCCGGGCTTCGATGGGCTGTGAAATTCGCTGCGGTAAGAATTTGTTCTTTTTCCGCTTTTGTCCAGATAGGGTTGAAATTCCATTCCGCGGGAGAAGAATCATTCCTGTTCAGCCAGAAAACGGCGAAAGCCGCGGCAAGAGAGGCAAAAAAGCTCAAAGCTCCAAGAAACCAGAGAGTTTTCTTTCTTAAAGTCATGTGTATCATAAGCAGGGGTACTGCGAAAGGCCATGATGCAGGAATCCATAACTCCGGGCAATGAAAAAATAGTATGAGCAAAGAATGCCCGGGGCAAACCATGTGGGAATTCGGGTGGCGGATTGCAAATTCGGATACAATTCAAATAATTGGAGTTAAATGATCCACGCCATAAACTCCATAATTTTTGTGAAGTCCGGCCCATGACACCATATTTTCCGTTTCCTTCGTAATTCTCTTTATCCACGAGCTTTTTTTCCCAGATGAAGAGGAAAAAATTCTCCTCCGAATTTGCAATTCGGTGTGATACGCTAAATATTGCGGATGTGCGGATGGTTTCAAATTATTTGCATTTGCCGCTGCTGCACTCACGGTAGAATGAAGGAAGCTGAAACTTATGGAAGAAATGGAGATTCTCCCGTAAAATGATGGAGAGAACTGTATCCTTGCTGCTGGCCTCCTGGTCTTTCCTTTCGCTGTCCGCTCCATGCTGTCTGAAGCCGCTCTTGCCCTGGAAGTAAGGATAAACGATGATTCTGGCAGCATTATGGATTCCGTCAAACTTATTGCGTCCGATATGGATGGGACGCTGCTTAATGGAAAGGGTGAATTGGACCCTGCGTTTTTTCCCTTGTTTAGGGAACTTGAGCTTCGCGGCATTCGTTTTGCAGCAGCAAGCGGCCGCCAGTATGACGGATTGCTCCGGACCTTTGCCCCCGTGGCGGACCGGATGCTGTTTATTGCCGAGAATGGCGCTTATGCGGCGGCGGGTAGAAAAGAATGGCTGCTTCTGGACATGGATCATGAAACGGTAGCCGGTTTGATTGCCGGGATCAGGCGCATTGAAGGAACCTGCATCGTCCTCGCAGGGCGGGATTCCGCATATATTGAGGACAAACAGCCGGAATTCGTCCGGGAGGCCCGCAAATATTACACACGCTGTCAAGAAGTGGGTGACCTGCTGGACGTGCGGGGGGACAAACTTTTGAAAATAGCAGTATATGACTTCCTGGGAGCCGGGGAAAACAGCTATCCCCGGCTGAAGCATTTGGAACATGGCTTCCAGGTGGCTGTCTCCGGAGAGAAATGGATGGATATCAGCCGGAAAGGGGCCAATAAGGGGGCCGCCCTGGAATTGATTCAGCGGAAACTGGGAGTTTCTCCGGAGGAGACGATGGTTTTCGGGGATCAGATGAATGACGCTCCAATGATGCGGCAGGCGCGTTTCAGTTATGCCATGGCGAATGCCGTGCCGGAAATCCGTTCCATGGCTGCATTTGAGGCCCCGTCCAATGAGGAAAACGGAGTGATGCAGGTGCTTGGAAAGATGTTGGACGCCCATTTTCCGCAGGAAAGGGCCGGGAATTGCAGGAAACCCCGTTTCTAATTGCCGTGTAATGGAATAAAATCAGGGTTATGTTGATGTTATTGTCAGATTTTTTTAATATGCTGGCGATGGCCGTGTTCGCTTGCATTGGCGGTGTTTTTCTGGGAATGGGCTTTCTGCTGCTTAAATTGGCGGGAATTTTTTTCGGAATATTGGCGGGGTGTATTATTCTGATGGAAGCGGCCGGAAAGTGGATTTCCCATTTGATGGGGGCGTGAGTCCGTTATTCCCGGCAATGAAGGGGATTCCTGTACGCTTTCCGTGAGGGGAGGGCTTTCTGATAGCTGGGCCATTGCCGACTGCTGTTGTTGCCGGTTCATTGCCGAATGCTGAAGTGGAAGGCTGCATCCTGCCTGGATTCTGCGTGTTAAAACCGGATAGCGGAGTTTTGTGATAAACAGACGTTTGCCGTAAGATGCCCTGGAAGACAGAGCCCCGCAGAAAGGAAGTCCCAGGGATGTGAAATGCCAGGCGTCCCCATGGAACGGACTGTTGCCTTTGTACTGTCTGACAGGGCAGGAGACGGAATTTTACCGGCCCTTCCGTCAGCATGAAAGCTGTTGTCCTTTTTAGTTTTGCTTTTCCGTAATGTCTGTGGTACACCCGTGCCAGACGTCATGAATCAGGAATTTTTTTCAGTGCTCGTGCAGGTGGCGGCCGCCCTGGGGCTGGCCGGCATGATCTTGTTGCTCAGTATCTTGATGGGCAAGCGTTCTTCCGTGCGTAAACCGGCGGACATTCCCTACGAATGCGGGATGATTCCCATGGGGGAAGGCGCCCCCATGTTCTCTGTAAAATTCTATATGGTGGCCATGCTCTTTGTCATTTTTGACTTGGAAGTGGTATTCCTCTACCCCTGGGCCGTCAATTTCCGGGACTATATTATGATGAATCCGGAATCGTTCACGGCCATGTGTATTTTCATTGGCATTTTGCTGGTGGCCTACCTGTATGCGCTGGGCAAGGGTGCCCTGAACTGGCACCACGATCCCCGTTGACCGTTTTTGTTCCCTTTTACCAACGCCGTGTTCCATGAAGGAATACGGCGTTTTTTATGTGAAAGAAAAATTGCCTTGGAAAATGGCGGGGGAGAAATATCCGTAAATCCTGTCCTTTTTCCGGATGCCTGTTTGCGTGTAAAATCTTATTGTACAAAAGATGATTTCTCTTGCCAGAAGAGGGGAATAGGGATAGCGTTTGCGCGATCAGGAAATTCATCATGAATGTGCCTCTTCCTAAAACGACGCAAGGTGTTTACCGTCTGTCGGTCAGTACCTTTTATTTTCTTCAGGGTTTGGTGTTCGCCAGTTGGGCATCCCGCATCCCGGACATCAAAAGTGCATTGGGGTTGAACGATGCCGACTTGGGGTCCGTTCTCTTTGCCGTCCCGGTGGGGCAGATGTCTGCCATGGCGCTATCCGGTTACCTGGTTGGCCGTTGCGGCAGCCGGAAAATACTGATGGCGGCATCCGTCTTTTATCCTGCCGTGCTTGTATGCCTGGGTATGGCGGGGTCTTTCTGGGAACTGGCGGCCGGGTTATTTTTCTTTGGGGTAGCCGCAAATCTGACGAATATATCCGTCAATACGCAGGGAGTGGGAGTGGAACGGCTGTACCAGTGCAGCATCATGGCCCGGTTCCACGGTTTATGGAGCCTGGCGGGTTTTTTCGGAGCTTTGCTGGGAGCTGCCATGGTGGACTGGCATATTTCTGCGGAAACGCATTTCATCGCCATTTTCCTGATATGCATGATTATTCTGGCCGTTTTTTCCCCCTCTCTTCTGCCGAGGGATGCCCGGCGTTCCTCCTCCCAGGGAGGCGGCATGTTCCGGAGCATGGATGCTTATGTACTGGTCATCGGGCTGATCGCCTTCGGAAGCATGGTGAGCGAAGGAACCATGTTTGACTGGAGCGGCGTGTACTTTGAAAGCGTGGTAAAACCCGGTCCGGGGCTGGTGCAGATGGGATACGTGGCATTCATGAGCACCATGGCCCTGGGGCGTTTTACGGCAGACCGCCTGGTGATGCGCTTCGGGCCTGTGCGGGTTCTGCGCGCCAGCGGCATCCTTATTGCCTCCGGATTGCTCGTCTCCGTCCTGTTCCCGATGCTGTGGTCCGCCACGCTGGGCTTTCTGCTGGTGGGTTTTGGCACCTCTTCCATTGTCCCGCTCTGCTACAGCATGGCCGGGAAATCCCGGAAAATGATTCCCAGCATGGCGCTGGCTTCCGTTTCTACCATCGGCTTTCTGGGGTTCCTGATGGGGCCGCCGGTCATTGGTCATATTGCCCATGCTTCCTCCCTCCGGTGGTCTTTCTCCCTGATTGCCCTGGTTGGACTGGGGACGGCATTCATTGCCCCTTTCCTCAAGAAATATAGGTAATCACTGTTAATGATATGCCTATATTGTGAAATGGTGCGCCTGGCAGGACTCGAACCTGTACGCCTTTCGGCACCAGATCCTAAGTCTGGCGCGTCTACCAATTTCGCCACAGGCGCAACGAATGGGCGGACGCACTCTGCCATACCAGGCTCTGGCGTTCAAGATTAAACAGGAGTTTTTACCTTTGACGCGCTTATGGGAAGCACCTGTGGTGAGAACCCATAGGAAAGTTAGCTGTCCTGTTGGGTGTCTGCTTTCTGGCGGCATTTTCCATTCATGGGCGGATGTCTGGTTCCCCAAAGGCACATTTACTCCGGATTAGAAGGGGGGCATTGAATACGTCTTGGTTTGTCTGCCGGTAAAGAATGGAATATCCCAGATATTTTCCCGGGCAGGCTTATCCCATGATTTGTGCCGGAAAAGGAAATAGTTTCACGAACAGAAAGTCCAGCATCCCCAGGCACAGGGCGATGCAGACGGCTTTTTTAGGGGACAGGAGAGGCGTTGTTTTCAGCCAGGCGACGATGCCGGCATGAACCGCCAGAGAGATGCCCACAGACCACCAGAAGAACGGAATGCCCGTCATGGCGAAGAGGGCCGCCAGCGGGTAGGTAAATGCCAGAAAGAGTTTCATGACAGCTTCCCATTCATGCCCGCGTACCATCATCAGCTGCTTGGACAAAAGAGAGACATACAGGCAGGAAGGGACTACAACGCACAGGATGAGGGAAACAACCCCTTTTTTTGCATACCGTTCTTCCTGTGTGGGAATGTACATGCCGCATATACTGGGTCAGGAGGGGAAAATTGTCAAACATTGTCCTAGCCCGGCGGGGCGGGAGCAATATACTGACGGCATTGCGTATGTCGTCTTTTGAGTTGAATTCCTCCTTCAAGCCTTCCGGAGACCAGGAGCAGGCCATCGGCAAGCTGCTCAAGTCTCTGGAGGCGGGTAACAAGCACCAGGGGCTCCTGGGAGTGACCGGGAGCGGCAAGACATTCACCATGGCGAATTTGATTGCCCGGATGAACAGGCCCACGCTGGTGATTTCCCACAACAAGACGCTTGCCGCACAGCTTCATTCGGAGCTGAAGAGTTTTTTCCCGAATAACGCGGTGGATTACTACGTTTCCTATTTCGATTATTACCAGCCGGAGGCGTATATCGCCAGTTCCGACACCTACATTGAAAAGGATTCCGCCATTAATGACGAGTTGGACCGCCTGAGCCTGAATGCCATGAATTCCCTGATGACACGGAGGGATGTGATTGTGGTGGCATCCGTTTCCTGCATTTACGGCCTGTCCACTCCGGAGGATTACAGGAACCTGACGCTGCGCATGCGCGAGGGGGATGTCATGGACCGGGACGTGTTTTTGAAGCATCTGGTGGAACGCCTGTTCGAGCGGCAGGATTTTGATTTTACCCGCGGCACGTTCCGCGTGCGCGGTGAGGTGGTGGAGGTGTTTCCCGCTTATTCGGAAGGTGAAGCAATCCGCGTAGAGTTTTTCGGCGACGAGGTGGAACGGGTTTCTTTGATTGACTCCGCCACCGGGCGTGTGAGGGAACGGCTTGGGAGCTACACTTTTTTCCCGGCCAAGCAGTATGTGGCCGCTCCGGAGAAACGGGCGGCGGCGTTAAAGGCTATCCGGGAAGAGCTGGAGGACCGCGTAGGCTGGTTTGAGAAGCATGGGCGCCTGCTGGAAGCGCAGCGGCTTAAATTGCGCACGGATTATGATTTGGAACTGATTGAAGAGCTGGGTTTCTGCAAGGGGATTGAAAATTATTCCCGCCATTTGTCCGGCCGCCTGCCCGGAAGCGCCCCATCCACCCTGCTGGATTTCTTTCCCAAGGATTCATTGACCCTGATTGATGAAAGTCATGTGGCGGTGCCGCAGCTGGGAGGCATGTACGAGGGGGACCGAAGCCGCAAAAATATTCTGGTGGAGCATGGGTTCCGCCTGCCCAGCGCTCTGGATAACAGGCCTTTGAAATTCCATGAGTTTATGGAAAGGCAGAACCAGATTGTGTATGCTTCCGCTACTCCGGGGCCATTTGAACTGGTAAATTGCCGTGCGGATAATAAGACGTATATTCCCGTGCGCCGTGCCGCCAGATCCGGAGAAAAGGCTCCGGAAGGGTTCAAAGGAATTTTGTTTACCTCTCCCAAGGACATTCGCGTTGCTCCCAGCCCATCCACGGAACCGGTAGAAAAATTTGACCCAACCAGGCGTTCTACACCCCTGATTGTAGAGCAGATTATCCGGCCTACCGGGCTGCTGGAGCCGAAGATTACCATCCGTCCATTGAAAGGGCAGATTGACGAGACGATCGCCATGTGCAATGAACGCGTTGCCAAAAATGAACGCGTGCTGGTCACGACGCTGACCAAGAAGACGGCGGAAGATTTGACGGAGTACCTGAAAGGGGTAGGATTGAAGGTGTCCTACATTCACGCGGATGTGGATGCGATTGAGCGTGTGGAGATTTTACGTGCTTTGAGAGCCAGGAAGATAGACGTTCTGGTAGGCATTAACCTGCTTAGGGAAGGGCTGGATTTGCCGGAGGTTTCCCTGGTGTGCATTCTGGATGCGGACAAGGAGGGGTTTTTGCGCAATGAGACATCCCTGGTGCAGACGGCGGGCCGCGCCGCGCGGCATTTGAATGGAGAGTGCGTCTTGTTTGCGGATGTGATGACGGATTCCATCAAACGGCTGGTTGAGCTGACGGATTACCGTCGGGGTATTCAGGAAAAATACAACCGGGAACACGGTATTGTCCCCCAGACGGTGAGCCGTTCCGAACAGGGGCAGTTGAAGTTGTACGCAGAGGATGATGAAGAGTCCTTCCGCGTAGCGGAGGATGAAGCCGGGTATGGTCTGGAAGAGCGCATTGCCAGGCTGGAGACGGAAATGAAGGAGGCTGCTTCCCATTTGGAATTTGAACGCGCCGCCTTGATTCGGGATGAAATCAGGCAGATGCGCGGAGAATATGGAAAAGGCAGGGGATAATATCCGGCGTGATGAATTGGGGATGAGCTTTCTGGTAGGATGGCATGCTGTTTTTTCGTGATATTTGTCCATCTTATTCTTGGCCGTCATTTGACGGTGATTTGGATATTGGGTTTAACAGTTAATTGCTTAAAGAATTCTGCTGATGTGACGTCAGTGTTCCGGACCGGAGTCTGCTGTCAACGTGAAATATTCTAAGAAGGCCTTACGCCGATGGGGGAGTATATGAAGAGTTCTTTGTTCCAGTCTTTTCTTATATATAAAAATTTCTCATGATAAGCACTTGCCGAAGTGGCAAAGGGTATGGCGGATGACAGAGGATTCCCAGGCTGGCAGCAGTAGCTGTCTGATCATCCTTTGCCGGTTATGTTCCCCATTTTATTTCTTGATGCAGCCGGCTGCGTCAAAGGCGCCGGGCAATGATGGTCAGGAGGGGCCCATTTGCCATCGTCTGAAGAAAAGATTTGCATAAAAAATACTTGCGTATTTGGAAAAAGCCTGTAATCTCCTTCCACCATGACCCGCAAAGGTGGTATCAATAAAACCCGCAAGGCAGTCGCCAAGCGTTTCAAGGTAACCGGCACGGGCAAGGTACTGCGCCGTAAACAGGGCAAGCGCCACATCCTCCAGAAGAAGTCCAGCAAGCGCAAGCGCCAGCTTGGCAAGGTGGCTCTGGTGGACGAGACGCAAGTCTGGGCAGTCAAGCAGAACCTGCCTTTCGCCTAAACCGCGGAAACGCTCGACTAATGCCGAGCTTTCCCCCCGCTGAACGGGGGGCCTTCATGCAGCCTTCTTCCGATGGGAAGATAAGAACAGGCGAGACTGCAGGGAGGTGAGGAAGAACAGTCTGTTCAAGATAGAAATAGAAATAAGCTATGCCACGTGCCACTAATGGACCGGCCTCTCGCAAGCGTCGTAAGCGCATTCTCTTGCGTGCCAAGGGTTTCCGCGGTTTCCGCAGCAAACTCTTCCGCTACGCCAAGGATGCTGTTTACAAGGCTTGGCAGTATGAATACCGCGACCGCAAGCGTCGGAAGGGACAATTCCGCCGTCTTTGGATCGCCCGTATTTCCGCTGCCGTCCGCGACCGCGGTCTGACCTATTCCCGCTTTATGGAAGGCTTGAAAGCCGCCAATATTGATTTGGACCGCAAGGTTCTTGCCGATTTGGCCGTCTCTGACGAAAAGGCTTTTGACGTTATCTTCGCTCAAGCGAAGAAGGCCATTGAAGCCAAGGATGGCGCCGCTCTCCGCGCCTGAATGTGCGGGAGTTTCCATCTGTTCAGTAAACGTTAACCGACAGCCTCCGGAAATAATTTTCCGGAGGCTGTTTTCATGTCCGGACATGGCAGTTTCGGCCGTTGGCATTTTCCTGTAAATGACTTATGGAGCAGGTGTTCGCACGTTCATCATTTAGTGTGCCAGCCAGTTTCTCTTATTGCAGCGTCGGTTTTCCCATGCCGACTGGGAAAAATCCTGTTTCCGCCAGTGCGCATTTTTGTTAAGAACACAATGGCTCTTTAATCATTGCTTCCAATTCCGGAGGCATTTATTGCAAAGGCTGTTCAGGGGATTCGGACAGAAAAGCGGGCTGCGGCGTTTGATGCCCCGCCGGTTTTTCTCCTGGTAAAAAAGGCGCTTTTATTCGTCCAGGTTCCGGGCCGGGATGATGCCGCCTCTCCCAGAGGCGCCGCTCGAAAAAAGGGGACGCGGTCTTTTACTTGCGGCTTCAGAATTCCCGGAAGGTAAAGGCTGTTTTCTGGGCTGTCAGGCACCTTTTGAAATCCATTTGGAATATCAGCATCCACTTTGTCATTAGGACATCTTTGAAGCTTGTTCACCGGAGAGTCCCGTGGTAACTTGGACGGCAAAAACTACCATGGATAGCATTCTTTCCGTCCTTGCCACTATCGCCATTATTTTCGGCGTGGTGATGTTGTTTAACTTCATGATTTTTATTCATGAACTTGGTCATTTTTTCGCTGCCCGCTGGCGTGGTCTGTATGTGGACAGATTTCAAATCTGGTTTGGCCGTCCCATCTGGAAAAAAACGGTTAACGGCGTGCAGTGGGGGCTGGGGTGGATTCCGGCCGGAGGTTTTGTATCCCTGCCGCAGATGGCTCCTATGGAGGCCATTGAAGGACGTGCGGAGCTTCCCAAGGATTTGAAGCCGGTTACTCCCTTGGACAAGATTATCGTGGCCGCCGCTGGGCCTGCCGCTTCTTTTCTGCTGGCTGTGTTGTTTGCCGTGGCCGTCTGGATGGTGGGTAAGCCGGATGTGGAGATGGGCGTGACTACGGTCGGTTTTGTTGCTCCGGACAGCCCTGCGGCTCAGGCCGGCATTCTTCCCGGCGACAAGATTGTGAAAGTGGACGGCCATCCTGTGGACAAGTGGGCGGGCAATATGGAAGGCGTGCGGGAATTGATCATGCTGGGCGAGCATGACCGGGTGGTTTTTACGGTGCAGAGACCTGGACATGAAGGAGAGATGGAAATTTCCTGCGGATTCCGGATTCCGGAAACGTCCTGGTGGCAGCGCTCCGGCATGCGTCAGGTGGGGTTGATGCAGGCCATGCCCTGCGTGATTGGGGAAGTGATTCCCAATTCTCCTGCCGCACTGGCCGGATTGAACCCGGGCGATAAGGTTGTGGGTGCCAATGGAGAACGCCTCTGGAACCCTGCCGCACTGGATGTTCTGCTGAAGAAGAATGAACCGCTCTTGCTGGATGTGACGGACAGGGCCGGGGTTGCAAGGCAGGTGAATATCCAGGGGAAGCTTCCGGAGAATTGGCACAATGGTGCGGACGGTTCCCTGCTCAAGGGGGCCCAGCCTATTCTGGGCGTGAGCTGGGACCTGAGTTCCGTGGGCCGAGACGTTACCGTCCATCCTTCTCCGTGGGCGCAGATCAAGCAGAGTCTGAAATGGATGGGGGATACCCTGGCGAAGGTGGTGGCTCCCGGCAGCAGCGTGGGCGTGGAGCATCTTTCCGGACCTGTGGGAATTGCCAATCAGTTTTACAAGATGTTCTCTCTGGAGGAAGGGTGGAAGCTGGCCCTGTGGTTTTCCGTGGTGTTGAACGTGAACCTGGCGGTTCTGAATATTCTGCCTCTTCCGGTAGTGGATGGCGGCCATGTGGTCATGAATGCCATTGAATTGGTTTTCCGGCGTCCCCTGAATGTAAAAGTTCTGGAATTCGTCCAGTTCGGCTTTGTGTTCCTGCTGATGGGGTTCTTCCTGTTTGTGACATTCAAGGATGTGGGGGATTTCTTTGGCAAGAAGCCGGACAAGCTGCCCGCCCCGGTATTCAAGGCCGTCGCGGATTAGTTGCGGACGGCGTTTTTTATCCCGGTCTGTTCCATGAAGCAGTCACTGGCGGCGCGTTTCCTGTTCCGGGCGGTGGTGCTGGCGTTTCTTGTGTATGCCATGCTGCTTACCTGGTGGACTCCTTTCACTGGGGATAGCTTTATGCATTCTGTGTTCGGGGCGGACCACCGCCTTGCTTTTCAGCCCGTGCTGGAGCGGTGCTGGTGGTCATACATGCACTGGAATCCCCGGCTGGGAGAGTTTCTCGCTATTTTTACAGCTACGGCGGGAAAATGGCTTTTTTTGGCCCTCAATCCCTTCGTGCTTCTTTCCCTGGCGTTGATGATGTTTTTCCTGGCGCGGGGAAGAAGGGTCAATTCCGGAAACTGGCGGGATGTGCTGCTGTTTACCGTGGGAGCGCTTCTTTTGCTTACGTCTTCATCCAGGCCGGGGATCACGATGTTCTGGTTGTCCGGAGGGACCAATTACGCCTGGTCGGCCGCCATCTGGCTGGGTTTCCTGTGCCTGTACCGCTCCTTATGGGCTGGAACTTCCCGGATTAGGGACACTCCTTTTTCCTGGCTCTGGATAGGCGTCATGGCTTTTGCCGCCGGCATGACGAATGAGAACCAGATTCCCGCTTCCCTGGGCATGCTGTTCGTGTACTGGTGTTACGCCCGCTGCCGGGGAATGGTTCTCCCCCGCTGGTTTTTCATTGGCTGGGGATTCCATGCGCTGGGAGGGGCCTTTCTTCTGCTGGCTCCGGGCAATGCGGCCCGCCTTCATTCGGAGACGGCGGGCGGCGCAGCCGTTCTCCATTCCTGGGGGGAGCGTTTCAGCGCCATTCCGGAATTGGTAAACGCCTTTTATGAATTCATGCCGATTCCTAAAATTTTGCTGGCTGTTGCCGCTGCCGCTCTGATCCTGCTGACTGTGGAAGCAGGGATAAACGCCTGGCGGGGGAAGGCCGGGCGGCGTATGTGCGTCTCCCTGCTGTTTATTCTGGTGGCTCATGCCATGGCAATCAGTTTTTTTGTACGCGTGATTCCGGCATGGCACGCCATGTTTTCCGCCACGGTATTGATGATGACGGGAATTCTGGGATTGTACGGGGTATGGATGGATGCCGTGCGAAGGCGGTGGCTCCCATTCTGCGTGCTGCTGGCGGCGGCTGGTCCGGCCCTGTGGGTATGCTCCGGATATCTGGATGCTTTTCCCCGTATCCACCGCCAGTGCGAGGAACGGAAAATGTTCATCCGCCATGAATTGGAACAAGGCAAGAAAAACATTACGGTTCCTCCTTATGATTCCGTTCCTTTGGCCCCTTATGTTTCCGTTATGTGGCGTATGAGCAGCGGGGATCCGGATGAATTTATCAATCGTTCCGTAGCCCGGTATTTGGGGATTGAAAGCATCCGGGTGGCTGTTCCGGAACCGTGACGGCTTTATTCTGGCCGTTTTACAAATCCTTTCCGTTTTTTTATTTGAATGCGGGCAAATGTCTGCGGATCAACAATCCGGTGTCAATGGCAAATCATGAAAACTTAATCACGTATTACATTTATTTTTTATGGAATAAATCATCTTCCATCAATATGATAGAAATATATAACATATTTAATATAAATAAAATATGTTTTTATTAAGATAACTTGAAATTCACCGGATTGTTGATCCGGTTTACTTCGTTTTGCCATGAAGAAATCCTTGTTGTCTTTAGCTTTAATCTCAAGTACCTTGCTTGCCGTAGAGGCGGCAACGGTGCAAATTGATTTCGGACGCAGTGACGCCACGACGGACGGCGTGCTCAATATGAATTATGATAGTGCCTCCGCCGCTTTGGGCAGCATGCCGGGAAGCGTTTCTTTGGCATGGAGTACGGCAGAATGGCCTGTAGGGGATAACGGCCATACCACCACCAAGACAGTTGAGGAAGAAGCCGATTGGAAAAATCCTTTCAACGGCAGCATGCCTTTCAGTCTGGGGGACACTTTTCGTGACGGTCTTTTAACGCAGACGGCCGACGGGTCCGGTTCTTTCACCGTAACGTTCAGCGGTCTTGCCGCCGGGGAGTATGCCTTGTCCATCTTTGGAGGTTTCACAGGCAAGGATGTATTTGCCGGTCAAACCTGGACGATCGGAAACGCCGATGCTTCCAATGCCGTCTGGACAAGCTTCGGTACAGACGCCAACGGGGACTGGGCCGAAATTTCTTCCGTGACGGGTGATAATTCCGGAGTCCTTACTCCGGCGAACGCTTCCACTTCCAGCGCTACTGCCAATAAAGGGCTTTATGCTACGGTAGAGAATGTCGTGGTAGGGGAAGACGGGACGCTTACCCTTACGATTCAGGGGGATGGAAGCAAGGGGTACGGCCTTACAGCCCTTAATTACCTTTCCCTGACGCAGGTTCCGGAACCCGCTACGGCAGCATTGAGCCTGCTGGGCGCTGCTGCCCTGTTCCTGCGCCGCCGCAGGGACTGACCGGAAAGAACAGACCTTTGTTATCAACGCCGCTCCGTAATTCACGCGGAGCGGTTTTTTTATTTGGCGTTTTTCCTTTCCCTGTCTATACAGCAGGTCGTTTCTATCTCGGCCTGTTGGCCGGAGCAATGCCTGCCCCATTCCGGAGAAGAGCTGGAATTGGAATGAGGCGCGGGAAAAAGCGGGAAAACGGACTTGTCCGGGAATAGGGGGTTATTGAATGGGGACGGTTTCCTTCAAGCAGGTGGAGACGATGGTGCGCGTAATGCGTTCCAGCGGTATTCCGGTGATTCTGGACACGATGCGGGCGTAAGCGTTCAATTGGTTTGCATGGCGCTCGCGCAGTTGCTCAGGGGTATCGGCATGGTCCGTCTTGAAGTCCACGATGCGGGCGCCGCCTCCATCAAGAATCAGCCTGTCAATGATGCCGGAAATCCAGTTATTCCCGTCAATGGCTTCAATACGCTGTTCCTTCATGATGCGCGCCGTTTCCGGAGGCGTGAAAAGTTCGCGGATGGATGGGATTTCCATGCACTCCGCTACGATGCGTTCCGCCTCCGTGGCAGGGTGGAGAGCCCATGCCGGTTTGTTTTCATCATCCCAGCGGGTAATCCGTTCAAACACGGCATGGACGGCGGAACCAAGCGCGGCGGCTTTCCCTGCGCCCGCGTGTTTTTCTCCCTGAAGCGGGGAGGCTTCCTCCGACAGGCCGGAAGGGGATATCCGTTCTCTGGCCAACGGTTTTTGCGGAGGCCATTCCAGCGCGTTTTTCTCCGCGCGTTTTTGTATGCTTTCCGGGAATTCCTCATACCACCCGTCAAGACCGCGGGAGTACAGGCATGACGCTCCGGATTCCGGAAGTATGTCTTCCATTCCCCGGTTGAGGGGCCGGATAGAGGAACGGACTACTTTCCACATGGAATCTGCCTCCGTTTCTTCCTTGTCTTCCCGGTACGGGAGGATAACGTAGGTAGCCCGCTTGGCCCGGGTAAGTGCCACATACAGCTTGCAAAATCCGTCGAATTGCTGCCGGGCGCGCCATTCCCCGTAAAGTTCCCGGAATTGCGGGATATTCATATAGACATGCCGGGAGGGGGCCAGGACAATGCCTTCCACACCGCCCTCCCCGTTTTTTTTGATAAAATGGGTCAGATGCCTTCCGTCCGCAAAAGGTGTATCCCTGCCGATCTGGGGCAGGATGACGATGTCAAATCCCAGCCCTTTGGATTTGTGGATGGTCATGATTCGGACAATTCCCGCGGCGGGGTCTTCCCGGCGGGCCAGGTCTTCCATGCGCCTGATCCATTCATCCAGGGAAACGCCTTGTTCGTCCACCTGTTCCGCCTCATTCTGCCAGACGGCCAGGCGGTCGCGGTGGAAGTCCGTCAGTTCCGCCCCTCCCCGGAGCAGGCGCTGTTCCAGTTCCTCCATGACGGCGGCGTAACCGTCCCGTTCCAGCAGGAGGCGCCATTCCTTCCACCCCATGCTTTCCGGGCCTCCCTGCGTGATGAGGGGCCGGAGAGGGGAGTGGGTGAGCAGGCCGACGACAAAGGGGTCTCCCGGCATCAGCAGCCAGCGGAAGAAGTACAGCAGGTTTTTTCCCAGCGGAGAGTCCACACCTACTGGAACGTCGTCACATACTTCTGCGGGGATGCCGTGGTCCGTCAGCCAGCCCTTGATGACAAGAGCCTGGTTTTTCGTACTGACCAGTATCGCTGTTTCCAGGCCGCGGCGCAGGGCCCCTGTACGCTCCAGAATATCGGCCGCCGCCTGGCATACCAGGTCGTTGTTGGTGGAGACGTTTTCCGCCTTGGGCACCTGCCAGATTTGGGAGATGCCGGGACGGTCTTCCAGATGAGGGGCGCACCGGTGCGCCGGATATTCTCCCCACTGTTTCAGGGCGGCGGGTTCGCACCCGGGCGCTGTCCGGGCATAGTCGCAAATATCGTTGACCAGGTCCAGCACAGGCTGGACAGAACGGTAGGAAGTGGACATGCCGCGTTGTTCCAGTTGAAGCTGTGAAGAAACGGAGCGGAAAAGCTCCGGGTCTCCGCCGCGCCATTGGTACACGCTCTGCTTGATGTCCCCCACCACGAAAATGCTGCCTTCATTTCCGGTCTTGGATTCCGCCAGATCATCCAGAAAAGGCTTGATGACGCGCCACTGGGGCTGGGACGTATCCTGGAATTCATCCAGCATCCAATGGTCATAACGGCAGTACATGCGGTATTGCAGGTCCCGTTTGAGTTCCGGCGTCATAGTGCCCCCTCCCAGCATGCGCGTAACGTCGTGGAACAGGAATCTCCCCCTGTTGCGGACCAGGGAGGAATATTTGCTCTCAAACAGGAGCATCAGCCCGTGCGTGGCGCGGGTGCGGCGCAGCGTGTGCAGGGTTTCCATGCGAAGCCAGCTTTGGATGAGTTCTTCCAGAGCAGGCGTCCAGAAATCCCGGAATTTTTCCCGTGCCTCTTCCACGGTAATAGCCCAGGCGGAACCGCCCTCTGTACGGAAGCGCACGCGGCCCAGCCTGGCGTATTGGGAAAATCCGTTCAGGAAGCGCAGGAACAGTTCTTTGTTTTTTACGCCGTTTTTCCCTTCCGGCGCAGGAGTTTGCTGAACCTGGAAAATCAGGGAATGAAGGACGGAATCAAATTGTTCCAAAGAGACGGGAGGAGACAGCTCCTCCGGTGTGAAGCCCAGCGTGACGGGGTTTCCCCACATCCCGGCATCCGGCACATCCAGAAAAAGTTCGTGATAGGTGCCCAGGCGGCGCATCATGGATTTCTCCGCGTCTGCGGCTTCTGCGTCAGAATCCGCCCCGGAAAGGAAAGCGTCTTCAAAATCCTTCCTTCGCTCCCTGTTTACGGAGCATTCCCAGTACAGGGAGAGCAGGGCTTCACGGCGCGCCAGTTTCTCTGCCGTGGGGTCAATCATACTGAAGCCGCTGACTCCCAGCTCAAAGGTGCTGGCGGAGGCAATTTGGGCAAACAGGCTGTCAATGGTGCAGAGGTTGAGTCGCGCCAAATTCTGTACCAGGATGTGCAGTAAATGGAGGAAGCGTTCCCGATGCAGGTTTTCCTCCTTCCATGCCTCCGGAGCGCCGGGCCAGAGACCGGGCTCTCCGTCCGTTCCCTTGATAACCGCCCAGAGCCGTTCTTTCAGCCGCGCCGCGCCTGCCTCATCCGTGGCCCCTGCGGCCAGGTCTGTCAGAATTCGGTCCTTGAATTCTCCCGCCGCTTTTCGGGTGAACGTAATGGCGATGAGGCGTTCGGGGTGGTTGCCGCTGTTCAGCGCCAGCAACCCCAGGAAACGCAGGGAGAGCTGGTAGGTTTTTCCCGTTCCGGCGGAAGCGGAGATCAGCATGTTGGTCAGGGGCGGCATCTTAGAAAGGCAGGTGGGGGGTGAGGCGGAGGCCCAGCAGATCCTGCAGGCTTTCCCTCCGGGAAGTCATCAGGTCCTTGAATACGTCATAAGAGGGCGGTGTCCAGCCCAGTTCCTCCGCAGTGATGAGACCGCGTCCTTCATGAAGAAGTTTCATCAGCTCCACCGTCCAGGAACAGGCGCTGTCCAGCGCGCATTCCTCATATCCGGGCATGGTGTCGTGGAGGGTGTCCCAGGAGGAGATTCCGATGTCCATGGGATTGGCGGGGAGGGCGTAATAAGCCGCAGAGGGATGCCCCCCGTAGGTTTCCGAGGCCCACAGCACATAAACGGGTAGCTGCAGGTCTTTCCAGCGCGCGTGCGCCAGCTTCCCGTTTTTCAGGCGTTTGGTGTAGGGATGCAGGGCTGGGGAAAGCAGGGGCAGGGCGTCCGGCCGTCCGAGCGGGTCCAGATGCTTTTTTTCACAGGAGGAGGCCGCTCCCGTTTTGTAGTCAATGACCCGTATGCGCCCGTCCGCATGGCGGTCAATGCGGTCAATGCGGAATTTCATGGGGAAGCTGCCCAGTATCCAGTTTTCTACCTGGTGCTCAAAGGCAATGCAGGACCATCCTTCCTGAAGGGCCTGCAAATGCTGAACGGCGTAAACGGAAAGCCTCTGTTCCATGGAGCGTTTTTGCAGCAGCAGGGGCATGAGGGGGGAGGGGCCGTATTGTTTCCGGAAGGTTTGTTCCAGTATTTCCGTGATAGCGTCTTGAAAGGAGGCTGCGTTCATGCCGTCTTTCAGGACGGCGTGCTCCCGGCAGAAACATTCCAGCACGTCGTGCAGCATGGTGCCCAGTTCGTTGACGGCCATGTCCTCTTTGTCCGGCAGGAATTCTTCCTCATTCATGTGCAGCGCCTCCCGAATCCAGAAGCGCATGGGGCAGGCCAGGAACCTTTTGAGGACGGAGGGGGAAAAGGCCAGCCCTCTTTCCTTCCACGGGTTTTTGTAACCGGGCGCCATCGCGCCGATGTCCTCAGCGGTCTTCCAGCCTTCCGCGGGTTGAAGATGCCAGTTTCCGCGCTGGTAGGGCAGGGGAGCGGGCACATCGCTGATTTCCTGGAAAAGCCGTTCTACGCGGTGCGGCAGCTCCGCCTCCGGGCAGCGCATGAGCAGGGAGGAAGGGGTCAGAGGATCGTTCCTGCTGCTGGTCCGGGAGAGAAGGACGGTGAGACTGCCTTCCCGTTCGCGGGAATGGAGCAGGGCGGTCAGCAGAAAACTGTCCCGGGCTTTTTTCCGGTTAAAGGAATCAATGCCCAGGGTTTCCCGCAGTTCCTCCGGCATAAACTGGTCGGAAACGCCTCCTTCCGGTACGGTCCCTTCGTTTAGTCCCGTGAGAATGAGGTTTTTTTCCGGGCGGAAGTGAACTTCCATCCAGCCCAGGGAATCCAGCGCCGCATGAGCTTTTCTCCTGTTTCTGACGCGCAGCGGCTGGAGGCATTTCATCAGGAGCAGGAGAGCCGTCTCCGGGCTGGAAAACGCGGTGGAGCGCTGTTGCAGACGCATGAGCCCGGAAAGGCAGGAATGGAACATTTCCATGGCTTCCGTCTCCGGGCCATAGATGGTTGCCAGGGCCGGGAACCATTCCATCAGCCGTTCCCCCAGCATTCCCGGTTCCGCCATCCGGTTCCGCCATTCCAGAATGGCCTGGATGGAAGGAAAGGCGCCGGGATAAGCCTCTTTCAGCCTGGAAAGCAGGTATTCTTCCGTTTCCGGAAGGAATTTCTGCTGGATTTTGTCCAGCGCGGCGCAGCAACCCTGCTGGCCTTTTATTCCCAGGGAGGCGCAGAGCAGGGAGGAGCGCGCCAGGGAATAGACGGGGCGCGCCGTCCCCTTTTCTTCCAGTGCCCGCCGAAGGTTGCGGAGCAGATCCATGACGCCGCTTCCGGCAAAAGGCTTCCCTTCCGGATTGTGGAGGCCCCAGCCGTATTGGCGAAGGGCTGCGTCCAGGGCGACGTTCATGTCAGGATCGCAAACGCCCAGGGCGATGTCCGGCGTTCCTCCTTCCGCTGTGCGGGCGATGATGCGGCACGTTTCTTCAGCCAGCCGCGCCGGGTTGGCCGCAATTCTGATTTGACCGTCGCGGATTGGGATGGGGCGCCGGGACCACTCTTCCGGCAGAGGGCATCCCCAGGAATCAAAGGAGGCGGCTTCTTCTTCCGGCGCATGTATCCATATCTGGACGGGTACGCCATTTCTTTCTGCATGCTGGAGGACATGGCGCAGGGGGGGCGGCACCTCCGCTGTGCAGGCCAGAATAATGTTTCCACCTGTTTCCCGCAGGGAGTTCAGCAACTGGGGCGGGGCTTCCGCCTTCATGGCGGTCCTGTCTTCAAGCTTCCAGCTTTCCAGTTGTTGCGTGCATTGTCCCTCCAGCCTTTCCATGTCCTTCCAGCGTTCGTCTCTGCCCGCACAGGCATGGTGGGCCATGATGCAGGAGACGCCCTGGTTCGCCATGGCGTGCCTCAGGTTTTGCAGGCTGCCGGCCATTTCCAGCATGCTGGAAAAATCCTCCGGCATGGTGCGTGGAAACAGGCGGGGATAAAGGCGGTGAGGCGTTTTCCCCAGGGCCAGGAGCCACCCGGCCAGTTCTTCCGGAGCGGACGCCGTTTCTTCCTTTTCTTCCATCCGGGGGAACTGGTCTGCCGGAATGACCTGGGGAGCAAAGATTGCCTGTGTACGGGAAATGGAGGCAAGGTATTCCCTCAGCTGCCTTCCGGATTCCCGTGTGGGAACCAGCACCAGATGCCGATGGAAGCCATTTCCCTGGGAAAGCAGGCGTTCCGCCACAGCACGGCAGGCCGGTTTGTCCCAGGATAGAAAGAATCGGTTCATGGCAGGGAAGCAGGATTCCCCGGAAAGGGGGAAAGCGGAAAATTACCTGGGAATGCTACATCAGGATGGCGGGATTTCCCATCTATTTTTTCATTATTGCCGGGGCGGCGCATGGCATGCCGTGAGGTGAGCCGGCATTGGACCGCATGTTGACGGCGAAGAGAGGAATTATTTTGCCTTTCCGGCAGGGCGTGGAGGCGGAAATTCGGAGGAATGGCGTGTTTATTGTTCCTGGACGGCCCGTTTTCCCCTGGTTCCGGTGACCAGAAGCACACCTGTGAAGACCAACAGGACGGAGAGGACTTTCATCCATCCGAAGTGGTCCATGCCCCACATCACCGCTACGGATGATGCGATCACCGGCTGGCAGTAATTGTACATGCTGACGGCGGTGGGTTTCAGCCTCTGCTGGGCGAAAGACAGGCAGATATAGCTGACAAAAGTAGCCAGAGCCACCACATAGGCAATGCCCAGCCATGTTTGTACGGGCAGAGCGGAATAATGGATGGAACCCACTTCCCGGAAGGTGAAGGGGAGGCAGGCGGCTGCGGCATACGTAAACATCCATTTCAGCAGGGTGACGGGAGAGTATCTGCCAATCAGGTTCTTAAAAAAAACAAAGTAAACGGCTACGCTGCACTGGGAAGCCAGGCAGAGAATGTCCCCCAGCAGGTTGTTGTCTCCCGGTAGGGCCGCCGCATGCGCGCCGCTGCCGGAAACCAGTAACATGGCTCCGATGGCGCTGGCGCAGACCCCGATGATTTTTTTTCCCGTGACCATTTCCCGGAGGACGAACGCCGCCAGAATCATGGTCAATACCGGTGTAATGGTGGTGATGATGGCCGCATCCGCCGGGGAAGTGAACCCTACGCCCACCGTGAAGGCCATCTGGTTGAAAATGATTCCGAACAGGGAGGCGTAAAACAGGGGCAGCCGATGCTTCCTCTCTATGGGTTCCCTTGGCACGAAAGCGGAGGCCAGCCAGAACAGGATGGCCGCTCCCAGCAGGCGGAATGTGGCGAGAGAAGCGGAACTTACTTCTCCCTGCTGCATAACCAGTTTACTGACGGGAGACATGAGGCCCCAGATGACGGCCGCCGCTCCCATCGCGATATGTCCTTTCAGCGCTTCTGATGGCATGGTGCGGCCCGCTGCGCGGCGGGTCGCACATTCTCCGCTTCCGCAAGCGGATTGCAAGAGTTTTATGGAGGGCCGGCAAAGATAAAAAACGGAAAATGGTCTCTCTGTCCGTCAGATAATCCAGCGCCTGGAATGAATATGGGGGTCAATGCGGCAGGCATGGTCCCGGCTTCAGGCGATGCCGGGAACTGTTCCCGCTTTTTCCCGGGGCTCCGGATGAAGAAGCGCCGGTGAAGAGCGCGTTGTGGTTTAATTGCCAGAATGCTGCGGATTCACGGCTTGAAATCCCCTCCATATTGAGGTAGCGCGTGCGGAGCAGAGACAGGCTGGAGTGCCCCATGTCCATTTGCAGGGAGGCAAAGTTCCTGAATTGCCGGGCGTGGTAGCTGGCGAAGGTGTGGCGGAGCACGTCCGCTTGCCATGGCTTGCCGGTCAGGTCGGAGAAACGCGCCCTGACCTGCCGCCATTTTTGTTTCCAGTTGGCGGGAGTGACGGGCATGTCTGCGGGCCTCCTGACACGTTTCAGGATGCTGGACAGCGCGGGCTGGAGGCTGACATGGCGCGCCCCGCCTGTTTTGGAGTGCTGCGGCGGGATGGAGATTACTTTGTCTTCCAGGCAGACGTGTTTCCAATGAAGCCGCTCCACTTCCGCCGGGCGGACGCCCGAGAACAGCATGATGCCTGCCGCCGCCAGACATTCCCCGTGGTGCATGTCCCCGGCCAGGCGCAGCAGCAGGGAGCATGCCTGCACGGGCAGGGCGGCAATGCGGCGTTCCTTGATGACGGGGATATCCACCCCTGCCGTTGGGTTGCGTTCCGCCCAACCGCGGCGTATGGCGTGGGAGCAGACCGCGCTGAGAGCCGCCCGGCCATTGAGAAAGCGGCGCGGCGTGCGGAAACTGCCGTTGAGCCATTCCCGGCAGCTGGCGGCATCCAGCCCGCGCACCTGCCGCCGGGCCAGATCCGGCCTGTCCCGGAGCAGTTTACCCGTCAAAGTGCGCAGCCCTTTTAAGCTGACTGGGCGCAGGCGGTTTTTTTTGCTCTCCAGCATATCCTGCGCCGCCTGGGCTACGCTGACGCTTTGTTCCATTTCTTCCAGGTTTTTTGCCCCCAGCAGGATAATGCGGCGCGCTCTTTTCAGGTTTCCCCTGCCTCCGCGCAGGCTTCCCGCGGCTTCCAGCGCCTGCATGCCCAGCATGAAAACTTCCGCCGGGCAGACCTTTCCGCCCGTAAGCAGGGCGCAAACCTGTTCCCATGGTTCCTGATGATGTTCCATACGGGATGAAATAATGGATGTTGGCGCAACATGTGCATCAAGCTCGAAATGTTGAAAATGAAAGGAAAAAGAATGAGTGGAATGAACAATATTGTTGCTATTTTGTTAGATGGTTTTTGTATATGTTTTATAATAAATGCATACGGAAATAAGGTAGTATGTTGCGCCAACATACTCTGAAGGGGTGCTGACTCCTCTTCAAATAGAACAGGCCGTTGCGGAAGCATGGGAAACGTGGAAGCATGCGGACGGGGATTCCCTGATTTTTGACTTTCTCCTGGCCTATGGGCTGCCCAAATCCAGCATCAGCCGTTTGAAAAGCGGCGCCTTAAATGTGGCCGACCGTCCGGGGGAGCTGCTGTGGAAAAAAAAGCTTTTTTACAAAAGGGCGGCGCCGGGGCTGTTGATGAGCGCGGCTGACGCCTGTCGCCGGGATCCGGAGGTATTGAAGTACGCTCCCCGGTTCATCATCGTCTGTGATGGCGGCTCCTGGGCCGCGGCGGACATGAAAACCGGGGAAGCCCTGGAATTCCCCCTGAAGGAGCTGCCCCGGCATTATGACTTCTTTCTTCCCTGGGCGGGGCTGGAAAAGACAGTCATCACGCTGGAGAACCCGGCCGATGTCCGCGCCGCGGAGAAGATGGGGAAAATCTTTGACGCCCTGAAAAAAGATAACCCGGCGCTGGACAGCCACGCCATGAATGTGTTCATGGCGCGCCTGTTGTTCTGTTTTTTTGCGGAAGACAGCGGCATTTTTGAGGAAGAACGACTTTTTACGGGCTTCATTGAACGCACGACGGCTCCAGATGGATCCGACCTGAGGGAACAGCTGGAACGGGCGTTTACCGTCATGAATCTTCCTCTGGGCAGTCCGGAACGCGCCTCCGTCCCGGTTTCCGTAGCACGTTTTCCTTACGTCAACGGCGGCCTGTTCCAGGGGGTGCACGCCGTGCCGCGCTTTTCCGCCCGTTCCCGGAAAGCGCTCATTGACGCGGGGAATCTGGATTGGTCAGACATCAATACGGATATTTTCGGCAACATGTTCCAGGCCTGCGTGGCGCCGGACAAACGCTCCTGCCTGGGGGAGCATTACACTTCCGTTCCCAACATCATGAAGGTGCTGCGCCCACTGTTCCTGGAAGAGCTGGAAAACGCCGCCCGGCAGGCCCGGGGCCATGAGGCCCAGGCCAGGAAGTTTATTGATAGGCTCAGAAATATCCGTTTTTTTGACCCCGCCTGCGGCTCAGGCAACTTCATGATTGTGGCGTACAAAGAAGTGCGCCGGCTGGAAATGGAGGTGCTGGAAAGCGTGCCCGCTCTGCTGCCCATGCCCTATGTTTCCATCAACCAGTTTTACGGCATTGAAATAGATGACTTTGCCCATGAGATTGCCATGCTTTCCCTCTGGCTGGCGGAACACCAGATGAATCAGGAATTTTTTGAACGCCTGGGCAAACGGGTGCCCACCCTGCCGCTCCGCCCCAATGAGCACATCGTGCAGGGCAACGCCCTGCGACTGGACTGGGAAACCGTGTGCCCGAAGACGGCCTCCGCTCAGGAAGCCAGAGAGCCGGAGATTTATATCTTCGGCAACCCGCCGTATTTGGGGTCAAAGATGCAGAGTGCTGCTCAAAAGGAAGAAGTCAGAAATATCTACGGAAATTCAAATTCAGAAAATATTAGTAATTTAGATTACGTTTGTGGATGGATTGGGTTGGGAACAGAATTCATAGCTGGGTCACCACATCAATGTGCTTTTGTAACAACAAATTCTATTACACAGGGGGAACAAGTTGGCCCGGTATGGGATTTGATATTTAAAAAAAATATTGAAATTTCTTTTGCATATACATCATTTAAATGGACAAATAATGCGAAATACCAGGCGGGAGTGACATGCGTAATTATTGGATTAAGAAGGAAACATGCTAATAGAAAATCTTTTATTTATAATGAAAACAAGGTGAAGGAAGTTGATAAAATTTCTCCATATCTGATTCCTGGATCTCCTGTCATCGTAAGAAGAACTAAGAAACCTGTAACAAAAAAATTCCCGCCAATGGTGTTTGGAAGTATGCCAAGGGATGGTGGCTATCTAATTCTAACAGAACAGGAATATCATGAAGTTGTCAATAAAGAACGGGAAAGTATATCGTTTATTAAACGGTTTTCTGGTTCTCAAGAATTCATAAGAGGAAAAATACGATATTGTTTTTGGATTGCTCCTGAACAAATATCTCAGGCTAGGAAGATTTTTGAGATAAAAAAAAGGTTGGAGCTTGTGTCCAATGAAAGAAATGAAAGCAAGGCTCCAAGCACACGAGCCTATGCAGATCGTCCTTATTTATTTGTTCAAAGAGCTTACAAACCCACAGATTCCATCATCATTCCGAGAGTTTCTTCTGAACGGCGGGAATATATCCCGATGGGATATCTGGACAAGGATACAGTGATAGCAGATTCCGCCTTTGCCATTTATGACGCTGAGCCGTGGGTATTCGGTATTCTTACCTCTAGAATGCACATGGCGTGGGTACGCGTTACCTGCGGCCGGTTGAAGACTGATTATCGTTATTCCGCCACGCTTTGCTACAACACGTTTCCATTGAGGGAACTGACGGAGAGAGAGAAGGCGCGGGTGACGGAAGCGGCGTTGGGGGTGCTGGACGCGCGGGAGGCGTATCCGGAAAAGACGCCGGCGGAATTGTATGATCCGGACAGGATGCCGGAGAACCTGAGGCAGGCGCATGACCGGCTGGATGCGGAGGTAGACCGTCTCTACCGGGTGAAGGGCTTTAAGGATGACGGGGAACGGCTGGAATGCCTGTTTGAACTGTACCGGGAAATGACACAAGAGCAACAAACGGAATAAGAAGCATGAACGTGATGCAGGTCAACTACGGAGCCACGGGGGCCAGCACGGCGGTGGACGCGCTGGGAATGCGTGATATGCAGGCCCGCGCGTACGCCAAGAGGCGTGAGCAGTATCTGCTGTTAAAGGCGCCGCCGGCATCCGGCAAGAGCCGTGCGCTGATGTATCTGGCGCTGGATAAGCTGGAACGGCAGGGGCTGCGCAAGGTGATTGTGGCTGTGCCGGAACGGACGATTGGCGGTTCTTTCGCGCCCGTCCGGCTGACGGAAAGAGGATTTTTTGCGGACTGGATGCCGGATCGGCGCTACAACCTGTGCACGCCCGGAGCGGATGCCGGCAAGGTGGCCCGTTTTGTGGAGTTTATGGAGAGTGAGGCCCGCATCCTGATTTGCACGCATGCCACGCTGCGCTTCGCATTTGAAAAGCTGGCTACGGAAGCGTTCAGCGGCTGCCTGCTGGGGATAGATGAATTTCACCATGTGTCCGCGGACCGTGAGAGCAGCCGGCTGGGCGCGCTTCTGCATGACGTGATGAGGGAAACGGACGCCCATGTGCTGGCCATGACGGGCTCCTACTTCCGCGGGGACAATGTGCCCATTCTGCTGCCGGAAGATGAAGCCAGGTTCAGCCGGGTGGTGTATACGTATTATGACCAGCTGAACGGGTACAGGCATTTGAAATCCCTGGGGATAGGCTATCATTTTTACCAGGGCCGTTATCTGGACGCCCTGCCGGAGGTTCTGGATACGGACAGGAAGACCATCCTGCACATCCCCCATGTGAACAGCGGGGAATCCACCAAAGAAAAGTATGATGAAGTGGGCCATATTCTGGATATCATGGGCACGGTGGAGGGAGAAGACCCGGAGAATGGCCTCCTTTACGTTCGCCGCCGCACGGACGGGCACATGCTGAAAGTGGCGGATCTGGTAAATGATGAGGCTGCCCACCGCAACAGGCTGGTGGCTTATCTGCGTGAGGTGAAACAGAAGGATGAACTGGATGTTATTATTGCCCTGGGAATGGCCAAGGAAGGCTTTGACTGGCCCTGGTGCGAACATGCCCTGACGGTGGGTTACCGGGGGTCTTTGACGGAGATCATCCAGATTATCGGCCGCGCCACGCGCGACTGCCCGGGCAAGGCACATGCCCAGTTTACCAATCTGGTGGCCGCCCCGGCGGCGAAGGATGAGGAAGTGACGCTGGCGGTGAACAATATGTTGAAAGCGGTGACGGCCTCCCTGCTGATGGAGCAGGTGCTGACCCCGGAATTCAAGTTCCGGACCCGTGCGGAGAATGAGGACGAACGCAGGCCGGGGATGATTCGCATCCGCGGATTCAAAGAACCGAGCGCCGGGCGTGTGCGGGATATCGTGGAGAATGACCTGGCGGATTTGAAAGCCCGCATTATGCAGGATGATACAGTCAGGAAACTGATTGCCCATCCGGATACGGACCCCCGCATCGTCAATAAGGTGCTGGTGCCTAAAATCATTGCGGAACGCTATCCCGGGCTGACGGAAGAGGAGCGGGAAGAAGTGCGTCAGGCCGTGGTGACGGATTGCGCCATCAGGAGCGGGGAAATCAGGGAGGAGAAGGATTCCGTGAGCGGTCAGAGCCGGGAATTTATTAAGATGGGTGAAAAATTCGTTAATATTAATGATTTGGATATCAATCTGATAGACGGAATCAATCCCTTCCGCGGGGCATTTGAGATTATGTCCAGGCAGCTGACAGCCCCCGTTTTGCGGCTGATACGGGATGCCATTGCGGAAACGCGCATCACCCTGGGGCTGCAAGAGGCCGTTCTGCTGTGGGAATCTGTGCTGGCTTTCAACAAGGCGCGCGGCAGGGAGCCTGACCCAAACGCGGATGATGCCAATGAAGCCACTCTGGGGCAGGCCCTGGTGCTGATACGCAAGGAAAAACGGAGGAGGGCGCGGCATGGATAAGGAAGCGCTGGAAAGAAGGCTTGCTTCCATTTTTGAGGAGGCGGAGAAAGCCGGGATCCACCTGGACGGCAATCCGGAGCGAGTCCCGGTGAGCAGGGGGGACAGGCTGGCGGAGTCTTTTGAGGAGATCTCCCGTTTTGTGGATGAATACGGGAGGGAACCGGTCAAGGGGCTATCCATGAATGAACGCAGGCTGGCCGCCCGGCTGGAACAAATCCGTCAAGATTCCGTCAGGGCGGCCCAGCTGCGCCCCATTGACCGGCACGGGCTGCTGCCCCAGCCGCCTGCCACGGTGGAGGAGGTGTTCCATGATAAGGGCATGGAGGCTCTGCTGGAGGATGAAGACGCTGCGGATATTTTTGACGTGAGCGCTCTGCCCCGGCGGGAGCTGCCGGAATATATTGCCAAACGCGAGCCATGCCGGAATTTTGAGCTTTTCAGGGAGCTTTTTGCGCGGTGCCAGCGTGAACTGAATGAGGGTAAACGCCATACTTCACGTGTGGCCAATGGGCAGAAAAATGTGCTGGAACAGGGGAATTTTGTTCTGTTGAAAGGGATGCTGGCCTATATAGCCGATAAGGGAGAGACTACGTATAACCGCCGCAAAGAACGGAATAACCGTTTGCGCGTGATTTTTGAAAACGGAACGGAGGCCAATCTGCTGATGCGCTCCCTGTTTTGTGCCTTGTATGACGGCGGCCGTCTGGTCAGCGAGCCGGATGAAACGGAATTGAAACTGGAAGGCTCCGTGAATGAAGATGACCGCCTTACCGGCTGCGTGTATGTGCTGAAATCCGCCAGCAGGCTCCCGGAAGTGCGGGCCATTCCTCATCTGTACAAAATAGGGGTAAGTTCCGTGCCGCTGGAAGAACGTATTGCCCATGCCCGCCATCAGGCGACGTATCTGATGGCGGATGTCATTCCCATGCGGAAGTGGGATTGTTACAATCTGGATGCCCGTAAGGCGGAAAACCTGCTTCATCATTTTTTTTCCGCTGCCTGCCTGGATTTGGAAATCAGGGATGGGAGCGGGCGGCTGTGCCGTCCGCGGGAATGGTTTTCCGTTCCTCTGGGGATTATTGAACAGGTGATTCCTCTGTTGTTGGACGGCAGCATTATTCATTACCGGTATGCTCCGGAGTCCATGACGTTGGAAAAACAGGCGGAAGACGGAAAAGAAAGGTGAGAGGGAAGGCTGACAGGCCGCTCTTCCCCCTGACTGGTCTGATTCCGGAGGCCCCGGCGGCATATCCGCCGGGGCCATCATGGAATGACGGATATTTCCAGAAATCTTATGGCATGGAAATGCCGATTTTATGTTCCCTGCTGTTGCCGCGGAGTTCCGGGGCGTACATGGCCTCAATGACGGCCGGAAGGGCGCTGAAGCGTCCCGGACGTTCCGCGCGCAGGCGGTGGCTGATCTGGTATTGGCCCATGGGCAGGGAGGAAAGGAAGAGGCGTATTTCTTCATCCCCTATTTCCCTGTAGCCGAAGACGGTTCCCAGCCGGGCGTAGCCGCTGGCGGTTTCCCGGGATTCGCAGCCTGCGGGCTTGGGATCCTGGAGCATGAGGTATTCCACGTCGTTCTTCGTTTTCACGGTCATCACCACTTCAATGATGTCGCCGCTGGCGATGACGTCCCCGTTTTTCAAAAGCGTGCGCCGTGTCAGGTCTCTGCCCTGGGAGACGAGCTCTCCTGCATCCGTCTGGGTGTCCTTCACGGAGCCGTTTTTCACCGTTTCCTTTCGGATGCGGTAATAGGAGCGTTCCACGGTGACGGCATTGCCAGCGGCGGGGATGGGGTTTTCCAGGGAGAAGTAGCTGAGCGTGGAATTGGCATAGATGTTCCCGCTGCCTTTTTTCCTGCGGATGGTGATGACGTGGCTGCCGTCCGCCAGGGCTTTCCCGCTCATGCGGAAAGCATTGTCAAAGGTGAACAGGGTTTCCTTCGTGCAGGAAACCGTTTTAACCGGAATGCCGTCATAAAGGATTTCCGCCTCCATGTCCTCCATGCCTTCCCTGGTCTGGAGGAGGTAGGCAGACAGGGCTTCCAGGCAATCCGCCGTATCCTTGGTGGAGTCCCAGTAAGAACCGTTGGCGCGGTTGTCGAGCAGCCATTTTGCCAGGCGCGCCGTGACGGGATTGCCGGGGGCGCTCTTGGACATCAGTTTCAGGTAGGCCGCCTGCGTGGCTGCGCTGCTGCCGTACCAGCGCCACCAGTATCCTGCATTGGGAAGGCGCAGCCAGGCGGTTTGCAGGGAATCGTCCTGCTGGAGGAATTGGGAGATGACAGGCATTACCTTGTTGAAGTCGTCCATGCGGTGGGCGTCCAGCAGGATTTCCGCCAGTTGAATCTGGCTGATGACGGGAAGTTCCAGCCTGTCACGGAACAGGTAGCGTTCCATAGGCAGGTTTTTCACGCCGCATTCCGCCAGGACGGAGTAGACCAGGGTATCCGTCGCGGAGGCCGTCAGGCGGTAATTCCCCAGTTTGCGGAGGGCTTCCTTCTTTTCAGGTCCGTCCGGCAGTTGTTCCAGTTTCCGGAATTTGTCTCCTTGTTCAAGAAGAGCTGTCTGGCGTTCCTGATAGTTTTTCAGCCAGCGGACAGCGCCGGAAAGCATGCCTTCCGGCACGTTGACCGTGTTTGAAGCAATTTTCAGGCCGTGAGCCACGTGGGCCGTCATGACGGGATCTCCCTCTTCCGCCCCTCCGAACCATCCCCAGGAGCCGTTGGAGAGCTGTTTTTCCCGGAGGGAGGAGATTCCCCTGGCAGCCATCTTTTTCAGCGCGGCTTCATCATAAACGGGGTTGCGTTCCAGTTTTTTCATGACGCTGTCATGGAAGGCCTTGTTCTTGATGTCCCGGGGATTTAGGCTGCGATGGCTTTTCAGCGCCGCTCCGGGATTCAGGCCGAGTTGCTTGAGCGTGTCCGTCACGACGAGGGCGGGGAGGAAGCGGTTGAGCGTCTGTTCCACGCAGCCATAGGGGTATTCCGCCAGATAGGGCAGTGCCTCCACCATGCTGAGGGCGATGCTGGGGGAGACCTTGACGACCAGTTCGCTTTCCTCCCTGCGCCGCTGCTGCGGCAGGGAAATGGAAAGTGTCTTTTCCTGTTCTCCGGAGAGCACTGCGGTGCTTTCCGCATGGAGCTGCTTCATGCCGTGCACCAGTACGGGGAAGTTCATCTGCATGGCGTCTCCGGTAGAGCCAGCCGATGCTTCCATGGCGACGGCGGCGGTTCCCTCCCTGACGGCGGCAGCCCACCAGTTGACGACTACCTGCCCCTGGGCAGGAACGTCCACTTCCCGCACGGCGGAATTATCCGTATCTGCGGAAAGCCCCTTCACGGCCGGATCGTCAGCCGGGAGAAGTTCCAGGCACCCGTCTTTCAGGGAAATGGAAACGCGGGCGCGGACAGCCTTTCCCGTCCGGTTGCGGACCAGGGCGCTGAGCATCACGATGTCTTTTTCCACAAAGAAGCGCGGGGCCTGCATGCTGACCATGAAGTCCTTCGTGGTCAGGAATTCCGCGGAAGCCTGCCCAACCTGCAATCCGGGGGTGATGACCCAGGCTGAGGCCTTCCATGTGGTCAGGTTGTCCGGCATTTCCACGGGTACGGCAACGTTTCCTTCTTCATCCGTTTTGAGCGTGCCGCACCACTTGATGCAGTCCGCAAAATTGGTGCGCAGTTGAATGTGCGGGGAACCGTTTTCCTGCGCGTCCGCATTTCCCTGTCCGTTTGCAAGGGACTCGCTTTCTGCACTTTCTTTGTCCGCGGCCATGGCCATGACCGGAACGGCGGCGGGGGCGGCCGCTCCTGTAGCCAATGCGCGGTTTGCGGCAGCATCAGCACCGGAATCGAACACTGCCTCCGCAAAGCCGTTAACGGTCCCTTTGGCCTTTCTCGCCATAGGTCCGTAATTTCTGTAGAGCAGGGATTGGAAAGAGGGCTGGCCCGGACCGCGATCCTGCTGCGTGCCGGAAGCCGTCATTTTTTTCAGGCTGAGGAAGCCGGTTTCGTTCAGTCTGCCCCATACGGTTTTGGATATGTCCGTAATATTGGGGCGTGCGATGTATTCCAGAGCCTTGTCATAAACGGCCAGGGCGATGATGCCGTTACTGACGGGTTTGCCGTCCGGCCCCTTGACCTGAATGGTGACGTTGCCTTGTTCACCGGGCCGGTATTGGGATTTGCCCGGCACTACGGAAGGAGCCAGAAGCTGTCCGGCGGGCGGAATCAGAAGTTCGGCGGAAGCCTCATGAAGTTCTCCGTTTCTGACGGTGAAGGCGTTGACTCCCATATTGGGCATATCTTCCCGGGTCAGGCGGCATTCCACAAGGGCTGTCTGCCGGTCCAGGGAAACCAGACGGCGGGATTCGTTTTTCCAGGAGTTGCGCAGGAAGGTCCAGACGCGGGCGTCCGGATAGTCAGAGGTGACGAGCAGCCTGGCCGTATCTCCCGGAGCGTATTCCTTTTTGTCCGGATGGATGGAAAGAGGATTGATTTTAAAAGGATTCTGTTTGCCCTTGCCGTAGGAAAGGAACTGGAAGGATTCTTCCACCTTGTTGCCGTGCCCGTCCTCCAGGGTTGTGGAAAGGGCATACAGGCCGGATTCCCCGGTCTGGAAGGACAGGGAGGCTTCCCCATCTTTCCTGGTGGCGATATCCCAGGTTTCCAGCGTTTCCCGTCTGCCGTCCGCACGGATATGCTGCAGGACGCAGGTTCCCCTGGCATGGGCAATTTTGGCGCCATCCGCCGTGGCTGCGGTAATGGATGCCTGGACCGGCGTTCCGGCGGGGGCATAGCCGCGGTTCAGGGTGGTGAAGATATTAAACGGACGGAAAGTGGCAATGACCTGTCCGGAAGCGGAAACTTCCCGCAGGGAGGCGTCCGTCACGCTGACGGAAACGCGGTAGGTGACGTTGCTGGAGGGGAAATCCCGGGCATCCTGCGCCGTGGGTAATTCTACGGATGCTTTTCCGTCCTTGTCCAGCGGCACCGTCTTTTCCAGGACGGTCAGAGGCGCATCCGGGAAAAAGGGAATGTAGTACGGGCTGAAAGACCTGTCGTACAGCCAGCTCCATTTCCAGTAAGGCGTCCAGATGTTCGCCCCCAGCGTCCGGGTGATGGTGATGGTTGCCTTCCCCCCGTTTACGGGGCCGCCCGCGTAATAATCCGCCTGAATGGCGACGGGAATGGGTTGTCCCAGCCGGATAGGTTTGGCGGGGGCATCCATTCTGACGGAGAATTCCGGCTTTTTATACTCTTCCATCCGGAAAAGGGGGGCATACAGCCGGAAATCCGGATCTGCGGAGTCATGCAGTTTCAGCTTGGCCCCATACTGGCCCAGCGGGGCGTCCGCGGGAATGAGCAGTTCCAGTTCAAAGCTGCCTGTGGAATCCGTCGTGACGGTCTTTGGAGGGAAAATGCTCTCATCCCCTGTTGGAGAGGCAATGGTCAGCGTCAGTTTTTTCCCGGCGCAGTCTTTTGTTCCGGGATTCGCGATGTCCGGGCGGAAGAGGACGCCTTTGAAACGGGCCGTCTGTCCGGGGCGGTACACGGGCTGGCTTTCCAGGAAAAAGCAGGAATAGGAGTCGGAGGCCTTGTTGGCCGTATCCATGAGGTAATTGCCGGATTCCCAGCCGTAGTCAGATATTCCCGCCAGCACATAACTGTCCCCCTTGGAAACGATGCCCAGGAACATGTTGTAGGGAGGGGCGCTGGAATGGCGGTGAGGGATTGTTTCTGTCATGGCTCCGTCCTTGTCCGTGATTCCCTTTACCTGGCGTTTTTGGAGCGTTTTATCCTGCCGGTAGCGGAGGAGCCGCAGGCTGCCTCCTTCCACGGGCATTCCCGTTCTGGCGTCCGCCAGGAACCAGAGATTGCCTTCCGGAACGGAACGGCGTACCAGCACCATGTCTGACAGAGTGAGAAAGCGATGGAACCGGTAGCCGTTTTCCAGTGTGACGGTGAGCAGGTACCAGCCGGGTTTGCGGGTGGGTACGGGAATGTGAGCGATGTGGTTCAGGTGCCGGTTCCCGGGAGTCAGGGTTATCTCATCCCCCTTGATTTCCTCCCCCAGATAGCGGGCATAGGATGAGTCATGCAACAGGCTGAAAAGCAGGTTCCCCAGGTTGGAATACCTGTCTTTGTAAGCTTTTCCCAGCGTTTTGGAGGTTTGGATCTTATCCATGCGTTCTTCCTGCCACCGTTTCATATCCACGGGGCGGACCGCTACGCAGGCCCGGGAAGCGTTGCGGTAGGAGAAGGAAACAGTCACCGGTTCTCCCGCCAGCAGCGTTCTTTTATCCGTATCAAATGTTCCGTTGGGTTCCGTGATGGAGGCGATGCGTTTTTTCAGATTGTCCGCCACGTCCAGAAATTCCTCCTTGTCCTTTTTGTTCCAGGATTGTGCGTTCCAGGTTTGAAGGATTTTTCCTAAAAACTGCGCGGCAGCGGGCCTTTGGTTGCGGGCCAGGAACTCGTCCGCTGCCAGATTGGCGGCGTTAACGTAGTAATCCGGCTCCGGCGTTATTCGGACGGCGGAAGCAATCCGGATGAAATTATAATCCGGGGGAAGGTTGGTGAGCAGGAATTTACCGTTGCCCGTCCGGTCGGTTTTAACGATGGTCTGGTCCGTTTTTAATTCCGCCGGGTTGATGCCCGCCACCATGCCCGCGTTGCCGGGGCCGTACACGAATTCCTGGTCCGGCGCCGTATTGGCATAAGAGAACAGCCGGCGGCACCAGGAGGCGGTGAAATAATTGACCTGGTTGGCCAGTTCCGGATTCACCTGAATGGCGGCGTCCAGCAGCCAGCGCATGCGTTCCCCGTCGTTTTTAGCTGTTTCCCAGGAGGAAGAGGCATGGTAAAAGATAACTTCCGGCTTTCCTGTTCTGGCATTGACCATGACGGGAACGGTGGCGACGTTTCGAAAAGGGGATGCTTCCTCTCTGGAGACGTAATCCGGCAATTCCTTCAGGTTGGTCAGGTTCCCCAGGGCTGCGTAAGACTGGAAGGCGGAAAGGGGAGCGTAGCGGTTTCCTTTGACCGGCAACGCCTGTGCCGTGATGAAGCGCAGTTGTCCCAGAAGTTTCATGTTGTTGCCCTTCTCCGCAAGCTGCATGGCTTTGACAAGGCACCGCAGGGCTTCCACACGGTCCCTTGCTTCTCCAGAATATTCTCCATCCCATGGCCCGGCGCCGCGGATATAGGCGCCGTCCACCAGTTTGAACGTATGGCAGGCACTCTGGTACAGGAGTGCGGCGTCCCTCAGGAAATGGGGATTGGCGCCGTGGAGCTTCATCTGTTCCTGCAGAATGGAATCCAGATTGATGGAATCATCCAGGGCATTGAGACGGGTAAGAGCCTGGTAGTAAAGAAGCAGATCTGTCCCGCTGTATTGGTCGTCATATTCATGGAGTTGTTTCAGGGCCTGTTCCGCCGCTTTCTTGAACAGCCTTTTGCCCAGAAGCTTTTCAAGGTTTTCAACAGCTTGCTTCCTTTGCTGCGGGGAAACAGGGGAATTTTTACCCTCCGCAAGGGCATGTTGTTGCGGAGGGGTGGATGCGTCCGCCGGGGACGGCATTCCGGAGGCCAGCAATCCTGCCGCCAGAAAAAGAGCGGAAAAGAATCTGTTCATTCTGCCATGCTACTCCCAGGTAAAATCTTTGGCAAGTTGCAAGTAGGCTGCGGGAAAAGGGAGATTGTCTTAACGCTGTCAACAAGGCCGGGAGTGAGGGAAGGGGTATTCCATGATCAGACGTTTTTCCCCTTTCGTCATGCGTGCTGCAGATTACTGCAACCCAGTCGGTAGATGGCCTGGATGTCCCGGACATCCAGCTTTTCCAGTCCGCCGACGGGGCCGCGCACACTGACGGCCTGTTCCGCCATCAGGGGGAAATCCCCGGGAAGGATGTTCAGTTCTTCCATAGTCGTCGGAAGCCCTAATTCCCGGTAAAAACGTTCCAGGCGGGAAATACCTTCCCGGATGATGGCTGACGGTTCCCGGAAGGAACCTTCCACTCCCATCACATTGACGGCGAACTGCACGAATATTTCCTGGTGTTTGGGGGAAACATACTTCATCCAGGCCGGGGTGACGACGGCCAGGCCTGCGCCGTGGTCCACATGGTACAGTGCGCTCAATTCGTGTTCCATGGCGTGGCAGCCCCAGTCCTGTTCGCGGCCTACCCCCAACAGGTTGTTGTGGGCGATGTTGCCGGAAAACGCGATTTCCGCCCAGGCGTTGTAATCATTCAGGTTCCCGTTCAGGATGCGGGCGTTTTTCATGATGGTGCGCAGGGTGGCCTCACAAAGGCTGTCGGAAAGGTCCGTATGCAGGGTTCTGGTGAAATAGCGCTCAAAAATGTGGCTCATCATGTCGCTGACGCCATTGGCCATCTGGCGGTGCGGGAGCGTAAAGAACAATTCCGGGTTGATAATGCTGAATACGGGGCGCAGTTTGGGGGAACCGTACCCCAGTTTTCTTCTGGTCTCTTCATTGGTGATGACCGTATTCGGGCTGCTCTCGCTGCCCGCGGCGGGAATGGTCAGCACGGTTGCGACGGGCAGAGGGTCGGACTGAGGCTGTTTTTTGGAAAGGTATAGTTCCCATACGTCCCCTTCATGGGAAACGCCCAGCGCAATCGCTTTGGCGGAGTCAATCACGCTGCCTCCTCCCACGGCCAGCACGAGGCCCAGGCCGTGTTCCCGGCAGAGGCGGATGCCTTCATACACCAGGGGCAGCGTAGGGTTTGCCTGGACGCCTCCCAGTTCTTCATACTCCACGCCGGCGGCTTTTAAGGACGCCGTGACGGCATCGTAAAGACCGGAACGTCTGATGCTGCCGCTACCGTAATGAAGCAGGATTTTTTTGTCTAACGGCTTGAGAAGGGTTCCCGTTTCATGGTGGGTGCCTTTTCCGAAAATAAGAGTGGTTTTGTTATCGTAAACGAAATTGAGCATGGCGGGAATGATACGGCAACGCTACGGCCCTTCCGCCCCCTTCTCAAGATTTTTGTATGGCCTGTTCCCCTTTCCAGGGGGGGATGCTGTTCCGGAGGATATTCTCTCATGCAGGGGTTCTGTTCTTCTCTGTTTTTTCATCATTGGCTCATCTGGACGGAGCTTTCTGGAGGATTGTTTTCTTTCCGTTGTTTTTTGGCGACAAGATTCAGCGGAAATGACTCTCTGCGGGAGTGGCGGCGCCTTCCGGCCCCGAGGGGCCAGCGGAAGACGGTTATTTCATTATTCTGGGCCGCTTCCGGCAGGTAATCGGAACAATGGCCGTATTCGGCCAGGGATGCGCGGAGAAAGGAGGGGAAACGGGAAGTTTCAGAAATCCGTAAAAATTATCCTGGTGAATACTGTTCAAAATCACGATGCATGGCATACTCCTCCTGCTTTTTGCTTGAGCGCGGAGGCCTTCCCGTTTATTGTCATGCACGGGCCATGTCCGGTCCCCGTAGTTCAATGGATAGAACGGGTCTCTCCTAAAGACTAGATGCAGGTTCGATTCCTGCCGGGGACGCCACCCAATATTATTCAGGGCTTTGCATCAGCATTAAAAACGCAGGGATTTTGCCTCTCTTGTGCGAGGTATCGTCGTGGTTGATTGAATGGGGAATGATTCAAGGGAAAAGCAGGTATCCGGATTATCGGTGTCCGGCCGGAGAGGGCGAATAACTTGGGATTCATGTCCGATTGGAAACAAAAAGCAAATGCGGAAGAAAGATTGCAGATAGCAAGGAAATGTGCTAAAGGCTGCCGGAGAAGAGCCTTTGGGGCGGAACATTGTGCTTCGGGACATGAACAGGCAGGCATGGAGCAATGTTTCCCAGCCGTACAGGGGATGGATGAAAGAGCGTTATGCAATAACAAGGACAAGAAGATGGAGGCAATTAAAATAATCCGTTATCTGTCGCCCGTTGGAGAAATGATGATTGGCTCATATGGCGGCAATCTTTGCATTTGCGACTGGGCAAAGGAAAAACGCCGCGGCACGATAGACCGCCGCATTTGCCGGCATCTCAACGCTGAATATGAAGAAGGAACTTCCGAGGTTATTGAACAGGCGGTAAGCCAGCTCCGTGAATATTTCCAGGGGGAACGCAGAGACTTTGATATACCCATTGTATTTACCGGATCGGAATTTCAAAACTCAGTCTGGCATGAACTGATGAAAGTTCCTTACGGTTCCACCATTTCTTATGCAGAGCTGGCGCGCCGCATTCATCATCCGAGGGCTGTCCGGGCTGTAGCGTCCGCTAATGCCACCAACCCCATCTCCATTTTCGTGCCCTGCCACCGCGTTATTGGCAGCAATCAGAAACTGACAGGTTATGGCGGGGGGCTTGATGCGAAACGGGAATTGCTTGCCCTGGAGGCGCGGGTAAGCGGAAGTGTGCTGGCCTTATGACCCGTGATGTGAGGAAGACAGGCAAGGACGTGTCAGGTAAGGCTGTTTTGGGAGGCTGCTCTTCCGGGGCAGCCCGGCAGGGGGGGCGTTAAGAAGCTTCCGCGGTTGCGGCTGAATTTCCGGCTGTCTTCGTTTGAATGGAGGTGCCTTGTGAGGCACTTCACCATTTGAGGAGGGTATTTCCTCCCTGGGCGAATCCGGAGAGCAGGGTGCCCATTGCTGAGGTTTTCTGGGCTCTCGCATTGGAGCGGCCCATGTATTGCTCCGTGTTGGCGCGGTTGTACAGGGATTGGGCGTTCCTCATGGCTTCCGCCGCTTCATCCTGAATCCTGGTTTGCAGACGCGTCGCCAAAGCCTGTTCCCTGATTGGAACGGAGCCTTCCCGGAGCAGGGAAGATTGGGCGGCGTCCAGTCGGGCTTCTCCCATTTGGCGCGCAGCGTCCTGCTGCATGCGTTTGGCATTTTCCATCCCTGTCTGTTTTTGGAGGTCTGCCTCGTTTCTGAGGGTGGCGGCATTTGCGTCCGCCGCCTGTCTGGTGGCTTCCGCGCTTTTTTTCTGTGCAGACGCGGATGCCGCACCTGCTGCCGCTGAAGTAGCGGCCAGTGTTATCATTCCCAATGATGCTGGATCAAATCCCATGCGCGCATTCTGATATGAAAAACGGTTCAGGCGCAAAACGCCTGAACCGTTTGACATGAATCAGGGTTTGGCACAGAAGGGGTTACTCAATCACGATGCTTTCAATGTTCAGCACCGGATGTTCTGGAGTGGAATGGGGATCAATGGTTCCGGTAATGATGACGGCGTCTTGTTCTTTCAGCCCGTTCACACCTTTGGCGGAGTGCTTGATGGGTTGCCCCTGTTCATCCACGAACTGGACGGTCATCGTGTTATTTTTCCGTATTTCCACCGGTACCGTACCGGCGGCCCAGACTCCCTTCTCCTTCATATTGACCAGGAGCTGAGCCGGGTCTCCGATGGTGAAGGAAGCAATGTTTTTTGAAAAGACGGGGTCATCTCCGATTACCGCTCCCTTGACGGTGACTTTGTCGCCCGGAGCCGCTTTTCTGGCATCTGAAACGACCAGAGCGCGTGGCAGGCCAACCATATTTTCCGCGAATCTTACGGCCATCTTCTGGGTAACGTTCTGGTCGGAAGTGAGGGCGTTTACAGTTTCCTTGGGATTGCAGCTCATCAGGGAAACTGCGGCCATTGTCAGAATGATCAAGTGTGTGGTGCGCATGGAAACTCCTTTCTGTTGAAAGGTTGGATTCCTTTTCCCCTTCTGCCGTTCATCATTCCGTGTAAGGAAAAGAATATTTTTTACAGGAACAGCCCGGCAGCCAGCATGGCGAGATCCCTGAGAACGTCCCACAATTTTTCCGCATTGTGGATGCAATCCGCCAGAAAGCGGTGAAGGCTTACGGCATTGAACAGGCGCAGGAGCGCCAGGAAGAGAAGAAGATTGGCAAAATATACGAGAATCAGGGAGAAGAAGGTGCCGTTGTCCGCCAGGTCCGGCTGGTCCTTGGGAATGATCCATGCCGTCCAGAACAGGTGGAAGCACCACCAGAAGCCCAGGCCGGAGTAAAGAAGGGCCTGGCAGGTGACTGTAGGCCAGAAGAGGTACGTTACGCCCCATACCAATCCCCACAGCATGGCCCAGAGAGGAAGGAAGTAGGGGGAAAGGGAGATAAAGATGTTGTTTTTATCCGTCTGGATGTAACCTCCGTCCAGATCCGCTTTGAAAGCATGGATGGAGCCGCGGCTGCAAATGACCGCCAGAGCGTGCGTCAGTTCATGCCCCAATACGTACAGGTACAGCAGGGAGGATGTGAACAGCCTGCTGCTGCCCAGCACCACCCACACGGCAGCGCCCATCAGGGCGTACCATACGGGAATGGAGAAGAGGATATTGAGGCTGCCGGAGGCATGGGTCAGCTGGTCGCACAGGGACATGGCCGTGATCAGGGCCAGCGGAAGCAGGATAAGGGTGGCTACGGCATGCCTGATGAACCGGGTTCTGCGCGGGAGATCCATGAAGGAAAATTCCTGGCATTCGTCCTCCCAATATTCGGAGGATACCTGGGCGCGGTAAGTTTTGTCCCAGGCGTCCCGGTTGCATCGCCGCATCATGTCGCCGAGGCTTGCCGCGGATCTTGGTTTCCGGGCGGTTTCTGCATACCGGCGCCAGTCCTGGCGCGGCGGTGTGTGTCTGGGGGCCTTGGGCATGCGGTGTGAGGTCTGGAACCAGCATAAAGGGACTTGAGGAGAAATGCGAACCAAATTTGCCTCTTCCGGAAACCGGAGGAAAAAATGTTTTATCCACGCCGGCTGTTCCTGTATAATCCGCCGCATGCAAGATGTCCTGCTGGTTCTGGAAACTTCCTGTGTGCAGTCTTCCGTTGCGGCTTGGAGCGGGGAAAGTCTGCTGTGCCAGGCGGCATGGAGAGCGGAGCGCAACCATTCCTCCGCTATTTTCAAGGCGGTGCGGCAGGTTCTGGATGCTTTGGAAGGGCGGCGTTTGAAGGAAATCGTGGTAGGTTCCGGTCCGGGCGCTTACGGCGGAATCCGCGTAGCGCTGGCCGTGGCGGACGGACTTTCCCTGGTGCACGGTTCCCGCGTGGCGGCTTTTTCCTCCTGGAACGGACTTGGTCTGCATCATGGTGAGGCCTGCGTAATGTCAGATGCCCGGCGTGGCGGCTGGACGTGGGGGAGGCTGGAAAACGGCGTTCTGACGGATGTGCCGGCAGTGCTTCCTGCGGAGCAGGCCCGCGTCAGCGTGGCGGAGTGCATGGGAAAAGGCGTGCCCGTTTTTTCCACGGAAACGGCGGATCATCTGGCCGCCCGGGAAATGTCGGGGATTGTCCCCGTGTATCCTTCTGCAGAGGCGCTCGGGGCCGTGTGGCTGTCCCTGGCGGAGGCCCGCAGAGAAGAACTTCTGGAAAGTCCGGCGGAACCGCTGTATGTGAGGGCTCCGCACATCACCCGCGCCAAACGTCCCGCATGGGCCGTGAAGGCGTAATTAAGGTTTGACTTTTTGGAAGATTGTTAGACTTTTAACCGGTAATATTCACCACCAGTAGCATTTTTTAACATGAGCAATGACACTTTTTCCGAGCGCCTCGCATATCCCAAAGGTTTAAAAGGAATCATCGCCAATGAATCCGCTTTGAGTGACGTGCGCGGCGAGGAAGGGCGTCTGTTGTATCTGGGCTACGATATCGATGATCTGGTGGAGATGTGCTGTTTTGAAGAAGTGGTTTATCTGCTTCTCAACAAGCGTCTTCCCAACCGTGAGGAATTGGAGGGCATCAAGAAACGCCTCCGTTCCGACCGCGACCTGCCCCAGCCCATTCTGGATTTCTTCAAAACGGCCACTAAGTCCGCCCGGCCCATGTCCGCCCTCCGGACGGCTGTTTCCATGCTCGGCATGTATGACGACCGGACGAAGGATGCCGGGCAGTTGAAGGAAATAGGCCTCAGCCTCATAGCCAAGGTTCCCGTGATGGTGGCGTATTACTACCGTTTGTGCCAGGGTCTGGAGCTTCCCCCCGTTCGGGAGGACCTGAGCGAGGCGGAACATTTCCTGTGGTTGCTGAAGGGTGAGGAACCGGATCAGTATGAAGCCCATATTCTGGAGGTAGCCTACATTCTGCACGCAGACCACGGCATGAATGCCTCCACCTTTGCGGCGCGCGTCTGCATCGCCACGCTTTCGGACATGTATTCCGCCATCACCGCGGCCATCGGCACGCTGAAGGGGCCGCTTCATGGGGGCGCCAATGAGGGCGTGATTGAAATGCTCAAGGAAATAGGTACGGAGGACCGGGTGGACTCCTACATTGAGGACAAGCTGGCGCGGAAGGAAAAAATCATGGGCATGGGCCACCGCGTGTACCGCGTGCTGGATCCCCGCGCCCCGCATTTGCGACGCATGGCCATCCGCCTTTCCTCCCGAATCGGGGAACCCAAGTGGATCCGCATGTCGGAACGCATCGCGAAACTTGTCCGGGAGCGCAAGGGCTTGAATGCCAATGTGGATTTTTATTCCGCCACGGTTTATTACAGCATCGGGATCCCCACCAGGCTGTTTACCGCCATTTTCTCCATTGCCCGCTGTAGCGGCTGGGTGGCCCAGGTTCTGGAACAAATGGAGGATAACACGCTGTACAGGCCGCTGACTCTTTACACAGGGCCCAAGGACCGCATTCCGGTTCCTACGATCGACATGCGGTGACAGGTTTTAATCAGGAAAGGCGCCGGAAGCAATATCCGGCGCCTTTCCTGCATCTGCCTTCCGCTTTTTTTCGTGAAAATATCCTTTCTATCCGCCGGCGGTATTCAACCGTACTGTTCATTGTCCTGGGCTTTTTCCATTATAGCCGTAGCGGAAGCTCAAGAAATTATTGAATAGCAATATGCCGTTATCGCGGGTGGGGATGAAGCAGATGATTTTTTAGTTCCCTAGGAGACTATACGGGATTCCCATAAGGGTATGTTCTGGGATATCTGCGGAGCCGTCTCTTCCTTGATTCTATCTTATCTGGTATGTCCCTGACGGAGGAAAGACGCGGAACCCGCCTCTTCATGGCCCTGTGTTCTTTGGTGGTGGAACCCGCAGAACATCCATGCCGATGTGGAGAGGCAGGCGGGGGGGGCGTCAAATGCCGGTCTGGCGCAGTCCTTCATAAAGGACGACAGCTACGGCTGTGGATAGATTCAGGCTGCGGGCTCCTTCTCCGGGCATCGGAATAGTCAGGGCGGTATCTGCGTGTTCTCTCAGCATGCTTTCCGGCAATCCGCGGGATTCCGGTCCAAAAACCAGATAGTCCCCTGCGTGGAAAACCGCATCCCAATGGGAACGTGGTGCCTTGGTGCTCAGGTACCAGAACTGCGCGCCGGGGGCTGCCGCCTGCTTCAATTCCTCCAGGCTGTCCCAGACATGCAGGTCCACCTTGGCCCAATAGTCCAGACCCGTACGGCGCACATGCTTTTCATCCAGACTGAACCCCAAAGGTTTGATCAAATGGAGCCTGGAACCCGTTGCCAGCGCCAACCGTCCGGCAGCTCCTGTATTATGCGGAATTTCCGGATGGAACATGACGATGTGGAAACGGGGCTGCATGCGCTTATTCTCATCACAAACAGGCCTCCCGTTCAAGTGGGACTTGTCCAAAAGTGGCAAATAATGTACGTTTTCACCCGATGAGAGACATCGTATATTTTGATTTGGAAACCCGTCATTCCGCGGCGGAGGTGGGCGGCTGGCATAATACGGCCGAGATGCGCCTTTCCGTGGGCGTGACTTATTCCACGGCTTCCGGCAAATATACGATTTATTCTGAGGAAATGGTGGATGATCTCATCCGGCAGCTTTCCCAGGCCGACCTGGTGGTGGGTTACAACCACGAGCATTTCGACTATGGCGTGCTCCAGCGTTATACGATGTGGAACATGATTGATATCACGAACAACCTTGATTTGTGCAAGGACATCGAACAGCGCGGGGGAGTGCGCGTCAAGCTGGATTCCGTGGCGGCCGCCTCCATCGGTTCTTCAAAAACGGCCGTGGGCACCCAGGCTCTCAAATGGTGGGCGGAATACGCGCAGACGGGTAATACGGAGCTTTTAATGGATATAGCCCGTTATTGCTGTTTTGACGTGAAGGTGACGCGGGATGTGCACTGGTACGGGGCGGAACACGGTTTCATCCGTTATGATGATAAAAAGGGCGGCCAGGTGGAATTGCCCGTGGATTGGAAATTGTAACTTTTCCTGCATGCATGTCCGGCCGGCTGTAGCCGGTTTTTTTCCGGGCGCTGAAGTGGGTCTGGTTTCCTGCCTTTGGCGGCGTTGCCGTTTATCCCCGGACAGATGCCGGTTATCAGGGAATGGCTGGGGCGGAGAAAGGCTTCCGGGAGGAAGCGGACGGCAACCATGCTGTTGCCGCCTTAACGGCGGTTGATGCGGGCCACTTCCCGCTGGGCTTCGCGCATTTCCACGCGGGCTTTCAAATCGTAGCGCTGGTCGCGGTGGGTTTTGCCCTTGCCCAGGCCTAGAGCCAGTTTCACCTTGCCGTTTTTCCAATACAGCTTGAGAGCTACCAGGGAGCAGCCTTTCTGGGAGGTCTGCTGTTCCAGTTTGAAAATTTCCCGTTTATGAAGAAGAAGGCGGCGGGGCCGGCGCGCCTGGTGCTGGAAGAATTCTCCCGCTGTCTCCCAGGGCTGGATGTCGCAGCCGTACAGGAGCATCTGGCCGTTTTCCACCCTGGCGAAGGAATCGGCAATATTCACCTTGCCGGCGCGGATGGATTTGACTTCCGTTCCCTTGAGTTCCATGCCGCATTCGTAGGTGTCCAGAATTTCGTAATCCCGGCGGGCTTTTTTGTTGGTGGAAATGTCGGAGCTCATGACACGAAGGGGAGAAGGATGAAAAGGCCCCGGGCTGGAAGACCGGGGCCTGACTGGATAGAGAGGATTCCGTACGGAATTCCGGTCCGGAACGGCAATAAAGGGAATGTGTTGTTACTGGTTGTCTTCCTGGAGGCTGCCGGATTCCGTATGGTAGACGAGTTTGCCTTCAATGATTTCCGTCAGGGCAATGTTCGCGTTGCCCATATGGGGTGTGGTAGGCACCAGCGGGGCGCGGCCATTATTAAGCTGGGCTACGCGGCGGGAAACCACGTTGATCAGCATTTGGGGCTCGGGAATGATTTTGGAGGCTTGTTCGACGAGTTCGGCTTTCATGTAAAAAGGTCTAGGTAGATATCCTGATGCGGAGAGAGATATAAAAACGGTTCCTGTCCGGAATCAAGCTTATATTACGGCATGAGCTGCCTTCGCTCGCGGGAATCCAGTTCTTTCCATGCGCCGGGTTTCAGTCCCGCCAGGGAGAAATTTCCGATTCTGGCGCGAAGAAGCCGGAGTGTGGGAAAACCGATGGCGGCGGTCATGCGCCGCACCTGGCGGTTTTTCCCTTCCACCAGCGTCAATTCCAGCCATGAGGTGGGAATGGAGGCGCGGTAGCGGACGGGAGGGATGCGGGGCGGCACGTCAGGCTCCCTGCGCATGAGGCGTGCCCGGCAAGGCAGCGTGCAGTGCCCGCGGATGCGGAGGCCCCCGAGTTCCAGAGGGCGAAGGTCCGTTTCGGAAGGAGTGCCTTCCACCTGGCTCCAATAAGTTCTGGGATGCCTGCCGGAGGGGTTCAGGAGACGGTCCGCCAGGCCCTTCTCATCGGATAAAAGAAGCAGCCCTTCCGAATCCGCATCCAGCCTTCCTACAGGATACACGCCGGGAGGAAACCCGAATTCAGCCAGTGTCCGGTGGTGGGGAGCCTCCTTCGTAAATTGGGAGAGAATACCGTAAGGTTTATTGAACGCCAGAATCATGCCGTGCACGGCAAGGGTAGCATGAACCGCTGGCTTTGGCACGGGAAATTGAAGCGGCTTGACTTGTCTGTGTTGGGGAAGGAAAGTATCTGCATGCATGGAAAAACGGCAGGTTGTGTCCTGATGCTTGCGTGTTGCGTGCCCGTCTGGGTTCAGGCGGCGCCGGATACGGGGGAAGTGAAGGCAAAAATTGCGCGGAAAATCTGGCAAAACGAATGTGCCGGGACAATAAGGGGGCTGGTTTCCTGGAACCGGGGAGAGGCGTTTCCATCCCTGGGAATCGGACATTTCATCTGGTTTCCTGCCGGAGTCACGGAAAGGTTTGAGGAAAGTTTCCCTGCTTTCATTCAGTTCTGCCGCAGGAAGGGAATCCGGGTTCCGGAATGGTTTTCCGGAGCGGCTCCGTGGCGGACCAGAAAGGAATTTGAAACGGCGGACGTTCGCGGCGGTCTTCCTGAACGGATGCGCCGGTGGTTGTCCAGCCCGGCGGCCCTGCAAATGCAGGCGGATTTCATTATTGCCAGGTCTGTGGCCGCTCTGGAGCGTATCAAGGGCCAGTCCCGCCGTCCGGAAGAGATGGCGGCCCGCTATTACGCCGTGGCGTCGGTTCCCAACGGCATGTATGCCCTGATTGACTACGTGAATTTCAAGGGAGAAGGAACCAATCCGGCGGAACAGTACCGGGGGATTGGCTGGGGGCTCAGGCAGGTGCTGGAGGAAATGCGCCCCGTTTCTCCCGGACAGCCTGCGGCGGTTGAATTTGCGGAAGCGGCCAAAAGGGTGCTTCAGCGCCGCGTGGACAACAGCCCGCCGGGCCGCGGAGAAGCGCGCTGGCTTGCCGGATGGCGGAACCGGTGCGATTCCTATAAGAGGAATTTGTGACGAATTCCTTTCCCAACAGAAAAGACCAGTTGTGCAATTATCCTTGACCTGACGGGGATTAGGGTGTAATTCCCTCACTCCATCCTGAAACTTCTCTGATTTTATGCCAAACACTCAAGAAGAAACAACGCTGATTTTGCTGAAGCCCGACTGTGTGCGGAAAAACCTTTCCGGCACCATTTTGAAACGTTTTTTGTCCGAAGGGTTTCGCCTGCGCGGCATAAAGATGATCCAGCTTGACGAACCGGTGCTCCGGGAACATTACGCCCATATTCTGGATCTGGTCATCAATGGGGAACCGCTTTTCCCGAAGCTGCTTGATTTCATGACCAGTTCTCCCGTCATCGCCATTGCCCTGAAAGGGCCCGGCGTTATTGTGCGCGTGCGCGAACTGCTGGGGCCCACCAATTCCCAGAAGGCGCAGAAGGGCACTATCCGCGGCGATTTCGGAACAGACAGCATGATGAACATCTGTCATGCGTCCGACAGCCGTGAATCCGCCGCCGTGGAGCTGGCAAGATTTTTCCGGGAAGAAGAACTGTTTGACGGCCTTAATTAAGGGAAGGCCGCCTTTTCCCATCAGGTTTCATTGAGGGCCGCAGCTGTAATAACGGCTGCGGCCCTTGCCGTATCGGGGCTGTGCCTTCCTTGGGAGGATGAAGGGGGAAGGCAGCGGCTTTTCTGGGAGAAGCAGGAAAGAACGGGTTACTTTTCCCAGGGAGTGGTAAGATAAAGGAAGGCCTTTTTCATACGGTAGGCCTCACGCATGAAGCCGTCCATGATATTGTTGCAGCTGTGCTTGGAAAAGGAAAGGCCGTAAATGCGCTTGATGGCGGCATCCTCTCCGTGCTGCTTCTGGCGCTTTAGCTCAGCGTCCATGTCCCGGCATTCGATATTGGGGGCGCTCAGATTGTCGCCATGCCAGCGAAAATCCGCCAGCAGCCTGTTGTAATGCACGAACTTCTTCCCCGCCCGGCCCAGGCGCGCGTAATATTCCCCGTCCATGTCGTAGTGGAAGCGTTCGTCCAGCAGGAACCCCTCTTCAATAGTAGTGCTCCGGCGCAGGAACAATGCGGTGGAAGCCAGATAGGTGCCGTACCAGATGTGCATGTTCAGACTGTAGGGCAGGGCCTTCATGGCGCGTTGGATTTCTCCGTCCGGCCCGATGAAATTCCATGCTCCATACACAATGTCCGCATCCGGGCGGGAATCCGCAAAGGCCTTGACCGCCGCCAGAGCCCCCGGCAGCAACCGGTCGTCCGTATTCAGCCACATAACCCATTTCCCGCGCGCCTTGCGGAAGCCGCGGTTAATGCCTTCCGACATGCCGGAATCCTTCTCCACATGCAGTTTCAGGTGAGGGTAGGAGTGCAGGATATCCAGGGTGCCGTCCGTGGACCCTGCGTCCTGGATAATGTGTTCAAATGTAACTCCTTCCTGGTTTTTGACGCTCTCTATGCATTCCCTTACGTAGCGGGCGTAATTATAGCTGGGCGTAATAATGCTGAAATCCGGTTCTGTGTTCATAGGCAAGGTTAGTTGAAAGGCTTGATGGAACGTTCCCTGGCAATGTAAATAGGGCGTTTTTTAACTTCCGTATAGGTTTTGGCCAGATATTGGCCCAAAATGCCCAGGCACAGCAGCACGATGCCCCCCATCATGCAGAAGACGCATACCAGGGAAGTCCATCCGTAAGCGGAATGGGGCCAGATCAATTCGCGGACCGTCAAGATAATGATGGAAAGGAATGAGATGAAGGAAAGAAGTACCCCCATGATGGAAGCCAGCGCCAGAGGGGCGGTGGAAAAGGCCACGATACCTTCAATGGAGTACAGGAACAGCTTGAAGAAAGACCACTTGGTTTCTCCTGCCACCCGTTCCACATTTTCATATTCAAACCATTTGGTCCGGAACCCCACCCATTCGTACAGCCCTTTGGAAAATCGGTTGTACTCCTTCAGGGAAAGCAGGGCTTCCAGTACGGGCCGAGTCATCAGCTTGTAGTCCCGGGCTCCGTCCACGATGCGGGTGTCCGATATCTGATGAATCGTCTTATAAAAGGCGCGGGCGAAAAAGGACCGCAGCAGCGGTTCCCCCTGCCGGGTGACGCGGCGCGTTCCCGCACAGTCATATCCTTCCTTTTCAATGGCTTTCAGCATATCCGGAAGCAGGGAAGGAGGATCCTGAAGGTCCACATCCATGACGGCGGCATAATCCCCTGTGGCCGCTTCCAGGCCCGCATAGATGGCGGCTTCCTTCCCGAAATTGCGGGAGAAGGAAATGAATTTTACTTCAGGGGAGTGTTCCGCCATTTTCTTAATCATTTCCAGGGAGCGGTCCGTGGAACCGTCGTCCACGAAGATAAGTTCCGGGGCGTAGCCCTCCAGGCATTCCTTGAAAACCCGGTCTATTTCTTGCTTGAACGCCGGAATGGCTTCTTCTTCATTCAGGCAGGGAACGATCAGGGAAATACGTTTCATGTCAGTGCCCGAATCATACTTCAGAAGCCGTGCGGATGCCAGAAAATATGCACAAAGCCTTCCTCCGCCGGAAGAGGAGGAAGGCTGCCGGAAAAGAAGCCGTGCGCGGAAAAATACCGGTAAGGTCAGAACTTCGGCAGGTTGCCGATGTCATCTTCGTTTTCAGGGGCGTGCGGGTCTTTCAAATCACTGTCCCCGTCTTTTCCGAAAGACCAGAAATCATAATCCGGATTCAGGCCGTTGCCCATTTTCAGGTTTCTGGCCCTGTCGGTTCTGGTGGGGATGGACTGCTCGCTGCCCAGGCGGTAGCGGTAGGGGGAACCCCATGGATCCGCAAGAATATAAAGGGTAACCGGCCTGCCGTCCTTGCTTTTCACATGGACTTCCCGGACAGTCGGGTTGCTTTTGGGCTGCGTAGAGGGGTTCAACTCATCATTGTAAATGGTTGTATCCCTGGAAGGAACACCCTCATTCTTATGGTCGCCGAACAGAGCCATGTAAACCACGTTGGAACTGTATTCCTCCCCGTTGGCCACGGCTACGCCGTGATTGTTGAAGGGAGCTTCCGTACCGTAGGGGTAGCGGTCATGGTCGCTGTGGTAGCTCTCCAGCCCCATTTCAATTTTGCGGACAATGGATTCCGTAGCCTGTTCGTTCTTTCTGGTTTCAAGCCAGGTGTAAATGGAGATGGTCAGCGTGGCCAGCACCACGATGATCACCATCACTACCAGGATTTCCATGAGGGTGAACCCCTTTGCCTCCCGGAGCCGGCGGTATGCGGAATGATTTTTCATCTGATTCTGCTTGAGGGGTTATCCCATCTTTTCAATAACCTGCAGGAGGGGAAGGAACATGGCGAACACGATGCCGCCCACGACCACGGCCAGGAATACGATCATGATGGGTTCCAGCATGGAGGTCATAGCTCCCACGGCATTGTCCACTTCATCATCATACACGTCCGCGATTTTCAGGAGCATGTCCGGCAGCTGGCCGGTTTCTTCCCCCACGTCCACCATGGAGATTACCATGGGCGGGAAAAGCTTGGAGGAGGACATGGGCGTAACTACGGATTCGCCTTCCTTGACGGAATCATGGATGAGGCCGATGGCGTCTCCCACGATCATGTTGCCGGCGGTATCCTTCGTGATGGTAAGCGCCTGGAGGATGGGAACGCCGGAAGTCACCAGCGTACCGAAGGTTCGGGCGAAGCGGGCGATGGCGCTTTTGCTCTGCACATTGCCGATGACCGGCATGGTCAGCAGAGCGGAGTCAATCTTGCGGCGTCCGTTGGGCGTCTTGCTCATGGCCGTGAAAACAGCGTACAGGATGGCGACCACCGCGGCCAGAATGACGGCATTGGGCACAAAGAAGGGGGCGGCCATGAACCAGTCGCTGATGCCGAACACAAACTCGGAAATACCGGGAAGTTCCTGGTTCTGTTCTGCGAACATCGCCTTGAATTTGGGCACGATGACCAGCATCAGGAAGATCACGATGCCTACGGCGATAAACAGGACGATGGAGGGATACACCATGGCGGAGATCACCTTGCTTTTCAGCTTTTGGGCCTTTTCCTGGTATTCCGCCAGACGGTTCAGCACGACTTCCAGCACACCGCCCAGTTCCCCGGCCTTTACCATGTTGACAAACAGGCGGTCAAAGATTCTGGGGTGTTGGGCCAGGGCTTCCGAGAAGGTGGAGCCGCCCTGAACGGAATCTCCCAGAGCCTCAATGGTTACGCGCAGATTGGGGTTTGCCTCCTGTTTGGCCAGCACGTTCAAACTCTGGAGCAGGGGAAGCCCCGCGTCAATCAGCGTAGCAAGCTGGCGGGTGAAAATCATCAGCGCCTTGGCCTTGATTTTGCCTCCCAGCTTGCCTTTTTGCTTCTTGGCTCCCTTGGCCTTTTTCTTGGCGGCAGGCGTCTGCTGAATCTTGCCCTTGCCCGCTTCTACGATCTGGGTGGGGTACAGGCCATGCGCCCGGATGGATTCCATGGCCTCCGCTTCGGAATTGGCCTCCAGGGTACCTGTTTTCTGGTCGCCTTTATGGTCAAGTGCTGTGTATTGATATTTAGGCATATATGTTGTATTTTAAGTGTTTTTTCTTAGTGGTTGAAATAAGGGGAAGCAACGGCGTCCGGCTGTCCGTTAAGTATATTTCAGCACTTCTTCAATGGTGGTGTTGCCGTCATAAATATTTCTCAGCCCGTCTTCCCGCAGCGTGGACATGCCCATTTCAATGGCTTTCTGCTTCAGCACCACGGAAGGAGCGCGGTCCGTAATCATGTCGCGCAGGGTGTCGTTAATATCCAGGAGCTCATAAATCCCCTTGCGGCCCCTGTAGCCGGAATTGGAGCATTTATCACAGCCTCGGCCCGTGAAAAAGTGCTTGTCTCCCAATTCATAGGGAGAGACGCCAAGCTGGGAGAGGATGGTGGATGAGGGTTCATACGGCGTGCGGCAGTCCGGACAGATGGTGCGCACCAGGCGCTGTGCAAGCACCCCTTCCAGGGAAGCCGCCACCAGGAAAGGTTCGCATCCCATGTCCACCAGTCGCGTAATGGCTCCGGCGGAGTCGTTCGTGTGCAGGGTGGAGAGAACCAGGTGGCCCGTCAGGGATGCCTGGATGGCGATCTGCGCTGTTGCCATGTCTCGCATTTCCCCCACCAGAATACGGTCCGGGTCCTGTCGCAGGAAGGCGCGGAGCACCATTGGGAAGTCCAGGCCGATGGCTTCATTGATAGGAATCTGGATGATGCCGTCAATATCGTATTCAACAGGGTCTTCCGCCGTCAGCACCTTGGAATCAATGGTATTGATTTCACGCAGGGCGGCATACAGCGTAGTTGTCTTGCCGGCGCCGGTGGGGCCGGTAACGATGAAAATGCCGTTGGGCTTGTGGACCGTATCCAGAATATATTCGTGGATATGCGCGGGAAGCCCCAGGTTGTCCATGTTCAAGTTGACGGAAGAGCGGTCCAGAACGCGGAGCACCACGGATTCTCCGTACTGAGTGGGAAGGGAGGAAACGCGCATGTCCACGGAACGGTTTCCTATCTGCTTGACGATGCGTCCGTCCTGCGGAATGCGGCGTTCCGCGATGTTCATGTTCGCCATGACTTTGACGCGGGAAATGACCGGCACGGACAGGTGGACGGGGGGAGGCTGCATTTCATACAGGGCGCCGTCCACACGGTAGCGGATTTTGAATTCCTTCTCAAAAGGTTCGAAGTGAATGTCGGAGGCCTTTTCCTTGATGGCCTGCGTAATGACGAGATCCACAAAGCGGATGACGGGAGCGGCGGCGGAGTCCTCCGTCTCATTGTTGACCTGCATGTTGTTCAGCTCCTGCATCAGGTCGGACATGGCGGCGGATTCGCCTCCATAAAGCTCATTGATGCGTTCGGAAATCTGGTAATCCGGCGCTACCAGAACATGGATGTCCTGGCCGAGGGCGAAGCGCAGGTCTTCCACCGTCTGGGGATTCAGGGGATCCACCAGGCAGACGTACAGGCCTTCCGGACCATGCCGCACAGGGAGCGCCCCGTGCAGGCGCACGAGCGTGGCCGGCATCATGTTCTGCACGTTCGGGTCCGGCTGGAAGTTGTCCAGTGTAATGAATTCCGTACCCAGGTCGCTGGCAATCATCTGCCAGATATCATCCTTGCTGCCGATGATGCCGAAGTCTGCAAGCACTTCCGGCAGTTCCTTGCCGGAGGCGATCATTTCCTCCTTGATGTCCTTTGCCAGGGATTTGTCAATCATTCCCCGGCCGATGAAAAGCTCCAGTGTGAGGTTGGTGTCCATAATAAGCAGAATGAATAGCGGGGAAAAATCAGTTGGCGTCTCCCATGGTGACGTTCAGCACTTCTTCCGGAGAAGTAAGGCCGGCCAGCACTTTGCGTACGCCGTCTTCCCTCAAGGTTCTCATGCCCAGTTCCCGGGCGCGCTGGCGCAGCTGGGGGGAAGTCAGATTTTCGTTAATCATGCGGCGCACCTCGTCGTCGATTTCGAAAATCTCAAACAGCCCCATCCGGCCCTTGAATCCGCCGCCGCGGCAAAAGTCGCAGCCGTGGGGCGCCTTGATTTGGCCCTGGGCAAGGCGGGACATGTCAATGTTCAGCGTATGCGCCTGCTTTTCCGTCAGAGTGCCGTCCTCCTTGCAGCGGTCGCACAGCTTGCGGACAAGACGCTGGGCCATGATGGCGCGGACGGAGGAGGCGATCAGGAAGCGTTTGATGCCGATGTCCGCCAGACGAGCCACGGCGCTGGGAGCGTCATTGGTGTGAAGGGTGGAGAATACGAGGTGCCCCGTCAGGGAGGCGTTGATGGCGATGCTGGCTGTTTCCATGTCTCGAATTTCCCCGATCATGATGATGTTGGGAGCCTGGCGGAGCATGGCGCGTAGGGCGGCGGCGAAGGTCATGCCGATATCCGCCTTTACCATTACCTGGTTGATGCCGGAGAGTTCGTATTCCACAGGGTCTTCCACCGTGATGATTTTTTTATCCGGGCGGTTGATGTGGTTCAGGCACGCGTAAAGGGTCGTGGTTTTACCGGAACCGGTAGGACCCGTCACCAGGATAATGCCGTCCGGCAGCGTGATGAGGCGGTCGAACACAGCTTCATCATCCGAGAAAAATCCGAGCTGGGGAAGGCCCAGCACCAGGGCGGATTTGTCCAGGATACGCATGACGATGCTTTCCCCGTGGTTGCTGGGGACGGATGAAACACGGAGGTCGATTTGCTTGCCGCCGATGCTCATCTGGATTCGCCCGTCCTGGGGCATGCGTTTTTCCGCAATGCTCATGGTAGTGCTCATTACCTTGAGGCGAGCGATGATGGGGCTGAGCAGTTTTTTGGGATGCGTGGCCACTTCCACCAGCTTGCCGTCCACGCGGTAGCGGATGCGGAGCCTGTTTTCCATGGGCTCAATGTGGATGTCGGAAGCCCTCATTTTGAAAGCGTCCGTCAGCATCTGCTGCACCAGCCGGATAATGGGAGCATCCTCCCCTTCCAGCCCGTCGGTTTCTTCCGGAACGCTCAGATCCCGGTAAAATTCATTCAACCGGCTTTCCACAGCGCTGCGGGTGGCGACGCTGAAAATCACGTCTCGCCCCATTAGCTGGGGCAGGCTGTCCATGGTTTCCAGATTCAGGGGATCGTCAATGGCAATGTTGATGGAAAAACCGTCGTCGGAAATGGGGATGGCCCGGAAGCGCCTGGCAAGTTCCGGCGTAATGAGTTCGCGCACCTCCTGGGGGATGTGCATGGAGCCCAGGTCCACGACGGGGAGCAGGGAGTTTGACGCCGCCACCTGAGCGATGACGTCTTCCGTAAGATAATTGGCCTGAATCAGAAAATCGACCAGGTCCTGGGTGGGAGATTTTTGACTGCGCGCGTACTGAAGAATTTCTTCATTCAGATATCCGGCCTGCGTAAGAAGTTCGATGAGATATGATTCGTTGGAGTACACGTCGATCTCTGGATGCTATTGTTGGAAGTCTGCCGAAATGGAGCGGCAGGATACTCCCCTATTTCTGACAGGTTCGGAACGTAAAGTCAACTTAGCTTCCCTCAAAATGGCATTTTTTTTCGGGCGTCTCCGGAGGCGGGAAGAACCTCCTTCCCTCTCCGCCGCTTTTCAAACCCTGCGGAATCTTCCGGAAAGCGGGATTTCCCCTGTACTCAGGGCTTCTGGCGGGGGAGTTTGGAAAGCAGGTTTTCCAGCTCCGGCATGCTGGATACCCGCACCAGGCGGGAACGCATTTCCTTGGCGCCGGGAAATCCCTTCGTATAAGCCAGGATTCGTGACCTCATATGGCGCATGGTGTGAAGTTCGTCCCCATAATGGCGGGATTCCAGGGCCATCCGGGCATGCCGCAAAATCAGGGCCGCCTTTTCCTGCGGGGTTCTGGCCGGCGGCATGGTTCCGTGCAGCAGATAATACTTGGCGTCTCCGAAAATCCATGGGTTTTCCATGGCCGCACGGCCAATCATGACACCGCTGACGGCCGTATTTTCTTTTACATAAGCTACGGCCTGCGGGGTGGAAATATCCCCGTTCCCGATGACCGGCACGGACATGGCCCGCGCGCATTCGTCAATAATGTCCCAGTTGGCCGTTCCGGAATACTGCTGGGAGCGGGTGCGCCCGTGAATGGTGATCATGGAAATTCCCTCATTCTCCAGCAGGCGGCACGCGTCCATGGCGCACAGGCTTTGAAAATCCCAGCCAATACGTATTTTTGCCGTGACGGGGATTCTCTCTCCTACGGCTTTCACGACGCCTCCGGCAACGGAAGCCAGCAGGGGAAGATCTTTCAGGAGGGAGGAACCTCCATTTTTGCCAACCACCTTGGGAACCGGGCAGCCGAAGTTGATATCGATAAAATCCGGCTTCTCATGGTCCAGGATAATTCTGGCCGCCTCTCCCATGTGGTTCCCATCCGCTCCGAAGAGCTGGATGCCTATGGGGCGGTGGGCATTTTCTATCTTTGTGTACCTGCGGTTTCTCTCCCATGCCTGGAGAATTCCTTCCGCAGAGACGAATTCCGTTACCATTACATCCACTCCAAGCTCCTTGCAGATAGTGCGGAAAATGGGGTCCGTCACTCCAGCCATTGGAGCCAGGAACAGCGGGAAATCCGTTTTGAAGAACGGGAGGGGAGCGGGACGGTTGGAAAAAGTCATGATTCCTTAGGATGAGGCTAGCACGGGTTCCCGTCCCATTCAAGCATCTTGCCTGTTCTGGCGAAGAAGGGAAGGTGCAAGATGCCGGTGCTGTGCAAACATCGGAGCGTCAAAAATATGGCGCTCAATAAAGAGGTGCAGTAGTCCGCCCGGTTTTCCGGAGGAAATTGCAGGCGCGCTGGACAGTATCGTTTGTTTTCGGGAAGAAAAAACGGCTTCACTTTTTGAGTGAAGCCGTTTGGCAAAAGTTGAAAGATTGCCTTAATGGTTGCCGCAGCCGCAACCGCCGTCCTTATGGTCGTGGTCGCACTTGCCGTCGCAATCGCAATTTTCCTTGTCGCACTGGCCGCCGCAGGAGCAGGAGGACTGGGCGCTCATGGCGCGCTGGCGGGCTTCCTCTATTTCTTCAGGAGTGGGAGCGCGGCCAAGGTCAATGGACATGCCCAGATAATGATTGATGGTGTTCAGGAGTTCGTCAATGGTCTGGCGGGCTTCCAAAAAGCCGCGGGCCGCATCATTCTTGATGACGTTTTCACGCAGGGCGTCGAATTTGGAAATTTCCTCTTCGGTAGGAGGCATTCCGGCCAGGTGCTTGTTGCGCAGTTCTTCTCCGTAAGCGTTTACTTCTTCAAAAAGCTTGGTTGCTTCCGGATTTTGGAAAAAGAGACCTATTTTTGCCTTGGAGGCCACAACCTTGTCTTCCTTGGCGAGCAGATTGCAAAGGGCTTCCGTGGCGGCGCGCAGGTTGTCGTTGAGAACGGGGGTATTCATATGGGATTTATTTAATCATGCCTTTTCGTGCAGGGCAATCCGGTTGCGAGGCATGGCGCGCATTTCCTTGCCGCAGGTTTGCTGCAGGAGGGAAATCCGGAAGAATAAAAAGGCGTTCCGCTTGACGTGGAACGCCTTTTTATGGTGATCAACGTTTTTTAATGCGCCTTGCAGAATTCTTCAAAGCGGTCCAGAGCTTCTTTCAGAATGTCCAGCGTGGTGCAGTAGCTGATGCGGATGGCCTTGTCATTGCCGAAGGCGATGCCGGGGACGGCCGCGACCTTGTAGCGTTCCAGAAGCTTGTCGCACAGATTCAGGGAGGTGAGTCCCAGCCTGCTTGTGTCCACAAAGAAGTAGAAAGCGCCCTGCGGCTCCACAACGCTGATATTCGGGATGGCGCTGAGGCGGGAGTAAACGTACTGGCGGCGCATGTCATATTCGTCGCGCATGTCGCTGATGAAGCTCTGGTCTCCCGTAAGGGCCTCAATGCCTCCATACTGGGCGAACGTGCAGACGTTGGAAGTGGTGTGGTCCTGAATCATCTGGATGGCCTTGGCAATGGCTGCCGGAGCTGCGGAATAGCCCAGGCGCCATCCGGTCATGGCGTAGCCCTTGGAGAAGCCGTTGATGGTGATGGTCAGGTCGTACAGTTCCGGACTGAGGGAGGCGATGCTGACGTGCCTGGCGTCCCCGTATACGAGGTGTTCGTAAATTTCATCAGCCAGGATGAGGATGTCTTCGCTCAGGGCCACTTCTCCCAGGGCGCGCAGTTCTTCTTCGGAATAAACGGACCCGGTCGGATTGTTCGGGGTAGTGAGGATGACCATCTTGGTGCGGGGGGTCATGGCTTCCTCAAACTGTTCGGCGGTAAGCTTCCATCCGTTTTCCGCCGTGGTTTCCACGATGACGGGGATGCCTCCGCACATGCGGACCATTTCCGGATAGCTGACCCAGTACGGGGCGGGGATGATGACTTCATCCCCCTCGGATACGGTCGCCATGATGGCGTTGAAACAGGCGTGCTTGGCGCCGGCTCCCACGGTGATCTGGGTGAAATCGTATTCCAGGTTGTTTTCCCTCTTGAGCTTTTCTGCGATGGCCTGGCGGAGTGCGGGAAGACCGGCGGAAGGCGTATATTTGGTGGCTCCGTTGTTCAGGGCCGCGATGGCTGCCTGCTTGATGTTTTCCGGGGTGTCCATTTCAGGTTCACCGCCTGCCAAACCGTAAACTTCTTCACCGGAAGCTTTCATAGCCTTGGCCCGGTTGGTCACCTTGAGGGTCAGGGAAGGGGTCAATGCCGCAATGCTGGGGGAAATCATGTCCATTGTTGTGGTGCAGTCGTAGATTTTGATGCCTTGGCGGAAAACAGGCTGTTCTCCGCATAGGCGGAAAAACTTTACTCATTGAGCGCACCCCTGGCAAGGAGAATGCTTGCGGCGGCCATTCTTTTTCTTGCGGGGGACGTTCCTCCTTCTATGGAAGGGATTTTTCCCGTCAGCGTTTCAGGAATTTGGCGCGCACCGCTTCCAGCTCCGGCGTCTTCAGCAGGAAAGCCGCCGCCAGGTAAACGATGCCGGCGCAACCGCAGACCAGGGATATCCCCAGCACCCTGGCCGGGAAGGTCCAGTTCAGGAAGCCCTGGAGGAACCATGCCTTGCCTGCCCAGCACACGGCCCCCAGCAATATTCCCGCCGCCATGATCCTGGCCAGTCCGGAAAGCAGCGTCCGTCCGTCTACGCCGCCCAGCTGGCGTCGCAGGTAAAAGAAATAAAAGAGAAAATTGAAGGTAGTGACCACGGAGGTGGTCAGCGCCAGCCACGCCGCGTTTTTATGCAGGATGTAGACGAAACAGTAGTTGAGGCCGATGCTGATAGCCAGAGCCACAGCGGCGGCAATCAGGGGAACCCAGCGTTTTTCAAGAGCCAGGAAGACGGGCTGCACCACCTTGGTCCCGGCATAGCCCAGCAGGCCCAGGGAATAGGCTCCCAGCACTTCCCCCGTGTAACGCACGGCCTCCTGGTTGAAGCGGCCCCACTGGTATACGGAGGAGACGAATTCCGTTCCCAGGATGGAGAGGATGAGAAAAGCGGGTACCGCAAAGAATGCCACCAGCCGCAACCCCTTGGCGATGTGGACAGCCACCTCTTTTCTGCCGTCTCCCACCATCATGCGGGAAACAGCGGGCAGCACCACCATGCCCGTCGCAACTCCGAAGAGCCCCACGGGAAGCTGCCAGAGGCGGAACGCCGTGGTCAGGGCGGTGACGGAGCCTTTTTGGAGATCCAGAGCGAACCCCGTATTGATGAAGATGGTGAACTGCGTCACGCCTGAAGCCAGCACGGAGGGAAGCATCAGCCCCCAGATTTTGCGCACGCGGGGATCGTTCCATTGGAAATTGGGTTTCCAGCGGAAGCCGGTTTTGCTGAGTTTGGGGAGCTGTACGGCAATCTGGGCCATGCCCCCGATGGTGACGCCGCAGGCAAAACCGTACAGAGCTTTGGGGCCGAAGGACGGATCAATGAAATATCCAATCAGCAGGCCGAGCAGGATGGAAGTAACGTTGAAAGCGGCGGAGGCCAGCATGGGCAATCCGAAAACCCCTACCATATTCAGCGCCCCCATGATGAGGGCGGACAGGGAGGCGAATCCGATGAAAGGCCACATGATGCGGCTCAGGTCCGTGGCGAACAATTGCTCCGCCAGAGAGTGATCCCCGCTGTAGAGGGCTTCCATGATGGGCCCTGCAAACAGAATCCCCAGCGTTACAATGGCGATCATCAGGGCGGAAAGCTGGGTAGCTGCCTTGTTGGTCAGTTCCCACGCGGCTTCGTCTCCCTGCGCTTCCCGCGTTTTGGAGGCTACGCTGGTATAGGATTGGGAAAGAGCCCCTTCCGCGAACAGATCCCTTAACAGGTTGGGGATACGGAAAGCCGTGTAAAAGGCGTCCAGGGCTCCCGTGGCCCCGAACAGGGAGGTGTACACAATTTCCCTGGCCATGCCTGTCAGGCGGCAGGCGAAGATGGCGCCTGAGGCAACCAGGCTGTTCCGCATCAGGGACATGAAAGGGGGGGAATTTACTTGAACAGCTGGCGGCAATACGGCTCCACCCGTTTCATTGCCGGGTTGTCCTTGACAGCCTGGTCGCGATCATCCCGGCAGGGGAAAAGGTACAGGGCGTATCCCCCGTAGCCGCCTCCCAGATATTTTTTTGCAAGGGCATTGGGAATATCCGGCAGGGGGCGCATTCCTTCGTCAAGCTGCACGCTGTAGTACAGGGCTACGCCTGCCGCCAGTGTATTGATGTTGCGTTCCAGAACTCCGGTGCGGGCAATGAGGGAGGATTGGGAGATGCGTACGTAGTCCCGTTGTTCATCCGCCATCTTTGGGGTGTCGTGTTCTTCACCCGTATATAGAATGGCCATTCTTCCTTCCAGGAAGTCACCCGTGCCTTTGACATCCAGCACCGGAGAACTGCCGGAGCGCCATACGCACAACCCCGTTTCCGCAATGACGGCAGGATCCTGCCAACCGACGCCCAGAGCGAGTTCGGACGCGACCGGATCGCGCCCTTCCAGCATGGCCCACGCGCCGCTGCCTCCCAGCCCGGAGCGTTTTTCATACGGCCATTCGCAGAGGGAAACCATGGGGGTGATGGCGCAGTTGACCACATAGGAGCCTTTTCTGGCGTAGCGGGGCACGTCCAGCCATCCCCCGGCAAAGTCCACGCGAAGCGGTACGGCGGACGGAGCCTTGATGCGGTTCACCAGCATGGTGGTGGAGACGGGAGTGAATTTGGGGGGAGTCTTGGGGAGCACCACGTAATTGGCTCCGACGCGGGCGCACAGCTCCTTCTTGATATCTCTGTAAAGGTCATCTTCCGTCACAGCCAGGATGTCCGGTTTTTCCTGAAGAAACTCTTCTTCAAAATCCAGGCCCTTTTTCATGCCGGTACCCAGGATAACCTTGTCAACCATGCGCAGGCTTTCCAGCAGAACTTTTTTGTGTTCGTCCGGAATGGACGGCTTGCGCTGCTTGTGGTGCCACAGCACGGGTTCCGAAGCGAAAGAGACGATTAGATAGTCGCCCAGAGCACGGGCTTCTTCAAAGAACTGGATATGGCCAGCGTGGACGATATCATAGCAGCCGGAGACGAAAACTTTTTTCATGCGTGTAATGATAGATAATTAGTCTGCAACAGTATGCCCTATTGCCGTGCCGGATGCAAGAGCGAGATGAAAATGCGTTAAAAAACGGCGCGGACTACAGAAAGCCCGTGCCGTTTGGGGATAGGAAAAATCAACTTCTGCAAAAACGGTCAGGAAGCCATAGCCTCCTGGTAGCGGCGTTCCACATCGTCCCAGTTGATCAGGCGGCAGAAGTCTTCAATATAGTCCGCCCGAAGGTTCTGGTGCTTCAGATAATAGGCGTGTTCCCAAACGTCACAGACGAGAATGGGGACGAGACCGGGAATTTCCAGATTCTGATGTTTTTCCGCCCCGCAGATTACCAGCGTCTTGCTGATGGGGTCCACGCCCAGAATGCCCCAGCCGGAACCTTCCACGCCCTGGGAAGCCGCCTTGAATTCCTTCATCATAGCTTCCAGAGAACCGAATTTTTCCTTGATGGCATCTACCAGAGGACCTTGCGGCTCTTTTTTGGGATCAGGCGTCATGTTGGTCCAGTAAATGGTATGGAGAACATGGCCGGAAGCATTGAAGGACAAGTTACGCACCCAGTTGGTGGTGGCGGAAGCGTCCAGTTTCCCGTCCGCAATTTCACGGAGCTTTTCAGCCGCGGCATTGGCTCCGGCGACATAGGCCGCATGATGCTTGTCGTGGTGGATGCGCACGGTTTTTTCATCCAGCATGGGTTCAAGCGCGTCGTAGGCGTACGGAAGGGGTGGCAGTACATATTTGCCGTCGGCATAGCCGATCGTGGAGGGGTCTTGCTGTTTAGTCATCTTGTGCTGTGGTTGTATGAATGGCCCTGTTGCCCGGGCCTGGCTGATTGTTCCCAGCGCCGCCAATGAGGAAAGAGCAATAAAACGCCTTCTGTTCATGTCCGCGCCATGGGAATGCATGGGTATTTGGACATGGATTGTTTTGGAGTTGTTCAAAAAACAGGAACCTCGGTGTTCTATTTTTCTTCTTGTAGAGGCAGCTGGGGAAAAGCTTTTTTACCTTCTGGCGGCTGCTGCCGGGCCCTGGGCTCCATAGGCGCTGACGCCCCTGACGGCGACAGATCCTGCATCCCCCAGGAAGGATTTGGGCAGGGTTACGCGGGTCTGGCTGCCCGGCAGAAGGATGCGCGTAGCCCACTGGCTGCCGTAGCGCGCCTGGACGGCCCATTTCCGGGAGGGATTGCCGGACGGCTGCCAGGAGAGGGTTACGGTGGAACCATTGTCCGCCACATAAAAATTCTGCGGTTGTCCGGGTGTGCCGGTTCCGCACCAGGGCATGGCGGGCGGAACGGCCATGGAGGGGTACAATCTGTTCAGGTATTTCTGGATGCCTCCGGCATTCCGCATGATGGATTTGATGCTCCAGAAGCATTGCCCGGGGGCGGTTCTGGCAAGGCTGCGGGAGTAGTTGACCTGCGCCGCTATTTCAGAGGCGGGGCGGCCCGGGTCTTCGCTGCTCATGATACGTGCCGTGGCAATGCCGGGCCACACCGGGCGTCTGGAGTTCTGGGCGGCCCACCATTGCATCAATGCGGGAAAGCTCTGCTTGGCCGGGCTGCAGCGCCAGTAAAGCTGGGGGGCCAGGTAATCCACCCATCCGCGGGAAAGCCACTTGCGGGCGTCGCACGCCAGATGCTCGTAGGCGTCCACTCCCGCTTCAATGCCGCCGGGAACGCCCGGCCTCCAGATGCCGAACGGGCTGACGCCCACCCGCACCCAGGGTTTGGAAGATTTGACGGATTTGTACATGTCTTGCACGAAGTCGTCAATGTAGCCCCGGCGCTGGGAGGGGGATTTCCCGTCTCCAAAGCTGGCGGGAGACCAGGCGCGGCCGGGAGTGGGATAGGGGTAGAAATAGTCGTCCAGGTGCACCCCGTCAATGTCGTAGCGGCGCACGACATCCATGATAACCTTCAGCGCGTGGTCGCGGGAGGCGGAGGCGCTGGGGTTTATCAGCAGCACGGAGCCGTTTCGCTTCATCAAATCAGGGCGCGTGAGGGAAATATGGTTGCGGCCTACGGCATGCTTGACGTTGGCCTTCGCCCGGAATGGGTTGAACCAGGCGTGCAGTTCAATGCCGCGGCGGTGAGCCTCCTGAATAGCGAAAGCCAGAGGATCATACCCAGGATTGACGCCCGGGCCGGAAAGCCATTGGCTCCACGGTTCCAGAGAAGAGCGGTACAGGGCGTCGGCATTCGGGCGCACTTGGAGAAACACGGCGTTCAGCTTCAACTGGGCGCAGGTATTCAGGATGTTCAGCAGCTCCGCGCGTTGGGCTGCTCCGGAGAGGCCGGAACGGGAGGGCCAGTCAATATTATGAACGGTGGATATCCATGCCGCGCGGAATTCCTGGGGGACAGCGGGAACGGATTCTCCGGAGGTCTGCCACCCAAGCGCCTGGGAAGCCAGGGCCAGCAGAGAGCAGGAGAAGGCATGGAACAGGGGAAATCTGGTCATGACGGGAATGGAGAGGGATGTTTCCGGAATATTTAACGCCTATTCGGAGGATCTGTCCATGACGGATGCCGGAGGTTTCGTCATGGACAGGCGCCCCTCAGCTGGGCCGGGATGCCAGGCTGTTGATCAGGTGGGCGTTGAAACCGGCCCCGAAGCCGTTGTCTATGTTGACGACGGAAACACCGTTGGCGCAGGAATTCATCATAGCGAGCAGGGTGGTTACCCCGCGGAAATTGGCTCCATAGCCCACGCTGGTAGGTACGGCTATCACAGGGGACTTTACCAGGCCTGCCAGCACGCTGGGGAGAGCTCCTTCCATGCCCGCCACGGCTACCAGCGCAGTAGCTTGGCGGATGGAGTCCAGATGGGAAACCAGGCGGTGCAGGCCGGCAACGCCGCAGTCCCGGTACCGGACTACTCGGCTGCCCAGAAATTCCGCCGTCAGGGCGGCCTCCTCCGCTACGGATTGGTCCGAGGTCCCCGCACTGACGATGCCGACGAAGCCCGCCGTTCGCGGAACGGGATTCGGAGCAATGCGCATGAGACGGGCTTCCGGGTGCATGTCCGCCGCCGGAAAGGCGTGGTTCAGGTAGTCCAGAGCTTCCCCGCTCAGACGCGTGGCCAGAACATTTTGTCCGGCGGCAAGCAGGCTGCGGGCTATCTCTTCAATCTGGTCCGGCGTTTTTCCTGCGCCGTAAATGATTTCCGGGCACCCTGTGCGTTCCAGGCGGCTGTAATCAATGTCCGTATGGGAAGGAGCGGGTACGGTGCCGGCTCTGATTTTTTCCACCGCTTCCTCCGCAGAAAGGAGGCCTTTTTTAAACTGATGCAGAATGGAGGTGATGTCGTTCATGAGGGTTCGTTCATGCTCCCTCTGGAATATCCTTCCAGATCCAGGGTGATGCGTCGGAAGCCCAGTTCCCGCAGCCGGCGTGCTGCGGTGGAGGCAAGCTGTCCGTCCCAGAACAGTCTGCGTTCCTTTTCCGGCAATTCAATGCGGGCCAGGCTGTCTCCGTGAACACGGACACGGCAGCCTTTCAGCCCCAGGGTTCTCAGGAAAGATTCCGCTGCGTCCACGCGTCTCAGCAGAACTTCCGTTACGGGGCGGTTGTGTTCCAGGCGGGTCAGCAGGCACGCATAGGCCGGTTTGCCGCTGACTGATTCCGGAAGACCCAGCCGGCAGGCCAGCCAGCGGATATCCGCCTTATCCATGGAAGCTTCCAGAAAGGGACTCGGGATGCCGAGCTCCTGCAAAGCTTTGTGGCCTGGCCGGTAATCGTCCAGGTCGTCAAGATTGGAACCGTCCGCCAGCAGGGGGAACCCCATCTCAGACGCTCTGGCTGCCAGGGAGGAAAACAGGGCATGCTTGCACAGGTAGCAGCGCAGGGGAGGATTATTCGCAAGGGCGGGAAGGATGGGAAACGCCAGTTTTTCCTGCCGGACGCCCAGGCGGCGGCACAACGCCGTGCTGTCCCGCACTTCCTCCTCCATCACGTAGGGCGTTCGCGCAGTCAGTGCCAGGCAGTGATCCGCTCCCAGGATACGGACGGCGGCGGCAAGCAACACGCTGCTGTCCAGCCCCCCGGACAAGGCGACGGCAATGCGTTTCCTGGGGAGAAGGACGGCGCGAAGCCGTTCAAACGGAGTCTGTGGCGTCGTTGTCATGGGAAGGTATGGGAAAAAGCCCCATCAGCTGGCATTGTTCCAGCGGCAGCCCGGTTTTTTCCGCCAGGATTCTGCAATCTTCAAATTCCGCTTTCCGGTAATGGGGACGGCCGTGCATGAAAGAAGTTTTTACATGAACCGTTCCATGGGGAGTGTGGACGGGGGCGCTTTCCCGGCGCAGAATATGGCGGAGCATGCCATGCTGCCTGATGCCCGGCGTACTGCTGTGCCGGAAGAAGGCTTCCCGCACGCGGTCCGTCTGTTCCGGCTGGCACAGGGCGCAAACCTTGACTGCCAGACGGCCTTTCTTCATGCAGACGGACTCCTGCCAGGTATCCAGAGCGCCTGCCTCCATCAGCTTTTCCGCCAGGTAGGCTGTCTGTTCCGGCGTCATATCGTCTATATTGGCGCACAGCTCCGTCAGCAGTTCCGGGGAAGTTTCCTCTTCTTCCGTTTCTACCAGCATCACCCGCAGAATATTCGGTACGGGAAGTCCCTGGCGGTGGCCGATTCCATAGCCGGTTGCGGTAATACGGCCTGCCAGCGGAGCGGGGACGGGCTGCGCCAGGGCGGCAATGTAGGCGGCTCCGGTGGGTGTAGTGGCCTCATGGGTGGTTCCATTCAAGGTGGCCCGGAAATGTTTCGCCAGCAAAGCCGTTGCCGGCGCAGGAACGGGCATTGTTCCGTGCTGGCAGGTTACGGTGCCAGACCCCAGCTCCACCGGTCCGGTGAAGACGGCGTCCACCCGGAGCATTTCCAGGCAGATGGCAGCTCCCGCGATATCGATGATGGAATCCACCGCGCCCACCTCATGGAAATGTACTTCTTCAGGAGTAGTGCCGTGTACGCGGGCCTCCGCCTCCGCCAGCAGGGTGAAAATAGAAAGGGCCGTCCGCTTTACGGTATTGGAAAGGGCGCTTGTCTCAATAAGCTTTCGTATATCCGCCATAGTCCGGTGATGGTGCGCATGGCTGCTGCCGGAGTGCCCTTCTTCCTCCGTCAGTACGTCAATCCGTGTTCCCCGGATGCCGTGCTGCTGCGCCCGGCGGCATTCCAGCTTCCACTCCCCGTGCACATGCAATTTGGACAGTTCCCGTTCCAGGTTTTCCCGGTCCGCTCCCAAATCAATCAGGGCGGCCAGATTCATATCTCCGCTGATGCCCGCGCTGCAATCATAGACCAAGGCTCTCATGATGGCCCAGTGTAGAAGGAAAAACTCCTGGCTCAAGGTCAAAATGAGCCTTATCCCGGGAGGGGGGCCGGTGCCTGGCGGACCGGGTTTGGCGGATTGCCGTCCGGTTATGAAAAAGATGCCCTGTGAAATACATTGCTAGGGAACTTTAAATATGCCACAATCCCTGCGGCGCTGACCAGCGCCGCCCCCGTTCTATATCATGTCCATTCCGTTCTTTTCGAAATTACGATCCCAGAAGCATTATCTTCAACTGGTTAAGCCGGAATTGAAGCAGGTTTCCGAGTTTGTTGAAGCGCAATCATCATGTTTTGACCCGGAAGTGGCCGATTACATGGAAACGGTATGCCAGTCCAAGGGTAAAATGCTCCGGCCGGCCCTGGTTCTGCTGGTTGCCGGCGCTACAGGCGGCATCAAGCCTGCCCATATCCGGCTGGGTGCTCTGCTGGAAATGGTGCATCTGGCTTCCCTTGTGCATGATGACGTGATTGACGAGGCCGACAAACGCCGGGACGAGGCTACGGCGAATGCCCTCTGGGGCAACAGCCTCGCCGTACTGCTGGGGGATGTCCTCTTTTCTCATGCCATGGTGCTGGGTACGGAATTCGGCAGCACGGAATTCTGCCGCAGGCTGGCGAATACCGTCAGGAACGTATGCCAGGGGGAGGTAGCCCAGTCCAGCCGCCTGTATGATCTGAGCATGACCCGCGAGGAATATTTTGAAATCATCCGGAAAAAAACCGCTTCCCTTTTCTCCGCAGCTACGGGGGGGGCTGGCTGGATTTCCGGAGTAACCCCGGAAGTGGAGGAATCCCTTTACCAGCTGGGGGATCTGCTGGGTGTGGCCTACCAGATTTACGACGACTGCCTGGACATGGTGGGAGATGAAGACGATGCCGGAAAGACGCTTCATACGGACGCCACCAAGGGCAAGCTGACCCTTCCCATTTTCAATTTGCTGGAATGCGGTGACAGGAATGTGGAAGCCACTCTGCGGGACGCCATTGAAAACCGTGAAGTGGTGGATTACTCCGCCTTTCAGGACAATCCCGTTTTTGCAGAGGCTCTGGACAAGGCGATTCAGGTAGCTCTGGAGAAAAACGAGGCGGCCCGCGAAATTCTGTGGCTCCTTCCCCAAACGGAATATCGTGAAGCTTTAGCGGAAATGACCTTTTACATGGACGAGCTGCTTAACGACTGCCGTATCTCCTAACCTGCTTCAAGGAGTTTTTGTCCGGTCATGCCCTCCTTATGTAATTTGTGTCTTCCGACATTTTCCCAAAAGGAAACCTGCCGGAGGGAATGGGAGGAGCGCATGCTGGTTACGGCCTGATTGTTTTTTAAAACATGGTTAAACCCGGCCACGCGCCCGGGAACGGCAGTGCTTTCTTTATTCCGTTTTTCCGTACCTGCGCGCCCGGAAGGAGTAGGCGACCGCCACCACGGCGGCGAGCACGGCGTACAGGATGAAGCGGTCCATGGAAATGGCGTTGGCTGATTCTCCGTTGGACAGGAAAAAAGTAATTGCGGCCACCAGCATGTTGCCTGCAAAGATAGTGAGGTTCCAGAAACTGGTGATGAGGCTTTTTAAATGCGCCGGGGCTTGCGTATAGGCGAATTCCAGGCCGGTGGTGCTGACCAGGATCTCAGAGATGGTGAGTACGCAGTAAGGAATCAGCTGCCATGCGATGGACATGGAGGTTCCTTCCTCCAGCCGGTATTGCAGGAAAGCGACAATCAGGAATGTAGCGGAGCTGAGGGCCAATCCCGTTCCGAGGCGCACCAGGGGCCTTGCCAGCGTTGCCACCCTGGGATAAACAAATACGGTGATGAGGGGGATGAACACCATGACGAAAATGGGATTGGCCGCCTGGATTTGGGCCGGCCCGATGGACCAGGAACCGCCCGGGAGCGGGATGGAAAGAGGAATCATCCTGCTGCCCTGGGATACCCAGGAAGAAGCCGTCTGTTCGAAAATGGACCAGAATGGGATGATAAAGGCGAAGATGGAGAGGATTTTCAGGATGTGCCGGGTGTCTTCCACGGCAGAAGTTCCGCAGCGCTGTTCTGCGTTTTTCCAGCCTCCGTGGAACAGAATGATGAAAAGGACTTTCCAGAAGCCGGGTTGCCCGCTGTTCCTGGCCGGAGGCGTTTTGTGGTATTTTTTGCGGCCCAGCCAGAAGACGAAGGTGGCAACCCCCATGAAGAGGCCCGGGACGGCAAACGCCCAACTGTATCCGTAACGCTGTTCCATGGCCGGAATGACCAGGAAGGAGAAGAAGGAGCCAAGGTTGATAGCCCAGTAGAAGGCATTGAAAGCCTTGGTCATTAACTTCGGAGACTTATTAGGAATCTGGTCTCCCATAAAGGCGGAGACGCATGGCTTGATGCCTCCGGCTCCCAGAGCGATGATGAACAGGCCCGCCATGAGAATGTAACGGCGCGCTTCAATGGTGTGGAAAAGATCCGCCGTCGCCAGAACTCCGTGTCCTACGCAGTAAAGCAGGGAAATATAGAGAATGGTTTTATATCGGCCCCAGACCTTGTCCGCCAGCCAGGCCCCCGCCAGGGGAAGCAGATAAACCATTCCCATAAAAATATGAAGGGTGGAGGTGGCCCAGTTGTCGCTCATCAGCAGATGGCCCGTCATGTACAGCATGAGGATGGACTTCATGCCGTAGAAGCTGAAACGTTCACAGGCTTCCGTTCCGATGATGTATCTGGACTGGGAGGGCAGGGCGCTCATTGGATAATGAAAAGGAGGGAGATGGAGTAATAAAAATGATGGCCTCCGGGCGGAGGCCATCATGGCGAATGCGTTCAGACGGTGTTCAGGGCCTGTGAGAAGGAGACGGGCTCACTGACGGTTGCCATGAAAGGGAAAACGTTAGCGTTCCTGGTTCAGGATGGGAGCGATTTCCACCTTATATTGGGTGATGCACGCTTTCAGCCAGTCCAGCATGATCATGGATTTTGCCTGGGCAGTCAGAGCCGGAGCAATTTGCTGGGTAGCTTTGATTTGGAATTCCGGCGTATCCTCCAGTTCGCGCTTGACGAGCTGGGTCAGCAGGATGCCGTCCCCCGTGTTGATGGGCTGAGCCATCTGGCCGGGGTTGATGACGGAAGCCGCCTGGAATACTTCTTCAGGGGCCGGGAGCTCTTTGGGAGGGGCCAGGCGGGAATTCATGGCCCGTTCCAGAAGAGACTGGAGCTCTTCCTGTGTTTTGGCGTTTTGCAGGTTGACGCTGCTCAAGAGTACGTTTGGATTGACAAAGGGACCGTAAGAGGCGGTTTTGGCACCGGCTTTTCCGGCAATGGCATTGAACTGTTCCACGGGGTTTTCCGCTTTCTGCAATTCCGTATTGAGTTCCGTGGCGGCCTTATTCATGGATTCAACGGTCATGCTTTCCAGCAGGTCGGCGCGGGCGCTGTTGCGGGCGGTCTCGTAAGGCAGGGCTTTGACCGGGGTAATGCCTTCCAGACGGATCAGGACGACTTGTCCGTTTTCCAGCACCTGCATGGTGCTGATCTGTTCGGCTCCGGTCTTGGCGCGCGCTTCTTCAATGGCCTTGGCATCCGCATCCGCATTCAGGGCCGGGGCTCCCGCCAGGGAGAAAGCCACATCCAGCAGATTGGCGCTGCGTCCGTCGGAAGCGGATTGGTTGATTGCCTGGTTGATTTCCTGAGGCGCGTTTTTACGCGTTACGGCCGTGTAGGACTTTTTCTCCATTTTGCAGACGCCGGGAGTCTTGGCCAGGGCTTCGCTGATGGCCTGGTCCATGTTCCTGCCGTTGGTGGCGTTCAGCGGTTCCCAGATGTCATTTTCCACCAGATTCATGGTCTCCATGGTGGCGTTGGAAATGTCTCCGGGCTTGGGTGCCTGGGCATCGCCTGCGGGAATGAAGGTGTAAACGGTGAAGAAGCGAGCTTCCTCATTTTTGTAATTTTCCTTGTGCTTGTCCCAGAAGGTTTTTATTTCCTCTTCTCCGGGATCCGTCTTGGGACGGAAGGCGCTTTTTTCCAGGAAGGCGGTGTTGATTGTAATTTGCTGGCTGTTGGATTCCGCTACAGCCTCGGCAAAACCGGGCTCCACGGAGATACCCCCGGCCAGCACGTCCTTGATGCGCTCCAGGCTGATGGTGTCTTCCATCAGACCGCGCAGCAGTTCCTCCTGAAGCTTTTTACCCATGTTGCCGCGCATGGAAATGAAATTATCGTATTTTTGGGGGTCGAAAACGCCTTTATCGTCCTGGAACTCTGGAATATTGCAAATGGCATCGTCAATTTCCGCGGTACTGGGAGTCAAGCCCAGGCGTCCCGCCTCCCGGCGGATAATGCCGCGGTAGGCCAGGAAAGCCGCATTGGGATTATTTGTTTTCAGCAGATGGCAGAGTTCGCGCAGGTTTTCTTCCGAGCTGAAATTGTCCTGAAGCAGCGGACCGAAGGTGGAAGGGAAGGAGAAAGCCACGGACAGGCCGGTCCTGCCCATATTGTTATAATCCTTTTCCCCATAAGATTTCCCGTCCACGGAAACAAAAGTCTGCTTGAACATGCCGGTCAGGGAGCCGCCGCTTACGTCCCCGCCGACGAACATGAGACCCACAAACACCAGGGCCATGGCTGCCATGATGACGATTGTATGTTTACGTAAGTAATCTAGCATGGAATGTCAGGTTGAAAATGTACGTGTAGCCGGCCATGAGCTGACGGCAGCCCGGGCAGCCCGAACCTTTTACACTTTTTCCCTCCGCTAGGCAAGAACGAAGCTCTCCGCTTCCGGCGGCTTTTCCAGAACATGGCGGAATGCTCTTTCCTGTCATGAAGGGCTTTTCCGGCCGGGGCTGAACAATTTTTGACCTCGACGGTGATGCAAATACGCCTTATGTTGCTCCTGCGCGGAAGGTTCCGGAAACCATGGGGCGGTTCTGTCCCATGGCATTCGGAAGCCTCCGGTGCATGTCCTTAGCCGGATATTCCTTTAATTGCAAGGATTTATGCTGAACCAGGTAGTAGAACTCAAAAGAGAAGTGACGGCGGTCCAGATCCCCAGCGGGGATGTGCTCACCCTGCCGGAAGGGGAACGCGTGTATATCACCCAGATATTGGGCGGCTCCTATACCGTGGCTACGGACCACGGCCTGGCCCGTATCTCCAGGGAGAACGCGGACGCCCTTGGCGCTGGAGCGGAGGAACCTTCTCCGGAAGCGGCTGCGCTGGATGAGAACGCCACACTGGAAGAAAGGGTCTGGGATACGCTGAAATGTGTGTATGACCCGGAAATCCCCGTGGATATCGTCAACTTGGGTCTGATCTACGATGTGGCCGTCATTGAGTTGGAGAACGGCCTTCATCATGTGGCGGTAAAAATGACTCTCACGGCGCCCGGCTGCGGAATGGGGCCCCATCTGGTCATGGAAGCCAAGGACCGCATTGAAGCGTTGGAAGGGGTGGAGGCTGCGGATGTGGAAATGGTGTGGGACCCCCCCTGGAACCAGGACATGGTCAGCGAGGAGGGCAGAATGAAACTCGGATTGATTTGATTTCCCATGCCGGTGACGTTGAAATTGTCCGACGAGGAAGCGCGTGATTTGGCGGAAATGCTTTCCACTGCCGCCACGGTGGCTGCCTCCAACCAGCAGGACGGGGCGGAGGCTCGTCTGGCGGCGTGGGGGAATTTGGTTTCCCGGCTGATGAAGGAGCTTTCCGTTACCTCCAAATTGAAAGGGCGCATTGCCTATGCGGATGAGCTGGGCGGCTATGCCTTCACCCGGGAATATGAAGAAAGCGCCTTTTTCCAGGATTGCCTGGATGAATACCGGGACAACTCTTTCTGGGCGGATCTCGTGACACGTATGGCGGACAAGGCCATCAGCGAACACCTGGGCCCGGAATATTTTGAAAACATGCCGGAGGAGGAACGCCGCCGTACTGCGGAAGCCCTGGAAAAATCCCTGTGGCAGGAATGCGCCAGATACGGCATTGACCGGCTGGGCTTCATCTTGCCTCCGTCAGACGGATAAGGAGAAGAACCGTTTAGAAATCCTGTGGACCGGTGCGGCCCGAATGATTCGGGCGCGGTTTGCGTGCATATCCCCGGAGAATACCGGTCCATGTTGCCTGTCTGCCGGGAAAATACTCCCTTATATCCGCCCTGTTTCAGGTATCGGGACGACATGCGCTCTCTCTGGCTGCGGCAAGATGATTTTGGGGGAGTTGTTCAGTCCGGAGTGCAGCGGTTCACCGGGTCGGGGCCTTATTCCTCCGCATTTTCCGGCAGTGGCGGGGTGGGGCTGCCCAGATATTCCGTTTCCTTGGGGGTGGAGAGTACTTTGTAATACGCCCAAGCGGCGGCGGCCAGTACGCCGCCGATGGAAACAATCATGGTTAGCCAGCCGGTGGGGGACATAATCAGTTAATGTTCTCCTGAACAAGACTGGTAACGGCCTTGTCAGGCAGGACCAGCTTGATATTCTGGGGCAGGGGACGATTTTGGAACAGCTTGAAATCCGTCATTTTCGTAGTTCCCCCCGTCTGAAGCAGCACGGAACCATCAGGCTGGATGTTCGCCATGACGTTGGTGGAGGGGGTTGGGTCGCCGGTGAACGTTACGCTGGTATTGGGATGCCATTTGCCGTCCTTGTACGCGAAGCTGGGGCCAAAGAAGGCTCCGCGGGCCTTCTTGGCTGATTCAAAATTACGCATGAAATCTTCCACGAATCCGACGGAGAAGGAAAGTTCCTTTTCCGAGGAATGCGTTTTCCATTTGGAAATAAGATCCCAGGACCTGCTTTTATTATTAAAGTAATAACCGCTGATTTCCTTGAATTTCCCCATTTTTTTGACGCAGACGAGGAAGCGCATGTTCTCCCCGATTGCCCAGGGATAGTCCACGAAGCTTTGTCCGCCTGTTCCTTCACCGCCAAAACGTCCGGAGCGCGCATCTTTGCCCAGTTTTACCAGCTTGGTGCGTTCTTCTTCCGGCACATCATTGGGGTTGTCTCCGTGTGCCACCGGATCCCAGATGGAAAAGATGATTACTTTTTTACCGTTGGATTGTTCCTGAAAACCGATATAGCCGTCGTCAAAATTCATGGCGCAAAAGTAGGTGCCGGGAACGGATGTTTTGGCTTTCACTACATTGTACAGGGCGCTTGCCTGGGAGGGATGCCCCTGCTGGTTGATATGGACGGAACGGCACTGGCGCTTGGCCAGCAGTTCCGGGTCCTGCGCATGAAGGATGGTTCCGGAGAACAGGGCGGCGCAAATGACGGCGGTGGAGGATAAAAGACGCATGGTTTTGAATGATTGATGGTTGTCTGATTTGATGCCCGGAGGGTGGGGGACAGGCAAATAATTAGGACAGGCTAATTACGTTTGGCCTGGGGGAAATCTCGCAGGCAGGCCGTACTTTTTTCAAAATTTTTCCGGCATGAATGTGATAAAAGAAATACTTGGCTCAGGCTGGTTGCTCAAGATTCTGAAACGGCTGAAGCCGTAAGTCCGGAAGGTCGGGCAGCCGCACTCTCTCCTTCCCCTTCCCGCTTTCAGCCAGCCGACGCGGAACATACAGCTTTGCCTGAATGGGGAAGGCCGTTCTGCGAAAAATTCGGGAAACGGCCTTCGGAAGAATGGGGGAAAAGGACGCGTTTGTTACCGGATGGGGTTCAGGAACAGGGGCATCAGGCCCCCCAGCACGATGAAGATGGAAAACGCGGCCAGCATGACTCCGGAAATGGCCGGTACCTGCACGGGTTCTGCGTTTTCTGCGGGCTTGTCCCAGTACATGGAGCGGATGACCTTGAAGTAATAGTAAAACCCGGATGCTGCGCAGACGATCATGACGGGGAGCATCCAACCCAGATACAGACCCGTATTGATGACGTGCACGAAAGAAATCATTTTGGCGAAAAATCCGGCCGTCAGCGGCACGCCCGCCAGGGAGGCGAACATGATGGTGACCGCCAGCGCCAGCTGGGGATTGGTTTTGCCCAGACCGCGGAACGCGGAAATTTCCTCGCTCCCGCGCTGGATGCGGATCATGGCAAGGGCGAAAAAGGCACCGAAGGTCATGACCAGGTACACAGCTAGGTAGAACGGGGCGTTCGGAGCCAGCTGGCCGTCCACAGTACCGATAAACAGGGGCAGAATGAAGCCTGCCTGTGCAATGGAAGAATACCCCATCATGCGTTTCAGGTTCGTCTGGGGAATGGCGCCCAGGTTGCCCACCAGCAGGGTGGCGGCGGCCATCAGGGCTACGACGAATTCGACGGGAGGCAGCACGGCGAATGGGGCCAGGATGATGCCGAGCAGGGCGAATCCGGCTACCTTGGAGGCTACGGAAAGGAAAGCTGTCACCGGAGTGGGAGCTCCCTGGTACACATCCGGAATCCACAGCTGCATGGGAACTGCGCCGATTTTGAATGCTGTACCGAGCAGCAGCATGGCGAGGGCCAGGTACATGGCGGGGGCTGTCTGGCCGGCCAGGGCGTGGCTGACGATCGTTTCATTATAAATGAATGTTCCCGTAATGCCGAAATACCAGGCCAGGCCGAAAACGAGAAATCCCGTGCTGACGGCGCCCAGAATCAGGTACTTGATGCCCGCTTCCGTGGAACCCAGGTTCCGCCGGAAGTAGCCTACCATGATGAAGGAACTCAGGGTGAGCACTTCCAGGGAGACGAACAGTTCCACCAGGTTGGATGCCTTGCACAGGGAGGTGATGCCTACGCAGGCTAGCAGGGGCAGGATGTAGAATTCCCCCGTTCCGTCCTGGGATTTGGAATCATTGGAGGAAAGGTTGATGACGGCCCGGAAATCTACGGAAAGCAACAGGGTGACTGCTGTGGCGACGAGCGCCAGAATGATGTAGATGTTGTCATAGAGCCCTTCCATGTAGAAGGGAAGCATCGCCAGGGTTCCCGCCGCGCCAATCAGCCCGAAAATAAATTTGGGCGTTTTTTTGCAGAAGGTCTCCGCCAGAAGCAAAAGCATTGCCAGGCCGGCCAGGATGAATTCCGGAATATACGCTTGCATGGGTAAAAGAGAATCAGGTTAGACTAGGATTGTATTCGGAAGGGAGGAAATCAGGAGAAAAACTGGAGCACCAGCGTGGGGAAGAAGCCGAAGACCGCCAGGGCGATGACCAGGAAGCAGTTGGCCGCCCGTTCGGAGGGCTGCAGTTCCGTGGCGTAGGCGGAGGCTTTGGACAAATCTCCCTGGAAAATATTGCGGTAGGCCCTCAGCATGTATACCGCGCCGATGACCAGTCCCCAGAGGCACAGGATGGTGGCGATTTGAACGGGGCCGAAGCCGTTGCTGAAACCGGCGAAACCGGAGAAGAAGACCATGAATTCCCCCGGGAAATTGGCGAGGCCGGGGAGGCCGATGGAAGCCATGCCCGCCAGGCCGAAAACGAAAGCCATGCGCGGCAGCCTGGTGCTCAGTCCGCCCAGAGAGTTGATTTCCAATGTGCCTGTTTGCTTTTCAATCTGCCCGCAGAGCAGAAAGAGAAGGGCGATTGTCAGGCCATGGGCCAGCATCAGCAGGGCAGCTCCTTTCAGCGCCCAGGGATTGGCTTCCGCAGAACCGGAAACTACCAGGGCGGCGAAAGCCAGGAAGATATAGCCCATGTGCATCACGGAAGAGTTGCCCAGCAGCAGGTCCAGCCTTTTCTGGTTGACGGTTACGTACCCCACCCAAATGACATTGCAGACGAGCAGGACCAGCAGGATATTCGTCCAGGGAAGGAATCCTGTTTCCATCAGCGGCTGGAACATGAAGAGCCCGTACAGGCCAAATTTTTTAAGCACTCCGGCATGCATCATCGCTACCGGAGCGGGAGCGGATGCGTATGCGGGGGCTGCCCAGGAATGGAAGGGGAAGAGGGAAATCAGCGTGCCGAACCCGGCGATGAGCAGGGCCCCGATGAGTTCCGCGTGGGCAAGTTCGCGCCCGCTGGCCATGAAGTCTTTCAGGCCGGAGAAGGTGAAGCCAGCCTGCGTGCCGATCATCAGCAGGGCTGCCAGCAGCACCATGGAGGCAAGCCCCAGGTAAAGCGTGGCGCGCCAGGCCGTGGTGCGGCGGTCGCCGCGTCCATACAGGCCGATCATCACGAAGGTGGGGATAAGAGCCAGTTCATGGAAGGCGAAGAAGGAGATTATGTTGTCGGACAGGAACGCCCCGGTGGCGCCTGCGGAAATCAGAAGGGCGGAGTTGTACCAGGAAGCTTCCCCCCCCTGGGGCGGGTTGGTGCCCAACACGGTGGCGAAGGTAACCAGGATGGTCAGCAGCAGCATTACTTTGGACAGGGCCGGGGCCAACGTGAGCTGGAGGTCCATCCCTTCAAAGCGGGACCAGCAGGAAGAACAGCCGTCAAAGCTAACCAGGGCCCAGATGCCGAGGGCCAGCGTCAGGGAGGCGCTGAGCAGGGCTGTCGGGCGTGCGGGCGCCTTGCACAGACCGATGAGGGCCGCGGCAATCAGAGGAATGAGAACAAGCCAGATAAGCATGGTATGTGATTGGTTGGTTAGGTTAGCAGGAATAGAAGACGGTAAAGTAGATGACCAGGAGCAGGCCAATGCCGAAGAGAGCCGTATAGGCGGCCATGTTGCCGGACTGCAGGCGGCGCAGCAGGGAGCCTATGGCGGCGGTCAACCGCGCCAGTCCGCCAACGATGAGGCCGGAGATGATGAACTGGTCCATAAAGTCGATGATGGCGGCCAGAACGCCCTGGACTCCCCTGACCAGCACTTTATCATAGAACAGATCAATATAAAGGCGGTTGGCGAGAGCCCGGGAAACGGCATTGCCGGAGAGTTTGTCAGAAGCCGGGGAGCCTGCGTAGAAGGCAGCCGCCAGCAGGATTCCGAGCACCAGCGCCCCCATGGAGACGTAGAAGGGCATGCCCATGTGGAAGCTTTCGGAAACGAATCCGTTGAAAGGAACCAGCCTGTCTGCGATGAACCCGTAGCCGGAGATGAGAGCCAGGACAGCCAGAATCAGCAGGGGCACCAGCATGAGGCCGCCAACTTCCGAGGCGTGTTCCGAACTGTGGCTGCGGCTCTTGCCGAAGAAGACCACAAAGATGACACGCATCATATAGAAGGTTGTCAGCAGGGCTACGCCCGCGCCGATCCAGAAGAAGACCGGGTTTTTGCGAAGGGCTGCTTCCAGAATGGCTTCCTTGGAGAAGAAGCCGGACGTGAACGGAATGGCAATCAGCGCCATGGTGGCAATGATGAAGGTGAGGGAAGTCAGCTTCATGCGCTTCATGATGCCGCCCATTTTCCAGATGTCCTGTTCATGGTGGCAGGCGAAGATGATGGCACCGGCGCCCAGGAAGAGCAGAGCCTTGAACCATGCGTGGGTGAAGAGGTGGAACATGGCTGCCTCCCCGGCCAGAAGTCCCAGGGCCATGACCATATAGCCGAGCTGGGAGAGGGTGGAGTAGGCCAGGACGCGTTTGATGTCATTCTGCTGGGTGGCCATGAAGGCGGCGATGACGGCCGTAATGGCTCCGATGCCGGCAATGACATTGCAGGCCAGGGCGGGGAAGGCCTCAATGCCGATGGAGTATTGGACGCGCACCATCATGTAAACGCCGGCGGCTACCATGGTGGCCGCATGGATCAGGGCGGAGACGGGGGTGGGGCCTTCCATGGCGTCCGGAAGCCAGACGTGCAGCGGGAATTGGGCGGATTTGCCCACCGCTCCGCAGAAGAGGCACAGTACCGTAATGTTCAGCAGGTTTTCACTGATTCCTGCGGGTATTTCCATCAGGCTGAAATCCAGCGTGTTGGTCAGCGCCCAGAGAGTCAGAATGCCGATCAGGAAGCCGAAGTCCCCGACGCGGTTGCAGATGAAGGCTTTTTTGGCGGCGTTGGCGGCAGTGTCCCGTGTGTACCAGTGGCCGATAAGCAGATAGGAGGAGAGGCCCACCAATTCCCAGAAGATAAAGGTCATGGCGATGTTGTTCGCCAGGACGATGCCCGTCATGGAGAACATGAAAAGGCTCAGGCATGCGAAGTAGCGTGTTTTGGCCTTGTCGTCCGCCATGTAAGCCAGAGAGAAAACATGGACCAGCAGGCCGATGCCCGTGACCACCAGCATCATACGGGAGGAAAGGGGATCCAGCACGAAACCCAGGTCCACGGAAAAGATGTCGGAAATCGGGAGCCAGGAGAAGGAATCGGATCCGGTCCGGTCCAGCAGACCCAGGGAAAGGACGAAGGTCGCCAGGCAGGAGAAGGTGGAGGTGAGGGCCGCGACGTCAGGACGTTTGGTCAGCAGGAACCAGTCAAAGGCGGCTACGACCAGCGGCAGGAAGAGCAGAAGCCAGGTGTATTGAATATCAATATTGAACATGTTCGTGGAGTAGTGTGTTGCTCTTAGTCTTTCAGCGTGTTGAGATCTTGCGTGCTGGCCGTGCGCCTGGCCCTGTACAGGGAGACGATGAGGGCCAGGCCGATAGCCACTTCCGCTGCGGCGATGGTCAGGATAAAGATGGAGAGGGCCTGGCCGTCATAGTTGGGCAGGCCCATAGTGCCCTGGGCGCGGGAAAACGCTACCAGGGACAGGTTGGCAGCACTGAGCATCATTTCCAGGCACATGAAGATGACGATGATGTCGCGCCGGACAATCACCCCCATCAGGCCGATGGCGAACAGGACGCCGGAGAGGATCAGATAATGCGTAAGAGGTATCATGGTGATGGCTGTGGTAAGGGGTTCTTTATTTTCCGGAAGGGCGGCGGCTCAGCACGACGACGCCGATGGAAGCCACCAGCAGGGCCAGACCGGCGATGACCAGGCTCCGGTTGTATTTGTCAAACAGGGTACGGCCCAGCAGGGCGGTGTCCGGGAATTCTCCGTTGTCTATCTCCTCACGGATGGTGGTGCCTTCCGGATAGAGGTGGGCGGAACATTGGGGGGAGAGGGGGGGGAGAATGACGGAAGGGGCGCCGTTGTTGCGAAGGCTACAGGCGGGAGTTTCCATTCCGGTTTTGGAGGGGGCTGCGTCCTCCTGCCCGATTTTCAAATCGTTCCAGGCCTGTTCCGCGCTGGCCATCGGGCAGCGGTGCGTTTCTTTGGCGCCGGGCAAAGAATAGATGATGCCAATAAGCTGGCCGAGGAAGAGGCCGGCGATGATGACACCGATAGCGACGGAGAAAGGCCTGCTGAAGGGGGATGTTTCCTGCTTCACATTCAGCAGCATGATGATGAACGCGAAGAGCACCATAATGGCCCCGGCGTATACAAGGATTTGGAGAATGCCCAGGAAGTGGGCTCCCAGCCCGATCATGACGGCGGCGGTGGCTCCAAAGGAAAGAGCCATCATCATGGCGGAGGAGACGGGGTTGCGCATGAAGACGACCATCAGGGACAGGACCACGGCCAGGGCCCCGAAAACGTAAAAAAGTATGTCGCTGGCAAAGATGTTCATAACGTACGGGAAATGGAGTGTTCGGGGGTTATTTGTATTGGTTCCACTTGTTGACCAGCCCCTTGCGGGTGCCGCCCAGTTCGTAGAGCTTGGCCTTGTTGTGGATGGCCTGGGTTTTATCCGTGGGGGTGAACAGGTAGTTATGGCTCATGAAGATGGCCTGTTCCGGGCAGGCTTCCTCGCACATGCCGCAGTAGATGCAGCGCAGCATGTCAATCTGAAATTCCCTGGGGGCTTTTTCCACTTTGCCCCACGGTCCTTCCTGTATGGGGCCGGGGGTGATGGTGATGGCGCGGGCCGGGCAGATGAATTCGCAGAGCTGGCAGGAAACGCAGCGTTCACGGCCGTCTTCGCCTTTCACCAGCACGGGAGCTCCGCGGTAATATTTCGGCAGATGTTTGTCCCATCTGGCTTCCGGATATTGCATCGTAACGCCGATGCCGGAACCGGCCAGTTCTTTTTTGTTGCGGGATTTGCCCAGCAGAGCCAGAACGAGGTGCCTGATAGTGAGCCAAAGACCGCCAAGAATGGATTGCAGATAGAACCGCTCTCCAAGGGAAATCTTCGGACGCTTGATCGTTTTGAAGGCCATAATAGTAATGTTGTCGGAATGAAGAAGGGGGGGATTACTTGACGAAGTACAGGATGGCGGCTGTAAGGAAGATGTTGATGACGGCCAGTTCAAAGAAGACCATCCAGCCGAGCTTCATCACCTGGTCATAGCGGAAGCGGGGGAGCGTCCACCGCACCCAGACGAAGAAGAAGGCGAAGAAGAGAAGCTTGAGCACATATGCGATGAGCTGGCAGATGACCGCCACCCAGTTGGCTACGTTTTCATTAAGCCAGCCGTCCAGGCCGAAGCCGATGGACCAGCCCCCCAGGAACAGCGTGATGACAAGGGAGGATCCCACCACCATGGCGGCATATTCCCCCATGAAGAATTGGGCGAATTTCATGGAGGAGTATTCCGTATGGTAGCCGCCCACGAGATCCGTTTCACATTCGGACATGTCAAACGGCGTGCGGTTGGCTTCCGCAAAAATGGAAGTGAGGAATATGATGAAACTGATAGCTACGGGCACCAGCAGTATCCAGCGCTGCCAGCTCAGGCCCTCACCCCACACGGGAAGCAGGAGCCAGCCGTTGGCGGCCTGGTATTCCACGATGTTGGACAGGTCCAGCGTGCTGTAAATCATCAGTACAGGGATGATGGACAGGCCCATGCTGATTTCATAGGAAATCATCTGGGCTGAGGAGCGCACGCCGCCCAGGAAGGGGAATTTGGAGTTGGATGACCATCCGGCCAGCACCAGTCCGTACACGGAGAGGGAGGAGATGGCGAACATCCAGAGGGGGCCTACGCTGAGATTGGCCACTGCCATGTTGACATTTCCGTAAGAGGTTTGAAGGTCTCCGGCAAAGGGAACCACAGCCGCCGTCATCAGCGGTGGCGCAAGCACCAGGATGGGGGCGATCCAGAAGTATACGCGGCGTACGAAAGGGGGGGTGAAATCCTGTTTCAGGAACAGTTTGCCGCCGTCCACCATGGGCTGCACGAGACCGAAGATGGGGATGTCGCGGTCCAGGCGGAAAAAACGGCACAGGTTGGCGATTTTGCCGTCATGGGGCAACCCGAAGTAGTCCAGCGTCTTTTTGAACGGCAGGTCGGATTTCATGCCGAAGCGGCGGAAGATGCTTAACGGAATGCCGGCGCGGTTGGGGCCTACGCGGTCCTGGATCCAGGCGGCCACCCGGCGTTCAATGTACACGCAGACCGGAATGAACAGAATGGTGATGGCAAAGCAGATGACGATTTTGATCAGCAGAGTGATGATATAAAACCACACAGGGTTGCTGAGCACCTCGTCGCAAAAGGTTAGAATCGAATCAATCATGGCGGATTAACAGGTTGTATGCGTGTGAAGTGTGATTAGCGGCCCTGGTTTTTTTCGCGTTCCACCACGGGAATGGTGACGCCGGTTTCCAGAATGGGCTGGCCCCCGTCTCCGATGGAACCCCAGGAGACTCCATTGAGTGCGCCGTATTCCGTGCTCATGGCGGTGAGGATGTCCAGGGCGGAGTTGAAGTCTTTCAGAGCAGGATTGCCTCCCAGCAGAAGGGTGATGTCTCTGAAAATCTGCCAGTCGTCCCGGGCGTATCCTATGGGCTGGATAGCGCGGTTCAGGCGTTGAATACGGCCCGTGACATTAATCATGGTGCCGAATTTTTCAGCGTAGGTGACGCCCGGCAGAACCAGGTCCGCATGGCGCGCCGTTTCATTGGCGCTGTGGGCGGTCATGAACAGGTAGTCCAGCTTGTCCAGATCTTCCGCCGTGAAGCCTGCTTCCGGGGAGATGAGGTCTTCCCCCAGGGAGAGGATGCCCTTGATGGAACCGCTGCGAACTCCTTCGCGAATGGCGTCCAGCTTGGAACCGGGTTCGATATCCAGCACCAGCCTGGCCCCGTTCGTGTTCGGGTTGCGATCCGCAGAAATAAGCATGCCGTCGCTTTCTCCCATGCGGGGAACGATGTCCACCATATCCGTGCCGATTTGGGCGGCCAGATGGCGGACCATGTAAAGTTCTTCATTGGTCATGCGCCCGGAGGCAATGATGGCGAGCTGGTTCGGAGCGATGCGCTTGACGGCTTCCGCGGCGGAAGCCAGAGCCGGTTCCCAGGTGGAGGGGCGGTGGGGCGCTTCCGCATCCGTACGGATGACGGGCTGGGGAATGCGGGTTTCCGCATTGATGTATTTGTAGTTAAGGCGGTGAGAGTCCGGCATCCAGCAGGAGTTTACGGCATCATTCTGGCGCGGGGTAATGCGGTATACCTTGTCTTCCCTTGTCCAGAGGGTGATATTGGTGCCCGTTCCGCAGTCCACGTCAATGGTCTTTGTTTCCTTCAGGAACCAGACGCGCATTTTAAAGCGGAAATCCTTGGAAGTAAGGGCTCCTACCGGGCAGAGGTCCACGGTGTTCATGGAGTAGTTGCTGTCCAGCTCGCGGCCGGGGTAAACCGTGATGGCGTTGAAGGTGCCGCGTTGGGACATGGTGAGCACCTCATCGTGCATGATGTCGCGCATGAAGCGCACGCAGCGGCCGCAGAGCACGCAGCGTTCTTGGTCCAGGTTCACGCGCGGGCCAATGCTCAGGTTTTTTCCTTTTTTGGTCTTTTTCTCTTCAAAACGGCCTTCCACCTGGCCGTAGTCGTTGGAGTATTCCTGAAGCTTGCATTCCCCGGCCTGGTCGCAGATGGGGCAGTCCAGAGGGTGGCTGGTGAGCAGAAATTCCATTACGCCGCGGCGCGCTTCACTGGCCAGGGGGCTGTCCGTGCGGATGCCCATGTTTTCCGCCACCGTGTTTGCGCAGGAGATGATGGGGCGGGGCATCCACTGGATGCGCTGATAGCCGTTTTCATCATAGGAGGGTGTCTGTCCCGGAGCGAGCCTGGGCGGCATCCCCTGTTCCACCATGCACATGCGGCAGGAGCCGGCGACAGCCAGCTTGGGGTGGTAGCAGAAGCACGGAATGGGCACGCCCACGGAACGGCAGGCGTCTGCAATCCGCGTGCCGCGCGGGAACCGGTGCCACGTTCCGTTGATTTGGACGTTCACCTTGCCTTCCGCGGCGGCAATGTCTTTGGGGAGTTTGGAAGCTTCTTCACTCATGATGACGGATGGGAGAGGGATGGTTTTGAGAACTGGTGTTGCGTGCTGCTGTTTAGCGGGTGAGGAAACGGTTTTGCTCCCTGCCTTCCTCCGTGTGGGGCAGACAGGCGTTGAATGGATCCGTCAGGGCTACGAATTCTTCCTTGAATTTGGAGACCATGGCCTGGGTGGGCCAGGAGGCGGCTTCACCAAAGGCGCAGACCGTTTTTCCTTCAATCTGGTTGGCCACTTCAATGAGCAGATCCACATCCGACGGGGCGGCTTTTCCTTCCAGGATGCGGGTGCTGAGTTTCATCATCCACGGACAGCCTTCCCGGCAGGGAGTGCACTGCCCGCAGGATTCATGGGCGTAGAAACGGTTGATGTTGTTCATGGCCCAGGGCATGGAGCGGGAGTCGTCCATGACGATGACCGCGCCGGAACCGGACATGGAGCCGTGCCGGGCGATGCTGTCCAGATCCAGCGGAATGTCGAAGAAGGTGATTTTTCCCATGGTGCCGTCCGGATTCTGCACTTTGTATTCCGCATCCGTGCGCATGACCTTGGAGGAGGAGCCTCCGGGTATCACGGCCTTGAACTGGCGTCCGTCCCGCGGGCCGCCGCAGACGTCATACAGCAGTTCACCGAAGGTCATGGAGCCGGAGACGATTTCATAGAACCCAGGACGTTTGACGTCGCCGGAAACCCCGATGATGCGGGTGCCGGGGGAACGTTTGGCTCCTTCCTGGCTGTAGGCTTCTCCTCCCATGGCCATGATGTGTTTCACCTGGCAGAGGGATTCCACGTTGTTGACAATGGTGGGGCATCCGTACAGGCCGATGGCGGCCGGGAAGTAGGGGGGCTTGATGCGGGGATAGGGGCGATCCCCTTCAAGGGAGTTGAGCAGGGCCGTTTCCTCACCGCAAATGTACGCTCCCGCTCCGCGGTGCAGGTGGATTTCCAGATTATAGCCGGACCCCTGGATATTGCTGCCCAGGAAGCCGCGTTCGCGAGCTTCCTGAAGGGCTTTGAGCATGATTTCCGCGGCGATGGGAAATTCTTCGCGCATGTAGATGTAAGCCTGATGCGCTCCCACCGCGTAGCTGGAGATGACCATTCCTTCAATGAGCTGGTGGGGATCCTGATGGACAATGTAGCGGTCCTTGAACGTGCCTGGTTCGGATTCGTCACAGTTGCAAACCAGGTAAACAGGCTTCGTGTTGTTCGGCGGAATGAAGGTCCATTTCACGCCGGTGGGGAACCCCGCGCCGCCACGGCCGCGAAGACCGGATTTTTTCACCTCGTCAATGACGGCTCTGGGCTCCATGCCGAGCGCCTTTTTCAGTTCTTCATAACCGCCGTCGGCCAGATAGCAGTCAATGGAGGTATTCCAGCCCTCGCGGTTGACGTTTTTCAGAATGCGGCGCGTTTCCCTGGGGTGGGGTTCTTTACCGGGAAGATAGGTGATGCTCATGGCGAAAATCTGGTGCGTGGGAAATGGAAAGGGTTAGGCTGTCTGATATTTGGCAATCACTTCTTCCAGCACTTCCGGAGTGACTTTTTCGTACAGGAGATCGTTGACCATCATGTTGGGGCCAAAGCCGCAGTTGGCCAGGCATTCCACTCCTTCCACGCTCCACAGGCCGTCCGGGCTGACTCCAATGGGGTGGTGGTGGTCGATGCCGTTTTTGTCAATGCCCAGACGCGTGCAGATGGCGTCGAACAGGCTGTCCGCCCCCGCCATGGCGCAGGAAAGAGTGCGGCATACGCGGATGTGGTTTTTTCCAGGGCATATCTGGCGCAGACCGGGATAGAAAGTCACCACGCCCAGAACATGAGCGGCGGAGATATTCAGTTTTTCTCCCACCCAGGCAATGGCGTCGCCGCTGATGAAGCCGAATTTTTTCTGTATTTCATGCAGGATGGGCAGCACGGCGGATTTTTGCTTGCCTTCCGGGTAATGCGTAACGTATTCGCTGGCGGCGGCGTCAAGTTCCGGCGTTACTTCAAAGGCCGGGTAAAACCGTTCGCCCGGGCTGGGCTGGTGGGCGATAGTCGCGTCAATGGCGTTTTCAGCGTAATCGGACATGGGGAGAAAGTTTGGTGTTTGCGTTGAAGTGGATGAAAGTGGCGGGTGTTTAACGGTCGCATTCGCCCATCACGAAGTCGAAGGAGCCGAGAATGGCCGGAACGTCGGAAACCAGGTGGCCTTTCATCAGTTCCGGCAGGATGGACAGGTTGCAGAAGGAGGGGGAGCGCATGCGCAGGCGGTTGGGAAGTCCGCCCCCCTTGGAGTCCAGGAAGAAACCCAGCTCTCCCTTCGGGTTTTCCGCGGCAAAGTAAACCTGCCCGGCAGGGGCGTTCACCCCCATGGTCGTCGTCATGAACTGGCGAATCAGGGATTCCATGTCCGTCAGGACTTTTTTCTTTTCAGGCAGCGTGCCTTTGGTGTCCACCATGTTGATGGGGCCGTCCGGCATGGTTTCAATGACCTGGCGGATGATGCGCAGGGACTGGCGCATTTCTTCAATGCGCACGGTAAAACGGTCGTAGCAGTCTCCGTGTTCGCCTACGGGGACGTCGAATTCGTAATTTTCATATCCCAGATAGGGGGTGAGTTTGCGCAGGTCCCGCTTAATGCCGCTGGCTCGCAGGTTGGCCCCCGTAATACCCCAGGAAAGCGCTTTTTCACGGCTGATGACGCCTACGCCCTGAAGACGGTCAATGAAGATTTTGTTTTTGAGCAGGAGGGCTTCCGTTTCATCAAGGGTTTTGGCCGCTTCATCGCAGAAGACGAGCACTTCCTTGAGCATTTCATTGGGAACATCACGTGTCTGTCCGCCGATGCGGGTATAGGAGGAAGTGAAGCGCGCCCCAGTGAGCTGTTCGTAAAAATTATGGATTTTTTCACGTTCCTCATAACAGTACAGGAAAACGGTCATGGCGCCTACGTCCATGCCGTACACGCCTACGCCCAGGATGTGGGAGGAAAAGCGGGAAAGTTCCAGGGCCAGTACGCGCAGGGCCTGTCCGCGGGGCGGCAGTTTCCATCCCAGCAGTTTTTCCACCGCGCAGGCATAGGCGATGTTGTTGGACAGGGGGGCCAGGTAGTCAAAGCGGTCGGTGTAGGGAACAAATTGGTTGTACTGGATGGTTTCGCCTATTTTTTCCATTCCGCGGTGCAGATGGCCAACCACCGGATCACAGCTGATGATTTCTTCACCATCAAGTTCCAGCACCAGGCGCAGCACGCCGTGAGTGGCGGGGTGGGAGGGGCCCACATTCAGGGTCATCGTTTCTCCGAGCGGTTCGGATGTATTGGTGAGATAGTCTGCGTTAGCGGCTGTATCTGCAATGGCGAAAGTTTTGGTGCTCGTCTTCATGTGGATGTCCGTGCCTGGCTGAACCTGATAATGGTGCCGAATGATTATGCCACTTCACACCATGCGGGCAAGCCAAATGTCAGTTTTTTTGGCATTCCGGGGAGGTGGTGCGCGAGTCTCCTCAACTGATGAATGTTAGTTCTTTCTAACAATAAGCTTTTATATGGAACCTGCCGAATATGGGAAAAAGCGGATTAGGAATCCGGAGTCAACCTACAAATTTGAGAAAAAATAATTTAATGCAAATTTGCTCAGTTATTTCCGAATGGCGGGTGCCGGGAAAACAGGGCTGCCGGGCCTTATGGCTGGACGTGTCCGAACGCAGCGGAGGAGAATCTTCTTCCTTTGTAGCCGGCCTCCCTGCGTAGTTCTTTTCGGGATTCACGCTATATGCGGATTCCTAATCCGTTAGGAAAAAAATATGTTGAAGTCGAGGAGAATTATTGTCTTTCCCATTGCTGTAACATTTTCAGTATTATTTATTTTATATATTATTTCATGGTTTTCCCCTATTGCCGGGGATTCCTTTATTCACGACAGGACGGGGTACCTTGGGCAGTTTCATATCCGCCATGTCTGGAAGGCCTGCGTGGACAGTTACCTGTATTGGAATCCCAGGCTGGGGGAAATGGCTGCGTTTTTTATTACTTCTGCTCCCCGGCTGGTCTGGACGGTCTTGAATCCCGTGTTTGTGCTTGCCCTTGTTCTTGGTCTTTATGTGCTCGCTCTGGGGAGAATGCCCAATCTCCGGCGGGAGTGCGGAGCATGGACGTGGTTGTTTGCTTTAAGCATGTTCGTCTCAGCCGGGGTAACCGTTTATTATGTCTGCCTGACACGCGCAGGCTCCATGAATTATGTGTGGACCGGATGCCTGATCGTATGGTTCATGAATATTTACAGAACCAGGTGGGGGAAGCGGATAACCTCCCCTCGATGGGGCCTGTCCTCAGGATGTCTGATTTATGGGATTTTCTGCGGCGCCTGTAATGAGGGGGCGACGATAGGAATGGCGGCGGCGTTTTGCATCATGACCGCGGTCGGCATGTTCCGGGACCGCAGGGTGGGCGCTTATGTATGGTGCGGGTTTGCCGGCGTTGCGTTGGGAGGCCTGTTTCTATTTGCCGCCCCCGGTTTGTATTCGCGGCTTGGCCATGATTTGGGAGCGAGTGAAGTTTTGAGGAAGGGCGGTTTTTGCGCCTATGCGGAGTCTTTCGGGATATTGCTTTATTACCACGCGAGGATGTTGTGTAAAATATATGCCGTTTCCGCAGTATTAACGGGATTTTTGTTGTTCAGCGGCACGGAGCGGTGCCGGGAAGTAATCAGTAAGGAAAAGGAATCCTTCTTTTATATTCTTTTTTTATTGTTGCTGGGGTTCATCATGTCCGTTTGTTATTTTCCGGTGTGCATTCCCGCCCATCATGTCCAGTTCGTGTCGTCCCTGCCCGTTTTGGCGGCGTCAACCGTGTTGTTCTCCGTATTGTACCGGAATGAGATCATGGTGCGCGGATTGCGCGCGGTGACTGTTTGCCTTGCCGGAGCTACTTTGTTTTTCGGGGTGGTGTTCACCCTGGAGTATTATCATGTAGGCTCTCAGGCTTTCCAGAGAGAGGAGCTGATTCATAAGGCCTTCCAGGAGGGGAATCTGGAACCGGAAGTTCCTTCCATCTCTCCTCTTTTCTTTGAAGGAAAAGTATCCGGAACGGATGGGAATTGGGGTGGGCCGGATACCAACCGCCGGTTTGGCATCCGCAAGCTGGTAGTGAAAAAGCCCTGAGGGAAAATGGCTATTTGACTATGTTCCGGGGAGTGAAGTGCATTTCCTGTTCCTCGATGCCGAATTGCCAGGTGGCCGTTTGCCACATGTTGACAGCAGGATTTTTCCAACGGACCTGGACGGTTACGGGGCTGAGCCGCAGGGGACGGGAGGGAGTCCATTTCAAAATTTTTTCCTTGGCGTCGTACCGGGCGTTTACCAGGCCGAAGCCGGAGACGCGCATTTCCATTTGCTTGGGTTCCAAGGAGGGTTCCCCTGCCAGGGAAATGGATATATCGGGAGTCTGGTTTTTCACCACGGTATTGGCGGCCGGATAAACGGGCTGGGCCGGGGCCGGGTAGGAATTCAGCTTTTTCCCGCTGCTGTTGCCAGGGGTGGCCGCCGGGGTTTCCGGAGTGGAGGGAACGTTGAAATTCAGGGCTCTGGTAAATGTCTTAGGGTCTTTGCCGAAGACCATGTAGCGGTGAATCCGCCAGCGGTCCGTGTCCTTGGTCACTTTTTTGGGGATTACCGTAAAGGCCGCCTGGAATCCGGCTTCTTCCGCCTTGGAGATCATTTCCGGCAGGATGAAGCCGCCAGGATAGCAATAGGCCTCCACGGAAGAACCGGGGAATTTTTCCTGAAGGATTTTCCGGGAATTGCCTATTTCCGCCGTTGCCAGATCCAGAACCGCTTGTGTACCTTTCCGCTGGGCGGCCCTCCAGGATCTTGGGTACAGGTGGCTGACGGAGTGGCTGCCCAGGGTGGCGCCGTTATTCAGCATTTCCTGAATCTGGGCGGGGCTCATGGCAGAACCGCGGCCCGTGATGAATTTGGTGTATGGGAAAATGGTAAAGGGGAATCCCGTTTCTTTCAGTATGGGATAGGCGTCCGTGTAGACGCTCTTCCAGCCGTCATCGATGGTGATCATGACGCATTTGGCCGGAAGCTGCCTGTCCCCCAGTTTCCATTCCAGGAATTCCTTCATGGAGATGACGGGCACTCCGGACGCCTTCAGCGCCTGCATCTGGGAGCGGAATACATCCGTATTCATGCGCATTTCCGTAGCGGGAAGGGTGCGGCTGAAATCATGGTAACCCAGAATGGCTACGCGGGTTTCAGGCTGAGGAACCGGAACGGGGGAAAAAGCCGTGGAGGGAATGGCAAGGGGTGCCTCCGCAGGTTGTACCGGGGCGTGCAGGTTCGTTTCCCCGGGAATGGGTTCCGCGTTAGGGATGGACTCCGCCAGGGGAGCGGAAGAGCCTGTCTCTCCGGGAATGGGTTCCGCCATGGGGATGTATTCATCCTTGCGGTTGGCTTCAATCAGGTCTTTGACGGGAACGATGCCGGCGTCCGGGTTTCCCTTGATGGTTCCCCCGATGACCGGGCCGGGAGCAAAGGGAAGGGGAGACGCCGGCGGCAGGTCGGGCGGAAGCTCCGCACATGCGACACCGGCTGCGATCAAGAAAACGGAAAGGAGGCCTGGGACGGAGCGCATATCTGCAACTACTATTTTTAAGTTTTCTGTTCAACCTTAAACTCAGGCAGGCATGACAGCCTGTTCTGTGCCGCGCGCGTTTTTTCCGGGGCATGTCTGGATTTTCCCGTTTGAATGCGTTATCGCTAAAAAGCATGCAGACTCATTTTCCGCTCGCGGAAAAAAGGAGAGGCGTTTAGTCTGTCTGCAGACATGAGCTGTATTTGTCATTTCTTCAAAGTTCTGGCGCACCGTGCGGGTCTGCTCACTGCCGTAGCTGCCGCCGCTTTTTTCCTGGGGGCTCCTGCCAGTGAAGCTTCGGCCCGCACGGCGGCTCCCGCTTATCCGGCCGCGGAAGTGGGGGGGGAATCCCAGTACAGCCATTTTCCCATTCCTCTCAATCAGTACAATCCGGTGCCGCCGGATGCCAGCCTGTACCAGGTGCTTAGTGAACGCAACAAGCAGTCCGGCGGTTTCAACCTGGCAGTGACGCTCGTTTTCTTCGGCGCTATTATTCATACGTTTTTGGCCGGCCGCTTTGAGCGTTATTCCCATAAGCTGGCCCTGCGCTACAAGGAAAAGCTAAAGGAAACCAACTTCCGCGTGATGCATCCGGAAGAGCGCCTCCCGGTTTCCTTCGCGTCCGCCATTTTCCATTTTCTGGGAGAAGTGGAAGCCGTGTTCGGAATCTGGCTTATCCCTTTCATGTTCGTGTGCTGGAAGTATTATTCCTTTGAGGATTTTTCCGCCTATTTGAATTATGACTGTTCCTTCACGGAGCCGATGTTCGTGATGATTATCATGATTATCGCTTCTTCCCGCCCTATTTTCAAGCTGGCGGAATATGTCGTGAACTGCGGCGCCAGGCTTGGGAAGGCCACGCCGGGCGCGTGGTGGATTTCCGTGATGTGCCTGGCTCCCCTGCTGGGGTCTCTGATTACGGAACCTGCAGCCATGACGATCGGGGCCCTGATCCTAAGCAAGAAATTTTACGACCTCAAGCCGAAGAAAACCTTGATGTACGCCACTCTGGGGCTTCTCTTCGTGAATATCTCCATCGGGGGCACCCTGACGCACTTTGCAGCTCCGCCCGTAGTGATGGTGGCGGAAAAGTGGGACTGGGGGCTGGCTCACATGATCCAGCATTTCGGATGGAAGGCCGTTTCCGCCATCGTCATTTCCAATTTGGCGTATTTTCTCCTTTTCCGCAGGGAGTTCGCCCGCCTGGCTTCCCAGCAGAGGGAGTTCGACGAGTTTGACGACGCCATTCCCCAGTCCTGGGAAGACCGCAATGACAGGATACCGTTATGGGTGACCCTGGCGCATGTCTGCTTCCTGGTCTGGACGGTTCTTTTTGCCCATGAGCCGGTCATGTTCATCGGCAGTTTCCTGTTCTTTATCGGTTTCACACTGGCTACGCCGCAATACCAGAACCAAATGTCTCTGCGTGTGCCCATCATGGTGGGGTTCTTCCTGGCGGGGCTGGTCATTCTGGGCGGCGTGCAGGCCTGGTGGCTGGAGCCGGTGCTGACGCGGCTGGGGGACTACGCCATGGTCGGGGCTACGCTGCTGACGGCATTTAATGACAATGCCGCCGTCACTTTCCTGGCGTCTACGGTTCCCAACCTGCCGGAAGCCGTCAAATATTCCGTGGTGGCGGGTGCTGTGACGGGCGGCGGCCTGACGGTCATCGCCAATGCCCCCAACCCGGCCGGGCAGGCCATTCTGGGTAAATATTTCAAAGGCATCAATCCCCTGTGGCTGTTTGCCTGGGCGGCTTTTCCCACTGCCATCGTGTTTATTTTCTTCACCTGCTTCGGCCATTAATGGCCGGAGCGTATTGTCACTCTTATGTTTACCGGACTCGTTGAAACAACAGGAACTGTGGAAGGGTTGACGCCTATTAACGGCGGAGCCAGGCTGACGCTGACCATTCCGTTCGGCCGTGAACTTTCCCTGGGGGATTCCGTTGCCGTCAACGGATGCTGCCTGACGGTGGATGCCCTGGAGGGTGAACGCATCTCCTTTGATCTGCTTTCCCAGACTCTCCGCGTCACCAGTCTGGGAACCCTCAAGCCGGGGATGCTGGTTAATCTGGAACGCGCCATGTCCGCCATGGACCGTTTCGGAGGCCACTTCGTGATGGGGCATGTGGACCATACCGGTACGATTGCCGCTCTGGAGCCTGCAGGGCAGGATCACCGTTTGGAGGTGCGCATTCCGGAGGAACTCACCCGCTATTGTATTGACAAGGGTTCCATCACCATTGACGGCATTTCCCTGACCATAGCCAATTTGAGCGGCTCTCTGCTGGAGTTCTGGATTACGCCCCATACTTTCGGCCGCACGAATCTGCAGAATTCCGTTCCCGGCCAGCCGGTCAATCTGGAAGTGGATATGCTGGCCAAGTATGTAGAGAGACTGTTTTCTGCCCGTGAACAACGTGCGGAGGGATAGTCCTGCCCGTGTAAGGAGAATCACATGCCGGGCATGCGGGCTGGTTTTTCCTGCCGGACAATGAAAGCGCATTCCTGTTTTCTGTAGCAGGGGTGCCGGGATGCGGAGATTTTTGAACTGGAAGCCGGGTATTGCTGTTCCGATGAAGGAAGGGCCGTGAGGGCGGAACAAAAATGCGGAGCGAGTCTATTTGCTACCGGGCCATTCCTCCCTTTGCCGTAATCCATTTCCCGCGTTTGACGACCCGTTCAAAGAACAGACCGTGACGTTCCGCTGCCGTTTTCGTTTCTTCCCACTGGGAAGCCAGAATGCCGGAGATGACCAAAGCGGCATCCTTCTTCATGGCGGCAATGATTTGTGGAAAAGCCTTTTGCAGTATGGTTGAAAACAGGTTGGCGACGACAAGGTCACCCTGCTGGGATTCCGAAGGTTTCCATTTGAAGACGTCTTCCACAAATAAGTCCAGCTGTTCCGCCGTAACGGCGTTGCGGGCCATGTTGTGCCGGGCCACTTCAATGGCCATGGGGTCAAAATCGAAAGCCGTGGCGTGCTCCGCCCCCAGCTTCAGCGCCGCCATAGCCAGCACGGCGGTTCCGCAGCCTATGTCCGTTATGCTCCATGATGTTTTTCTGCGGGATTTGGCAGCGTCGCAGATAAAACGCAGGCAGGTGGATGTGGTAGCGTGGTCTCCTGTTCCGAAAGCCATTTCGGCGGGGACGCTCAGGATGCAGCGCGAGGGGAACTGTTTCCGCAGAGCGGCCAGATTCTCCGGAGAACTCTGCTCCGTAATGACCAGTGCGTCCCTTATTTTGAGCGGAGGGCGTTTTTCCCGCTTCTGGGTTGCTACCCAGTCCTGCGTCTTGATTTCCCTGACAGTTCCTCCAAAATATTTTTTCAAGGCCAGGGCGTCTTCTTCATCATCGCAGTAAACGGTGATTCGGACCGTTTTCCCCCCTTTGATTTTTGTAATAACGGCGTTCGGATTTCCGGCGATGCGTTCGCTCCAGGCGTCTTCCCATTTGGCGGCGGAAAGTTTGTTCCAACTCCATGTCATGCAGAAAGTATGGGATTTTTCCGGCAGGGAGGCAAGAATGGATTGATTGTAACTGCATTCCCGCTGTTTTTGGGGTTGTGTGGATCTATTATTGAAAATTTGATTTATTTAAAGAAGAATATAAAACATCAACTATCAAACCATTTTATTTTCAGTATGGTTGCGAATTTGGAATCCGGAGTAAAGATTATTTTTTTATATTCAATGGCCAACCTGTGAGAAGAGGAAGGAATCTTGTTCTGTTTCAATCTTTTTTTCTAACAATAATTCATTGATTGTTATTTTGTTGTTTTGAGTTTCGAATAACAACGGATTCCAAATTCGTACATTAAAAGGAGCGCGTTTGATATGCAAAAAACATCCAAATGTACAGATTATCATGAAATTATTTGCTTTTGCCATGTTGTCCTTGGTTCCTTCAGTTACTGTCTGTTCCGTTTTTTCCAAGGAAGTGGATATTTATTCAGGAACATATGGAAACGATGATGTGGAAGTATTCCAGCCGGAGGAAGTGACGTATCATCTGGCCGGAAGGGATGGCGTCTTTTATGAAGGTGCGTTTACGTTTGATAATTATAATCCGGACAAGGGCGGCGCCGGAAACAGGCAGGGTGTTTTCTCCGGCTATAGTACACATTTTTCCAGCACGGAAGGAACGTCTCTCGGCTTTCACTGCACCGGGCTTAATCCCGGAAAGAACAGTTCCGCTTCCAAATCTTTTATTTTTGTCATGGGGCCATGGGAAAGCGGGGAGGAGTTTGTCGCTCCTCAGGTTACTTTTCAGGATTTGGGCGATTTGAGCTTCATTGCGGATAATATGGACATGATCGGCATTACCGATGGCGCCACGGCCGGAACCGGTGGTGGGAGGTACGGGAAAGCTGATATTGTTTCTTTCAACAATGTAGGAAATATCGAATTCCGGGGGCTGAATCATGGGGGTATAGGCTTCAGCCGTTTGAATTCCTTGGTTTTTACCAATACCGGGGATATTTCTTTTACGGATATGAAGATGGGATATTCTTCCAATGGCGGTGCCATTTTTATTAACCAGGGGGGGGATTCTTCCCTTTACTCCAATCCTGGAGATGGGAATATTTCTTTTGACCATACGGGAAGTATTATCTTCAGGAATCTTGTTAAAACTTCTTATTACATGAGTTCTGCGGGGATTTTTACCAATGAAGGGAGTATTTCATTTAATGATACGGAAAATATCCTGTTTGAAAATAACACGTCCACCGGAAGATCTGCGGCGATGGGCATTGGATCCATATTCTTACCGGATAACCAGCCGTCTTTGTCGTTTAGCAACATCCGGGGAGATATTATTTTTAGAAATAATAAGGCTTCCGGAGGGAGCATGCCGGGGATGGCGGGCGCTATCACTATTTATGGATCTTTTAAGCTGGTGCAAACGGGTGATGTCCTGTTTGAAAATAATGTGACTGATAAAAATACGGCCGGAGCCATTTATTGCGGCAATAATGAAGGGAAAAGGTTTGGAGGGCAATGGCTTTTGTCTGCGGATGGCGGGAATATCGTTTTCCGAGGCAACTTGGTTAAAGGAAGTTCGGGGGTCTTTGCCCGCGCCCTGAGGATTTTTGCTTATGCTCCCGAAAACGATTATACGGGCATATCTCAGCCCAATGGGAATTTAACCATGGATTTCCGCGCCCAGGCCGGACGAGAAATTGTATTTTATGATGGTATTGATATTGAAAGTATTACTGTAGCCATGCCTACCCTGCATATTAACAGAATTCCGGCCGATTGGGCAGATTATGGAGGTATTCCTGTGGAGTTTGGAGGAACCGTGCGTTTTTCCGGTGCATTGACGGAGTCGTTTCTAGTTCGCAATGACGGGGAAAGTGATGGTGATTACGCGGAACGGGTGGAGACCTCCCGCAGGGTGAAACTTGAATCAAATATTATTGTGGAAGGGGGACGGCTGGTTCTTGAATACGGCATGAACCTGGCGAATGAGAGTGGGGATGTATGGCAGGGAAGTTCAAGAGTGGAGCAGGACAAACCGGTGTTTAACCTGGCCGGCGGAGTGCTGGAAATGACGTCCGGTTCATCCATCAGCGCCCAGCAGGTGATTGTTTCCGGCCATGGCAGCGGCGCTATCCTGCGGGTGGGAGCCGCTCCCATCGGTTCCGACAGTTGGGAGGGGAAGACCTATGAACTGCCTTCCCTTTCCGCTGTCACCATTGACATGTCCCACGGGTTTGACTGGGATCTCATGCCTTTCTCGGAACGGGGGGACAGCGGTATCAACATCACCGCCTCCGGGGAATTTTTGCTGGGGGGAACCATTGGAATTGCGGATACGCTGGATGATTACGCCTCCGCCGCCTGGGGAAAGGACAGGGAGTTTGTCATTTTTAATATGGATTCTTCCAGCAAACGGCCGCAAGGAGAGCTGAAAGGGGTTATTTCCAATACGACCCAGTCATCCACGGTTGATTCTCCCTATACCTACGGCGGTACCTGGGAATATGAATGGCGCGACATGGATGGAGATGGAGAAGATGACCAGCTGTTGGCAATTTGGAAACATGAAGCCGGATGCCGCCCGGATCAGGTCCGTCCGGAGCAGGCTGGAGAGCTTGCTCTCAATTCCCTTTGGAGTTCCGCTTCAAACGCGGCTTCTCTTGGGAATACTGCGTTGGCGCAGTTAACCCCGGTGCGGTTGTATCAGCGGTATGCACGCAATGTATGGGGAATGGGGCTGGGGGATTTCGCCCGCCAGCGTTCCCGGGGCGGCGTAGATGGTTATGACTATGACGGGGGCGGATATTCCGTTGGCATGGATTCCGATTTTGGAGGAAAGAGCGGGATATGGGGGATAGCGTTCGGACAAATGCACGGTTTCAGCAGGAGCCGGGATTTTAATGGGAGGATTACCCAGGATTCCCTGATGGGGAGCATTTATTGGGGGCGGATATTCCGCTCCGGCGAGCGTTCCCTGTGGACGGTGAAAGCCGATCTTACTTGGGGAATGACTGATAACTGCATGAAAAGCCGGTTCAGCAACGGTATGGACGCTCATGGGGAATGGAACAACAGAACGTGGCTGGTCCAGGCGGAAGTTTCCAGAAGCATTCAGTATGCAGGAGGATGGACTGTGTCTCCGTTTTTGAGGATGGAGTTTACACATGGCACGGAGGCTTCTTTTCTTGAAGACGGCAGCTATGCCAGAAAATTTGAAGGAGCGGTTTTGCGCCGGTTGTCCATCCCGGCAGGTGTGAGTGTTGAGAGAAGTGGTGACTGGAAAGGCAGGCACTGGACGCAGGTGCTCCGCCTTTCCTATGTGGGAGATGCTATTCAGGATGTGCCGGAGGCTTCCGTTTACAGCATATACAGCGACATTTTCTGGAGGGCCCGTGGTGTCCAACCAGCCCGCCATGCCGTACGCGTGGAGTATGATGCCGCCTTGCAGTGGAATGACCGCTGGACGGTTTATGCCGGTTATGGCATGGAAGCCCGGGGAAGCTCCGTGTACCACCGCATAAATGCGGGCGTATCCAGGGCGTTTTAGGAAACGTCAGCACGGATAGAAAAAAGGGCACGTTTTCGAAGGAAACGCGCCCTTTTTTGATACTGCGGGGGGGATGTTCCGGCAGGGGGGGACAGCTACAATGTTTTGCCGTTCGGCCACATCAGCATCCGTTTCAGGAAGCGTTCGTTGTTGACGGTGATCTTCGGGAAGAGGCGTTTGCTGGATTCCTTGAGCGCCCTGATGGCGTCTTCACCCTGCAGCGGCGTGCGGCCGGATTCGTCGATGATGGTGCGCAGCCATGCGGTCTGCGGCATGCCGCATGCTTCCACGGCCTTGAAGGGCATGCGTTCCCTCCAGTTGGTCCCTCCCGTAGTGCCGGGAATATTGAGCCGTTTGTTGATGCCGAAGAGAGCAGGCCAGAGAATGGCCGCATAACGGGAACGGGAACGGAACAGGGCGTTGTACATGGCCGTCTTGATTTCCTGGTTCCAGCAGGAAAGACAGGTTTCAGGCTGCATGCCGGAGAAATCCGCAAACCATTTCAGAAGGCGCGCTCCGTCCTCCGCCTGGCGCACGATGTTTTCCTGTTCCGGGCTGGACGGCGTTTTTGGGGAGCCGTTCTCCCACAGGCCCAGCTTGCGGGCGCGTTCGATTTTCGCGTAGCTGTCGTTCCATGTCTGCATGATGGTTTCGAAATCATGCGTTCCGAACGCCGCAAAGGAGCATTCGTGATATTCTTTTCCAGACGTAATGGTTCCGTCCGCCTTGATTTCCCAGTGGGGAATTTTGAAACCGGGGATATCCAGCTGCCGCATGTTCGGGCGCACGTAGTCCGGAACGCAGCCCAGGTCTTCCCCCACCACGCTGACGCCGGGGGCGGCGGAAAGCAGAAGGCGCAGGTACAGGTCCCCGTCCGCCAGGTTCATGTTGCGGTCCGCTGCATTGTCATCCCCGCGCGGCTTGAAGCCGGGCAGCCTTCCGCCCGTTCTCTGGGCCGCCTGATCGGGGGAAAGCGGCAGGAAGACCCCGTTTTCCGTGGGTTTCCACGGGAAGGAGTAAATGCGGTAAAACCCCAGGATGTGGTCGATCCTGTACATGCTGAAAATCTTGGTGCAGTATTTTACCCGGCGGCGCCACCAGGTGAAGTTGTCCTGCGCCATGACATCCCATCTATACAGCGGAATGCCCCAGTTTTGCCCCCATTTGGCCGTGAATGGGTCTTCCGCATAGCTGCCTTCCGCCGGGGCTCCTCCGCACCATTCCGTGTCAAACAGGTGGCGCTCAAAAAAGACGTCGGCGCTGGAAAGGGAAACGCCAATGGGGATATCCCCCATCAGCTTCACATTGCGCTCGTCCGCATAAATACGGATGAATTCCCACTGTTTTTCACAGAGCCACTGGAGCCAGCGGGCAAAATCCTTTTCCTCTTCGTAATCGGCGGCAATGGCCTTGGCCCGCGCCGGATCCTGTTCCGGCCAGTGCCACCAGATTTCCGTACCGAACAGGTCGCAGAGAACCTGGAAACAGACAAAGTCTTCCAGCCAGCTCCCCTGTTCTTTCACCCATTCCCTGAATTTGGGCATAATGCACTCATATTCCGGCTTGGTTTTGAAATTGTTCCAGGCTCCCCGCAGAATCCACATTTTCCAGAATCTGACCTTGGGGTAGTCCACCAGATCCGGGCCGGAGGGCTGTTCCCACGGCAGCGTGTCCCCCGTTTCATTGAATACGCGTTCTTCCAGGCCGGGTATGGTCCAGGGTTCCAGGGAAAGGTACAGGGGTTCCAAAGCTACGGAGCTGATAGCGGAATAGGGGGAGGGGCATTCGTCCCTGCCCAGGGCATTGACGGGGAGCAGCTGGAGGAACCCCACATGGGCATCCGCCGCCCAGTCAATCCATTGGCGCAAGGCCGTCAGGTCCCCGATTCCGTGGTCATTGTTACGGCGCAGGGAGAACAATGGCAGAACTACGCCGGCTAATCTTTTCTCATCCATATCAGAACGCATTACTTGAGCGGTTCCCCCGGATGGACCTGCGTCAGCCGTTGGAACAGTAAGCGCCAGAATAGCATTTCCGGCAGGAAGGCGGCAAGCTTAATACGTTGTCTCTGCGCCATGCTTTGCGGTTTTTCCTGGGAAGTGGAGCAGGGGGACGGTAAGACAGGCTGTTTTTTTCCGCCGCAGGAATAGACGCCTTACCGGGAATCCGATTATTTGTCCGGGATGCAGTTCGGAAGCGGCATGGTTTTCTCTGCGGAAAACAGCATGAACCGGAGGGAAAGGCGGAATTTTTCTTTTAGAAACAGTCTCTGGCGGAAACAGGCGCAAATTCTGCTTCCATCCGTAATCCCCGGCAATTAAGATAATCTGCAAATGAAATTGCTTTTTCTCCCTTCCGCTTTGCTGGTGCTGCTGGCCTCCTGTGGTCCGAACAAGCATGTGAATGCCTGGGACCGCCAGAGTTCTGCGTTGGATCCCGTGGGAATCACTTCCAAGAAAATGGCGGCTAAAAACAAGGCGGAGCAGGCATTTTACAAACCTGGGGAAGCCGTTACGTTCAAGAAGGACAGAATGATGGTGTTTGAACAGAATCCGGAAAGTAATTTTTCCACAAGCGGAACCGTCAGGGGTGGGGTGAAAACCGGGAAGGTGCTGGTCTGCGGGGATTTGTTCGCCAAAGTCGAGTTTGAAGACGGCAGCCAGGGTTACGTAAGCCTCTCGGAGATTGTTAATCCGCAGGAAATGATGGGTTTTTATCCTGTTTCCGCTTCTGATTTAATTGGTCCGGACGGAGCTTTGCTTCCTTTGCCCTCAAACATGGGCGCCGTCAGCCCGGAAGCCGCCGCCGCTTCCCGTGAGCTGGATATATCCCGGATGAATACCTCTCTGGTTCCTGTTCCGAATTCCGTTTCTCCGTCGGGAGCTGCGCCTCAGGAAGCTCCTCCGGAAAACGTTCCCCTGCCTGAATCCAGCGTGAAGCAGTAGGGCCTTTGCAGAAAATCCGGAAAGTCGGGCGGAAAACAGGAGGCAATATACGTCGGCCTGCGCTTCGCCTGTATTTTTGTTCCCGGGTTCTTTCCGACAGGCACGGAAGCAATTTTATTCCGCCGTCAATTCATACGCAACGGCATCCGTTACGGTGACAGTGGCGAATTGCCCGACGGGCAGCGTCAGAGGAACGGAGACGGTTCCGTCAATGTCCGGAGCATCCCATTCCGTTCTGGCGACTCCGGGAGCATCCACCAACACGCGTATTTGCCTGCCGATTTGCTCCTGGCCCGTTTCCGAAGCGAGACGCGCCAGCAACAGGGTGGCTTCATTGTAGCGGCGAGCCTTGGTGCGGTGGTGCACCTGGTTGGGCATCTTGTAGGCTTTTGTCCCTTCCTCCCGTGAGAAGGTGAAAATGCCGGCGCGTTCAAAACGGAATTCCTCGATAAACTCCATCAGTTCCTGATGGTCGTCTTCCGTTTCTCCGGGGAATCCGGTGATGAAGGTGGTGCGGATGGCGATGCCCGGAACGGCCTTCCGGATATTCCGGAGCAACGTGCGGATATAGTTTCCGTCCGTTACGCGCTGCATGGCGTCCAGCATATTATCGGAAATATGCTGGAGGGGAATGTCTACATAGCGGGCCACTTTGGGGCATTCCGCGATGGCTGCGGTCAGTTCGTCGCTCCAGTGGGCGGGGTGGGTGTAGAGCAGCCTGATCCAGAATTCTCCCTCAATGGCGTTCAGAGCGCGAAGCAGGGAAGCCAGGGATTCTCCGCGGGAGGAATCCACCGCGCTGCGGCGGTTTGGGCGCGCATCCGTCCATTTATCCATGCCGTAATAGGTGATGTCCTGCGCGATGAGGCAGATTTCCTTCACGCCGGACCGGATAAGGGTTTCCGCTTCACGCACTACGTCCTGCTGGGAACGGCTGCGGTGGCGTCCGCGGATCATGGGAATGATGCAGTAGGCGCAGCCGTGGTTGCAGCCTTCCGCTATCTTGATGTAGGCCGTGTGCGGCGGGGTAAGGCGGTAGCGCGGCGTGTTCCAGTCAGGAACGTACCTGCATTTTCCTTCAATGAAGTTCCGGTCCTGTATGGTCCGGTCCATCACTTGAGTGATAATTTCCGGCAGTTTGGTGATTTGGTCCGGACCGATAAAGGCGTCCACCTCCGGAAGCAGGGCGGGCAGTTCCTTCCGGAAGCGCTGGGACAGGCAGCCCGCCACGATGAGTTTCTGGTTTTCCGGATAAGCCCCGTTTTCCCGGGCACGCACGATGTCCAGAATGGCATCGATGGCTTCCTGCTTGGCCTGGTCAATGAAAGCGCAGGTATTGACCACCATTACGTCCGCGAGTTCCGGTTCCGGAGTCATGGTCATGCCGGCTTTTTGCAGGTGGCCGATCATGATTTCAGAGTCAACCAGATTCTTGGGGCAGCCCAGGGAAATGAGTCCAACGGTGAGAAGCATGGCAGTAGATAAGAAGCGTGATGGCGTCAATCCCCGGAGGGGGAGTCGTCCTTGACGACGACGAGGTCGAATGGCCGGATGTCCACGACGCGCACAGGGGTACCCTTAATCAGTATGCCTTGTCGAGAGAAAACCTCGCATATTTCGCCATGAATCATGGCTTTTCCATTGGGTTTCAGCTCCGTGACGGCGTTCCCGCGGTCTCCTACCTGAACGCGCGCGATATTGACCGCTTCACCGGCGGAGCCTCCGCTGACCGTGGCGTTGGTAACGCGGCGCATCAGGATGGAATCCGGGAGGTATTTCATCAGCAGGGCAATCAGAAGGGAGCCTCCGGTCAGGCCCAGGGCCAGTTTCAGTAGGGGGATGCCCAGGACTGCCGCCAGCGTGTTGACGTCATCCCACTGTCCGTCCCGGATGATATGGTCCCATTCCCAGGAGCTGACCATGCCGCCGAACAGGGCCAGAAAGATGCAGACGCCGCCCGCAATGGCCGCAATAAATGTGCCCGGGATAACGAAGAATTCCACGCAAAGAAGGACTATGCCCAGAACGAGCAGGGCCGCCGTTTCATAGCCGGCCAGATTCCCGGCAATGTTGTTGCCGAAGAAGAACAGGGCAAACGCGGCAATGGCCACAATGCCGCCGATGCCGAATCCCGGCGTTTTAAATTCCATGTAAATGCCGCCGATGCCCAGCAGGATCAGGATGGGGGAAGCCCATGCAATCCAGAGGCCGATGCGCTCAAAGGCCGTAGGTTCCGCCGTGACTACGGGGGCATTTACTTTCTCCTGGGCCAGCAGGTCCGTGACGGAGGAGGCTGTGCCCTGGGCCAGCAGGGGCCTGCCGTCTTCCAGACGCGCGGCGGCTTCCTTGCCCGTCAGGGTCAGGAGCGCGCCTTTTTCCAGTTTGACGGGGCCGAACTGCTGTTCCTGGTCGGACGGGATCATCATGGCTTTCACCACTTCCGGGCGGTAACCCTTTTCCGTCACGACGGAGCGGGTAAAGGCCCAGAAGGCGCTTTCCGCTTTCTTGCGCATAACGGGATCCATTTCCTCTCCGGATGAGGTGATGATGCCCGCTGCGCCGATGGAGGAGACGGGAGCCATGTAAATTTTGTCGCACGCCGCGGAGATGAGCGCCCCGGCGGACATGGCCCTGGGGTTTACGTAGGCGTAGGTGGGAATGGTGAGCGGCTGGATGCTTTTCATCATCATCTCGCTGGTCTCCCAGGCCAGGCCGCCGGGCGTGTTCAAATCGAATATTACCGCGCGCGCCTGCTCCTCCTGCGCTCTTTTCAGGATGCGGTTCATGAAGCCGAAGCTTTGTTTGCTGGTCAGGGAGTTCTCCCCTATGGGGATGACGACTACCCTGTCGCGGAAGGTTTCCTCCGCGGCCGCCCGGAAGGGGGCGCCGGCAAACAGGGCCAGCAAAGCCAGCAACAGAAGGTGAATGCGCTTCATACGAACAGGCTAGCATGTTCCGCTCCCGCGCTCAATGGGGAAATGTGTTCCTCCGGGGCGAGAAGCCGCCGGTGCTGCGCCGTCTTTCCCCTGCCTGTGGAGGCCTTGTTTCCTCGCCTGGCGTTCCGATTCTGTATTCTTGTGCACCCGTACCCCTTGTGATAGACTGGTTCCGCCTTATGGGAAGGATTGATGAAGACAGTATCCGGCGCGTTCTGGAGGCCACTGACATTGTAGATGTGGTGGGATCCTATCTTCCCCTGAAAAGGGCCGGTTCCCGGTGGAAGGCATGCTGCCCGTTCCACAATGAAAAGACGCCTTCCTTCATTGTGGACCAGAGTCGGCAGAATTTTAAATGCTTTGGCTGCGGGGAAGGAGGGTCTGCCATCACTTTTGTGATGAAGATGGAGAACCTGGGGTTTGCGGATACCGTGCGAAGGCTGGCGGAAAAAGCCGGAATCTCCATTGTGGAAGAGGTCTATGACGCAGCGGAGGAAAGGCGGCGCAAGGCACGCACGGCTTTGCTGGTGGCCCACAAGAAGGCTGCTGGGTTTTTCCACAGGCTCCTGCTTTGTTCCCCGAAGGCGGCGGAGGCCAGGGCTTACCTGAATTCCCGCGGATACGGGGCAGACATGGCGAAACGCTGGCAGGTAGGGTGGGCTCCTGACTCCTCGCGGGAGTTTCTGGCCTGGGCCCGCAGGGAGGGGATCCCGGACCAGGTGCTGATAGATTCCGGTCTCGCCAACCGCGGAGAACGGGGAGATTTGTACGCCCGCTTCCGGGACAGGCTGATGTTCCCCATCAACAATGTGTACGGAGAATGTGTGGCGTTTTCCGGCCGCATTCTGCGGCCACAGGAAAACGTAGGCAAGTACGTTAATTCCCCGGAGACGGCCATTTTCAAAAAGGGGGACGTGGTGTTTGCCCTGGACAAGGCGCGCGGCCCTATGGGAAAAAGCGGCAAAGCCCTGTTGTGCGAGGGACAGATAGACGTTATTGCCTGCCACGAGGCGGGTATTTCTTTTGCCGTAGCCCCTTTGGGGACGGCGTTTACTCCGGAGCATGCCCGGATTCTTTCACGCTATGCTTCACGGATAGTATTGTGTTTTGACGCGGACAAGGCGGGCATGGCTGCGGCGGACCGGGCTTTCCGTGAACTGGCCCCTTTTGGCAAGGATATTTACCTGGTGAACCTTCCTGCCGGGGACGATCCGGATTCTTTCATGAAGAGGGAGGGGAAAGAGGCTTTTTCTGGGATGGTGGAGCGGGCCCGTTCCTTCTTTGAGGTTCGCATTGAACGGGCTAGGGAGAGCGGTTTGTTGGATGATGCCGCTTCCAGTGCCGCTTTTGCCCGTGAGATGACGGCCCTGCTGGCCTGCATGAGCGACCCGGTGGCCCGGGATCTGGCTACGGCTGACATAGCCACGCGCATGCGCATGGCTGCGGATAATTTGCGCGGCGCCGTCAGAATGGCCGGACGCCGGAAAGGGCAGGAACAGGCCCAGTCCGCAGAGCGTAAGACGGCTGAGGAGGTTCCGCAGCATCCTCCTGTGAAAATGGATCGCGCCGTGGCCGTGCTCTGTGAACTGGCCCTTCAGAATTCCCGTGCCCAGGGGCTTATCGTGGACCGCATTGAAGAATTGCTGGAGCCGATGCGGCTGCTGCAGGGCGGAGGCATCTTAAAAAAAATTCTGGCCAGGCTGCCTTCTCCGGACAGCCCCGCGGCCGTTCAGGCTTTTCTGGTGTCTCTGCCTCAGCCGGAACGGGATGCCCTGGGCATGCTGAATTTGGAGCCCATACCTATTCCCGATGTGGACAGGAGCGTACAGGAAGCCTGCTCCGGCATTGCGAAGGCCGCTTTGGAGAGGCACATCGCCTCCCTGATGGCGGAACTGGCGGATCCCTCCACGGATGCTGCCAGAAGGCTGGAATTGTCCAAACTTAGTGTTGACTTGAAGCGTTTGCTGGGTACAATGTAGTGCCTCGATACCTCCGAGGTATTGATATAATGGTGAATTGTGCCCTCTTCTTTTCAAGATATGTCCAAATCCGGTGACCCATCCCCCTCTTCTCCCAAGAAGACTTCCGCCAACAAAAAAGCTTCTGAATCCAAGGAAAAAATAGCGGCCCGGCCCGCCGCAAAAAATTCCAAAACCGCTCCGAAGGCGGCTCCTGTCAAAAAAAACTCTGCCAAGGCCGCCGCCAAGCCCGTTGCAGAAAAAAAGGCCCCGGCAAAAAAAGCGTCTCCGGCTTCTGCCTCCAAGAAGGCGGTGCCGTCCGCCAAAAAGACTCCGGCAAAGGCGCCTGAAGCTGTCCCTGCCAAGAAAGCCCCAGCCAAGGCTGCGGAGAAGAAGCCGGCTGAGAAGAAGGCCGCCAAACCTGCCGCGAAGGAGGAAACGCCCAAAAAATTAAGCGAAATACTGGAAGAGGAACGCAAGAGGGCTGCCAGCCGCAAGATCACGAATCCGATTGACGCTCCGGAAATTCAGGAAAAAATCCGTGAACTTATCAAGCTCGCCAAGGAACAGGGGTATCTGACTTTTGACGATATTAATGACTCCCTTCCCAACGACATTGTCGATCAGCAGGATTACGAGGCCATCATGGACCGCCTGCGCAGCATGGCGTTTGACATCATTGACGCGTCTGATGTGGACAGCTACACGGACCGCACCCGCATCAGCACGGAAGAAGAGGACGAAGAGGAAAAGCTCGAAGCCAAGATGGACATTCTGGATGATCCCGTCCGCATGTACCTGAAACAAATGGGCCAGGTTTCCCTGCTTACCCGTGAAGAGGAAGTGGCCATTTCCAAGAGAATTGAGGACGCGGAACAGAACGTCCAGCGCTGTGTGCACCGCTTCGGTTTCATCGCGAATGCCTATCTGGACGTAGCCTATCGCCTGCTCGACAATGAGGAACGCTTTGACCGCGTTATCCTTGACAAAAAGATAGACTCCCGTGAGCGCTATATGAAAGGGCTGGCCCAGCTCTGCGCCCAGATACAGCAGACCCATCAGGACGCATCCGGTTCCTTCCGCAAGCTGTACCGCAGCAAGGAGGCGGCCAAGTCCGTCAAGGCCCGCCAGGCCGAATTCGACAAAGTTGCCGGCGTTTTGGTGAAGTTCTTCGGTCGCCTGTATTTCAAGCACAAGGTGATTGAGGATTTCTGTTCCATGATTGACGAGGCCCGCGACCGCGTGCTCCGCATGCAGAAGAAGGTTGCCCTGGAACCGGACAACAAGGAACTCAAGGAACATCTGGCAGAGCTGGAGCTTCGCATGTGGATGACTGCGGATGAGATGGGAGAAGCCTACCAGGAACTCCGCAAATGGCTTCGCGAAGCCCGCAGGGCCAAGGATGAAATGGTGGAGGCCAATCTGCGCCTGGTCATTTCCATTGCCAAAAAATATACCAACCGCGGCCTCTCCTTTCTGGATCTGATTCAGGAAGGCAACATGGGCCTGATGAAGGCGGTGGAAAAATTTGAATACCGCCGCGGCTACAAATTCTCCACCTATGCCACCTGGTGGATTCGCCAGGCCATCACCCGCTCCATTGCAGACCAGGCCCGCACCATCCGCATTCCCGTGCACATGATTGAAACCATCAACAAATTGATGCGCGTGCAAAAGCAGCTGGTGCAGGAGTACGGTAGGGAACCCACTCCGGAAGAAATCGCGGAAGAAATCCATCTGCCTGTGGAACGCGTGCGTTCCGTTTTGAAAATGGCCCAGCAGCCCATTTCTCTGCAAGCCCCTGTGGGGGATTCCGACGATACCTCCTTTGGTGACTTTATTGAAGACAAGGCGGCGGAAAATCCCATGGAGGAAGCCTCCTTCTCTTTCCTGAAAGAAAAAATCAAGGATGTTCTGGACACCCTCACGGATCGTGAACGCGAAGTTATTGAACAGCGCTTCGGCCTCCGGGACGGCAGTCCCCGCACTCTGGAGGAAGTGGGCCGCCAGTTCAGCGTCACCCGCGAACGCATTCGCCAGATTGAAGCCAAAGCCCTCCGCAAGCTGCGCCATCCCACGCGCATCAGCAAGATCAAGGGATTCCTGGAAATGACGGAATCCTGACCGGATTTGCGCCGCATGCCGTGCTACGTTTCGTGGTCATGAAGACTTGCGTAGCTGCGGTATGCGGTATGTTCATGTTACTGGTTTCCTGTTCCGGCAGCAGGGAATTCAAACCGGCGTTCAATCAGCCCCTTCAGCCCGTGATGCAGCCGGGCTTTGTGTATGTGGATCAGGTGGCTCCGCTGGTGAAGACTAATTTGAAATATGCCGGGTATGACAATTTTGTAGGGCGTCCGCTGGACGGTTACCACGGTCGGCGCGCCATCCTGCGCACCCAGGCGGCGCAGGCGTTGAAAAAAGTCTCGGAAGATTTGTATCGTCAGGGTTACCTGCTGGAAATTTATGACGCCTACCGTCCCCATACCGCCGTGCTGGACATTTGCAAATGGGGAGCTGACGACGGGGACCAAAAGATGAAGTCCCGGTATTATCCCCATATTGACAAGGCCAAGGTGTTCGGAGACCACTATGTGCGCGATTTTTCGGAACATTCCCGGGGTGTGGCTGTGGATGTTTCCCTGCTGTACGCCAAGACCGGAAAGCCGGTGGATATGGGCGGCCATCATGACCTGCTGGATCCCAGTTCCACCACAGACTCCACATTAGTGACTCCGTCCCAACGCAGAAACAGGATGATTCTGAAAACGGCTTTTGAAAAACAGGGTTTTGCCAATTATGCTCCGGAATGGTGGCACTATCGCCTGTTGAATGAGCCTGAACCTACCCTGCATTATTACTTTCCCGTGTGGGACGGCATGACTTCCGCGGGCAGGCCATAAAAGAATTTTACATATCAAATTTTGTAAAAATTTGTTTGTTAGTTGAGTGTCCGACCCCGTGCTGATTCCTATCAAGCAGAATGTAGAAGATCGTACTGACACCTGGAAAGCATACATTAGAGTAGAAAAAGCAGAACGGCATTATTTCCTCATCGACGGAGACGATGTTATGACTCTCCAATGGCGCGAGTCATCTATGCGGAAGCCGATACGAAGGGTGCCGAGATAAGGACGAGTGCATTGGTGATGTTGAATCGTCCCGGCAGCACGAAAGGGAATGCTTATCGAAATCCCTTGTTGAGTATATTGACGGAATTTGGCGAAATCAAAGACGGTAAGAATCCTGATTGGGCCTCCGTAACAAATCAGCAATATGCCAAGGTTGAAGTGGATGAGTACAGGGATATTGACAGGCTGAGCTGTGAAAAACTGGAAGAAGCCAGAAAGGCGCTCCTTGAGGTTCTGAGCGGTGGAGTGACTGTTCCTTATGATGAATTTAGAACGGCAGGCACTACTCCCACGCCTTATGTCACTATTGGCGGAACTGACTTTTTGACGGAAAAGCAGTATCGGAACTGTATTGTCAAACCAGACGGATGCGATAGTTTGTCTGTCTGGCCCGGTGGATCTTTGGATAGATAAATCATTCTGAAGCATCATCAGGCGATCAGGTGATTGAGACTTGAGCCGTCTTTTTGACGAAGTAATATCTGGAGGATGAATGCCTCTCTTAAAACGCTTCTTTTCTCTTGCTGCACGGTTCCCCTTGTTATGGCTTCTGACGTGCCTTCTCCCCTTGTCGATCATCCTCCGATGGATGTTGCCGCCTTGCGTTTTCACAAGCAGGAGATGGCTTTTCTGGAAAGATGTTTCCGGGAGAATCCGGATAACAAGGTGGTCTGGCAGGCGGACCATGAAGCCGCATTAGTGTGGAGAACGCCGAGGGGAGCCAATTTTAACAGTTATGAATTTAAGGCTTTTCTGCGCCAGCAGGACGGTTCATTCATGGAAATGGGGAGGTATTCCGTCATGTCTAGCTATGGATATTGGGATGAAAAAAATATCCAATTCTCCGATAAAGGATTTCAGGTTGTTTTAATTGCGGATGGAGGAGCAACGCATGCAAGTCATCAGTTCTATTATTCCCAACCTGCCGCTACCTTTGTTTTCCGGTTGGGCCGGGAAGAGGGCAAATGTTCCAACGAGGAAGTGTGGATGGACAATGGCAGTTGATTTCCAAACCGGTTTGTCTGCAATATAGGAGGGGAAAAGTGCAGTTTGGATGAACCCCGGCCATTCCTTGACGAAGAGGTTTTTTTGTTGCGGGCGTCTTGGCCGCGCGTATCGGGGGCCGTAAATACGGATTTTTGATGAAAAGGCCGTTCCGCGGTAAAGGCGGAACGGCCTGAAAAGCGTTTATACGCAGGAGATGTTAATGAGGCAGGCGGAAGTTGCGGTTAAACGCGGAAACTTCTTCCTTAAGCTGGGAGAAGCCTTCCGGATTCGGGCATACCTGGTCACCTACGTACAAGGCCAGCGCACGCGCAATGAATTCAGCCACCTGTTCCACGTCTTTTTCCTTCATGCCGCGAGTGGTTACGGCAGGCGTACCGATGCGGATGCCGGAAGGTTTCATGGGAGAACCCGTGTCAAACGGGATGGCGTTCTTGTTTACGGTGATGCCTACGCGGTCCAGGGCTTCCTGCGCATCTGCACCGTTAATGCCTTTGTTGCGGAGGTCTACCATGAATACGTGGTTGTCCGTACCGTTGGAGACGACGCGGAAGCCGAGTTCCGCCATTTTGGCCGCCATGGCCTTGGCGTTTTTGACAACCTGGGCCGCATAGTCCTTGAATTCGGGCTTCAGAGCTTCTCCGAAACAGGCCGCCTTGGCGGCAATGATGTGCATGAGGGGGCCGCCCTGCATTCCGGGGAAGACGGCTGCATCCAGTTTTTTGGCGTATTCCTCCTTGCAGATGACGAAGCCGCCGCGGGGGCCGCGCAGGGATTTATGCGTGGTGGAGGAGACGAAGTCCGCATGGGGAACCGGATTCGGGTGCTGCCCCCCGGCCACCAGGCCCGCGATGTGGGCCATGTCCACGAACAGGTAGGCACCGCAGGCCCTGGCAATCTGGCCCATGCGTTCAAAGTCGATTGTGCGTGAGTAGGCGCTTGCTCCCGCCGTGATCATTTGCGGCTTTACCTCCAGAGCCAGTTTTTCCAAAGCATCATAGTCAATAGCTTCCGTTTCCTGGGATACGCCGTAGTGAACCACATTGTACAGTTTGCCGGAGAAGTTGGCCCGGTGTCCGTGGGTGAGGTGGCCGCCGTGGGAGAGATCCATCGTGAGAATGGTGTCGCCCGGCTTCAGAACAGAGAAGTAAACGGCCATGTTGGCCTGGGAACCGGAGTGGGGCTGCACGTTGGCATGATCCCCGCCGAAAATTTTCAGCACGCGGTCAATGGCGAGCTGTTCCACTTTGTCCACCACCTCGCAACCGCCATACCAGCGCTTGCCGGGATAGCCTTCCGCGTATTTGTTGGTCAGCAGGGAGCCCTGGGCTTCCCGGACGGAGGGAGAGGTGAAATTTTCGGAGGCAATCAGCTCAATGTTGTTGCTTTCCCGGCGTCCTTCCTCCTGGATGAGGCCCGCCAGTTCCGGGTCCGTCCATTGCAGGGGGCTACCGGAGGATTTAACGACGCGGCGTTCATGGCGTCCGCCTTCAAAGTCAGCATGCAGCCAGGCGTCCAGGACGTCTTCCACACTTTCATTGTCCACATAGGCGGAAGCCAGGCAGAGCAGGTTGGAATCATTGTGCTGGCGGGAAAGGGCCGCAGCAGGGGCCGTGCGGCAGAGGGCGGCGCGGACGCCCACCCAGCGGTTGGCGGCAATGCTCATGCCGATGCCGGACCGGCAGATAAGGATGCCGCGGTCGTTGGTGCCGTCAGCAATGCTGCTTGCGACTGCATTGGCGTAGTCGGAATAATCACAGGAATTTTTGGTCATGGTTCCCATGTCGGTCACTTCATGACCCCATGCCTTGAGGAGTTCTGCTACGGTTTCCTTGAGATCGACTCCGGCGTGATCCGCGCCGATGGCAATTTTGTATGTCGTATTCATGGTGGTGCTCATTGCTGACGGGCAAAAATACTGCCTTATTTCCCTCCGGCTGGCAAGCCCCGGATTCATTTCGGGCTGTTCGGGAGGCACGGCTCCCGGAATTGCCTCGGAAAAAAGAACCCCGGTTCCCTGAATGGGACCGGGGCGGCAAGGAGGTTCGCGAGGAGCGAGCCGTTATTTTCCGGAGGATTCCAGCTTCAGCATATCCTGGACGATGTTGATGCCTTCGCGGAGTTCCGGATCAAGGCCGGAGGGGTATTCCGGGGAGTCGTCCAGTTCTGCCGTGGGGTCTTCCGCCAGGTGCATGAATTGTTCATTGTCTTTTTCCGGATCCGCCAGGGGCAGCTCCTTGGCGTTGACGTCATCCAGCGTCAGACGGTAAATTTTGTATTTGGTTGCGTCTTCCCTGGCCATTTCCGCGAAGCGGATTTTACGTTCCTTGTTGATGGATTTGCGGCGTTCTTCCAGGGCGGAGTTTTCCTGTTCCCGGATTTTCTTGTTCAGGGAAAGCTTGTTGTCCTTGATGCGCTGTTTCATCATGGCGATATCTTCCCTGGCAATCTGGAGGTCGCGGTCTTTTTCCACGCGCTTCGCGCTGGCATCTTTCAGCACGGGCAGCATGGCCGCGATGGAGGAGTCCTTTTTGTAGTTGGTGCAGGGCGTAATCTGGTCATAGGGCATCGCGTAGTCCAGAATGTCTTCTCCCAGCTCGAATGCCGCCGTAGCGGTGGGAAGCTGGATATCGCTTTCCACGCCTTTGAGCTGGGTGGAGCCGCCCGCCACACGGTAAAATTTCTGGGTAGTGACTTTCAGCAGGCCCGCACGGTCTCTGGCCGCGAAGAAAGGCAGGTATTGGCCGATGTCCACAGGCTGCTGCACAGACCCCTTCCCGAAGGTGGATTCATCCCCCACAATCACGGCGCGGCCGTAATCCTGAAGGGCCGCGGCCAGAATTTCAGAGGCGGATGCGCTGAGTTTATTAATGAGCACCACAATGGGGCCATTGAAGAGTTTCTGGCGGTTGTGGGCGGATTTGATATCCACGTTGCCGCGGGTGTCCTTGATTTGTACCACGGGGCCGTTTCCGGTAAAGAAGCCCGTCATCAGGCGCACTTCCTCCAGGGAACCGCCGCCGTTGCTGCGCAGGTCAATTACCAGGCCATCCACATTTTCCTTGTTCATCCGTTCCAGGATTTTTTTGACATCCTTGGCACAGCGGCGGTCTCCGCCTTCCATGTCTGCGTAGAAGGAGGGAAGGCTCAGCACGCCAATGCGGTTCCTGCCTTCCGGAGCTCCGGTAAGTTCAATGATTTCACCTTTGGCAAGTTCATCCTTCAGAGGTACCTTGGAGCGGGTCAGCGTAATGATTTTGGCCTGTCCGGGGGCGTCTGCCGGCTCTACTTTCAGGCGCATCTGGGTATTTTCGGCTCCGCGGATCATATCCACCACTTTGTCCAGCTTCATGAACAGGATATCCACCATTTCTCCGGAGTTGTCGGAGTCAATGGCAACGATGCGGTCGTTCAGCTTCAATTCTCCGGATTTGTCAGCCGGTCCTCCCACAACGATACCGGTAATTTTGGTAGAACCGTCGTCTTCACTGCCCAACAGGGCGCCGATGCCGGTGAGTTCCGTACCCATGGAGATTTTGAAACGGTCCACCTGGCGCGCACCCATGTAATCCGTATGCGGGTCATACGTCAAGGCTACGGCGCTGAGCAGTGTTTCCGCTACGTCTTCCAGATCCGTTTCCTGAATATTGCGTTGAATGCGTTCATAACGCATAAGCAGTTTTTCCTCCGCGGGTTTTTCATTGGCCAGGGGATCGGGCTTGTTCTGTTCCTTGGCCAGGCGCGCTACGGTTTCACGGCGCAGGATTTCGGACAGGAGCTGTTCCTCCACCATGTCTTTCCAGACCTGCTGCATTTCCGCCTCATCCTTGGGCCACGCGGCTGTTTTGCGGCGGGAACGTTCGATAGACTTGTCTTTGTCAAAGGTGAAGCCTCCCTTTTTCAGCAAATCCCGCGCATAGGAGATGCGCTGCATGGCGCGCTGGCGGTAAAGGGCGTGCATGGCCTGGGCCGCATCCATCATCTGGCCGGACATAAGGTAGTCGTCCAGCTCCTTACCGTATTTTCTTTTGAGGGCGTCTACGTCCTGCTGGGTGAAGAATATTTTGTTGGGGTCTACCTTGCGCAGGTAGGTTTCCAGGAATTTAGTGGATAGTTCATCGCTGAATTCTTTGCGGGAGAAGTGGAAATTCTGGAGCAGCAGGGACATTTGCTTGCCCACCTGGTTGAAGTCCGTAGCCGCAGAGGCGCAGGAAGTAATGGCGGCTGCGGCCAGGGCCGAGAATGCGGTGAGTCTAATCCAACGGAATGAGTGCATGTTCATAACGGAAAAGGGTGCGTTTTTTTCCATTTGGGGAAAAAGCTGGCGCCGGGATGTAAGTGTTACTGATTTGCAGGTGATTGTCTATCTTATAAAACGTCCACATGACGCTATTTTGCTCTCCTTGTTTCCGGAAGGGGACAAGAGTAAATGGAAGCCGGTTCATCCGGAAATATCCGGCGGCGGCAGGGGGAGGAAAGAAGAGAATTCATGGGTGGATAAATCCACCATAAAGTTTGAAATTTTGTGCGGAAGTCCGGCATTTGTCATATTGGAGCTGCATGGAAATGGATTTCATTTTACGGATGTTTTTTTGCATTTTTTTCGCTTTTTGTTGTTGCGTGCTTTCTTTGGTTTTCCGTTGCTGCATCCTTCCCGGAGAGGGAAAAGTGGCGGGATGACTGCTTTCCTGTTTGCAGCGGGGAGGGTGAGGATGGGGAGAACGGACGTTTTCCGAAGAGACGCCGCAGGAAAGGAAGCATTTCAGGATTGAGGTTGCAACGGTTTTCTGTACACTTCGCGTGATGATGAGCATACCGAATCGGGACAAGAGTTTTTCCGGAAGCAAGATGGGTGTTCTGCTGCAGCGTTCATTCAGCACCGTGGTTTTGCTTGGGTTGCTGGCCGGGGCTTTGTGGTGGGACTGCGAACTTGGGTATTACGGTCTGGTCTGCATTTTCTGTATTTTGGCCGCCTGGGAATGGCGGCACATGCTGCTGCGTTCCGGAAAAGCCTCCCAGCCGAACTTGAGCTTTCTTTTCGGAGTGGCGTACCCCGTATTGCTGTCCTGGTCATGCTGCATCACTAAATTCCGGGAAAGCGCCCTTGCGGAACAGGTTTCTTTCCTCATCCCCCTTCCTCTTCTGGTGGCACTTGCCGCTCCGGTCCTCCTGGTAGTGGTTGCCTTCATCCGTGAGATGAAGCACCCGGTGGATGGAAGCAGGGCTCTCCGTTCCGTGGGTACTACGCTGCTTTCCTTTATTTATCCCGTCTGGCTGTTCTCTTTTGCCATTCTGGCCCTGCATCTGGCGTATATGAGGGCGGGGTATGTTTATCCGGCCATTGTCATGTGTGTGCTGTGGGTCGTTCTGGTAACGAAGATGGCGGACATTTTTGCCTACGTGAGCGGGTTCCTGCTGGGCGGCCGCCTTTTTTCCCGCAGGCTCATTCCCCACATCAGCCCCAAGAAAACGTGGGAGGGCCTCCTCGGTTCCTGGGTGCTGACGAATGCGGCGGCCATAGGGCTGGTTTTCCCGATGTTCAGAATTTCCGTCTTGTCCATAACCCAGGTACTGGTACTGATGGGATGCACATCCCTCATTTTCCTGCTTTCCGTTTACGGGGATCTGGCCGGGTCCCTGGTTAAACGCAGCCTGGCCATCAAGGATTCCGGTTCCCTGCTGCCGGGGATAGGAGGAATTTTTGATTTGATTGACAGCCCTTCCTTTACCGTGCCGTTTTTCTGGTTTCTGCTGGCCTGCATCGGCTGAATGTCCCCGGCACGAACGGATTCCCTGTAACCCGGTATGGTTTTTTCTTCTCTTCCCATTGAGGAAATCCGCGGAGAATTGATGGAGGCTCTGCGGGTTCCTTCTCCGCGCATTTTGTTGAAAGCTCCTACCGGCTCCGGCAAGTCCACCGGCGTTCCTCCGATGATGGATGACGCCGGTCTGGGAGACCGTGGCCTGATTGTCGTTGTACAGCCCCGGCGGATGGCCGCTCGCCTGCTGGCGCGGCATGTGGCCCGGCTGCGCGGGGTGGAGCTGGGAAAAGAAGTGGGGTATGCGGTGCGTTTTGAACGGTACATTTCCTCCCGCACCCGTATCGCGTACGTGACGGACGGCATGTTGGAGCGCTGGCTGACGGAATGGCCCTCCCTGGAAGGGGTGAGCGCCGTGGTGTTTGATGAGTTCCATGAACGCAGCCTTTCCGGGGATTTATCCCTGGGGCGTGTGCTGGATCTGCAGGAAGGGCCGCGCCGGGATCTGGCCGTGGTCGTGATGTCCGCCACACTGGAGATATCAGGGCTGCGGGAATATATGGGAGGTTCCTGCCGGGTTCTGGAAGCGCAAGGCAGGCAGTATCCCGTGGAAGTCGTTTACCGGGCTCCCCGCCTGGTCAGTGACGGACGCGGCAGGGTGGCTCCTCCCCCCATATGGGAGCAGGCGGCGGATGTTGTGCGGGAGGCGGTGAGGGAGGATGACTGCGGGGATGTGCTGGTATTTATGCCGGGCGTGTATGAGATACGGAAAACGGTGGAGTTGCTGGCAGGAAAGCCGTGGATGAGCGGCCGGGACGTTTTTCCCCTTTACGGGTCTCTGGCGCCGGAGCAGCAGAATTGCGCCGTGGAGCGGGGGGATATCCCCCGTGTCATTGTTTCCACTAATGTGGCGGAAACTTCCCTGACGATTGAGGGAGTGCGTACGGTGGTTGATTCCGGGCTGGTCCGCCGGTCCGGATGGGATCCGTACCGGGGGATGGATACGCTGCATCTGGTGAAGATTTCCAAGGCGTCCGCCGCTCAGCGCGCGGGCCGTGCCGGGCGCGTGGCTCCGGGGCGCTGTTTCCGGCTGTGGAGTGAGGCGGAACAGGCCCGGAAGGAGGATTTTGACCCGCCCGAATGTTTCCGGGTGGATCTGGCCGGAGCCGTTTTGAATTTGGCTGCCTGGGGCGTCACCGTACCGGAAAATTTCCGTTGGCTGGATGTTCCTGCCCCCCTGGTGATGCAGCGGGCCGTGAATTTGTTGGCTGCCCTGGGTGCGACGGAAGAGGATGGAAGCCTGACGGATACGGGAAAAAGGATGACCGCTTTTCCCCTGCCGCCCCGGCTGGCCCGTCTGATGGTGGCCGGCCAGGATGAACAGTGTGCCGTGGAGCTGGCCGCCGTTGCAGCCCTGATGCAGGGAGAAGGTGTTGCGGTAAAGGGGGGGCTGAACGATCATTTGCGCGATTCTGCGGATTACACGGATTTCCAGGCGGAGTGGCGCGCGGTGGAGAAGGCTGTGGATGCCGGTTTTGGGGCGGCGGCGTGTACCCGCTGGGGCATCTCTTCCCGCGGGGCGCGGGAGGCATGGATGGCATACCGGCAGCTTCTATCCGTCGGCAGCCGGGGAAAAGCCCGGGAAACGCCGGGACCGGATTTTACGGCGGCGCGCCCTGCCGTAGTCCGTGCAATGATTGAGAGTTTTGCGGACCATGTGGGTGTGCGAAATGGCGTGGCAGCCAATACATGCCGCATGGCCGGCGGGGTGGGCGGCAGGCTGGCGGAAGGAAGCGTGGTGTTTCAAGGAGAGCATTTCGTAGCCGCAGAGGTGGCGGAATTGTCCGGAAAGGCGGTGGAAACCCGTGTGGGACGCTGTACGCTTATTGCGCCGGAAGATTTGCGTTCCATTTGGCCGGAGCGTTTTTCCTGCGGGGAGGAAGCCGTCTTCGATGCCGCTTTGCGGCGCGTGCGTCTGCACCGGAAGCTGATGTATGGAGATCTGGTGCTGGAGGATCGTGACCGCGGGGATGCCCCTCCGGAGCTGGCCGCCCCGGTTTTGGCTGAAAAAGTAGTGGACGGAACCCTGAAGCTGGTGAAATGGAATGATGCCGTGGAACAGTGGATACGCCGTCTTAATGGTTTGAGCGTTTGGATGCCGGAACTGGAGCTGCCCCGGTTTTCGGAGGAGGACAAGCTGGTCGCCATTTCTTTGGTCTGTGAAGGGGCCGTGGGTTATAAGGACATCAAGGAAAGGGAAATTATTCCCGTGCTGAGGGATTGGCTTTCCGGCTGGCAGGCGAAGGCGCTGGACGATTATGCCCCGGTAAGCCTCACGTTGCCCAACGGCCAGCACGCCAAGGTCAGGTACGGGGAGGATTCCTCCCCGGTGATCAGTCTGACGGTGCAGCGCCTGTTCGGCGTGGCGGTTTCCCCACGCATTGCCAACGGGGCCGTACCCGTGATTGTGGAGGTGCTGGCCCCCAGCCAGAGGCCGTGGCAGGTAACGGGATCTCTGGAAAGTTTTTGGCGGAACGGATACGGGCAAATGAAAAAGGACCTGGCGGGGCGTTATCCCCGGCACCGTTGGCCCGACCCCGGGGAACTGGATTTCCTTCCCCGTTCCCGGTGATAAGGAGAAAGGATTTTTCTGTAACAAAACAGTAGCAAAATCGACCGTTTCCGTGTAAAGAGGCGGTGGTGCAGCTCGCGGATGCCCTCCGCCCACCATTCACAAGAGACAGTTATGGACTCAATTTACTGGATTATCATCACAGCCCTGCTGCTTCTGGCGGCATTTGACTTGATCAACGGCGTAGCGAATGACGCTGTCAACTTCCTCAATTCCGCCATCGGTTCCAAGGCTGCACCCGTGCGGGTGATCCTGACCGTAGCTTCCATCGGCGTGCTGGTGGGGGCCTGTTTCTCCGGAGGCATGATGGAAGTAGCCCGCAACGGTATTTTTCACCCGGACATGTTCAGTTATCATGAAGTGATGCTGCTTTTCCTGGGGGTAATGATCAGCGAAGTGATTCTGCTGGATACCTTCAATACTTTCGGATTGCCTACGTCCACCACCGTTTCCCTGGTATTCGGTATTTTGGGGTCTGCCGTAGCGACGGCCCTGTTCAAGATTTCCAAGCTCCGCCTGGTTCAGTCCGTGTGGGATTTCATTAATACGGACAAGGCTTTTGAGATTGTCACCAGCATTCTTCTTTCCGTAGCCATCGCCTTTACGGTAGGCACCATCGTCATGTGGATTTCCCGTCTGGCGTTCACGTTTAAATACCAGTCCCGGTTCAAATGGTTCGGCTGTTTCTGGTGCGGCATTGCCATGACGGCGATAGCCTATTTTGCCGTTTTCAAGGGCTTGAAAGAGTCTACCCTGATGGAGCCCTCGTTCATCCAATACATTGACCAGAATCTGGGCATGGCCCTGCTCACGGCCTTCGGCGGTTTTTCCGTGCTCATGTTCCTGCTTCAGCATTTGTTCATGACGAATATTCTGCGCCTGACCGTTCTGGCGGGCACTTTTTCCCTGGCCCTGGCTTTTGCGGGCAACGACCTGGTGAATTTCATCGGCGTTTTCATGGGTGGTCTGGATTCCTTCCAGTACGCCAGCAGCGTGGCGGCGGCCGGTGGCTCTCCCTCATCCATCACCTCCATGGAGTGTCTGATGCCGGGGCAGGGCATGCCGGTAAACCATTATATTTTGTTCGCCGCGGGCTGCATGATGATTTTTGCCTTGTGGTTCTCCAAAAAGGCAAAAACGGTGATCGCCACCGGCGTGGAACTTTCCAGGCAGGGTGAAGGCGGTATTGAGCGTTTCGGCTCCGTCCCCCCCGCCCGCGCCATCGTTCGCAGCGCCATCGCCCTGGGACGCGGGGTGAAAAGGCTTATTCCCGCCCGCATGCTGGTGCGCATGAACCACCAGTGGGATCCCGCCCCCCAGCCCTTGAATCCCAAGGACCGGGTGGCATTTGACCTGATTCGCGCCACGGTGAACCTGACGGTTGCTTCCCTGTTGATTGCATGGGCTACTGGCAGGCAGCTCCCTCTTTCCACCACGTACGTGACGTTCATGGTGGCGATGGGCTCCTCTCTGGCGGACAAGGCATGGGGAAGGGAGAGCGCGGTTTACCGTGTAACCGGCGTGCTGACGGTGATTTCCGGCTGGTTCATGACCGGGCTGGCTGCCTTTACGCTGGCCGCCGTCATGGCTACCATCCTGCATTACGGACAGGTGTACGCCATCTTCGGTCTGCTGGCCCTGGTGGTTGTCATTCTGGTAAAGTCCACCATCATGCACCGCAAGCGGGAAAGCAAGCTTTCCGTAGAGCGTTTTGACCAGATTACGGAAGAAAATATCCTGGATGTATGCAGCCACCAGATTGTGGACAGCACGCTCAAGCTGCGGGAAATTTACAATGACACCGTGGAAAACTTTTTCCAGGGGGACAGGAAGGCCCTGAAAGAACTGGCGGATGCCGCAGAACGGCTGGCCATGACCAGCAGCGAACATCACAAGTACGATATTCTCCCTATTCTGTACAAGATGCAGTCCCGCTCCCTGGATATGGGCTACCACTTTGTGCAGGCCCTGGAGCATCTGAATGAAGCTACGCAGAGCCTGTCGCAGTTTTCCGAGTCCATCTTCACGTATGTGGATAATAACCACACGCCGTTTACGATTGACCAGGTGGACGATTTGAAGGAGGTGCATACCGCCCTCATCAAGCTGCTGGATGAATATTGCAAAATGCTCCAGACGGGGACGTACATTCAGTTCGACTATACGATGGTGGCCCAGGAACAGCTTCTTCAACTGGTGGCAAAGGCCACCAAGCGCCAGATCAAGCGGGCCCAGCGCAACCAGACGCGCACCCGTTCCTCCCTGCTTTATCTGAACATGCTTAATGAAATGAGGTTTATGGCCGTGCAGGTGCGGGCCCTGACCAATGACGAACGAAACTTTGTAGCGGCCTGAAGCGGCGGTTCTCTGTTTTTTTCACGTAAGGAAAAAAATTCTTGAGCGTTTAATTCGTGAAGGTATCCTGAATGAACAGGGATGTTCGATAAGGGAGGAACGAGAGCTTCCCTTGTCACCAGGAATAACCCTGATTTCATAGGTAGTTAGTTGGAGCGGCTACGGGAGAAATTCCGTAGCCGCTTTTTTGTCTTCCCGGGCCTTGTGTCATACAAAAGAAATAATGTTTGAACATATTTGCCGTGTGTTTGTCTCACCCATAACGGTTATGATCCGGATGCAGTGAAAGAGAGAGCGCTTCATCCACTTAAGGACTCAACCGTCTTCATAGGTAGTTAGTTGAACAGCAGCCCCGGCGAAGGGATTCGCCGGGGTTTGTTCATTTCCGGAAGATGTATTCCGCGCTGTAAACAGCTGGAAGGGAGGGGAAAAGAAAAAATAGGCTGCGTTTTGCCACGGGGTTTGATTGACGTGTGGGACGCGTCAGGGCATAGTGGCAGGGTATGAAGAGAGCGTTTTGCGTGATAGCCGGTGCATGCAACCTGCTTGGATGGGCTCCGGCGGACGAGACGGGCATGAACAATGTGCTGGAGGATTGGCGGATGAGGCAGTCCGACTGGGAATCCGCATTGAAAACGGCTGAAAGCGGGGAAAAAAGGGCGGAATTGATGAAGAACCGTCCGGATGCCGTTCCGGTGGCTCGGGAATTATGGAGGCTGGTAGGGCGCGACCTTCAGAAGCCCGAGACTCAAAAATCCTGCCTTCTTCCGGCTGTCGTCTGGTTTCTGGATCATCCCCAGGCTGTAGCGCAGGCGTTCCCCAATGGAGACATGGCCAGGAAAATTGTCGTGTTCTGCCTGGATTCCCTGGAAAATACGCTGTTCCGGGAACAGGGGGCAGGAAAGGCGGCGTATGCCCTGAGCAATTCCCGTGACCTGCGCTGCCGCGTTATTCTGGAACAGATCAAGGATTACAACCAGTTCCCTGAGGACCAGGGCCTGGCTTCCCTGGGCCTGGCCATGGTGATGAAGGAAACGACAGGGATGCTTCAGGATGACGTCAGGCTGGTGGCGGCCCGCGGAAAATTGCTGAAAGACGCCATTATCAAATGCTATGATTCCAGTTTCGGCCCTATTCCGGTTCAAAATATTGTGAAGGAGGAACTGTATGAAATACGCAATCTCAATATTGGGCAGACCGGGCCTGAAATCAGCCTTCCCTCTACCGCGGCGTCCGGAAAAGTGACGCTCCCCTCCGGGAATAAGCCCGTGCTGGTGGTTTTTTGGGATCCGCAGGATATGCGTTCCGTTCAGTTTTTGCAAAAAGCCGCGTCTCTCCGGAAAGAATTTCCCGGTTTGACGGTGATGCCGGTGGCTCCCGGAAAGAGAGAGAACATAGAAAAGGCCCTGTTGAACTTGAAAATGGATATGCCCTCCCTGGTGGATGAAAAAGCGGCGGCGTTTAAGGATTACCGGGTGAGGCTCACCCCGCGGGTGTATCTGCTGGACCCTGCGGGGAAAATCCTGATGCGCGGCACGCCGGATATGCTGTTTGACGCCAACCTGTACGCGGTCATGGGCAAACTTGAGGGAAAAAAGAAAGAAAAGCCGGATGGGAAAAAGTCTCCCTCCTCCCCTGCTTCCTCCAAGCCTGTTTCTCCGCCGGCCAGGATTAATTCCCCGGATACGCGCGTTCCCTCTGTTTCCCGGCCTGATAGGCCGCGGCCCGCGTTCCCTTCCGCCCCCTCCGGTGCGGAGGACCATTCTCTTTCCGCTCCTCCTTTGAGGCCCATGCCTGAATGATCCGTTTCATGGAGGGGATTCTGTTGAGAAAGGCCGCGGAGGACGTGGCCCGGGTTCTTTCCGGAGCAGGACACACCGTATATTTTGTGGGCGGCTGTGTTCGGGACAGGTTGCTGGGATATTCCGTGAAGGATATCGATATTGCCACCTCCGCCCGCCCGGATGAAGTGTTGCGCCTGTTTCCGGATGCCTGGGAAGTGGGCGCCGCCTTCGGCGTGGTGCTGGTACGCCGCGAAGGTTTTTCCTTTGAGGTGGCGACCTTCCGCAGAGACGGAAGCTACAGGGATGGCCGGAGGCCGGAGGACGTCTGTTTCACGGATGCGGAAGAAGATGCCCGGCGGCGTGATTTTACCATGAACGGCCTCTTTGAAGATCCGTTTTCTTCGCCTCCGGGCCGTGTGGTGGATTATGTAGGCGGAGTGGAGGATATCCGGGCCCGCGTATTGAGGTGCATCGGGGAGCCGGACCGTCGTTTTGAAGAAGATTCCCTGCGGCTGATGCGCGCCGTACGTTTTGCCGTTACTAGGGAAGTTCAGGTGGAGAAGGAGACTTGCTCCTCCATTTTCAGGAACGCTCCGCTGCTGGCCCGGATTTCCCCGGAACGCATCCGGGAGGAACTGGACAGGATTTTATTGTCTCCCGGAAGGAAACGGGGTGTGGAAATGCTGGTGGAAACGGGGTTGATGAAGCATGTCATTCCGGAAATATACGATATGATAGGCTGTACGCAACCTCCCCAATGGCATCCGGAAGGAGACGTATACACCCATACGCTGATGATGCTGGATGCGCTGGGAAGGGACGGCTCCCCCGTGTCTTTGAAGCTGGCCCTGGGGGTTCTGCTGCATGACATCGGGAAACCTCCCTGCCGTCAGGTGGATGAAACGGGGCGCATCCGTTTTTCCGGTCATGACAAGGAAGGTTCTTCCATGGCCAGGGTCATTTTAAGAAGGCTGAAATATTCCAATGCCGTGGTGGATGCGGTGTGTTCCATGGTGGAGCGCCATATGCGCTTCATCAACGTGAGGCAGATGAGGAAATCTACGCTGCGAATGTTCATGAACGCTCCTCATTTCCGGGATGAACTGGAACTCCACCGCCTGGATTGCCTTTCCTCCAACGGACTGATGGACAACTGGCAATTTGTCAGGGACTTCATGGATTCCTACCGGAATGCCCCTCTGGTTCCTCCTCCTCTGGTGACCGGGCGTGATCTGGTGAATCTGGGGCTGTCCCCGGGGCCTGATTTCGGGAAATGGCTGTCCCGTCTGCAGGAACTTCAGTTGGAGGGAACGCTCCGGACCAGGGAGGAAGCCCTGCTGCAGCTGGGACAAATTGCCCCGGTGGAACAGAATGCGCTTGCAGAATACCTGAAAAAGTTAGCATTATAAGCGTCAAAATTTGATTATTTCAACTCATGCGTCCTGTCATTTATCAACTATTTGTTCGTCATTTTTCCAATATGGAGACCCATGGAGTTGACTGGGGGAGCCGGGAAACGAACGGGTGCGGAACTTTTAATGGAGTGACGGATAAAGCCTTACGTGAAATAGCACGGATGGGTTTCACACACATCTGGCTGACCGGGGTATTGAGGCACGCTACGCAGACGGCCCATCCCGGGCTGGCCGCCCAGCCGGAATCCATCGTAAAAGGCCTGGCAGGAAGTCCCTATGCCGTGGTGGATTATTTTGACGTGGATCCGGACCTGGCCTCCTCCCCGGAGAAGAGAATGGATGAGTTCAAGGCTCTGGTAAAGCGTTGCCGGACGGTGGGGCTGCTGCCGATGATGGATTTTATTCCCAACCATGTTTCCCGAGCCTACCTGGCGGACTGGGACGGGCATGACGATTTTGGAGAAGGAGATGATCCCCATACGTTTTTTTCTCCGGAGCAGGGGTACTTTTACCTGACCTCCAACAGCCTTGGGGACGGTCCACCCCTGCGTCTGCCGGACGGCCTGTTTGAAGGGGAAATGACGTTCGGCCGTGTGACGGGCAACAATGCCGTTACATGGAATCCCGGCAAGTACGACTGGTATGAAACGGTCAAGCTCAACTACGGCTATAACTTTATGGCCGGTCTTCCTGCCCTCCGCCTGTTGCCGGGGTGGACCAGCCCCAAGCAGCATGTGCCCAAGACATGGCGCATCATGGACGATATCCTTTCCTTCTGGCAAAGCCTGGGCATCGGCGGTTTCAGGTGCGACATGGCCCAAATGATCCCCATGGCTTTCTGGAAATGGGCCATTTCCCGTTCCCGGGTGCGTCTGCCGGACGTGTTTTTCATGGCGGAGGCATACAACGACCACATGAAAACCACACCCGGCGATCCGTGCGCCGCCCTTCTGGATGCCGGATTTAATGCCGTTTACGATTCCGACTGCTATCATCTGGCGCTCCATATGTACACGGAAAATAACTGGGCCAATGACTTCGACCGGCTTTTCCGAAGCAATCCCATATACATGACCCACGGCGTCCGCTACGTGGAAAACCATGATGAAACGCGCGTGTGCTCCCCTCTTTCCTGGGGCGGCGTGGGGCGCGTTGTTCTGCCGGCGGTCATGACGCTGGTGTATGCCTCCGGGAGCGGTCCCGTGCTGGTGTACAACGGGCAGGAAGTGGGGGAACGGGCGGAGGGGCCCGGCGGTTTCGGCGGACATGACGGGCGTACCAGTATTTTTGACTATACCTGCCTCCCCCGGCTCCAGCCCTGGGTGGCGGATGGCCGGTTTGACTCTTCCCTGTTGCCGGAAGAGTCCGCAGAACTGAGAAATTTTCATCGGAAGCTTCTTCCTCTGATGCAGCATCCGGCGCTGGACCGGGGAGATTTTTACGGCCTGAACTGGGCTAATATGAAAAACACCACTTTCGGCAGGGAACCGGCGGAAGACACTTCCGGCCACTGGGTATATGCCATGCTCCGGCATGATGCCCGCGCCAGGGCCACCGTGCTTGTGGTGGGGAACCTTTCTCCAAATATCAATTTCTACAACCTGCGCATTTCCATTCCCCAGCACGCTTTCGGCTGGTGCGGCATCCAGACGGATCGGGTACGCGTCAGAAACCTGATGGACGCCGAGGGTGAGGACAGGATTTTTGAGCGGCGGGAATTGATGGACTGCGGTCTGTCCCATCCCCTGAAACCGGGACATGTGGGCGTGCTGGAACTGTCTGCCGTTTAGAGAAGCGTTCCCTCCGGAGGGAAGCTGCAGCCTTTGCCGATATTTTTTACTCTGCTGGGCGTTTTTATGATGACGGGCGGTTTTTAATTCGGTATAGTCCCGGAAATTCCTATGACTAGACGTTTCCCTCACTCCATGTCTGCCATTCAGCAAATTGCCATGGCGCTTGCCGTTGCCGGTATTGGAGCCGGCCAGGGGCTGGCCCAGGAGGGGGCAGGGGCCGCACGCCGGGCAGCAGCCCGGATGGAAGAGCAGGCTCAGGCTTCCATGCTGCTGTTAGGGCAGGCGCGTCAGCAATATTCCGAGGGCAAGTACCAGGAAGCTCTGGACAATTACCGCAGAAGCCTGACTGCGCTGCCCAAATCCCCCAATATGGAGAAGCGCCGCCGTTTCCTGGAAACCAGCATCGCGGATGCCAGTGTGGCTGTGGCTCAGGAATATATCAAGGCGGGGCGTTACGATGAGGCCGTCAAGTTGCTGGAAGATGCCCTGAAATCCACTCCGGACCATGCCTTGGCCAGGCGCACGTTGGAAATAGCCCGCGACCCGGTGCGTACGAATCCGGCATTGTCTCCGGAACACGTAAAAAATGTAGAGGAAGTCAACCGTCTGCTTCACCTGGCTTTCGGCTATTATGAACTGGGCCAGTATGATGCGGCCCTGAAGGAATTTACGTCCGTCCTTAAGACGGACCCTTACAATACGGCGGCGCGGCGCGGCATGGAACTGGTTAACCGCGCCAGAACCGCCTATTTTAGCGCTGCCAGGGATGAAACCCGCAGCAGTGCCCTGGCGGATGTTTCCAGACAGTGGGAGATGCCCGTTCCTTTGACGGAAACACCGGAGGAACCCGCTTCATTTTCCCGGCCGCTGGATAACCCGGTGGTGAATGTGGACCAGAAACTAGGCATGATCCGCCTGCCCCGTGTGCAGCTGGATGGAGCGACGGTGCAGGAAGCCGTGGACTATCTGCGCAGCCAGGCCAGGACGCATGATGCCACGGCCATGACTGCGGCGGAACGCGGCGTGAATATTTCCGTGGATCCCGGTCCTGCAGACAGCGTTTCCGCCAGGGACGCCGCCGCCAAGAGAATTACGCTTAATCTTCAGAATGTACCTCTTCGTGAGGCCCTGGAATACGTGGCGCGCGCATCCGGCCTTATTCTGCGGACAAATGCCTTTGGTGCGGAACTGGTATCCAGTTCAGACGGAACTTCCTACATGGTCACCAAGTCCATTACCCTTCCGCCGGGCTTCTTTTCCGGATTGTCGGAGGACTCTGGCGCCGAAAATTCAGACCCCTTCAGTTCCGGTGATTCCGGTTCTTCCGGCATGACCCTGAAACGGGTGGATCCGCAAAAGGCGCTGGCTTCCATGGGGGTGAAATTCCCGGAAGGCAGTTTCATTAAATACAACTCGGGCAACTCCACTCTTCTTTTCCATGGCACGCCCAGAGATTTGAGCATGCTGGAGGAGCTGGTAGCGGCCAGGACTGCGGAACAGCCCCTCCAGGTGGTGGTCAGCGCGACCTTTCTGGAAGTCAATCAGACGGACTTGGAGGAATTGGGCTTTAACTGGATCGTCAATCTGAACCTGGACCCTACCAAGTGGTTCATGGGCGGCGCGGGAACCGATAAAAATGACTATAACAATTCCGTGCTGGACAGCGCCGCCAATGTGGCCGGAGCCGTCGCTCCCGCAGGAGTGGTGGGCGGGCTGCGTTCCGGCAACCAGGTTTTTACGGAAGATAGCATTGACAGCATGATAGAACGCGGCACTTCCGCCAGAAGTTCTGATGCGACCTATGTTCCCGGCGGCGCTCCCAGCATCGTCACTCTGCGCGGCATGTGGAGTCACGCGGATATCACGATGATTATGCGCGGCCTGAGCCAGAAAAAAGGCACAGACATTATGCAGCATCCTTCCGTGATTGTGCGCCCCGGTGAAAAAGCCACCTTTTTCAGCGGCAGGGAACTGATTTACCCTACGGAATATGATCCGCCTGAAGTTCCCAACAGCACGGGCAATAATAATGACTGGGGCGACAATGACAATAACGGCGGCGGTATTCCGGTCATGCCCATGACTCCCGCCCATCCCACTGCCTTTGAAACCAGGCAGCTTGGCACGATCTTCAATGTGGAAGTGACCGGCATCAGCGATGACAAATCCATCGTGGAAATGACCGTAGTGCCGGAAATCGTGGATTTTGACGGTTTCATCAATTACGGTACGTCGCTTTTCGTTCCCATGGTCTCCCAGGAAAAGGACGCAAAGGAAGAAGTCGTCATGGTGAAAACTTCAGACAACTTCATCCTTCAGCCCGTGTTTTCCACGCGGCGCCTGACCGCTCCGGTGCGCATAGCCACCGGCAATACGCTCGTCATCGGCGCCTTGAAAAAATCCACTTCCATTACGTATGAGGATAAAATTCCCGTTCTGGGGGATATTCCCTGGGTGGGGCGCCTTTTCCGTTCCAAGGGGTCCAAGGAACAGCGCAAGGCCATCATCATCATGGTAAAGGCGGAAGTGGTGGATCCGGGCGGCAAGAAGCTTTATACGCCGGATACTTCCATTCCGGACGAGGAGGTCCCGGCAGGGGACGCTTCTCTCCCCGCCCTCAGCAATGTCCAGTAACCTTTAACCGGATCAAGACCATTGAAAAACAGCGGTTCCGATTTTGAGTCTTCTCCTTCCCAGGGGGCTGATAATATCATGCGTCAGCTGCATGCGTCGGATTCCCACGGAGTAGAACGGAGAAGGGAAGTAGTAGTGCGCCCGGACGGCAGCAAGGTGATCCGGGTGGAAAAGCGCCGGCGGACTTACAGTGACGACCAGCGGGACGCCAAACAGGCCATGTTGAAAAACAAGCGTTTTTTAATAGGCCTTTGCATTCTGGTTCTGCTGGCTGCCGGTGCGCTGGCGGGGACGTATATGTACCGCCTTACTTCTTTCAATACGGAGGAATTTGCCGGCCGTCTGCAAGCTGATCTTTCCGCCGCCTGGGGAGGAGATGTGAAAATTTCCGGAATGGCGGTGGATGGCCTTACCATGAAGGCTTCACGCATCAGGGTATCCTTTCCGGAAGATTCCTGCCTGTCCTTTGTGGCGATGGAAGGCATCTCCGGGGAAATTTCCGCCGTGCCCTTATTCATGGGGAAAATCAAGGGGGAAAGCCTTAATGTGTCCAGGGCGGTAGTCGGGTTGCGGCCCGGATTCGTTAAATTTGCCGTACCGCAGACGAAACGGGAATTGCCGTTCGTTTTCCGGCGATACACAGCGCCGCGTCTGGAAGTGGGGTATGCCCATGGGACGGAAGAATTTACTCTGGAGAGGAATGGCGCTCCCTTTTATATGACGGCGGAAGCCTACATCCGCACGTCCGGGAACGGACCTGAACCGGAATACGTGCTGGATCTGTCACAGCAAAAATTGAAAATCAAGGGCTGGCCGCTGATGGGGGTTGATTCCGGTTCCGTCATTCTAAACGGGAGCGGCGTCAAGCAGCTCACTTTTTCCGGTTTTCTGGACAAAGGGCGCCTGCTCAATAAGCCTACGGATCTCAGTCCCTTCATGATTACGGGGAATTTCCTTCTGGGTACGGATTTCCGTCACCAGGCGTGGACTTTGACAGGAAAAAATTTCGATCTCGCTTCCCTGCTGGGAGATGATTTCTCTTCCCTTCTCAAGGTGCAGACGGGAGAACAGGAAGGGGATGAAAAGCATGAATTGAAGCTGGATTTTGCTTTGCCTGTAACAACTGAACAGAAGAGGCCCTCCCTAAAAGGATACAGCGGTTCCGTTATCAAGGCGACCATGATCAGGCTGCCTGTTTTGCGCCTGTTGGCGGCCATGACTGCCCGGAATACGGAAATAAGGCTGCCGTACTCTTCTCCCGTCTTTACGTCCGGTTCTTTCCTGCTGGAAAGCGATGGAACGGGCCGTTCCGCCTCCCTGAAGGAAATTTCCCTGTTTGAGCAGGGCTTTCTGGGAGTGACCGGGGGGGTGTACAGTAACGGTACTTCCTTGACGGGGAAGCTGGTTTTTAAAATTCCTTCCTACATGGTGGACAGCCGGAAACTGCCTTCCGGCGTGACGCAGGAAGGGCATGAAATTATTCTTCCTGTGAAAATTTCCGGTACTCCGGAGTCTCCACAGGACAACTCTGCCGGAATGTTCCAGGAAGAGGCGCCGCGCACGGGCCGCCCGGAAATGCATACCGCTCCTTCCCGTGGAATAGCTCTTCCAGCTCCGTCAAATTCCTCTCCTTCCCGTATTACGGTAGACGGATTCATGTGATATTGCCAGGACTCCATGCTGCTGCTCAATCCTATTGTTCGGAAAACATCTGAAAAGCGTTCCCGCTGGTGGACCAGGCTGGCCGGATTTGGCCTGTGGTCCGTACTCCAGCCCATTTGCATGAGCCTGAATATCCGTTCCATCAAGGAGGAGCATGATGATGTTTATACGGCGCCTTTTCTGGTAGCCCTTTGGCACAACCGCACGATGGTGCCGGGTTATGCGTGGTCCCTGGCCCAGAAGCCGCTCAAGATGAGTGTGCTTACCAGCGCCAGCAAGGACGGCGCCCTAGTGGAGGCCGTATGCAGGCATTTTGGCCTGGGTGCCGTCCGGGGATCTTCCGGACGGCGGGGGGCTCTGGCCTACATGGAAATGATGCGAAAGATCCAGGAGGGGGACGTCTGCTTCTGTTTTACTCCGGATGGTCCGCGAGGCCCTATTTACGAAGTGCACCACGGTATTGTCAAACTGGCCTCCCAGTCAGGGCTGCCCATCGTTCCCGTATGCATCGAATATGAAAGCTGCTGGCGTTTGAACAAGACCTGGGACCGCTATGCCATTCCCAAACCGTGTTCCAACGTAAATATTCTATGGAAAAAGCGCCTGTTCATTCCTCCGGACGCAACGGATGAACAGGTGGCGGATTATGCCCGTCTTCTGGCCGGGCTGCTTGGCGAGGGGCTTCCGGACTTCCCGCCTCTTAACCAATCATTATTATGCAAATCATCGATGGAAAACAAGTAGCTTCCCAGGTGCTGGAAGAGGTTGAAAGGGATATTGCCCGGCTCAGGGAACAGGGAATAACGCCCGGTTTGGCCGTGGTTCTGGTAGGGGAAGATCCCGCTTCCCAGGTATATGTAAATTCCAAGGTGAAAAAGTGTGCGGAGCTGGGGATGAATTCCCGTAAAATAGTTCTCCCTTCCGACGCTTCCCAGGAAGAATTGCTCCGGATTGTCCGTGAATTGAACGTGGATCCTGCCGTCCACGGCATACTGGTGCAAAGCCCGCCTCCTCCCCATATCGACGAGGCGGCCGTGGTCCTGGAAATAGACCCTGCCAAGGATGTGGACGGCTTCCATCCGGAGAATGTCGCCAAGCTGGTGCTGGAAGATGAGACCGGTTTTGTACCCTGTACCCCTCTGGGCTGTATGAGGCTGTTAAAGGCCGCCGGCATTGAAACGGCGGGAGCGAATGCCGTGGTCATTGGCCGCAGCATGATTGTGGGCAAACCGATGGCGCATCTTTTGATGTCCAAACAGGCAAACGCTACCGTAACCGTGGCTCATTCCCGTACGAAAAACCTGCCGGAACTTTGCCGTTCCGCTGATATCATCGTGGCAGCCATAGGCCGGCCCGCTTTTGTGACGGCTGATTTTGTGAAAGACGGCGCCGTAGTGGTGGATGTGGGCATCAACCGCGTGGAAGATGCCTCCGCCAAGCGCGGCTATCGGATTGTGGGGGACGTAGCCTATGACGAGGTGGCTCCCAAGTGCCGGGCCATTACTCCCGTGCCCGGCGGCGTGGGGCCGATGACTATCGCCATGTTGATGGCTAATACGGTCAAAGCGTGCCGCCAGCAGACGGGAGCCTGACGAAAATGCCGTGACGTCCGTTTTTCTTGTCAAATGAAGGAAAGTAGGGCAGTATTCAGTTACCATTATGTCAAGTAAATTACTCGAAGGCAAAGTTGGTGTCGTAGTCGGCGTAGCGAACAAGCGCAGCATCGCGTTCGCAATTGCCAAGGCGTGGCATGAAGCGGGCGCAAAGCTCATCTTCAATTATCAGGGAGAACGTCTTAAGGACGGAGTTCTCAAGCTGATCCATGAGAACTTCGGCGAGGATGTTCCCGTTTATGATCTGGATGTCAGCAGTGATGAATCTGTTAACGCTTTCTTTGAAAGGGTCCGCCAGCATACGGATAAAGTAGATTGTCTGCTGCATTCCGTGGCTTTTGCCCCGAAGGAGGCTCTTGGCGGCAGTTTCCTGGAAACGGGCCGCGAGGCGTTCAAGATTTCCCTGGATATCTCCGCTTATTCCCTGGTAGCTCTTTCCCGCGCCGTGGAACCCATGATGTCCGACAACGGCAGCATTTTGGCGATGTCCTATCTGGGATCCGAAAAAGTGGTTCCTAACTACAATCTGATGGGAGTTTCCAAAGCTGCCTTGGAAGCCTGCACCCGTTATCTGGCTTATGATTTGGGCCGTTCTCGCGGTATCCGTGTCAATTGCATCAGTGCAGGCCCCATGCAGACGCTTGCTGCTCGCGGCGTTTCCGGTTTTAACACCATGTTCAAGGTATATGAGGAGCATGCCCCTCTGGGCCGTTCCTGCACGGGTGAGGAATTGGGGGCCACCGGCGTTTTCCTGGCCAGTGACGGCGCAGCCGCAATCACCGGGCAGGTGATTTACGTGGACGGCGGTTATCAGATCATGGGAATGTAACGCGTTCCTTGCGGAAGCTTTCTTCCTGTTCACAAGCCGTACCGGTTTTTCCGGTACGGCTTGTTTATGGTTTCATGGAGAAGGTAAGGGGGGCTGGGGGCTTCCTGGCTTCTGTCGGAAAGGCCTGTTTCCCCGCTGCGTTTCAGGGGACGAACACTTTCAGCGAGCCGGGGCGGGTGATGCGGACCGGAGCGTTTCCTGCATAATCGCCGTCCAGTTCGCAGGAGGCCTGTCCGGCGGAGGTGACGGTTCCCCCCGTCATCCGGATGTATTCAAAACTGCCGCTCCTCCGGGAATGAAAGCCCCCTTGGACTGCGGCCATCAGGAATTCCCCGATGATGGAAGTAATGGAATGCCTGAATACTACTGCGTCCAGAAGGCCGTCACTGTTGTCCGCTTCAGCAAAGAAGTTAAGCGGCCCGCCATACTTGCGTCCATTGCCGAAGATGATGGAACGGCCTTCCAATACCCGGCCTTCATCTGTGGTCAGGGTGAGGTGCGGCTGTTTTTCCGTACAGACGCGGGTGCCGGCAATTACATAGGCAAGGGTTTTCCATTTTTTTTTCATTTCCCATGTGGTCAGTTCTACGGCTCGGGCATCCGCGCCAATACCCGCCATTTGGAGAAAAACTTGCCCGTTGAATGCGAACAGGTCCACATTTTTGGAATGCCCCGTGTTCAGAATGTGCAGGGCGTGGTCGAAATCCGGGCGGATTCCTATTTCCCGTGAAAAAACATTCATGGTACCCGCAGGGAAGGGGGCCAGCACCGTTTCCGTATTGCAGAGAGCCCTTGCCGCGATTCCCAGCGTGCCGTCCCCGCCTGCCACAGCAACGGCAGGCGCTCCGGAATTAGCCTGAGAAACCAAATGGTTCAACATGTCTTCCCTGCTTTCCGGTTCAATGACGTCAAAAAAATCCCGATGCCGATCCAGCCAGCGGCGGAATCGTCCGGCTCTGGCGCTGCGCGCCGTGTTATTGAAAAACAGGGGAATTTTCATGGAGCGGACACGAAGAAGTTCAAAATCTGAACCGGGGCTTCCGTGTGTGCCACAGGTTCATGGCGCACGGTTCCGTCAGGCAGCTTGAACTCCAGCATGCCGCGGGAAATATTGTCCGGCAGGAGTACCTCAAGAAACTTCCTCATGTCGTCGGACGGTCCGGGTGTAATGCCTTCCGCCAGAACTTTCCCTTCTTCCGATTTGAGGACGACGTGCAAGGGAAGCCTTCTGGCACCGTTTTTTCTCTCTTCCCTGATGTCCAGCATCAGCCGGCTGCCGGGCACATATTCCGGTTGGGCCGCCACCCATTCATTCGCCAGTTTCATGTAGCGGTCCGTGATATTGACGGCGGGGACGGTACGGCTTTCCGGAGGGAAAGCCAGCGCGTGCCGTTTGTCGTCGTAGCGGGCTTCCCATATCATAGGAAAGAAGGCTCCTGAAGGTTCTTTTTTCCAGGAGGTGGCATAAATGGCGTTCTCCGGTTTGCGGGGATCCAGCATGCTGATGGCGGACATCACCCACGGGGTGTTGAAGTCCTTTTCATTGTATTCCAGCATTTTCCATTCTCCGTCACACCAGGCTTCCACCCAGTTGTGGTTGCCGCGCACGTGGTTCCAGGTAAGAACGCCCGCCATGCGGGCCGGAATGCCCACGGAGCGAAGAGCGCAGATTAGCAGGATGCTTTGGCCCGTACAGGAGACCTTGCCGGATTGCAGGGATTCCTTGACTCCCTGGTGGGGAACTCTTCTCTCCGTGGAATAGCGTACATTCAGGGTTTTCTGGATGCGGGAGGCGATGGCGAGGGCGGCTTCCCGCCCCGTCTTGCATGGGGAAACAAGCGGTGCGAAGAGGTGATGGAACTGCTCCCTCCATTCGTCTCGCGGTTCGTTGACCACGGCATAAGGGAGAACATTATTTTCATAAAGTTCCCACGGAACCTGGGCAGCCCAGGGGAATTGGCTCCGTGCAGCCAAGGCGAGGCGGACTTCCCGGACCAGCCTTTCTTGCGTAACCGTTCCCCTGTCCTGCGCGGGCATGTGGGCACGCAGAAACTCCACCCCGTCCTGAATGGCGTCATGGGCGGCGCAAATAGCGGCGGTCAGGCCCGGGAGAAGGGCGAAAGGCAGCAGATTCATGAACGTTGAAATTCATACCTGAATTCCGGGAGGGAGACAAGCTTCCTCTTGCGCAAGAAGGGTATGGAAATGGGCAAAGAGATGCGTGTCTTCCGGCGGAGTGGGGGCAAAGGGTGCGTCGTTATCCAGAATATCCTCGCAAATGCGCATGAAATCGCGGGCGGTTTTCGCCCTTTTCATGTAATGGTCAAAAGTGTCGGGAAGTCCCCGAGCGGTATAAACCAGATATTTTTTCATGCGGTGGATGTGTTTTTCCTCCACATAATGTTCCTGCATTTCCCGCGTGCGTTCATAAAGGCGGCGAATATAGTGCAGCACGTTCCGGAAAGTAAGGTCTGCTGCAGGATGGCCCTGAAAGCGGGAATGAAGCTGTGAAAATATCCAGGGATTGCGCAGGGCTGCCCGTCCAATCATCAGCCCAGCTGGCCGGGCCAGCCGCACCCATGCCTCCGCTGTGGCTGCATCCACAATATTTCCGTTGGCGACTACTGGGCATTTCAGCATTCCTGCGGCCCATTTCACCCATTCCGGGTGTACCGGGGAGCGGTAGCCCTCACGGACGGTGCGGGCGTGGATGCACACCCTGTCCGGGGAATGGGAGGCAATTACCGGAAGAATCCGTTCAAACTCGTCCGGCGTTTCGTATCCCAGGCGGCATTTGACGGTGAAGGCTCCGGGGGGCAATACGTCCCGAAGCGCTCCCAGGGCCGCGTCCATGGCCTTCAGGGACCGCAGCATGCCTCCGCCCGCATTTCTCCGGCATACGATGGGAGCGGGGCAGCCCATGTTCAGATCCACGCCTGCACAGGCGTGTTCCATCAGGACCTGCGCATCCCTTGCCAGGTATTCCGGTTCATGGCCCACGAGCTGTCCGTAAATGGGGCGGCCTGTAGGATTTTCATCAATGGAGCGCAGAATGTATGGCGACATCTTTTTATGATGGGCCACCGTCCGGAAATACTCCGTGATGAAATAATCCGGCAGGGAATTCAAGTCCTTCAATGTGTTGAGGAAAGCCAGATCCGTCACATCTTTCATGGGGGCCAGGGCCAGGAGCATGGGTCTGTGCATACCGTGAAAAGCTCCGGTTGGCAAGCTGTGATTGTCTTGACGAAAGAAGGAAAGTGTGGAAGCTGGGAGCATGAATCAGGACTCAACCCGCAAAGCCAGAGTGAATGTGAGACGGGCCGAAGTAATGGAGCAGGTGGAAAAGGAAATCCAGCAGCATTACCAGAGTGAATTGATTTCCCACATCCGTTCTGCGGGCAATGTGTACAATCTGGGCCATACGGAATTTTTTCTCGCCCGGGAGTTCGGGTTCTGCAACGGCGTGCGCCGTGCTATTGATATAGCATATGCGGCACGCAGAGTGTTTCCTGACCGGCGGATTTTTCTGATTGGGGACATTATTCACAATCCGGAAGTGAACCGGCAGCTGGAGGAAATGGGCATTCGAAAACTTCCCTGGAAGCAGTTGGATTCCTCCTATGACCGGGTTGCTCCGGACGATGTGGTGATTATTCCCGCGTTCGGTGTTCCCACTCCTTTCATGGATGCGCTGGAGGAGAAGGGCGTGCAGATTGTGGATACGACATGCGGAGACGTGATGAAGGTCTGGAAAAGAGTGAAGAATTACGCCGCCATGGGGATTACCTCCATTATCCACGGTAAGGCTACCCATGAGGAAACCAGCGCTACGGCTTCCCGGGCTCTTGGGGAACGGGGAAGGGGGAAATACCTGGTGGTTTACGATTTGGAGGATGCCCGTATCCTGTGCGACTACATCATGGGCCGCGGAGACCGCGAGGCATTCCTGAAACGGTTTGAAGGATGCTGTTCCCCGGGATTCGATCCCGACCGGGATCTGGAGGAGGTTGGCATCGCCAACCAGACCACCATGTTGAAAACGGAGACGCAGACGCTCCAGAAGATGGTGAAGGATGCCATTGTTCAGAGGGACGGGGACGATGATAATTTTTATGTGTTTGACACCATTTGCGGTGCTACCCAGGATCGCCAGGATGCCCTGTATGAACTGCTGAAAAATCCTCTGGACGTCATGTTTGTGGTGGGTGGCTACAACAGTTCCAACACAACGCATCTGGTGGATATTGCCAGGGAGCATGTGCCCACGTACTTCATTGAGTCCGCAGAATGCATCAAGTCCATCCAGTATGTGGATGCTTTTGATACGAAGACGCGGGAAGTGCGCCGCATGACTACGGAACCGGTAGTGCAGAACCTGGGCAAATCCCTGAAGGTGGGAATTACGGCGGGCGCCTCATGCCCGGCCAACCTGATTGAGGCCACCATCCTCCGCATTGCGGATCTGCGCAAGTAGCAAAACGCCTCCGGTTTGGTGAATGAGAAAAAAAAGAGTTCTCTTTCAACGGCGGCACGGCCGTTTTTTCCGTAACACGGCGCAGTTGCCTGGGCCGCGGAAGAAAGCATAGGGAAAACTGCGCGGGAGCGTTTCCTAAATTTCCAAATCTTCCGGTGTAACGGAACGTTGTTCCCGGGATGCAAGCAGTACGGCTTGTTCCACGACATATTCCGTATTGGAGTCAAAACGGTAGGCGTTGCAGTTGGGACACACTGCCGTAGTCAGGGATACGATGGAACCGCAGGCTTCGCAAACCTTGAAGTCCCCGGGACGGTCAATAATCAGTTTGGCTTTATCCAGGCGGGATTGCTGCATGGGAGTAGAAAATAAAACAAGCCGCTCAGCAGAACAGAGCGGCTTGCCATAAAGAATCGTCAGAAAACCGAAGTGAAAACTCAGGCGATTTTTGCGATGGCCTTGGCGGCCTTGCTCTTGTAGTTGGCTGCACGATTGGCGGGGATGGTGCCAACCTTGGCGGCTTTGTCAACGGCTGAGGAGAAAGTGTTGTAGGCAGCAGCAGCGGCTTCCTTGTCGGACGTTTCCACCGCAGCGGCAACTTTCTTGCGGAGGGTCTTCAACTTGGAGGTCACGGCGCGGTTGCGGGCGGTGCGGGTTGCTGTCTGGCGGATGCGCTTGAGTGCGGATTTGGTATTGGCCATGTTTAAAAAAGGTTCGGTTTCCGTTTCGAGGTGGCAAAAACATTAGAATAACAGGACAAAATGTCAAGCTCTTGATGTATTTTTTAAGGCATTCCTTTCCTGCACGGGCTGACTGTGGGCTTTACCGGAAAAGGAGTTTGTGGCACTATATTCTCCCGTTATGAAGAAACGCGTGGATTTGCCTGAAAAAAAATATGAAGGATATATTTTTGATTTGGACGGCACCCTGGTGGACAGTATGCCGCTCCATTACAGGGCATGGCGTGAAGCCCTGGCTCGAGCGGGGGCTCCGGACCATGTGTTCCGGACGGATGAATTTTATTCCTGCGGCGGAAAATCCGCCAATGATGTGGTGCGTTTTTTAAATGAACGGTACGGCATGCACATGGATGCGGCGTCCACAGCTGCGGACAAGCGCCGCATTTATTTGGAAATGCTGGAAAAGGAAGGCATGCAGCCTATCCGGGAAGTGGTGGAATTCGTGCATTCCCTGGGAGACGCCCCCAAGGCGATAGCTACCGGGAGCGCCATGCCGGGAGCGTCCCGGACTCTGGCTGCTGCCGGACTTTCAGGCCTTTTTGATGTGATTTTGACGCCGGATGAGGTGGAGCATGGCAAACCTGCTCCGGACATGTTTTTGAAGGCGGCGGAACTCCTGGGGGCATCCCCGGACCGTTGCGTGGTTTTTGAGGATGCCGAACCCGGCATGAAAGCTGCCGCGGCCGCAGGAATGGACTGCGTACAGGTCCGGCGGCCATCCCTGTCCTGATTCCTCTTTCCGGATTTGGTACGGAAGGGGATTCCGGGATTTTCCTCCTTTCTCCATGCCCTTCTTCCTTTTAAGGAAAAGGCTTCACATTGCGCCCGGAATGCGTTAGAACCTTTTTTCCTATTGAACAAATAAAATATTATTTGCACATGAGCACAAACGACAAAACATCATCCGCCCCGACGAAAACCCGCATGACAGGAGCTGAAGTGCTCGTGGAATGCCTCGTGCGTGAAGGTGTAGACGTCGTCTTTGCCTATCCTGGCGGCGCCAGCATGCCGATTCATCAGGCCCTGAGCCATCAGCCCAAGATACGGACCATCCTGCCCCGCCATGAACAGGGCGGGGCATTCGGCGCGGAAGGCTATGGCCGCGTTACGGGCAAGGTGGGCGTTTGCATTTCCACTTCCGGCCCCGGCGCCACCAACATGATTACCTCCATTGCGGATGCTTATCTGGATTCCACGCCTCTGGTGGCGATTACGGCTCAGGTCATGCGTTCCTTGATTGGACGCGGCGCCTTCCAGGAAACAGACGTATTCGGCATGACCGCCCCTATCGTGAAGCACAGCTATCTGGTGACGGAACCGGAAGAACTGCCCCGTATCATCAAGGAAGCCTTCTACATTGCCTCTACGGGCCGTCCGGGCCCTGTGCTGATTGACATGCCCAAGGACGTGCAGGAGGCCGTGTTTACACCGGACTTTGACATGGAGATGGATATTCCCGGCTACAACCCCGTGCTGCCCGTCCCTGCGGACAAGCTGGAAGAACTCATCCCGTTGATTGAAAACGCCAGGCGGCCTGTCATTTACGCCGGCGGCGGCATCATTTCTGCGGAAGCTTCCGGGGATCTTCTGGAATTTGCGGAACGTTCCCAGATTCCTGTGGCGACCACCCTGATGGGCATTGGCGCCATGCCGGAAACCCACCCTCTTTCCCTGCGTTGGCTGGGCATGCACGGAGCCGTGTTTGCGAATAACGCCGTGAATGAAGCGGATCTGGTTATTGCCCTGGGCGCCCGGTTTGACGACCGCGTAACAGGCGCCGTCAATATGTTCTGTCCGGAATCCACGATCGTTCACATTGATATCGACGCCAGCGAGATCAATAAAAACAAGAAGGTGGCGTATCCCATCCGCGCAAACGTGAAGGACGCCCTCCGGGTGCTCAACTCCGCTCTGGCCGCAAAAGGCTGGGAGCGCAAATCCTCCGGCTACACCCGCACTCCTGAATGGTTCGGCGTGATTGACGGCTGGAAAAAACAGTACCCCTTCTCCTATGAGGACCGCAAAGGGTATATCGCCCCGCAGGCTGTCATTGAAGAGCTCTACCGCCAGACGGCGGACAAGGACCCCATCATCTGCACGGGGGTGGGCCAGCATCAGATGTTTGCCGCTCAATTCTTCAAATTTGACAAGCCCCGCCGTCTGGCCACTTCCGGCGGTTTGGGAACCATGGGCTATGGACTTCCCGCCTCCATGGGAGCGTGCCTGGCTTATCCGGACAGACTGGTCGTGAATATTGACGGGGACGGTTCCATGCTCATGAATATTCAGGAGCTGGCAACCATTCATGTGGAGCGTCTGCCCGTCAAATGCATTATCCTGAACAACCAGCACCTGGGCATGGTGGTCCAGTGGGAAGATTTGAAGTATGATTCCAACCGGGCCCAGACCTTCCTGGCGGACCCGCACGACAATTATGATCCTACCCATAAAACGGAAGATGTCATCTACCCGAATTATCCGCTTATTTGTGCCGGATTCGGCGTCAAGTGCGAGCGTGTGCTTCGCATAGAGGAGCTTCCGGCGGCTATCACCCGGATGATTGAATCCCCTGAGGCCTATGTCCTGGACGTCATGGTTCCCCATGATGTGCATGTGCTGCCGATGATCCTGGGGGGCATGAGCTACAAGGATGTGATTCTGGAACGTATTGCCGGGGATGGTTCCGCCAAAAAGGCGTCTGAACTGGGCAAGGAAATCCCGACTGCCCTGTAAGAGCGAGGCAAGCTTCTTCTATTGAGTTTTAAACAGGAGCCGTCCGTAAGGGCGGCTCCTGTTGCATGGCGGCGCAAGTGGAATGCAGGTCAGTTGACTGCCATTAGGGTGGCAGCAAGGCATGTATATAGATCCGGATATTCCTGTTTCCCGGTAGGTGAATTCCTGGTTTTGTGAAGGAATGAGGAAGATGTTTCTGGACGCAGTAAAAAAGAACGGTTAGCATCAATGAGCCAAATTGAGTGCAAGCTGGCTCGGACGTGAAGTAACTGAGGTTTTCTAAGATGATGCCACATCGGATGCTGCGCTTGCGCCAACCTCAAGCTCACAGAAAATTTCCGGGAATCCGGCGCATGCTGTAAGCGATTGAGAAATGTAGCTTGACAAAAAAATTCCCTTTGATCAGGCCTGACCGCATCTGGTTCTTGCATCAGGTTGGCGCAAGACCTTTGTTGCATGTTTGATACTCAAACCGTATTCGTCAGGCCGTCGCACCCTCACGGGTGCGTGAATTGAAACCCTATCAGTTGGACGGTAATGCGGTCCGGCCTGAGTCGCACCCTCACGGGTGCGTGAATTGAAACACGTTGATTTCCCGGTCTGTCAACTACGACGGGAGTCGCACCCACACGGGCGCGTGAATTGAAGTTTTTATGTATGTTTGACATATTTAAATACGAATCGTTGTTTTATTAAGGGAGGGAGATATATTGAAATAAGGGTATTTGTTGCTGAAGAATGAAAGATGGATTTTTGTGTTTTTTGTTGAATGCAATATTTTGACGGAGGAAGTTGGTTTTTGGCTGATAGAGGAGAAATGACGGGAAGTATTATTGGACGAATATGAAAAGATATTGTCTGGTTTCCGGGTTATGTTTGTGCTTGTTCATGGGGATATTTTCATGTATTCCGGAAGCTCCGGAGCATAAGACGGAAAAAGATGCCTCAGCCATTGTTCTGGATGAGGATTCGGATATAATCTGGAGGAATTTTTCTTTGGGCCGCGTTTCATTCGATGATAAGGCTCCGCATAGTAAAGGTTCCCGCATTTTTCACCGATTGATTCCAGATACGGAGGTTTATATCCATCAGTTGTCCCGTATTGTTCTCCATACGTTGTATGAGAGTCCTGAAGAATGTATTGTTCCTGTCCACCATTTGCGTTTCATGCTGGAGGATACCGATGGCGTTGCCTGCAAATGGGGAGGAAATGGAGAGGTTGCCATTTCCTGCAGCACGCGCCATATTGAGGGGTTGTTTAAAGATGATGATGCGGCGAAGGTTTATTTTGAAATTCGAGGAGTCTTGTTGCATGAGCTAACCCATGTTTACCAACAGGAACCCCAGGGGATAGGTTCCTATGGAACGAACAGGGAATTTAGAGCATTTATCGAGGGGATGGCTGACGCCGTTCGTATAGCTAACGGGGGATTCCATAGAGGAGCTTACCGTCCTACGGGCGGCAGTTATATGGATGGCTACCTCCATGCAGGTTATTTTTTTGTGTGGCTGCGGGATTATAAAGACCCTGAATTTCTACGCAAATTGAACCGTAGTGCTCTTGAGGTCGTTCCATGGTCGTTTGATGGCGCCGTTAAATATGCTTTGGGCAGCGAGTATCATATTGATGAGTTGTGGCGGGAGTATCAAAGGGTGATGGAAGAGGAGAAATAGAGGCGCTTCATAGTTCAGGAGTTTTGATGGGATATCTAGACAGGAGGCTGGAATAGAAGGAATGGCCGTGGAGAGTGTTCTTAGGGCGTGGGTATTTCTCGTTTACCATTTTTGAAAAGCAAGGTCTGAGTGGCCCGGCAGAAAGACAGGATGCCTCATGCTTCGCAGTATTTGAATCCTGGGCGGGACAGGGTGCCTTGGACAGAGGGATGGGAAACGGTGAGGAGGAGCGAAGCCCCCATGCTGCATGCTGGAAACGGGAGGCAGGGATATTCTTTCGGCTGGACAAACGGAGGGACGGAAGACATTCTAGGCGTTCCATGGAGGGCATACGCTATTACAACCGCTATACGGGCAGGGAGGAACGGGAGCAGGTACCGGGGGAGAAGTATATGCAATGGATTTACGGCACTGCTTCGGGGAAGGCGGCACTGCATGTCCTGATTAAACGCGGCGTTTTTTCCCGTTTGCTGGGTTGGTTGAAGAATCGCCCTTCCAGCGCCCGCTCCATTCCTTCCTTTGTGGAGGAGTACGGCATTAATATGGAAGATTCTCTCAAGGGAGTGGGGGAGTTCAGGCATTTCAACGATTTTTTCTACCGCCGCCTGAAACCGGGAGCTCGCCCTTTGGCCGGCGGGGAGGATACGGCCGTTTTTCCTGCGGATGCCCGGCACATGGGTTGGGAACGCGCCGACCGAATTAAAAACGTTTTCGTGAAAGGGCAGCGTTTTGACCTGCCTTCCCTTCTGGGGAGCGACACCCTGGCTGAGCGGTATGCGGCCGGCGCCGTCGTCTTGTCGCGCCTGTGCCCTACGGATTACCACCGGTTTCATTTTCCGGTGTCCGGGGTGCCCGGGCCCTGGACGAAGCTGGGAGGCCCGCTGGCAAGCGTATCTCCGTATTGCCTGCGCGGCCGTCTGGCGTGGCTATGGACTAATAAAAGGAATTTGACCCTGATCCGGTCAGCGTTGTGGGGAGAGGTCGCCATGCTGGAGGTGGGAGCTACCGGAGTTGGGTTGATTGAAGAGACGTATGTTCCGGGTGTTTTCTCCGCAAGAGGGGCGGAGAAGGGGTATTTTGCCTTTGGAGGCTCCACGGTAATGTGCTTTTTTGAACCGGGAAGAGTCAGTTTGGCTTCCGATTTGTTGGAAAAGACGGAAGAAGGCCTGGAACTGTTTGCCCGGCAGGGAGACATGATGGGCACGGCAGCGACATAGCCTCCGGGCTGGCGTGCCTGCCCTGCAATGTTTTGAGTAGGGCTCTTTCCTGGAGCCTGATGACGGAATGCCGGGGATGGATTCCGGCGTTTCAGGGCGGATTTTCGGATTTTTGATTTTCCGAAGTGCCAGGCGGGTTATTTCATTTTCGCAATGGCGTGGGCCATATCCGGAGCCTTGAAGGTAGAGGAGCCTGCCACCAGCACATCCGCTCCGGCCAGAGCGCATTGAGCGGCATTGTTTTGGCCAATTCCTCCATCCATTTGAATGAGGAAGGAGGCGCGGTTTTCCGTGCGCCATTCGGCGGCTTTTTCCACCTTGTCCAATACGGAAGGCATGAAGGACTGGCCGCCGAAGCCAGGCACTACGGACATGACCAGCAGCAGGTCTATTTCCGCCAGGTAAGGTTCTACGGTTTCAAAGGGTGTGGCCGGGTTGAGAGCCAGGCCGTTTTTTACTCCGGCTTCCCGGATTCGCCCGAGTGTGTTGCGAATGTAGTAGGAGTCTCCCAGTTCCACGTGAAAGCAGATGAGGTTCACACCTGCCCTGACGAAGCGGTCAAAGTAGTGGTCCGGCCGTTCTATCATCAGGTGGGCATCCAGAAAGCGGTCCGGCCCCACCGCTTTTCTGACGGCGGCGCAGATTTCCGGGCCAAAGGAGATGTTGTCCACAAAGTGGCCGTCCATGATGTCCAGATGCAGCCAGTCGGCACCGGAGTCAAAGGCCCGCCGCGCTTCCTCCCCAATGCGGGAGAAATCAGCGGCCAGCAGGGACGGGGAGATTATGGTCATGGCTGAGGGAGGCTTTTCGGGATGTCAGTTGGCTACAATGTTGACGAGGCGGCCGGGTACGACAATTACCTTGCGCACAGTGACGCCGTCCAGGAAGGTTTTCACCTTGGCGGAGGCCAGGGCCTGTTTTTCCAGTTCTTCCCGGGAGATGTCCTTGGGCACTTCCAGTTTGTCCCTCAGCTTGCCGTTCACCTGGATGACCATGGGAACGGTATTTTCCTCCAGCAGGGCTTCCTCCCATTCAGGCCAGCTTTTCTGGCAAAGCTGCGTCTGGACCAGAGCCGGGAAGGCTGTTTGCAGGCGGCTGTGTATTTCTTCCGTAAGGTGGGGGGCAAAGGGATTCAGCAGAGTCAGGAAAGCATCATAGTCCTGAACGTCCACCACATCCGCGGAGGTCATGGCATTGGTGCATTCCATCATTTTCGCGATGGCGGTGTTGAAGGACATGCCATTGATGTCCTCCGTCACTTTTTTAATGGTTTTGTGCAATTCCTTGCGTACGGCAAGCACCCCGGCTTCCGGAGCGTTCTCCACCAGTTTGGAGTTGATTTCCCATTCTCCTTCCTGATTTTCCCGGAAGGCCACGCGCCAGACGCGGGCCAGGAAGCGGGAAATGCCTTCCACACCTTTGGTTGCCCAGGGTTTCACGTCCTTGAGAGGGCCCATGAACATTTCATATAACCGCAGGGAGTCCGCGCCATATTCGCGGACGATGTCGTCCGGATTGACGACGTTGCCGCGGGATTTGGACATTTTCTGGCCGTCTTCCCCCAGGATGAGCCCCTGGTTGACGAGTTTCTGGAAGGGTTCATTGGTGCTGAGGTAGCCCAGGTCAAAGAGCACCTTGTGCCAGAAGCGGGCATAGAGAAGGTGGAGCACGGCGTGTTCCGTGCCGCCCACGTACAGGTCCACGCCTCCGGGGGAGCCGGCGGAGCCCATCCAGTATTGTTCCGCTTCCCGGCTGACGAAGCGTTCCGTGTTGGCCGGATCCAGGTAACGCAGGTAGTACCAGCAGGAGCCGGCCCATTGGGGCATGGTGTTTGTTTCCCGGTGGGCTGTGGGCGTGTAGGCTATCCATTCCGCAGCCTTGACCAGCGGGCCGCGGGGGTCTCCCGTGGGGGCGAAGTCGTCCAGATCCGGCTGGAGTACGGGGAGTTCGCTTTCCGGCAGGGCGCGGTGGCGACCGTCTTCCCATACGATGGGGAATGGTTCCCCCCAGTAACGCTGGCGGGAGAAGAGCCAGTCGCGCAGCTTGTAGTTTACTTTGCGGCGTCCCTTGCCGTTTTCTTCCAGCCAGAGGATCATTTTTTCCTTGGCTTCCGGAGTAGGCAGCCCGGTCAGGAAGCCGGAGTTCACGCTGGAACCTTCATAACCGCAGAAGCCGCGCCAGTCCATGTCTTCACTGGGCGGCTGAACTACCTGGAGAATGGGCAGGCCGAAGACCTGGGCAAAGGCGAAGTCGCGTTCGTCATGGGCGGGGACGGCCATGATGGCTCCGGTTCCGTAGCCCATCAGCACATAGTCCGCGATCCAGACGGGAATTTGTTTTCCATTGACCGGATTGACGGCATAGGCTCCGGTGAAGACCCCTGTTTTTTCCTTGGAGAGGTCCGTGCGTTCCAGGTCGCTTTTGGAGGCGCACTGGGCGCGGTATTGTTCCACAGCATGTTTCTGTTCCGGCGTGGTGACGGTATCTACCAGAGGGTGCTCCGGGGAAAGAACCATGTAGGTGGCTCCAAAGAGGGTGTCCGGCCTGGTGGTGTAAACAGTGATCGTTTCTCCGTCCAAGGTGAAGTCCACTTCCGCACCTTCCGATTTGCCTATCCAGTTGCGCTGAAGCAGTTTAATGGATTCCGGCCAGTCCAGGGGCTCCAGCTCGTCAATGAGGCGTTCCGCGTAGTCCGTGATGCGCAGCATCCACTGGCGCAGGGGGCGGCGTTCCACGCGGTGTCCCTTGGATTTCCATTCCTCCACTTCCTCATTGGCAAGGACGGTCCCCAGGTCCGGGGACCAGTTGACGGCAGCTTCCGCTACGTAGGCCAGCCGGCGCTGGTCGATTTCTTCCCGGCTCAATCCCTGTTCCTCCAGTTCGGAAACGGGGCGCGCCTTTTTCAGTTCCTTGTTGTAGTAGGAGTTGTAAAGCTGGAGGAATATCCACTGGGTCCAACGGACGTATTCATGGTCCGTTGTGGCTATTTCCCGGTCCCAGTCGTAAGAGAACCCCAGCATTTTGAGCTGGCGGCGGAAGTTGTCTATATTCCGGAAGGTAGTGACGGAGGGGTGCTGTCCGGTTTTAATGGCGTATTGCTCCGCCGGAAGGCCGAAGGAGTCCCACCCCATGGGATGGAGCACGTTGAAGCCGTTCATGCGTTTGAAACGCGCTACAATATCCGTGGCGGTGTACCCTTCCGGATGACCCACATGCAGGCCCGCCCCGCTGGGGTAGGGGAACATGTCCAGCACGTAGTATTTGGGTTTGGACGCATCAAAGCCTTCTTCTCCGGGGTTGTTTACTTTAAAGGTTTTCCTCTCGTCCCAGATCTGTTGCCATTTAGGTTCAAAAACGTCAAAGGGATATGGTTTCTTGCGCTCGGACATGACGGGAGGGAATGTATACTCCGCCCGCGGGGCAATCAAGCCTAAACCCGGCGGAATGCAGGCGCTTCCAATGCTCCGGGGGCATGATGCCGTTTTTCGGAAAAAAGGGGAAAGGTAAGAAGACGTTTGCGCGTATTCCTTGACTGAAAGGTTTTTGTTGATTGCGACCATGAAGTTTACTTCCTGTATTATGTCCGCCGTCTGCGGAGCATTGTTCCTGTTTGCCGGGGCATCCGCTCTGGGCAATGGTTCCAACCCTGTTTCCGGAAAGAAGCCCAATATCATCGTTTTCCTGGTAGATGACATGGGATGGCAGGATACTTCCCACCCGTTCTGGTCCGACAGCCAGGGCAACCCGAAGAAAACCTTTTTGAACAGGCGCTACCGGACGCCGAATATGGAGAAGCTGGCTTCCCAGGGCATGACGTTTACGGATGCATATGCCCATCCCCTTTGCACTCCTTCCCGGGTGAGCCTGATGTCCGGCATGAATCCGGCGCGGCACCGCGTGACCTGCTGGGTACGGGAACAGAACGGGACGACGGACGCCAACAGCAGGAGCCTCCTGCCTCCGGACTGGGCGTTGAACGGCCTTCAGCCTATAGGCACTCCCGCCAGGGGAACGACAAAACGCCCCATTTCCGGGGAGGATATGCGCTATCACATGACGCGTCCTTTTGCCACGGCGGCTACACTGCCGGAGATGCTGAAGAAGTGCGGTTATGTTACCGTCCATTGCGGGAAGGCCCATTTCGGCACGCAGGGAACTCCGGGTTCCAATCCGTTGAATATGGGATTTGATTATAATATCGCAGGTACGGAGATCGGCCATCCGGCGGATTACCGCGGTTCCAGGCATTACGGAAAGGGGTTTAACCATGTGCGCGGACTGGATGAGAATAATTATTACCAGGACGATGTATTTTTGACGGAGGCCCTGACGCGGGAGGCCATTAAACGCCTGGAAGCCATCAGGACCAATCCCAGGGAGGCTGGCAAGCCCTTTTATCTGTACATGGCCCATTACGCTTTGCATTCTCCGCTGGATGAGCGCGCTTACGACAAGAGGTTTGCGGATGCCTACAAAAACCCGGAGGACGGCCACAAGTGGTCCCGGACGGAGAAACATTATTCCGGGCTGATCGAGGGGATGGACAAAAGCCTGGGGGATATCATGAAGTATCTCAGGGAACATCATCTGGAAAAAAATACCGTACTGGTGTTTATGTCGGATAACGGAGGCCTGGCCATCTCCGGCAGACTGGGCAATGAAGAGGCCAATTACCCTCTTTCCTTCGGCAAGGGGTCATGCATGGAAGGCGGTATCCGGGAGCCTATGATTGTTTCCTGGCCGGGCGTGACGAAGGGCGGTTCAAGGTGTGCCGTCCCGGTGGTTATTGACGATTTTTTCCCAACTCTTCTGGATATCGCCGGATGCCGGAACGTAGAAGTTCCGCAGAAGCTTGACGGCTTAAGCCTGGTTCCTTTGCTCGAAGGCGGCCGGTTTCCTGAAGACCGCCCCCTTTTGTTCCACCAGCCGAATAATTGGGGGGAAGGCAGCCGGCAGGCGCCTCAGTATACTTCTTCCACCGCATTGCGCCAGGGGGATTGGAAATTGATTTACCGCCACCTGACCCAGAGCTTTGAGCTGTACCATTTAAGGAAAGATATCGGCGAGAAGGAAAACCTGGCTTCCAGGGAGCCGCGGAAAACCAGGGAAATGGCTGTTGTCATGGGCAGGTTGCTCCGGGAGAGGAAGGCGCAGATGCCAACCTATAAGAAGGACAATGAGCTGGGCGTTCCTGCCGGGAGTTCCGTTCCGTGGCCCGACCAGGTGAAGGGGAATGGTTTTTGATGATCCGCAATAACGTTTTTCCAAAGTTTTTTCATAACCCCCGGCAGGATTCACATCCCGCCGGGCGGACCGGGTCGAGGCTGGGGTGCCCTCACTTCTTTTTCCAGTAGTTTTTTCTGTCCGGTATAGGAATGGTGTGTGTTTTCTTTTCCGGATGCAGGATCATCGTTTTTCGTGAATGAAGGCCTCAGCTTTTTTCGGAGCAAGGGGAGGAATGAGCAAGGGAACTGGTTCGGGAGGGATAAAAAACGCCCCGACGGATATGGCGTCGGGGCGTGACAAGGGTTAAATAACAAAGTCCCCTGAAAGGGAGGGTTTAAAAATCGTCGGTGACAGCGGCATCGTCCGTTGTCGTGGTATCTTCGCTTTCAGCAGCGCTGTCCGCAGAGGGCTCCTCTTCCGTTCCGGCAGTATCGTCGGCAGGAGTTTCTTCCGTAGCGCCTGGTTCAGAAACGGACGTTGCTGCGGATTTGGCAGCGGGCGCTGCGGACGGAGCAGCTCCCTTGGGCGGAACAACGACTTTCATGGCCGGAGGGGCGGGAACGGGAGTTTCCAGCCCGTCAGCCTTGCGGGTGCTGACGCGGAGTCCATCAGCATAAGCCAGGTTTTTCAGGATGGCATAGCCTAGGGCGGGAGCCCGGTCCGTCGTGTTGACCAGCATCTTGAAGTGGTTGTTGACGGACATCTTGCGGGCGTCCTTGCCATTGCGGAAGGGAATGATGCCTGTCATGTTGCCGTCATTGTCAATGCAGATCGCCCAGAAAGAGCGGTCTACCTGGATGAAGTACTGCGGGCGGATGTAGTCCATCGTTTTCCATTCAGCGCCCTTGATGTATTCCTCCATGGCGCGGCGCGCATTGGCCGGCATGCTGCCCCAGTCAGCGTAAACCCGGGAGGTCAGCGTTTCACGGCCATTGTAGCCGTGCACGGATACGTGCTGGGCAGTAGCAAATTGACGGGCATAGCTCTCGGGAGAGGCAGGTTGGCAAGAGCTGGTGAAGAGCGCTGCTCCGGCGGTCAGGATGCAGGCTGCTGCAGTAGTGAAGGGATGAATGTTAGTCATGGCAATCGCAATGGTTACGTTATAAAAGAGGAAAATACATCCCATTTCAAGGAAAAGAATGCAGGAGGTACCGTTTTGTGCCGTTTTTTGACGTTTCCGTTTGATGCGGGGGGCTGGCGGGAGTGGGGAAGGCGTTCTCATGCCCGTCTCGCAGGTATGATGGTAAATTACTAAAATTTTTCTCGCAAATCGTTCTGAATCGCTTAGGTTGTCGTTGCTTTATGTCCGCCTTTATCATCAGCCTGCCGGCCCTGGAACGCAACGCTCTTATCCTGAGGGATGTGGCGGATGCCGCAGGGTGCCGCATCGCTCTGGCGCTGAAGGGGTTTTCCTGCTGGCCCTGTTTTGAGGCCCTGTCCCCCTGGCTGGACGGCTGCTGCGCTTCTGGCCTGTGGGAGGCGCGGCTGGCCCGGCGCAGGTTCGGGAAGCATGTGCTGACTTATTCTCCCGGCCATGCCCCGGAGGAAATAGCGGAGCTGGCGGAGATTTCCAGCCATCTTGATTTTAACAGCCTGACGCAGTGGAGCCGTTTCCGGGAGGAAGTGATGCGGCATCCCCGCTTTGTTTCCGGTGAATTGAAATGCGGCTTGCGCGTCAATCCCCAATGTTCCACCGGGCATACGCCCATATATGACCCCTGTGCCCCCGGTTCCCGCCTGGGCGTGACGCCGGACATGATGCAGGGGGCGGACCTGTCCGGCATTTCCGGTCTTCATTTCCATACTTTATGCGAACAGGGAGCGGATGACCTGGCGGTAACGATGGATGCGGTGGAACGCCGCTTCGGCCATCTTTTGAGCCGCCCGGAGATTTCCTGGCTGAATATGGGAGGAGGTCATTGGATTACCAAACCCGACTATGACCGGAAGCTGCTGGCGGCACTTATCCGCCGCATCCGCGAACGCTACGGCGTGGAAGTATGGCTGGAACCGGGAGAGGCCGCTGCCATTCATACCGGGGTGCTGCGGTGCCGGGTGCTGGACCTTTTTTCCGCGGAGGGGGTGAATCATGCCATTCTGGATGTTTCCGCATCCGCCCACATGCCGGATACGCTGGAAATGCCTTATCGGCCGGATGTGTTCCAGATTGCAGGAGACGCTTCCCTCCGTTCCGCGCAGCAGCCTGCCGTACGGTTGGAAGGGGAGAGCTATGCGCTGGCGGGGAAGGCCGGGGAAAAAGCTTATACGTACCGGCTGGGCGCCCCCACGTGCCTGGCGGGAGACCGGCTTGGAGATTATTCCTTCGCGGAGCCCCTGGCGGTAGGTGACGAACTTGTGTTTGACGATATGGCGCATTATACGATGGTGAAGACTACGTTTTTCAATGGCGTGCGCCATCCGGACATCGCCGTTCAGAGAAAAGACGGTTCCGTGGAGACGGTGCGCCGTTTTTCCTATGAAGATTTTGAGGCCCGCCTGGGCTAGAATATTTGACCAGACAGATTGACATGGCAGCAGCTAAAGAAGGCATCAAGCAGAAAGTCCGCGGGTGGAGTCACCATGATTCCGCAGATTTGTACGGCATTGACGATTGGGGGAACGGTTATTTCCGCATCAGCAAAAAGGGAGAGGTTACCGTACGCCTGAATGACGAAGATGGAGGAAAGAAGGATGTCAGCCTGTGCGATTTGCTGGAGGGGCTGAAGGAGCGCGGGACTACCGTTCCCGTTCTGTTCCGGTTCCGGGATTTGCTGCGCAGCCGTATTGCGGAGCTGAACGACAGTTTCCGGAAAGCAATCAAGGAGGCGGGGTACCAGGGTAAGTACCAGGGCGTTTACCCCATCAAGGTGAACCAGCAGCGCCAGGTGGTGGAGGAGATTGCGGAGTTCGGCACCAAGTATGATTATGGTCTGGAGGCCGGTTCCAAGCCGGAGCTGATAGCCGCCATGGCCCATATGCACAATCCGAATGCCTATCTGATTTGCAACGGGTACAAGGATGACGAGTTTATTGACCTGGCGTTGACGGCCCAGAAGATGGGGCTGAATATTTTTATCGTGCTGGAAATGCCTTCCGAGCTGGACGTTATTCTGGAGCGCGCCAGAAGGATGGATATCCGCCCTAATTTGGGCGTGCGCGTCAAGCTGGCGGCCAAGGGGTCCGGGTTATGGCAGGAATCCGCGGGGGATAAGTCCGTTTTCGGGCTGAACGCAGCCCAGGTGGTGGATGTGGTGGATAAGCTGAAGCAGGTGGATGCGCTGGACTGCCTGAAGCTGCTCCATTATCATCAGGGGTCCCAGATTCCAAATATTTCCGTGGTGCGCGAGGGGCTGACGGAGGCGGTCCGCATTTACGTGGACCTGGTGAAGGAGGGCGCCCCTCTGGGCACGCTGGACATGGGCGGCGGCCTGGCCGTGGATTATGACGGTTCCAAGACGAATTTCCATTCTTCCTGCAATTATTCCATTGCGGAGTTTGCCCGTGACGTGGTGGAGGTTGTGGGAGACATGTGTTCCAAGTACGGGGTTCCCCATCCCACGCTGGTGACGGAGTCCGGACGGGCCGTAGTGGCCTATTATTCCGTGCTGGTGTTCAACGTGCTGGATGTGACGAGCGCTCCGGGCGAGGAACCTCCGCCCGAGCTTCCGGATGACGCTCCGGAGCTGTTGAAGGCTTTTGCGGACACGGACCGGACGCTGGCCAGGAAGAATATGCAGGAGTGCTATAATGACGCCTGTTATTACCGGGATCAGTTGAGAGCCCAGTTTTTTTACGGGAACGCCACCCTGCGGCAGCGCGGGCTGGGAGAGGCTTATTATTGGCATATCCTGAGCCGCATTTCCCGCATGCTGGCGGAGATGGAGACCATTCCGGAGGATCTCAGGGAGCTTTCCTGCTCCATGGTGGACTTTTATTACGGCAATTTTTCACTGTTCCAGTCTCTTCCGGATTCCTGGGCCATCCGCCAGCTTTTCCCCGTGATGCCTCTGCACCGTTTGAATGAACGGCCCACGAATAAGGCCGTGCTGGCAGACATCACGTGCGATTGCGACGGAAAGATAGACCATTTCATTGACCGTGAGGACGTGGCAACCGCCCTCCCCCTGCATGCCATCAAACCCGGCGAGGACGATTATTACATAGGCGTATTCCTGGTAGGAGCCTATCAGGAGACCTTGGGGGATTTGCATAACCTGCTGGGAGATACGAATGTGGTTGGCGTGCATCTGGAAGGCGGCCGCCCCGTTTATACCCATGAAGTGGAGGGCGATACGGTGTCCGATGTCCTTTCCTACGTGGAGTATGATCCCAAGGAGTTGATCAACAAGTTCCGCACGTTTGCGGAGCAAGCCGTAGCCGAGGGGAAAATATCTCCGTCCGAACGCCGGAGAGCCTTGGAAGTGTTCCGTTCCGGATTGAATGGATACACTTATTACGAACTGTAGGAAACGGTCTTGTCTTTTGCTTCAACAGGGAGCGTTTGTCCCGTGCCGGCGCGTTTTCCTTTGTTGCGGATCAGGAGACCGGCGGTTCTTCCGGCAGTTTCGTTTCTTCAATGACCTTGGCTGGCGTCAGGGCCCAGAAGCGCGTGGCCGTTTGCGGAGAGATGCCTTTCATGTTCAAGTACCGTGTGCGGAGCAGGGAGGAGGAGCGGTGCCCCATTTCCATTTGCAACAGGTTGTAGTCCTTGAAGTGCTTGGCGTGGTAGCTGGCGTAGGTGTGCCGCAGGCAGTCCGGCACCCATGATTTTTTTCTTCCTCCCCAGCCGGCTTTTTTCCGGATTTTGCGCCACTTGATTGTCCACCCTTTCGGGCAGATGGGAGTTCCGGGGCCGGGTTTGGTCCTGTCACGGCAGAATTTGAGCCATTTGGCGAGCACGGGCAGGATGGTGACGTGCCTGGCGCCTCCGGTTTTGGTATGCTTGGAGTTCAGAATGATACAGCCGTCGCGGAGAGCGATGTTTTCCCAGAGCAGGCGTTCCACTTCCTGCGGGCGGATTCCTGCAAAGATCATCAGCGCCGCTCCAGCTGCGCAGCTTCCGTCAAATTCTTCCATGGCCGCCTTGAGAAGCTGAGTTATTTCCTTCAGCGTCAGAGCGGGGATTTCCTGCTCCTGCAGAAAAGGCGTGTCTACGCGGAGGATGGGATTCTCGTCACACCATCCGCGTTTGACGGAGAACGAGAAAATTCCGCTCAAGATGAGCCTCGCTTTGTGCCTCTGCCGGGATGTGGTAAAGGTATTCATCAGGATGTTCTGGCATTCCTCCACGCTCAGGTTGCGCAGGGAGGTGTGTTCCAGTTCCGGATTGCTCTTTTTAAGCTTGTGGATGATGCTCCTGATGTCCGTCAGCGTCCGGGGACGGCGGTGGCTTTTGGAACGCAGGCATTCCACGGCCGCCGTGCCGAAACTGACGGTTTGATGTTTGTTTTTAATGGCGTTCAATCCCAGGGAGACGACTTCCCGGCACCGGGTAATGGTACAGATTTCATCTCCAAGGGCTTCCTTGATTTCTAATACCAGCCTTGCAGCCTGGATCAGGGTGACTGATTCCCCCTCCAGAAGTGCGGCTCCGACATATTTCAATTTGTTTGTATTCGGTGCTTTTTTCATGTTCATTTCTCGTGTTTGTCCAAACACGGTTTTAATGAAAAAGGCTATCCTTATAATGGGGAAAACTTATGCTTTCCACTAGAAAACGCGTAACCGTCAAGGATATGTTGTTACTTATGTTTTCTTTGAACCGGCCGGAAAATCAAAGTTTCTGATGGTGCAGGAACCGAAAATGTTAGAAAGCGCGGCTCCCTGTGCTGAATGTCAAGATGGACGTGACTTGTCCGGCATGAGTATATTTCTGTTGGAAGAGGGGTAAAGGAACGGCCGGATGAAAGTATTTTACATGGCCGGACGTATGGGATATACTATTTCACTGTATCATGAACATCAGAATTCATTCTTTCAACGTATCATGTGCCGGCCTTTGCTGCGTATTGGGGTCTTTTTTCGCGGCGGACGCCCGTGAGATTTATTCCCTGAACGGTTCCTGGGATTTCAGTTTTAACGGGAAGCCTGCTGAAAAAGTGACGGTGCCCCATACATGGAACGCAGAGGATGCCGCCAATGGTGCTCAGGGGAAGCGGGAAGACGCCAAATCAGTCAACAGTGACGCCTACCGCCGCGGGCCGGCCGTTTATTCGCGCACGCTTCCGGTGGAGCCCAGGCCGGGCAAGAGGTATTTCATCCGCGGCGGGGGAGCCAGCATTGTTTCCGAGGTTTCCGTCAATGGGAAGCCTGCCGGCAGCCATGAGGGGGCGTTTACGGCTTTCTGTTATGAAATAACGCCCCTTTTGAAAAAAGGCTCCAATACGATTTCCGTTCTGGTGGACAACACGCAGCGTAATCATATCGCCCCCCAGCGCGGGGATTTTTCCATGTTCGGCGGGCTGTACCGGCCCATTGAACTGATTGAGACGGACGGTGTCTGCATTGATCCTCTTTTTTATGCTTCTCCCGGCGTTTTCATCACCACAAAGTCTTTAAGCAAATCCAAGGCCGAGGTGGAAGTGAAGACCCTTCTCAATTCGGACGGAAAGGCCGGGGATGTGGATGTTGCCGTGGAAATCCTGGACATGAAGGGCAGGAAGGTAGCCGGGAAGACGGTAAAGGCCGCCGCCGGGGAAAAGAATAGACTGGAGGTTCCCGTAACGCTGGCAATCGCCAATCCCGTACTCTGGAACGGAGTGAAGAATCCTTACCTGTACCAGGTGAAAACTTCCATCAGGACGGCGGATGGCCAGATGGATGAGCTGGTGCAGCCGCTGGGCCTGAGGACGGTTTCCGTCAATCCCAAGGAAGGTTTTGTCCTGAACGGAAAGACCATGCAGATCAAGGGGGTCAGCCGCCATCAGGATATGAAGGGGAAGGGGTGGGCCCTTTCACCGGAAGATGAGGCGCGGGATATCAGGCTGATTGCGGATATGGGGGCGGATGGGGTTAGAACGGGCCACTATCCCGCATCCACCAATATTTACGACCTGTGCGACAAGGCGGGGCTGATTGTCTGGTCCGAGGTCCCCAATGTCAACCTGGTGTGGGATACGCCGGAGTTCCGGGAGAATAACCGCCTCCAGGCCCGGGAGATGATTTTCCAGCATTGGAATCATCCCTCCATTTGCATGTGGGGAATTTTCAATGAAATCGGACACCAGCCCGAGGCTGCCACTAGAGGAGTGGACATGGAAGCTGAGTTGACGGAATTGAACAAGTTCGTGAAGGAGACGGATCCCTCCCGCATGACCGTGGGGGCCAGCAATCAGGCGGGCCGCAGAAAACTGAACAATATTCCTGACCACATCGCATTCAATACGTATCCCGGCTGGTACGGAGGAGGGCCCGAAACCATGAAGGGTAACCTGAACGGCTACATCCGCGACTATGGCGGCAAGATGGGCATTGCCGTCAGTGAGTATGGTCACGGCGCCAGCGCGGGCATGCATGAGAATCCGGCCAAAAGGCCGTCTCCCACCGGATTCTGGCATCCGGAGGAATGGCAGTCCCATGCGCATGAGATCAATTACAGGTGCATCAGGGAAAGGCCGGAGGTGTGGGGGGCCTTTGTCTGGAACATGTTTGACTTCGGTTCCTCTTCCCGTTTTGAGGGGGAAAGCCCCGGCATTAACGACAAAGGGCTGGTGACCTATGACCGCAAGACACCCAAGGACGCCTATTTTTTCTACAGGGCCAACTGGAGCCCCCGTCCTACCGTATACATCACATCCCGCAGGTTTGCGGAACGTACGGAAAAAACGGTGCCCGTGAAGGTTTACAGCAATGGTTCCGTGGTGAAGCTGAGCGTCAACGGGAAGCCCGTTGGGAGTGTCAAACCGGATGATTTGAAGCGCGCCGTTTGGCCGGAAGTGACTCTCAAGCCCGGCGTCAACACTATTACGGCCACGGCTTCCATAGGAGGGAAAACGTACACGGATTCCTGCAAGTGGACGTTGAACCCTGCCGGAGGTGACGGGAAGAAGGATTCAGAGCGTTATCAGGATCCGTCCCTGAAAAAGTATAAGTAAGCAATTCCATATTCATTCCGAGATGAAGACGGTACGCGCGTTTCTGTTTTCCGTGATGTGTCTGGCTCCGGCTCTTCCCCTGCTGGGGGATGTTCCGGATTGGGAAAATGAAGAGGTGACGGGAATCAATAAGGAGGCTCCCCGAGCCTCCGTTTTTCCGGCATCAGATAAAACGTTGAGCTTGAACGGGGATTGGAAGTTCAAATTTTCCATGACTCCGGACGAGAGGCCTGCCGATTTCTTCAATCCCTCTTATTCCGTTTCCGGATGGGATACGGTCAAGGTTCCTTCCAACTGGCAGCTTTACGGTTATGGAACGGCCATTTACACGAATGTTCCCTATCCATTCAAGCCGAATCCTCCCAAGGTAATGGGGGAACCGCCCAAGAACTGGCCGGCGTACAGGGAGCGTAATTCCGTGGGTTCCTACCGCCGGGATTTCAATTTGCCCGTTTCCTGGAAGGGAGAGCAGGTGATGATCCGGTTTGACGGGGTGGAGTCCGCCTTTTATGTGTGGGTAAATGGCCGTCAAGTCGGCTATTCCGAAGATTCCTATACAGGGGCGGAGTTTGACCTTACTCCCTATGTCAGGCCCGGCAGGAATACGATTGCCGTGGAAGTATACCGCTGGAGCGACGGTTCTTACCTGGAGGACCAGGATTTCCTGCGCCTTTCCGGTATTTTCCGGGACGTGACCCTGTTTGCCCAGCCGCAGACGCACGTGCGTGACCTGTTCCTGAAGGCCGGACTGGACAGGGAGGATTACACAACCGGGGTACTGGACGGAACGTTCACCATCCGCAATTCCGGTAAAAAGGATATTCCCGCCGGCATGAAGCTGGATTATTCCATCGACGGGATTTCCACCAAATTGAACTGGGAGGGCAGGAACGGTTCCGGCCGCGTGCAGACGGATAACAGGGGAAGGCTGGATTCCGGAACGCTGGAGGTTCCCTCCATTCCCTCCGGAGGCGAGGTGCAGATTTCCCTGAACAGGAAATTTCCCGGTGTGAAGCCATGGACGGCGGAAACGCCCAACCTGTACAGGGTGACTTATTCTCTGAATGGAAAGGATACCCGTTCCGTCAATATCGGGTTCCGTTCCGTGGAGATTGCGGATAACGGCGCCGTGCTGATTAACGGCAGAGCCGTCAAGTTCAAGGGTGTCAACCGCCATGAAGCCCATCCCGATTACGGGCGCGCCATTCCGCGGGAAGTGATGGAAAAGGACGTGCAGATTATCAAGGCGCATAATATCAATACCGTCCGTTGTTCCCACTATCCCAATCATCCTTATTTTTATGAGTTGTGCGACCGCTACGGCCTGTACGTGATGGACGAAGCCAACTGCGAAGCCCACGGCATCCGCAATAGCAGCATGGATATTTCCCGGAAGCCTTCCTGGAAGAAAGCCCATGTGGAGCGCAATATGAGCATGGTGCATCGTTCCAAGAACCACCCTTCCATTGTTTTCTGGTCCCTGGGCAATGAGTCCGGCAACGGCCCCAATTTTGAGGCGGCAGCGGCGGCTATCAGGGCTTATGACACTACACGGCCCCTCCATTACTGCGAATTTCCGCACGGCCACAAGGCCGTGGATATGGATTCCGCCATGTATCCGCCCGTGGACCGGGTGGAAAACTGGGGGAAGCAGAAAACTTCCCGCCCCTTTTTCGTGTGCGAATATGCCCACTCCATGGGGAATGCCCTGGGGAATTTCAAGGAGTACATGGATGCCTTTGAGTCTTCCCCGCGCATGGTGGGCGGGGCCATCTGGGATTTCGTGGACCAGTCCCTCCGCGCCAATCCTGCCGGAAACGGCATTTACAAGCCCGCCCCTTTCAAGGGAGTAACACAGGCTTACGGCGGCATGTTCGGAGACAGGCCCAACCAGGCCAATTTCTGCGACAACGGCATTATTCTTGGCAACCGGAACACCACGGCCAAGACGAAAGAGGTGAAGAAAGTATACCAGTACATGGCTTTTGAGCGCAAGGACGGGTCCCTGTCCGTTCGCAACAAATATTTCCATAAGCCTTTGAAAGGTTATACGCTTTATCTGGTATCCCTTGTTCCCGGCGGCGGCCATGCCGTGGAGCGCATGGTTCTACCGGAGGTTCCTCCCGGCAAATCCGCAACGGTTAATCTGCCTTCAGCCGCTATGCGGACCGGTTCCCTGATGGTTCTGGCGGATGCCCGGTTCAAGCTCCCGGAAGACGTGAAGGAACTTTCCTCCAAGCAACTGGAACATGTGGTGAATGAGTGCGAAGCTTACGAGTGGTTCCCGGCATCTGCAGAGAAGGAGGTTCCCGTGCCTCCCCCGGCGGCGCTGCCTGCTGTTTCCGTGCTCCAGGGGGATTCCGTGGCCGTGCAGGGAAAAGGTTTTTCCGCCTCCTTCAAAAACGGGATGCTTTCCTCCCTCCGGTATGGCGACCGGGATTTGATTTTGCCCGGCTATCCGGTGGAGCTCCAGGCGTACCGTTCTCCGGTGGATAACGATGCCTGGATCAGGAGCAAGGTTGAAGGGAAAATGAAGATGCAGAATATGAAAGCGGAATATTCCGACGTTAAAGCTGCCGTCATTTCCCCCGGCGTGGCCCGAATCACGGCACAGTTCCGGACGAAAGGTTCCGAGCTTGCCTTTTCCGGGGAAGTCGCGTGGACGGTTTTCGGCAACGGCATTATCAATGCTTCCGTCCGAATGTATCCCTCCGCTAAGGGAGAAGAACTCCTCCGGCTGGGCGTCACTTTCGGGATGCCTGCCGCGTATGACCGGGTAGAGTACCTGGGGCTGGGACCGTGGGATAATTACCGGGACCGCCGCACGAGCTGCTGGAAGGACATTTTCCGCACTTCCGTGGACGATATGTTTTTTGCTTATTCCCGGCCCCAGGATATGGGCAACCGCATGGAAACGGACTGGATAGCCTTGTCCAAACCCCAGGAGGACCAGGCTCTGTGGGTGGGGGCCGCCTCTCCCAGGGCTCCGCTGGAGGTTTCCGTCCTGCGTTATACGCCGAAGGAGCTTAACGATGCCAAGAGCCTGGACAGGCTGCCGGAGAAAAATAAAGTGATTGTGAATCTGGATGCTTTCCAGATGGGGCTGGGCGGCTCTTCCTGCGGGCCCCGTCCGCTGGCCAAGTACCAGACATTGAGCGGGGCCACAGCCCTGGGGTTTGTGCTGGCTCCCTCATCCGCCCTGCTGAATCTGGCGCGCACGGGGTTGGCCGTTCCCCATTCCCCTGTCATTGAACGGGATGGGGACGGCATGGTCAGCCTGACTTCCTCTACGCCCGAGGCGGAGATAAAGTATTCCGTCAACAAGGGGCCGGAAAAAACGTACCGGAATCCCTTCAAACTTCCCGAAGGGGAAGTGAGGGCCTGGGCTGCCTCCATGAAGTCCGGCAAGGTTCCTTCCACGTCTCCCGGAGAGAGGAAATTCCCCCTCGTCAAGGGGCAGGGCGAATGGAAAATTCTAAGCGCTTCTTCGGAAGAGCCGGATACCGGTTTCGCCCATTTTGCCATTGACGGGAATCCGGATACCTATTGGCATACGTCCTATACGAACGGCCTGCCGGGGTTCCCCCACTCCATTGCCGTGGATATGGGAACCAGAATGAAGTTTACCGGATTTATCTACACGCCCAGAATGGACAAGGACAAGGGCCTCATCAGCCAGTACACGTTTTCCGTTTCCGATGACGGTCGGAATTGGAGGGAAGTGAAAAAAGGCCAGTTCTCCTACCACTATATCCGGAAGGATCCGGCTGTTCAGCGCATCGACTTCGGCAGGCCTGTGGAGGCCCGCTACTTTAAGCTTGACGCCCGGTCTCCGGTGAGGGGCGGGGAACAGAGTGCCACCGTTGCGGAGCTGAATATCATTACCCAATAACGGAGCGGCAGGCGTTTTGCACTGCTTCCCGGATGGAGAAGTTTTCCAGCCGTGCGCCCTTTCCGGGGTGCACGGCTTGTTGTTGCGGGCTTTTCAGGGTGCGGAAATGTTTTTTTAATGAAAGAAAGAACATGGCGGAATGGTAACATACGCATGCGCAAGATGATGGCCTGCATGCTGGGCGCTGCCCTGTGTTTTTCCATGGCCGGAGCGGAAACAGGCGTTTCCTCTGCGGAAAAAGCTTCACCCCTGTTCGGGAGGATGATCTGGAATCGCGGCTGGGAGTTCCGGCTTGAGGACGAGCCCGGAAAGAGCGGCTGGCAGACGGTTCATCTGCCCCATACGTTCAGTCTGCCCTACTTTATGTCCGATTCCTTTTACACGGGGTTCGGCTCCTACCGCAAGAAGCTTGTCATGCCGGAGGAATGGCAGGGGAAGAAGGTGTTTCTGGATTGCGGCGCAGCTTTCCAGGTGGCGGAGGTGAAGGTGAATGGGAAGACTGCGGGAAGGCATGAAGGGGGGTATACGGCCTTCCGGTCGGATTTGACGCCTTTCCTGAAGCCCGGCGAGAACTGGGTGGAGGTACGGGTGGATAACCGCTGGAGCCCCCGCATTGCGCCTCGGGCGGGGGAGCATACTTTTTCCGGAGGACTGTACCGGAACGTGCATCTGCACGTGTGTTCTCCCGTGTATTTGCCCGCGCACGGAGTATGGGTTCAGACGCCGGAGGTGACGGCGGCCCGCGGGAAGGTCCGGATTTTGACGGAAGTGAAGAATGATACCGGGACAGTGAGGAAAGTGACGGTGCGGCATACTGTGCGGGATGAGCAAAGCGGCTGCGTGGTGCTGCGGGGAGAGAAGGGCGCGGAACTGGAGGCCGGGGAAGATTCTCGCGTACAGGCTGACCTGCCTCCTCTGGCTTCTCCCAGGTTGTGGAGCCCTGCGGCCCCCAATATGTACCGTGTGACGACGGAATTGTTGGACGAGAAGGGGAAGGTGCTGGACCGGGCTGAAAATCCCCTGGGTTTCCGTACTCTGGAGCTGACGGCGGACCGGGGCATGCTGATTAACGGGAAACCTGTTTATCTGCAGGGGGCCAATGTGCACCAGGACCACGCCGGGTGGGGGGATGCCGTGACGGACGCCGGGGCCCGCCGTGATGTACGGCTGATGAAGAACGCCGGGTTTAATTTCATCCGCGGTTCCCATTACCCTCATTCCCAGTCTTTTCTGGATGCTTGCGACCGGGAGGGCATGTGCATGCTGAATGAAGGCATTTTCTGGGGAATGGGCGGGTTCAAGGAGCATGACAGATACTGGAATTGCGATGCCTATCCTGCGGAAAAGAAGGACCGTATTGCGTTTGAGGAAAGCTGCATGAGCCAGGTGAGGGAGATGGTGCTTCAATTCCGCAACCATCCTTCCATCGTCATCTGGAGCATCAGCAATGAACCGTTTTTTACCAGGCATGCGCCGGAGGCCAGGGCTTTGTGCAACAGGCTCATTACCTTAGTGAAGGAGTTGGACCCGACGCGCCCCGTGTGCGCCGGGGGCGGGCAGCGCGGAAATTTTGACAAGCTGGGGGACATGGCCGCCTTTAACGGGGACGGTTCCCATGTGAAGACGCCCGGCAGGCCCAGCATGGTGACGGAGTATGGTTCCGTGAGCTGCCGGAGGCCGGGGGCGTATGCGCCGGGCTGGGGGGATATGAAGAAGGATAAGGAAGCGGGGATTTGCTATCCCTGGCGCGTGGGAGAGGCGGTCTGGTGCGGCTTTGACCACGGCAGCATCTGGCCTTCCGGAGGGCGCATGGGCATTGTGGATTACTTCCGCATTCCCAAGCGGGCCTGGTACTGGTACAGGAATGCGTTGAGGAATATTCCTCCTCCGGAGTGGCCTGTAGAGGGGACTCCGGCACAGGTGAAACTGTCCGCGGACAAGAAGGTTATCAGCCCGGCGGACGGCACGGACGATGTGCATGTGACCGTGAAAGTGGCGGACGCCGCCGGAAGGCAGATATCCAATGCCGTGCCGGTGACGCTTACGGTGGTATCGGGTCCCGGGGAGTTCCCCACCGGCAAAAGCATTACGTTCACGCCCGGAACGGATATTGATTTGATTGACGGCTGTGCGGCGATTGAGTTCCGGTCTTATTATGCCGGGAAGACAGTGATCAGGGCGTCTTCTCCCGGATTGAAGGGGGATAGCCTCCAAATCGTTTGCCGGAATGCTCCGGCTTACGTAGCGGGCAGGAGCGCGGAAACGCGGGAAAGGCCCTACAAGCGTTTTAGCGCAAAGGAGAGGGATATCCAGCTGGCGCGGTACGGACGGCCCGAATCCGGAGAGAAAGCCAATTTGGCTGTATTGAGACCCTGTTCCGCTTCCTCCGGATTTCAGGAGGCGATGAAGGCTTCCGACGGTGACGATGTTTCTGCATGGCATCCGTCCGTGGAAGACAAAGCGCCGTGGTGGCAGCTGGACATGGAGTTTGAATTCCGCCTGGACCGGGTGGAGGTGAAGGCAGCCGGAAGCTGGAAGGGGCCGGCTCCCTCGGTTCAGGTCAGCAGGGACGGAAATAGCTGGAAGGACATTAAAGCCGTTTTGCGCAAGGATGGGACGGAGCTGACCGCAATGTGTCCGGAAGGGACCGGCGCCAGGTACGTACGCATCCGCCTGTCTCCGGGGCAGGGAATTGCGGAAGTGGCCGTATGGCCGGCGGATGCGTCATGAGGGGTCCCGTTTTTCCGGAACAGGAGGCTTTTTCCTGTTACTGCGCGTACCGGAGTTTCCGGCGTCCTCTTCCGCCCGCTGGCGGCGCAGTTTGTCCCAATAGGCCAGGCGTTTGTTGATTTCCCGTTCAAAACCCCGTTCCGGCGGCCTGTAGAACTGGCGGCGGGGCATGTTGTCCGGAAAGTAGTTTTGCCCGGAGAAAGCGTCCGGCGCGTCATGATCGTATGCGTAATTCTTTCCATAGCCCAGTTCCTTCATTAGTTTGGTGGGCGCGTTGAGGATGTGTGCCGGGGGCATCAGGGACCCGTATTCCCGTGCCGCTTTCCGTGCCGCTCCCCACGCGGTGTAGGCGCTGTTGGATTTGGGGGCGCAGCCCAGGTAGATAATCAGTTCAGCAATCGCCAGCTCTCCTTCCGGAGAGCCCAGGCGTTCATAGGTGTCCCACGCGGCAATGGCCATTTGAAGTGCGGCAGGGTCCGCCAGACTGATATCCTCCATGGCGAAACGGGTCAGGCGGCGCAGGAGGTAGAGAGGGTCCTCCCCTCCCTCGAGCATGCGTGCGGCCCAGTACAGGGCTGCGTCCGTATCCGACCCCCGCAGGGATTTATGCAGGGCGCTGATGAGATTGTAATGGCCTTCCCGGTCCTTGTCGTAAACCGGGGCTCGCTGCTGGACAATTTTCAGCAGTGCGTCCGTGTCCAGCATTTCATCGGGCTTGCAGAGGTCAAAGACGCTTTCCATCAGGTTAATGAGGTAGCGGCCGTCTCCGTCTGCCAGTTCTATCAGGGTGGCGCGCGCTTCCGGCGCGAGCGGCAGTTCACGCTGAAGAAGGGTTTCCGCCCGTTCAATGATGCTTTCCAGAGCCGGGGCGTCCAGGGAGTGCATGACAAAGACTTTGCAGCGGGAGAGGAGGGCGCTGTTCAGTTCAAAGGAGGGGTTTTCCGTAGTGGCCCCCACCAGCGTAACGGTTCCGTTTTCCACATATGGCAGAAAACCGTCCTGCTGGGCGCGGTTGAACCGATGTATTTCATCCACGAACAGGAGGGTCCCATGGCCGTATTCCCTGCGCCTGGCCGCTTCGTCAAAGGCTTTTCTCAAATCCGCCATGCCGGAGAAGACGGCGGAGAGAGCTGCGAAATGCATGGATGTGCGCGTCGCCAGAATGCGCGCCAGCGTGGTTTTCCCGCAGCCGGGCGGCCCCCATAGGATAAAGCTGGTCATTTTGCCGGAGTCCGCCATGAGCCGGAGAGGTCCTCCTTCCCCCAGCAGATGATCCTGGCCCATGATGTCTTCCAGTGCGGACGGCCTCAGGCGGTCCGCCAGAGGGCGGTCCGCCAAGGCGGAGAACAGGCCCGGGATGTCGTCTTTTTTCATGATGCCCATCATACGCCGCCGGTAAAAGGAAGGCAAGGGGAGCCTGCTGGCATTTCAGGCGGCCCGGCACGACGGCACTTCGTGGAGAGGATGTTGCACCCCGGTTTTGACGGGTGGAAGAGAAACTGGGGAGAAAAGGAAAGATTCCTGGGAAAAACAGTGTATATTGAACATGATGTTCAGACATGTTTCCCATGTGTTTCTTTTTCTGTTTTCCGGCTTATGCGGCACGGCCGTGAATGCTCAGGATCAGATAATACCCCGGCCCGTGTCCGTGAAGGTAGAGGCCAAGGGGGCGGCAACGCCCGTGAAGCTGGATGAAGGAATGCGCATTATATGCAAGGAGAAGGACGGGGAGTTCCGGCGCCAGGCTCACTTGTTGCAGCAGTTTTTGTCACGCGGAACCGGATTGGCTCTGGACGGGGCTGGCGGTACGGGAATAATCCGCGTTGTGAAGGACGCTGCCCTGAAGCAGTACGGGCCGGAGGCATACCGTTTGGAAGCGGCTCCCGGAAATATCGTCATCAGCGCCGCGACCCCCAAAGGAGTTTATTATGCGGGGCAAAGTCTGGCGCAGATGCTGCCTGCCGCCTTTTTCAACAATGATGCGGACAAAAAGAGCGTAAGTTGGAATGTAGCGGAGAAGCCTTTTTCCATATTGGATTATCCCCGTTTTGCCTGGCGAGCCTTCATGCTGGATGAAGCACGGCATTTTTTTGGAGAGGAGGAGGTGAAGAGGCTGATTGACCAAATGGGGCTCCTGAAAATGAATGTCCTGCACTGGCATTTGTCGGATGATGCCGGATGGCGCATCCAGATTAAAAAATATCCCAAACTGACATCCGTGGGAGGCAAGAGGAGAGATACGGAGATAGAGACGTGGGGAAGCGGCAAGTATGAAGGCAGGCCCCATGAAGGCTTTTATACGCAGGAACAGGTCAGGCGCATTGTCCGGTATGCGGCCGACAGGAATATAACGATTGTTCCTGAAATAGATATTCCGGGCCATTCCGCCGCCGCCATCGTTTCCTATCCGGAGTTGAAATTGTCCGCCAGGCCTCTCGCGGAAGTGCCCGTGAGTTTCAATGACGGAGCGGCGTTTGATCCCACCAGCGAACGTACCTACCAGTTCCTGGGAGACATCATGACAGAGCTGGCTTCCCTCTTTCCCGGAGGTATCATTCACATCGGCGGTGACGAGGTGCGGTACAAAAAGTACTGGGAAGGCGTGCCCCACATTGAGGCGTTCATGAAGAAAAAAGGCATTAAGACTTTTCCCGACCTTCAAATCATGTTTACGAATCGGATTTCCGGCATGCTGGCTGGGAGGGGGCGCCGGATGATGGGGTGGAATGAAATACTGGGGTCCGACGTGCACAATGACGGCGGCCGGGGAGCTGCGCTCGGCAAGCTGGATGCAAATGCTATCATTCATTTCTGGTATGGGTCCGATAAAATTGCCGCCAAGGCGATCAGGGAAGGCCGCCAGGTGGTGAATTCCACTTCCCACATGACTTACATTAACAAAGGATATGACAAGCTCCCTCTGTCCAGGTCCTATTCTTTTGAGCCCGTTTTTGCGGGATTGAACCCGGAGCAGCAGAAGAATGTCATCGGGCTGGGCTGCCAGGTCTGGACGGAATGGATTGCGGACGTGGAGAAACTGCACCGTCATGTATTTCCCCGTATTGCCGCTTATGCGGAGACGGGGTGGACCCGGAAGGAGGATAAGAATTTTCAGGATTTCCGGAGGCGTTTGACGGGGTATGAAAAAATTCTGGATGCCCAGGGCATCCGGCACGGTGAAAAGGAGTAGTTGAAAAATTCGCCGCCGGGGATGAAGCGTCCTGGCTGAGTCAACAGTAAACCCGCTTGTTACTTGGTTAAGGATTCGGGAGAGTTCCTGTCAATGGCTTCTTTGAGGCGTTCCGCCCGCTCCTGCATGTTTTCCAGAATTTTCAGAATATAAGAACGCGTTGTAGCCGAGTGTTCCGCTCCGCGTACGAAGGAAAGCCCCCGGTACAGTCCTACCGTTTCCAGGCGGAGATTCATATCTTCTCCGGACAGGTCTTCACTGGAGGGAGGAGGATAATTGGAAGCGGGGCCGTTCAGGGACTTCATCTGCATGGTATCCATATTAAGCAGGCAGCTTTGTATTCCGTTAGTGAAAATCAGGCTGCCCTGATGATGCTTGTCCTCCGGCCACAGCCTGTAAATGGTAACGGCGCTTCTCCCCCCGGGATTGATCAAAATGGCGGGGAAAACGTGTTTGCCGCCACCCTTTTTCCGGACGGTCGCGTCAAAATCGCATTCTCCGGAAAACCTGGTCGTGACACGGGAGGAGATGCATACTTCAAAAGGTACTTCCGGCGGCAGGGGAATCATGGTGGCGGCAGACAGGGGTGACCCCGGAGGGAGTTCCGGAATCGGGAAGGGAAGCGTAATGATGTCAATGGCGCAGCTGATGATGCCGATGATGGCGAATAGCAGGATGCCTTTGTTCCGGAGCTGGGCTGACATCATTTTTCCATATTCCTCCGGATAATGCCTGCCTGCGGATGGTTCCTGCTGCAGGTAATAGCCGGTCAGGCGTGAAATAACGGCCAGAGCGGCAGCCATGGCTGCCAGCCAAGCCAGGGCAAAAGCCAGATTTTCCGCTATGGGAATTGTGGTGAAAAAGCCGAATGTTCCAATAATGACCGCCGTCAGCAGGAGAAAGACGGCCAGGAAGGTTATGCAACCTAAAGGGGCCGTGGAGACGGGAATCCAGAAACTGCTGCGTTTGCCGAGGGCTCTCAGAATCAGGATGGCAATGCAAAAAGAGAAGATGGCCAGCGTTGAATAAAAATGTTGAAACAGATAATCGAGCATGGCATGCGGGAAAAACTTGGATAGGCAAGCGGGGAGCGATTCCATGCCGGTTTCCTGAAAAATATCCGGAAACAAGCAGTTTTGCGCCGCGAAACGATAGAAGCCGAATGTTGAACTCCTTTATTATTTTAGCCTTTTTCCATCCTTGCCTGCAAGATTTTTTGTTTACCTGTTTCTTTCTATTTGTTTTTGATATGTTTAAAAAGCATTGTCCCATAAGAAAATATGGGAAAAAACCGACTCCATTTTCATTCAGTGAAAAAGATGCGGTTTTCTATAAGCGGAGGATTCCGAAATGGTAAAACTGTGTGTTATGGATAAGGGAAAAAGAGTATTCCTGCCATGGAGATGTTTTTTCCCGTTTATGAATGAAACCGCTGCGCCGTCTTTCCCTTCATCCTTTTCAAGATACCGGGCGGGGAGAAGAGCCCCGGCCGGATGTTTACCTGCAAGAGCGTGGGGCAGGCAGCTCCGGCCGGGTTGGTGAGGAAAAACGCTTCCCTGAAAAAACTGCTACCGCTGTTCCGGCTTTGCCGGCACTTTCCTGAGTTTCGCGAAGCGGGGCAGGGAACATTCCTTTTGCATGGCCGTTTCTCCCTGGATCAGGGGAAGAGCGTAATCAATGAACGGCTGTTCCACGCCATTGCCGCGGGCGTTGATCCATTCGCGGGGAACAAGTTTTTCCACATTGGCCACTTCTTCCAGACCTATCAATTTAGTCTTGCAGGAATAAATGCCGTTCTCCGTGATTCGTTCAAAGGCTACCATTTTATCCGTCTGGCCGGAAACGGCGGCTTCCACGGCGGCTTTTCCCGCCATATACGCTTCATCGATATCCGTCTTGGAGGCTACATGGGAGGCGCAGCGCTGGAGGAGTGAGAGTTCAATGCTTCTGACTTTGGCCCCGGTTTGTCGCTTGACGGATTCCGCAAGCATGGCTCCCAGGCCTCCCAGCTGCGTATGGCCGAAGACGTCCCTGTCTCCGGATTCCGCAACAAAGCGGCCGTCTGCATATTGCACGCCTTCCGAGACGGCGACCATGCAACTTCCGTTCTGCCTGTAAATCCGGTCCACATCCTGCCAGAATTCCTCCATGCGGAAGGGAACTTCCGGCAGGTAAACCAAGTCCGGACCTGCTCCCGCATACGTGGCCAGGGCTGCGGATCCGGCCAGCCAGCCGGCGTGACGACCCATGATTTCCACAATGGTGACGCGTCCCTTGTCGTATACGCGGAGGTCCTGGTGAACTTCCATGCAGGAGGTAGCGATAAATTTGGCGGCAGAGCCGAAACCGGGGCAGTGGTCCGTGCCGTGAAGGTCATTGTCAATGGTCTTGGGGATTCCGATGACGCGGCATTCGTAACCGGACTGCTGCATGAATTTGGATATCTTGTTGCAGGTATCCATGGAATCGTTGCCTCCGTTGTAGAAAAAGTAGCGTACGTCGTATTTTCGGAAAATTTCCAGCAGACGGCGGTAATCCGTATCATCCACGGACGGGGCGGCCATCTTGTAGCGGCAGGAACCCAGGGCAGATGCCGGGGTATATTTGAGCAATTCCAATTCTCCGGGGTCTTCCCGGGCCATATCGAACAGGCGTTCTTTGAGCACTCCCTCAATCCCGTTGGCGGCTCCCAGCACGCGCGTGACCTGTTCGCTTTGCAGGGCGGACTGAATGGCTCCCAGTGCGCTGGCGTTGATGACGGCGGTGGGGCCGCCGGACTGGCCGATGATGCATGCTCCTTTCAATGGGTTCATGGGCAATAATGGATGAGAGAGTTGTGTTGCGCCCCCTTTCAACGGCGTTGGAGGCAGGGAATGAAATGATAGTCAACCCTATCCGCAGCCCGGAGGGATGTCAAACATTATTGGTTTTCCGGATGGGGCTGGAGAAAGTGGGGAAGAAAAAAAGAGCAGGGGTGTCAGTTTTTTTGTCTCCAGAGCTTTTCCAATGCGGAGGCAAAGCGTTCTCCCAGGGCTAGAACTCCATGCGTGCCCAGATGGACGGTATCCGTGGGATAGGGGGTGCGGAAGTCCATGCTGCGCAGCTGGAGATCGTCTGCGGGGACATAAACCGCATTGTTGACGGAGAGGGAGGTACGGGATTCTTCCGCCACATCCTTTTGCCCCTGCCGCACTTTTTCCCTGCCCGGAAAACGGGCCAGAGCGGGCACGGGAAGAACGCTGCCGTAGATAAAGGCCAGACCGGGGGCTTCCAGATCCGCTCTGATGCGTTTAATCAGGTTGTTCAGGTTGGCGCCGTAAGACAGAGCGTTTTTGATGCCGGCAATGTCCCTTGCGTCTCCTTCCCCCTGTTGCCACACCATGGCTTTCAGGACAGGAGCATGTCCCTGCTTTTTCAGGGCTTCCATTCCGTTGCGGACGGTACGGAGCAATTTGACGTATTCTTCCCCCTGCTTATCCTGAGAAGTTTTTCCTGGGTTCCATTGCCGGAAAAGGTTGCTTCCGCTCCGGGCGTGCTTGATGATGGCCCATTTTTTTTGCGGGAATTTTTTCTGCAACGCTGTTCCCAGGCTTAGTTCCACGCCAAAACGGTCGGGGGATTCGGATGCCGGGCTCAAGGGAACAAGCTGTTCTGCCGGTTCTGTCCCTTTGAGGGAGCCGGAATAGTACAGAAGAATCCGTTTATCCGTTTTGAAGCAGGGAGGAATGTTGTTGACGTACCCTTGCCCTGTGGCGTTTGACTGTCCGCCGATAAGGATGACGTTGACTTCATCCGCATGCAGGGGTGGCGCCGGAAAGACCGTCAGGGAGCAAAGCAGCCATGAAAAGAGGAAAAAACGTGCAGAGCGTGGAAGTACGGAAACAATCATGGCGGGGATATCCCTGATACGTTTCCCGAAAGAAGATTCTGTCTTCTGCAGGAATTCTTCTTTGCCTGCTGCCAGGATATTTGACTGTTGATGTTTTCCTGTTCCCTTGATTCTTTCCTTTCCGGAAAAAGGCATTATGCGGAAGGTGCGTGCAGGGAAACGGATTGGCCGGGGTATATTTCCGGAATGACGGAAATGCTCTTGATATTTTTTCCGGCTGTCAGGGAGCGGAGCATCCGTATGAGCTTGTGAACCGTTTTTGTCTGGTTCTCTTCATAATAGGTGATCGTGGGCAGCAGGCGTTCCATGAAGGGTTCATACGTCAGGCTGACCAGGCTGAGCTGATCCGGAATGCTCAGCGAACGGGCTTCCACCCAGGAAAGGATGGGAACGATCTGGTTGCCCCGTGTGGCTACCAGGGCGGACATATCCGGATGTTCTTTAAACGCTTTGGCCAGGTATTCAAAGAAGAGAGGCGTTTCAAACGGGGTGGGAACCAGGATGGGATTCCATCCCTGTTCCGCAAAGCTGAAAAAACCTTTTTGCATGAGCTGGTGGCCCTTCAACGGATCAGGAGGCAGGCACAGGCCTACCGTTCGGTGCCCCTTGTTCCAAAGGTGCTGCGCCGCATGATGCGTGGTGGCCGCCCAGTGGCGGTCCAGATAGGGAAGGTTGCTGCTCTGGTAGGAGGTGCCGCGCACAATGCAGGGGATGCGGTGCGTCTTGAACCAGAGCTGGGTTTGCTCCGAGGAACGGTGAAGTATCCAGCAGACGCATTCGGATTTGGTAACAAGCTTGGCAAGCCTCTTGTCCGGGTTATTGCCTAAGATCCAGGGAGCTTCAAAGATACGGACGCTGATGCCGTCTTCCTCCAGAATTTTGGAGATGGTATATATCTCCGCCAATACGCTTTGAGCCAGCCTTTTGAGGGGCTGGGGCGTCAGAAATCCGAGAATTTCTTTTTTTTCCTGAACCGGATGGCAGAAGATATTTTTAACCGTTTCTTCTTCCGTAGTTTTCAGGATGCGCCTCGGAACCTTGATGCGTGGGGGGGCAATCCATGCATCCCTTTCCAGAAGGGCCAGGGCCTTTCTGATGGTTTCCCTGCCTACGGATAACCTGTGCCCGAGTTCTCTTTCTCCGGGCAGGATATTGACCAGGCTGCCGCTGAGAATCATCTGTTTGATTTTATTGGCTACTGTTTCAACCAATGAAGAAGCTGGCAACGAAGTCATACTCTTGTATATACGTATCGCATTGCGTGAATTCGAGCCAATTGTAGGGATTGCCTGCCCCGCTGAATCCGAAAGGAGAGCTGGTGTTGTTGCAAGTTGTTGATATTCTGTAAATCGTTTTAGGATTTAAGCTACTGGTCTTTTTTGATGAGGTAAAGTGGGCGGATAATGTATAAACGATATAGTGTTATCAATGCATTACATTCCTGAGCGGTACGGCTGCAGGTGGTTTGTGATTATTTTTTAATTCATTTAAGATAAATATTTTATTGCGTATTTTGTTAGGCAGGTCCATTTATTATTCTCCCTTTTCTCACTTTCCCCCATATTTCCGCCAGGAAATGTGCACGTATCGGCATGGATGACTTTTCTCCCGTTTCCGGCACTAAATCTGCTTGATGAAAGTGAATACCATACCGGGCGCATCCTATGCGCTGACTTGTACGGCTGCGTGTACTATCCATGCGCTTCTTAGCGACGCTTCTTCTCTGGTTATCCTGGAAACGGAAAACCCCGGACAATATTTTTTTATAGCTCCCACTGATACAATAGAGGTATCAGACGAACACGCCCTGGTGACACAAACTTTTAAAGCAGCCGCTCCGGGATTGTCTGCCCGCAGCGGCATAAGGTCGGGAGTAAATGCTGATTTAAAAAATCCGACGGTGGAAAAAGCGGTATGAACCATTTCTTTTTTCTGATCGCCCGCGATTAAGCGCAGCGCTCATGAGCAATCCGGTCAAAAGGTTGTTTGTCCATGGTTTTTCGAACCTTTACGGGGAGCGGAACTTCACCGCCAGATCATTGTCTGACGCGGACTGGGTGCGGAAGTCCGTCTCATTCCTTCCTGAAATTACTACGGGGAAGTCTCTTTGAGAAATGAAGCGTTATCGACTGATAATAGAAAACCCTGGGAGCGTTTAGCTCCCAGGGTTTATTGATTGGTACCGCCGGTGGGACTCGAACCCACACTCTTTTGGAACTCGATTTTGAGTCGAGCGCGTCTACCATTCCGCCACGACGGCACGTGAAGCGAAAGAATTAAGAGGCAAGAGGGCTGGAGAGTCAAGAATTTCCTGTGGAATATGATGAGCTGCTGAAAAAACGGAGGGATTTTCCTGCGGATTCCCTCCGTCATGTTTCCGGATGGAAATAAGTGTTAGGAATGAGCAGTGCACGGCTGCGTTGACGCTTTGGTTGACCATGTGTTCCTTCTGTTCCAGGCGGTAGAAGGTTTCGGCTCCCAAATTCTGGAGATGGTCCGGTTCAGACCAGCGTTGACGATTGAGGTATGGGGGCCGGCCGAACACCGGATTCCCTTTTTATTTCCCGTCTGTGCCGCGAACTTCCCGGAAGAGCTTTTCATGGATGACGAAAGCGGAACCAACATGGCGCAAGGGGGATGATATGCTTAGTCTCCGGCGTTTTCTTTTCCTGACTAACGGGAGAACCGCTCTCCGGGCGTTTCAGCCTTTTTTCACGGTCAGGGGCAGTCCCGCCACCATGAAGTAGACTTCATCCGCGCTTTTGGCAAGGAGTTGGTTGGCAATGCCCAGCCCGTCGCAGTAGTGGCGCGTTTCCGCATCTGACTGGCTGATGCCCATGCCGGTTTCAGAAGAAACAAGCACCCATGGTACGGGGGCTTGGCGGATGAGCTTTTTCAAAGCTTCTATTTCCTCAATCAGCGCTTCCTGGAACGGCTCGTAGTCCGTGGGGTCCTTCTGGGCGTACAGGGTATTGGAGGCGAGCAGGGTGACGCATTCCAGAATGACGCCGTCCACCTGGTCCAGCAAGCCGGATTCCCCGACGGCAGAAGCTACATGACGGGGACATTCCAGCGTGAGCCAGCTTTTAGGACGGCGTTCCTGGTGCTTGCGCACGCGGTATTCCATGGAGCCGGCTCCGGGCCAGACTTCCGCCGTGGCGACGTACAGGATTTTTTTTCCGAATCCGGCGGCTATTTGTTCAGCGTATTGGCTTTTGCCGCTTCTGATGCCGCCCAGGACGAGCGTCATGCGTGCGGTATTGGCGTCAGTGTTTGGTGATGTAGCGTTCATGGGATTCCAGCATGGCCTGGTGGGAGCTCAGGAAGTCATCCAGGCTGAAGACTTCCAGCGTAATAAGGGGGGAGAAATGAAGGTCCCACATGGGGTGCAGAATGGCGTCCAGCGTAGCGGCAGGCATGTGGTGCAGGGATTTGTGGTCCCGTTTTTCCAGCCCGTGCAGGTGGCACATGCGTATGTCCGGCAGCCAGAGCGGCAGAAGTTTTTCCGGCCGCAGGCCTTCTTTCCAGACATGGCCTATGTCAAAGCAACGTGAATGGGGTGTAGCGGCTACCAGTTTGTCCAGATAGTCGGTCGGATGGCGTTCCAAATTTTCCAGGGCCAGGCATTCCGGTGCGGGGAGGTGGGGCGTGATTTGTTCCAGACTCCGGAGGATTCGTTCCGTTTCGCGTTCCGTAAGATGGGGGCGCATATCAGGACCGGGGATATGGTCCGTGACCACATGCATGACCCAGGTGTGGGGCTCCAGTTCCCGTGTCAGGTCAATGGCGCGAATGATGTTTTCCGTATAACGGCGGCTTGATTCTTCCGTGGCGAAGCCGCCGTCCGTAGGCAGGTGGACGTTCCAGGTAACCCCGGCATCTGCAGCGATTCCGGCCAGTTCCCGTATTTCCGCAGGGGTAATGAGTTCCTTTCCGCATTTTCCGGCTTCCAGCAGGAGCAGAGCGACATCATCCGCGTAATGGACGCATTCCCTGATGGCGGGCACGTAGTAGTCTGGGATGATGAAGGAGGTGCATCCGATGTTGAGGCCTGGAACGCGGCATTTGTGTGGAGTTTTCATAAAGTGCAGAAGGTGAGCAGGACAAGCCATTCCGTACATTCCACGGTACAGCCGAATACATCCCCGGTAACGCCGCCCAGGCGGCGGCGCGCGTATAGAAGCAGGCCCATGGAGCCGGCCAGGGCGGAGAGCAGGGCGTACAGCCCGTTCCATCCTGCCAGAGCGCAGGCAGCCAGGGTGACGGCTGCGGCAGCCAGGGCGTGCCTGGGGCGCGTTCCCTGCTTGAACGCTTCCCCCATGCCTCCAGGCCGTGCGCCCGGAAAGCGCATGGCGATGAATATCTGGCTGCGGGCAAGCAATCCTGCCAGAGCGCACGCCGTGAGCAGAAGTTCCCAGGAGCCGTGGGCCGCCAGAGTCGCCAGGGCGGCTCCCTTGAACGCCAGGTTGAAAAACAGGGCCGTGCCGCCGAAGGTCCCCAGGCGGGAGTCTTTCATGATTTCCAGCCTGCGTTCCCGGGATACTTCAATGGGAAGCCCGTCTCCGCAGTCCGCTACTCCGTCCAGGTGCAGGCCGCCCGTGACGGCTACCCAGCAGGCACAGCCGATAACGCCGCAGACCAGGGGGGGGAAGAGCAGGGTTGCCGTCCAGGTCAGGCCACCCGCAAGCCCCCCCACCACCAGGCCAACCAGCGGTAGCCAGGCGGAAATTCCGTTCAGGTCATTTTGCAGCGGCCACGGCCCTACGGGCAGCTGGGTCAGGAAGCCGAAGGCGGAGCGGATGGTGGTGATGACAGCCATGGATACAGGGAAGAAAGGGTCAGCGAGGAACGGTGATGTCCAGTTCCGGCAGGGTTTTCATTTCAGAAAGTACGCGCGTGGCGGCATCCAGCAGGGGAAAGAACAGGGCCGCCCCCGTGCCTTCCCCCAGGCAGAGGCCCAGGTCCATGTACATGGTGACGCCGATGTGGTCCATAATGAGCTTATGCCCCGGTTCCGCGGAGTTGTGGGAGCCGATGAAGTATTGCGCCGCTTCCTGGCGAATGCCCTGGGCGATGGCCGCGGCCGCCCCGGCAATGAAGCCGTCAATGACGATGGGAACGCGCAGGGAGGCCGCCCCCAGCATCAGTCCGGCCATGGCTCCTATTTCCGGTCCTCCCACCTTCGCCAGCACGTCAATGGCATCGGAAGGGTCTGGCTTGTTCAGGGCGATTCCCTGTTCGATGAGTTTTATTTTTTTGCGGATGACTTCTCCTCTGACGCCGGAACCGCGTCCCGTCACGGTTTCCACAGGGGTGCCCGTGAGCACGGCCACGATGGCGGAAGAGGGGGTGGTGTTGCCAATGCCCATTTCTCCGGCAGCCACAATGTCCAGCCCTTTGTTTTTTTCTTCACGGGCCATGTCAATGCCCACTTGCAGGCATTCCTGGGCCTGTTCCCGCGTCATGGCCGGCCCCTTGCTGAAGTCGTTGGCGCCGTGCATGACTTTTCTTTTGACCAGCCCCGGCAGGTCGCCGAAGTCGTAATTGACGCCTACGTCCACTACGGAAAGGCGTGCTCCCGCGTTGCGTGTAAAGGCGTTGATCGTGCCTCCGCCCTGAAGGAAGTTGCGGGTCTGGATGTAGGTGACGTCCGTGGATGTCAGGCTGAGGCCGTGGTCGGCGATGTGGTGGTCCGCGGCGAACAGGACTATGGCTTTGTCCTTCAGGCGCGGCGCGGGATTGCCGGTCATGGCGGCAATACGGATGGCTACGGGTTCCAGTTTTCCCAGGGCAAGGGGAGGCTTGGCCAGAATTTTCTGATGTTCCAGGGCCGCTTTTGCGGCCTGTTCGTCCAACGGGGGGATATGCAGTTTGTTCATGATGTCCAGAGGCGGGGGGTGAAGAGAAGAAGGAGAGTGAACGCCAGCGTACCCGTGGCGGCAGTCGTCCACATGAGCCGAATGGCCAGGGCCAGGTCGCTGGCGGAGGCTTTGGTTCGCCCTGTTCCTATCCAGGGGTAGTTTGCAGGAATTCCCTTGTAAGAGACCGGGCCCCCGAGACGGAGGCCCAGCGCTCCAGCGAAGGCCGCTTCGCTCCATGCGGAATTGGGGCTGGCGTGGGCGTTCCGGAAGGCCCACCCCGTGGTGAGCGCCCTCCGGGCGGAGGTTCCTTTCACCATCAGGGCGGAAAAGGAAATACACGGTAAAATAAGGCGTGCGGGGATGAAGTTGAGCGCGTCATCCGTGCGTGCGGCAAAGGTGCCGAAGTGTCTGTACCGGTCATTTTTTTTCCCCCACATGGCATCCAGGATGTTGAAAACACGATGCGCCAGCGCGGCGGAAGCCGCCCCGGAGGCGCCTCCTGCCAGGCAGCCTGCTGAGGCCCAGAACAGGGTGGAAAAAACGCCATCCGTCAAGTTCTCCGCCACGCTTTCAATGGCCGCTCTGGCGATGCCGTAGATGTCCATCCGTTCCGTATCCCGTCCCACGATCATGGAGACGGAGTGCCGGGCCTCTCCGGCGTTCCCGCTGCGCAGGGCGTTTTCCACCTTCCGGGCATGCTCGGCCAGGCTGCGCGGGGCCATGCAGATGTAAATAACCAGAACGGACGGAATCCAGGGTGCCCAGGGGGAGGGTAACAGGGAAAAGGGAAGGAAGAGCGCCGCGCAGCCGAACCATGCGGCAATGCAGGTTGCCAGCGCGGCCGCCATTCCCGCATGAAAAGTTCCTCCCCACCTTTGCCTCGCCAGTGTTTCCATGCGGAGCGCGCACCGGCCGATCAGACAGACGGGATGGAACCTGTTGGGCGGTTCTCCCGCCAGAATATCCAGCAGGAAGGCCGCAGGCAGGATGAATGGGCACGGGAACATGGGTCAGCGTTTCAGTTGGAGAGCTCGGTAAATGGTTTTCAGGTCCAGATGTTTCCGGACCACGTCCGCCAGACGGTCCAGCGCTCCGTCCAGGTCATAGGCGGTGTGCAGGGCTGGGTTGGCTTTCAGCCCTGAATCTTTCCTGACCATGTTGATGAATGCGCGGCGGAATTGGTCTCCGTCCAGCATGCCGTGCAAATACGTGGCCCAGATACGGCCTTTGCCGTAGCCGCAGGGGGAGCCGTCTTCCCGGAACATGACGGGGGGGCTGGATTCTTGATGGCTGGTGACGCCATGGTGGATTTCATAACCTGCGGCGGGAACGGGCAGCGGCGTGCTTGCCCGGTGCACGTTGATCAGGGTTTTGGCTGAGGAGAAGGTGGTGGAAAGTTCCAGCAGCCCCAGCCCTGGCGTTCGTTCCTCCGGGGATTCCATGTGCAGCGGGTCCAGAATGTCCGTCCCCAGCATTTGCAGCCCTCCGCAGACGCCCAGAAGCCACTTTCCCTTTTCGGCATGACGGCGGATGGGTTCTTCCAGCCCGGCGGAACGGAGAGAAGCCAGGTCCGCAGCCACGCTTTTAGTGCCGGGCAGAATGACCAGGTCCGGATTTCCCCATTCCTCCCGTGTCCGCACCTGGCGGAGCCGGACGTCCGGCTCCGCCGCCAGAGGGGCGAAGTCCGTGAAGTTGGAGACGTGGGCGGGCATGACTACGGCCACATCCAGGCAATCCGCATGTTTCCCGTGCTCCCCGTGGCCAGGGGGCAGCGTGGCGCGGTCTTCTTCCGGAATGTTGATGTTCCGCATCATCGGGATGACGCCCAGCACAGGCTTGCCCGTACGGTTCCGCATGTAGCTGTGCGCCGGGGCCAGCAGATCCGGATCTCCTCGAAATTTGTTGACCACGAACCCCGCCAGCAGTTCTTTTTCCCACGGGGCGAATGTCATCCACGTTCCCAGAAAGGAGGCGTACACTCCGCCACGGTCAATGTCCCCGGCGAGCAGGACTCTGGCACGCGCGTAGCGGGCCATGTTCATATTGACCACGTCGGCTGATTTCAGATTGATTTCTCCGGGGCTTCCGGCCCCTTCCAGGCAGAGGAGTTCATACTCGTCCGCCAGGGAATCGTATGCTTTGCATACGTCCGGCCAGAAGCGCCTTTTAGCCGTGAAGTATTCCCGCGCGTCCATGCGGCCTACGGGGTGCCCCATCACGATCACCTGGGAGCCGGTATTGGAATGGGGCTTGAGAAGAATGGGGTTCATTCTGGCATCCGGATCAATGCGGCAGGCCTGGGCCTGCACCAGCTGGGCGCGGCCCATTTCCTCTCCCAGCGCAGTTACGCCGGAGTTGAGAGCCATGTTCTGCGCCTTGAACGGCGCCACGTGATAGCCGTCCTGAAGGAAAATGCGGCACAGGGCTGCCGTGAGAACGCTTTTCCCTGCATCGGAGCAGGTGCCCTGAATCATCAGGGCCGGTTTGGGAGCCTTACGGATAATGGAGGGGCCGTTTCCCGCCAGTTCGGCGCGCAGAGCTTCTGCCAGCAGGGAGTGTTCCTCCGGCGTGCGGACGCCGGAGCGCAACCAGCCTCCCGTTTCCAGCCCCGGATAATTGGAACAGTCGCGCAGTGCGATGCCGTATTTTTTCAGGAGCCGGGCTGCCAGGCTATGAGGCGCCCCCGCCAGGCGGAAGAGAAGGAAGTTGGCCTCGGACGGGAGTACGGCGGCGCCCGGCAGGGAGGAGAGCCTGCGGAACAGGTCGTCCCGGCGTTCCCGGTTCCGGGTGCGTTCCCTGTCTGCCCAGGAGGAGGGTTGTGCCAGCACGGCCTTCACCGCTGCCGCCGCAAAGGCATTCACGTTCCAGGCGGGCAGGGATTGCCGCAGCCGCTCCGCGAGCGGAGCGGCACAGATGGAAAAACCGCACCGGACGCCGGCCATGCCGTAAAACTTGGTCAGGGAGCGCAGAACCACCAGGTTGGGAAGGAGGGCTGCTTCATGGAGCAGCGATTTCGCTCCTTGTGCGTAATCCATGAAAGATTCGTCAATGATCCAGAGGACTTCGGGGCGGCTCTGGACAACCCTGTGCAGGGCCGCTGCGTCCAGCAGGCCGCCGGACGGATTGCTGGGATTTGCCAGAAAAACAGCACTTCCGTCTGCGGCCTGTTCCTCCAGACGGCAAAGAGACGGGAGGAAGGAATTCCGTTCCTCCGTCCGGATGGAAAGAATATCCGTGCCGTGGCGCAGGCAGGCCAGCCTGTATTCGGAAAAAGCGGGTTCCGGAATGACGGCCTGTTTAAGGTTTAATGCGTGCGGAAGAGCGTGAATGAGTTCATTGGCCCCGTTTCCAAATACGAAGCAGCCGGAAGGAAGCCCGTAATGAACCGCCGCCAGTTCCCGCAGATCCGCCGCATCCGGAGAAGGGTAGGGTACTGCGTTTTCCATGGCCTTCCACAATGCTGAAACGATGAACTCCGGCATACCTTCCGGCCTCAGGTTGACGCTGAAGTCCAAAATATCCCGTTCCGGGCGGCAGGCCTCCTCCGCCAGGGATTTTAAATCTCCGCCATGTGAAAAAACGTTCATGCCACAGTAATTGGAACCGGCGTACCGAAGGGCTGCCCGCGCCGGAGAAAGAAAGGAAGCGCCTTGCAAGTTCGGAATTCCACGTAGCCGGAAGCTTCGCCGGAGACGGGAAATCTTCCCTGTTGCGGGAACGTGGGAACAAGGAGCGTCATGAGCGCATCATGTCCTGTATGCGCCGGGAGTGACAAGACAAAAATGGAAAGCTCCGTGAGGAAAAGAGGGATGGAGAGCAATACGCTGAAAAGGGAAAACGGCTGCAATTCATCTGGATGTTCAAAGAAAAATTTTTTTGTCTTGTCATACCGGTCTCTTTGGTATTTCATCCGTCCCATGAACCCTTATGGGAAGGGTTACAGACCTCAGGGACGCCCGTAGCCGGGCAGGAAATAAATGGGGAATACCGGTGTGAGTCCGGAGCGGTACCGCCACTGTAAGCGAGCCTGCCTCGCAAGCCAGAAAACCAGCCTGTGAGGTTGTCCAACTGTTCGGCGAGTTACCGAACGTAAGGCACTACAACCATGCTTTATACGAAGAAAGCCCTTCAAATGGGCGCAATTGCTGTTGGCCTTGCCGCATTCGCAGGCCAGTCCTCTCTTGCCGAGTCCGCTAAAAAGGAAGACTCCAAGCCCTCCGTCAGGACGGAAACCATGCAGGTTATGCCGGAACTGACTATGGCGTCCCACTTTGTGGGCGTGCCGTACAACCGGTCTGGAGTGTCCGTTTCCATCATCAATCCGGAAGAATTCCAGAAGGCGGGCATTGAAACCCTGACGGGAGCCCTTTCCCAGACGCCCGGCGTTTTCACGCTGGACGGAGGCGGCACCTGGCAGCGCGGTTCCGTGAGCAACACCGTCATCCGCGGGATGAACAAGGATACCTACACCCTGACCATGGTTGACGGCATGCGCATCAGTGATGCCAACATGTCCGGCAACAAGCTGCTGGGCATCACCAATCTCTTTACGGTGGGCAATGTGGAAGTGGTGAAAGGGGCGCAGGGCGCCGTTTTCGGTTCCGGCGCCATTGGAGGCGTTGTCGCGATGGATACTCCGGAGGGGGAAGGCGATCCCGTAACCAGGATTTTTGCGGAGGCCGGTTCCTTCGGCTCTTTCAACAGCTATGTCACTTCCTCCGGCAAGATCAAGAAGCTTTCCTATTTTGTAGGCGTTGGGTTTGAAACTACGGAAAACGATCCGTCAATCTATCCGGCCATTTATGACAACAGGACAGGCATGAACGATTTCCGCCAGTGGCAGGAAGCCGTGCGCCTGGGCTATGACATCAATGACAAGGTGAAGGTGAGCTTTACCTATCGCCGCCTGGATTCCTACTTTGAATATCCCACGCCGTATGTGGATTATAACCAGTGGCCTTCCGTTCCGGATCCCCATCTGTACAATACGGAAGACAAGAACCGCAGCAACCTGGTGACAGGACGTGTGGATGCGGAAATTTCCAAGCTGTGGTCCACCAGCTTCATGGTGGGGCATTACAACATGGACTATTCCTGCCATACTCCCGGATTTGACTTCCAGCCCAACGTGATGCGCAACCGCCGCTTCCAGGCGGAGTGGCGCAATGCCCTGACGTGGAACAAGGAATGGAAAACCATCGCCGGCATGGCCTGGGACCGTTCCGACTACATGAGCGAAAACAATTACGTTGCCAAGGATGAATGGCAGAGCACGCTTGCCTTCTTTGCAGAGCAAATGTGGTCACCCACGGACAGCTTTGACGCCAGCGTGGCCCTGCGCCTGGAACATGATTCCGTCTGGAACAATCATTTTACGTGGCGTTATTCCAATTCCTGGAAAGTGACGGGCAAGGATTCCCCCACCCGTATTTTCGGTTCCGTAGGGTCCGGTTTCCGCGCGCCCACCTATTTTGAGCAGTATGCGGCCAATTACGGTTATGTAGGCAACCCTGATCTGGATGTGTCCAAGTCCCTGGGCGGCGACCTGGGTGTGGAACAGCGCCTGGCGGACGGCCATTATGCTTCCGTGACGGGCTTCTGGACCCGCATTAACGATGAAATCGGCACCAAGAGCGTAGGCACCTGGCCGAACTCCTATACCACTTACGCCAATTATTCCCACTGCACTTCCTACGGTGTGGAAGTGGCGTTCAAGGGTCAGTTCAAGGACGCGTGGAACAGCGGCTATTATGCCAATTACACCTTCACGATGCCCAAGCGCGATTCCATCGGCAAATACGAGACCATTCAGATGGCCAATACCGCCCGCCACACCGTCAACGCAGAGGTTTATACCTCCCCGGTTGAAAAGCTGACGGTTGGCTTCGGCGTAACGGCCGCCATGGGACGCACGGACTACAACTATGCCCGTCTGGATAATTTCTTTACGGCGCGCCTGTTTGCCCGTTACCAGGCAACGGACAATGTGTCCCTCCATGTGCGTCTGGAAAACCTGTTTGACCAGAAGTTCATCATGACGAATGATTATAACTTCGGTCCGCGTGAAGCCCGTGGATTCGGAATCTTCGGCGGTGTGACGGTCGAATTCTAAGTTCCTTTCAATATTAATTGTTGATTGCTCCCCCATCTTCCGCCTTGCGGACTGTTTCAGGCGAAGTGAACGGTTCCGCGCGGAAGATGGGTTTTCTGTTTTCCGTTGTTTCCGGAATCGGTTAACATGTGGCGGCCATCTGAGTTGTGTTGCGCTGGATATCCATACTGGGGGCATTGGCCCTTTCCGTCTTTCTGGGAGGTGTCTTTTACTTTTCCCAGCGTGAGAAGAATGTTTGGCATGAATTTTCCGGACGGATGGACGGCAGGGGGATGCCTGCCGTATTTGACGGTTTTGTGGAACGCTGGAACAGGGCCGTGGAACGGGAACTGCGCCGTGAATTGGCTGAAGGGGAGAGGAAGGAAAAACTTCTGGTCGTTTCCCGCGGGGAAGGGGACGGCCGACGTTTGGCGGAACAGGCTCGTTCCGTGGAACGCATCAGGAAAAGGCTGTTGTTGAAAGACCATATCCGCCTTCTTCCTTTGGAAGACGTTCCGGACGGATTGGAATGGCAAACCGGAATGGAAGAGCCGGATGTGGGTGATCCGCGCGCCGTCAAGGGTGGAAAAGTCCGGCTGTGGATCAATACTCCGTTTCCCGGAACTTTGCGTGCTTTCGGGCCGGGAAGTGAAAATTTTTTCAATTATTCCGCCATTGACAACGTGTGGCTTCCCCTCGTGGGGCTTCATCCGGAAACCTTCCGTCCCATTCCGGGCCTGGCGGACCGCTGGGCTTTGTCCGCAGACGGAAAAACCGTTTTTTATCATCTGGATCCGGAAGCGGCCTATTCGGACGGACGCATCGTGAAAGCGCAGGATTTTCTGCTGAACATTTGCCTCCGTACGTCCGGTTTTGCCCGGGATCCGTTCTGGACTACCCTGTTCCGTTCCATGTATGATCAGATTACGGTATACGGGGATTCCGTCATTGCTCTTACGCTGCCGTTCCGCGGGCCGCTGCTGCCTTACATGGCCTGTGCGGATTTTCATCCGGCCCATCCCGGTTTTTACCATGATTTCAACGCGCTGTTTCTGGAACGCTACCAGTGGAAAGTCCCTCCAAATACGGGTGGCTACATGGTTGTTCCCTCTAAAATCCGAATAGGAGAAAGCATTACCCTGGCCCGCGTGAAAAATTGGTGGGCGAAGGACAGGAAGTATTACCGCCATTCCTGCAATGCAGATCAGGTGGAACATGTGTTTGTGAACATGGAAAACAAGGCGGTTGAAATGTTCCGCCGCGGGGAACTGGACATCATGAACGTTCGCAAGCCGGAGGTGTGGGAAACCGGGCTGGAGCTGCCGGAAGTGCACCGGGGCTATATAGATAAATACAGCCTGGAAGCCAATTACGCCTGTCCCCCGTACGGACTGTATCTGAATTGCTCGGACAAGTTGTTGAAAAATCCGGATATCCGCCGCGGTCTGGCGCATTCCGTGAACATGGGCCTGGTGATTGATACTTTGTTCCGCGGGAATATGAGAAGGCTCGGTTCCTACATGGAGGGGTACGGAGACCTGACTCTTCCGCTGAAAGCTCCGGAATACAGCAAGAAAAAAGCCATGGAATATTTTGCCCGCGCCGGCTACCGGGAAATGGGGACTGACGGAGTGCTGAAAAATGAACGGGGAGAACGGCTGGTGGTGGAACTGACGTTTGCTGATTCATCCACCCTGATGACCAACGTCTGTTCCATCCTCCGGCAGGAGGCCCTGAAGTGCGGGGTGGACCTGCGTCTGGATTCCCTTACCTACAGTGTCTGTTCCCGTAAGGTTTTTGAAAAACGGTATCAGGCGGCTCTGTGGGCGTGGCCGCTGCAGACGCCGTTCCCCCGGCTGTATGAAACATTCTCTTCCGAACTGGCGTATGATGCCCGCGGAAATCCCGTAGGCAATACGAATAATATTATGGCCGTGTCGGACGCTGAACTGGATGCCGCCCTGGATGCGGAACGCAATGCCCCGGATACCGGTTCCCTGAAGCTGGCCCTTCACCGTGCCCAGCAGCGTCTTCATGAACTTTGCGTCTGGATTCCCGGCTGGAGGGAACCCTACACGCATATCGCCTGCTGGCGCTGGATACGCTGGCCGGAATCTCCCACCCGGTTCTGTTCCCCCAGAATTTACAATCCGCTGGAGTCGCATCTGTACTGGGTGGATGAAGAAATGAAGAAGGAGACGCTGGAGGCTCGGAGCCGGGGCGTACCGTTTGAGGAAAAGCATCAAGTAATATATCTTGAAAGACAGGATGGTGCCGTTCCGTAATAAAACCGGGTCACCGTCTCCTTTTTAAATTGAAAGGAGGTGGTTTTTCATCATAATCTCCCTCTCATTTACCGTAATTAATTATTAATTCCATAATCATGAAATTATCCTTTTTCTCCGTTCTGCTTCTGGCAGGGCATCTTTGTGCGGCTGCTCCCATGCCTTTGCCGGAATCCAATGACGGAGCCAGGCATGTCTTCTCTACTAATCAGGAAAATTTTTTGATGGACGGAAAGCCCGTCAAAATCATTTCCGGGGAAATGCATTATCCTCGCGTGCCGCGCCAGCACTGGAAGGACAGGTTCCAGCGCATAAAGGCCATGGGTATGAATACCGTCTGCACTTATCTGTTCTGGAACGTGCATGAACCGGAACCCGGCAAATGGGACTTTTCCGGCAATCTGGATTTTGTGGAATTCATCAAGGAGGCGCAGAAGGCCGGCCTGTGGGTCATCGTGCGTCCCGGGCCCTATGTGTGCGCGGAATGGGAATTCGGCGGATTTCCCGGCTGGCTGCTGAAGGATGAAGATTTGAAAGTCCGTTCCCAGGATCCCCGCTTCCTGGAACCGGCCATGGCTTATCTTAAAAAAGTCTGTTCCATGCTGGAACCTCTGCAGATCACCAAGGGAGGCCCCATCATCATGGCCCAGGTGGAAAATGAATACGGCTCCTATGGTTCTGACAAGGATTACGTGAAAAAGCATCTGGACGTTATCCGGAAGGAACTTCCGGGAGTTGTTCCCTTCACGTCGGACGGCCCGAACGACTGGATGATCAAGAACGGCACGCTTCCGGGCGTTGTTCCCGCCATGAATTTCGGCGGCGGAGCCAAGGGCGCTTTTGCGAATCTGGAGAAGCACAAGGGCAAAACGCCCCGCATCAACGGCGAATTCTGGGTGGGCTGGTTTGACCACTGGGGCAAGCCCAAGAATGGCGGCAGTACGGAAGGTTTCAACCGAGACCTGAAGTGGATGCTGGAAAATAACGTTTCCCCCAACCTATTCATGGCGCATGGGGGGACCTCCTTCGGCTTCATGAACGGGGCGAACTGGGAAGGCGCCTACACGCCGGATGTAACCAATTACGACTACGGCGCCCCCATTTCCGAAAACGGAACCCTGACGGACCGCTACCGCACCTTCCGCCAGACTATTCAGGATTATTACGGTGATACGTACAAGCTTCCCGAACCTCCCGCCCAGCCGGAAATGATGGAGCTGCCTCCCATCACGTTTACGGAAACAGCCGGCATGTTCTCCCGCCTGCCGCAGCCCGTCATCCGCAAGGAGCCCGTCCACATGGAAGCCCTGGGGCAAAGCCTGGGCTTCATCCTGTACCGGACAAAGGTGAACGGCCCGGTGAAAGGAGAGCTGAAGATGAACAACATGCAGGACCGCGCCATCGTTTACGTGGACGGCAAGAGGCAGGGAGCGGCGGACCGCCGTTACAAGCAGGATTCCTGTGACATTGTTATTCCCTCCGGACTTCACACGGTGGACATTTTTGTGGAAAACATGGGCCGCATCAACTTCGGCGGCCAGATACAGGGCGAGCGCAAGGGCATCCGGGGCCCCATTACGCTGGACGGCAAAAAGCTGGAAAACTTCCTTATCTACAACTTCCCATGCAAGGGGGTGGAGCTTATTCCCTTCTCCGGCAAGAAGCCGGCGGGCGATCAGCCCGTGTTCCACCGCGGGTATTTCAACGTTTCCAATCCCAAGGATACCTACCTGGATATGCGGGACGGCTGGAAGAAAGGCGTCGTGTGGGTGAATGGACGCAATCTGGGCCGCTTCTGGTTTATCGGCTCCCAGCAGGCTCTTTATTGCCCCGGAGAATACCTGAAGCCCGGGAAAAATGAAATCGTGGTGCTGGACGTGGACGGAGGTTCCGGCACGGTGAAGGGTGTGAAGGAAGCCATTTATGAAGTCAACAGGGACCCCGCCATGGCGGATGTCTTCCGCGTGGGCAAACCTGTGGCCCCCGCTGTCGGCCAGCTGGTGCACAAGGGTTCCTTCGCCAAGGGGGCGGACCAGCAGGAAATCAAATTCCGCGCTCCTGTCCAGGCCCGTTACATTGCTATTGTCAGTAAGAACGCTCATGACAACGGCCCCCATGCCGCCATTGCGGAGCTGAACTTCCTGGATGCCTCCGGCAATCTGCTCCCCCGCGAACAGTGGTCCGTGGTTTATGCGGATTCCCATGAAACGACGGGAGAAGCCGCCCAGGCGGGACTGGTGATGGACAACCAGCCCACCACCTACTGGCATACCAAGTGGCAGGGGGACAACCCCAGTCATCCGCACATGATCGTGCTGGATCTGGGCAAGGTGCAGAAACTTTCAGGATTCCGCTACCTGCCGCGCCAGGACCGGGAAAACGGCCGTATCAAGGACTATGAAGTCTATGCGTCTCCCAAGCCGTTCAAGCCTGCCAAGTAAGATCCTCTGAATTGCTGAACTTTCCAGGGCCGCCCCCCTCATCCGAGAGGGAGCGGCCTTATTGCGTCCGGATATCCCGGAAGAAAACAGTCCCCCCGCTTTTCCCGGACAAGAGTAGCGCCGGTTTAAAGATACGTATCAACTTTTCGTTTCCCTTGTTTTCTGCTGTTGTGCGGGCCGGTATTCCATGCGCAAAAAAAGGCGGCCCCGCAGTGTAACGGAGCCGCCGGAAGGCAGTAAAAACCTGATAGCCGGTTGTTAGAAGTTCCAGGAAAAGCCCAGCTTGATGGTGTGGTAGCCGGGATCATTATAACCCTGAATCTGGTAGTATTCGTAGCCGATCAGGAAGTCCGCGCTGTTGGAGATGCTGAACTTGAAACCGGCCTGGGCCGCCCAGGAAAACTTGGTGGAGGAAATGGTGCGGGAACGGCTGCCGTCTTCCAGGCCATGAATGGTGGTCTTCACGTCGCCGTAAGTGGCGCCGACTTTACCGCCCAGATAGAACATGGTGTAGTCGCCGATGGGAAGGTTCAGCGTGTAACCGGCCATCATCGGAATATAGGTGGACCGGAGGCTGGCGGTATAAGGCCCGCTGATGCCCAGGTCCTGCACGCTGGGATGGTGGGAACCGGCCAGGATGCCGCCGTTCAGGGAAATCTGATGAACAATGCTGCCGGTTTCAATATAGTTGAAAATGCTCAGATTGCCGCCGGCCACGTTGGGCATGGCATCTTTGGTGGCGATTCCGTAAGCCCCTTCCAGGGACATGCCGAACTGGCCGTCGTACTTGTCGGCATGATAGGCGCTGGCGGAAGACACGGAGGCCGCAAGGGCCAAACCTAACAGTATAGTCTTGTTCATATGGGGATAAATGGTAAATTTAACTGTAGTCCATTCTTGGCAGTTTTCTCTTTTGAAGTCAAACATGAAATGTCAAATGGACGCGAAATCCCCGAGCCGAAGAGATGAAGTTGCCAGAACCCTCCCGCTGGGGTACATTCTGCGCCATGGAACAACAAGCGTGTGATTTGCTGGTGACCGCTTCCCGCATGCTGGGCGGAGCGGAACAGTCCGTTGCTCCCGGGGATGCGGCCGTCGCCGTCCGGGACGGGAAAATTCTGGAAACGGGAAGCGCCGCAGAACTGGAGGCCAGGTGGAGGCCCGCCGTCCGCAGGAATTTGGGGAATGTGCTGCTGATGCCGGGGCTTATTAATGCCCATACGCATGTCCCCATGACCTTTTTGCGCGGTTTTGCGGATGACTTGCCGCTGATGGAATGGCTGACCGGACATATTTTCCCGGTGGAAGCCCGGCTGACGGATAAAATCGTCTCCCTGGGGGCCCGGCTGGGCATGTATGAAATGATGCGGACGGGCACCACGGCGTTTGTAGATTCCTACCTGTTGGAAGCCAACGTTCTCCAGGAGGCGGAACGCATGGGAATGCGCTGTGTGGGCGGAGAGGTTGTTTTTGCCTTTCCCTCTCCGGCGTACGGCGGGTGGGACGGTGCGGAAGCCCTGTACTGGGAGCAGGCGGAGCGCTTTTCCGGCCGCGGCAGGGTACAGGTGGCCCTGATGCCGCACAGCGTGTACACCACCAGTGACGAAGTGCTCCGGCGTTCCATGAAACTGGCGGAGGAACTGGACCTGATGCTGCATATCCATTTGTCCGAATCCGCCGGGGAAGTGGAGCAGTGCCGTTCCCTGCACGGGGGCAGGCGTCCCGTGGGCTATGCCCGTGATATGGGGCTGCTGAATGAACGCGCCGTGCTGGCCCATATGGTGGACGTGACGGATGAGGAACTGGAACTGGTGGCCGCTTCCGGAGCGGCGGTTGTCCATAACCCGGTCAGCAACCTGAAACTGGCGTCCGGCTTCGCCCGCGTGCGGGATATGGTGCGGGCCGGCGTTCCCGTCTCTCTGGGAACGGACGGAGCGTGCAGCAACAACAGTCTGGACATGTTTGAAACAATGAAGCTGGCCGCTATTCTTGCCAAGGGGTACAGCGGGGACGCTACTGCGGTCCCCGCCATGCAGGCGTTGAAGATGGCGACGGAGGAGGGCGCCCGCATTTTCCGGACGCCGGGGCTGGGAACACTGGTTCCGGGGGCTCCCGCGGATATGATCGCCCTGAACCTGGATGAACCGAACCTGTGCCCGATTTTCAACGAAACGTCCCATGCCGTTTATGCCTCTTCCGGCAAGGATTGCGTGTTCACCATGGTGGAAGGGAGAATTTTGTATGATCATGGAATTTACACGGACGGCCTGTATGCGGATACCGCCGCGGAAATGCGGGATCTGGTAAAGTGGGTGAAGAATAGTGATTGAGTATTGAGGATGAGCGAATAAAGGCAGGTTCTCAACACATGCTTTAATCTCTGGGTCCTTACCTCTGCTATCTGTCGGCCTCCCGAACCGGCGCATGCTCATATTCCTTCTTTACCCGCAAGGGGGGATGCCTTTATAGTAATTTCATGCAATATGATCTTATCGTCATTGGTGGAGGCCCTGCCGGCTATGTGGGCGCCATCCGCGCCGCCCAGCTGGGGAAATCCGTGGTGTGCGTGGAACGCGACCGGGTGGGGGGCACCTGTCTGAACTGGGGATGCATCCCCACCAAGGCGCTTCTGAAAAATGCGGAGGCCTACCGGATCGTGACGGACCGCGCCAGAGAATTCGGCATGATGGTGGAGGGCGTCAGCGTGGATTGGAGTGAAGTGATCGGCCGTTCCCGCAAGGTCAGCGACCGCCTGGCAGGCGGCGTGGGGTTCCTCTTCAAGAAAAACAAGGTGGATTCCGTTACGGGGGAAGCCTCCATCATTTCCCCCGGCAGGGTGGAAGTAAAGGCCGCCGACGGAACGGTGAATGTTCTGGAGGGAAAGAATATCCTGATCTGTACCGGCTGCGTCACCCGCACGGTGCCCAGCCTTCCCCTGAACGGCACTACTGTCATCGGCTCCAGGGAAGCCATGGTGCTGGAAAAGCGGCCTGAAAGCATGATCATCATCGGTTCCGGAGCTATCGGCACGGAATTTGCCTACATTTACAATTCATTCGGCACCAGGGTGACGCTTATTGAAGCGCTTCCCCGGATGCTTCCCAATGAAGACGACGACTCCTGCATGACGCTGGAACGGGCATTCAAGAAGCAGGGCATCAAGGTGATGACGGGAGCTTCCGTGGAATCCGTCACGGAAACCTGTGACGGACAGGTCAGGGCCAGCGTGAAAAACAGCAGGGGACAGGAAGAGGAAATCACGGCGGACGTCTGCCTGGTGGCCATTGGCGTGAAGCCGGTCGTTCCCGCCGCTCCCGGCCTGGAATTGACGGAAAAGGGATTCATCAAGGTGAATGACCGCTATGCGACTTCCATTCCCGGCGTTTATGCGGCAGGCGACGTGATCGGCGGCGTGCTGCTGGCACATACGGCTTCTTTTGAAGCTGTCCAGGCTGTGGAGGGCATGTTTAATCCGGACTACCAGCCCCGGCAAGTCGGCTTCTTCCCGAGCTGCACGTACTGCTACCCGCAGGTGGCTTCCGTAGGTAAAACGGAACGCGCCCTCAAGGAAGCGGGCGTGGAATACAAGGTGGGGAAATTCCCCTTCCAGGCCATTGGCAAGGCTGTAGCCGCCGGAGAGCCGGACGGCTTCGTGAAAACCCTGTACGGCGCCAAAAACGGAGAATTGCTGGGTGCCCATATCGTGGGGCCGGAAGCCACAGAACTGATTGCCGCGCTGGGCATCGGCATTCAGGCGGAACTGACGGATGAAGATATCCACGCCACCATTTTCGCTCATCCCACGCTGTCTGAGGCCATTCATGAATCCATGCTGGCTTCCGAGGGGATTGCCATTCACATGTAACGGTTTTCAATGGAAGAGCCCCCCCTCCGGGGGCTCCCATTGATTCCTTTGTCCTGTAAAAGGATGAATATCAATCTGCGTTAGAAAAAGACGCTAAAGGGTGAATTTGTTGATGACGGCTACAGTCCAGCAGTTCCCGTGAAGGCTCAGATAGGCTTTGAGCTGGCTCAATAGTCAATGTAGATGGTCGATTGCAAGCCTTGGAAGGCCGCAATTTGCGTGTACATCTTTACGATGATTCCTTTGGGGAGAAAAAGCGGGGTTCCCTGATTAAGGAGAAATTTCCTCCGTGCTGGATGGTGTGCGGGAAATATGAATGGATGAGTAGATGATAATTTTCGTAGCCATAAGGGGATAACTGATTTAAGCAACAAATCCTCATGTGTGAATATGCATGGAAGGGCAATTTTCAAAGAAAATATTGCTTGAATTTCCGAATCAGATAACTTATGAGAAAAACATTCCGCTTCGTTTTCAGGAGATTCAAAATGACTAAAAATATACTACTCGCACCTATTCTGAAATGGGTTGGAGGCAAGCGTCAACTCCTAAATGACATTCTTCCCCTAATTCAATCCAAGGGAACGTACATAGAGCCTTTTCTTGGTGGGGGTGCTGTTTTATTCGCTCATCAACCTAAGAAAGCTATCGTAAATGACTATAACTCGGAATTAATGAATGTTTATCAAGTTGTAAAATCTTATCCAGAGCAACTTATAGAATTATTACAAATTCATTATGCTAACAATTCTGAGAAATATTTTTATAAAATAAGAGAACTTGACAGGCTGGAAAAATATCAAGAACTTTCTCAAATTGAAAAAGCATCAAGAATACTCTATCTAAATAAAACTTGTTACAATGGTTTATATAGAGTAAATTCTTCTGGTTATTTCAATTCTCCATATGGAAAATATAAAAATCCAAATATAGTAAATGCTCCCGTAATCAGGGCAATGTCAAAGTATTTCAATGACAACGATATTACTTTACTACAGGGTGATTATAAGGAAGTATTGAAGAAAGCTAGGAAAGGAAGTTTCGTCTACTTAGACCCACCATATATGCCGATTTCCAGTTCTTCCAACTTCACAGGATATACAGAAAACGGATTTGGGTATAAGCAGCAGGAAGAGTTGAAGAAGGAATGTGACAAGCTGAGAGAGAAAGGTATTCGGTTTATACAATCTAATTCTGACTGTCCAGAAATTCGTGAACTTTACAGAGAGTATACGGTTAAAGTCGTGCAAGCCAAACGTGTTATCAATAGCAATTCAGCAAAACGTGGTGAAATTGACGAAGTTTTGATATATGGCTGATGAAACTTCCATAAAAATGACAGCGGAAGAAGCATGGAATATTTTATTGAACAAGTATAATATTGTTCAAGAAGTAGAGCAGAATGGTATATTTTATATTACTTCCAGCCAAATTAATGACTATAAAGAAGCTAGATTGATGGCGAAATGGGATACTTCAGAGAGTCTTCCTCCTTCTTTGAAATCTAATAAACTGAATATTCTTCCTGATAGCAGAAGTTCTTACGTTATCGGTGATTTCATATTATATGAGGAAATTCCTGAATTAACAGAACGAGTTGAACAGATGACGCAAGTTCAACTTGGAGAATATGAAACCATAGATGTTAATAACATAACTTCCGAAGCGAACGCAATTAATGTTCTTGTTTTGTCTGGAATATTAGACGATTTTCTTGAAACATCCGATACCGCAGCGACCTTTAATGGGCGTATGGGTACTGGATGCTTTAATTTTGAGGTAAATACTCACAGGAACGTGAAGCGTAAAATTAACGTAAATAACGCTCAATGTGAGATAGATGGTGGTTTTGAGAATAGTACGGAAGTTGTTATTCTTGAAGCAAAGAATGTTTTACACAAAGATTTTCACGTTAGACAGTTATACTATCCGTATAGGTTATGGAGGAATAAGGTTAGTAAGCCGATACGATTAGTGTTTTCTGTGTATTCAAATATGATATATCGTCTGTTTGAATACAGATTTAATAAACTTGAAGATTATTCTTCCATTGAATTGATACGGACTAAGAATTATTCCTTACAGGATATGCATATTTCTTTGGAAGATTTGATGGATATTAGAAGGAATACAGTTGTCACTAAGAGTGATAATATAAGTGAAACTGTCATTCCATTTATCCAGGCTGATTCTGTAAATCGGCTTATTTCCTTGTTGGAAAATATGGAAAGCAATCCGATGACAGCCGAACAGATAATAGAATTGATGGATTTTGTAGGACGTCAATACAATTATTATGTAAGCGCTGGCATCTATCTTGGAATCTTTGAAAGAGAATTAGAAAATAAAACTACCAAGCTAACTGAAATTGGTGTGTCGTTATGTCGTATGACATATAAGGAACGCCAGTTGAAGTTAGTTAGTTTAATGGTAGAACATAGAATATTTGCAGATTTCTTTGACTATGTGATAGATAACAACGGAGAATTGCCTAGTAAACAACAAGTGTGTGACAAGATGCGGGAATTGAACGTTTGTAAAAGTGAATCTACAATGGAGAGACGTGCTTGTTCCGTTCTGAGTTGGCTTAAGTGGATATTTAACTTACCTCATCTTGCTGAGTAACTTAGTTGGGGATGGGGTATAATGAAGTTTCAAAATAGATTTTGTTTTGAACTTAGTGAAGAATTTATGTTAGAGCTTCCTTATGTTGTTAGCTTCTGATGCTTACAGAATTCATTCTGAACCATACGATATGACTCTCTGATAGTATTTCTCTCTATTGTACAGAATATAGCACCGGCTCCGCCTTACCTTCCTTCATAGGTTGGTCAATTCAAGAGTAGGAATCTTGCCAAGATTACAGATTTTAACCAGCAAGGAATTACTTCTATCAATGGCACAAGGAACGAAAACTTGTTGACGGGAAAGACAACGTTTGGATGCTTCTATTTTGCGGTGATATGAAGGGTGAGGCATATTATGCTTGCGATTATTATAGCTCACGTGAAAAAAGTTTCATCTTCTCTATCAACCTCTTCAGAGAAATTTCTTTCTCTATTTTACGAAAGAGTTATCCAGTATTTTGTGATGCCATACAAAAGAAGTCTGGAGGGAAAGACCATACTCTTCTGTGCAGATTTGCGAATGGAAAGTTCCTCCAACATGTACTCTACATATTTCTTCCATACAGCAAGTTTTTATGTATCTTGTTAAATATGGAGGAGGAGAGAGTTGTGAAGCACTTTCTACAGTCTTTGCAATGGTTTGTCTGGATACCTTTTGCTTACCGTATTTCTGGACTTTTTCAGCACAGCCGCAATGATGGCAATAGACGGCATGGGAAAATTTAGATTCTTCCAGTTCTTCCTTGGATTCTATAGAATGATTCTGATAGGAGCGTTCAAGGACTTTCTGCAATTCTTGTCTGTCTGAATATGAGAGGAAGTCATAGCTTTCTTGAGTTCTATCAGATTCATTTTTTGACTCCTTCATTTTATTATGACTTGATATATCATTATGGTTAAAGTATCAGTCAACTACTAATCGTAACAGGGCCAATCAAAAAAAGATATTTGTTTTTTTCTCTTTAGTATTTAGCTTTTTCCTGTGGCGCCTCATAACTCGAACACCGGATTTTCCACGGCGTTTTTTACGGCAATGAGGAATTGCACGGCCTGCTTGCCGTCCACCAGGCGGTGGTCGTAGGAAAGGGCCAGGTACATCATGGGCCGGGCGATGATTTGGCCGTCCCGGACCACGGGGCGTTCCTGGATGGCATGCATGCCCAGAATGCCGCTCTGGGGCGGGTTCAGGATGGGCGTGGAAAGAAGCGACCCATATGTTCCGCCGTTGGAGATGGTAAAGCAGCCGCCTTGCAGATCCTGCATGGACAGGTTTCCCCTGCGTGCTTTTTCCGCCAGGGAAGCGAGTTCCAGTTCCAGCTCCGGAAGCGTTTTCCGGTCGCAGTCCCGCAGCACTGGGGCGACGAGACCCTTATCCGTGCCGATGGCTATGGAGATGTCATAGTACAGGTTTTCCACGATGTCCGTACCGTCTATTCTGGCGTTGACCTGGGGCACTTCCTGCAATGCTTTGACTACGGCCTTGATAAAGAAGCTCATGAAACCGAGTTTGGTTCCGTACCGTTCCCGGTACGCTGCATTGAATTGTTTGCGGAGCTCCATCACGGAGGACATGTCGCATTCGTTGAAGGTAGTCAGGATGGCCGCCTGGTGCTGGGCCTCTACCAACCGTGCCGCGATGGTACGGCGCAACGGGCTCATGGGTTTTCTGATGAAGCGCGGAGAAGCCTCCTTTCCTGTTTTCCCATTTTTTCCGGAGGTTGTCTGATCCGGTGAAGATGTTTTCTTTTCCGGCTTTTGTTCCGGGGCGCCAGTCACAGGTGAGTAGGGACCGGAAACGGGTTTCTCCCGCGTTTCCAGTGGTACGGAAGGCGGTGCGGCGGAACTTCCGTCAAGGGGGGAAATGCGGCCTAAAACCGCGCCGATGGGGGCTTCCGCCCCTTCCGGGACGAGGATTTCCAGCACGCCGCTTTCATCCGCCTCCAAATCCGTGGAAACCTTGTCCGTTTCCAGCGTCACCAGAGTGTCGCCTTTGGCTACCGGGTCGCCGGCATTCTTGTGCCACGCGGCTACGGTGGCGGAGGTGATGGATTCTCCAAAGTTGGGAGTCAGGATGTCGCTCATGGGAGTAAAATGGGTTCAGGATTGAGCCCGCGGCCCGAAGGCAGCGGCGATGAGTCTTTTTTGTGCGGCGGCGTGCAGCGCTTTGGCCCCCTCCGCAGGGCAGGCCATGGAGGGGCGGCCCGCATAGCGGAAGGAAGTGGCGAAGAGGCGTCCCAGCCTGTTCCGCAGGTGGCCCCAGGCCCCCATATTGGAGGGTTCTTCCTGGCACCAGACGAAGTCGCGCACTTTTTGGTAGGGCGCCAGCAGATAGGTAAGCTGTTCCTGCGCCAGAGGATAGATTTGTTCCAGACGGATGATTACCGTGTCTGAAATATTCCGTTCCCTGCGGTAGGCAGCCAGGTCATAATAGATTTTCCCGGTGCAGAAGACGGCGCGCGTGACCTGGTCCGGCGCGGGAGTATCCGGATCCGGCAGCACTTCGCGGAAACGGGTGGAGGCCAGGAATTCCCGGTGCGGGGAGACGGCCTCCGGACGGGAGAGCAGGCTTTTGGGCGTGAAAATAATCAGGGGTTTGTGCACGTTCCGGTGCACCTGGCGGCGCAGAGCGTGGAAATACTGGGCCGGAGTGGTGGGATTGATGACCTGCATGTTGTCATCCGCACAAAGCTGTAGGTAGCGTTCCATGCGGGCGCTGGAGTGTTCCGAGCCCGCTCCTTCATAACCGTGGGGCAGCAGAAGCACCATGCGGTTCTTCTGGTTCCATTTGGCTTCTGCGGCAGCAATGAATTGGTCCACGATGACCTGGGCCCCGTTGGAAAAGTCCCCGAATTGGGCCTCCCACATGACCAGCGCGTCCGGACTTTCCAGCGCGTAGCCGTATTCAAAGCCCAGTACGGAGGCTTCCGACAGGGATGAGTTGTAAATGCGGAATGCGGTGGTGCCGTGATTCAGTTTTTCCAGGGGAGTGTACAGGGAGCCGTCATTGAAGTCGTGCAGGACGGCGTGCCGCTGGGAGAAGGTGCCGCGCTGGCAGTCCTGGCCGGACAGGCGCACGGTATGGTTTTCCGTGAGTAGGCTGCCCCATGCCAGGGATTCCGCCATGGCCCAGTCCAGCAGGCCGCCTTCCCGGAAGGCTTCCCGGCGGCGGGCCAGGAAGCGTTTTTCCAGCGTGGGGTGGGGCGTGAAGCTGTCCGGAAGTTCCGTAAGGATACTTCCGATGCGCTGGAACAGTTCTGGACTGATTCCCGTCCGCGTGCTGGTGCGCGGGAGGGGCGTTTCATCCGCATCCTGCGCGGTGGCGGGCAGGATGTAGTCCGCGGGGTTTTCCTTCATTTGCAGGTAGGCCTGTTCCATGCCCTCCCAAAGGTCATTCCGAATGTCCCGCTCCTGCTGTTCCGTCAATTCCCCGCGCTCCCTGAGCGCCATTCCGTACAGGGCGGCGGCGGCGGGGCGCGCCTCAATCCGCTTGGTCTGCATGGGCGCGGTGAAGGCGGCCTGGTCCGTTTCATTGTGGCCCAGACGGCGGTAACAGTACATGTCCAGAATGATGTCCCTTCCGAATTCCTGGCGGAACTGGAGCGCGAAGTCCGCCGCCCACACCAGGTCTTCCGGGCTTTCTCCGTTGATGTGCAGGATGGGGGATTGGAGCATCTGCGCCACGTCCGTGGCGTAGCGGGAGGAGCGGGCTTCGTCCGGGCTGGTGGTGAAGCCGATCTGGTTGTTGATGACGAGGTGCACGGTGCCGCCCGTGCGGTAACCTTTCAGCAGGGAGAGATTGAGGACTTCCGCCACGATGCCCTGTCCTGAGAAAGCGGCGTCCCCGTGCAGGACGAGCGGCAGCACACGCTTGCGTTCCGCGTCTTGCAGGTTGTGCTGCATGGCCCTGGCCCTGCCTTCCACCACAGGATACACGGCTTCCAGATGGCTGGGATTGGAGGAAAGGCGGATATGGAGTTCTTTACCGTCCACATGACGTGTGGCGGCGTAACCGAGGTGGTATTTGACGTCGCTCCTGCCGATGGGGGATTCCGGCAGGTAGTCCGGCGTGAATTCGCGGAAGATGGTTTTCAGCGGTTTGTGGAGAATATTGGCGAGCACATTCAGCCTTCCGCGGTGGGCCATGCCCATTTCAATGTGAGAGACTCCGGCGGCGGGGCAGCGCTTGATCATGGCGTCCAGCAGGACGATGGCTCCTTCCCCTCCTTCCAGGGAAAAGCGTTTTTCCCCCATGAAGCGCTTGCCCAGGAATTCCTCAAACAGTTCCGCCTTGCAGAGATGGAACAAGGCTTCTCTCCGGACTTCCGGGCCATAATCCACGCCGTTTGCCCGGAGCTGGATTTTTTCTTCAATCCAGGAGCGGATTTTAAGATTGTCTATGTGGTGGTATTCAAATCCGATGGCTCCACAATAGATTTTTTGCAGCCGAGTGATGATTTCACGGAGCGTGAACGTTCCTCCGTCCATGAAGGTGCCGATGTTGACGGGCTGGTCCATATCCTCCTCTCGGAATCCCATATCTTCCGGATTGACGGGGCAACCGGTCTGGTCCGGAGGATCCAGCGGGTTAAAGCGGGCGCATTGGTGTCCCATGACCCGGTAGGCCCGGATGAGCTGGTTGACGCGCCCGCGGCGTTCCGCGCTTTCCGGAGGAACGGTGTAGGGGGATGTGTCCGCGGCGTTCCCCGCATTTTCTTTTTCCCGGGGGGCTCCACCGCTCCCCAGTTCGTAGCCGTCGAACCAGGCGGCCCAGAGAGGGTCCACGGACAGGGGATCGTTTTTCCATGATTGATGGAGCGCCGTAATTTCCTCCGGCGGGAGTTTGGAGAAGATGGAGGCATTCATGCGGCAGGGCGGATGGTACAGGGCGTTTTCGGTTCGCTGATCGCTATTTTTGCCCGCAGGGCATCAGTAACTGTGTTCGTTGAGCTGGACTTTTCCGCGGAAGACCCAGTAAATGGCAGCGGAATAAGCCAGGACGAGCGGCACGCCCAGAATGGCTATGTATGTCATCACGACCAGGCTTTCCCGGGTGGATGAGCCGTTGGCGAGCGTCAGGGAATGTTCCGGATTGGGCATGGAGTAGAGCAGGTTGGGGAACATCGCTGTCCCGAAGAGAGCCATCATGCAGCCCATGGTGGAGCAGGAGGCGACAAAGGCCCAGCCCGGACGGTTCCTGTGGATGAATATCCAGATGGACGCGATGGAAATGACCGCCAGGGCGGCGATTCCGTAAATCCAGGGGGAGCGTTCTAGGGCGGCCGCTACGTGCGGTACGTACAGCAGGGTGGCCGCCCCGTGCAGGATGATCAGGACAGTGAAGATGATGACGCAGGGTCTGAGCAGTTTTCTGATTTGTTCCTGCAGGCTTCCCTGGGTTTTCATCAGCAGGTAGATTCCCCCGTGCATGGCGAACAGGGCGACCGTCGTCAGCCCCAGAAGAATGGAATAAGGATTCAGCAGACTGAGAAATGTTCCGGTGAAGTTGCCATGGTCGTCCAGAGGAATGCCTTTGGTGACGTTCCCCATGGCTACGCCGATGAGCAGAGCTGCCAGAAGGCTGCTGATGGAGAAAGTGGTGTCCCATCCCCTGCGCCACCATTTCATGGGCTGCTTGCTTCTGAATTCAATGGACACGGCGCGGAAGATAAGGGTGAGCAGCAGGAGCATGAAGGCCAGGTAAAACCCGGAGAAGACGGAGGCGTATACGTACGGAAAGGCAGCGAAGAGGGCTCCTCCGCCCGTGATGAGCCAGACTTCGTTTCCGTCCCATACAGGGCCCACGGCATTTAGTGTGAGTCTTCTGTTTTCATCGCCCTTGATGAAAAGTTGAAGAGCTCCGGTGCCCAGGTCAAAGCCGTCCAGGATGGCGTATCCGGAGAAAAGCACGCCGACGAGGATGAACCAGATGATTTGCAGGTCTGCGAGAGTGAGATTGTCCAACATGATTTTTAAAGAGGGATAAAGATTAGTCTTTAACAAAAGGAACCTGGAGTTTGCCTTCCCCGGCGCCGTCGTCTTCGCCAGCTTCCTGGTCCGGACCTTTGTGGATCTTATGGGTGATTTGATAGAGGAAGAGGGCCAGCAGCAGGGCATAAATGACGAAGAACATACCCAGGGAGGAAAGGGCTTCCGCCGCGGTGAGGGTGGGGGATACGGCGTGTTCCGTTCTCAGGATGCCGTACACAATCCATGGCTGGCGCCCCAGTTCCGCTACGGCCCAGCCCGCTTGGTTGGCTATTTGCGGGCCCAGTACGGAGAAAACAAAGCACCAGAGCAGCCAGCGCTTCTGGAAGAGCCAGCCTCTTTTCCACCCCCACAGGCCCGCCAGAAACAGGGCCGCCAGGGCGCAGCCGATCAGGATCATGAGATGGAAGGAGTAAAAGACGGGCAGGATGGGAGGGCGTTCGTCCTGCGGGATGTCGTTCATGCCGGTGATGGACGTGTCCAGGTCGTGATGGGTCAGGAGGGTGAGCAAGTACGGGATGGAGATTCCCGTCACTTCATGGGTGGACGGGTTCATCCAGCCGATGAGATGGAGGTCCTGAGGGGCGCCGGATTCCATGACGCCTTCCATAGCCGCGAATTTGGCAGGCTGGTGGACGGAGACTTCTCGTGCGCTGGAATCTCCCGTGATGCCCATGCCAGCCACGCCGATGAGGCCGATGACCAATGCCACCTTGAAGCTTTTTTCCGATCCTCCGGTAAAACGTTTTTTCAAAATATACCAGGCGGAGACGCTGAGGACGAGCGTGGCTCCCGCCAGCCAGCAGCCGGCGAGCGCGTGCGTCAGACGGTCCACGGTGGACGGATTGAAGACCACGTCATAGAAGCTGGTTATATGGGCCTGGATTTTCCCGTTTACTTCCACCAGCTTGTATCCGGCGGGCGTCTGCATCCAAGAGTTGGCCACAATGATCCAGATGGCGCTGAAATGGGCGCCAAGAGCGACCATGCAGGAGGAAAGAAAGTGCATTTTTGGGCCCACCTTGTCCCAGCCGAAAAGCAGGATGGCCAGGAAGCCTGATTCCAGGAAGAAGGCGAAGATTCCCTCCGCCGCCAGGGGGCTGCCGAAGATGTCGCCTACGCAGCGGGAATAATCCGCCCAGTTGGTACCGAACTGGAATTCCATCACGATGCCGGAGGCTACGCCAAGGGCGAAGATGATACCGAAGATTCTGGTCCAGAATTTGGCCTGCTTGTGGTAGAGGTCATTCTTCGTTTTCAGCCACAGGCCTTCCAGGGCGACCAGAACCACCCCCAGGCCGATGGTCATCGGCGGGAAGATGTAGTGGAACATGATCGTGATGGCGAATTGGAGACGGGATAATAAGACCGGATCGTCCATGATTGATTGGGGATGAGTGGATGTTTATGGAACAGGAGGACGGCAGCCAAACACCGATACCTTCATACTTTATACATCCCAAGAGACCCTTTGTTCAATTATTTTCCTTTTCCGTGGATAACTTTTTAGATTACGTCTAGAAAAGAAAGGCTTAACACTGGATGAACACGTCCATCCCTTCTTCCGCCAGAGCAAAAAGAGCCATCATGTCCCTGGGAGAAAGGCGTATGCAGCCATGGGAAGCCGGGGTGCCCAGCAGTGCCGTATCGTTGGTGCCGTGGATGTAAATATAGCGGCTCCGGGTATTGGCGTTGTGCGGTTCCAGTCCGTCCAGCCACAGAATGCGGGTCAGGATGAAGTCGGAATGTTCATTCAGACTTTTCGGGATGGCGGTGGGATAGCGGCCTGCCGGAAGGCGTGAGATGAAAATAGTGTCCTCCGGTTCTCCGTCTCCGATTTTTTTGCAGATGCGGAAATGACCTGTGGGGGTTTTCCCGGAACCTTCTTCATGGCCTGTACCTGCCTTCCCGCTGGAAACGGGGCATTGGAGCAGGATTTTTCCGGATTTTTCCAGCACCAGTTCCTGGCGGGGCAGATTAATGCGTATGGAAGGGGAGGCCATGACGGGGGAAGGAGTCAAAGATGTTGCTACTCCTGTTGCTCCATCCGGGCAATGATGGCCTGGATGGCGGTTGTCAATTGCCGCGCTACATTGTTGTAGGCTGTCTGTCCGCAGCCGATGGGGTCGGCGATGCCGCGGTTGCCCGTGTAGCAGGTGACCAGCCTGACCTTGTCCGCATGTTCGGGGAAATTGGCAAGCAGGGCGGCCAGGTGGCTTTCCGTCATGGCGTAGACATCTGTGGCGTTTTTCATCAGTTCATCCGTAACAGGGCGGCTTTCATGGCTGGAGAGATTGACGCCATGCTCCCGGAGGACGTGGAGCGTTTCCGGACTGGCTGCCTGCCCGGGCCATGCGGCTGTTCCTGCGGAACCGGCCTGCCATTCCGGATGGTGTGCGGAAAGTTTCCGGAACAGGCCTTCCGCCATGGGGCTGCGGCAGGTGTTGCCGGTGCAGATGAAGAGGATGTGTTTGCGCTGTGTCATGAGTCGGGGCGTTCTCTTTTGGAGTGATGGGGGATAGGTACTTCGTTGGGTTCCTGATACAAGTTGTCCGGGGGCAGCACATGGCCGGCGCCGCTGCCTTCCGACGAGGGTGTGCCATCGTCTTCTTCATCTTCATCCTCTGCATCGCGGGAGGGGGGGGAGAGCTGGGGGAACAGACTGCACGCCAGGGCTACGCACAGTACCGCCGTTATGGGAGTCATGACGGGGAACCATGTATCATGAGCGGAAAACAGGTACCATGCAATGAAGGGAACGAACAGGATACAGAGGCCCCAGGTGATGAAGCGCCCTCTGCGTTGAAAACGCAAAGCCCATACGGACAGAAGCAGGACATCCAGCACGATGATCCATTGTACCCAGGCGGGGGCTATGGGAATCAGGACGGCAGGGGCAGGGGCAAGCGCTCCCATGATGCTGCGGACAGTTTGCGCCGCCAGAAGGGATTGCGCGTCCGGCGTGTCGGAAAGGGCGGATGGTTCGGAAACGAGTACCGCATCCGCAGAGGAAAGCAGTTTTCTGACGGCAGTAGTATCCGGCGGACGCAGGCCGGACATGACGGGGACGATCACTTCCTTCGTGTCCAGAATGGTGGGGCTGCTGTTTGCCGCCAGGGGGATGCGGCCGTTTTTATCCAGAGGGATGGAGCGTTTGCCGCCCAGAAAAAGGGTGTCTCCCGGAATGATTCTGACATCACCGGGTTTCAGGTCCAGGGCATTCAGAGCGGCCACCAGAGGAAGAGTGGGAATGATATCCCCGCCCCAGCGGATGAAAAGCGGCGGGGAGACCCTGTTTTCCGGAGCTGGGGAAAACAGCTCGTTATTTTCCACGACGGTTCCCAGGGAGGGGGCTGACGTGGTTATTTGCGGAGGTTCCCCTACGAACCTGTCCGCGCGCGGGAACTGGTCCGTCTTTCCTACGATGTTGGAAGCGGGAATAATCAAGTCTTTCCAATCCGGCGGAAGGGGCGAGCGGCGGGCGGATTCGCTCATTTGCCGGCCCAGAGCCTTGTGGAGGAAGCGGTCCAGTTCATACCCCACGGCGGCTTTGACGATGCTGTCCGGCTTTTCTTCCCAGGTCATGGGGGACATCACGTAAACATTCCTGGCTCCCTGTTCATACAGGTGCCGGAACAGCACTGTGTAATCCATGGGATTGGGAGGATAGGAGGCGAAACTGTTCAGTGATGATTCCCGGTGCAGGGAAACCACGGGAAGCTGGGCCGTCTGCCCTTTGTTGAAGTAATCGTAGGGCTGGAGGACGATGCTGTTTTCCGTATTCAGCCCTTCCGGGCGAACAGTCCGGTATTCCCCAGCCAGCAAATGTTCCGCTGCCTGTTCATAACAGAAAATGGTAGGAGGAAGAAGCACATACCCCAGAATCCAGCCCAGCCCCAGGGAAATCTGGAACAGGGACAGGATAAGCAGGAATTTGGGGGGAAGCGTCATCAGAGGGGCTGGGAAAAATCATGCTAGCATAGCAGCCAGCGGTTCTGCAAGCGTGGAGCCGGGCAGAAGCTTCCGCAGGTGTCCCAGCCCGGCGGGAATCTGAGCCAGATACCAGGTTTTTCCCTGGTTGTGGCCGATATTGGCGTAAGCACCCAGCATCTGCATAATCCGCTGCAGGGCGCAGGCACGGAAAATACGGTGATCTATGGAGTGAGCGGAGATATTTTCCCACTCCCTGAGCAATTCATCCGCCTGTTCCGGTTCCAGACGGGCGTAGCCGTCATAGACCAGGGAGGCCAGATCATATTCCGGACGGCCGCCGCGCATGCCCTGAAAATCAATCAGCCAGGTTTTTCCCGCGTGGATATGCACGTTCTGGGACTGGCTGTCCCGGTGGACGGGGCATTCCGGAAGGGCCGCCAGAAACTGCGCCTGCTCTTTCAGGGCGGGATGGTTCAGGAAGGAAGCCGGTTCCAGCCCCAGGTGGGACCCCAGGAAATGTTCAGCAAAATAGGACTGCTCCCAGCGGTACAAGGCCTCGTCAAAAGCGGGCTGGAGGGGGAATTCCTCCGGAAACGGGCAGGAGTGAAGCAGATGGAGTTGTTCCATAGCCCGGATGTAGCGCAGGCGCAGGGAAGGCCAGGGTTCTTTCCGGAAAGCCAGCAGGTTGGCGTCTCCCAGGTCTTCCACCAAGGCGGCTCCGCATCCGGGACCGAGAGGTTCATAATCGTAAATTTCCGGCACGTTGACACCGTGGGCGTGCAGATGCCGGGCTGCGGGGATAAAAGAATCATTGTCCGCACGGTCATTTCCCCACTGGATGCCGATGCATGTGCGGCCGCCAAAATGGATGCGGACGATCGTACGGCCGGAGGCTCCCAAAGCCAGGGGACGGAAATCTTCCTGACGCGGAATAATGTGAAAACTCCGGTGAACCAGACGGGACAATTCTTTCATGGAAAGGTGGCGTGGCTGCGTTAAGAGCCTTGCGTAAGGATGGCGTATGAAGGATGACGGCACCCTTCATACGCCGAAAATGAGGAAAGGCAGGGCAATCAGGCGGGGAACTGGTGGTCTTCCCCATAGCCGTAATGCTCCACGACGTAATCCACATCCTTGTCTCCGCGGCCGGAGCAGTTTACCAGAATGGCGCCTCCTCTGTTTTCCCGTGCCCACTTCATGGCATACGCGATAGCGTGGGAGCTTTCCAGAGCGGGAATGATCCCCTCGTAACGGGAAAGTTTGAAGAAGGCGTCCACGGCTTCCTCGTCTGTGGCGGTGACATAGTTAACGCGGCCGATGTCGTGCAGATAGGCGTGTTCCGGCCCTACGGAAGGATAATCCAGGCCGCTGGCTACGGAATGAACCGGTCCCGGATTACCGTCTTCATCCTGGAGCATGATGCTTTCAAAACCGTGCAGGACGCCCTTGCGTCCATAGGTGATGGAGGCGGAATGATCCCCAAGCCTGGGACCTTTGCCGAGGGGTTCTACGCCATAGATATCCAGCGGGTCTCCCAGGAAGGCGGTAAACATGCCCATGGAATTGCTGCCGCCGCCCACGCAGGCGCAGACGGCGTCCGGCAGAAGTCCCGTCATTTCCAGGAATTGTTCCCGGGCTTCCACGCCGATGCACATTTGGAAATCGCGCACCATTTGCGGGAAAGGGTGGGGGCCTACCACGGAACCGATGCAGTAAATGGAATCCTGATAACTGTTCAGGTAAGATTCAAAGGCGGAATCCACAGCTTCCTTCAAGCTTTGGAGGCCGTGCGTGACAGGCACCACCTTGGCACCCAGGATTTTCATGCGGGTGACGTTCGGAGCCTGCTTGGCAATATCTACCGCTCCCATGTGAATTTCGCATTCCAGGCCGAAGAAGGCGGCGGCTGTAGCCAGCGCCACGCCATGCTGTCCTGCGCCCGTTTCTGCGATAATGCGCTTCTTGCCCATGTATTTGGCCAGAAGGCCTTCCCCCATGCAATGGTTGAGCTTATGGGCGCCTGTATGGTTCAAATCTTCCCTCTTCAGGTAAATTTGAGAGGTGCCCAGGTGGCGGGAAAGGCGTTCGCAGTGGTAAACCGGGGTGGGACGTCCCTGAAACTGTTTGCGGATGCGCCGCAATTCATTAATGAACTGGGCGGAGTGGGCTATCGTCTGGTAGGCTTCCGTAATTTCTTCAAAAGCGGGAACCAGCTCGTCCGGCAGGTAAACGCCGCCGTATTCGCCAAAACGGCCCTGGGCGTCTGGAAAATTGCGTAAATAAGTATGGAGATCCATGGTCTGTTGCGTTCGTGACTGCCAGTATTTAGCACGATGCCACAATTCAGGCAAAAACAATCTCCCCGGAAGCCCTTTTAAAAAAGAAAGGAAAGAAAAAGGCCTTCCCCATAACAGGGGAACGGTTTCTCTGGGAGAGACCGGGAGGAAAAATCGGAAATCAGGCCAAACGGCGCTTTCTGATGGATTTTCCGGTATCGGCAAGCGTCTGGCGTGCGTCCGGATCCGCTCCGGCCATCAAGGCTGCCAGGTCCCGAACGATGTTCTGGCGCATGCGAGCTACCAGATCGCGCCCTTCCTGGGTGATGGCGACCATGATTTTGCGGCGGTCTTTGGCTGCGCTCATGCGTTTCAGGTAGCCCATTTCCTGTAATTTATCCACCATGCCGGTAGCGGCCGCGGTAGAATGCCCCATTTTCTGGGCAATGCTGGACATGCTCAGAAAATCTTCGCTGGCCAGATAAGTCAGCAGGAAAAACTGGGGGTAGGAAACCTTGCCCTCATTCAATTCTGAAGAAAGGTTCAGAATGCAGGAACGTTGCGTGAACAGGATGAAATCCGCCAGCTTGTTTGCTTCTTCGGAAATGGAGCTCATGATCGTTGTGAATGTATGGGAGGGTTGATAGCGATACCCGTCCGGAGACTCGCCGGCGGTTCGGCCAACCTACCGCCGCGTCCTTCTGCGGGCAAGTCAAAAATATAAATTTTTATTAAAATTTTACATTTTCGGATAATAAGCATTTTGATGGTATTTGAAATACAATATGTTGACTGTTAATAGAATGGACATATTCTGAATATAGAATATGAATAACATGTTAAGAATAGATATAAACTATTGATAAACGGTAGTTTTTCACAAACCTTCCGGGAATCCGCAGCAAATCTGGCATAAAGAGGCGTTACAGCATGACAAGCCTGGATTGAAGAGGGCTCTTGTGCAGAGGCTTTTCATGGGAAATAAAGCCTTGCCGGAGGAAAATTTTATACAGCGGGAAGCAATATTTTCCTGCCCTTGAGACGGACTTGGAACTTCTGCAGTCTTGACGTGAGAGTAGAGAAAGGGGGCGTTGAAAACTTTCTTTCATGGCCTCCTTCCTGCCGCGATAGTTGCGGTTCCTTGTTTACGGCGGTATGAGTCTATGACGCTTGTAAAGGCAGGAAAAACCTTTTTAAACGGTCCTGGAAGGAGGGGAAAAGAACAAACGGAAACCTGCCCCATACTGATGGAGCAAGCGCCGTTACAGACCCGGTCTGGGAATGACGCTCTGCTTTTGGGAGAGAAAAATTGCTTCTTCCCCAAAAGTCAAAGGCAGGCGGAAGTAATAGGGGAAAATGCTCAAGGAGCCGGGAAAAGACTGCCGGGGGTCTAAGAGGTTACCTGTAAAACTCCTATTATTCGGAACGGCCTATTTTGAAAACAGGCCAGTGGCAGTGAAAGGGCCGGGCGCATCAACCGCATAATAAATGCTCCATTACAGATGACGCATCATTTGTTATCGGCACGGTGTGTAAAAGAGCAATTGCGCCGTCCTGGTTCATGTTCTGAAGGTCCGTTATCAAATGTTCACGACCATGGAACTTACAGCCGTTACCATTACATTTCAATGATATCGGTTTGCTGGGGGGGCATGATTCTTTTTAGCATTTATTGTTTACGAGTGGTTCTTATGTCATTCCTCGCTATTCCGCACAACGGAAAATTGTGTGATCCGCCGGCCTGTTTCCTGAAAAATAAGAAAGACGGCGTTGCTTGCCGTCCCAGCTGCCGCCATACAGCAACTCCAGCTGCTTGCAGCATTACAGGCAGAAAATCATGGAATAAAGCATTACTGCCGTCAATCTTATGCTTGTATCCGCAAGATATTTTATTCCCCCTCCATTCTCCGATAAATTTTTTCTGGAACTCTTTTCCGGAGAATGGACGGAGAACAATAGCAACAACTAGTTGGCGGGAGGCGGCGTAAAGGTGCGGGCTGACATATCCTTGTCCAGAACCAGCATTCCCTGTCCTTCTCCCTTGATCATGCGTAATTTGCTGATGATGTCCTTGACGCTTTCTTCCTCTTCCACCTGTTCGGTGACAAACCATTGCAGGAAAATATCCGTGGCGAAATCCCGTTCTTCCTTGGCAAGGTGCACCAGTTCGTTGATTCGGCGAGTGACTTCCTGTTCGTGGGATAGCGTTTCTTCAAAAATTTCAAGAATATTGGACCAGTTTGCATCCGGAGCGTCTATGGAAAGCATTGTAACCTGGCCTCCGCGGGAAAGAAGGAAATCATAAAATTTCAGCGCATGAGCGGTTTCTTCCTGATATTGAATGCGCATCCAGTGGGAAAAACCTGTCAGACCGGCATCCTGCAGATAGGCGGACATGGCCAGGTAAAGGTTGGCTGAATACATTTCCCATTTGATTTGCTCATTAAGAGCAGTTGCCATTGTTGTACTGATCATATTGTAAAATCCTGTTGATTTTTCCCACTTCTACAAAACAAAGTCCGCAGGATCAAGATAATCCTGCGGACTGTATGACGGGAAGGGGGGGAAGGGAAGGCGTCAGGCTTTTGCGGAAACCTCCTCCGGAATATTATCTCCAGGGAGCTCTTCCGCCGGAACGGAGGGGGATTCCTCAGTTTCCGTAACCACGCTGTTTTCTTCAGATGCTTCCTCCCGGGCGGCTGCCGCCTCGGAAGAAGAGGCGGCCTTCTGTTTTTCTGGTGCAGCGGAGTCCGTTGCCGGCGCGTCCTGGCCCTTCTCTTCCGGTTTCCGTTTTTCCTTGGGAGCCTTCTTGGGAGAAGGAGCTTGAGCGGAGACGGTTCTTGGACGGCTGACAGTGTTATTGGAGAAAACAAGGATGTAGCCCTGTTCGGACAGCCAGAGCAGATCACGGACCAAATTTTGCTGTTTTTCCATGGCCTGGGCTACTTCTTCTTCTGTGGCCTTTTCCTGTTCCGGGACTGGGGCCAGCTCTTTAAGCATGGCATCGACGCCTTTGCCGGGATTATTGGCCGCCCAGGTGGCAATGGACATCAGGGAATCTGATAAGACGGTGCCTTCTTCCATGGCCTTGGGGCGTGCCGGGCCGGTGTAATGGTTGCCTTTCCACTTGAAAATAGGCATATGATGCCGGGCTAACCCGTGGCAAAGGTTGGGAATCAGCATGCTGGGATGGCGGCGGGTGGTGCCGGATAATTGGATCAGGTGCGCCCACAGACCGGGAGAGAGGTGATTCTTTTTCACGGCTCCGTTGACGAACACCTTGTCCGTAACGTCATAGCACTCGTCAAAGTGGTTGGATTCGAAATCCTGTTCTACCGCGGCGGGAGATTCCAGAAGTACTTCGGAGGCTCCTTCCCGAACGGGCTTCCAGGCGGTGCGTTTGGAAACGGCTTCCTGCCATGCCTGGACAGCTTCTTCGCTCTTGTCCGTCACAATCTTGGAACGGAAAGCCTCAAAAGTCATGTTGGCAAATTTGGTGCGATGCAGGTTCATCAGGGCGGACTGGTAGCCGTGCCAATTAACGGGACCTACCAGCTCGTTGTTTAAGGAACATTTGGCAATGGCTTTGAAATCTCCTTTTGGAGCTTCCACTTCCTGTTCTACGGATTCGTAATACTTGGGCATCCAGGTGGACTGCCAGAGGTGTTTGACGGCCTCCTGTCGGGAAATAAAGCAGGCGCCGTCGCCATGCTTGCAATGGTACAGATCCGGTCCGTTTTCCTGCTTCATGAATACCAGGTCATAACGGTCGTAGGAACCCATGACCACCTTGGCAAGATCCAGCAGGGAAATGGTGCGGCGGTGTTTCTGTACTTCCTGGTGCAGGGCAGCCAGGCCGGAATCCACGGGGCGCAGCTCCACGCGCAGGCCTTCCGTCGGTTCCTCCATGGCGGAGCGGGGAGTTTGATCGCGGCGGTTGCGGAAGGAGCCGCGCGTACGGTCTTCCCGGTTAAACCTTCTTTCGCCGCTTTGACCGTCAACACGACGTTCCCCCCGGGGCTGGCGGCCTTCACGGTTGTCGCGCCGCGGTCGGCGGTCGCCTCCCTGCCTGTCGCCGGACCTGCGTTCCGGGTAGGATACAGGCCGTTCCTGACGGGCTCCCGGTCTCGCCCAGGCCGGACCAAATTGAAAGTCGGCCAAGCCGGAAAGGTCCGGAATCTGCTGCTTGGGGTCTGTGGAAGGAGTTTCGTCGGTCATCATGTACGGGTTGTTTCAATAGCAACTAAATGAGGTGGATGGCAATCATTTTACGTGCAAACAGACCGAAAATTGTTCAAAATGTCATGAAAGGCATCTGGAAATGCGACTATTTCCGGTGTATCCTTTCAACTCAACTTCTGTCAAATGCTCTATATGGATAAAATACGTCAACGACTTTCCGACCTTGGTTACGCCATTTATGATGCTCCCGCTCCCGTAGGCTCCTATGTGCAATACGTACGCACGGGCAACCTGCTTCACCTCTCCGGCGGCATTTCCGTGAACGGGGACGACAAATACTTTGGCAAAGTAGGGCAGGAGCTGACGGTGGAAGAAGGTCAGGCCGCTGCGCGCGCCGCTATTTTGAATCGTCTGGCCGTTATTGTGCAGGCGGTGGGGTCTCTGGAAAAAGTATCCCGAATCGTGGCCGTGAACGGATTTGTGAATGCCGGCCCGGATTTTTATGACCATCCTAAAGTATTGAATGGCGCATCCGACCTGCTGGTGGAAGCCTTTGGAGAAATTGGCCGCCACAGCCGTACGGCGGTAGGCGTATCCGCCCTGCCGCTCAATGTAGCGGTGGAAATCAGCATGGTGGTGGAAGTTCGTGATTAATATTTAAAAACCGGAAGGGATTCGTGCTTGAATCCCGGCGGCATTCCTGTAGAGTGCCGTCCGGTCAATGCCCCCGTGGCGGAATGGTAGACGCTGCAGACTTAAAATCTGTTGTCCGCAAGGACGTACCGGTTCGAGTCCGGTCGGGGGTACTTTATCGAAATTAAATCTTGTAAATAAAAAGCCCGCTGTTTGCGGGCCTTTTTGTTTTGCTTCAATATCATTTGCTGGCTGATTCTCCATCAATAATTTTTGTTTTCCCGGATGAGTAAAACAAGGATGGTGGTGTTTCGTGGCTATTCTTGTCATGAAATGCAGAAAGCAGAGAGAAGAATGTTGAGTGGAAACAGTTCTGAAAAAAGAGTTTGTAACAGGGCGCCTCAGGCTGAAAAATAGAAATACGGAGTATGAAATTGTTGGGTATCTTCCGGTTTGGAAAATCAGATGGTTCATGGCGCCCTGGAAAAAAGGGAATGCTGCTGGCGTTGAAAATAGCAGGAGGCATGTTTGCGGGAGCGGTTGTGGTATGCGTTGCCGCAGAATGGTACATTTATTCCGTTTCAGAGGGCAGGATTGTTGAGCATTCCAGGGATGTTCCCGTTCGTGCTCCTGTTCTGGTGTTAGGATGCTCCCCAACATTCATGGGGAGCCCTAACGGATATTTCCATAACAGGATGGATACGGCCTCGGAACTTTGGAAAGATGGAAAAGCAACGGTTTTCATCGTTTCCGGAGATAATAGTTCTCATGCTTACAATGAACCGGAATGGATGAAACAGGCTCTGGTGGAACGTGGCGTTCCAGAGGAACGGATTGTATGTGACTTTGCTGGATTGCGGACTTTGGATTCTGTCGTGAGGATGAAGGAAATTTTCGGCGTTTCGACGATGATTGTTGTTTCTCAGGAATTTCATAATGAACGCGCCCTGGCAATCGCAGCGCATGAGGGGATGGCGGCCTGGGCCGTCAGCGCGCCGGATGTTCCCAACCGCCGTTCCCGTATAAAAAGCTGGTTCAGGGAGCGTGCGGCCCGCGTATGGATGATGCTGGACTTGTGGGTTTGGAGCCGTGAACCCCGTTTTTTGGGAGAACCTGTGGTTTTGCCGGAAATAAAAGAGGAAAAATGAACAATACCTCATGCGGCAGGGCTCGTCATAAGATGTCTTTGATGCGGTACGGCAACCCAGAAGGAGGGTGTGCCCGCGCCTCGAATCATTAAATGCTGAATGGTCCAATCATGTCGGCTACGTGGGATGATTTGCCATGAAGATGAACAAGGCCAGAAAGCCTGAGTGAACAATTCGTCATGAAGACGGTCGGAGGTGGTGGCCGTACGTTTCATTGTCCTTCATGGAAGAAACAGGTGCAATCCTTCCCCTTATCTTATGCGTATGGGTGGGCAACGGTTGAAAAAAGGATGGTTGGGAAACATCAGCAAGCTGATGCTCTGGTCGGAATAAGCTTGCCTCCATGTCTTGGGAATAAAACACTCCGGAACAGGTTCTGTTGCGTTTTGATGCGGCTGACGCTCCCTGTTGGAATTCCGTATTTGATTAAAAAGGGGAAAGGATACGGTAAAAATCATTGACTCTTTCCGGGAAAGTGCTATGCAGATTTCAGTGCTTTGTGAAAAGCAGGCTGTTTTATTCCGGCTGTCATGTTCCCTTCTTCTAGCGGTCAGGAAGGCCGTCTCTCCAACGGCAAAGGCTCGGTTCAACTCCGGCAGGGAATGCCATCCGGCAGCCATGTTTTGTTTCCTGCCGTGAAGAGGCGGTAAATTGCATCAGGAAAAGCAAGCTACGGGGAGTTATGATGGAAACACGCTTTCAATGACTTTCCCCGTCCATTCCGGTAGTGGCTTTCCTCCGAATAAATGAAGAAGCATGGGAGCGGTATTGGTGGTATTGTTTGGTTCGGAAATCAGGAAATTTCTCTTAATGCCCGGACCTGAAATTCCCCATGGAACTATCATTTCCGCTGCGCTCGTCCCCCCGTGGCCCTTTCCGATTCCCCCATGATCCGTCAGAAATAGAAAATGCGTATCGTTGAATAAGTCTTCCTGCCTCAATTTCTGAAAAAAGATTCCAATTTGCTGATCCGCCTCTTCAATAGATTGAAGGTATTCTCTGGACATCCAGCCGTATTTGTGCCCCGCATGATCTGTATGAACGGAATAGAGAAAAACCACAGTCGGGTTGTAGCGGTGTTTCTTGACGAATTGGAAAGCCTGATGGTAATTGGAAGCATAGGCGTCGTTTGCCAGGTACTTGATTTCATCCAGGTATTTTTTGTTGAACGGATAGGCAAGAGGTTTCCAATTATAGTAAAAAGCTGTTTTGCAGGAAGGCTGGCATTTTTTCAGGGCCTGGAATACGGAGGGATAATGTCCGTCTTCGTCTCTCCGTACGGCGGGGTAGGAGGAATTTGCCGGCGTCCAGTTATTATTGAAGACTCCGTGCTGTTCCGGGCCGCTGCCGGTTAAGTGACTGGTCCAGTTAGGTAACGTGACGGAGGGCATCACAACCCGCGTATCCAGAGAAAAAGCTCCCTGTGACATCATTCCTTTTAAAGAGGGCGCATGCGCCTTTTGAAAACCTTCCACACAAATACCGTCCAGGGAAATCATGATCACTCTTTTGGCGGAATTATCGGAAGTTCTATCTGGTACGGAATTTCTGGGAATGCCGGAATCATATTGTGTAGCGGCAAGGGCTGTATTGCCCGTTGTCATTCCTGCTGCCGCCAGGCCTAATTGATTCAGGAAATTCCGGCGTGTTGTTTGATGATAAGAGTTTTCCATATAAAGTACATACTGTTGGCTTGAAGTATTTTTATCAACGCTTCTGGATATTCGGGAAGCTCATTTCATCGTATAGTTTTTTACGGACAGGGGCCGAATCCGGGTTTCAAAGCAATTTTTCCAATAATTTGTTCCTTTCCTGTGATAGGATAGTTTTATAGAGAAAGGATATCATCATTTATTGTATTCAAATAGTTAAGTGGGTGTGACAATATAGGAATGCTCCGCAGGCTGTCTCATCTGCGATTTAGGCAAAGCATCTTCCATACGCTTCAAACGAGGGGGCATATTATATTTGTTACGAGTCGTATCCTCATCAATGTTGGCCAAAATGCCGGGCGGGAGCGGGGACTTTCAATCTGGACGTTTTACACAGGATGACATTTTCCGCGAGCTGGAGCAGATTTTTCAAGGAAGTGGGTGTTACGCGCTGCCGTGTGGTGCAGTCAGCTCCCTGAAGAAAGATCAGCCGGAGGCAGACAAATATCCCTGATGTTATTCCTCCAACAAGACGGGACAAGCCCGGCAGGTGTGGGTGTTTGCCAGCCATCACGATGCTCGCGCCGCCATTATTAAATCAGCCAATTAGCATAATGATACCATGAGAGAGATACAAATACAGTTTTCCAAGCCCGGTAACTGGAGGGAATTCACACTGACAGCCATCTACCAGGATTCGGATGGATATACCCGCATAAACCGCTATAAACAGAATGATATACCGTCCGAGCAGGCCCCGGCTTTGAGCGCGGCTGTAGCCGTCATTGCAGACATGGAAGAGGACTGGCAAGCCGTCCAGGTATGGGCAAGGCTGGGAAATACCTCTGTTCTCAATAATTCCGCAGGAGACGATGAGGCCGTTGAGTTTCGTGAAGCCGTTCTACTGACGATTGAGGCTGTCAATAGCCTCGGGGGCCGCCGTATTTTTACCCCCGGTAATTATGCGCAGTTCATACTGATGGATTTTGCCTCCATATCGTTTTTCAAGTATTTTACCATCAGAAAATAATAAGGATATCAGCAAATAAGATTGTTGGACTGACTGCATGATTGCGGCAGACTGGGGGATATGTGATGCAGTGTTTTTTCCGGACAAGGCGTTTCCGAATTTGTCGATGCATTGCAACAGTTTTAAATGGAAAAGATGTTCCTCCCAGGCAGGAGAGGATCAAAAACAGGGAATCAATGACAGTAACCCCATGAGTGACGTAAAGCAGTTCTTGGTCAACGTTGGGAACAGGAAGGGCCTAGTTTGTCGTGATGACTCAAAAATTGCAGATTCCCTTATGCTCTAATGTTTATCGGAAAACCTGGATGGAGTATCGTCATGCGGTTTTAAAAATACAGTACATTGTTTCTAAAAGCCGTTATCATGTACTGCGGTTCTATAAAAACAACAACCGCAAGCATTCTATTTCAAACGCTTGCGGTTGTTTTGAAATGGTGGAGGCGACGGGAGTCGAACCCGTGTCCTGAAGGCCATTGATGACGGCATCTCCATGTTCAGACGCATATTGCTGCTTTCGCGGCTGCTTCGCTATGCGTCAACTAGGCAAGCTCGCTAGTTGCCTGTGGAAGTCTCGTGCGTTGCGCGGCAACCCCGCATTGCACCAGCCTGCTGTGTCTTCGTCGTCCCCTCTAGCAGGCGTTGAGGTTCTGACGCGGCTGAACTAATTAGGCAGCCAGAGCAAGGTCGTTAGACTCTGCATTTATTTTTTTAATCGGCTTTTTAGAAGGCCAGCCGATTAACCTTCACATGCAGCCAGCACCGCAGACTTCCAGTCGAAACCATGGCGCCCCCATATGTATTTACCAGTAGAGACAAAAAATCCCGCCGTGATGTTCAGGCAGGAATCATTTTATTTGCTGGCAGTGATGCAAGTGGCACGCCCGTAGGGATTCGAACCCCAAACCTTCTGATCCGTAGTCAGACGCTCTATCCAATTGAGCTACGGGCGCTTTGACTTGCGTCGTGTACCGCGTAAGCGGTGAAGGAAATATAGATTTTTCTTCGGGAAAGTCAAGATGTTTGTAAGATGATTTGAGAAAAAAATTCATTTTTCTCTTTTTGGGAGAATAAATTTTCAGAAAAAGAACCGTTAACTGAGGGGTGGAGAAAAAGGGGAAAGGCGTTGCGCCATGGAATGGCCTGTGGCACACTAAACGGAGAAAATGAGCGAGTTCAAGGTGATCAGATCGCCGATGGAGGCATTGAAGAAGTACTTCGGCTTTTCCGGCTTGAGGGAGGGCCAGGATCAAGTGGTGGCTTCCATTATGGAAGGCCGCAATGTATTGGTCGTGATGCCCACGGGAGGAGGAAAATCCCTGTGTTACCAGCTTCCCTCCTTGTGCCGGGCTGGGGTTTGCCTGGTTGTCAGTCCTCTAATCGCTTTAATGAAAGATCAGGTGGATGCTCTTGTCGCCAGAGGGATTCCCGCCACCATGATTAACAGCTCCCTGAGTTTTCCTGAGCAAAAGGAACGTTTGGAAGGAATGAAAAGGGGAGCGTTCAAGCTGGTATATGTGGCTCCTGAACGTTTTGGTCATGAAGGGTTCATGCATGCTCTGGCGGAGGTGGATGTAAATATGGTGGCTGTGGATGAAGCGCATTGCCTGAGCCAGTGGGGGCACGATTTCCGTCCGGATTATCTGAAGCTGGGAAAAGCTGTTGAAATGATGGGGCGGCCTCAGGTGGCTGCTTTGACCGCCACGGCTACTCCGCGGGTGCGGGAAGATATTCTGAAACATTTGGGGCTGGATGATCCGGTGACGATCGTACGAGGGTTTGCGCGGGAAAACCTGCATTTCCGCATTACTGCGTGCGATACGCACAAAGACAAATACAAGAGGCTGTACGAATTGGTGAAGCGTTACAAGACGGGTATTATTTATTGCTCCACCCGCAAAAAAGTGGAGCAGGTATATGAGGCTCTTTCCGATTTTGGATTGAGCGTGACAGCCTATCACGCAGGCATGACGGATGAACAGAGAGAGGAAGCCCAGAACGCTTTCATGAACCGCCATGCGGATATTGTTATTGCCACGAATGCTTTTGGAATGGGTATTGACCGTGCGGACGTCAGGTTTGTTGCCCATTTTGAGATTCCCGGCAGTGTGGAGGCCTATTATCAGGAGGCCGGACGAGCCGGACGAGACGGGGAGGAGGCTTATTGCGAACTTTTGTTCAACCATGCGGATTTGCGGACCCAGGAATTTTTTATTGAAGGAGTGAATCCGGGAATTCCATTGATTGTGGAGCTGTACGAGTTGCTCAGGAAGCATTGCAGCGCGGAAACCCACGATGTCATGTGGTCTCTGGAGGAAATGGCGGAGCGTCTCAAATGCCGCAATGCCATGCAGGTGGGAGCTGCTTTATCCGTTCTTATACGCAATGGAGCGATCAGCCGTCATGACGTTCCGGGACAACGCGTGAAGCTTACCAGAGTGACGGATCCTTCCGTAAGCGGCTTGAAGATTCCTCTGGATGAAGATGCCCTGCGGGAAAAGGAAGTGAGGGACCGGGAAAAACTGAAGGCAATGACGGAGTTCGCTTATTCCTCCGGCTGCCGTCAGCAATGGATTTTGAATTATTTCGGGGAGGAAGATGGAGTGCCGTGCGGCCGCTGCGACCAGTGCCTGGCTCTGGGCGTTGAGGAAGGCCAATCCCTGGGAGAAGAAGAGACTTTGGTGGTGCGGCAGGCGTTGAGCGGGATTGCGCGCGCATCCGTGCGTTTGGCTGATGGTTCCTGGCAGGGAAGGTGGGGCAGGACGAAAATCATCCAGATGCTTAAAGGGGCGAAAACCCAGGAGTTGTTAAGAACATCCCTGGTCCGGCTGAGTACTTATGGCATCCTTTCCCGATGGAGTGAGGACGATATCCGCCAGTTGTTCCGTGCTATGCAGATGGCGGGATTGACCAGAATGAGCGGGGAGGCGGACCGTCCCCTGATTACCCTGAGTCCGAAAGGAAATGAAGTGATGATGGGGCGCAAGAAGGCATCTTTGGTTTGGCCTTTTGCCCGCCGGGGAAAAATATCCGTATCTATGGAGCAGGCCAGAGTTCGGTCTACGGGAAATTTGGCTGCCCTGGGAGAGTTTGACGAGGATTTGTTTTTGAAGTTGAAGGAGCTGAGGAATGAACTGGCACGGGAAGCCGGGATTCCGGCTTATGCCGTGTTTCATAATTCTACACTGGAAGGTTTGGCCAGGTTGAAACCTACCACCCGCCGTGGTGCTATGAACGTTCACGGCATTGGAGAGCAGAAAGCTGCTCGTTACTTGGATGATTTCCTGGAAGTCATTGCCGAGCATTGCGGGGTGTGAATTTGTCTTTCCGATTTGCTCCAATCAGGCGTACGCCGTCTCTGGAACGTGGTGTTCATGCTGAACTGAGGAACTATTTTTCATGAATTACGGAAAAAATGTTCCATGCTTTGCGAATATATTTGCCGGGAAAATGCGTATTTGTTTGAATAAATTGTTCATCAACATCAAGTTGTGGATATTTTGACTCTTTCCAGAAGGTTGTTTTCCTGCCCTCATGGAACAATCAAATGAATGGCTGTCTATCCCGATCCAGTAGGGTCGAGAAGATTGCCTGATCAATATTTTTGACTGTATTATTTATGTATTGACTTCATTTTGGGAAGCGTGTAGTCTCCTTTCCACACATTACCCAAGACGGAGCGGTGGCTGAGAGGCTGAAAGCACTCCTTTGCTAAAGGAACGTACTGGCAAAACCGGTACCGAGGGTTCGAATCCCTCCCGCTCCGCCAAAACCTTTCTTTTTTAAGAGCCTGCACTTTAACGGTGTAGGCTCTTTTTCTTTGCAAACCAGGGGATTAGATGCTGGGGAATTATTTGCTGGTCTGATTGTCTTATTTTAGTTTTTTATTTTTTCATTTGAAATTGAATAACTTAGGCCAAAAACGCCGGTTAGGATGCATAGCCAGCGTTTTTTCTAATATCCTTATTATAGGCATCAGGATAATTATAGGTGCATTTGGAAAAAGGTCTGGACTGGAGGCTGTCCCTGAGGGTATTTGTGTGTGTGAATGATTATATAAATTTTTGAATGTAAGTTAGTTGTTGCAGGAGATGGACAGGATAAAACTGCCGTGGCTGGTAAAAGTGGAGAGTGCCCGGAATTGAATGGACACGAATGTGGTTCATGCGCCGGTCTCGGAGTGGTTCACGGCCGCATCGGATATGTTAACAGCTTCAGGATGTGTGGGAAAGTATGGAACAGCCACTCCAGAATGGGCTCTGTCTTTTTTTAATCTGCGGAGGATTTAACGGATTTTGGAATAATCTGGTGTTATCAATGGTCAAGACCATGAATAACAATATTAAAGAACATCCTATCCAATTTGAAGCAGATATGATTCGGGCATTGCTGCAGGAATACAGCACTCCCGGCGAGCACAAAAATCAAACCCGCCGCACGTGCGGCCTGAACCAGTTTAATGATCTCCCTGAAGCTTTGAAAGAAAGAGGGTGGGAGATTCAGGAATTTATAGAAGAGTCCGGCTCGTGGCTGGCTGTTTCCGAGGAAGGAAGCGGAAAGTTTTCAGATATTTTTATCCCGTGGATTGAATGTCCCTACGGGAAAGTTGGCGACCGTTTGTGGGTGCAGGAGGAGATTTGCCATAATAGCCGTTCTGGATGGCTTTATTCTGCTGATGGCGTTTGTTTGCCAATGTCATATCCAGACGGATGGATATCAAAAAATGCCCGCAGGCAGTTTATTCCTTCGATCCACATGCCGCGTTGGGCTTCCCGGATTTTACTGGAAATTACGGAAATCAGAGTTGAGCGGCTTTTGGACATTACGACGAACGATGCACGGATGGAGGGCATTGAATGCGTTTGGCACGATGAAGAAACGGATGCCTGTTTATGGAGGGATTACTCGGGAAAATCTGCGGGGTTGGCTTTTGCCCGGTTATCTTTCTTCTCCTTGTGGGAAAAAATAAAGGGAACCGGTTCCGCTGAACTGAATCCGTGGGTATGGGTTATTAAGTTCAATGTGTTAACTATCAACGGAAATATCAAATAAAGAATGTTAATGCCCTTTGTGAAGAACAAAATAAGAATATGTCTTTTACAGAGGGTTCGCCCACTAAGCGGAGGGAATAGCCTCCGTTGCAATTCAGATAAAATCCGCGTGATGTAATCAACTCCGTTTTATCATGAAAAAAGCGCCTTCCGGCAAGGGAAGGCGCTGGATATGAAAAGGTGAAAAAGAGGGAGGTTACATCCCCTTGTTTTTCATGGCTTCCGCTAGGGCAGCTCCCATCTGAGCCGGTGTCTTGGCAACCACAATACCGGCGTTCTTCAAGGCTTCCTGCTTAGCGGCGGCAGTACCTTTGCCTCCGGCAACGATGGCTCCTGCATGGCCCATGCGGCGGCCCTTGGGCGCCGTGGCTCCTGCGATGAACGCGGCAACAGGTTTTTTGCAGTTGTTCTTGATCCATTCAGCAGCTTCTTCTTCTTCAGAACCGCCGATTTCGCCAATCATGATGAAGGCGTCCGTGTTCGGGTCTTCCGTGAAGAATTGCACGGCCTGTTGCTGGGTCATGCCATGGACAGGGTCGCCGCCGATGCCGATGCACATGCTCTGGCCAAGGCCCATGTTGGTAACCTGCCAGACGGCTTCATAGGTAAGCGTTCCGGAACGGGAGACAATACCGATTCTGCCGGGTTTGAAGATGTAGGCCGGCATGATGCCGATCTTGCAGTTGGCGGAAGGATTGACGATTCCGGGGCAGTTCGGGCCGATGAGGGTTACGTCCTTGTCCTTCAGGAAGGTTTTCACCTTCTGCATGTCCTGCACAGGAATGCCTTCCGTGATGCAGACGATGAGTTTAACGCCCGCGTCAGCAGCTTCCATGATGGCGTCCGCTGCGAAGGGCGGAGGAACAAAAATCATGGAGGCATTACAGTCCGTAGCTTTTTTGGCTTCCGCCACAGTATCGAAGACGGGGACTTTGCCTTCAAAGAGCTGGCCGCCCTTGCCGGGGGTCACACCGGCAACCACATTGGTGCCGAAGTCCATGCAGTTTTTGGCGTGGAACGCGCCGGCGCTTCCGGTGATGCCTTGCACGACCAGACGGGTGTTTTTGTCAATGAGAGGTGTCATTGTCGTAATAAATAGTGAGGGTTATTTAACTGCCGCAACCGCTTTCTGGGCAGCTTCGTCCAGGTTGTCGGCAGGGATAATGGTGATGCCGCTGTCTGCAAGGATTTTCTTGCCGATTTCTACGTTGGTGCCTTCCAGACGTACGACGAGCGGGATTTTCATATCGATGTTTTTCGCCGCAGCCACAATGCCCTGGGCAATGACATCGCAACGCATGATGCCACCGAAGATGTTGACCAGAAGGGCCTTCACGTTTTTGTCGCTGGTGAGGATGCGGAACGCGTTGGTTACCATTTCTTCCGTGGCGGAGCCTCCTACGTCCAGGAAGTTTGCGGGTTCGCCGCCGTAGTATTTGATGATGTCCATCGTAGCCATGGCCAGTCCGGCGCCGTTCACCATGCAGCCGATGTTGCCGTCCAGGCCGATGTAGTTCAGGTCGTACTTGCCGGCTTCCACTTCGCGGGGGTCTTCTTCCGTTTCATCCCTCATTTCCATGATTTCCGGGTGGCGGTACAGGGCGTTGTCGTCAAAATTGAATTTGGCGTCCAGAGCGCACACGCGGTCATCCGTGGTGACTACAAGGGGGTTGATTTCCACCAGAGAGCAGTCCAGAGCGGTGAAAAGCTTGTAAACGTTGGTGATGAGCTTGGTGGCCTGGCGGAGCAGGGGACCGGTCAGTCCCAGCGCCACGGCAATTTTGAGAGCCTGGAAAGGCAGGATGCCCAGCGCCGGGTCAATGTGTTCGCGGATAATGGCTTCCGGGCGGGTGGCAGCCACTTCTTCAATGTCCATGCCGCCTTCCGTACTGGCCACGATAACGGGGCATTCCCGGGCGCGGTCCTGAAGAATGGCGAAGTAGCATTCCTTTTTGAGATCCACGGCTTCCGCCACCATGATTTTGCTGACCAGCTTGCCGGTTTCCCCGGTTTGCTTGGTGACCAGAACCTGGTTAAGCATCTTGCCGGCGACTTCTTCCACTTCCTCCACGGACTTGACGACGTGGACGCCTCCCTTAAAACCGTTTTTGAAGGTGCCTTTACCACGGCCGCCAGCGTGTACCTGTGCCTTAACTACGTATTGGGAGAGGCCCATGTTCCGGGCTGTTTGTGCTGCTTCCTGAGCTGTGGCGGCGGCAATGCCCTTGGGGGTAGCCACGCCAAAACGCTCAAAGAGTTGTTTTGCTTGATATTCGTGAATGTTCATGACAGTGGGCCGTTTGGCCAAATGTTTGCGGAAGAAAGGCTAGGACTATTTTTGATGTCGGTCAAGGGAGAATGGTTTGGTCTTTTGATTTTTTGTCCGGAGGTGCCGTGAAGCCCTGTTGGAAATCAAAGAGGACAGAAGGCTTGACTGCGTGCTTAAAGATTGGGAAACTTCCTTCCCGTTTTTCTGTAGAGACTTTTTATGAAAATTTACCGTCCTTCCGATACCTGCTTTGACGAAATGAAGCGCCGGATGAACCGCCGCGCCCTCCCGGAGGATTCCGTAAGGGATACCGTGAACGCTATTATCCAGGATGTTTCTGCGCGCGGGGATGAAGCCCTTTTTGACTATGCCTCCAGATTTGACAAGGTACATCTTGATTCTTCCTCCCTGTTCGTGACGGAGGCAGAGCTGGCGGAAGCGGAGGCCATGGTGGAGGGGAGTGTGAAGGAGGCCATTGCCGTCTCTCTGGCAAATATCCATTATTTTTCAGACCGCAGCCGCAGGCAGGACTGGTCCGGCGTAAATGCGCAGGGCGTGGAGGTGGCGGAGCGGTTCCTTCCGTACGACCGTGTGGGCATTTATATTCCCGGAGGGAAAGCGCCCCTGGTATCCACTTCCATCATGACGGGCGGTTTTGCTCAGGCCGCCGGCGTGCGGGAGATTGTGGCCGCTACGCCCTGCGGGCCGGACGGCCGGGTGAATCCCGCACTTTTGTATGCGCTGAAAGCCTCCGGCGCGACGGAAATTGTCAAGATAGGGGGCGCTCAGGCGATAGCCGCCCTTGCACTGGGGACGGAGAGCGTGAAACCGGTGGAAAAGATTTTTGGTCCCGGCAACCGTTTTGTGGTGGAGGCCAAACGCCAGTTGGTGGGGGCTGTTGCCATTGATTTGCTGCCCGGACCCAGTGAAGTAATGGTGCTGGCGGATGATACTGCGGATGCAGAGTTTCTGGCTGCCGACCTGCTGGCGCAGGGCGAGCATGGCCCGGACAGCGTAGTTGTTTTTGTCACTACATCAGAGGCGTTATTGGAGCAGGTGGAGGCGGAAGTGGAACGCCAGGCCGCCCTGCTGAGCCGCGGATCCATCATCCGGGAGGTGCTGGACAAGCATGCCTACGGTTTTCTGGTTTCTTCCATTCAGGAAGGGGTGGAACTGGTTAATGCCTTTGCGCCGGAGCATTTGGTGCTTGTCACTCGGGATGAAGAGGCCGTGCTTAATGGCATCAGGACGGCGGGCGCCATTTACGCAGGCACCCTTTCTACTGTAGCCTGCGGGGATTTTCTGGCGGGTCCCAGCCATACGCTGCCTACCGGCGGCGCCGGCAAGTCTTTTTCCGGCTTGCGGGCGGACCAGTTCCAGCGCCGCACCAGCGTGGTGCGCATGAACCGGGATGCCGTGCTGAACTCCGCCCCGTATGTGGCGGAGTTTGCCCGGGTGGAGGGGCTGGACGCCCACAACCACTCCATTCAGGTTCGCGCCGCCCGCGTGAACCGGTAATCCCGGAATTTTCCTCAATGCTCTCCATGATGCAACAGCAGGGAATCAGGGAACGGTTGCCCGTTGCAGCAGATCTCCTTGTTGCCGGACATGGCTATATGGGCGTTTCCCGGCATCATGGGGGTGGAGTGGGGGCCGTTGCTGAGAGCATGGTAGTCGGCTTGCCGACCCGTTTGCGAGATTTGTCGGGATGGAACGCTCATCGGATGGGCGGTTTCATCCATTTGCTCGGAAATCCCGCGTAATCGTTTCACCGTATTCCTCATGTTCAAGTCCCTCATCCGCACGTTTGCCATTGTGGCGGCCTTCATCGCGGGGTACATGATGCCCGGCCTGCATGTGTACAGCTGGACATTCAAGTGGATGCTGGTAGTAATGCTGTTTGTAACCTTTCTGGGCATCCGCTTCAAACGAATGAAGCCGGAACGGGCTCACTGGCTCCTGACGGGGGCTAATCTGATGGTCGCCCTGGCGGCATGGGGTGTGTGCCGCCTTGTTTTTGGGGATGGGTATCTGGCACAGGCCGCTTTTTTCGTAGGCATCATGCCTACAGCCACGGCGGCTCCCGTGGTGATGGGGCTGCTGGGAGGCAGCGTGGAGTTTATGCTGACCGCCCTTTTGCTAATTAACGGTATTATCTGCGCCTTGCTGCCTTTCATCCTGCCGGCGGTTGTTGGGCGGGGCGGTTTTGAGATTTATCTGAACGTGGCCCAGAATATTTCCTTGGTAATGTTACTTCCCCTGGCTCTGGCATTGGCGGCGCGGCGCTTTTATCCTCGCGCCATCGCGTGGCCCAGGAAGTTGAAAGACGTCACTTTTGGCATTTGGGTGGTGATTCTGGTTTTGATAGCCGCAAACGCCTCTTATGATATTTCCTCCCGTGAGGGCATTTCGGAACGTGTTTTGGAACAGATTGGCGTGATTGCCCTGCTGGTTTGCGGGGTCAATTTCGGGTTGGGATATTTGCTGGGGGGACGCACGCGCGCTGCGGAGTGCAGCCAGGCATTAGGGCAGAAGAATACCACCCTGTCCATTTATCTGGCTTTGACGTATGCCAGCCCCATTGCCGCTCTGGGCCCCACGTTTTATGTACTGTGGCATAATTTATGGAATGCCTGGCAGTTGTACCGCGCGTCCGAACGAAAGCGCAGGGATGGATGAGGAAGGGGGCATCCGGTGCGGCGGGAGTCCCCGGCAGAATTATGGGGATTTCCATGGTCGGAAAAACGGGAGGGAGGGTTCTTTTGAGCCGGTTCCCAGTGACGGCCGGCAGACTGTTGAAGGTTCTTTTTTATCCACTTTCAGGAACGGCAGAGGAGTTTTCCCCGAGCAAAAAGCTTGAAATTCGGGGAACGCCCGGTAACGTTATGCACTTGTTATGCAGGCGTCTTCTCCTTTGCCCCCTCTGTCTCCGCGTACCAAGTGGCTGATTGCCCTGTGCTTGTGCGTGCTTGTGATGCTGCTGGAGTTCCTGACGTACCACATGGCGTACCGCATCGGCTATGATGAAGGGATGCTGACTACTCCGCCGGTGGTGGTGCAGAAAAGCGATGAAAAGGCCATGCAGAATTTGTCCCGCTTCATGGCGGATGTTTTTGCTTCGCGCGAGAGCCTGGCCGGCATTCTGGACAACCGGGAGGAACGCCTTGCATGGATCAGGGATCCGGAACTGCGGACAGAAACGGCCTGGGGCCTCACCCGGGAGCTGATTAGCCGGGGTGGCGTCGTTCCTGCTCTTCCTGCGGCCAGGGAATTAATTGACGCCGGATACGCCGCCGGGCGCTATCAGGTATGGGCTCCCCGTGCGGATGCCGTGGCAAAGGCTCTGTTGGCGGAGCACCAGTACACTTCCGCCTACGATTATTTGAAAACCGCTGAGGAGGGATATGAGAAGGAAGGAATGGCTGAGCCGCTGGTGCGGACGCTCCAGACCATGAGTTCCATTGACCAGATGCTGAACAGGAATGAACAGGCTAATATGTTGCTCCAGCGTGCGGTGGATACCGCTGCACATCTGGGGCCGGATGCCCTCCCTGTCAGGTCCAGGCTTTTAGCCGCCCAGGGAAGGCTGGCACGTACTACGGGGCGCATTCCGGAATCGCGCGAGTATTTCAAGAAGGCTCTGGCTCTTTGTCCTCAGCCGGACAAGACCACTGGAGACCTGGCCCTGGCCAGCATCAGCATGGGGGAGGCCATGTTGGAAGCCGGCAGGAAGGATGAGGCACGGGAATTGTTTTTAAAGGGCCTTTCCGGCTCGGAAAATGCCTCTTACCTGTTGAATGACTGCCTCAATGCCCTGCGCGGTCTGGCCCGTATTTCTACGGAGCAGGGGAATTATGAGGAGGCCCTGGCTTATCTTTACCAGGCGGAAGGCGCTGCCCGCGGCGTACTGTCGGCGGACCATGCCTTTTGGGCCGGGTTGTATGATCAGAGAGGGTGGGTCAACATCTTGCGCAAGGCCTCTCCGGAAGCCCGGGCGGATTTTTTAAAGGCCATTGCCAACAGCTCGGCTTCTCCCGTCATTTCCGCCCAGTCCCGCGAAGGGCTGGGCAAGGCGTGGCTGGATGCCGGGGAGGGGGGCAAGGCCAGGGAGAACCTGGAAAAGGCTCTTCAGTTGCGGAAGTCCCATTTCGCCTCGGATCTTCTGTCCCTGGGCCGCGTATATTATTCCCTGGGACTTGCCAGCGATATGGCGGGGGACAGGGAGGGCGCCCTGACTGCCTATGCCGGAGCGGTGGATTCTCTGCTGAAATGCGTGGAGGGGGCGGAACGCAGGGATTTGCTGGTTCAGTCTTATTTGTGTAAGGCGTACGCTCTGTGTGACGGAGAACAATGGAAAGAGGCGGCAGAAGCTTTTGAGGCGGTTCTTCCCATGCTGGAGGGGGAACAGAGGTCGGAGAATTACAAACAGCTTGGACGCTGTTATGACGAACTGGGCATGAAGGAGAAAGCGGATGACTGCTGGAAGGAATCCGGTTTTCCCCGGGTGCGCATGGCATCCCCCGGGCGCAGACCCTCCGTGAACTCCAGATCTTCACGGAGGTAGGATGCGAGGGGCTTCGTAAGACGTTGCGAGGCGTTTATTTTGCTTGATTTGTGCCGTCTTTTTGGCTCAATGCCTGCATGAGTTCCGAGCGCCATTTTTCCAGTAAGCCCTACCGCCCCGCACGCAAGAAAAAGTCTTATTGGAAGCCGGTCCTCTTTTTGCTCCTCCTGGGAGGACTCTGGTTCGGCTACATCCAGTACTGGCCTACGATAGAAGGGTGGTTCAAGCCGACCATTCATGAGGTGCACAGCCAGACGCAGGCCATGGGGCATTTGCAGGATATGCTGGCTTCATGGAACGGTTCCGATGCAGAGCTGGCGCAGATGGCATCCTCCGTGGACAAGCAGGTGGAATGGATGAATTCTCCCGAAGCCAGAGATTCCTTTGCATGGCTTTTGGCGGTGGAAATGGACCGGCGCGGCATGCTGAAAGAATCCGAACCTATGCTGGCTGCTCTTCTGGGAAAAAAGCTGGCTGCTTCCTCCTCCATGACGGCGGAGGACAATACCCGCCTTCTGGGCGTCAGCCTGAACTGGGCGCGGGAATTCGCCCGCCGCAAGCATGATGCTGTGGCGGAAAAGCTTTATGAAGTGATTTTGAAAAATACGCCGGAAGACCAGGTTTCCATCCGTTTAGCGTGCTTGGAGCCATTAATCCATTATGCGTACGACCAGGCCAGGTTTGAGCGTTTTTCCGCGTTGTGCAAGCAGGCTGTTTCTCCTGTCATGAGGAGCATGCTGAATAAACCGGAGGATGTGAAGAGCATGGTGAAAATCCTGTTGCTTCAGGATACTCTGCCAGACAGGACCACCGGGTTGCCCGGTGGCACGGGGAGTGCGATTGCCCGGGAGCTTCTTACTAAATTCCGCCTGACCGCCAATCCGGACATGGGCCGCATTATTCTGAATGAACTGAAGATGCCGCTGAACACGCGCCGGAAGTATTCCCAGGAGGAATTGAAGGCCATGGCCGACCAGCTGGAAGCGGCTCTGATCTGCTTCCGAGCAGCTGAAACGGAGATGGACTGCACGCCGGAGACAATGCTTGCCCTGGCACGGGTAAGGATGCAGATGGGGGATTTGAGAGAAGCCTCCCGCCTGCTGTCCCGTGCAGAAGGGGCTGCCATGACGCTTGGCGTGGATGCTCCCCGTATTTTGAGCGGCTCCAGCCTGAGCCAGGATATTGCGTCCATGCGGTCCCAGCTTGAAAAATACAGCCAGGCAGAGGCTTTGGTGAAACGGGCTTATGAAGATGTGAATGTTGCCGCAGCTTTCCTGAAGGCGCGGGATTACGATCAGGCGGTAAAGTATCTGGAACAGGCAATGAAAGTGGCTCGTGAAAATACCACGTTTGTTCAGGCACTTCAGCCGGTCATTCTGAATCTTCAGGCGGAGATAAGCGCCGGCAGGGAACAATGGGCTCTGTCGGAGTCCCAATATGGAAAGTTGATTGCGGAGTGGGATGCGTTGACTCCGGAAGATAAGGAAAAACTCCGGAATAATCTGGCCTCCATCCAGTTGGGAGAGCTTTACAATGAAATTCACCGCAACTGGGCTGGTGTGTGCCTCAAGCAAAAACGAACCACAGAGGCCCGCAGGGTGCTGGGGAAGATAGGAGAGGTTCCGGCTGAAGAACCGGAGAGGCCTGCCTCGCGCCGACACCGCAGATAGCAGACCCTTCCTTCAGTTAGGCCGTTCCTTTTTTGGAAAGGAAAAGTTATCCATTGGCAGATGCCGGAGGGGCTCAGAGTTCCCAGAGGCTCCGGTCGGGAGCTTGACTAAAGCGGGATACCTGCGGTCAGCTGCGTGAGGCTGAAGGGGCTTTTTAAGGAAATGTGCCGCTTTAATCCCTTGACGTCATCAAAGAGCTTTGGCACAGGTTCCGTTTCCCTGTATCGACGGATACCCGGCATTCCGGAGAGAAAGAATGGATTTTAGGCCTTCAACAAGTTATTTGTCTCTTTTTGGGGCAAATGTAACGTTTCCGGTATGATCCATATTCTCAAGCAGAGCTGAAAAACAGCTTCTGCAGAACCTTCAGCTGCGGACTTTGGCTTTCTGTCTTACATGGCTGAGAGCCCTTTTCCCATGAACCATTTTTTCACGGCGGTCAGCTGCGGATTGACGGCGGGAGCGCACAGTATATTTTGCGAAAATTTGGCTAACCGTAAGGTTGCCCTGTTCGAAAAGTTTGAAAATATTATCTCTCACCCTCATGGCTTCCTGAAGCGCTGCGTCAGCGCCCCCGTATTGAGAATCGGAGAAATAACGGGTGAATAAACGCTTGTTCTTACAGATCGCCAACCGATAGCCCTGAAAGGCCGTTGTTTCGTAAGTGTAACGGGTGATGTTTTTACAAGGCATATGAACAGAAGTTATGGGACCGGGTGATAGAAGCAGTGATAAGCTTCTATTAGAATAGGTTCCATTTCCTGTAAAATCCAGAAAAAACACAATTTGTTAGATTGAGTGCAAAAAATGCACTACTAGATGCTTGTGGACAGGTTATTGTGGCGTGTCATCCCTGACATAAAAACAACCGTCGGAAACACGGATTTTCAATTTTTCCCCTGCATGCACCTGGTTTGTCTGCCGGATAAGCTGCTTATCCTGGTTTTCTACCAGGGCATATCCGCGGCGCAGGGTCTGTTCCGGGCTGTGTGCTTCAAGACGTGCTTGAATAAGAGTGAGTTGTGAAGATAAATCCGTCATGCGGGAGGCGGCTGCATGGGATAAACCGGCCTGAAGGGAAGCCAGAAGCTGTGTGCGCTCCCGGTTCCTGTGGGCGGGGTGGCGCATTTGCAGCTGATGTTCCAGTTTGTTAATATGCAGCGTGTTATGAAAAACTCTCGTGGTTGCGGCATTCTGCAGGGTTTCTTCCATATCGTCCAGGCGCTGGGAATAAGGAGAGAGCAGGGAATACGCATCCAACAGCTTCCCCCGCAGGTAAACATCCAGTTTCAGCTTGGAACGCAAGAGGGAATGCCGAGCGGATGCATGAAGAGCCTGTTCCATTCTGGACAGCTTGCGGAGCCATTCAGGACCGTCCGGTGTGGCCAGTTCTGCGGCTGCGGTGGGAGTGGGTGCGCGCAGATCCGCCGCAAAATCGGCAATGGTGAAGTCCGTATCATGACCCACTGCGGAAATCACGGGAACGGTACATTCGTAAATGGCGCGCGCCACCGTTTCCTCATTGAAATTCCACAAATCCTCAATGGAGCCGCCTCCGCGTCCTACAATGAGCACGTCCACGGGCGGGAGACCGTTGAAGGGCGCTCCGGACCAAGCGCGCACGGCTGCGGCTATTTCGTGCTCCGCTCCTGCCCCCTGCACGCGTACGGGCAGCAGATAAGCCTTCACCCACGGGGCGCGGCGTTCCAATACGTGCCGTATGTCCTGGATGACGGCGCCGGTGGGGGAGGTGACGATGCCGATGGCGCGGGGGAACGTGGGAATTTTCTTTTTGTGTTCCGCGTCAAACAACCCCTCGCGCTGGAGTTTGGCTTTCAACTCCAAAAAGCGAGTCTGCAAATCTCCCTGTCCTGCAGCTTTTACCTGCCTGATGACCAGCTGGAGTTGCCCCCGGTCCGGGTATACGGTGGCGCTGCCCAGGACATGGACTTTCATCCCTTCCTGGAGCCGTATGGGGCATTTGGAAGCCGCTGCCTTGAAAAAGGCGCAGAAAATTTCCGCTCCCTGTTCCTTCAGGGTGAAATAAACGTGGCCGCTGGTGTGATGCTTGACGTTGCTCAGTTCTCCCACCACCCACTGGGTGCCCACAGCGATGCTGACCGTGTCTCTCAGGCGGTAAACGAGCTGTTTGACTGTGATGGGTTTGGGCGCGGCGGGCGTTTCCTCCGGGAATTCCATAAATTACGGTTCAAAGGGGATGTTCAGCGCTTCATACGCCAGCATCCTGCATTGCTTGATATCCAGCTTGCCGGATGGGAGCACCGGGATGCGTTCTACGGGAATAATCTCCTTGGGGCACCAGAGGGCCGGCAGCCCCTGGTCAATCAGGCCGTGCCTGATGAGGGTGCGCGCCTGGTGCACGTAATCCGTCACCAGGGTGGTGAGCAGGGCTACGGCCTCCCCTTTTACGGGGTCCGGAATGGTGACGACGGCTATCCGCCGTTCTTCGTCCGCCGGATCCAGATTCCAAATGTTCATAATGGCTGCTTCCAGGGCTTCATGAGGCACCATTTCCCCGCCTATTTTGGAAAAGCGGGAAATGCGTCCTTCAATCTTCAGGAAGCCGAATTCGTCTGCGGAACCTATGTCTCCGGTTTTTAGCCAGCCGTCCACGAAAATATCGCGATCCGTCTCCGGACCGCCCAGATAGCCGGGAAAGATGTTCGGTCCTTTCAGCCAGATCATGCCGGAAGTAGTGATGGGAACCACGCGTCCCGTGTGAGGGCTGGTGATGCGTATGGCGATTCCGGGAAGGAGGGCTCCTACGGAACTCTTTTTCATGCCGGGAATGAAGTCTCCGGCGGCATTGGATGGCGCCGGGTCAATGAAGTTGACGGAACAGACGGGAGAGGCTTCCGTCAGGCCGTAGCCTTCGCATGGAATGATGCCGAATTTTTCCCGGAAAGCGGCGGAAAGGTCTTCCGGCAGTTTTTCCGCGCCAACGATCAGGTAACGGACGGTTTTAAAGGTGTCCGGTTCGCAGCGTTTCATGAAACCGCGCAGGAAGGTGGGCGTGGTGACTACCAGACTGATTCCGTACTGCTTGATAAGGGCTCCCAGCCGTTTGGCCTCAAGAGGGGATGGATAGGTGACCATGTCGTACCCGCCGATCATCGGATACCATAGCCCGATGGTGATGCCGAAGCAGTGGAATACGGGCAGGCTTCCCAGAAACCTGCTTTGCGGTTCCAGCGTAATGCGGGAGGAACATTGAGAGATGTTGGAAAGAAGGTTGTGGTGGGTCAGCGGCACGCCCTTGGGTTCCCCGGAAGAGCCGGAAGTGAACATCAGCACGGCTTCGTCCGCGCCTGTAGGTGCGTCCAGCCCCAGTTTTTTAATCATGAACCCCGCTGTCAGGAATTTGATGGCGAGGCCCCAGCGTTTGGCGGAACCTTTAAGCAGGGGAATTTCCCGCTCCATGAGGATCAGATCCCGCTGGGGGGGCCACGGGAAATTCTGGAGCTTTCGCATGAAGGTATCTGCAGTAATAAACCAGTCCACGCCGGATTGCTTTACAGAGCTGGCAAAGGCTCCTTCCGAGGCGGAATAATTGAAATTCACCGGTGTTTTCCCGGCGAACAGGCAGCCCAGATTGGCTATGGCCGCTCCCTTGCCCGGCGGAAGGATGATGCCGACCCGGCGATTCGAGGTAATTTTTTTCAACCTCTTGGCAAAGGCTACGGAAATGGCCAGCAGCTGGCCGTAAGTCAGCGTAGTGTCGTCAATGCCGTCGATGACCCGGCAATCGGAATGAAGTTTGAGGCTGCGGAAAAGGAGGGCGGACAGGGAACCGTGGAGCTGAGGCAGCGTGGCGTATGCCTGGGCGGAACATTCCAGCCACGCGGAGGTCAGGCGTGCCGCCATCTCGGCCCCGGGGGCCAGTTTGGGGAGAATATGTATCTGGATGTCCGCCTGGGCGTCCGTATCGGCCTCCGCATCCAGCACGGAGTTCGTGTAAAAACCGGCATAGACCGGTACGGGGGAAATATGCAGGGCTTCCAGGGCCTTGATGACCCGCGGAGGAATTTGGCTGATGGAACCTTTCACATGGGAGACGGGACCGGGCAGAAATACTACTCTTCTGCCTTCGTTAATGCGTTCCATGATGGCGGAACGCAGCGCGACAGGGTCGCTGCCTCCGGCCTGGAACAGGATGCCGTCCGCTTTAGTGGATTCCAGATGGGAGGCGGTGGCCGTATCCGGGGGGAGACCTTCTTCCACCAGGTAAGTCATGCGGTCCCTGCCCAGTTCTTTTTCGAACATCAGTAGGGTTTTATAAGATACTTTGTTGAAGATCAACAGATCACCTGAGTCGGATAAATTGGAGGAACCAAAAATGGCCATGGGAAAAGGATAAAAAATTTGCTTGAAGCATTTTAGCAACTTGAAGAGCCGGGAGCAAGGAGGAAAGGTGCATTCCCGGTTGCTTTTCCTTTATCCGGACCGGTCTTGGAAGCCTTTCCCGGCTCGGTACGTTTTTTATGGGGAGAGTATTGTTTTTCATGGGATTGCCTGGATTTGGCGTTATCTCCTGCGAAGGAGTTTCCGCAAACCAGCTGTTCCGATATTTACTTACTGATGGATGGGGCTGGTGGGCAGCAACATCTTCGGACGAGAAGCGCTGGCGGAAATCCGAGTAAACGCGGCGCAGGACCTGGGAGACCGGAGGGGGGAAACGAACGTCTCTCTGCTGGGCAACCCCGGCTTCGCGCAAAGCGTGAGGGGGGCGAAAGTGGGAACGACGGCGCTGCAGCTGGGAGCCGGACTGAGCGTGCCGGTGGGAACGAAGGGAACCATCTACGTGAACGGGAACGCGGACATCCGGGACGGGGCTGCTCAGTAAACGGGACGTATCAGCTACTGCTACGATTTCTGGTCTTTGCTCCGAACTTGCTGCGGGCAAACAATACACCCTCTTTTTCTATGTATGAAAGGTGAAATTCACGAAAGGTGTTATTTTGCTGCATCGTTTGTTCAGGAATGGGGAAGGGATGAAAAATAATTTTTGCGTCCATTTTTATTTTCATGTGAAATGTTGCATTGCGGATTAGCAATCCGCAGAAGCATTATCCAGAAAATAGACCAGAATCAGATATTTTTGATGTTTATAATGAAAGAGATATGGAATGTTTTTTTGAAAAAATTCTGAATTGGATATTAAAAAGATGATGATTTCCGGGTATGCAACATGCATTGGATCAATGTTGAATATTGACAGCGGATTGCTAATTCGGTAATAGATATATATTGCAAACAGCCAATCAGGACGGCTGGATATCTTTATTATTTACCCATATTTGCAAGTTATGAAGTTACGTCTACCGCTCAAGTTGTTGTCCGCCTTATTGTCGTTTTATGCCATATCCGGTTTTCATGTGTTCGCTGCTACGGAGTGGGACGGCAGCAGATATTCCGGTAATATCTATACGTGGGTAGGGAGTTCGTCCAATGATTTTCATAACGGCGGCATTGCCCTGACCAATCCGGATGGAACATACGGTCCTGTCAATACGAATTGGGGTTCCATTTCAGAGGAGGGGAGTATTTGGAACCTTTTTGCCAATGAAACGGGACTGTCGGAATATAACACATTGCGCTTTGTCGCATCAGGCACGGAAGTGGGCGATGTCACCGTATCGGAGACCAATAAAAATCCATCCTGCTCCTTTAGTCCATTTACCATGGGGGGATTGATTGTGGAGGAAGGGGCATCAGGGTTCTCCCTTGTCCCGAACAAGAATGCCCAGAGGACTCTTATACTGGGGAGAGCGGGTACGGAAGAGCCGGTATTATTTACGGTTCGTGAAGATTTTTCCCTGGGTTCTTCCTCCAATGCATGGGGCCCGGTTAATGTGAATGCAGACTGGAATGTCCTTGTGGCAAATGGCAAGACGCTGAATGTTTACGGGGCACTGAATTCTTCCGGACGGACCATTACGGTGGGCGGGGAAGGATTCAGCGGTACGTTGGTTTTAAACAATGCGGCCAATGCATCCATGACTGCTGAATGGGTCATCACCTCCGGCTCTACTGTAAGGTGCATGAATAATTCCGCTTTGGGAAGCGGCCTTGTTACGCTGGATGGGGGGACGCTTGATTTTAACTCGCAAACGATCGGATCAACCATTACGTTGAACATGAGCGGGACCGGGACATTGCAGAATGTGACAGTTAATGGAGCAATTTTATCTTATACGTCTTCATCGGGAAATGATGGGATTACTGCTTCAAATACCACGTGGACGTCCGGGAAAATAGATATTGGGCGTTTGTTGCAGGGATTTAGTGCCGAAGGTTCCAATACCGTTGATTTGGGAGCGGAGCTTGGCGAGGGCTTTAGCGTACTGGGCTTAGATCCAGGGCAATACAGAATAGAAGGCAGCGTGCTGACGATAGAAGACGGGGCGATATCCAGCGTGACGT